>Ga0255338_1000021_pt1:0-617500 | contig 701812 bp, 679 predicted proteins | sample MeOH1_35cm_T4_19_FD_203715 | JGI IMG/M metagenome (GOLD analysis project Ga0255338, IMG submission 203715) | Sandy soil microbial communities from University of British Columbia, Vancouver, Canada - MeOH1_35cm_T4_195 | ecosystem: Engineered > Artificial ecosystem > Sand microcosm >...
AGTCCCTGGGCCGTTGAGGGTGATGGGCCGGCTCGTCGTCGCCTGGTTATTGATGCTCACCGTCGCGCCGGCATCCTGGGCTTGCGCTGTCACTGTGACGCTGTTGACGTTGCTGGCGACGTCCACCGTGTAGCCAGGCGATCCAGAAACTCCGGGTGCCACAAATGCCGGGGTCAAAGTGCCCGACGAGACGGTTAAGCTCTGGAGATTGTTATTTCCTCCGAGAGCGTCCCGGTTCACAAGCACGGTATAGGTTTTTTGAGTGAGGTTCACGGCCGTCACGACAATAGTAACGAGCGTGCTCTGCCCAGCGGCGTTGAGGGTGACGGGCCGGCTCGTACCTGCCTGGCCATTGATGCTCACGGTTGCGCCGGCGTCCTGGGCTTGCGCCGTCACGGTGACGGTGCCGACGCCGCTGGCGACGCTGTCTGTGTAACTGGTCGTGCTCGCACTAAATGCCGGGGTCAAAGTGCCCGAGGAGACGGTCAAACTCTGGAGGCTGGTATTGACCGCGCGATGTACAGTTACAACGTAAGTGTTCTGACTCTTGTTCGGAGCCGTTACGACGATTGGAATGGGTGTGCTTGATCCGACCGCACCAAGCGTAACGGTTTGCGACTGGCCCGAGGTGGTTGCCTGGCCGTTCACCGTCATAGTTGATCCGGCATTCTGAGGAGAAGCCGTCACCGTGACGCTGGTAACGTTAAAAGCGACGTCTACGGTGTAATTGGCTACATCGCTTGAGAATGTAGGCGCGAGCGTCCCGGGACTAACTGTCAAGCTGGAAAGTTTTGCATCCGGCGATAGTGGTACTGGTGGCGCCGGTGCGTTCGACACGTCTGAACAGGCTCCCAGGCCTAGCGCTATGAGGAGTGAGAAAAAGACGGTCCAGGTTGTGTGTCGGTTGAAAAGTTGCGTACCCATGGTGGAGCCTCGGTAATAAAATGGAACTCTCCCCTCGCGGTGACGAGCCCGGATGACTGATACTTCTCGACGGGGGCATCATAGTGGGTGGAAGGGGGCGTAGTCTACCCTACGGATGTGGAAGGATGGCTGAGAGGCTCAGGTCAAGGTCCAGGTTCAGTACACACGTTGAAAGAGAATGCAGTATTTCTGAAGTGAATTTCTTGCCTGGCGTCTGCTCCGGCCCATTCTTGAACTTCCCCGACCCATTTGCTATCCTTCGCCCGCCTTCCAAGATACAAACCATTACTTTATCGAGCATTTCTGAAGGAGCGATGATATGGCCAGCATCAAGCGGGCGCTGATTAGTGTTTCAGATAAGACGGGAGTCATTGAGATGGCCAAGGGCTTGGAAGCTCTTGGGGCAGAAATTCTTTCGACGGGCGGGACGGCCAAGGCTTTGCGTGACGCGGGTGTGAAGGTCACGGACGTGGCGGCGTACACGGGCTCGCCGGAGATTCTTGATGGTCGTGTGAAAACGCTCCATCCGAAGATCCATGGCGGCCTGCTCGGTCGGCGCTCGGTGCCGGCCCATGTCGAGCAGATGAAACAGCACAATATCGGCCCGATCGATGTCGTGGTGGTGAATCTCTATCCCTTTGAAGCCACCATCGCGAAGCCGAATTGCCCGTTTGAAGAAGCGATTGAGAACATCGATATCGGCGGTCCGTCGATGCTGCGCTCTGCGGCGAAGAATCATGAAGATGTGCTGGTCGTGGTCGATCCGGCGGACTACACGCGTGTGTTGGAGGCGGCCAAGGCGGGGACGGTTCCGCACGGGTTACGGCGCGAGCTGGCCATGAAGGTGTTTCAACATACGGCGCGCTATGACAGTCTGATTGCGGGCTATCTCGAAAAGCAGGTGCAGGGCGGGGAGGTGAAGTTTCCCAAGATCCTCTCGCTGCAATTCGAGTTGGCGGAGACGTTGCGGTACGGAGAGAATCCTCACCAGCAGGGCGCGTTCTATCGCGAATTCAACTCCAACGAGCCGTCGGTGTCGCGCGGGAAGATTCTGCACGGGAAGGCGATGTCGTACAACAACTTCCTCGATGCGAATTCGGCCCTCGAGCTGGCGAAAGAGTATGACGAGTGCGCGGTCGCCATTATCAAGCACAATAATCCCTGCGGCGTGGCGCTGGGCTCGACGCCGGTCGAAGCCTATGTGAAGGCGCGTGCGACGGATCCGGTCTCGGCCTTCGGTGGGGTTCTGGCGTTCAACCGGCCGGTCGATCTGGCCACCGCCAAGGAAATCACCTCGACCTTCGTCGAGGTCGTCATTGCTCCGGGGTTTGCCGAGGATGCCTTGGCTGAATTGAAGCGCAAGAAGGATTTGCGGTTGCTCGATGTCGGTCCGCTCACGAAGGTAAAGCAGGTCGGGCTCGACCTCAAAAAGCTCGTCGGCGGGTTGATCGTGCAAGACCGCGATTTGGGTGTGCTGGCGGATCTTCGCACGTTGCAAGTTCCGACGGCACGAAAGCCCACGGATGCAGAATATGCCGCCTGCGCCTTCGCCTGGAAGGTCTGCAAACATGTGAAGTCGAACGCCATCATTTACGCGACACCGGGACAGACCGTCGGGATCGGCGCCGGCCAAATGAGCCGCGTCGACAGTGTGAAGCTGGCGGTGATGAAAGCGCAGATGCCGGTGAAGGGCTGCGTGATGGCCTCGGACGCATTTTTCCCGTTCCGCGATGGTTTGGATGCGGCGGCGCAAGCCGGGATTACGGCGGTGATTCAACCGGGCGGCTCGATTCGCGATGCCGAGATCATTAAGGCGGCGGATGAGCAGGGGGTGGCGATGATTATGACGGGCATGCGCCACTTCCGCCATTAGTCGGATGCTGAAACAGGCCCCCAACTTCGTTCTCGGCTCGGAAAAATCCTCAACGTAGCTCAGCAGCTACGCCTCCGGTTTTTTCTCGCCTGCGGCCTCGTTGGATGTCCTGTTTGAGCATCCTCTCTAGGCGCTATTCGGCGATTCGGTTGCAACGGCCTTGCAGGATGATCATTTTGAGAAGCCTCATTAAATTAATGCACGTAAGAAAATTATGAAGATTCTAGTTGTCGGAAGCGGTGGGCGCGAACATACGATGGTGTGGAAGCTCTCGCAGAGTCCGCGGAAGCCGCAAATCTTTTGTGCGCCGGGGAACGCCGGAATCGAGTCGTTGGCGGCTTGCCTGCCGATCAAGGCGGACGATATTACGGCCCTCAAAGACTTTGTCATCAAGGAACAGGTTGATCTGACCGTGGTGGGACCGGAAGTGCCGCTGGCGAACGGCATTGTCGATGAGTTTCGCAAGGCCAAGTTGAAAATCTTTGGTCCGACAAAGAACGCCGCTCGTCTGGAGTCCAGCAAGATCTTTTCGAAGGATGTGATGGCCCTGGCCAAGATTCCGACGGCGCGGGCGAAGAGCTTTGAAAAGATGGAGGAGGCGCTCACGTATGTTGAGGCGCATGAACTTCCGGTCGTCATTAAGGCCGATGGGCTGGCCCAGGGCAAGGGCGTGATCATTGCGACCACTCGCGAGCAGGCGAGGCAGGCGATCGTCGATTCAATGGAACATGCCGTGTTCGGTCAGGCCGGCCGGCGCGTGCTCATTGAGCAATTCCTCGACGGCGAAGAGCTCACCGTCATGGCGTTTACGGATGGTAAGGCGGTGGTGCCCATGTTGCCGGCGCAGGATCACAAGCGTGTGGGTGACGGCGACACGGGGCTCAATACCGGAGGCATGGGCGCCTACTGTCCCGCTCCGTTGGGCACGTCGGCGTTGCGTGTGCAGATCACTCGCGAAGTATTACAGCCGATCGTGTCGGCGATGTCCCGGATGGGCTCTCCCTTTCAAGGGGTGTTGTACGCCGGGATCATGGTTGTGAAGGGCGTGCCCTATGTGCTCGAGTTCAATGCGCGCATGGGCGACCCGGAAACGCAGGTGGTGTTGCCGCTGCTGAAGTCTGATCTTATCGATGTGATCGAAGCCGTCGTTGAGCATCGGCTGGATCAGTTTACGGTGGAATGGCATGACGACTGTGCCGTGTGTGTGGTGATGACGTCGGAGGGCTATCCCGGCAGTTATGAAACCGGAAAGGCCATTCACGGACTTGCCGACGAGGAGACGTCAGCGACGGTGTTTCATGCCGGGACCGTTCGAAGGGACGGCGACATCGTGACGGCCGGCGGCCGGGTGTTGGGCATCACGGGGCGAGGGCCTACGATCGCAGAGGCGCAACAAGCCGCCTACCGACGAGTTCAGAAGATTTCTTTTGACGGTCAGCATTACCGGACGGATATTGCCCATCGCGCTCTTCGGCGTAGCAACTAGCAGTTCCACGCTTCCGGCACCTTTCATGGCTGTCATCGAGTCGTACTCCGCAACGGATTCAGATGTGCTGTTCCCCCGGATTGCCCGACTGGTGCAAACCGGCGGGGTGCTCGCGATTCCCACAGAAACCTATTATGGCTTAGGGGCGAATCCGTTCGATGGGGCGGCCGTGGCGCGCCTGCTCTCTATCAAAGGGCGACCGGACGGGAAGCCTATTTTGATTCTCATTGGTGAGCAGGCTCAGCTTCAGGATCTGGTCGCCGATGTGTCCCCCGCAGCGCAGGTGCTGATGGAGGCCTTTTGGCCGGGCCCTCTGACACTGGTGTTCTCTGCCAGCACAACACTCCCGGGATCCGTCACTGCCGGCACCGGCACGGTCGGGGTTCGTCATACTTCCCACGCCGCTCTGGCGGAGCTCCTTCGACATACCGGCCCCTTGACGGGCACGAGTGCGAATCGCTCAGGGGAGCCCCCGGTTCAAACCGCGGCCGAGGTGGAGCGGACGATCGGCACCATGGTCGATGTCATCGTTGATGGCGGGCCCACGCAGGGCGGATTGCCGTCGACGGTGTTGGGTGTGTATGACGGTGTGCGGATGATTCGTGAAGGGCCGATCGACCGAGCGATGATTCGACAGGCACTGGTGGCGCGAGGATTTCACCTCAAGCTGTGAGAAGTATGCTATACATCCGCGCATGGATGTCAGAAAGGAGGGCCGTATGGTGAATGTGCTACGTCAGCGAATACTGGTCGGTGTGGTCGCAGTGATGGGGATGGCGGTGTCGGGCTGTGACTATTGGCCGCCTGCGCTCCAGGCACAGGTGGAACAGCTTCGTTCCGAAGTGCAGACCGTGAATATGGAGAAAGCCCAGCTTCAGAACCAGATCAACGATTTGTCTAAAGCGAAGCAGGAATTGCAGACCCAAGTCGATGACCTGGGGCGGATGAATCGTGAAAAGACCGGCATGATCTCGAGCCTTCAGAATCAGGTCGAAGCGTTGCGCGTCAAGGCAGTCAAGGCAATGGCCCCGAAGGCCCCTGCGAAGGCGGTTGCCAAGCCGACGGCCAAGCCTGCCGCCAAGGCCCCTGTGAAGAAGAAGGTTCCCGCCAAGCGAATGTAGTTCGGGAACGTCAGCCTACTTCTGGCCTGAAGTGGCGCTGGATGCAGGTGCGCTGCTGGTAGATGGAGTCGACGAGCTGGTCGTTCCTCCGGAAGCCGGTGGCGCAGGTGACGCGGCGGGCGTCGATGACGCAGCCGCTGCCGGAGTCGCTGACGAATCAGCCGGCGCCGTTGTCGTTGCCGTGGGTGTCGGTTTGTTGGTGTCCCCGGTCGGCGGTTTCATCTTGTCTGAGTAGTCCGTAATGTACCAGCCGGATCCCTTGAACATGATCGCGGGTGCCGAAATGATTCGGCTCACGGACTTGCCGCATTTCGCGCAGGTGGCGACGGCTTCGTCTTTCATGCTCTGTTTGAGCTCAAACGTATAGGAACAATCGTGGCAGAGATATTCGTAAATAGGCACGTGTGACCCTCCGGAATGCGTAGTCGATAATCTACTCAATAACCCTTGTTGCGCGTGAGTCAAGTGGCGGTCATGCCGTCAGTTTTCCAAACGCGGCAGCAATACGATCCAATCCCTTCGTGATCGTGTCCATGCTGGTGGCATAGGACAAGCGAATGTGATGCTGGCTGCCGAATGGCTCACCGGGCACTACCGCTACATGGGCCTCTTTCAACAGATAGTTGGCCAATGCTTGCGGTGAAGCCACCGGCCCGTTTGGTCCGGTTCGCCCCAGCACGCCGCTGATGTTGGGAAACGCGTAGAAGGCGCCTCCAGGCATCCGGCAGGACACGCCGGGAATCGTATTGAGGCGTTGCACCATCACTGTTCTTCGTCGGTCGAATTCCACCACCATCATTTCCGTAAACGGTCCACCGAGTTTCAGGGCGGCGACGGCGGCTTTCTGCGAGATCGAGCAGGGGTTCGACGTGCTTTGGCTCTGGATATTGGCCATGGCGGTCAGGAGCGGCTTCGGTCCGGCTGCATAGCCGATGCGCCATCCCGTCATCGCATAGGCTTTGGAGACACCATTGATGATGACCGTGCGTTCGGCCACTTCAGGCCCCAGGGTGGCGATGCTGATATGTTTGGCGCCGTCATAGAGCACCTTTTCATAAATTTCATCGGAGATGATCAGAAGGTTGTGCTTCACCGCGATGGTGGCGATGGCCTCCAGGGTGCGTTTGTCGTAGGTGGCTCCGGTCGGATTGCAGGGGCTATTGACGATGATCGCTTTGGTGCGCGGCGTGACTAGCTTCTGAAGCTCGTCAGGATTGATGGCATAGTCCTGATCTTCCTTGGTCGGGAGCAGGACCGGGGTGGCATCGTTGAGGAGCGCCTGATCGGCGTAGGAGACCCAGTAGGGCGTTGGAATAATGATTTCATCACCGGCCTCCAGGAGGGCTTCGGCCACGTTATAGAGCGAGTGCTTGGCTCCGCAGGAGACCAATATCTGGGCTTTCTCATAGCGCAAACCTTGCTCAGCAAGGAGTTTATCGGCAATGGCTTGACGAAGCTCGTCGATGCCCGACGAGGGGGTATATTTCGTAAAGCCCGCACGAATGGCTGCTTCGGCAGCGGCCTTGACGGGTTCCGGTGTATCAAAGTCCGGTTCCCCTGATGAGAAGTCCACGACATCGATCCCTTGCGCAGCCATGGCTTTGGCGGTCGCGGTCATGGCCAATGTCGGAGACGGAGTAATGCGACTGACGCGTGCGGCGAGTTTCATTGTTTGAGGCTCCGGATTCGTTCTTCAAGACGTCGAGCCACGTCGGGATGCAGGAATTCCGTTAAGGGACCTCCGTGCTGGGCAACATCTTTGATGATGGTGGACGAGAGATAAGAGTATTCTTCGCTGGGCATGAGAAACACGGTCTCCACGTTCTTGGCCAGTTTTCGGTTGATGAGGGCCATCTGAAATTCGTGCTCGAAGTCTGAAATGGCTCGCAGTCCTCGAATGATGGCATGGGCTCCCGATCGCGCGACATAGTCAACCAGGAGGCCTTCGAAGACGGTCACGTCGACCTGGGTCAGATCCTTCATCACCAGCTTGACCATCTCCAGGCGCTCAGTCAGGTTAAACAGCGGATGTTTGGCCGGATTCGGCGCAACGGCTACGACCACCTTGTCGAAGACGCGCAGGCTTCGTGTAATGATATCGGTATGACCGTGCGTAATCGGGTCAAAGGTGCCGGGGTATATACCGATTTTCATACCGTGGCCTCTGCGGGAAACGAATAGATCGACAGTGCCGTGTCCCCGTATTGATAGTACTTCCTAAACGTTGCCAGGCCGAGCCGGTCGGGAAGGGTGGATTTCGAAGCGTGTTCGACGACCAGCCAGGCATCGGGTGGTGTGAGTGTAGCATGGACGGTTTGGAAGATGTCTTCCAGTTTGTAGGCCAGGTCATAAGGAGGATCGGCAAACACAATATCATAGGGGCCGCTCCACAGTTCCGGACGTGTCAGAAATTGTTTGACCGTTCTTGCTTGAACTGTGACGAGGGTGTTCATCCCACATTCCGCGACATTGTGTCGCAAGAGTTTCAATGATTCCGCTTGAGACTCAACGGCGGTCACGTGCGCTGCTCCACGGCTGAGTGCTTCGATGCCGATCGCTCCGGTTCCCGCAAAGAGGTCCAGCACGCGACTGTCTGGAAGCCGGTTACCCAGGATAGAAAACAATGCTTCCCGGACTCGGTCAGAGGTAGGACGGAGTGCGGTGCCGTGCGGTCCCTGAAGGCGTCGACCCCGGTGGGATCCAGCTATAACTCGCATGTGATTAGATACGGGACATCATTAAGAGAGGGCGACTGTAACACAGCGTTTTTATAGGGGTCAAGGGACAACAGGGGGTGAAGGGCGGTGAAACCTGGGACGCAAATCAGGAGCGGGTGACGCTGCGAGTTTTTCTGGGAGGAGTCGGAGAGATGGCCGGCTTTGACCGTTAATTAGGAAGCCGCTATACTTTCAGCCGCATCCACTCCTGAGCGGATGCGCGACCCGATCCGATGGGGGAATATGACAGCCCGCGTCGGATCGGGTGAGAGCGAATAAACGAGCGTTCGTTAGTTGGCAGACACCGGGTGATTGTCCCGCGCAGCCAGGCTCTTTCTTCGATTATTGGAGATTGTGCGATCGATGATCGCGCCGCAGTTGATGCATTTCCAGGCGTAGAAAATGAGGAAGAAGTCTGAGAACCGCTCCAACATCATCAGCCCTTTGCATTTCGGACATTCCATCGAAGCCTCCCAGGTGTCTGCGTTAACAGCTGCATGCCGAACAAAGCAAAAGCTGCACCAAATTGTCGGTTGTCAATATTTCAATGGTTTACCTGTTACGTATTTGTCTCCATGGGGTAAAACCTACCTCGGTAGCTCGTGCAAAATGGTGCGTGGCGTCAGATTTTTGTTCAGAGAGGGTGTGAATCATGACGACTGACACTCATAAAGGGATCGGGCAATGGCCTGCGACTGAGCGTCCGAGAGAACGTCTTCTGGCCAAGGGGCCTGAGATTCTCTCGGATGCTCAATTATTGGCCATTTTGCTGAGAACGGGACGTCGGGATTCATCTGCCGTGCAGGTCGCGATGGAACTGCTCCATCGCGTCGGCGGGCTGGCATCGTTAGCCAGAAGTGGAATTGAAGAGCTCTGTACGATTCCGGGGATAGGCCCGGCAAAAGTTGCCCAGCTTAAGGCGGCGCTTGAATTGGGAAAACGAGCCATGGCGATTCCCCTCTCGACGGGGACAAAGATTTCCTCCAGCTCAGATTTGTTTCAGCATTTCCATCCCCTGGTGCGCGATCTCAAACACGAAATCTTCAAGGTCATCTTGCTCGATGCGAAGAATACGGTTATGAAGGAGGTCACGGTGTCGGAAGGGAGTCTCACCTTGAGCATCGTGCATCCTCGCGAAGTGTTTGCTCTTGCGGTTCGTGAGTCTGCCGCGGGTGTGATCTTCCTGCATAATCATCCCAGCGGTGATCCGACACCGAGTACCGAAGATCGTCGATTGACGGATCGACTGGTGACGGCCGGCGAAGTGCTGGGGATTCGTGTATTGGACCACGTGGTCATCGGAGACGGTCGATATGTGAGCTTTGCCGATGAAGGATGGATTAAGGTATAAGAGTGTACTCGATCAATCAGGGCGAGAGAACAAATAAGCAGGGACGACAATGAGGAGGCAGATGGTCTAACAACAGGTGCGTCTAGCTATAAGGAGGGTCTGCCATGGGCAAGAGTTTTGTAGAGCCCGTCAGAAATATCGCGTTGGTGTCCAACGTCGGCGCAGGCAAGACAACCCTCAGTGAGGCCCTGCTTTACGCGAGTGGTGCCACTCCAACTCTCGGTTCCGTGCTCCAGGGTACGACCGTTTCCGATTTCGAGCCGGAAGAACTCCATCATCACTGTTCCGCCAGTACCAGCCTTCTCCAGTTCACCTGGAACCAGACGGCCATCACGCTCGTTGATTCTCCCGGTGCGCTGAGCCTGTTGGGCGAATCGCTTTCAGCCTTACGAGCCGTTGATGCCGTCATCATCGTACTCAATCCCGGTGCCGGAGTCCGGACAGAACTGGCTCGTCTCTGGAATGGAGTGAAGGAGCTGGATCTGCCCTGTCTTGTGTTCGTCAACGGGTTGGATAGGGAAGATGCCGCGTTTGAGACTGCGCTGGATGTCTGCCGGACGCAGCTCGAGTGTACGCCGATCCCGATGGTGCTGCCCGTTCACTCCGGTTCCGGCTTCGATTCCGTGATTGACGTGCTGGATGAAACCCTGATCCGGTCAGGAGGTTTTTCTCCCAAGGCCGAACGAGGCGCAATTCCACCTGACATGGAACAGGGGGTCAAACAGGCGCGGAAGCAATTGATCGAAGCTGTCGCTGAGAGCGACGAGGGGCTGTTAAATAGTTATCTTGAACGGGGAGACTTAAGTCGGGATCAATTGGTTGAAGGGTTACGGCGCGACGTTCTGATCCGGCAGTTTCTTCCGGTGTATGCCGGTTCGGCGCTGCGCAATGTCGGCATCTGGTCGTTGCTCAACGCGTGCGCCACGCTGTTGCCGTCTCCTCTGGAGCGGACGGCCGTTCATCCTGTGTCAGGACGCCATCCGGAAACCGGGCAGCCGTGTGAACGGAAGGGAAGTATGGAAGAGCCGTTTTCCGGCCTTATCTTTAAGACGATCATCGACCCGTTCGTCGGGAGGCTCTCCTATTGCCGGGTCTTATCGGGGACGATTCACGCCGACTCGACTGTCCTCAACGGAACAAGGCACGTCCGTGAGAAGCTCGGCCATTTCTATACGGTATTGGGGAAAAAGCATGTACCCGTCAGTTCAGCACAGGCGGGAGAGATTGTGGCGATCGGGAAGCTCAAGGATACGCAGACCGGTGATACGCTCTGTCACGAGAGTGCGCCGATCTGTTATCCGGCCCTCGCGTTGCCTCGTCCGGTGCTGTCGTTCGCCATTGAGGCCAAAGCCAAGTCGGAGATCGACAAGGTGAGCCTCGGCCTGCACAAGTTGATTGAGGAAGATCCGACGCTGGAATTTGTCCGCAATCCGGAGACCAAAGACATGGTGCTCAGTGGCATGGGGCAACTCCATATCGATCTGGCGCTGGAAAAACTCCGCCGAAAATTCGGAGCAGAGGTGACGCTTCACACGCCGAAGGTGCCCTATCGGGAAACGATCAAAACCACGTCGAAGGCGCAGGGGAAGTATAAGAAGCAAACAGGCGGCCACGGGCAGTATGGCGATTGCTGGTTGGAAATCACGCCTCTGGCGAGGGGAGAGGGATTTGTATTCGAAAATCGTGTGGTCGGGGGAGCAATCCCGCGCAACTTCATTCCGGCGGTTGAGAAGGGAGTGGTTGAGGCCATGCAGGAGGGCGGGCTAAGCGGGTTTCCTGTCGTGGATGTGCGCGTGGCGGTCTACGACGGTTCTTTCCACGTGGTCGATTCCTCCGAGATGGCATTCAAAATTGCCGGGTCGATGGCCTTCAAAAAAGCGATGGAGACGGGGCATCCCGTTCTTCTCGAGCCGCTGATGCTGGTCGAGATCGAGGCTCCGACCGACAGCGTCGGCGCCGTCATGGGGGACGTCAATGCGCGCCGGGGGCGTATCGTCTCGGTCAAGGCGAGCGATCATACCGAACAGATCCACGCCCTCGTGCCTCTCGCGGAATTACTGAAGTATGCGCCGGCGCTGAACGCAATGACCGGCGGGCGGGGCAGCTACGCGATGGAGTTTGCCCGCTATGAAGAAGTGCCGCGAGAGCTGGCAGGAAAGATTATTGAGGAGCACAAGGTTGAGCGGCATGCCGTCGCTGCGCACTGAAGCGCTCAGTCGGTGGATTTGAGGACGACGTAGAACGCACGATTTTCTCGAAGCACGCGCAGCAGCACCGTGTCGCCGCGCCGGACTTTTGCGATGGCCGAGGTGAATTCGCCGACCGTGGCCACATCGGCGCGGTTGACCTCCTTGATCAAATCGCCTTCACGAAGACCTTCTGCGTGCGCCAGGCTCCCTGGATCGACTTTGGTAATCAGCACGCCGCGCGTTTCACGGAGTTTGAATTTTTCTGCCAGTCCGGCGGAGAGATCCTGAAGGTCGAGCCCCAGCTTCACCTCGGTTCGGGACTGCGGCAGAGAGGTAACGACCGCCGTGTCCCGCCGCTCGCTCAAGGGCACGGTGAGTACCTGTCGAGTGAAGTCGCGGACGACTTCGATTTTCGGAGCCGCGCCGGGCGGAAGCGCTCCGATCAAACGGGAAAGCTTATTCGGGGAATCCACCACGCTTCCGTCGATCGTGAGAATAATGTCGCCGGGCTTGATGCCGGCTTCGGCGGCCGGGTCTTTCTCAAACACTTCGTTGACCAGCACGCCTTCGCCTTCAGTCACCCCGAATTTTTTCGCCAACTCGGGAGTCAGCGGCTGGATGCCGACACCCAGCCATCCGCGTACGACTTTGCCGCGCGCGATGAGCTGCTGGATGACCTGTTTGGTCATATTCGAGGGAATGGCAAATCCGATCCCTTGTGCGAAGTTGATGATCGCCGTATTGATGCCGATGACTTCTCCGCGCAGATTGAAGAGTGGCCCGCCGGAGTTTCCGGGGTTAATCGATGCGTCGGTCTGAATAAAGTTTTCGTAACGGGAGAGATTGACGTTTTCCCGTCCGATTCCGCTCACTACGCCGAGGGTGACGGTACGGTCAAGTCCGAACGGGTTGCCCACGGCAAGCACCCACTGCCCGACGCGTATGGTGCTGGAGTCACCAAAGCGGGCATAGGGCAACGGTCGATCTGCCGTGACTTTCAGGAGCGCAAGGTCCGTGTCCGGATCTTTGCCGACGACTTGTGCGATCAGCTTCGTCTTGTCGAACAAGCGGACTTCGACTTCAAACGCATCGCCGATGACGTGGTTGTTTGTGACGATGTGCCCGTCACTATCCACAATCAGGCCGGACCCGGATCCTGAAGCGCCGGGCGGGCGGTCTCCGCCTGATTCACGAGGTCGTCCTGCGCCGACGATCGGAAACAAATTGACGACAGACGGTTTGGCCTGTTCCGCGAGTTCGGTAATCACGGTTTGAATTTCTTCGAGCATCCGAATGCCGGCGGAGTCAGTGAGCGCTGCCGTGGCGATGGGATTTGCCCAGGGGGAGAGGATCGAACAAAAAGCGACAGTCGCCGTGAGAGATCTGTAGCCACGCATCATATGTTCAGTCTACCGAAAAAAAAGCGCTGTGCCTACTGCTTCAGGCTGACTGGGTTGCGGTCGTGGTGGAGGAACGACGGCGCGTAAACCAGACGGTCAGAGGATCCAGCTCAGTTTGCGCTCCCATGAGCACGACGATATCGCCGGGACGGAAAGTCAGATCCTCAGCAGGGGCCAACAAGAATGGTCCGCGCATCACGGTGGCGATGTGAACCGACGACGAACGCGGTATATCACCAACGCGTTGTCCGATGGCGGCGGCGGCTCGTGGAATCATAATTCGTTCAATGCCGGCGGAGCGTTGGCTCAGGTCTTGTTGGAGGCGCAAGAGATCTTCGTGAATCGTTTCCATCTTCAATTGTCTAATCTGAACATCGATTTGGATCAGCGATTGTTTGAGCGCCTGGATGCGCATGGTGGCGCGATTGACGGTATTGTCGACTTCGGAGAGGTCAGCGTCGGAGAGCTGGCGTTCGGGGGAGCGACGTCCGATCTGGCTGTCGATCTGCTGTCCGAGATCGTGGGCTACGCCGTCAATGCGCTCAAGCAAGGCCGAAGCCTGCCAGTGTAACCGGAGGATCTGAACCTTGCGATTGACGCGTTCCGCGATGGAGACGACCGCTTCGTGGAGGGCGGTTCCCGTCACAGAGAGTTCTTTTTGGAGACGATTGAGAAAATCTAAGCGCATAAGTGTTCTGTATAGTAATGTCCGATAAGACTTATTATGTAAACTCGTAAATCTCAATGAGAGTCAATTTTTAGATCTTGTACTCTTCTCTCCCTCGGTTGATCAATAGAGTCTTGCCTCTCCGGTCCTCGTCTCGCTCTATTCGCGCTTCTTTCATTGACAGTCTAGCATTCAAAGCGTACATGCAGAAGTCTGCGCAACTCAGATTATTATCCTGAGAGGACCGCTATGCCCATTCATTCCCTGGCCGGTCAGCCTGCTCCGGCATCCATCCTGGTTAATGTCGCTCAGCTGTTACAGGCCTATACGGAGCTCCAACCGGATGTGGCTGTACGTGACCAACGTGTGACCTTTGGGACATCCGGCCACCGCGGGTCATCCTTCAAGCGAAGCTTTAATGAGCAGCATATTCTTGCCGTGACACAAGCGGTCTGCGAATACCGCGCGACACAGTACACAACCGGACCGCTGTACCTCGGCAAAGATACCCACGCGCTCTCAGAGCCGGCATTTATCACGGCGCTTGAAGTGCTTGCGGCCAATGGTGTCAACGTGATGATTGACAAAGATGGCGGCTATACGCCGACGCCGGTCATTTCCCATGCGATCCTGACCTATAACCGTGGCCGCACATCCGGTTTCGCTGATGGCATTGTCATCACTCCATCACACAATCCACCGGAAGACGGCGGCATCAAGTACAATCCGCCACATGGCGGACCGGCCGATACGCAGGTCACCAAATGGATCGAAGACCGTGCCAATGCCCTGCTCGCAGGCAAGCTTCAAGAGGTGAAGCGCCTCCCCTATGAGCGGGCTCGCAAAGCCGTCACGACGCATCCGCATGACTATATCAACGCGTATGTGAGCGACCTCGGCAATGTCATCGATATGAATGTGACCAAGTCAGCCAAGCTGAGGCTCGGCATCGATCCACTGGGCGGGTCCGGTGTGGCCTATTGGCAGCCGATCGCCGAGCGCTACGGGTTGAACATCGACAATGTGAACCCCACCGTCGATCCCACCTTTCGCTTCATGCCCTTGGATTGGGACGGAAAAATCAGGATGGATTGTTCCTCACCCTATGCCATGGCGAATTTAATTGCGCTGAAGGATCGTTTTGACGTGGCATTCGGCAACGATGCCGATAACGATCGCCATGGGATTGTGATCCGCACCGCCGGCTTGATGAATCCCAATCATTATCTCGCTGTGTCGATCGCCTACTTGTTTGCCAATCGTCCCGGCTGGAAACTCGATGCCGGTATCGGCAAGACCTTGGTCAGCAGCAGTCTCATCGATCGAGTCGCCGCCAAGCTCACGCGGAAGTTGGTTGAGGTGCCGGTCGGCTTCAAGTGGTTTGTAAGGGGATTGCTGGATGGCTCATTGGGATTCGGCGGAGAAGAAAGCGCGGGCGCGTCTTTCTTACGGCGGGATGGGACCGTCTGGTCCACCGACAAAGACGGCATCATTATGGATTTGCTCGCGGCTGAGATGATGGCCAAAACCGGTAAGGATCCGGCGCAACTGTACCAGGACTTGACGAAGGAGATGGGCGAACCGGTGTATGAGCGAATCGATGCCGTAGCGACGCCGGAACAGAAGGCCATTCTCTCGAAACTCTCCCCTGCCCAGGTTCACGCCACGGAACTGGCCGGTGACAAGATCATCGCCATGATGACGACAGCCCCAGGCAACGGAGCGGCAATCGGTGGACTGAAAGTCGTGACAGATCACGGCTGGTTCGCGGCCCGCCCGTCCGGTACGGAAGATGTGTACAAGCTCTATGCGGAGAGTTTTCGAGGCAAAGAACATCTGAAACGGATTCAGGATGAGGCTCAGGCCTTGATCACCAAAGCGTTGGCCTCAGCCAAGTGAGATTCTGAGTCCTGTTTGAAGTAGGTAGTACCGCTGTGCTGATCCGGGGAATACTCTTCGGATTGACCGGCATGGGCTTCGTCATCTGCGGCAGGAAGCAAAAGGCGATTGTACCGCTCTGCGTGGATATTGCACCTTGTGTGTTCCCCTACTGTAGTGCAAATGGCTATGTGCTGGTGGTAGTCGGTGGACTGTTAACGGCAATCCCGTATTTTGTGCGGGTATGAAGGTCGTCAAGGGAGGGTGCCAGGAGTATTACTCTGATGAGTGAGAGTGAGAGGCCTGCTGTTCCGCATGATAGGAGCTTCTCACGAGAGGGCCAGACTCAACGTGAGTGAAGCCCATGTCGAGGCCTTCCTCTTTGAGCGCGGCGAAGTCGGAGGGATCATAGAATCGGGCGACCGGCAGATGCTCTCTCGTCGGTTGAAGATATTGTCCGATCGTCATGATGTCGCAGTTGACGGCCCGTAGGTCGCGCATGACGTCGCGAGCTTCCTCGAGCGTCTCCCCCATGCCCAGGATCAAGCCGGACTTGGTGGTCATCCCTTGCTGCTTAGCCCTGCCGAGTAATTCGAGTGACCGCTGATACTTGCCTTGCGGCCTGAGCGACGGAAACAGCCGCCGGACGGTTTCAATGTTGTGATTCAGAATCTCGGGTTTCTCTGTGCAGACTGTTGCGAGTGCGGCTTCATTTCCCTCGAAATCAGGAATCAAGACTTCAATCGTACAGCCGGGACTGAGCGCTCTCGTCTGCCGGATCGTTTCGGCGAAGATCGAGGCCCCGCCATCCGGCAATTCGTCACGATTCACCGAGGTGATGACGGCATGCCGGAGCCCGAGCGCCTGTACCGCTTCAGCGACCCGCTGCGGTTCACCATGATCGACTGCCATCGGCCTCCCCGTTTCGACCGAGCAGTAGTGGCAGCGCCTGGTGCAGATGTCGCCCAGGATCAGGAAGGTGGCAGTGCGCGCGTTCCAACATTCCCATCGATTGGGGCAGCGGGCTTCTTCGCAGATGGTGTGGAGCTTGAGGCGGTCCATGGTCTGCTTGATGTCGAGATAGTCCGGACCGGTCTGGGCCTTGACCTTGAACCAGGCAGGCAAGCGCGGACGTTCAGCAGATCGGAGTTGGTCGATAGAGATCAAGCTCATGAGGAGGTGTTGTCCCATTTACGTGGTCGAAACCAACCAGCGATCTTGGTCAGCAGTCCTTCCGGTTTCGGCGGCGGTGCCGGGTCCGGATAGTCAACCCACAGTTCTTGTGAGCCGAGATAGATGCCGCTGCGAAAGCTCACCTGAGTTCTGAGTTGTCGATACCCCTGCCGGTGTAGCGTCTGAATCAGCGCGAGGAGTGCCGCGTCTTGCGCAGGATGCGGCTCGGTGCTGATGCGAACCGTTTCATACCGCAGGATGGCGCAAAAGCATTCCCCTGTTTGCTCAAATTCCACGGGGCGGCTGAATCCCCGTTCCCGATGATCCAGCCCGGCGAGTTGATGCTTATCGAGGCCGCCCTTTCCCATATCTTGCTGAGCCTCACTCCAGCGCGCGAAATACTGCGACGAGGTCACTCAGGGCGATGGTTTTGCTTTTGAGGGCGGTCCGTTCAGCTTGAATGGCTTCACGGGTTTTAGGGTCCGCTGCGCCGGATTTCAAGCACGTCGCGCCCAGCGCCAGGATGCGGTCGCATTCTTCTCCGAGTTTCTTTTTCACCACGGGATTCACGGAGAGAATATCCATCAGCTGGCGGCGTGTCTCTGTGAGATGAGCCTGCAGCTCCGAGTCCGGATAACTCTTGCGGGCGGCTTCATCGAAGCAGCGATCAAGATATTGGGCCAGGAACACATAGAGCCGCACCAGGGCGGCAGTGATTCCGGTCTGATCTTGTGTGGTGGTCGCCATCGTACTCTCTTTCTGTGCAAGAGAATTAGGCGAGGACCTGGATGTCATCGCCGTCGACTTTGACTTGATACACTTCGACTTTTGCCGCAGGATTCTTGACGCATTCTCCCGTCGTCACATTAAATTGCCATCCGTGCCAGGGGCAGGTCACGACACTGCCTTCGACGTCGCCTTCACCTAACGGCCCGCCTCGATGGACGCAGGTATTGTCGATCGCGTGAAAGGTGCCGTCGACATTGAAGACCGCCAGGGTCTTACCGTTGACTTCCGCGACGATGGCATGCCCGGGTTTCACATCTGCCGTGCCCGCGACCCGTACGAAATCTCCCATTGCTGTTCCTCCGCTGTGAGCCGTTCTGTCAGCTATTGGTAAATGGTTGCTTGATTTTCTTCAGCAGGCTGTCGATGGACGAGCCGCTCTTTTCCGTTCCGCCCAAGGCCCCGATGATCTTTTGTGCCATGTCCCGAAAAGCGGCCGCCTGGGGAGAGGCGGGATTGCTCACCACGATAGGATGGCCTGAATCACCTCCATCGCGAATCGCCGGATCGATGGGGATGCGTCCGAGGAAGGGAATGCCCAGTTTCTCCGCAGCCCGCTCCCCGCCGCCATGCGAGAAGATGTCGGTGCGTTCGCCGCAATGGCCGCAGACGAACGAACTCATGTTTTCGACAATGCCGAGCAGCGGGACGTTCACTTTCTGAAACATGGCCATACCCTTGCGGACATCATAGAGCGCCACTTCCTGCGGAGTGGTCACCGTAATGGCGCCGGCCAGGGGCACCATCTGCGAGATGGAGAGTTGGACATCTCCGGTGCCGGGAGGCAGGTCGAGCAGTAAGTAATCCAGTTCGCCCCACAACACGTCGCGAAAAAAAGCCTGCAGATATTGATGAACCATCGGGCCCCGCCACACGAGCGGCGCCTCTTCCGGCACCAGATAGGCCATCGAGATCAGCTTGACGCCGTAGTTTTCAACGGGGACGATCTTGCCGTCTTTTTGCTCCGGCCCCTTTGAACTGCCCATCATCATGGGAATGTTGGGGCCGTACAGGTCGGCATCCATCAGGCCGACCTTTGCGCCCGTCAGAGCCAACGCGCAGGCCAGGTTGGACGCGACCGTCGATTTGCCGACGCCGCCTTTGCCGCTGCTGATGGCAATGACATGCTTCACGCCGGGAATGAAATTCTCTTTCGCAGGGGTTGGTGGTGCTTCGTGGGAATGTTCGTCTGCCATGGGTCGGTCCTCCGCTGTATCGATAGTTCGGCTCGCAAGACTGCCGGTGCGGCCGAGAGACACGTGGTCACAGTTCTACGGCCATCATAAGCGATGCGCTGGGGGAAAGGAAATGGGCCAGTCGGACCATAGGCGGCTATGGCCCGACCGGGGAAGCTGAAGAAGAGTCTAGAACACCGAGGGATCAAGCCGGCGCAGATTGGTTGCTAAGCCGAACAGCGACAACGTGTAGATGATCCATTTCGAGGGGTCAAAGTTATACCACTTGGGTCCGTTGCGATAGTCGCGAGCATAGGTGTGATGGTAGTTGTGATAGCCCTCGCCGAAGCTCACAAAGGAGATCAGCCAGCTGTCGCGGCTGCTGTCCTGTGTCCCATGCGGCTGACTGCCGATCATATGGCAGAGGGAATTGATCGTGAACGTGGAGTTCAGCACCATAAACATGCGAAAGAGGCCGCCGAGCAGCAGTGCACTGATGCCGCCCATCCAGCCCTGATGCCACCACACGCCGAGGGCAAAGGGGATGGCCAAACCGGATACCACGATCACCCAATAGTAGCGATGTTGCCAGAGGATCACGGGGTCGCGGCGCAGCCGGATTTCGTACTTGTCGGTGCGATGCGGGGTTTCGTAAAAGAGCCAGCCGCAGTGGCTGTGCCAGAAGCCTCTGCTGGCATTGTAGGGGTCTTCATCCGTATCCGTGCGGGCATGATGGCGAATGTGGTCGGCACACCAGATGAGTGCCGAATTCTGCAGCGCCCATCCCCCGGCAACCAGCGCGCAGCGCTTGACCCAGTCAGGACATTCAAAACTTTGATGGGAGATCAAGCGATGGTACCCGACGGTGATCCCCATGCCGGTCACGACATACATGATGAAGGAAAGGATCCAATCGAAGGTGGTGAAGCCGACGAAGTACCCGTACAGCGGAATTCCCACGACTGTGGCGGCCACAACAGCACAAAACAGCAGAAAATTCATATAGGAAAATGCGGAGTGATTAGTTGAGACGGTTTGATCAGGTGCGGTCATTCTTCCTCCTGAATCTGGGAATCATAAGGTCTACCACCACGGCCTTGGCGAACATTCCTTAGCCTTTTATAGTACCGAAATAACGCATCCTTTACAACTGCTTCCTCATTCCACCCGCAACAGTCTGAGAAGTGGAATTGCATTCCAGATGACGCAGTCGGTGAGCGACCAGCGTATACTGATCGAGTCAAGAGTGGTCATCATTGAGGAGGCCCATGGCGCCGCTTGCCGCATCACTCGAACCTGCCGTCACCCGTATTGGAACCCGCCTCTCGCAGCTGTCTGCCGGACACGCGCCGACCATTTTCGAGTCGCGCTGGTGGTCGGAAGGTGTGATCAATCTGGCGATGAAAGATCCGGCCTTCAAGGTGCAGTTATTCCGGTTCATTGATGTGCTCCCCGCCCTGGCGTCCGACCAGGCGGTCGTGAAACTGGCGAAAGAATATTTCGGTGCGAGGCATGGCCATGTCTTTGGATTGCAGTGGGGGATGAAGGCCCTTGCCGCGACGAGTCTGGGGGCCGCGGTCACAGGAAAATCGATTCGTCATCAAGTCGAGCAGATGGCACGGTCGTTCATTGCCGGAGGATCGGTGGCCGATGCCCTCCCCGTTCTCACGGGATTGTGGAAGAACGGGCGTGCCTGGTCCGTTGACCTGTTAGGTGAGGCGACGATCAGCAACCTCGAAGCCGACCAGTATCGCGATCGCTGCCTGGCGGCCTTATCTGAATTGCAGTCGGGGGCGGGGGCCTGGCCTGCTGCTCCTCTTTTGGAACGGGATCATCTGGGCGTTCTCCCTCGGGTTCAGCTCTCGCTCAAGATCTCCGCGCTCACTGCGCGACTCGATTCCATCGATCCCGAGGGAACCTATCGCGCGGTGGTGGCGCGCTTACGGCCGGTCGTGGATCTGGCGGCGGCGACGTCGTGCGGATTGATCTTCGATATGGAGCAGGCTGACAGCAAAGACCTGCTCTTGGACATTTTTCGACGGCTGTTTATGGAAGAAACCTATCGGTCTTTCGCGCACGCCGGTGTCGCGATGCAGGCCTACCATCGTGAGACGGAACAGGATATTCGCGACCTCATCGCATGGGCAGAGCGTCGCGGCACGCCGGTTACCGTTCGCCTCGTGAAGGGAGCCTATTGGGATTCCGACACCGTTCGCTATCATCAGGCCGGGTGGCCGGTGCCTTTGTTTGAGCAGAAATCCGAGACGGATGCGAACTATGAAACGCTGATTCCTCTGCTATTCCAGCATCGTGATCTGATTCGTCCTGCCTTCGGCACTCACAATCTTCGGACCTTGGCCGTGATTGAGGCCGTGGCAGAATCTTTCGCTGTTCCGCCGGAGGCACTTGAATATCAGATGATCTATGGCATGGCCGAACCCTTTCAGCGTGCGATGGCGGCCCATGGTCGGCGCGTGCGGCTCTATACGCCGGTTGGGCGGCTTCTGCCGGGCATGGCCTACCTCGTTAGGCGTTTGTTGGAGAACACGTCGAATGAGTCATTCTTGCGCAAAGAATATGTCGAGTCGCAATCCTTGAGCATGCTTTTGGCGTCTCCGGTGGTTTCATCTTCATCCCCGATGGCGTCTCCCCTCGCGGCTGATGAGTTTATGAACGAACCGCATCGCGATTTTTCGAAGGCTGCCAGTTGGGCGGCGATGCAAGAGGCGATCAAAAAGGTTTGTGCGCAGACGAGGCAGAGGTGGGAATCGCCGCATCGAGAGCTTCGGTTGACCGGACCACTCATGGAGTCACGCAATCCTGCGCACCCCGATGAGGTTGTGGCGCTGGTGCAATCCGCCGCTGTTCCAGATCTGACTGCGGTGGTAGAGCTGGCCGTGTCTTCCGCGGCCGAATGGCGGTCTCGGCCTGCAGCGGAACGTAGTGCCATTATGCGGCGTGCAGCCGCGCTTATGCGGGAACGCCGGAACGAGCTGGCTGCGTGGGAAATCCTCGAGGTCGGCAAGCCCTGGCGGGAGGCGGATGGGGATGTGGCGGAGGCCATCGACTTCCTCGAATTCTACGCCGGGCAAATGGACCGGTTAGCCTTCCCGCTTCAATTAGGTCATTACCCGGGGGAGCGTAATCATCGGGTCTATGCGCCGCGCGGCGTGGCGGCGGTGATTGCGCCGTGGAATTTTCCTCTCGCGATCCCGACCGGCATGGTGAGCGCGGCCTTGGTTGCCGGCAATACCGTTTTATTCAAGCCATCTGAACGTTCCCCGCTCATGGGTCGATTGCTCACCGACATCCTGCATGAGGCCGGCGTCCCGTCCGGTGCGTTGATCTGTGTGCCCGGAGGGCCGGAGATCGGTCGGGCGCTGGCCGCGAGTCCGGAGATATCCACGATTGCGTTCACCGGCTCAAAGGACGTCGGGCTGCAGTTGATCGCTGGCGCAGCGGTCATGCCGTCTGGTCAGTCTGTGGTGAAGCGTGTGATTGCTGAGATGGGTGGCAAGAATGCGATCATTGTCGATGACACGGCGGATCTCGATGAGGCTATAGCGGGCGTCGTGACGTCCTTTACAGGGTATGCCGGGCAGAAATGTTCCGCTTGTTCGAGAGCGATCGTACTGGAGAGTCTGTATGACCAATTTCTCTCGCGATTGCATGAGGCCGTGATGAGCCTCGCCATCGGCGATCCGCTCGACCCGGGGACACAAGTGGGTCCGGTGATCGATGCTCGAGCGAAACAACGCATCGAGGAGTTCATCGCAATGGGGCAGCAGGAAAGCCGGCTTCTGGTGCATCGATCGACCGATGGCCCGGGGTATTTCGTCGGGCCGACCGTATTTGCCGATGTGACGGTCCGCCATCGCCTGGCGCAGGAGGAAATCTTCGGTCCCGTGCTGGCGGTGATGAAAGCGGCCACAGTGACGGAAGCATTGGAGATTGCCAACTCGACAAGCTATGCCCTGACCGGCGGCATCTACTCGCGCAGTCCGGTGAATCTGGCGCTGGCGCGCGAGCGGTTCGATGTGGGGAATCTGTACGTGAATCGACCGATCACCGGGGCGTTAGTCGGTCGTCAACCGTTCGGCGGCCATCGGCTCTCCGGAGTCGGCGCCAAGGCTGGAGGCGATGACTATCTGACGCAGTTCATGAGTGTGCGGGTCATCAGCGAGAATACCTTGCGTCGGGGATTTGAGGTGACGGACTGATCAGCGAGCCGGTGTAAATTCTTCCAGCTCTTCGGTGATCTCGGTCACCATTCCACGATCTTCCTTCGAAGCGGACAATTCCTGTCGCTCAATATATTTGACCAGCCCGACTCCTTGAGCAAACCAGGCGGTCATGACATCGGTGCCACGGGCCGGCTTGTCGCCGCCGGACAGATGGATCTCCATGGTCATGCGGGCCTCCACCTTGACGGCATTCGAATAGGTGCCGGCCGGGACGGTGATCGTTTCGCAGCCCACCAGACTGGTCGTGCCGACCATATCGACCTTCTCATTCACGCCGTCGCGATCCATATCGCTGCCGAAGTCGAGGCCGTTTCGGGAGAACTGCTGGAACGACGACGGAATGGTCATGGGAAAGCGGACGATTTGATAGGGCACGATCTGTTTTTCCAGCGGCGTGCCGGGATCGGATCCGTAATACACCATGCCGACACTATCGCGGCGGTAGTAGCTGTCGGAGTCACCGTGGTTGCCGGGATTCGTGTCATGGAACACAGTGACCGTTACTCCGTTGAGCTTCTTGGTTCCGGTGACTGACGATGTGTTGACGAAGAACTTATTGTCGATCACCTGTACAGGGCCTTCGGAAATCTGTCCGCGGTATTGCCAGCGGGTACCGATCTGGTCAGGAAAGTAATCGGCGGATTGGGCGATTTGGCAGGGCTCTTCTGCCGCCAGCGGCGCGGTCGTGAACGATCCAACGGCAAGAAGCGCGACGGTCAGCGCGAGTGACGACAAAACGTGGGGCAAGGCTTGGGGAACGTGCGGCATCAGAATCCTCCTCTGTTGGAAGGACCGTACCATAGGCGTTGAGGAGGCAGCAAGGCATGGGCCGATGCTGATTCCGCAGGCTTGCGTTGTCGAATGGCTGTCGACATAATCCCCTCGCAATGGCATCTTCAAGGCGAACCGGATCAACGAAACAGTCAGCGACGCGAAACCCCGGCCGTCGTTCGGTTCTGGTGACCGGAGCGTCAGGCGGGATCGGGCGTGCGATCTGTCGTGCCTTTGCGGCAACGGGCTGGTATGTCGGCGTGCACTACCATCAACAGAAGACCGAGGCTGCGAAGACTTTACGCGCCGTTCGCGTGACCGGTGGAACCGGCGGTCTCTTTCAGGCCGATGTGCGTGAAGCTGAGTCCGTTCGAGGCATGATCGCTGAGTTTATCAAGAAGGCGCCACGGCCGAGCGCGTTCATCTGCAATGCAGGCGTTGCGGCAAGTCGTCTCTTGGTGCGCCAGGCTGAGGACGAGTGGGCTGACGTCTTGCAGACCAATCTGACCGGCACCTTTCACTGTCTGCAGGCGATGGGCTTTCCCCTGCTGTCTCAAGGCGGCGGCTCGATCGTCGTGATCGGCTCATATTCAGGGTGTCATGGCTCAACCGGCCAAGCAGCCTATGCTGCGTCGAAAGCCGGTTTAATTGGATTGGTGAAGACGGCCGCACAGGAATGGGGGCCGCAGAACGTGCGGGTGAATCTGGTCTTGCCGGGGTGGCACCAGACCGGGCTCTCTGAGGGAGCGATGCCTGAAAATCATGACTGGCCGGACCATGCACTTCGCCGTCCACCGGCCCTTGAGGAAGTTGCGAGGACGATCGTGCACATGGTGCAGCTCAATGATATGTCGGGCCAGGTCTGGAATTGCGACAGCCGGGATGTATGAAGCGAGATAAGCACTGATGCCTGCCATCTTTGTGACGGCCACCGATACGGGAGTGGGAAAGACCGTGACTACAGCAGCGCTGGTTATTGCGTTGCGCGGTTGCGGCGTATCTGTTGGGGTCATGAAGCCGATCGAAACCGGCGTGGTGAAGGGCCGATCCTCCGATGCCGGTCGACTCAAACGTGCGGCGCAGGTTGTGGATTCCCTCGATCTTGTCAGGCCCTATGCCCTCCGACTTCCGGTAGCCCCGTTAGACGCAGCGAGGGCTGAACGGCGGACAATCAAGATTTCAACCATCATGCAGGCGTATCGTGCGTTGCACGCGCTGCACGATCTGTTGCTGGTTGAAGGTGTGGGTGGTCTGCATGTGCCGATGACTTCTACAATGGATGTGCTGGATCTGATCGAGAAGTTGAAAGCGCCGGTGCTGGTTGTTGGACGAGCCGGACTTGGCGGAGTGAATCACGCGATGCTCACGCTCGATGCATTACGCGGGAGAAAGATTCCGATCCTTGCGCTGGTGTTGAACCGGACAGTTTCGGCGAAGACCGCTGTGGCACGACGACAGGAACGTTCCACTTTAGAGTTGCTGCGGGAGTTTGCGGGGGTGCCGGTGATCGGGCCGCTCCCCTACATGGCTGGCGTTGATGCGCGGTTTGAGCGGGCTGTAGCACGAATGGCCGCGAGCAGCGAGATGCAGAAACTTACGAAGCTGGTGCTGGCATCCGCGCGAGAAACTCGCTGACTGTCTGATTGATATCCGGGGCTTTGAGGATGGCCGAGATCACCGCGACGCCATCAGCCCCTGCCCGCATCACATCCCCGACGTTCTCAACGGTAATTCCCCCGATAGCAAAGACCGGCAACGACGTGAGCGCCCGAATCGCCCGCAGACCTTCAAGCCCTACGACCGGATCATGATCCTGTTTCGAACCAGGCTTGAAGATCGGCCCAAAGCCGAGATAGTCCGGCTTACCGGCACTCGCCGCTCGCACCTGGTCCGGATTGTGCGTCGAAATGCCGATCAACTTGTCCGGTCCCATCATTTTGCGAGCGAGATCGAGTGGCAAATCTCCCTGCCCCAGATGTACCCCGTCTGCATCCACCGCCAGCGCCAGATCACAACGGTCATTCACGATGAACAAGGCGCCCAACTCCGCCGCAAGCTTCCTGAGCGGTAGCGCTTCTGCATAGGCATCCTTCATGGAAGCAGTCTTGTTGCGATACTGAACGATTCGTACCCCGGCTCTAGCAGATTGAGTCAGAGCGTCATCCAACGGCCTGTCCGGTGAGACCGACGGATCGAGGATGAGATAAAGACCTGATAGTGGATGACGGCTATGTGATGTTGTCATTGGATTCTATTTTAGGCGGAACCGTATGAAGGATTCCAGGAGCCTGATCCACGTAGATGGCTGGATGAATGGATCAAGTCTTAACTGGCAAGGAACCGCTCAAGGAACGTCGTCGAGACATGGCCTTTTTGGAAGTCAGGGTCGTCGAGGATGCGGCGGTGGAGCGGGATGGTCGTCTTGATGCCCTCGATGACGAATTCGTCGAGGGCGCGGCGCATGCGGGCCATACATTCCTGCCGGTCGCGGCCGTGGGTAATCAGTTTCGCGATCATCGAGTCGTAGTGCGGTGACACGACCGCGCCTGATTCCATCACGGAGTCGACGCGCACGCCGAATCCTCCGGGCGGACTGTACTTGGTGATGGTCCCTGGGGACGGGGTGAATTTTTCAGGATCTTCGGCATTGATCCGGCATTCCATACTGTGGCCGTTCATGACCACGTCCTGTTGGCGGAGGGTCAAGGGAAGACCGGCAGCCAGGCGGATCTGCTCCTTGATCAAATCGACACCGGTCACCATTTCGGTGATCGGATGTTCGACCTGGATACGGGTATTCACTTCCATGAAGAAGAAATTTCGATCCTTGTCGAGGAGGAACTCCACGGTGCCGACGTTCCGGTAATGCGCGGCTTTCACGGCTTCGACCGCGACGCGTCCGATTTCTCTTCTCAGCTTTTCATCGACCGCCGGTGAGGGGGTTTCTTCCAGGAGTTTCTGGTGGCGCCGCTGAATGGAACAATCCCGCTCGCCCAGGTGGATGACGTGGCCGCGGTGGTCGGCCATGACCTGCACTTCGATATGGCGCGGTTCAAGGAAATACCGTTCGAGATAAACGCTTTCGTTGCCGAACGTCGATTTGGCTTCGGCCTGGGCGGCTTGGAATGCGCGGGCCAGGTCTTCGGCTTTGTTGACGACGCGCATGCCACGTCCGCCGCCGCCGGCTGTGGCCTTGATGATGACGGGAAAGCCGATCTTCTGTGCGGCCTGCAAAGCCTCTTCTTCGCTCCGGAGTTCTCCGGGGCTGCCGGGTGTGACCGGAAGGCCGCGCTTCATCACAATTTCGCGAGCCTTGGCTTTGTCGCCCAGCATGGCGATGTTCTCGGACGACGGGCCGATAAATTTGATGCCGATAGATTCGCAGACTTCCGCGAAGTGGGCGTTCTCAGACAGGAAGCCGTAGCCGGGGTGAATGGCGTCGGCGCCGGAGATTTCCGCTGCGCTCAAGACATTGGGAATATTACGATAGCTCAGGGCCGCTTCGGCCGGACCCACGCAGACCTTTTCGTCGGCGGCGCGGACGTGCAGGCTGGCGGCATCGGCTTCCGAATGGATGGCGACGGTCTTGATGCCGAGCTCTTTACAGGCGCGGATGACCCGGAGGGCGATCTCTCCACGATTTGCGATGAGGACTTTCTTGAACACGCAGTAGCTCCGAGGTGTATCGATTGCGGCGGACTATGGTGTCGCTTTGGGGTCGATCAGGAACAGCGCCTGTCCGTATTCGACGGACTTCGTGCTCTCCGCCAGGATCTTCACGATACGCCCATCGGTTTCGGATTCGATTTCATTCATGAGCTTCATGGCTTCGACGATGCAGAGCACTTGGCCCTTTTTCACGTAGTCCCCGTCTTCCACGTAGGGATCGGCGTCGGGCGACGGCGACCGGTAGAAGGTGCCGACGATCGGTGACGTGATGGTGACCATTCCGGCTGCTTCTTCAGCCGAGGGGCCGGAAGACGCCGTTGACTGACTGCCGGATTGTTGCGATGCCGGCGCCGCATCCTGCACCGAGGTGGTCACCGTCTTCATGCCGACTTCATGCCGTACGCGAATACGGACGCCCTGCCGTTCGAGTTCCAACTCGGTCAAATTATTCCGTCGGAGCAGATCGATGAGGTCCTGGATCTGCTTGGTCTGGGTGCCGGTTAAGATGGTGTCGGCAGGCGCCTGTGCTCCGGGAAAGGCCTGGGGCAGCACGATCGGGCGAGGCTGCTTCTTCTTCGGACGCGCCGGTTGCCGCTTACTCACCGGACGCGCTCCACGTAGGATCTGGTGCGGGTATCGATCTTAATCACGGTGCCTACCTCCAGATAGAGGGGAACTTTGATGATCGCGCCGGTTTCGACCGTGGCGGGTTTGGTGCCGCCGGAGGCGGTGTCTCCGCGCACGCCCGGATCGGCGTCCACGACTTTGAGTTCGATGAAATTCGGCAGTTCGACGTCGATCGGCCGATGTTCGTAAACCAGGATCTTGACGATCATGTTCTCTTTGATCAGATCGGCGTTCTCGCCGAGCTGCTGCTTGGCAAACGTGAGCTGCTCATAGCTTTCGTTATCCATGAACGTGTAGTCGTCGCCGGTCGCGTAGAGGAATTGCATTTCCCGTTCATCGAGTTTCGGTTCATCAAAGCGCTCGCCGGATCGGAACGTGCGGTCGAGTACGTTGCCGGTCAGATAGCTCTTCAGCTTGGTCCGGACGAAGGCGCCGCCTTTGCCCGGCTTCACATGCTGAAACTCGACGATGTAAAAGGGGTCGCCTTCGACCATGAGGCGAACGCCATTGCGAAAATCAACTGTCGAAATCACTGCAGACTCCCTTCATCCTCACACGGTGGATCAATGCGTGGTGCTTGCTTTTCGTCGGCGGGTTCGGCGGACGGGTTTTGACGCGGCCCCGCCTGTTCTGGTGCCCTGTTCCAGGAGATGTTCGAGGAGGCCTTGGAGGGCGAGGAGATAGCCGGCTGGTCCGAAGCCGGAGAGTTGCGCCATCGCCACTCCTGCGATGTATGAATGATGCCGGAATGCTTCCCGCTGGTAAATGTTCGAGAGGTGGACTTCCACGGTCGGCAGGGCGACGGCGGCCAGGGCATCCCGAATGGCAATACTGGTATGGGTGTAGGCCGCCGGATTGATAACGATGCCGTGATAACCCGTCCGTGCCTCCTGGATCCAGGTAACCAACTCCCCTTCCACGTTCGACTGGCGGGTATCGACTTCAATGTTCAAGCTCTCGGCTGTCTGTGCGATGGCCGCATCAATCTCATCCAGCGTGGTCGTACCGTAAATCGATTGTTCCCTGCTCCCGAGCAGGTTGAGATTGGGCCCATGTAGCACCAGGATCCGAACCATCTCAGGTACGCACTGCCTCCGAAGTCACGAAAAAGATTGATCGCACGAACATGACGTTCAGCGGCGGCATTCTAGCAGCCCCGTTGGAGAGGGTCAAACCTTTGGTCAGGATTGAGATGAAGATGTGGTGGCTTCCAGAGAGGGGCGATCACGGCGGCGAGTCTGGATGGACTGCAGCATGTGCTCCAGTCGACAGACAGCTGCCTGATTTCTGGATGGCGAAGACGAATTGGTTTGTCGAGCGACGGGTGCAGGCGTCACCGCCGCTTCACTGGCCGCCGGCTCTTGTGTCTCTGCATGCTCGGTTTTACGCGCGGTTGTCGCAATTGCAGCGGCATCAGCTACGACGTCTTGCATGGCTGTCTCTGCCGCTGGATCCGTTGTCACTGTTTCACGGACCGGGTCCGGTATTTCCACTGGCACCGGTTCAGTAGACGGAGGCGGGACGACAGCAGCTTGCGATGAGACGGGTGCTGCTTTTGCGGATTGTGCCTGAGCAGATGCAGGTGTTTTCGAAATGGTGGCGTCCAGAGAGGTTCGAAGCGACAGCGATTCCTGATCCAATGGATTGATGGCCAGGATCACGTCGCATGAACGGAGTGCCTCGCCGGTGGAGCCTTCGGCTGTATAGATCTTTGCCAAGGTCCGATGCGCCCGGAGATTTTCCGGACTGATCTTGATGGCTTCTTCCAGAATGGCTTTGGCTTTGGTCGGTTGGCTCAGTTGGTCATAGGCTCGTCCGAGCGCGACCATCGCCGTAATAAATCCGGGGTAGTATTTCAGGCCGTCTTCGAGGACTCCTGCTGCTTCGGACCACATCCCTGCTTTGCCGTACTCTTCTGCCAACGGAATAAAAGCCTTGGAAGCAGGGTCTTTTGCCAGAGTGGTGGCAAGGCGATCGATTTCAGCGGCATTAGCCCGGGATCCTGATGCCATTGAGGCTCCTATTGCACGGAAGCCGGAGTCTGTTTGCGAGGCTCGTCCTTCGCAAATTCTACAATGGTTGAGAGGATATCGTGAGCTAATTGTGTTTTTGGGCGGAGGCTGAAGGTGTGCCGGATACCAGTGCGGGAAAGGATGATGGCGGCATTCTGTTCACTGCCGAACCCCGCTCCTGCTTGTGTCACATCATTCGCGACGATCAGATCAAGGCCCTTTGTCGTGAGTTTGTCGGTGGCATGCTGAACGAGGTGCTGCGTTTCGGCAGCGAAGCCGACCAGGATTTGGGAGGTCCGTTTGGCCGAGAGCATCGCCAGAATATCAGGAGCCCGTTCCAACTCCAGCGGGGGAATGGCGGCTGTTCCCTTTTTCAGTTTTTGCGCGGCGGGGTTTTGAGGGCGAAAGTCCGCTACCGCCGCAGCCATGATGACAACCGAGGACCAAGCAAAATGAGCCGACATGGCCTCAGCCATATCTTGGGCCGTGGTAACCGGAATGACCCGTATGCCTGGCGGCGGGGTGAGCGCAGTAGGGCCGCTGACGAGGATCACCTCGGCGCCTCGGTTTCTCGCCGCTTCCGCGATGGCGTAGCCCATTTTCCCCGACGAGCGATTGGAAATGTAGCGAACCGGGTCGATGGCTTCTTGGGTGGGGCCGGCTGAAACGAGGATCCTCTGCCCTTTCAAATCGGCGAGCGGCAGGAGGACCTGTTCGATGGCTTCCAGGATTCGAGACTCTGCGGCCAGTCGTCCCTGGGCGATCTGCCCGGAGGCTAGCGGCCCCTCTTCCGGATCGAGGATGGTCACCCCTCGTAATCGGAGTGTCCTGACATGGTGTTGGACGGTGGGATGCGTCCACATGTCGCCGTCCATAGCCGGTGCCACAATCAGGGGACAGCGGCTCGTGAGCAGCATAGTTGACAGCACATCATCGGCCAGCCCGATGGCGGCCTTGGCCAGGAAGTTGGCCGTTGCCGGCGCGACGACGATGGCATCGGCCCCTTCAGGGATGGACAGATGCTTCATTTCTTGATGGGCTTCGAAGAGGTCGGTCGTCACCGGCTGGCCTGACAACACTTCAAACGTCATCGGGGTGATGAACTTCGTCGCTGCTTTGGTCATCACGACGGAGACGCCGGCCCCTTGTCGAGTGAGGGCACGCAGCAGACTCACGGCCTTATAGGCCGCAATGCTACCTGTGACGCCGAGCGCCACCCGTTTACCGGTTAACGGCCCTGGCGTCGAATCTGAATCCAACGTTACTCCTCCGCGGGGGCAGGCTTGGCGGCGTCATCCACGTAGACGCTCAGCTCTTTCTTGATTTCCTTGGCATCTTCGCCGGTCATCATCGCCAACCGCTCGGTCTCGCCCTCTTTGCCGCGTTTGGCTTCTTTCATGGCATCACGGGCTTCCTCGCCCACGAGGTACTTGACCTCTCCGCGCAGCACTTCGTCGAGTGCGCAGGTGGTTTCCTTGGTGAAGCGGACGAGGCCGGAACGCTTCGCTCCCTGGAGCAGGTGCTTGGCCCGCTGAGCGGCGACAATCACCAGCCGGTGGCGTGAGTCGAACTGGCCGAGCTTGTACTGAGGCAAGAGGTTGAGCATATCAATCATGGTGCACGGTACTCCCTTTGGCAATGGAAGATTGGTCACGATCTCCCGGTTTGGATTCTTTCTCGAGAATAAAGTTCTGTTCGAGCCAATGCATATCGAGTCGCTTCGTCTTGAGGCGTTCCGCCAGGAACACGCTCTGGAGTTCGTTGAGAGACTGTTCCAGGTTGTCGTTGCGGACAATGTAGTAGTATTCCCGGTAACTCCACACCTCTTCCTTTACTTTCTGCAATCGGCGCTGAATTTCCTCCGGCGTATCGGAGGCCCGGCTCTGGAGTCTGGTGCGTAGCGTGTCCATCGAAGGAGGCAGGATGAAAATATAGACTGCGTCCTGCACCTTCTTCTTGATTTGCAAGGCTCCCTGAACGTCGATTTCCAGCAGGACGTCGATCCCCTGCTCCATCTTGTCCATCAGGGCTTTGCGCGGGGTGCCGTACCAGTTACCGTAGACATGGGCATATTCCATGAACTCGTTTTTTGCCACCATGTCCTGAAAAATCTTCTCTTCAATAAAGAAGTATTCCCGTCCATGTTCTTCACCGGGGCGCGGCTGTCTGGTGGTATAGGAGACAGAATGCCAAATCCCCGGAACTGAGGCGGTAATTTGTTTACAGAGGGTGGTCTTACCCGTTCCGGACGGAGCCGAAATAATAAACAAAATGCCCCGTCGCTCCGGAACGTAGGGGCGCGGGTCGGATGCCGTTGACGTTGTACTAGTGCTCATGGTGCTGGTCATTCCACGTTCTGAATTTGTTCTCTGATCCGCTCTAACTCCGCCTTCATGTGTACGACTGATGCCGTGATCGTGGCATCGTTGGCCTTGGAGCCGATCGTATTGACCTCTCGCCCCATCTCTTGCAAGAGAAAGTCCAACGTCTTGCCCACGGACTCCGAACTCTGAAGCGTATGGTCGAACTGTATCATATGTGCATCGAGTCTGACCAATTCTTCTGTGATGTCGCTGCGATCCGCAAAGAGAGCCAGCTCTTGATGCAGTTTCGGTATATCCGGGATCTCGGACGCCAGAAGCTTTCCGAGCCGGCTTTTCATGCGGTCAAAGGCCTCTTGAGCTACTGTTGGGGCCTTGGCCGCCACTTGTGTCTTCAGTCCGCGCAAGGTCTCGATGCGAGCCCGAATATCGGTTGCGAGGAGGGCTCCCTCCTTCTTTCTCATCTTCACCAGGTCTTGGAGCGCCTGGCCTACCAGTTTTTCAATGAGGGCGGCAAGTTTGGGATCGTCGGCTGGCTGGTCTGAAATCGTAATGACATCACGGAATCCTGCCAAGAGTCCAACGTCGATTGATCCTTTGAGTTTTAACGTCTTTTGGAGATTTCGGAGGGTCTGATGGTACTGTTTCGCCAGATCAGCGTCAAGTTGCAGCGAACGCGTCCCTCCGCGTCCGCCCTGCACGAGGACCGTAAGGTCTACTCGCCCGCGCCGGCAGTGTTCCTGAATGGCTTTCTTGATGTGCTCTTCACGCGCACTCATCGTCTTCGGCAGTCGCAGGCCGGTTTCCAGAAACCGGTGATTGACCGATCGAATTTCGGCCGTCACCTGTCCGTCCTGCCAGGCTCCTTGTCGTCGTCCGAATCCGGTCATACTGGTGATCATTGCGGGAGTTTTCCTTTCCAGTGACATTCTGCATAGAGCGGGCATGAGTTGCAGTGGGGTTTGCGCGCCAGACAGATATAGCGCCCATGCAGGAGAATCCGCTGTGAAATAGCGGTCCATTGAGATTCGGGGAATTGTCCTTGTAAGTCCTGTTCGATTCGCTCGGGATTGTCCGAGGTGGTCAGGCCCAATCGATTGGCGACCCGTTTGACATGAGTATCGACGACGATCGCCGGTCGGCCGAAGGCGGTCCCCAGGATCACGTTGGCGGTCTTGCGTCCGACTCCCGGGATGCTCGTCAACTCTTCCATGCGCTGAGGCACGGTCCCGCCGAATCGTTCCGTGACGGCTTTGCCGCATCCGATCAAGTGTTTGGCTTTATTCTTATAGAACCCGGTCGATTTGATCAGGGTTTCAAGTTCGAGTGGAGCGGCTGAGGCAAAGTCCTGCGGACGACGAAATCGTTTGAAGAGTGCCGGCGTGACTTGATTGACGCGCTGGTCGGTGCACTGGGCAGACAGGATCGTGGCGACAAGCAATTCCCATGGAGACCGGTGGGTCAGTTCCATCTCGGCCTTCGGCTGATGCTTGAGCAGCAGCTGCGCCAGAGTGGCCGGCTTCGGTGCGATCGACGGATGGCGGCGCGAATGAGCGTTCATTGAAAGTGGCGCAATTCTGCCGCGGTTAATTGGGAGATGCAAGTGCAGGATCCAAGGCAGGCTGGGGAGGAATGTCCGGTTCCTGCGTGCTGGTCATCGCATGGACACGGGTCGCCAGATGATCAATCAACGGGTGTAATGTCGACGCGTCCAGGGCACAGATGCCGATCGCGTTATAGCGGCGGCACAGGGCTTCGGCCTGAGCGGCAGGAAGCCGATCGCACTTATTGAAGATGAGGACTTGCGGGATCTTGTCGAGACTCAATTCCTCGAGAATATCCAGGACGGCCTTCATCTGAACATCGATGTCGGGTGCGCTGGCATCGACGACATGCAGAAGTAAATCGGCTTCGCGCAATTCTTCCAGCGTTGTCCGGAACGCTCCGACCAGTTCTTTGGGGAGATCGCGGATAAAACCGACGGTATCGGTCACGATGACTTCCCGATCCTGCGGGAAGCGCAGGCGGCGGCTGGTGGTATCCAGTGTTTCAAAGAGGCGGTTTTCCGCTGAGACATGACTATCGGTGAGGATGTTCAGCAACGTTGATTTTCCGGCGTTAGTGTAGCCGACGAAAGAGAGGACCGGAAGTCCCTGCCGTTCCCGGCGGGCGCGGCGCTGATCCTGATGCTTGGAGAATTGTTCGATCTCGCGCTCCAGGTGGGTAATCCGATCGCGTATTTTCCGGCGATCGGTCTCCAGCTTCGTTTCTCCCGGGCCTCTGGTTCCGATCCCTCCGCCGAGGCGTGATAGCTGTGTGCCTTGTCCTGAGAGGCGTGGGAGCAGATAGCGTAACTGCGCCAGTTCCACCTGGACCTTGCCTTCCCGGCTATGGGCCCGGCGCGCAAAAATATCGAGGATCAACTGGGTCCGGTCGATGATTTTGATGTCTGTCATCTCGGCAATCGCCCGTGCCTGGGCCGGTGTGAGCGTTTGATCAAAGATGACCATATCCGCGCCCTTATGCAGGGTTTGTATCAGTACCTCTTTCAGTTTTCCGCTTCCCAGCAGGTATCGCTGGTGGCCGTCTCCAATACGCTGCGCAATCTTATCAATCACGGTGACGCCGACAGAGGCCGCAAGGTCGGCGAGCTCGGCAAGCCGTTCTTCCTGCTCGGCACGGCCATGAGACGATGCGCTGACCAGCATGGCGGACTCACTCCCGCTGGTCACGGCGTGATGCTTGAGTGCTTCCTGCAGGTCTGTCTCGAGGTCTTTGATGAATTGGTCGAAAACGATGGGACATTCCTGTAGCGGCGTCGGTTTGAGGATTTCGCAGAGCCGCCCGGTTTCATTCGGTGGCAGGAGATGCGCCAGGTAGAGAGTGCCGGGAGTGCCGTTTTGTGACACCGAGAGGAGGCCGATAAGGTCGAGGCGCAGATAACCGAGATCGGTCAGATCTTCCTGGCTCAAGGGCCGGTCCTGTAGTTGCGTTCGAATCAGGCGAAGTCCTCGCAGTGAACGGGGGCCTGCACGAAATTTGGACAGGGTGGTGGGCGACAACACCATGTCGGTCCCCACGATGATTTCCTGCACGACGCCGCGCCTGGTAAGCAGCAGGGAGATCGGACGCCGGTACTCAGCCGAGAGCTTTGAGAGCTCTGTTGCCAGCTCAAGTGAAAGGACTTCATCGACCGCATTCCGTCGTCGATAGAGATGCTCGATCGCGGCGAGTTGGCTGGCACGAAGTCCGAGGGTTTTGCCCTGTATGTCAGGAATAAGCGGCCTCTTGGTTAGCGGGTGTGGACGGTTGTGCGACCGGTATAAGTACCCGGTCGCAGTGACGGGAGAATTTCAAGATCTGCGGAAGGTTGTTGCCCGCTCATCAGCAAGTGCCTTCCTGCGGAGGCAATCATGGCGGCATTGTCGGTGCAGTAGGCCATCGGAGGTAACGCGAGCCTGATCCCCTCTTCCTGGGCTCGTGCAGTGAGCAGCGCGCGGAGACGTGAATTGGCGGAGACCCCTCCGACTACCGCCAGCGCCGTCACGCCTGATGATCGTACTGCCACAAAGGCACGATCGACAAGGACGCGCACGATCGCTTCTTGGTAGCCTGCTGCCAGGTCGGCGGCCTGGGTGGTACGTGCAGCTGCGTCCATCCCGCGAAGGCGATAGAGCAGCGAGGTCTTCAGTCCGCTGAAGCTGAACTCTAAGCTGCTTTTTCGCAATCGGGACAAGGGAAAACGAATAGCCTTGGGATTGCCCTGGCGCGCCAGACGATCGATTGCCGGACCACCCGGATAGTCTAAGCCGAGCATCTGCGCACCCTTATCAAAGGCTTCTCCGGCGGCGTCGTCCCTCGTACAGCCGAGCAGGAGTGTTCGACCATCGGCTTCCCTCCTGAATAAATGGGTATGCCCTCCTGATACTACCAGGACAATGCACGGAAAAGGGAATGAGGGGTCTGCCAGCCAGGCAGAGGCGATATGACCTTCTAGATGATTGACGCCGATCAGAGGGAGCGATAATCCATAAGCCAGCCCTTTGGCATAATTGAGTCCAACCAGGAGCGCGCCAGCCAGACCGGGTCCTTGTGTGACGGCGATGGCACCAAGGTCATGCCTGAAGAGACCCGCTTCGGTCAATGCGGACTGGACAACCCGGTCAATGGTACTCAGATGGGTGCGTGCGGCGAGTTCAGGCACCACGCCGCCGAATGGGCGATGCACGGAGTCTTGCGAAGAAACCACGTTCGACAGGACGGTTCCGTCGCTGTTCAGGATCGCAGCCGACGTTTCATCGCAGGAGGACTCAATCCCGAGTATCGGGCATGGGGTCCATGGGGTGGTAGGTCCGGTTTCAGCGGATAGGATCGTCGTCATGACGCTGTAGAGTTATCACACTCTGTCGCTGAAAAGCATGCACCCCCTGCAGTCAATGACCGCAGGGGGTGCAACTGAATCCGCTCACAATCTGTCGTACGAGCGTATCCCGACGGACGGGTTATACGCTGGCCATCGTCTCCTGCTCGATGAAGGTTGGTGCTCCGTCACGAAGCACAACCTTGATCTTGCGGCTGTCCTTGAAGCGGCCTCTGATGAGGTCATCGGAGAGCGGATCACCGATGGCGCGTTGAATGGTCCGGCGCATCGGGCGGGCCCCATACAACGGCTCATATCCTTCTTTGATCAGCCATTGTTTGACTTCGTCATCCAGCTCGATCTCGACGCCCTTTTCCACAAGACGTGAGTTGAGCTCACGGATCAGGATGTCAAGAATGGTGTAGAGCTGCTCTTTCTCCAGCTGATGGAAGATCACGACTTCGTCGATGCGGTTCAGAAACTCAGGGCTGAAGGAGCGGCGTAATTCGCCCATCACTTCTTCCTTCTTTCTCCGCGCCTGCTCCCCTTCCGTGCTCTGGAAGCCGAGCGACACGCCCTTTTGAATCATCTTCGTCCCGATGTTCGAGGTCATGATGATGACGGTGTTCTTGAAGTCCACTTTACGGCCGAGACTGTCGGTTAAGACGCCGTCGTCCAGAACCTGGAGCAGCACGTTGAACACGTCCGGGTGGGCCTTCTCGATTTCGTCGAAGAGTACCACGGAATACGGACGGCGACGGACCTTCTCGGTCAGCTGTCCGCCCTCTTCATAGCCGACATAGCCCGGAGGGGCTCCAAAGAGCCGTGAGCTGGTGAACTTCTCCTGGTATTCGGACATATCGACGCGAATCAATGCGTCTTCGCTGTTGAACAAGAATTCTGCCACGGTCCTGGCCAACTCGGTTTTGCCGACGCCGGTGGGACCCATGAAAATGAAGGAACCGATGGGCTTCTTCGCATCCTTCAAACCCGCCCGTGAGCGGCGGATGGCGCGTGACACGGCCGAGATCGCTTCGTTTTGACCGATGACCCGCTTGTGGAGGAAATCCTCCATGTGCAGCAACTTGTTTGACTCTTCTTCTTCCAATTTAAAGAGCGGGATGCCGGTCATCTTCGAGACGACGTAGGCCACGTCTTCTTTGCCGATGGTCGGCTTGTTCTTCTCCTGGCTCTTTTTCCACTCGCGCTTCGATTCATCCAGCAGTTTTCGCAACCGCTCTTCTTCTTCACGGTGGCGCACGGCTTCTTCGAAGTTTTGCATCGAGATGGCGAGTTCTTTATCGCGAGAGACTTTCTTGAGTTCCTGCTCCATCGCCTTCAATTCAGACGGCAAGGCATAGGTCTGGAGCTTGGCGCGCGAGCCGGTTTCGTCGATCAAATCGATCGCTTTATCCGGGAGGAACCGATCGGTAATGTACCGGTCGGAGAGTTTCACCGCTTCGACGATGGCATCTTCTGAAATCTCGACGCCATGGTGTTCTTCGTAGCGGTCTCTGAGTCCCTGAATGATGAGCACCGCTTCGTCCATGCTCGGGGGCTGCACATGAATCGGCTGGAAGCGTCGCTTGAGAGCTCCGTCCTTTTCAATGTGTTTGCGATATTCATCTAAGGTGGTGGCGCCGATGCATTGGATCTCGCCACGGGACAGTGCGGGTTTCAACATGTTGGAGGCATCGATCGATCCCTCTGCGGCCCCGGCTCCGACGAGTGTGTGCAATTCATCGATGAAGATGATGATATTGCCGGCCTGCACAATTTCCTTCATCACAACCTTGAGTCGCTCTTCAAACTGGCCGCGGTATTTGGTGCCGGCAACCAGTGAACCAAGGTCGAGTGCGATGACTCGCCGCGACAAGAGATTGTCCGGCACTTCAGACTGTACGATTCGTTGAGCCAAGCCTTCGACGATCGCGGTCTTGCCGACTCCCGACTCTCCGATGAGGACCGGATTGTTCTTGGTCCGCCGGCTGAGAATCTGAAGGACGCGCTCGATTTCATCGGCGCGACCGATGACCGGATCCAGCTGACCTTCCTGGGCCATCTGGGTCAGATCCCGTCCGAATTCATCAAGCGCCGGTGTGTTACTCTTCCGGTCCCGTTCGCGCGGCGCAGACTTTCTCAGGAAGGTGACCGTCAACTGTCTGGCCGTCAGAAGATTGGCTCCGAGGCTACGAAGAATTTTCCCGCCGATCCCCTCCTCTTCCCGCAAGAGGCCGAGCAGGAGATGCTCGCTGCCGATATGGTTATGGCCCAAGAGCCGAGCCTCTTCCACACCGTATTCGATGACTTTCTTGACGCGCGGGCTGAAGGGAATTTCCCCGAACGTCATCGTGGTACCCCCGCCCGGAAGATTCCGCTCAATTTCGAGACGGATCTGTTCGGTCGAGAGACCCATTTTTTTCAGGATCATCAGGGCGATACCGTCGGATTCACGGAGAATCGCGAGAACCAAGTGCTCCGTCCCGAGATAATCGTTCTGGTGCCGCTCGGCCTCTTCCCGTGCCAGGATGATGATCTTCCGACCCTTGTCCGTGAATCGTTCGAACATCCTGCCTCCTTATGGTCTGGTCTAAACTGGTAGTACTATCGGTTGCGCGAAGCTATGGAAAATCTTGGCCTAATTCTAACTACCGCCTTTTCGAGTGTCAAGGTTGCATGCGAATCCGACAGTGATGTGAAACGACGATGAGAGTGCTGTCACAGTCATCACATCATAACCATACGGCGATTGCGTGTCGATGTTGCGTTGACAGTCCGAGAAGCGTCCCGATACAATTCCGCTCCTTTCACCAACCCGCGATCGAAGGCACCCGGAAGTCCTATGCAGCGCAAGAGTATCGGCATTCTCACGAAGCCAAAATTTCCGGAGGTCAAGGAAACGCTGCAAAGCGTGGTCGCCTGGCTGCGGGCGAAGAACATCGTGGCGCTCTTAGATACGACTTCTGCTGCCTTGCTTGGCGAGACCGGGGGAATTCAGAAAACGCAGCTGGCCAATCAGGCCGATGTGCTGTTGGTATTAGGCGGTGACGGGACGATGCTGAATGCGGCGCGTCTCGCCGGCGAGCGAGGCATTCCAATTCTCGGGGTCAACATGGGCGGGCTGGGGTTTCTCACCGAAGTCCGTTTGGAGAATCTCTATCCTTCGCTCGATCGAGTCTTTGCCAACGACTTTGTCCTGGATGAGCGACTCATGCTCAAGACCCATGTGCATCGGCATGGAGAAACGGTGACGCAGGGGGCCGTCCTCAACGATGTCGTGATCAGCAAGGGCACCCTGGCGAGAATGATTGAGTTGAAAATCGCAATCCAGGGCGAGTTCGTGACGAATCTGCGCGGTGACGGATTAATCATCAGCACCCCTACGGGATCGACTGCCTACTCTCTTTCGGCCGGCGGCCCGATCTTGGCTCCGGCAGTACAATCGTTGGTGCTGACACCGATCTGTCCTCACACACTCACCCATCGTCCGCTGATCGTTCCGGCTGAAGCTGAGATCGAAGTGACATTGACCAGTAAGGATGACGGAGCAATGGCCACCATGGACGGCCAGGTGGGCGTGGCTATTTCGCAAGGCGATACGATTGAGGTCAAAGTCTCAGAATACCGCACGAGGCTGATCCGGTTTCCTGAGACGCGATATTATGAAGTGCTGCGGGAGAAACTGAAGTGGGGAGACGGTTGAGCCGTCTCCCTGTGAGGGTGTCTAGTGCGAGTGCCGGTCAATCAAGTTGAGCATTTCCTGGTTGGTAGCGTACTTGAATTCCCCGATACAGTCTGTCGCGCCGCTATGGGCCTTCTCTGCGGCATCGAGCGCTTTGAGTCCGGCAAGATTTACCGGGCGGCTCTTTCTTTCTTTCAGCAGGCCGGTGAGCTTATCTGTGACGGTCTTTGCTGAGACCGGCCGGCCAGGGTTCTTGGTTTCCAGATAACGAGTCACCACTTCTGCGCACCACTCCCCGTCTCGCTTGGCCACACCGACCAATCCTTCACTGGCTTTGCGCGCCCATCCCGTGAGGAACACTCCATCCACCGGCTTGCCGGTCGCCTCGTCGTAGGCCTGGAAGAGCGCATCGTCGGGGTCGTTGTTCGTCTTATGGGGATTTGTGACAAAGAGTCCATTCTTATAGGGGAGTCCCACCGTCTCGTCGACCTTATCGCCCACGGCAAAGACGACCGCGTCGCAGGGGAATTCGTAATACTGCTTGAGTCCGACTGCGGCTGTGTCGGTTCCCTTGGGCTCTAGTTTGTTGTCTTCCATCTCCAGCCCGCGCACCCGATTGTTGCCGTCGACCAGGATACGCTTGGGAGAGGCGAGAAACTTGAATCCCATTTTGGTCTGGCTGACCGCGGGTTCGCACTTCGTAAATTCGTCGGTCATCCCTTTCAAGACCTCGTCGGCATTCTGCCCGACCGCTGTGAGACGGTCCTTGATGCGCGCGACTTCTTTGGTAATGCCTTCGACATCCATATTCGCGCAGACCGAACGAATTTCTTTGGGATTGTACTTCCGTTCCAGCGGGCCACGGCGCACGATGGCAGTGACGCGCTCCACCTTCTTATAGCGGATCAGCCAGTGCGCGATGTCCACCATGACGTCGCCCGCCCCGATGACGGCCACATGCTTGCCTACTTCAAACGGCCGATCGCCGAATCCCGGCAAGCGGTTGAAGTGGTAGACCACGTCTTTCGCATGGAACACGCCCTGGGCTGAATCCCCGTCCACGCCGATGGCCTTGGTGCCTTGCGCGCCGATCGCAAACACGACGGCACTCGCGCCGAGAGCGCGAACATCTTCCACGGTCAGGTCTTTCCCTTTCCCGATGGAGACATTGCCGAAATAGTGTACGTTCGGCTGTTCCAGCATCTCCCAATATTGCTTTTTGAGACCGCCGCGCAATTTCAGCTTGGCCGGGAAAATCCCGTATTCTGCCAGCCCGCCGAACTTGATGTCGCGATTTAAGATGATGACGTCATGGCCGGCCTTCGCCAGCATATTTGAAGCGGCCATTCCGGCTGGTCCGGCTCCGGCCACAATGATCACATGCTTATCCTGTGCGCTCATGCGATGTTCCCTGGAGAAGTGAATAGAAAGGGACTAGAACCCCAACAGTTTCGCGGACATTAGCATAGAGGCTTTTGGGGTGTCAAAGTTTTGGGGCATTTCGAGTTTCGCGAGTTCTAGTTGGATTCGCCTTCACCGTCTTCTCAGGATGGGCTAAGAAAGAGAAGATGAAGTCATCGAAAATGGAAGTGAACGAGGTGATGCCTTTGCGCAGGCGAATCTTTGGGGTACCTGCCGTTCGAGATCACTCTGTCAGATGTAGGCCTAAGAACCCCCCCGTTGATGTTCTCGTCCATCCAAGCTGGAAATAAGAGATGAGCGAAAAACGTTACAGTAACCAATCTATATGCTCTAGTTGCTCCATTTGATGATACTCACCACGTTTGAAAAATCGTCTGACCAGGTCCCAACGGACAGGACCTTGTTGACAGATGTCCATCGGGGGTCTGTCGCGAGGGGACCTAGTGCCTCACGCTGTCTCGCCATCACGACGAGATCGGCTCCTGATTTAAAGGGCACCCCGTTCGCAAAGTCGAATTGCTTGAGAGCCACAAGCCCGAGCGCTTGTGCGAGATTGCCCAACACCGGCTCAAGCGCCAGGTACCGATTCGAGATGTGAGCCACCAGAAGTCCACCAGGAGCCAGCTTCCGCAGATACATCTCCATGGCCTCCCGAGTGAGTAGATGAACCGGGATCGCATCCGAGGTAAATGCATCCATGATGATCATGTCATATGCCGCATCTGGAGCCTCCAGCATTTTCAACCGGGCGTCACCCACGACCACCCGCAGATCGACCCCGCGGTGTATGGCGTCGTCATAATACGTAAAGAGCTTGGGGTCTTGCGCGATCATCACAACCGCGGGATCGATTTCGTAATACGTTAAGGATTGCTCCTGCTCGCAATAATTCACCAACGCCGCGATGCCCAACCCTGTCACGGCGATTTTCTTCTTTGCAGTCGGTCCGCTAAACGCCGCAAACACCTGTCCGTAAGGACCGGTCGGATGAAAATAGCTCACGGATTCACGCCGGGCCTCCGGTTCGACACGTTGGATTCCATGATTAGTCGTGCCGTGCACCAACTGGCGCGTGTTGTTCTCCTTCGTATATTCGACTTTCAAGACGCCAAAGAAGGTGCGGGTTTGATACAACACCGGATCTCCGAACCAGGCGCTGACCGCATTCGCCGTCACCAGGACGACCGCGAGACTCAGCCCCAGCCGAACTGGTCGTCCCACAGCGGCATAGCAGAGGAACAGCGGCAGACCTGTGCAGGCCATCTCTAAGAGAAAGACCGGATCTTTCAGTGGGCGAATGAACCAGATGAAGAAGCCGGTCACGATCGCCACACCAAACACCCAGGCCCAATCTCCTCCCTGCCCCTTCCCTACAGACCACTGATACGGCGACCATCGCGCAGACCGGAGCCGATCCCTCTCCACTAAGGGTGGCAAAATAAAGCAGGCGAGCACCAGGACGATCTCGTACTCATAGATGTCCGTGAAGACCACTGGGGCGATCAGCGCATTGAAGACGCCGCCGAGAGCTCCCCCGACAGACATGAGGAGATAAAACAACGTGAGCCGGTCCGTCGACGGCCTGGTTCTCGCCAGTTCGCCATGACAGACCATGGCTACCATTCCCAATCCCACGAGAGGGAGGAAGAGTTTCATCCAATAGGGCAAGGCTGGTGCGGCGGGCATTACGCCAAAGGCCATAAGTAACAGAATCAGCGGGAGGGCAATTACCATGGCCCGGTGGTTGGCAGCCGGCCACTTTGCAAACACAATAATAAAGCTCAGCAGATACAGCGCTAACGGGACGACCCACAGTAACGGGATCGCCGCGACGTTGAGGGTGATATGAGTTGTCGCTCCCAGCAGAAGGCTCGAGGGAATGAAGGCCAGAAGGATCCAACGCAGCCGGGTCAGCATCGGCAGGGGCGAAAGAGGCGCGCTTGTCTGAGCATCCGATCTGGAGGTCGATGCCGCGATTCCGTTCGTGTGCGTGCGCCTGAGGAACCATGCGCATGTTGCAAGGAGTGCGACGAGAATTCCATACCCGATGCTCCAGAGCATCGTCTGCGACAGTCGGTGTGTGCCTCTGAGGGGAAACCAGGGTTCGATAACGAATGGATAGCCCAGTAACGCCACCATGCTGCCTGCATTACTCGCGGCATACAAGAAATAGGGATCTCGAGCAGACGGATGATCGGTCCAAGAAAACCATCTCTGTAGGAGCGGTGCCGTCGTGGAGAGCATGAAGAAGGGAAGGCCGATCGCCACGGTCAAGAGTAGGAGCACCCAGAGCACCGGGCTGGTCTGATCGGGAGAGGTCCATCCAGCAGGCATGCCGATGGGCAGTAACAGCAACGGGAGAGCCAGTAAAACCAGATGCACAACTACCTGGCGGCGAGGAGCTACCCATGAATTGAGCAGATGGACATAGCCATACCCGGCCAGGAGCGTGGTTTGAAAGAACAGCATGCACGCATTCCAGACCGCCGGAGTCCCCCCCAACATCGGGAGGATCATCTTTGCCATCATGGGCTGAACAAGAAATAGTAAGAAGGCGCTGAGGAAGATCGTGCCAGACCACACTATCGCCAAGTCATCCTCCGTCTCGTGGTCACAATAATTCCCCGATGTGGGGAAGACCGTTCTCTTCTGAATACCAAGTCACCGATAGGATGGCTGACCGTCCGACCCCTTATCCTCCCGCACTCCCCACCGGGCCGCCTGGCCTGGTCATGCGCCAGGGATCGAGCAATTTGGTGAGGCGTTTGTCGGAGAGGACCTTCTGTTCTTTCGCGACTTCGCATATGCGCAGAATCCGGGCCACCTCAATCTGACCCTATGCGCCCAGTCCATATGCTCTATTTGCTCCATTTGATGGCGCTCACGACGTTGGAGAAATCATCGGACCAGAGGCCGACTGCTGGGGATTGTTGGAGGGGCGTCCATCGAGGATCCTTTCCCAGGGCGCCGAAAGCTTCTTTTTCTCTTGCCATGATCACAATGTCCGCCGCGTATTGCAGGATCGGGTCATCCGATACTCCGAACTGTTTCAGCCCAAATAAATGAAGGACGTTTCCGAGATTTCCCAATACCGGCTCGAGCGCCAGATACCGGTTCGAGATGTGAATAACCAACAGACCATTGGGAGCCAACTTTCGCAGATACATCTCCATCGCTTCGCGGGTCAGGAGATGAACAGGGATTGCATCCGAGGTGAACGCGTCCAGGATGACCATGTCATAGGCGCCGTCCGGAGCCTCCAGCATTTTCAACCGAGCGTCACCCACGACGATACGCAGATCGACTCCGCGGCATACGGCGTCGTCGTAATACGTAAACAGCTTGGGATTTTGCGCGATCTCCACCACAGCCGGATCGATTTCGTAGAATGTCAGCGACTGCCCTTGCTCGGCATAATTGGCCAATGCCGCGATACCGAGCCCTGTCACAGCAATACGCTTTTTGGATTCGGGTCCGCTGAACGCAGCAAAGACTTGTCCGTATGGTCCGGCGGGATGAAAGTAGCTTACGGAATCCCGCCGCAACTCCGGTTGCATCCGCTGCATGCCGTGGTTGATGGTGCCGTGCTTAAGCCGGTGCACATCTCCATCCGCTTTGACCGTGAGCACGCCAAAGAATGAGCGTGTCCTGTACAAGACTGGGTCATCGAACACGTTGCTGATGACATTGGCGGTGACGAGCACGGCGCCGAGTGCCAGTCCTAAATGAAGGGGCTTCCGTATACAGGCATAGCACAACAGCAACGGAATACCGGCGAGGACGGCATCCAGGATGAGCGGCGGTTGAGCCAACGAATAGCTGAGTGCACTACAAAACGCGGCAGTCAGAACTGCTACGGCTATCCACGGCAGGTCTCCTGCGTCCCGCAAGCGTGTCCCCCACTGAGAGAAGATCCATCGCGAAAACCACAGCGGGTCGGCCCCTTCTAAACGTGGCAGCACACAGGCGGCGAGTACCAGAATGATGTCGTACTCATAAATGTCGCTGAATATAACCGGTGCAATCAGGGCGTTGAATAGGCCCCCGAGCGCCCCGCCAATGGACATGAGCAAATAGAAGATGGTCAGCCGGTCTGTCGCGGGCCTCGTTCTGGCGAGTTCGCCATGACAGACCATAGCCACCAGACTCAACCCCACGAGCGGGAGCAGGAATTGAACGAGATACGGAAGCGATGGGGCAAATGGTATGGCATTGAACATCAGGAGCAGCAGCACCACCGGTAAGGTCATGACCATGGCCCGGTGATTGGCCGGGGACCATTTCGCGAACACCAGAATGAAACTCAACAGATACAGTGCGAGTGGGACCACCCACAGCAGTGGAATGGCTGCGACATTGAGTGTGAGGTGGGTTGTGGCTCCCAATAGAAGGCTCGAGGGAATAAAGGCCAGAAGAATCCAACGCAGGCGAGTGAGCATGGGGAGGGGTGAGAGAGGCGCATACGTCTGGGCATTCGCCCCGGAGGTCGGTGCCGCGACTCCGTGCACCTGTTCGCGCTGGAGGAGCCACGCGCATGTTCCCAGAAGGGCGACGAGGACTCCATACCCGATGCTCCAGAGCATCGTCTGCGACAGTCCTTGTGTGCCTCTGAGGGGAACCCAGGGTTCGATGGCGAACGGGTAACCCAGTAATGCCACCATGCTGCCCGCATTACTCGCGGCATACAAAAAATAGGGATCTCGGGCAGACGGATGAGGGGTCCAAGAAAACCACTTCTGTAAGAGCGGGGCCGTCGTCGAGAGCATGAAGAATGGCAGGCCGATCGCCATGGTCAAGAGAAGGAGCACCCAGAGGACAGGGTTGGACTGGTCGGGAAACGTCCACGCTGCAGGGATACCGATGGGCAGTAAGAGCAGCGGAACAGCCAGCAAGAGCAGATGGACGAATACCTGGCGTCGAGGATCCACCCATGAATTCAGGAGATGGACATAGCCATATCCGGCCAGGAGCGAGGTTTGAAAGAACAACATGCAGGCATTCCAGACGGCCGGGGTCCCTCCCAACATCGGGAGGATCATCTTTGCCATCATGGGCTGGACGAGAAACAGTAAGAAGGCGCTCAGGAAGATCGTCGCCGACCAGACTATGGCCAAGTCATGCTCCGTTGCGTCGTCACAAGAGTTCCCCGATTCCCGGAAGGCGATTTCCTTGTGTATGCCAATGCACCACAGGATGGTAGACCGTCCGACCCTTATCCTCCCGCACTCCCTACCGGGCCGCCCGGCATGGTCATGCGCCAGGGGTCGAGCAACTCGGTGAGGCGCTTGTCAGAGAGGACCTTCTGTTCTTTCGCTACTTCACGGACAGTCTTGCCGGACTTATAGGCATCCTTCGCCAGTTTTGCGGCCGCCTCGTAGCCGATCTCCGGCGCGAGCGCGGTACACATCGCCAGGCTCTCCTCGATCAGGCTCTTGCAGCGTTCTTCGTTGGCCTTGATGCCGTCGATGCATTTGACGGCGAAGTTATTGGAGACTGATGCGAGCAACTCAATCGATTGCAGGAGGTTGTAGGCCATGACCGGCAGCATGACGATCAATTCAAAGTTGGCTGCCTGCCCGCCGATCGTCACGGTGACATCGTTGCCGATGACCTGGGCGCAGACCATCGTCACGGATTCGGCGATCACCGGATTCACTTTCCCCGGCATAATCGATGAGCCCGGTTGCGTCTCCGGCAGATTGATTTCGCCCAACCCGCAGCGCGGGCCTGAGCCGAGCCAGCGCACATCATTGGCGATCTTCATGAGGCTCACGGCAATCGTCCGCAACTCCCCGCTCGCTTCAACTAACGAATCCTGAGCCGACTGGGCCTCAAAATGATTCTTCGCTTCTTTGAAGGTGCAGCCGGTTTCTTTCGAGATAATCGCCATCACTTTCGATGAAAACTTCGGATGGCAATTCAGACCGGTGCCGACGGCGGTGCCGCCGAGGGCGACTTCACTCAAGGCCTCCTGTGCGCGCTTCACCCGCTGGATGCCGAGCTCGATCTGGCGCGCGTACCCGCCGAATTCCTGCCCCAACCGCACCGGCGTGGCATCCTGTAAATGGGTGCGGCCGATCTTGACGACCTTGTCGAACTCTTTGGCTTTGCGGTCGAGCGCCTTCTGTAAGCGAGTCAGGGCCGGGATGAGCTCCCGCTGCATCAATTCGCCGGCGGCAATATGGATGGCGGTAGGAATGACATCGTTACTGGACTGTCCGAGGTTCACGTGATCGTTGGGATGTACCAACTTGCTGCCGCGTAGGCCCCCCAGGAGTTCGGTGGCCCGGTTCGAAATCACTTCGTTGGTATTCATGTTGGTGGAGGTGCCGGATCCGGTCTGGAAAATGTCGACCGGAAATTCGGCGTCGAGCTTCCCCTCGACCACTTCCGTGGCAGCTATCTTGATCGCGTCAGCGGGTTTCTTGTCCAAAAGACCCAGCGATTGATTCACGCTGGCGGCGGCGCGCTTGATCAGGCCCATCGCCCGAATAACGGATCGCGGCATACGGAGGGGGCTGATCGGAAAATTCTCGATGGCGCGAGCGGTTTGCACGCCGTAGTAGGCGTCCGAGGGGACGGCCAACTCGCCCATGGTGTCGCGTTCAATGCGGGTGTGGGGGGGTTGTGTTCCTGATGACTTTTTCATGCGCGTATCTCCTCGCTGGCAATCAAGTGGGTAACGGAGCGCGCATATTAAACGGTTGCTGCGTGGAAGCTCAAGAGAGAGAACGGGGAAAGTAACGGGATGAGGTCGGAGCAAGAATTGCGGAGTATTGGGAGATATTGGCGAAACTGGTGATCCGGCGGTTGATGAGGTTAATGGCAGGGCCCTGCTCCCTTATCAGTAAACGAATAGCCCTGCTCCGGGACAAAATTCCATTCGTAACTGCCGGGATGCAAGGTGAGCAGCAGGACGCCGAAGGTATCGTTGTTGCGAACCTCACTCGCCTCGTGGATTTGCCCTAGTTTGTAGTGCGATTTTCCTCCCGTTCCCACGATAAAAGAACGGATGCCCTTCCCCGGGTCGGAAAGGCCGCTCGCATTCAATGGGGCGAATCGTTCGTAATGGTGGTCGTGAGCAGTCAACACCACATCGACTCCGTGCTCGGCCAGGACTTCCCAGAGGGCGCTGAGATGAGGTTGATCGCCGTGGTAGCCCGAGGAATACCGGGGGTAGTGCCAATAGGCGAGCGTGCAGGCCGCGGCATTGGTTTCCAGATCGTTGCGGAGCCAGGCCAGTTGCGGTGACGCGGCATCGCAGGATACAAATCGGCAGTGGTCGTTCGTATTGAGGGCGATGATGTGCCAGGCCCCGAGGTCGTAGCTGTAGTAGCCCTTGGCTGGGTCGCCGGCGGCCGACCCGAAATATTGGTAGTAGCTCTCCCCGCTTCCCTCATGATTGCCGATCGTGGGATGGGTGATGTGCTTCAGACGTCCCCAACTGGGCTCATAGGCACGAAGAAATCCGGAGAGCATTCCGGTTTCATACTGGTGGTCACCGAGAGTCAGGACTGCGGTGAGTCCTTGGGCGTGATAGAGGAGGTCCGACGTGGCCAGCTGGTGGCAATCTGTCGAGGTTCCTTTCCCGTCGTTAAAAAACTTATGCGTCGGGTCGCAGGCGATATCCCCTGCTGCGGCTACGACTGGGTCTGCTTGTTCTTGCCTTGGGGGCATTACTCCAGGCACAGGGGGAGCAGCGATGAGCAGAAGCAGATTACAGAAAACCAGCGAAGCTGCAACGAGAGATCGTGAGATTCTTTGCAATGAAGGCGGCATAGGGACCTGTATGAGGAGCACGGTTTTTTAGCAGGCGGATTCTATCATAGGGTGTCAAAGTGATTGCATGTAATGAGAAATCGGACTGGCGAGGTTGGAAAAAGAAATGATCGAAATGCAATTGTCATCAGGGAGCGTGAGTGAAGGGAATGGGCGAAACGGCCCGCTCCAGCAGGCCGTCCAACCCTTTCCCGGGATTCGCGAAATCCTCAGGCGACTTTCACTTCGATGGCTCGCGGTTTGGCCTTTTCCGATTTCGGGATATGCAGATTTAACACCCCGTCTTTGAATTCGGCTTTCACCCCGTCCTCGTTCACTTGGTCCGGCAGTGAAAAGCTCCGGACGAACGTCCCATAGGATCGTTCGATCCGATGATATTTCGTTGTCTTCTCATCCTTTTCCTGACGGCGTTGTCCTTGAATTGTCAGGACACCCTCTTCCAGAGTCACTTTGACGTCGTCTTTCTTCACCTCAGGCAACTCTGCCTGGATCACGTATTCACCGGCGGTTTCGCTGATATCGACGGTCGGCATCCAGTCAGCCACGGTCAAGGCTTCCTTCCCGTTTGTTTTGGTTGCAGGACGGGCCACCATTCGATTCAGTCGATCAGACATCTCTTCGAGTTCGCGAAACGGATCCCAACGCATCAGAGCGGTCATGGCATACCTCCATCCGAATTATGTGTTGTGTTCGTCGTGCCTGACGCCGGCGCCGCGTCTGTTCTTCTGTCTGAACGATAGATAAGGGCGTCTTCCGGAGAGTCAAGGGGTGAGGGAGCGGCTACCGGTGCTCCAGCGGTGTATAGGGGCGATTGTGTTCTCCTGAATAGATCTGATCCGGTCGGAAGAGTTTGTTCTCCCGCAGTTGTTCCAGCCAGTGGGCGAGCCAGCCAGACACACGGGCCATGGCAAAGAGGGGTGTGAACAGGTCGGTGTCGATAACCATTTTGCCGTAAATGATGCCGGAATAAAAATCGACGTTCGGGTAAATGCCTTTCCCCTTCAGCAACTCCCCTGCGGCTCGTTCGACTTCCAGTGCAACGGCATAGAGGGGCGACGGTCCGCATTCTTTGAAGAGGCGCTCGCAGAGTCCTTGCAGAATGGTCGCGCGCGGGTCTTTGACTTTATACACTCGATGACCGAATCCCATCAGCTTGTGTTTTCCGGCTAACTGTTGCTGCACATACGCGCGCGCGCGCTCAGGACTGCCGATTTCATGGAGCATCTGAATCACTTCCTCGTTGGCTCCGCCATGGAGCGGCCCCTTCAAGGCTCCAATGGATGAGGCTACCACGGTGTAGGGATCCGCGAGAGTGGAGGCGGTCACCAGCCCGGTAAAGGTTGACGCGTTCATCGTGTGTTCAGCGTGCAGGATCAGGCAATCATCAAAGATGTCTTTCCAGAGCGGATGTGGCCGGTGTTCTGTCAGCATGTACAGAAAGTTTTCGGAAAATTCGAGTTCGTCTTGCGGCGGAATCGGATCATCCCCATGGCGCAGCCTTGCCCAGGCAGCGACGATCGTCGGCAGCTTGGCGATGAGTCGTACCGCCGACCAGTAGTTGTTCTCCGCGTCTTTGACCTGCCGCCCCGGGTAGAACATGCCGAGCGCGGCGACCGCGGCTTGCAGCGCATCCATCGGATGCCCGGTTTCCGGCAGGCATTTCAAGAGGTCGTTGATGCGAAACTTGATGCGGCGATGAAGGGTGATGTCACTGGTCCAGCGATCAAATTCCGGACGCGTCGGGAGATGGCCGAAGAGGAGCAGATATGAGGTTTCGAGGAAAGATGATTGGGAACAGAGCGTCTCGATTCTGATGCCGCGGTATTCAAGTATTCCCCGTTGGCCGTCGACGTCGCTGATTGAAGAGGTGGCGGCCGGTACACCGTCTAGGCCCGGCATGAAGTCGTGCGGCATCGGGGCTCTCCATTGTATGTACGTGTAAGCATGATAGCTGGATAAAATCTATCGTATCATGAACAAATTGGTTGGGGCAGGCTGTTCTTGAATTGACCCGTGACGATCGGCATACTGTCTTTGAAGAGCGGGGTGGGCCTATGGCTGAGGAGTTCCGGTGTTTCGAGTCATGCTGATCTTGGGCCTGCTGGTGTTGCTGCCCGCCGCCATTGTATTTTGGCGCATGCGGGATCGCACTGCCGTCACTCCCCCGCCTCCGTCTGTCTCGCAGAAGTCGATCGGAACGAGCGCTCTGAATCACGGCGATCCTCACCCGGGAAAGGGTTTTGATGCGCCTCCCAACCGGTCGGAAAGAAAGCCGTAGATGAAATACGCCGCGATCATCATCGGGCTGGCCTTCCTAAGTTCGGGCTGGACCTGTGGGGGGAATGTGCAGGCTCAGGAGGATCAGCTGGCATATGCGGTGGTGAGCGAAGCGCCCAAAGATAAGACGAGAATCTCGGCAAAGATTGCGATCGATGGGACGGTAAGCGATACCAAGCTGCTGGCCTCAGAGGCCATCGTCGGCAATCTGATTTGGAAGAAGCTTGAAATCTGTCATGCGATGCGACTTGAAGGCCAGCGCTCAGGCGAGGGGTTTCGGGTGACATCGGTGAGGGTTGTCGACGGGAGTATGTTGCCGATGGCGTTGCAGGGGTTTGCCGGTGATTGTTTGCTTAAGAAGGCGTTGGAGATTGCGCCGCTGGTCGATTAGCGCCGCTTAGGTGCGACAGCCCAGGCATTCGGTGGGTTCGGTTTCCGCATCCCGCTCGGCTACTGTGAGCGGGAAAAGAATGCCGCATTGGGCACAGGGGCGGATTTCAAAGTAGGCCACGCCCTTCTCGTCGATTTCGGTCGGGAGCAGGAGTTCGAGCGGATCGTAGCCGATGACCGCGCCATCCGGAAACTTCACCAGAGCTATCCGGTCATTGAAAACTTCGAACGTGGCTTCCTGGCCTTTTCTCTCCAGGATGTGGCCCAGGACGAAGACCGGCTGGCCCTTGCGTTTGGTCCGGAGCTCACGGAGCGTGTGCAGGTTGGTCGCGGTGCAGGCAAACTGACCAGAAGAACTTGTTCCGACGAGTGGCATAGTATCGTGTGGTGCGGTGAACGTGTAACAACTTTGAATGGTCTACCATAGCAGAAAAAATGGCGTCAAGGCAGGTTTCTTCATAAGGAGTAAAAATGGCCGACATCACGATTTATCATAAGCCGACATGTACCACGTGCCGACAAGCGGTCCAACTGTTGAAGGACAGTGGCACGCCGTTCACCGCCGTGAATTACTATGAGCAGACATTTACGAAAGACCAGTTGAAGAAGATTTTGAAAAAGGCCGGGCTTTCTCCGAAGGACGTGCTCAGGACCAAGGAGGATATCTATAAGGAACTGGGGCTGGCTAAGAAGGAGCTGTCAGATGACGCGTTGCTCGATCTGATGGTCAAGCATCCGGATCTGATTCAGCGTCCTCTTGTGGTCAAGGATGACAAGGCGGTGTTGGCCAGACCGGCGGAGACGGTGAACACGCTCCTGTGAAGGTCAGGTCTCGAATGCACTGTAGGAGACGATGCGGCCGGTGCGGCTTGGAGCTGTGTTAGCCGTAGCGATCTGAATGGTGCCGCGTTTCACGATGTTGCCGCCTTCCCCTTTCGCCTCATAGAGGGCGCGATAGGCGGCTTTTGTCACAATGGTGAGTGAGAGGTGCGGTGGGGTCGGTTCTGCGACTCCAATGCTGAGGGTGACGGGAAGATCGATGTCCTTCGGTCCGCTTGTCGCCGAGCGACTCCCCTCCCGGACACGGGTCTGGGAGCGCAGTCGCAGCGTAGTCTGTTCAATGGTTTTGCGCATCCGTTCGAGTGTGGCGAGGATGTCTATCGCCGTTCTGGAATAATACATTACGGTAAACTCGTCGCCGCTAAGCCGGAAGACTTTTCCACTCCCTGCCGTCGCCATGATTTTCGGCGCCACGAGGCGCAGCACTTGTTCCGCGACGGTCTTCCCATACTGGTTCTGATACTGTTTCAATTGATCCACCCCGACGATTGCCACCACATATCTCTCTCCCAGCCGCGCCACTGTTTCATCGTAGCCCGGGCGACCAAGTGCGCCGGTGAGTTCATCGCGATAGGTGCGTTGGTGCGATGCGTACACGAGAGAGAGGAAGAGCGTGAGGCCTGCGGCAGAGAGGAAGTTTGTGGGGTTCCACCCATATTGAATGCCGTGAACGGCGAGGAAGGTCGTCAGGATCGCCCAGGCCGCTCCGCCGTCGAACGGGTCGTGATAGAGCAGGAACTTGGCGGTCAATAACAACAGCGCACTGCAGAATGCCAGCACTGCCGGCTGTGGCAGCGGCGTCCATTCGGAGATGGAGAGAGGTATGAGCGGGAGTTGGAACGGGGTGGTCAGCGGGCTGGTCAGATTCGTCTGTCCGGACAGACAGAGCCACAAGACAAGCAGGGGCTGACACAAGACGAGGAGAAGGCTCACGTGTTCTCTCCAGCTCGAGACAACGCCTTCTTTGACCAGCGCAAGCGCGAGCAGGTTCATTGGTACGAGGAATGTAGCGATGGCAAATAGGACCGGGCCTGGCGATCCAGGACTCGAATCGGTTGGAGCAAACCAGATGATTTCACGGTCGAGACAGACCAGGAGCAAGAGCGAAAGAATCAGACGGCTGCTGCAAAGATACCAGCCGAAGACGATGCCGAATCCCAGCACGATAACCGGAAGCGCTGAGACCGGCCCCTGCACCCACGCCGGGAGCCCGTGCGGCCGAAGGAAGCCGATCGCCAAGAGCAGAATAATTCCGCCAGGAGCGAAAAATTCCCAGGTACGTTTGAACGTTGAGCCAGCCATTCGGGTGTTCTCCCATCGTGAACTCGAACAGGAATGAGCGAGAATCGTACCAGCGGAGGCGGATGTATGGTTGAGATACCTTAAAAAACGTGCGTACTTCTGAGATGTTACAAGTGCGAGGATCGGCCGGACGCCGCCATCCTCTTTCGCGGTTAGGGATACGCCGTCAGGCTGTTCTGAATTGGACGCCTTCGCAGGCTACTAGACCATGGAGACGCAGACCTCACGGGTGTCGTCGCGCGGCGTTCGAGGTCGAAGCGTGCAGGGCGAGAGGACTAACTGACGCAGCGGGTATTGGGGAATCGTTCAGTCTATGACCAGGTGAGCCTTCCCGAGGTCGGGTCGATTTTCACGGCGACCTCCCCGTTCAACACTTGAAGCAACAGATTTCCAAGCAGGGTTCTTCGCCAGCCTCGCAACAGCGGAAGATCGGGCGTGGTGCCCTGAGCTCGCGCATCAACCAGCGCCTGGAGATCGGCAGTGGTCGCGAGCAAAGTGGGCGCGATTTCCTGATCGGCGGATTGGGCTTTCATCACGCCTTGAAGCAATTCCACCAATCCGGTCGATTCAGGTTCCGGCTTACGGTCTTTGGGGACCTCCGGCCAGGCGGAAGGGGGGAGCGCATTGGCGGCGTGAATTGTTTTCAGGATGGTCTCGCCGTGCCGGTCCGCTTCCGATCCATGGAGGCCGCGTACGGCGCGTAATTCATCGACCGACCGTGGTGGATGGCGGGCGAGCTGAAGAAGGACTTCATCACGCATCACGCGGCCGCGAGGCACATTGCGGCGTTTGGCTTCACTCTCGCGCCAGGCTGCGAGCTCTCGCAGGACGGCGGCGGACTTCGGTTTCAAGCTGTCCCAGCCGCGGATCCGCTGGTAACGCTCCTGCGGTTCGCGGCGCGTGTCGCCGACGACCGTTTCCAGTCTGGAGAATTCCTCGTGTGCCCACTCGCTCCTCCCGAGCTTGGTAAGGCGTGTGCGCAGATGGTCGTGAATGGCCAGCAGGAATTCGACATCCTCCAGGGCATAGGCCAGTTGATCGGTCGACAGGGGGCGTGCACTCCAATTCGTAAAGGTATGAGCCTTCGCGAGCTTTTTCCCGTGGACGCGCATGACCAAATTGGCATAGGCGACTTGCGCGCCGTATCCCACCATGGCGGCGGCAATTTGAGTGTCGAAAAACGGCTTGGGAATCATCCCGGCATGGGTGGCAAAGAGATCGAGGTCTTGCCGGCCGGCATGGACAATCTTTTCCACGTCCGGATTGCGGACAATGTCCCAGAATGGCTGCAGGGCCGATGATTGCTGAACCGCCGGGAAATCGATGACGGCGGACTGACTTTCGGTGGCCACCTGAATCAGTTCAAGGCGCGGGACAAAACTTTCTTCTCCGACAAACTCGGTGTCGAGGGCCAGGCGTGACGCGGTGGCCAGGTGATCGCACAAGCGCTCAAGGCCGTCTGTAGTCGTGATGTATTGTGTGGAGTCCACGAAGATTCAGTCTCCTACTCGGTTGGACGATAGGGGTGGTCGGCTTGGGGCATCGGTTCGACGTTGCTCAAGCTCAAATATTCCTTCAAAAACTGATAGGCCTCCAGCATCCGCCGCAACGCCGGCTCGGAACTCCGATCGCCGTGGTTTGAATCGGGGTGGAGCTGCTTCGCTTTCTGTCTGAACGCAGCGGTCACATCCGCGAGCGAACTGCCGAACTCGACGCCCATGATCGCGTACGCGTCCACCGCGTTGTTGACGCCGGTGCCGCCTTGGGAAAGATCCCCGCTCCCGCTGGCGGCTTTCAGCATGTCGGCGAGGCTGACCTTCTTGCGCCGCCGCCGCGGCCGTTCTCGAATTTCACTGTCGAACTCATCCCAGCGGTCTTCGACAAACTCCAGACGTGATTCCAGGCGCATGGCGCCGGAGAGGTCCCGGACGACCCCCAGCTCGTCATCGATCTCAATCAGCGACCGAATCACTTCTTCCAACCCTTGTTCGACCCGGAAGAAACTATCGACGCGCGATTCCATCATCGTATCGACGGCGAGTTCGAGGCTGGTCTCGGTTTTGAGCCGCAGCGAATCGATCCGCTGGCGCATCCCCCGCTGAAACTTGATGAATTTGCTTTGTGTAAAAGGCATGGTCGGCCGCTTTACCGGCCGCGGTATTGTAGCACAGTGTGATTCTCTGCCAGTAGAGGGTCATTGTCTAGATTAGGATGCTGAAAAAGTCCGCCAGCGGCGTTCTCGCTTCCCTCAGGGACTCAACGTACCGAAGCGTACGCCTCGTCTCTTCGCTCGCTGTGGCCTTGCTGGACAGCCCTTCTGAGCATCCTAAGACGATGCTTGTCCTGGCATGGCGCGAAAGATTCCAACTGTGTTTGATGCATAAACCGTGTTTTCCCGCAGCCTGCCAGATGTGAGGTTACTATCTGCGTTCAAAGAATGGCCGGTACGCGGGTGAGTCACTCGGATGTCGGTGGGGTGTTGGCGGAAGTCCGTCTGCGCGCGACGCCACTCTCGCGCGCGGCTGCTGCCACAGCCCGGGCGACCTGCGGGACGACGGTTTTATCGAAGAGACTGGGAATGATGTAGTCCTCGCTGAGCGCGCTTTTGGGAATCACGTCAGCAATGGCTTTGGCGGCGGCCAGTTTCATGGCCTCGTTAATCTGGCTGGCTTGTACGTCGAGTGCGCCGCGGAAGATGCCGGGGAAGGCAAGGGCATTATTGATCTGATTGGGGAAGTCGGATCGCCCGGTGGCAAAGATGCGACAGTGCGAGGCGGCGAGTTCCGGCGATACTTCCGGATCCGGGTTTGCCATGGCAAAGACAATGCGCTCGGGAGCCATGAGTTCAAGGTCTTCGGCAGTCAGAATGTTTCCAACCGAGAGCCCGATCAAGACGTCGGCGCCCTTCAGCGCATCGCGCAAGGTACCAGTCGGCGCCTTACGAGTCAGGCAGGCCGCCAGGTCGGTCCGACAGGCGCGTAGTTCCTCCGGGTTGCCGGACAGGATGATGCCTTCTTGATCGCATCCCAGCAGATGCGAGATGCCGGCCGCCAGTAACATCCGGCAGCAGGCTGTGCCGGCTGCGCCGAGACCGTTGACGACCACGCGGATATCCTCGATCTGTTTTCCTGTGACGAGCAACGCGTTGGTCAGGGCGGCGAGAATCACCACCGCCGTGCCGTGCTGATCGTCGTGCATCACTGGAATATCGAGCAACGCCTTCAGTCTGCGCTCGATATCAAAACAGCGGGGCGCACTGATGTCTTCCAGATTGATCGCGCCGAATCCCGGCGCAATGCCTTCGACAATACGGACGATCTCGTCCGGGTCCTGCGTGTTCAGGCACAACGGCCAGGCGTCGATCCCGGCCAGTTCCTTGAACAGCATCACCTTGCCTTCCATCACAGGCAGGGCTGCTTCAGGGCCGAGGTTGCCGAGTCCCAACACCGCAGACCCATCCGTCACCACCGCGACACTATTACTCTTGCTCGTGAACGCATAGATTTTGGATTTATCCCGTGCGATGGCCTGGGAGACTCGCCCGACCCCCGGGGTGTAGACCATCGAGAGGACGTTTCTGGTATTGATGGGGATTTTCCCCTCGACGCGAATCTTGCCGCCGAGGTGCAAGAGAAATATCCGGTCGGAAGCCGACAGCACGGTCACGTCAGGAAGAGCGCTCAGCCGGGCCAAGACCTTCTCGCCATGGGCTTCATTGTGCACATCGAAGGTAACGTCCCGAACCATCTGGGTTTTGGTCGCCGAGACAATATCCACCGCGCCGAGATTCGCTCCCTCCTCGGCCAGCAAGGCTGCCACCCGGGCGAAGATGCCGGGCGTGTTCGTCAGTTCCAGTCTGACCGTGAGACGATAGTTGGAATAGGGGCCAAGATCGACCATCGTGGAGACTCCGTTCAAATCTCACTGATAAGCCTATCACACAATAGCGATGTCCCTGAGAAGAAGGCTGATATGGTCGGTGATGGAAGGGGTGCGAACATCTCACTTTTACGACTAAAGGAGTTGACTTTATACATATCTTTGGCATACCGTGCACGGAAATTTGCCTGATCGTGACAGGCACTCATTCCAAACTTTCAAAACCTTTCAGGGGGAGAACAGTTATGAAGAGCATGTTGATGGCAATTATGGCAGTCGCAATCGCAGTGACGTTCAGCGCGCCTTCCTTCGCCGGCGAGGAGAAGAAGAAGGAAGAGAAGAAGGGCGGCCACGTCGTCGTGTTCGGCGAAGAGAAGAAGAAGGAAGAGAAGAAGGGCGGCCACGTCGTGTTCGGCGAAGAGAAGAAGAAAGAAGAGAAGAAGGGCGGCCACTGATCGGCAGACACCCCTGAGGTGTCGTCTGACTGAATCTGTCAAAAGGCCTACGATCCTCATGATCGTAGGCCTTTTTTCTTTCCTGCGACGTTGACCCTCCTCCAGCGGCGATGCTACGGTGCGAGCATGTCATCTCTATCTGATCGCAAGCCGAATCGCCTGCATACCGAGACGAGTCCCTACCTTCTTCAGCATGCCTACAACCCGGTTGATTGGTATCCCTGGGGTCCGGAGGCGCTGACCGCCGCCAGGTCGGCGAACAAACCGATCCTCTTGTCGATCGGCTACTCGGCCTGTCACTGGTGCCATGTGATGGAGCGGGAGTCGTTCGAGAACGAGGCGATTGCCGCCATTATGAATCGCCATTTTATCTGCATCAAAGTGGACCGGGAGGAACGGCCGGATCTCGACGAGATCTACATGGCGGCGACAGTGGCGATGAACCACGGTCAGGGTGGATGGCCGATGACGGTGTTTCTCACCCCGGATCAAGAGCCGTTTTTCGCAGGGACCTATTTCCCTCCGGAAGACCGGTGGGGCCGGCCCGGGTTCGGGACCTTGTTGAAGAAGATCGCCGACTATTGGCAAAAGGATGCGGCGGGTGTTCGGACGCAAGCCAAAGACATGACCGAGCGGTTAAAAGGCGAAGGCCGGATCCCCTCCCCGATATCCGTCAGCGAGTCGGTGTTGGATGAGGCCGTCGCCCAATTCAAGGAAGATTTCGACCAGACCAATGGCGGGTTTGGTGGAGCGCCCAAGTTTCCTCCGGCAGCCGGACTCTCGTTGTTGTTGCGGTGCTATCGGCGATCCGGGGATGCCCTCACGCTCGCGATGGTGACCAAGACACTTGAGATGATGGCGGCCGGGGGCATCTATGACCATGTTGGCGGCGGGTTTGCGCGCTATTCAACCGATGCCCGCTGGCTCGTGCCGCATTTCGAGAAGATGCTTTACGACAATGCGCTGCTGGCCCGGGTCTATGTCGAGGCCTATCAGGTTACCAAGAACCCGGACTATCGGCGTGTGGCCTGCGAGGTATTGGACTATGTGCTGAGAGAAATGACCGGGCCGACCGGCGGATTCTATTCTGCCACCGATGCGGACTCAGAAGGCGTCGAAGGGAAATTCTTTGTGTGGCAACCGGCCGAGGTGCAAGCCGCAGCGGGGAATGCAGAAGACGCCAGGCGGTATTGCGCGCTCTATGACATTACGGAGAAAGGCAATTGGGAGCACGCCAGTATTCCGAATCGACTACGGCCCTTATCCGATATTGCGAAGGAACTCAATCTGACCGGCGATGAGTTGTTGGAGACCGCTACCCGCGTGAAGCCCCTGCTCTATCGCGCGCGTCAACAACGGGTGGCTCCCGGCCTCGACGATAAAATTCTCACCGCGTGGAACGGCATGATGTTGTCCGCGATGGCGGAAGCGGCCCGGGTGTTCGGCGAAACTCGTTATCGCGATGCGGCGATTCAAACGGCTGATTTTCTCTTGAAGACGCACGTGCAATCCGATGGACGGCTCCTGCGCACCTCGCGTGCAGGCCGGGCCCATCTCGAGGCCTATTTAGAAGATTACGCCTATCTGGCGGAAGGTCTCATCGACCTCTATGAGGCCGGGGCTCCCGAGCGGTATCTGCAGGCGGCTGCTGGATTGGCTGACCGGCTTCTATCGGATTTCATGGATGGAGAGCAGGGCGGATTTTTCACCACGGCCAAGCATCACGAAGTGCTCATTCTTCGCGGTCGTGAAGGAGCCGACGGGGCGACACCCAGCGGCAATGCCGTGGCGGCATCCGCGCTCGCACGGTTAGCCTGCCATTTCGATCGGCAGAATTGGCGGGATGCGGCGATCGGCGCGATCCGCGCTTACGGGAGACAGATCACGCGCTATCCCCGCGCTTTTGCCAGGAGTCTGGCGGTGGTCGACTTCCTGACGGAAGGTCCGGTGGAATTAGCTTTTGTCGGAGGCGGTCAGCAAGCGGCTGCGCAGGCACTCTATCGAGCGGTGGCGGAAGAATATCTCCCCAATCGGATCATCGCGTCGACTGAATCGAACGCCGGCTCCACCCTCCCCTTACTGCGGGAAAAGTCGATTGTCGCCGGGCAGCCCGCTCTGTACATCTGTCGGAATTTCAGCTGTCAGCATCCCGTCACTGATCCAAAAGCCGTAGCCGAGGCGCTTCGTGTCAATCGGTCTGGCGCCGGTACAGCAACTGGTCGAACAGAGGCGCTGCTGCGTGGCGCACAGTTGTCCGGTCATGCGACCGTGCAGGGCACGGCGGCTCATGCGGCGAACATGGTGGGGTTATCCCCGTCCGGTTCTCTCGCCCATGGATATACTGCCGGGGGATCGACCGGGCTCACGGTGTCCCGGCTGGGGTTCGGCACATACCGCGTCGACACAAAAGATCCGGAGCATCGGCAGGCTTTCAAGCAGGCCCTGGCTGCGGGCTGCAATCTCATCGACACGTCGACCAACTACATGGATGGGGACAGCGAACGTCTCGTGGGTGCCGTGTTGTCCGAGCTGGTGAAAGCAGGGCAGCTGGCGCGAGAACAGGTCGTGGTCGTCTCTAAGATCGGCTACGTGCAGAGTCAGAATCTGAAGCTCGCCGAGGCCCGGGAGAAATCCGGCCGGCCTTACCCTGACATGGTCAAGTATGGAGACGGGATTTGGCATTGCCTCCACCCGGAATTTCTCGCCGATCAACTCGCGCTGTCTCTCGATCGATTGGGGCTTGCGACTCTCGATGTGTGTCTGCTGCACAATCCGGAATATTTTCTGTCTGAGGCCGCGCATCGGAAGGAACGTGATCTGGTTGCCTTGCGCGAGGCATTCTATGACCGGTTGCAACGCGCGTTTGCGTATTTCGAAACGCAAGTCGCGGCCGGCCGGCTGCAATATTATGGAGTCTCGTCGAATACGGTGACCTCGCCAGCCGATCATCCCGAAGCCACCTCACTCAGTCGGATGCTCGATGCGGCGCGGGCCGCGGCGCGTGAGGCGAATCAGTCGACGCATCATTTCCGTTGGTTGCAATGTCCGATGAATCTCTTCGAGTCCGGTGCGCTGCTGACGGCGAATACCGGCGCCGGCGGCGCAGAGACTGTGCTCAACCTGGCCCGGAAGGAAGGCGTTGCCGTTTTGGTGAATCGTCCACTCAACGCCATGTCCGGCCAAGGCGGTGGAATCCTTCGCCTTGCCGATTTCCCCTTGGAGGATCAGCCGGTGGATTTTGCCCGGCAACGCGAGCGCGTGGCCGCACTGGAGGATGAGTACCGCCGCACGATCGCGCCGTCGGTTCCACAGAGCGGCCAGGGCACAGCCCCGGCTGAGTTTTTCAACTGGGCTCACGAGTTGGACCGCGTCAGGCCTCAGCTGCAAGGGTTGGAACATTGGGAGCAGATCGAACATCAGATGATCGCGCCTCACGTCAATCAGGTGTTGCAAGCTTTGTCGCGGACGCTGTCCGGGACGGCAGCCGAGCAATGGGAAGCCTGGCGTGACCGGTACGTGCCTGAATTGCTGACGCTGCTGCGGGGATTGCGGCGCGAGGCCACGGAACGAAGCCGTCGACGGACCGCGGCGGTGGCGACGGCGCTTGATGCGGTTCTCCCGCAAGAGAGACGATCGGAATCCCTCTCTCGAAAAGCGCTCTGGGTCTTGACCAGCACGCCGGGCGTCACGTGCGTACTGAACGGCATGCGGACGCCGGCCTATGTCGAAGACTCAAAGGGGGTACTCCATTGGCCCGCGCTGGAGCCCGCGAGGGCGGCCTATGAGATCGCCAGGACTATCGCCTTTCCCAAAGACTTGGGGTAATCTCCCGGTAGGACGGAAGGAGGCGGAATTATGCGCACATTCTTACATCGACTCATACCCGGGTTTCTTGCGGTGGTGTTGGTGACAATTGGCGTGTCGGGGTGCGCTACCAAGTCAGGATCCGGGACAGGCGACGAATTGATTGCCGGTGAAGAACGGATTCCCGACCAGGCCATTCGCGAGCGCATTCCAGGCGAGACAGGCACTCCCGTCACGCGCACGAGTCCCGGCATGCGCGCAGAGCTGTCCGCCAGAAATGCGACCGGAGCGGAACGAAGTATTCTTCCGGATATCCTGTTTGATTTTGATCGCGCCACGCTCCGGATCGATGCCTTGCCGATTTTGGATGCCAACGCGAAAAAACTGGCGGACGAGGGGACCAAGCGGATTCTCCTCGAAGGGCGCGGCGATGAAATGGGGACGTCCGCCTATAACTTGGTCTTGGGCGAGCGTCGGGCGAAGGCGGTTCGTTCTTATCTCAAGCAGCTGGGGCTCGACATTGATTTGCGCACGACCAGTTACGGCAAAGATCGTCCGCTCTGTTTTGAACATCAGCAGGAATGCTGGCAGAAAAACCGCAGTGTCCACTTTGTGGTGAAAGAGTAGTTTCACACAGGCGCGTTGCCCGGCCATCCCGTCTGTTCTATTCGCAATCCCTGATGTCATGTGGTGGTGCAGGGAATCCTGTTGTCGAACTGGCCGCTCTCTTGTGTGTCCTAAGGGGCTTTTCCATGGCCAAACTTGCCGTCATCGATATCGGAACCAACTCCATCCATATGGTGCTGGCAGAAATACTGCCCGACGCCAGTTACAAGATTCTGGATCGATTCAAAGACATGACCCGGTTAGGTAATGGGGCCTTCGCCGCAAAGCGATTATCCGACGAAGCCGTCGGCCGCGGGGTCGGTGTGTTGAAGACGCTGGTGACATTAGCGAGGAACAAGGGGTTTGAGCGGATTACCGCCGTGGCGACCAGCGCTGTGCGTGAGGCGAAAAACGGCGGCGATTTCGTCGACCTGGTTGAAGAACAGACCGGCATCAAGATCCGCGTGATCAGCGGGATTGAAGAAGCCCGGCTGATTTTTCTCGGCGTCCGTCACAGCATGGCGTTATCTCAAAAGCCGACGCTGGTGGTGGATGTCGGTGGCGGATCGGTCGAGCTCATCGTCGGGACTCGCGACGGGTTGCAACATGCCAAGAGCCTGAGGCTCGGGGCGATTCGCTTGTCCGATCAATATGTGACGAAAACCCCGCCCACCGAAACCATGATCAAGCAGTTGAACGAGGCCGTCTCGCTGGCCTTGAAGGGTGCACTCGATACATTCAAGGCAAAGCAGTTCGATGCCGTGGTCGCCACATCCGGAATGGCCGGTAATGTGGCGGAGATTGTCCATCTGAGGCAGACCGGCCGGCCGTTGCCGCAGCTCAACCTGGCGAAGGTGCGGCTGAAAGACCTGCGCATGGTCGAGGCCGAACTCCGCAAGTCCACTGTGAAAGCACGGTTGGGTATTCCGGGGCTCGATCCAAAACGAGTCGATACCCTGTTTCCCTCGGTCGTGGTCTTGCGTCGTCTGTTGGAACTATCCGGTGCCGACGAGATGACGGTCTGCGATAAGGCCATTCGTGAAGGAGTGATCTACGATTTCATCGATCGGCATCGCGACGGGCTGAAGGCGGAGCGCGAGATCCCGGATGTCCGACGGCGCAATGTGATCGGATTGGCGCGCCGCTGCCAAGTCCCCGAGGTGCACTCTCTGCATGTGGCCTCTCTGGCGCTGAAGTTATTCGATCAAACCAAACGCTTGCATCATCTCGGCGAGCCAGAACGCAGCTGGCTGGAGTTTGCCGCGGTGTTGCACGATATCGGTTATCTGATCAATCCCCGGCAGCATCATAAACATGCTTACTATCTGATCAAGAACAGCGACATCGGCGGATTGACGGCGGAAGAAATCGAGGTGGTAGCGAACATTGCCCGCTATCACCGTCGGTCCATGCCTGCAGCCAAGCATGAAGGCTATGCCGATCTGTCCATAAAGCTCAAACGAACGGTGCGGATCCTGTCGGCCCTCCTGAGGGTGGCCGATGCCTTGGACCGGACGCATTTTTCTGCGGTGCAGACGGTGGATGTGAAGATCGGTCAGACCTTGACGATCGTGGTCACAGTCAGCGGCGATGCGGCCATGGAGATCTGGTCGGCCTCACAGCGGACGGACCTGCTTGAACAGGTCTTTCGACGGCGGGTTCAGTTTAGTGAAGTACCGCAGGAAGCAGAGAAGTCATGACGGGAGTCTTCTTCCCTCACGAATCGCCCTCGAGACTGCAGCCGGTCTGACCTCGCGGTTTCCTATCAATCAAAGTCTTTGTCCTTCGCGGCCTGGCCAAGTGCGCGGAGTTGTGTCGGGGTGCACCACCAATGGAGCAGTCCCTTCCCTGCTCGTGCCGGCCCCGGCAGATGAATCAGCCCGACTCCGGCCTTCTTCATGGGGTAATTCCGTGACGACTGCCCGCTGAGCAGATAGCCGCCTGTTGCGCCCAGCAGCGGTTCGTGCCCGACAAGGAGGACGACGGAATGGTCCGGGAGAGTCCGAAGGAAGGTCGTCAGGAATTGAGGTGTGGATCCTGGTTCCAAGGCATTGCATAAAGACATCGTGACAGAAGGGCAGAGAATGGCGTTGACGATCGCGGCGGTTTCCCTGGCTCTGGTGAGGGGACTGGTGAAGAGGTGCGTGGGCGCGAGTCCCATCACGGCGAGGCCCTTCGCCACTTGGCGTACCTTCTTTTTGCCTTGATCGGTCAAGGGACGGGTGTCGTCAAGGTCGGACCACTCCTCCATGTCGATCGCGATGCCATGACGCATCAACAGACAATCCATATGACGAACCTCCTTGGTGCAGGAAATACGCTAGCATAATTGTGGAGTCGTGTGAACGAATGAACGCGGGTGCTGTGCGGCCGATCAAGCGCTGAGAGGAAGGGCCTGTTCTTTGCGGAGTAGCCGGTAGCCGGTCTCGGCCACCTTCGAGATGAGAGGTGCGCCGCCGTCCCGATTCGAAAGTTGCTGATTGAGCGAGGCGACGAGTTGATCAAGCTCTCGATCGTGGGTGAGCTTATCGTTGCCCCACAACAGGCTGCGGAGCTCTTCTCGCGGCACGACCTTTCCCGTTGTCTTGGCCAAACGCAGGAGCGTGTGCCATTCCGGCCTGGTCAGGACCAGCTGTCGTCCCCGGAATGTGGCGACATATTGGGTGGCATCCAGCACGAGATCATCATCGAGATCGTCGAGATTTTCCGGCATGCTGGCGGCGAGGCGCCGCAGCACGGCATGCACCCGGGCGACCAACTCGCGAGGGCTGTAGGGCTTCGTCAGAATATCGTCGGCTCCGCTTTCCAGACCTGTCACACGATAGTCTTCTGATGTCAGCGCCGTCACCAGAATGATCCCCATGGATTTAGTTTGCGGGTCCTCGCGCAGGCGCCGGCACAAATCTTTTCCGCCGATGCCAGGGACCATGAGATCCAGCACGACTAAGGCGGGCCGGTTCTTCCAGATATCCTGAATGCCGGTTTGTCCATCAAAGGCGATGTTGGTGCGAAACGAGGCCTTGCGGAGGACCTGGTCGACAGCCCGAGCCTGGTCTTGATCGGCTTCGATGATTTGGATGACTTCAAGGCTCATAGATGTACTCGTGTCTTATGCCTATCGGCAGGAACCGAGAAAGTCTTGAGCGAGGACCGGATGACGGCAGGTCGAGGCTGAGGTTAAGGTTGAGTGGGAAAAATCAGGAGCGGTGCGTGCCGATCAAGCGATGGAGACTGTCAAAAGCCTGGCTGACCCAAGAATCGGACGTGCCGGGTTTGGGGCCGCCGTTCTTGCGTCCGGTGGTGGAAGCGACCAACTGTTTGATCCGGCTGGTGACATCGCGATAATCCGGCTCGGCGCGCGCGAGCTTGCGATAGACGGTCAGCGCTTCCTTATTCTGGAGGGAGGATTGGAGGGACCGCGCAAGCATATATTGCACATCGAGGATTTCTTTGGGTGAGGCCGAGGAATCATTGAGGGCGACGCGGAAGGCTTGGATGGCAGCCCGCAAGTTACCCATGGTCCGGCAGCAGATGCCGATTTGTGCGTGCGCTTTCAACCACAACTCTGGGCTTCTGCTTGCCTCCTCGAACAGGGCCATGGCCTCCTCAAGACGGTTCGCATTTTTCATGCGCAACCCGTCCTGGTAGAGAGCCTCGGAATTCTGTTCTTTGGAGGGGGCGCGTGTCATGTCTGCTGCTTGGGGAGCGGCCTTGGCTTGGGGAATGAAAGCATCGATCTCGGTCGTATCTTCGGGCGCGGCTGCCAAGGTGGCCAGTTCTTCACGTCCGGCGAGCGGAAGAATGCCGCCTTTGCTCCGGTCCAGGGCCGCCTGCGCGACAAGCTTGGAGGTGATCACCCTTGCCTGTTCGGCGAACCCGTAGGTCAGTGCGATCTCGCAGACTTGATTGATGAGACGAGGGTTGCCTTTCGTCAGCCGATGGATGAGGGCGCAGGCTTTGTTCGTGAACAACGAGGGCGATCCCCCGGCAACCCGCAGCCTGTGGCGGATGCATTGCCCCGTCTCCGGTTCGGTGAGCGGTTCCAGATGATAGTCGACCACAATGCGCTGGGCGAACTGTGTCATGTCGATCCGTTGGAGTAGCGCATGAAGATCCGGCTGGCCGGACAGAATAATCTGCAGCTTCAGCGTCTTGCCGTCGTTCAAATTGGAGAGCAGACGAAGTTCTTCGAGCAGCTCGGCGCCCAGGCTTTGCGCTTCATCGACAATGAGGATGACCCGGCGGTGTTGTTTGGACTCCTGGGCCAGGAATTGCGAGAAGACGTGATAGGCCTCGACCGGATCGAGTTGTTTGGTGCTTAGACCCAGCGAAAGCAGAATCCATGGCAGGAGGTGCTGAATGTCGTAGCGCGCGTTGGTGATGAGGCCGATCGAATGTTTCTGTCCATGTTCGGCGATGAGCTTTTGCAGCAGCGACGTTTTGCCCATGCCGGGATCGCCCGTGAGGACCATGAACGGAGCCTGGCTGAGAATACCGTATTCCAGGAGGCCATAAGCAGTCCGATGCACCGAGCCGGCATAGAGAAAGTCGCTATCCGGCAGGAGCGCGAAGGGCTTGGCGCGAAGATTGTAAAATGTCTCGTACATGAAACCCCGTAATAAAGGTCCAGGTTAAGGCTAAGGTGGAAGGAATCAGGTATGGCCGGGGTCTAAATCAGTAACTTGGATTGTCCTCAATCTTGACCTTAACCTCGGCCTGTCTCCCCGCCTTTTCCCTTCAGTATCCCAATAGCTTTCTCATACTAGCCGGTGTGGCCGCCAGTTGTCCGGCCTTGTTGAGGACTGTCCCGAGCACCGGCCGAGAATCCTTCACCAGCGAGAGCGCCCGTTGTATATCCCCTGCGGAGGTCTTCCCCTCCTCTACCACCAGAAGCAGCGCATCGGTATAGGGAGAAAAGGCCAGCACGTCGGCAGTCTGCAGCAATGGGGGCAAGTCGAAGATCACAATCCGTGAGGGATAGCGGTGTTTGAATTCCTCGACAAGCGCCAGCATTTTGGGCGACGTCAGGATTTCGGTCGAATTCTGGATTGCCCTCCCTCCCGGGAGCAGCACAAACCGGCCGATCCCGGGATGGACCAGCAGATTTTCGACGGGAACGTCATCGAGAAGATAGTCGGCCAGACCGGGACAGTCCTTCAACCCGAAGACGTCATGGATGCTGGGGTTGCGAAGATTGGCATCCACAAGCAAGACGGTCTGTGAGGATTCCATGGCCAGACTGATGGCCAGATTCACCGCCGTCAGAGTCTTGCCTTCGCCATCGCCGGGACTGGTGATCCCAAGCACGTTCCAGCCCTTTTCACGGAGCCGGTGCATCACCTGAGTGCGAAGGATTTTGAACGCATCAACGAACGGGCCCTTGTCATAGGCCGCCATGACGCGCCGCTGTCGGAGCACCGAGAGGGGCACGTCCAGCGATTTCGTCCTGGTGTAGATAATCGGGGGCGGCACTGCCTGCGGTCCGCCGGATCGTCCTCCGGGAGTCTTATTGGAAGACCCGCCCTGTTGGTCCTTATATAGTTGTACCGCAGTGCGAAATCGGTCCATGTGGGACTCCAATAAAAAGCAGGTCGAGGTCAAGGTTCAGGACTTAGCCTAAGTTTTAACCTTAGCCTTTCCCTTCCTGTCTACTCTATGCCAAGTCGCCTAAGGGCTGCAAACCAGAGCACGTCGAGAGGTACAACGAACGCATGCAGTAGCAACAGGATCATCGCCAATGCGCCGACGCCAGCTCCCCTGACGAGCCGTCGGCGTTTGACCGCCTTCGAGAGATCCTGCTCGTTGGGCATGAAGGGTACCACGGCCAACGGGAACATGTGAGTCAGTTGCGCGAGTTGTTCCGGTGTGCGGATAGAATGGTCCAGCGATTCTGCCGCGGCGCCCGAGCCGAGTCCCCCGCCGACGGCCAGAATGAAGCCGAGCAGCACAATTGCGAGCCGGTTCGGCTTGTCCGGTTTTTCCGGCAGGCTTGGTGGATCGATGAGCGAGAACCGCTCGCCCTTGCGTTGCACTTCCAATCCCTCTGATACCTTGGCTTCCAAAAGCCTGGAGCGGATGTCCTGATATTTCTGTCCTGAGGTATCCCGGTCCCTGATCAAGACGAGATATTCCGGCTCAAGTTCCGGAGTCTTTTCCAGTCTGGTCGCATAGGCCTGGAGTCGTCGCTTAACATCAGCTTTGGTTTTGCGAAGCGCATCCAGCGAAGAAGTGGCCGAGTTCAGCTGAGCCTGGAGGTTGATATATGCGGGGTTCTCCGGCCGCTGGATCGGGTTCTTGCGCGGCACAGTCCTGAGTTTGCGCACTTCCTGCTCAAGCGCGGCGATGCGTCGCTGTGCGGTCACGACATCGGGATGTTCGTTTCCCAGCCGTTCAGAGATCGTTGCCAGGCTAGCTCTGGCAACGACCAGTTGCTTCGACGCTTCTTCGACCTCCGGAAGGTGGCCGGTCTCCTTTTCCAGCGCCTCGATCTCCTGTTTCATCTTCACAATATCGGGATGGTCAGGGGCCAGGTTGCCTGAAGCTCCCGCATATTCCGCACGCAGGGCCCGGAGGCGGTCGGCGGAGTCGAGGATGCGCTCGCCGCTCGCAGAAATCATCGGGCTATTCGGCTTGATCGTGGCGAGTTCACCCTCCAGATAATTCTTGCGCTCCTCGAGCGTGCGGATCTGCTGGTCGACATCCATCAATTCCCGGTCCGACTGATTCATGAGCTGCTGATTCAGCGGCATCAGTTCCGGCAAAGCCCCTTGAGCCCGTTGTTTGAAGCCGGCAATCTTGTCGTCGATCTCACCGATGTGTTTGGCGAGATTCTCCGCTTCCTGTTGCAGGAAAGACGTAGCTTCCTGGGCTTGGCGCTCCCGGCTCTTCAGATTTTCACCGAGGAAGAGGCTCGTGAGCTCATTGGCGACATTTTGGGCCAACTCAGGGGAATTACTCTGATAGGCGACAGTAAAGGCAATGGTCGCCTTGGTGGCATGTTGGGTTCGTTTATCGACTACGTCGGCGCTGATCACTTCCACCTCAATATCCTTGATGAAGCGCTTGACGATTTCTTCTGCGGGGCTGGTCTTACGCTGATCCGGATACAGGTCGAATTGTTCAACGACCTTCCAGAGAGTCGTGCGGCTCATGACCTGCTGCTTGATGGTTTCGATGCGCTGGTCGGCATAGCTGGTAATGCTTGATCGAACGAGGTCGGTCGGGATCTCCTGTTCCTCGATCAGAATAGTGGCCATGGACTTATAGGTGGGCGGCCAGAGAAATGCGGCAGCGAGACTGAGGAGTAAGAGGACTCCTCCAGTTGTCAGAATAAGCGCCCTGCGCCGGGCAAAGATCGCGACGTAGTCCCGGAGGCTTTGGGTGGAATCGGTTGTGGTCATGTGAGATTGAGGTCCCATAATCAGATTGCCTAGTTTGACAGCGCCAGTTTCGGTGGATAATAGGTCAGCATCAGCATAGCGGCGTTGGATGTCGCCGGTGCAGCAAAGCCATCGACATCGCGCCTGCCGTAGGTATAGGAGGCTTCAAGTTTCCACCACTCGAGAAGCTTCCAGGCTAGTTTTGGGGATAACCCGAGATAGCGCTGCTCGGCAAGTGTCCCTCCTGATGCTATACGGGTAGCGCCGGAGACAATATACCCGTTTGCGTCTAGAGAGCCCGTCAGGGTTTCAGAAACCTTATAGGAACCGGAGATGGTCACTCGGTCGGTCTGGATCAGTAAGCCGAACCCACTGGGAATGATGTCACGAGCAGCACTGACTTGGATAGAGCCGCTCTCGAATTGTTTTGCGAGACTTGCGCCATAGACCCAAACCATCTCCTGCGTCTTGATGTCGCCGCTTGTTGCTTGGGTCGTTGTGCTGATGATTCGAGGCCCACCGAAAGCGGTTCCCGTCAGAGACTCCGTGAAAGCATGAGTTACAGTCATCATAGCTCCAGGAAATGTTGCGCGGAAGCCAGACGGAGCATTAGTGGTATGAAAGCTCGTGTAGATTCCAGTCAGTTGAACCTGATCCTGCTCGGTCAATTGATAGAGTAATCCGCCGAAGCCGCCGAGAAGTTGGTAGTTAACGAGCCCGAGACGAAAACCATTCTCGTACGTGGTGTCCGTAAACTGAAAAGATGATTGGAGCGAAAGCTTCTCCGTTAAGCTGTGGGCCCATGTCGGACTCGCATTCCATTGGTTTCGTTGAGTAAACCGCACGACAACACCGGTAGTCAGAAGTTCGCTCATCAATGTGTTATCACGGGTAAAGCCGCCGGTAAATCCCAGGAGGTCCTTTTCCGTCTTGTAACGAATTGAGAGAGGCAGGAAGATGTTGGTAAAATTGGTCTCCTCGCCCCCATAGTAGGAGACGAAATCGGTAGCCACTTTTCCGCTCACTTCCAGTCGTTCCGTTTTTCCGGCAAACTCTGCCGCCGGCGAGGTCCAATAGCCATAGGTCGCATCGTGTGGTAATGGAGTCAGAAGCAGGTTGTCGTTGTACACGCCTTTGACTCCAATCGACGGGAGTATCGACCACTCAGCCGCTTCGCTGTTGGATGCCAGGGAAATTCCTAACGCCACAATCCATAGAAGGAGACATCCGACACTCAAGCAGTGCCAAAACCAGACACGCCATCCAACCTCATACTGTAAGCTCATTGGTCCCACAGCCGCTACGGCACCATCACGGTGTCGCCGCGCTGGAGGAGAATATTCTGCTCCAGGTCCTGTCCTTTGCGGAGATCTCCGTAGCGAACCGGGAAGACCTGCTGCTGTCCCTTCACCCGCCGGATCACCTTGATGTCATTCTCCGCGGCAAAGGGAGTCAGCCCTCCCGCCAGACTCAACGCCTGCAGCACATCGGTATAGTGGCCGATCAGGTATTCTCCCGGCTTGTTCACGCGTCCGACGACATAGATCTTGTAGCTCAGCACCTTCATGACCGCGACAGAGACATTCGGATTCGGGATATATTTGACCAATCGTTTGACGAGATCTGTTCGAATTTCTTCCACGGTCCGGTCCTCGGCCTGGATATCCCCGACCAGAGGAAAGGAAAACATGCCGTCGGGACGAACCACGACTTCCCTGGTGAGATGCTCATCCTTCCAGACCGAGATCAACATGACGTCCTCGGCTCCGAGGCGGTAGCCGGGATCGGCAACCGACGTGATCGGTGTGGTTGTGCTGGCAAGGGAATGGGTTGGCAGCAAGCCCGCTATCATGATGAGTGCCACGCCAAAGAACAGCGGAATCATCCCCAAGAACCGGGAGTGGCTTAGGAAGGCTGAGGTTGAGGGGGAGATGGTTGGAAGTTGGAACTGAGCAGTCACGACCTCGGCCTTCAAACCGTGAGCTTCCAACATTCGCGCTCTCCGCTCAACCTGAGCCTCAGACCTCAGACCATGAGCCTCTAACATTTTTGCTCTTGCTTCAAACCTCAGACCTCTCACCGCTAACGTCTTTTCCACAGGTTCCTACCCTTTCATCTGAGACAGGATCTGTTCCGCGTCCTGTCTCCCCTGGAACGATTCAGTGCTCTTTAGTGCCTTGGCGAGGTGGGTCCTTGCTTCGGATGTCTTGCCGGTCTGGAAGTAGGCCATCCCAAGATGATAGTTCAGCGTCGGAATCTCCGGAGCTTTCGTGACGGCATCCTTCATGATCCGCAGCGCCTCGTCCTGCTGTCCCATCTTGAAACGGACCCAACCTAGCGTATCCAGAAAGAGCGGGTGCGGCGCGTCTTTTTCGAAGTCGCGGCTCAACGAGAAAGCTTTTTGCAAACTTTGAGGATCTCCCTTGGAATCGACCAGCATGACCGCCAGATTGTTGGCCGCCAGCACGTTGCGAGGATTCAAGCGCAAGGCCCCATCATAGGCCGCAATGGCCGGATCGACCCGACCATTGGCTGTATGGGCTAAGGCCAGCAGCATGTATAACTCTTCGCTGTCCTGGTTGACCGAGAGACCGGCCTGGATGACCTGCACCGCTTGATCCGGAAGTTTCTGCGCGAGCCAGAGGCTTCCCCAATCGAGCCAGGGCGTGATCCACTTGGGGTTGACCCGCGTCGCCTCTTTGAATTGGCTGTCGGCTTCCTTGGGGTGACCGGTCATGGCGAGTACTTCGCCCAGCAGCCCGTGGCCAAACGAATGATTGGGTTGCGCGGCCACCAGCGTTTCCAGCCTGGCTTTGGTCTTCTCGGTATGGCCTTGCGCGATATCTAGCTTGATGAGTGAGAGGAGCGGCTCCGGCTCGTTCGGGGCCAGTGCCGTCGCCCGCTCATAGGCCATGGCGGCTTGATCGAGTTGACCCTGAGCTTCCCGCAGACGGCCTTCTGCCATGGACGCGACGAGACTGTCTTTTGAAACGGACTTGATTCGTTCGAGCGTGTGTTCTGCGTCAGTCCAATTCTTTGTCACAAGGTCGAGGTTCATCAGCATGTCGAGCGCAGCGAGGTCGTCCGGTCGTTGCTTCAAAAGATCGTCGAGCCTGGCGCGGGCCTGCTGGGGTCTGCCGCTCTGGCTTTCGAGCGCCGCGAGTGAGCGGCGGGCATCGACCTGTCCCGGATAGAGGGCGACAGCCCGTTCGAAACTCTCCTTAGCCAGATTGATCTCTCCGGTCACCTGATAGGCCTGACCGAGCAGAAAATGGACAGTTGCCAGTTCAGGTTGGTCGTGCAAGACGGTTCGGAAGGCTTGGACCGCATCCTTGCCGTTGCGCTTTGCCAGGGCCATGCGTCCGGAGAGGACGAGGGCCTCGGTCGATCGGGGGTTCAGCTTCAGGACTTCTTGAATCTGCCGGCCCGCATCCGCCTGTTTCCCCGCATACAGGTCCAGTTCAGCCAGTTTAACCGTGGCGTCCAGACCGGCCGCCTTCTCCTTATGTTCTTTGATCAAGGCTTGATATTGTTCGCGTGCCTGAGGTTCCTGTCTGTTCTTAAGATAGAATTCCGCCAGGCCGAAGCGAAGTTTAGTCGAATGGGACAGGTGACTCGTCGCGTCGAGAAGCACCTGCTCCGCAGCTCGAGAATTCTTTCTGGTCTGGAGAAAATCAGCCAGCAGAAGCCGGCGCTCTTCACTCTGCGGGTCGAGGGCGATGGCGTCGCGCAAGACGGTTTCCGCCTTCTCCGGGGCACCCTGTCCATCATAGAGTCGGGCCAGTCTCAAGCGGTGATCGAACACGGTCGGCTCCGCATCGATCATGCGGCGAGCCACGGTTTCCGCCCCGGTGAGATCCTTCGCCTGGAGCAGAATCGAGTTCAAATTGTTGAGGAGATCCATGTCCTTCGGATGGGTATCCAACGCCAACCGAAGCACGGTGACGGCATCGGTGGTTCGTTGCTGCTGGCCATAGAGTGTGGCGAGCAGAATCGCGACGTCCGGCTCCGTGGGAAATTCCTTGGCGAGGGCTTCAGCTTTGAGTGTGGCTTCCGGCAGCGATCCCTCCAGCGCCAGGACCGCGATCTTCAGTGCGCCGGCCTGTGGATTCCGGGGATCGGCCGCGAGGACTTTATCGGCGCTTGCTAACACCTGATCGCTCAAACGGGCTTCCAGATAATACTTGGCCAGAGTGATCAACGCGGCGCTATGGGTGGGAACGAGTTCGACCACTTCCTGATAGAGGCCCACGGCGTTGCGCCAGTTCTTTTCCTTTTCTTCGACCTGCGCAAACAGGAAATAGGCATCGGCGTCCTTGGGATCGATCTTGAGCACATTGCGCAGCGCCACCCGCGCTTTTGGATAGTTGCCGGCCGTGAGGTAGTCCTGAGCCTTGGCCCGATACTTGGCCTTCCGTTCTTCCGGCCCGCCGCACGCGACGAGGACGACCGCCATAATCACGAGGATGATGTTTCTATAGTTCATGGTGTTACCTATGGTCATAAGAAGGTTGAGGCTAAGGTTCAGGTTGAGCTGGGAAATTCTTCACTCATTCCCTGCTCAATCTCAGCCTCTTCTCCGGTTGCCGATTCTTTTCTCACCTTCTCTCCTCTTCCCCTGTTTCTTACTTAACCTCAGCCTCAGCCTAAACCTTTCCCCTACAGCCACATCTTGACCCCCAAACCAAACAGCACCCAGAGGGAGACCAGCCCCAGCTGCCTGACTCGATCAGAGAAGGCATGGAGCAGTAACTCGAACGAGAAAAACAGCACGATCAGCTTGGCCGCAAAGATGCCGAGCGACGACACATTTGTCTGAACTCCGGGAAGGAACGGGACAATCACGGCCAGGCAGACCATCAAATAGTCCAGAGGAGTCGTCTGAAACCGGCTGTGGCTGTCGAATCGCATCGTCAGCAGGACCATGATCGCCATGGCGCCGAACAGGAGATGGTAGGTCGTGGGAATAGGAAACACCGCCTTCAACCACGAGGCATCGCTGACATACAGCAGGCACGTGCTGCCGAGGTAAAGTCCTCCGCGCACAAAATACGGAGCCAGCCGGGGAATAAATGCGAGTCCGAGCAAGACAATGGCAAATAGGCCGGTCGACAGATACCCGATATCGTGCGGGACTTCGGCCGGAAGAAACACCGTAGCAATCAGGAAGAGGGGGACCACGACCGCCAGGAATCGAATTGGCAAAACATGGAGCCAGTGATGAGTCAAGACTTCTTCGAGCCATTGCTCGGAACGAACCAGCGTACTCTCAGGAGAGGGTTTGGCAAAGATGCCCCGGCCTGCGGCAATAAACAGGGCCAGGACGATGCCGGCCAGGCCGAGATAGAGGGGGATAATCAAGATGTCCGATTGCCAGCGCAGAAAATAGGCCGATGCCACCATAAGACCCTGGATCCCATAAATGGCCGTGACGGCTTCATAGTGGTGCAGGCCCATAGCCATGAGTTTGTGGTGAATGTGGGTGCGGTCTCCGACGAACGGCGATCGTCCTTCGGACAGACGCTGGGCTGAGACACCGAGGGTGTCCAGAAACGGCAAGCCCAGCAGAAAGAGCGAGAGCGAAGAGCTGAAGGGACCTCTGGCTGAATCGGTCAGAAGAATCGCCAGGACTCCCATCATGAATCCGAGCAGCTGGCTGCCGCCGTCTCCCATAAAAATTCTGGCCGGATAGGTGTTGTAGCGCAGGAAGCCCAAAAGCCCTCCCATGAAGGGAACAGCCAGTAACAGTACCAGCGAGTCGTTCGAGAGATGCGCGAGATACGCGATGCCGCAGAGTGTGAGGAAAGACAGTCCCCCGGCCAGTCCGTCGAGGCCATCGGTGAGATTCACCGCGTTCGAAACGGCTACGAGGAAGAGCACGGTGACAGGGATACTTACCCACGGCGGCAGTTCGGCATCGAGCAGGAACGGGATGCTCTCGAAGTGGATGCCTCCGATGAGGATGACCGCGAGGGCGGCAAGGACTTGTCCAAGCAGTTTGGGGCGATAGCCAAGATCCACCCGATCGTCCCAGACGCCGAATCCCAGGATGATCAATCCGCCCAGGAGCACCGCTAATGTGGTGATATCCTTCGGCGCCCACCAGGCGATGCTGACACAGGCGCCCGCCGCGAAGGCAATGCCCCCCACTCTGGGAACCGGATGTTGATGCACTTTGCGTTCGCCCGGTTGATCCATGAACTGTAACCGTTCAGCCAGCATCCGCAACGGCGGAATCAGCGCCATGCAGATGAGCAGCGAGGTCATGAAGCTGAAAAATAGTTCGCTAGTCATCGGTCAACTCGTAAATCGTCAATGGTCATTCGTCAACCGCCATGGCTAATACGCTTGAGGATATAAGTCCGAGGCTGCTGCCTCACGCCTCCACCCTCCAACTTCTGATCAATCCGGCACATACCGGTTCAACTCGGGTTGCATGGCCGACACGAACTGCCGCATCCGATGATCGACGATCTCTTCGGTTTCGCCAGGTCCGACGAGAGAAGCGATACGCACCAACGCCCCGTCGGTCCTCGCGCGCAGGAGGGCATCCCAGAACAGATAGAATTTCACCAGATACTCGCTGGTGAGAATACGATCCCGCTGCTTAAACCAGTACAGGACGATTTGTTTCTGATTGCCCTTCTCGATGACGGCGCGGTTGGCATGGAGCTGGTGAGCCAAACCGGATACCGGAGCGAAATCCAAATTCTTAAGTGAGGAGATTTCCCATCCCCCGCCGGGGAGGCAACTCTGCGGGGAATGTGCCGATTGCCCTTTCCTCTGCGATCGGTAGTAGGCCGAATAGAACGTGACTGGTTGGCTGCCGTCATGGCGATATTCCGCCAACACGTAGTCGTCGAACCGAAGCGCGTCGATGTACTGTGGCTCGAGCGACAAGGATGTACCGGTCCACCCTTCGAGGTGCATGGGGAAATCGACGAACAACGCTCTGTCAGGCGGAACTTCTATTCGCTGGCCGAGAAAAGACGAGGCCAATGCCACGGGAATCAACAGCGCCACGCTGAAGAGGTAGGCTGGTCCAAGGAAGAGGCTGGCGGAGGCCTGAGGTTGGAGGTTGGAGGCAGTTGCCTTTGGCCTTAAACCTTGAGCCTCTAACGTGTCTGCGGCCCACGTGAATCGGTCTTGAAGAGATACGGTTTGACCATTCGATCCGATTCCGGCCAGGAACCACATTTCTAGAATCAACAGACCAAGGCTCGCCATGAATAGAACCCAGCCCTCGAAGAGATGGGCGAATCCTTCTGATGCCCCCTGCCCGTGCCATTCGACGAGGACACCGATCATGCCGATGCGAAACCCGTTGACGAGGATCGAGATCGGGATCGACGAGAGGACCAGGATAATGCGTTTCCACATCCGGTCCTTGAACAGATAGGCGCAGAGCATCGCCAACGAGGTGAGGGGGAGCAGATAGCGGATTCCGCTGCACGCTTCCACGACTTGCAGTTGCACCGGGCCCAGGTCGATCACATTGCCTTCTCGGAAGGCCGTGACCCCGACGAGTTGCAGGCAAGCGACCCCGAGTGCCGACGACCACAACTGCAGTTGGCTCGACAGACCGGCGTATAAAAAAGTGGGTAGCGGAATACTGGTCAGCAAATAGCAAAGCGGAAACGTGATCGTGCGACTGGCCTTGAGGCCGATCGCGCCGATCACCAGTCCCACGAGGACGATCCAGAGAGAGAGGTGTTGGAGCACATACAGCGTTGCGAGTTCCCCGACCAGAAACAGTAAAAGACCTGAGAGAGCAATGGCCATGCCCCACCAGGAGCTGGCGGTTCCCGCTGCAACAATGCGGTGCCGTGATTGCCAGATCAGAAAGAGGCTGATGAGAGGAACGAACATGCCGTGGCTATAGTCGTCACTGCCGATCCAATGGTTGAAGAGAAACACCAGGCTGTCAAAGTAGAGATAGCCCAGTGAGACAGTGGCTATAACCGCGCTGAAGCTTAGTAAAAGCTTGCTGCTCATAAAGATACGTCCGATGTGATGGATCTACAGCAGAGTGACCACGTAGAGGATACGAATCTGGATGCCAGATTGACCGTAGTAAGGCAACCTCCTTACTAGAGGTTCAGCGGGCATCTATGTAATTCTCCACCTGTGATCCACTTTGACCATCAATCTGCACTGAGTATATACAATCATTTACCGCGTCCCTGTCTGTGGAAGGCTGAGGCTAAGGGTGAGCTTAAGGCCAAGTCGGACATTCTCAGCTTCAATCTTTCTCCCTCCCCCCTCAGCCTCGATCTCAACCTACTCTGCTTTCTCTCGCAGATAGACAAAGGGCTTGGCGTATCCCTCTGACGGGGCGCCAAGCCCAGATCTGTGCTCATGGCTATGAGCTTAGGCCTGCTGAGTGCCGCGGAGGTTTCTCAAGCCTCCTGCACCGAGACCGACCAGCGAAATGAGCCCTGCTCCGAAGAGAAACACGGCGGCCGGCAACGGTACTGCGGTCAGACTATTGATCGCACCGCGCACCGTCACGAGATTCCCGTCGGCGTTCTCAAAGATGAGGCGCCATCTGGTGGCCGTGAGGGAACTCAGGCTCGGCGGATTCTGCAGGTTGGTATTGCTGAACAACCCGCCGCCTTCCCGATCCAACTGGAGATCGAAGCTGAGCGGAGTGTAGCCATTGACCGGCAGGCCTATCGCCGCAGTCACCAGCTTCCAGCGGTCTCCGATGAGCCCGCCGCCCAGGCTGCTGTTCTGAGAAATGGTGACGGCGTTCGCCCCGGGAGCGAACGATGAGCTATAGCCGCCGATGGCTACAGTCATGGCTTTCACGGCACCGGGATAATTGCCGCCCACCCCTCCCGTGGCATTGTCGAATTGGAACGACCCGGTCACGGGTGAACTCAGGTTCATCGCGGGAGAGAGCAGCGCCCCGCTGATGCTGCTGACTCCTCCCGTGAACGAGTAGTTTACCAACGCCGCTTGAGCCACGTTCCCTGTTATGACCAGGGAACACAGCGCGATCGCCGGCAGAAAAAGCCCTTTGATCGTCGACTGTTTGTTCTTTTGCATAACGTCAGACTCCTTGTAGAGGTGGTACATGCGCACAGCAAAGGGTTGAGCAAGAGCCAGGCCATTGCTGGATGGAGCTAACGTATTGGAAATGCAGAAGGCAAAAATGGGCCACTTGGAACCGTTGTGTGCGGAAGCCTACGAGGTGGTTCAAATCTGAATCAGGCAGCAACCGGCACGGAATGTGAGCAGATCGGCAAGGGATAGATACTGTTGCGGTGAGATGAGGGGCGCAAAAGAGAACAGCCAGCGCGGAAACGCCGGCTGTTCTCTGAAGCCTATCCTGATGTGGCTTAGGCGATGAGCCTGATCTTCCGCTGCCGCCAGCTCCCCGCTCCGAGGCCGGCCAAGGCCACCAGTCCTGCGCCGAACAGAACGATCGCTGCCGGCAAAGGCACCGCCGTCAGAGAAGTCAGTGTTCCATGAACCGCTTTCCCTTTTCCAGGACCGAACACCAGCCGTCAACGGTTGAAGTTGGTAAAGGCTGAAATGCTCGGCGCGGTTGCCGGCAGGGTCTCGCCGGTGAAGGTGTTAGCCGGTCCACGAAGCTGAACATCGAATAGTCTTGGCGCTAAGAAATTCACATTGAGGCCATTGGGTGCATTGATTGTCCCGGTCACTGTATCAAAACCCGATGTTCCGTCCTTGATCTCGACCAGGCCGGATGTTCCCATGGTCGCAGTGTAGCCGCCGATGGCCATCTTGAAATTTGTGACGGTATAGTTGCCTGCTTTAGTGTCGAGAGTATTTGTATCAGTTGTGTTGAGTGTCACAAAGCCTGTCATTGCCGTTGGACTCGAGTTTGTGCTGAACGATGAGGTCAATTGGGAGTGGACCTGCCCCACATCACCGGTGAAGTTGTATGTGATGAGCGCTGCCGTGGCCAGGCTTGCCATTAGAGGGGATAGGAAAAATGAAGAAGGCTTAGGCTGAAATAAATAGTGATGGATGGATTGCGAAGGGAGACGTGATAGGAAGGCATGAGTCGATTGGTCTCTTCAGTTTCCTTAGCATGTAAATTTCAGCTGCTGGCCCTTAGCCTCTAACCTCCAACGTCTGCTACGGTTCAGCGGATTGTTACTGATGTTGGAGCAGCAGGTGGTTTGAGGTCGCCACTCTTCATGAATTCCTTCGTGACTTTCCACCAAGCGGCGTTCTCATCCCATTTGGCAGGACGATTAGTCATGACATCCCATCCACCCCAGATGACAATGCCATCTGCGTATTGTTTAGCCGTCTTCAGTTCGAACAACCAGAAATCTTCCGGGAGATATTGTCCCTTAAGATCTTTGTTTGAGTCATGGTACTGGGCCCACAAAAATACATAGACGGGCTTCCCGTCTCCGTGTCGCCGCGCTTCTTCTATTTGCGCAATCGCGTATTTCTTCCATCCGGCTTGGTCTGGATAGAAGGTATAGAGCGAGGGATAGAATGCATCGACCGCTCCGGCGAGTGAACGGGTTTGATCGTTCGCCGTCATCCATGAACGACGCGCGGGGCTGGCACCATCCTCGATCGCGCGCCAGTAGTCGTGTAAGGGCGGGGCACCGTAATAGCCAAGGGAAAGGCCGGGCGCCGCGTCTCGAAACCAAGTCAGTACTCGCAGATATTTTGCAAGACTATCTTGAACCAACGTTGGTGTGCCTTCGAGAGGCCAGTGCTCAATGTCCAAAACCACCCGATGGCCTTTCTGTTGCGCATCCCGAGCCACAGCCTGGACTGCCTCTAATTCCGGCAGCCGATCGGGATATTTGTACCAGTCCAGGCCAAAGCTTCCGGCATATGCGAGCGTAATGGGCTGTAAACCGTAGGTCGACAGATCTGGCTTGTTTGCATAGAGAGTAGCGTCAAATACTAAGAATGGTTTTGGGTTAGCCGGAACCTGACCATAAGTCTGAGAGAGTATGAATACAGCACAGATTGCTAATCCGGCGGCAACGGAGCCTTTTGTGAAGGATCTCATATTGGGCGCTCCTCTCAATGCCTTAGGCTGTATGCATTGAGGGTGCCATCATTCTGAGCACGAGCATCGGCTAAGCCTTTGTCTTCGCTGCGGGAAAGATTTGTGTTGTGTCATGGTGATGTGAATGGCCGCCCAACTGTTCAGGTTTGGTCAATGAGTTCCATTGGCAGGTTGTGATGGTTGTAAGCTCTTCATAAATTGTTTGGTTACCGTCCACCACGCAGCATTTTCGTCCCATATGACCGGGCGATTACTCTTAAGGTCCCATCCCCCCCAGATGACGATGCCGTCGGCGTATTGCTTTGCAGTCTCAAGCTCTAGTTGCCAATAATCCTCTGTCAAGTAGCGGCCTCCAAGGATGCGGTTCGATTCGTGATATTGCGGCCATAAAAAGACATAGACGGGTTTCCCATTCCCATATCGCCTCGCTTCTTCTATCTGGGCGATTGCATACTTTCTCCATCCATCTTGGTCGGGATAAAAAGTGTATAGGGAGGGATAAAAGATATCGACAGCATCGGCGAGTGAATGGATCTTGTCATTCTCATCCTTCCAAGACCGATACTCCTGGCTAGCTTGATTCTTTATCGCACGCCAATAATCTCGGATTGGGGGCACACCATAATAGCCAGGGGAAAGATCTGGGGCGGCTTCTCGAAGCCATTGCAGCACGGTCATATATTTCCTCAGGCTATCTTGAACAATATCCTGGGCGCCCTTGAGGGGCCAGTGCTCAATGTCTACGATAACCGGGTGTCCTTTTAACTTGGCTTCACGGGCGACAGATGTGACTGATTCGCGGCTTGGTAGAAGGTCAATCTGTTTGAACCAATGAGGCCCAAATTGCTGGGCGTAGACCACGGTAATGGGTGAAATGCCATATGCAGAGAAATCAGGTTTCATGGAGTACAGCGTCGCATCAAAGACTGGAAATAGTTTCGGACTCGAAACGGTTTGGGTTTGCCCGTTGGCGAGAGGAATCATATTCAACGCCATAAATCCTAGGAGTAGGAGTCTTGACGTCACAGATTTCATATTCACCTGTTCTTTCCAAGCGACACCGATTACACGATGTGTGCAATCGGATTGTCTATGGACGCCAGCAGCGTATCCCATGCACGCATGGCATGTCGTGCGTCATATCGTTGATCGAACAGCGCCCGTGCGCGCTTTCCAAGACCAACACAGGTCTCTGTGTTATCGGCGACTTCACGAAGAATCCGGCTGGTTTCATCAACCTGGCCGATCTCTACTGAATACCCGCATCCTGCTTCTTGAAGAATAAGAGGAATTTCTCCGTTCTTACTGCCGATAAAGAGTGTCGGCCGCCCTGCTGCCGCGACTCCGTAGAACTTGCTCGGGACGATGAGTCCTTCCATTGAGGGATGGAGCGAAATTAGATGGATATCAGGAACACTCAGACTCTTCGCGAGTTGATCTCTTGGCTGATACGGTCTGAACAGAATGTTCGTGAGGCCTCTTTTCTTCCCCTCTTTCTCTATCCGATCCCGGTGCGCTCCCCCGCCAATAAAGAGAAATACGATTTGCGCATTATTGTTCAGCTTTTCTGCGGCGCCGAGAATTGTCTCAAACTCATGAGCCCGTCCGAGATTCCCCGAATACCCGACAACAAACCTGCCTTGAAGATTCCACTCTTGGCGAAGTTCGTTGTTCTCCCGCTCGACGGGATAAATCGCACAGCCATCTGACCAATTGTGGATAACCGCTATTGCGTTTGGATTGATCCCTTCCCCTGCAATCCTCATGGCCATTCCATTGCCGATGACGACGTTGCGGTCTGCAATTCGAAGGGACCAATTCCTGGACGAACGTAATAAGCCAGTAGCTATTCCCATTCCGCCTACACCAAGGGCATCAGCCACTTCAGGAAATAGGTCTTGAATCCAATTGATCAGCTTCGCCCCACGAGCCTTTGCCACTATACCTGCGACGACGGAGATAAGAGGGGGATCAGTCTTCGCAATTACAATGTCTCCCTGCCGGAGCAATCTGAATAGATTCCACGCTGCACTGAGATAGAAGGTCAAATAATCCAATGTGCGCCCCAGGAGATTGTGGCGCCCGAATTGTGTCGTCCACACACGAATGATCTGAACCTGGCATATATTGGCCTTAGCCGGAAGAATTGCATCCGGATCGTCATACGTCTGTCTGCTTGTAACGACGTGAATAGATATGCCGTTCTTGGCTAAATGAAAGGCAAGGTCTGTCATTATCTGACTCGTTGCAGAATGATCAGGGAAGAAGAACCGATTAACAAAAACAATGTTCATGCGCGATCTCTGCCTTAGAAACGGTGCTTCGAAATACAGGCCAATGCCTTGATTGGCAGGTGTATTTAGTTCCGGATAGTCCGATGGCGGACCAGCGTCGCGGGATTTCCAGCATATACTCCGGCGACCTCTGCGTCCTTCCTCAACACGCTCCCCACTGTAATAACGGCATTTCGCCTGCATCGAACCCCTGGACATACGACGGTATTGGCGGCAATCCATACCCCATCTTCCACATAGATCTCTCCAAGAGTAAGACGAAACGCAACGTCTGAATAATCATGGCTGCCGGTGAGCAGGAGTGCCCCTTGAGAGATGCAAACATTGGACCCAATCTCGACTTTAACGAGATTGTCGATCCACACTCCTTCACCGACCCACACATAATCCCCGATCACCAGTCTCCATGGGTGTTTGATGTTGACTCTAGGCTTGATGACCACACCGCGACCGACCTTTGCGCCGAATAATCGAAGGAGTAAAACTTTTAATCTTGTGTATGGGAATAGCCACGAAGTGAACACAAGCGCATTGACGATGTACCAGCATAGACGTGTGAAGAAACTGGCTCCTGGATCGTACTGGCTTGGAGCGTAGTCGCCCAATGACGGCGTGGGCAATGCTGGAACTGACATCCTTAGTGTGTTCCCTGATAAATGCTCGCGAGACGAGTTACTACTTTGTGGATGGTCAGTTCGTCTGCAACCAACCGTCTGCCATTTTCCGAATATTGTGTCGCAAGATCTGGGTTGCCAAACAATTCTATTATTCCTGCTGCAATAGATTGAGGAGTTGGCGATACGATCATTGCCGCTTGTCGGTATTCAAGCAGGTCACGAATGTGAATTCCATTTGTAACGATCACTGGAAGGCCTAGTCCCATTGCTTCCAACATAGCCATCGGAAAAGCTTCAGTTATGGAAGGAAGAATGTAGATACTTGCTCTGACAAACTCTTCAGTAACTTGGACATGGGGCAACGGCCCTATAAACTCAACAAATTTGTCAATGCCATATTCCTTGACGCACTTCTGAGCTCGCAAAAGGTCGCCCTCATCGGGTCCCGCTATTCTGAATCGCATTTGGTGTCCTGCTTCGATCAAGAGCCTCGCGGCCTCAATAAACAACATGACCCGCTTATGAGGATGGAGCCGTCCCAAGAAAAGAACCGTCTTGTTCCCTAGTGCATCGACACTCCATGCTTTGTCGGTGGTTCGCATCGCCACACCATTGGGGACGATCCAGGTATGCGCGTCTGGGCAGATCGACGTGATGTTTTGTACTTCGGTCTCTTGCAGGCACAGAATACCTGTCGCGAAGCGGAGCGTGCGTGCGATTAACATCCGATCCAGATACTTTCTGACCCCATCCGTGCGCCCCAGCATTCCATGTGGCTGTAGGAAAACACGTACTTTCTGCCTGACTGCTTCTCTTGCAACAATCATGGGGATCCAGTCTCTAGCGAAATGAACATGGACGACATCGTATTCTTTTATGGACAGCCGCAGCCACTTCCACAAACTAAAAGAAACCAATGCAGAGAATCGTGGAAGCATAACCCAGGTTGGGAAATACTTCACACGCACTCCTTCCATGTCCGCTTCTTTCGCGGCGATGTGCTGCCTGGGGTGAAGCGTCAAGACATTGCTTGTCACCACGGTCACCTCATGCCCGCGTTTTGCTAGTTCTTTAGCCTGATTCAATGCGACTGTCGCAGGGCCACCATAAATCTTGCTGGGAGGAAATACTGTAATAGCAAAGAGGATTCGCATGGGTGGGCACTACCTGTTTCGCTCAACAACCTGCTTCACTGCGGAGATGATAGCCTCCGAATGAGCCGAGGCATTGTATCGGCTGCGAATCATGGAAAGGCATCTCTCCTTCATTGTCTCCTTTTGGGGAGTTGGGAATAGGGCGGTCTCTATCTTGTTAGCCATATCATTGGTGTCTCCATATCGATAGAAGAAGCCCGTTTCACCTTCTCGTATAGCCTCCCATTCGGGGAAATGCTTTTCTGGCCGATCATGAAGCAGTACCGGAACACCATATCCAAGCGCATGCATGACTGACAATCCTGCGCCTGATGGAATCACCGAAAGGTCACTCGCCATGAAGGCTGTTGCGATAAAACGTTCATCGTAGCTCTCGCCAAGGAAATGAACCTGCGAAGCAATTCCCAGCTTGTCTGATTGTTCGGCCAACGCGGATTTCTCCTGTCCGTCTCCAATGAACACTATATGGACAGTCTGTTCGCGTGTGCGGAGAATTCCGACCGCATCCAGTAGGGCTCCGAGCTTCTTATTTGTCTGCAGACGGCCGGAAAAGATGACCGCCCGTTCTCCGTCGAGAATGCCGATTTGTGATCGAAAGTCATGGATGTCAGATGGTGTGACTTCGCGCAAATACTGTTCTTGGTTTTCAGAATCCAGAGAGTTGTAGATGACAAACATACGATGAGGATCGATTCCAGCATTTGCCAGTAGGGTCTTGGCATGATCACCATAAAGCAGTAAGGCGGAGGCAAGCCGATAGAAGTACAGACGAATATATGTCCTTAGGCCAGCCTCTGGGCCGAGCAATCCATGTGTCCAGAGAAGAACAGGTGTACTCGTTGCTTTCCCCCAGAATAGCAGTGCCCAAGAAGTCAGCACATATGGGTTGCCGATGGCGACAACTGCATCCGGCTTCTCCTCCAATGCCAGCTTCATAAATTGGGGGTGCCAATAGAACCGGGATTCGAGGAGTGCCTTTGACGCACAGAACCTCCAACGGATCTTGCTGTTGTAAAGGTCCGCGACTTCGATGCCCGTCGATTCTGACTGGTTGTCACTAGCAATCGTAAAGTGAATCTCGTCACTATAGGAAAGCAATTCAAATAGTCGTCGACGATAATGAGAAATGAAATTCTGAAGGCACAAACAATTTATCATTCAAATGTTCCAGGCAATTGGAGCGCTAGAGTTCCTTGTGTGAAGAGTCGTCTCTCTTCGGCCATTTCGCAATATAAGGCCTCGCTGGGGCCTAGTGTGCCAAAAGTTGACTTTCTGACTGCACAAAGCGGCTGCGCTGATTCACGGAAATGTATGGCTTTTGAACTGATCGCTGCTGTGTCTCAGATCCACTGCTTTGCCCGGGATCTTGAATGCAAAGGTATAGAATCGGATAGTCCATCAGCATCTATCCCGGAGCTTGATGCTAGGCCTTCTAGCTTGAGGCTATGTGCAAAGCCAACAGTTGAAATCTGTGTCGGGCTAGCAGCAGGCATATGAAATTTTTCAAATCTTGCAATGATGATTGCAAACATGAATGGTTCAAGGTTCCCCAACATGCTTCCTTGCTTTAATGCTAGCAGTAGCGTGAATCCAAACATTCCCAGGAGAGCGGATAGAGTGGCCCGTTCAGAAGGTAGTAGGCGAACAGCGGCATAAGAGCGGATAGCTACCTTAGCCGTGAGGAATATTATGAGTGAGAAAAGTATCGCTCCGATTATTCCCTCCTCAGCCAGAATTTCTAATGGTACAAAGTGTGGGTAAATTCCCAAGATCCGAGGGTCGTAGGAAGCTGAATTGCCCAGTCCGAACAGCAGTGTTTCTGGAGAGTCAGCGGCTAGATGCATTAGTGACAGCGCGTTCGTAAGCCGGCCAGAGACATCCTGTTCCGCGGATTGTTCACTCCACCTGTTACGCTCTCTTGGGAATTCGCTACTCCAGAACTCATGTATGGTCCAACTTGTCGCTGCTCCAAGAAATACGATGAGGAGGCTGAGAACGGCAAACTGTTTTACATTTTTGAGCCCACGGCTAATTGGCCAGCATGTGACAGAAACGAGAAGAACGCCCAGCAATTGGCCACGGGATCCTGATCGCACAATCAGAGCAAGGCATAGGGCAACCAGACCCCACTTGAGTGCAAACCACGACTTTGACTCCTGCCAAGAATCAGCAAGGATTACGATTAGAGCTACCATCCCTGCCATGGCAGAAATTGCCAGAGGATTCCCCATGTCGTGATCAAGCACAATGTGACGTGTCTCCCATTTGACAAAGAATAGAAGGAGAATCGTTAGAAGTCCGCCCACCAGTATCGTTGCTTTGTATGCGGACCGAATGTCTCGTGTGTCAGTAATAAGCAATGGGCTTAACAGCACAATGGTCACAATGTAGGGCCACCGACTGACCCAGAGCTTGAGACTAATGTCTGGGCGGGGCGCCCACTGAGCCGACGCAAATGCATAGAGAAATAACATAAGGATTATCCAGCCGACAGCTGGATATCCTGCGAAAATAGAAACACCTTTCTTTGCCCCCTGCACCATCAGTGCAAGAAGCAAAATCCCACCTATCAATAGATTGGTCGCCGTTTGGTGCTGGATAAAGAATATTGTTGTAGCTTGCCCCCATTGTTCCAGACCAAACATGCAGAGGACGCCTGCCAGTGCTACCGCTGGATGTTTCCAGAGGGCGATGAATAAGCCGCTTGCTATTGCGGCGTATGCGCTGAGTCCCATCACTGGGTAGCCCTTCCTGCTAGCCCCAATCCGGAAACCTGCCGGCGAACGAGCGATGTGATCTCGGTCACAGTGTCTTTAAGGAACATGCGCACTAGGCCAACATAGAGTACGACATACACAAGGATGAGTCCGAGAGCTTGCCAGATATTGGGACCGCCGATTGGTTTAATCAAGGCGAGACCAGCAGTGGCGAGAAGTGCCACCGTTCCGAAGGCAAAGGTAGACAGCATGGGGATCAACATGTCACCCAATCGCCCGCCGATCTGCTGTGCGACAAACCCACAGAATAGGGCTCCAAACACGAGGTTATATCCGCTCACAACTGCAGCGATGGTCATCAAACCGCCGGCTGATGCCCCTATGGCTCCGGCGATGACTGTGCCGATGCCGTCTGCCAGGAGCATCGTGGCGACGAATCGCCACTCGCCGCGTCCTTCCATGAGGGAGCGACAAAGTGGCATCACCAATTTGATTGGTAAGCTTAAAGCGAGCACCTGAATCACGGGTATGGCGCGGTCCCATTTTTCACTCCACAGCCCATGGACGAGTGGGCCTGCCCCCAATACAAGCGCAAAGCAAGCCAAGGTTGTGCCAAACATGAGAATGCGTACCGCTTTGAAAAAAGCCGCTTTCTGCCGTTCTTGATCGTGTTCGAGGCGGGAAAAGGTCGGCAGCATCACCGCTTCAACCCCATTTGTGAACAATGCGGCCAGCGAAAAGCTTAATTGAAACCCAAAATAGTAGATGCCAAGCGTTTCTTTTGTCTGGAGGAGACTGATCGCCAGGTAGTCACCATTCAAGACCAGAATGCCGGCCAATGATGTGAGCATGACCCAGCGGCTGTCTCGCAGCACGCCACGCATAGCTCGCCACGTTAACCGCCGGTTCGGCGGCCATGCCCCGACCATATACCATCCTGCCACTGTCTCAAGCACCGCGATGAGGATAAGCGGCAAGACGAAACTAATCGGTCCCAAACCCATGAGTGCAAACACCGCCATGGAACCGTGTCGTAGAAGCGCTGACCAGATATTTATCTGTGTAAGTTTCCCGAAATTCATATCGGAGGATAGCTTAGCTTGAAAAATCAAGCTGGCCGTATTCAATGGGAGTGAGAGGGCAATGATCCAGATAATGACATTGAGCGAGTTGCTCTCATACAAATGCGAAAGCGCGGGGGCCGCGAGCGCAAGGAGCACGAATCCGATCCCGTTAAAGAGCAGGGCGATCTTGAAACAAATAGAGGCGAATTCGTCGTAGCTACCCCCCTTCTGAATCAGAAACCGCTGAGTTCCTGCATTTCTCAAAGCGAGGATGATCGTGGACCAGGAGATTGCAATCGCATAGAGCGCAAAGTCTTCCGTGCTCAAAACCCATCCAAGAACCAGCTGTGCGCCAAGGCTGGCCAGTTTACCGGCAATGGTGCCAATAGAGGCCCAGACCATCCCCGTTGCGGCAAGCCCACCCAATGTCTGTTTAGAAACGTGCATACCGATTCCTAGTCAAGAACTTTGCAAGTAGCCGATGAACTATTGCGAGGCGATCATTCTGCAATAAGCTAGATTCAATCTGGATCGGTTAGCCTATGCAGCAGCTCTGTTCAAGTGGATCCTGTCGATGGTATGCCATCAAGAAACGAGCCAATTGATGGATTGCTCGGCTTGCGTGGTGGAATGTTTGGGCCACCAAGGAGCTACTTAGCTGATTTGGACTTCATGGGCAACGAGGAAGTGTTCTGCTGCCAGTACTTCGTGTTCCGCAAAAGGCCGTGTCTTGGGTAGAATGCCGCGTCCGTCTATAGTTGGTTTTCCTGTCGGGATCATCCTTTTAGCTCCCGTCTCTCGAGCTCAACGATCTGGTTATGTGGCCGACCACTCTACAATGCGCGTCCTCACATCAATCCCTGCTGGTGGAGCAAGACTTAGACCATGAGGCTCTGCCATGAGCCTCTGCATGGTCAACGAGTTAGCGCTGTCCGGCTGGTGGGGATCTGTATGGATGCCGGCTAGGCTGTACAGAAATGAAGCGCGAGCACGGCGGAATTGCTGGAGGTCGGAAGGTTGAGGTTAGAGGTAGTTACCTCGGGCCCCAAAGCTTTTACCTCAAGCGTCTTCTTCCAGATCAGAACTGCACTTCCCGGAGCTTGTTGCGGTTGTCCCGGAACCATTGGACGGTCTTCTTCAGTCCCTCGCGCAACCGATGGCGCGCCTGGAAGCCGAAGAGTTCTTTGGCGCGGGTGACGTCGAGGCAGCGGCGGGGCTGGCCGTTTGGTTTGGTGATGTCCCACTTGATGGGACCGGCGAAGCCGACTTCTTTGGCGATGAGTTCCGCCAGATCACGAATGGCGACTTCCTCCCCTGTTCCCAGGTTGATGGGCAGGCTGTCGTTGTACTGCTCGGCGGCGAGCAGGATGCCTTCTGCCGCGTCTTCGACGTAGAGAAATTCCCGGCTCGGCGAGCCATCGCCCCATAGTTCGACGTGGTCTTTCTTGAGATCCTTGGCTTCCCAGAATTTCCTGATGAGGGCCGGGATCACGTGCGAGGTCTTGAGGTCGAAGTTATCGCGAGGACCATAGAGGTTGACCGGAAACAAGACGATGGAATTGAAGCCGTACTGTTGGCGATAGGCCTGCGATTGGGCGAGCATCATTTTTTTCGCAAGGCCATAGGGGGCATTCGTTTCTTCCGGGTAGCCGTTCCAGATGTCGTCTTCTTTGAAGGGAATGGGCGCGAACTTGGGATAGGCGCAGATGGTGCCGAGCGCCACGAATTTCTTGAGGCCTACCTGGCGTCCCACTTCGATGAGCTGCGTGCCCATCATCAAATTGTCGTAGAAGAACCGGCCTGGGTTGGCCTGGTTGGCCCCGATGCCGCCGACTCGCGCCGCCAGATGGATGACGAGATCCGGTTTCGCATCGTTGTAGAGTTGTTTGACGGCGTCCATCTGGACCAGGTCGTAATCTGTGCTCCGCGGGATGACGATGTTCTTGCACCCCTTGGCGCGCAGTTGCTCGACGACGAACGAGCCCAAAAACCCCGCTCCACCGGTGACGACGACGCGTTTCTCCGTCCAAAAGGCAGTCATGTTAATTCAATCATCCCTTCTTTCTCGTTCCATCCAACTTTTCTTTTTCCGCCGCAAGGTCGGCGTCGACCATCATGTTGACGAGTTCGTGAAAGCCAACCTTGGGTTTCCAGCCAAGCTCTTTTTCGGCCTTCGCAGGATCTCCTATGAGGAGATCGACTTCGGTCGGACGATAGTACTTGGCATCGATCTTCACATACTGTTTCCAGTCCAGCTTGAGCCGGTCGAAGGTCAGTTCGAGGAATTCCTTGACGGTGTGGGTCTCCCCTGTCGCCACGACATAATCGTCCGGCTTGTCGGCCTGCAGCATCATCCACATCGCTTCGATATAGTCGCCGGCGAAGCCCCAATCGCGCTTGGCATCGAGGTTTCCGAGGAAGAGGTCCTTCTGGATGCCCAGCTTGATGCGCGCTGCGGCCTGGGTGATCTTGCGGGTCACGAAGGTTTCGCCTCGACGCGGCGACTCATGATTGAACAGGATGCCGTTGCAGGCAAACAGGTTGTAGGCTTCCCGGTAGTTCACTGTGATCCAGTAGGCATAAACCTTGGCTGCGCCGTAGGGACTGCGCGGGTAAAAGGGGGTCGTTTCCCGTTGCGGCACTTCCAACACCTTGCCGTACATTTCGCTTGATGAGGCCTGGTAGAACTTCGGGGTCAGTCCAGACTCACGAATGGCTTCCAAGAGACGAATGGCGCCCAGGCCGGTAATTTCCCCGGTATATTCGGGGATATCGAAACTGACCCGCACGTGGCTTTGCGCCCCGAGATTGTAGATCTCATCGGGCTGGATCGTGCGGATGATGTGATTGAGCGAACTCGCATCATTCAAATCCCCATAGACGAGTTTGAGTCGGGCGTTGGGCACGTGCGGGTCTACATAGATGGGATCGATCCGTCCGGTATTGAACGAGCTGGATCGGCGAATGATTCCGTAGACTTCATATCCCTTGGCCAGGAGAAACTCGGCGAGATAGGATCCATCTTGTCCGGTAATGCCGGTGATCAGGGCTTTTTTCACGATCAGATCTCCCTATGAGTGTGTCTTGCCTAATGTGGTATCGGTTTTCGGATCGCCGGCCGACCAGCCTGCGGTACTACAGTGCGGCAGTCTCGCTTTCTGCCACGGACGATTACACCAGCCGGTTGCACGTGGTATGCGGGCGATATGTGTTTGAATGCATCATGCCTGAGGAAAATACTTATCTCAATCTTGGTGATTGGGCAACAGGGAACGCATTATTTCGCGTTTCGTAGTAGGCTTTGCCAGGCGTGGAGATGCTGACTCGCTCCCGCTTTCGCATTGGCCTGAGTGGACCGTAACTCAGCTTGCGTCCGTCCCTTGCTCAGCGCATCGATTCGCTCCCCGACGTCTCGAAACATGCTGTCTTCCCGCCGGAGCCATCGATAGGCTTCGAGGGCTTCGGCAATCCGGCCGAGCGATTCGAGGGTGCGGCCGAGCACATAGAGGATCTGCACGATGTCTCTTGTCGACGTGCCGGGTGACTTGAGGGCGTTGCGAAAGGCCGTGACTGCTTCTTCATATTGATCGCAGGACTTCTGCGAGAGTCCGATTTGGGCGTAGGCTTTCAGTGCGAGAGCGGGATCGCTCGTGGCTTTTTCGAATTGCTCGATCGCCTGCTTGAAGAGACCGGCTTTTCGCAAGGCGAGACCCCGTTCGTACGAATCGGCTGTACGGTCATTGAGGGGTGATTCATGAACGTCTGACTCGGACATGCAGGCGCAACTCCTTTAGTCACAATTGTTGAACTAGATTGGAATCAGCAAGACCCAGACCATGATGGCCGTGTGAACATATCTAATGTATCAATAGATTAGGATTTGGCAACTTCAGGCCACATGGCCAAGGCGACACACTCTGTACATTCGATTGTCCGTAAATCGGAGTCTCTACACCTATAATTCCCCTCACGCTAGAATGACCTGCTCTTCTGTAACTCGATAAAAGTATTGCCTGCCGATCGTCTGATGAGTAGTATGGGCTGACACTCTTTTATCTGGAAGACACCGTCAGGTATGGATATTCTCGGCGATCAACCGTTTCGGCGACTGACCATTGGTGCCTATCTTGCTGCGGGTGCTTTGCTTATGGCGCATGGCATCAATGCGTTTGTAGCTGCGGCATTAGCCCTTCCTCCCGCGAAGAGCGCGGCTCCTCAACCTGCTCAGGTGGCTGTTCCGGTGGCGTTTGTGCCGCAGCAATGGGTGGATCAAATTCAGTCGAGCGGCCTCTTCCTGCTGCCCGCTGCGCCGCTTGGAATGACCGGTGTGCCAGGAACTGCTGCGCAAGCACCGGTACGGGCGGCTTTGGGCGTGGCGAACAAGCTGCGACTCTTAGGCGTCGTCTTGGGAAGTGAACGCGGTGTGTTTGCGATTGTCGAGGAATTGGCCACGAAGCGACAGGTGCTCTACCGGTTGCATGATCAGATACCGGATTTGGGAGAGGTCAGCGCCATTCGCCGGGACGGTCTGGTCATTCGGAGCGGCGACCAGGAAGAGCTGCTGGAGCTCTCTACGACCGACAAGCCGCCGGCTCCGGTGGTGACGGCCGGCGCTCCTGTTGCAGCGGCGCCCGGGGTTCCCATCAAAAAAGTGATCGATCGACGGGAGGTTGAAGCGGCGATGGCAGACTTGCCGAAGCTACTGACTCAGGCTCGTGCCGTGCCTTTCATGGTCAATGGCACCCCCAACGGGTATCGCATGGACTATATCGCTCCTGCCAGTTTCTACGAGAAAATCGGCATCCAATATGGAGATGTGTTGCAGCGGGTCAACGGTGTGGATGTGCGTGATCCTTCCACGATGCTCAGTCTGTTCCAACAATTGAAAAATGAACGGACGGTGAAAGTCGATATGGTTCGCAACAATCAGAAGACTACCATGACTTTTGAGCTTCGATAAGTCTCTTCCGCGGTACTCGGTTGCATATTCCTGGCTCGTTGTGTTTTTCCACGAACACTGTTCTTTCAGTCGTGACCTTCCACGTGAGCCCGCGGGTTGACCCCGGGCATTGCACATGATTATGTGTTCGTGTCTTTCCTGGCTACCGGTAAGGGAGGCACTGGATCGATTTCAGAGATATCCTTGTTTTACTTGTGGTTAAGCGAAGAAACTTGGAATTGAGCTTCAAGCCGGTTAGTCTAAGGTCTTGATCCCCCTATATGAGATGGGGCACGGGGTATTGTGAGCGATTCCGAACAACAAGTCACCTTCGGCAGGCCACTTCTCGGGCGGATTCTTGGAGAGAAATTTAATCTCCTGGATTCCAAGCTCGACGAGGCCTTGGCCTATCAGCGTGAGAAAGGCGGTCGCCTCGGTGAAGCCCTCCTCCATTTGCGTGTGCTTCGCGAAGAAGAGCTGTTGGAAGCCTTGGCTCAGCAATTTGAGCTGGCGTGGTTGCCGCATCTGGAAGTCTCCCATATCGATCATGAACTGATTAAGCGAGTGCCCATCAGCTTTGCTCGGCGCTACCGGATTTTGCCCCTGCGCTATGAAGACGGTGTCGTCGTCGTCGCGACGACCGACCCGCTTGAGACGGTGGCGTTGGACGATCTGCGCCTTTTGTTGGGGAAACCGATCCGTTCGGTGCTGACTACGGGAATCGCCTTGTTGGCTTGCTTGAACCGCGTCTATGACGAAGCGGCCAGTCCAGCCGGGGCCGAACAGGTCATGGAGGACATTGCGGCGGCTGAAAACCTCGATCAACTGGCCCATGAGCTGGATGAGCCGCAGGATTTGCTCGATGCGACCGACGAGGCCCCGATCATTCGCCTGGTCAACTCGGTATTGTTTCAGGCGGTTCGTCAGCGGGCCAGCGATATCCACTTCGAATCATTTGAGCGTGGGCTTGTGGTCCGGTACCGGATCGACGGTGTGCTCTATCCCGTGCTGACCCCGCCGAAACGATTGCAGTCCAGCATCATCGCTCGTCTGAAGATTATGGCGGGGCTGAATATCGCGGAAAAGCGTCTGCCGCAAGACGGTCGCTTTGCCATTCGTACGGCGGGAAAAGACGTAGACTTGCGTGTATCTGTGCTCCCCACTTCGCACGGCGAACGTGTGGTCCTTCGTCTCCTCGAAAAAGAGAACCGCCTCCTGAACCTGACGGAGATGGGATTTTCAACCGACCGGCTCTCTTCCATCCAGCAACTCATTCAGCTGGCTCACGGCATTATTCTCGTGACCGGCCCGACAGGAAGCGGCAAAACGACCACGCTCTATGCCGCGCTCAGCCAGATCAATGCGCCCGATAAGAACATCATTACGGTCGAAGACCCGGTCGAATATCAGTTGCTCGGGATCGGGCAGATGCAGGTCAATCCCAAGATCAATCTCACCTTCGCCGCCGGTCTGCGGTCGATCCTGCGCCAGGACCCTGACGTCATCATGATCGGAGAAATCCGCGATCGCGAGACGGCTGAAATTGCGATTCACGCATCGCTCACGGGTCATTTGGTGTTTTCTACGCTGCATACCAACGATGCGGCCAGCGCTGCAACGCGATTGATTGATATGGGGATCGAACCGTTTCTCGTGGCTTCCTCGGTCATGGCCGTGCTCGCGCAGCGATTGCTGCGACAAATCTGCCCTGACTGTAAGAAGCCCTACAATCCTACCGTCGATGAGCTTGGCCGTCTTGGCTTGGATGGCAAGGGGCCCTTTACGTTTTACCGTGGCAGCGGCTGTCCGAACTGTTCGCAAACGGGGTATCGCGGCCGCACCGGCATTTATGAATTGCTCGTGCTCGATGACGACGTACGCCGGCTCATTGGTGCCAAAGCCGATTCATCGGCGATTAAACAGGCAGCCATCGCCAAGGGTATGATCACGTTGAAGCAGGAAGGTGCGATGAAAGTGGCTCAAGGGGTGACGACGACGGAAGAAGTGATGCGGATTACACAGCAGGAGATCGAGATCTAGCAAGATGTTGAAAACGTCCCCCAGCTGCGTTCTCGCGGCACTTGTTTCCTCGACGTATGGAACGTACGAGAGGCAAAGTGCCTATCCGCTCGCATCTGATCGAAGCGAGCGGGACAAGCGAAGCTCGGTATGTACCTCCTCGTCTCCTCACTTGCTGCGGCCTTGCTGGGGGAGCGTTTTGAGCATCTTGTGTGCTTCTCGTTCAGGAGCTCTCTAGCCATGCCGGTCTATCAATACCGCGGGTATAAGAGCGATGGCGGATCCGCTGCGGGCATCGTTGATGCCGAGAGCGTGAAGGTTGCCCGTTTGAAGCTCCGCAAAGACGGGGTATTCCCGACCGACGTGGTTGAGCAGGGGCAAGCCACCGGCCGCGGGTTGGCGCATGATCGTGTCGCCATCTCGTCTCCGCTCGGAAGATCTCAGGTTTTGTCGGCACCCGATTTGGCCATGCTGACCCGTCAGTTTGCGACGCTGCTGGTCGCCGGGCTTCCGCTGGTCGAAGCGTTGGGGGTTTTGATCGACCAGTCTGAAAAGAAGCCGGCGAAGGCATTGCTCGCCGATGTGCGCGAGCAAGTGCGTGCGGGAAAAGCGCTCAGCAGTGTGCTGGAATCCTACGGCAAAGACTTTTCCCCGATCTATGTACACATGGTGCGGGCAGGTGAAACGAGCGGTGCACTGGATCAGATTCTCTTTCGCCTGGCCGAGTTTCTTGAAAAGCAACAGGCGCTCCGGAACAAAGTCACCAATGCCATTCTGTATCCCGCTTTGATGCTGATTGTCGGCGTGGGTGTGCTGTTTTTCCTGATGACCTTTGTAGTTCCGAAGATTACGGCGGTCTTCGCCAGCATGAAGGCGGCGCTCCCCTTCCCGACCGTGGTCCTCATGACGATCAGCCGCTTCTGTTCCACCTACTGGCCGCTCTTGCTGCTGGCCGTGGTCGGCGGCGGGCTGCTCGTCCGGCGATTCATCCAGACCGAGTCGGGACGCACCGTTGCCGATCGATTGATCCTCCGCATTCCTTTGATCGGCGACGTGGCGCGCATGGTGTCGATCTCCCGGTTGACGGGTACCCTGGCGACGATGTTGTCGAGCGGCGTGCAGTTGCTGGATGCCCTGGATGTCTCGAAACGCGTGATGAACAATCGCGTCTTGGAAGAAGCGGTTGAAGGCGCCAGGCAGAATATCCGGGAAGGTGAAACGATCGCGGACCCGCTCAAGCGCAGCGGCCAATTTCCGTCGCTGGTGACGCATATGATCGCCGTCGGGGAACGCAGCGGTGAAATGGAAGAAATGCTGCGGCGCATCGGTCAGATTTACGACGGCGAGGTGGAGCGGGTCATCACCCGGTTTACATCGCTTCTGGAACCGATCATGATCTTAATCATGGGTGTCATCGTCTTCTTTATCGTGGTGGCCATCTTGCTGCCGATCTTTGAAATGGGTCAAATGGTGCGGTAGATCGGTGACAGGTGACGTGTGGTGAGCTAAACGGGAGGTATTCGATGAGTGGAAGACAGCAGTTCGAGCGTGTTCGGATGATGTGGAACAGAAGGCTCCGGGTTCCAGGTCTTCCTGCATCACCCGTCGCCCATTGCCCATCACGCCATTTCTCCCGCAACGACCGCGGCTTTACCTTCATCGAAATCATGGTGGTGGTGGCGATCCTCGCGATCCTGGCGGCGCTCGTCGTCCCGCGGATCATGGGGCGTACTGATGATGCCAAACGGACTGCCGCGAAAGTGCAGATCCGAAATATCGAAGGAGCGCTCCAACTGTATAAGCTCGACAACGGTGTCTATCCTTCAAGCGAACAAGGGCTCAAAGCGCTGGTCGAGAAGCCGTCGGTGGGTGTGATCCCTAAGAAGTGGAAGATCGGCGGATATATCGACAAGCTTCCTGAAGATCCCTGGGGAAATCCTTACAAGTATCAGAGCCCGGCTCCGATCCAGCAGGGGCAATATGGGCAGATTAAAGCTGATTATGAAATCATGTCCCTCGGCACGGATGGCGAGGTCGGCGGAGAAGGCGTGAATGCCGATATTGCAAATTGGAACCTGGAAAAGGACTAGGAAGTTGTTGAAGGTTGAGATGCTTGAGGCCAAGAGCGCGTGAGGTTGGAGGGTAGAGTGTTCATGAGGGTTGGAGGTTGGAGGTCAGACGTTGGAAGCGCCGGGCAATTGCCTCGCAGGTCCAACCTTCCACGCCCGATTCCGCTCTACCATGATCTCGATACTGGCATTCTCCGCTCCACCCTGGGCTTCACGCTGCTGGAGATGATTATCGTCATGTTTCTGCTTGTGGCGATGTTAGGGATCGTCATCCCACGCATCAACTTGAGCGACGACCTGGCGTCGACCGGACGGAAGTTCATCGGAGCGCTGCGGACCCTCCAAGGGATCGCCATGAGCACGCAGAAACCGGTCAAACTTTATCTGGACCTGGATCAAAGTCAATACTGGGCGATGACCATCGAAGAGAAAGAGGAGAAGCCCTTGCCGGATGCCGCCTGGGCGACGCCGCGCCTGCTTCCGGAGACCATTCGTCTGGCCGATGCTTCCTCCGGCTCAATCAAGCGGACAGCCGGTCGTCTGGACCTGATGCTGTACCCCAACGGTCGGATCGATGAAGCGGTTCTGCATCTGACCGATGCCAGTAACAACGTGTTGGCCATCGTCGTCGAGTCCGCCACCGGAGCGATCCGCACCAGTGATGAGCGCATTGAACCACAGCGGCTGGCGTCCATTCCTGATCGGGTCAAGGCCCTGTTGATTCCGACGGCGACGGTGGCTGCCGGGAACCAGGCCGGCTTGGTCAAGCCCTAACACCAATCACACCCCATGCGGCCCTACCAACCCCAAGACGATCACGGATTTACTTTGCTGGAGGTGCTGCTGGCCGTGGCGATTCTTGCGATTGCCCTCCCCGTGCTGCTGGGCCTGAGGAATTTCGATTTGGAACTGCAATCCCGATCCATGGAGCTGACGACGGCCACGCTGTTGGCGCAGGAAAAACTCTTGGAAACAGAACTCTCGGGTTCGTTTCCCGTCGGAGAATCGACGGGAGAGTTTCAAACGCCGGCGCCCGGGGTCCTCTCGTCGATTGCTGAGACCAATCGTGCGCCCGGTTATCGCTGGAAGCGCAGCATAATGCCGACGCCGCTGGAACTCATTCGTGAAGTCAAGATCCAGATCTCCTGGCCGCGCGGCCAGGCGGATGAAACGTTGGAAGTGAGTACCTATGTCTTTGCCGGCCTCGCATTCTAGTAGAATGCTGAAAACGTCCTCCAGCGGCGTTCTCTCGGCGCTCAAGCCCTCAACGTACCCCAGAGGGTACGCCTCGTTCTTTCGCTTGCTGCGGCCTTGCTGGAAGAACGTTTTGAGCATTCTGCGGGATCGCGCTTTGACACTCCAAACCAACAGCAGGCCTCTTCTGCTCAGAACCGAAGGCGGATTCACGCTGGTTGAAGCACTATTGGCGATGGCGCTTCTTGCGACGTTGGGCGCGATTGTGTTCGGATCCTTGCTCACGACGACGCAGGTCGTGGATGCCGGTCGAGCTGCGGCATCTCGAGAACAGACCATCCGGCGCGTGTTACGGCTGATGGCCGAGGAACTCACGATCGGCGTCAAGGAAACGACGTTCCCCTGGGTCGGTTTGAACGGGACGCAAGACGGCCAGTCGGCCGATACGCTGGCCTTTGTGACGAGGGGGGATGGATTCGGTGTACAAGCCGCGCGCGAGAGCGAGATCTTGCGCGTGATTTACACGCGCGAAGGCGATCGATTGATCAGGTTCGTCCGGCGCAATCTCTACGGACTCACCGATGAAACGGTCGATCAGGTCAACCTGGCGACGAAGGTGAAGGGATTCAACGTGCGCTACTATAGCCGGCAAGGCCAGGTATGGTTGGACGAATGGAGCTCGACCGGACCGTTGCCGACGGCGCTGCTGTTGGAAATCACCTTTCAAGAGCCCGATGCAGAACCCTATACTATTCGTGAATGGGTCACGGTGGGAGTCTCCTGATGGTATGGCCCGGGAAGAATTTCTCGGCGTGGAAAGCCCCGCTGCTGTGGATGGCCTTTGGATGCGGACTGTTGTTCCTCTCGATCGCTCTCACGTTTCCGTATGGGGCGTTGCAGACGAGAGTCATCGGGGAACTGCAGCGGGCCACCGGTATGGAGGTGCGCGCGGCGGACTGGACGATCGGGTTTCCGGCGGCGATTGAATGGCGGCAGATGACGTTGACCAGAACCGACTGGTCTCCCCTGCCGCTGGGTCTGGTGCGGGCCCAGGTGGGGCTTTGGCGGTTGCTGACCGGCGGGGTTGCCCTGGATCTCGCGGCGCAGATCGACGAAGCCACCGCGACACAGGGCACGGTCAAAGTGAGTGTGACCGCCTCCTCCTGGTCTATGACAGGCCCTGTCGCTATGGTTGGAAAGATTCAGAAGCTCGATCTTTCGAAGGTGGTTCGCCCCTATGTGACACGTGGCACCATGACCGGGGAGTTCACGCATCGTCTCGACCACACCGCGACCGCCGGACCCGCCTTATTCGGCGAGGGCACGTGGAAAGCGGATGCCAAGGATCTGTCGCTGGATCATATATCGATGGGCAATGGCCGGATCCTCGCGTTGGCCTTCAGCAGCCTGTCGCTCGGCCTGGCGTGCCGGGAGCAGATCTGTGAAGTGACCGAACTCAAGGGCGACGGGATCGACGGGTCGTTTTCCGGGCAGGGAACGGTTACAATGCAGCAACCCTTACAACAGAGTCAGCTGGCGCTGTCTTTGACGGTGATTCCCGGCGTGGGATTTGCGGCCAAGGCTCCTGGATTGGGTATTCCTCCCTTGCCGCCCGGGACGCCGTTTACGTTCAAAGTACTAGGAACATTTGCACAGGCCAGGGTGGCGTTGTAGAGTAGCACGTGATCTTAAGAGGAATTCAGACTGCATGAGCATTGCCACCGAATGTGTGGGATTGGATATCGGCCAGACCGGTCTGAAGGCCGTGCGGTTTCGCCGCCGGCTGAGCGGTCGGGAAACGATTGAGTATTTCCACCAGCCCCTGCCGTTTTCGCATCCGGAAGATGTGGAACCGGCGCGACGGGTGCAATCGTTGCGTGGCTTTCTCTGGCACAACGGGCTCTATGCCACGGATCGTTTGGTGACGGCGATCCCCTGCCAGGATCTGTTTGTGCGCACGCTCTCTTTCCCGTTCAAAGACGCGGAAAAACTGTCACAGGTCGTTCCGTTTGAAGTGGAAAATCTGATCCCGATGCCCGTGGATGAGCTGGCGATCGGAAGCGTCGTGCTTCCGCCAGGGCTCACCGCCGAAGGGGTGTCACGGATGACCAAAGGGTCGGACGTGTTGGTTACGGCGGCTCCCCGGGACAAAGTAGCCGAACATCTGCGTTTCCTCGCCCAGGCCGATATCGAGCCGGCCGCGATCAATGTCGATGCCATGGCCCTGTATTCGGTGACGCAATTTCTTCAACAGGAAGGCGGCCACGTTCCGCATGATCTGGCCATCATTGATGTGGGCGCGTCCAAGACGACCATCTGTCTGGTGCATGAAGGGCGTCCGGTGGTCTTGCGGACCGTGCTCTGGGGCGGGAATCACCTGACTCATGCGTTGGCGGTGCGGCATGCCTGCAGTTTTGCCGACGCGGAGCGGCGCAAACGCAGCTTGAATGTGCAACAGGTTGATGCCTGGCTGGAGCCGTTACTCAAAGAATTACGCGTCACCATCCAAGGCTACGAAGGTGCCGAGCGCGGGCGTCTGACCCACTGCTGGGTGTCCGGCGGAGGGGCGAAGCTCAGAGAGATCGGCGGATATGTTGCGCATCAACTGGGGCTCTATCCGGTCGGTCCGAGGCAGGGGTTCGGGTTGAACAGCCCGCGCGCCTTTTCTATCGCCTTCGGGTTGGCGATCCATCCGAAACTGATCCGGCCGAAGTGGCGCTTCAAGCCGACGCCGGCCGGTCTTGCCCTCGACTTGAAAGCCGTCTCGGACGCGAACGCCCCGCAGTCTCGGACCTCGGCGCGCGACAAGCGCCTCGCGCTCGTTGGTGCCGTAGTGCTGGGGGCATTGGCTCTCGCGGACGGTTTGACGCATCTCTATTTGAAGGAACAACGAGTGCAACAACTGAAGGTGGCTCTTCAGGGGCACTATGCTCAACTCTTTGAGCCGGGGGCTGCGCCGGGTGAAGAATTGGATCAGGCCCGTTTTCGCATTGCCGCGGTCGATAAGGCGCTCGCCGTCGTCGACGGGTCTCAGCAGCACGCGCTCGCCACGATGGCGGCCTTCATGAAACAGATGCCGGCGGGTGTCTCGGTCAAGATACGGGATCTGACGATCGATAGCCCGCTGGTGTTGCTCGAAGGCGAGACGACTTCATTTGAAGCCGTCGAGAAGATCAAACAGACCTATTCGGCCGGCGGCGTCTTCAAAGATGTGGCAGTGAGCGAAACCCGGGTGGGCGCGTCATCGAATCAGGTGGTGTTTCGGATGAGCGCGACGGTGGCACAGCCATGATGCACCAATTGCGGGAACGGTGGACTCATCTGGCTCCGCGCGAACGCATGATCTTGTCGATTGGCGGCGTCGTGGTCGTTGCGAGCCTGCTGTTCGTGCTGGTCGTTGATCCCCTGCTGGCGACCATGGATCGACTGGATCGCCAGGCCGCCAAAAGACAACGAGAAAGCACCGAGTTGGTGGCGTTGGGTGCCGACTATGCGAGCAAGCGTGCGCGACTGACTCGTGCGGAACAACGGATGCCGGTGACCGATGCGGGGTTTTCCCTGCTGGCATTTATTGAAGAGGCGGCGAACCAGGCCCATGTACGTGAGCGGATTGCCGGGATGCAGCCGCAAGTTCAGTCCCTGGCGCAAGGGTATCAAGAAACCGCGGTCGATCTCCGCCTGGACGGCGTTCAATTGCCGGATCTGATGGCGCTCCTGCTGGCGATCGAGCAGGCCCCGCATGAACTTCAAGTCAGGCATCTGCAAGTGCGTCCGAAGTTCGATAATCCCGTCAATCTCGATGCCACTGTCCGAGTGGTCAGTTATGCAAAAGGATGATGAACGCGGCGTTGCGCTCCTTCTCGCCCTGCTCATATTGGCCCTTCTCGTTGCCCTCATTCTCGAATTCGACGGCGAGGCCCGGCGCGAATATCGCGACGCGGCAGCATTTCGTGACAACTTCAAAGCGCAAACTCTTACCAGGGCCGCCATTCAGGCCGCTCGCGCCGTCCTCCAGCAGGACTTTTTAAAGGATAAAAAAGTCGGTGAATCGTACGACTCGCCGACCGATCTCTGGGCTATGCCGATCAAGAACTATGCAATCGGCGACGGCTTTCTGAGTGCGCAGATTGAGGATGAGCGGGGCAAGCTCAATCTGAACGATCTGGCCGCCGTCGCCGGCGACGCCATTCAGAAGAAAACGAAGATCGATCGATTCAAGCGGCTCTTTGAATTGCTTCAGCTCAGCCCTGATCTGGTCGATGCGGTGGTCGATTGGGTGGATCAGGATGAAAACCAGGAGCCGGCCGGAGCGGAGAGTCTGTACTATCAGTCGCAGCGTCCGCCCTATCGCGCCGCCAATGCGCCCCTGTCAGGTCCCGGCGATTTGCGCCTGATCAAAGGCTTTACTCCGGAGATCGCCGACCGGCTCTCGCGGTACGTGACGGTGTTTCCTCAGGAAGGCGGCGCGCTGGTCAATCTGAATACGGCGGACCCCTTGGTGATTCAAGCCCTGGATCCGGCGATCACGCAATCGATGGCGGCAGAGATCATCCAAGGGCGGCCGTATAAGAAGAAAGAAGATCTCGACCGTATCGGCAGCTTTCAGGAAATCGGCGCCAAATTGCGCGCGACTCAGAGCGGATACGATGTAAAGAGCGAGTTCTTCTCGGCCCGGTTGGCCATCAGCGTGAACGATGTGACGAAAACCGCCTGGGTGGTGCTCCAGCGGGACGCAAATAAGGGCGAGAGCACCGTAAAGTATTTGCGGGTCTACTAAATCCCCGTTTGACCCCGTTCGATGTATCACCATTCCTGATACAAAATTAACAATTCTGTAACATTGAGGTTACTGTCCGGAAATTGTGCACAGCTATTATTGTGCGGTGTAGGGTGCAGTGAACTCAATATACGGAGGAATTCAGGATGAGATCACATCGTAGGGCGTGGGCAATGGGGCTGTTCATGATGACGGCAATTCATTACGGATATGCAGATGATCAATCCTATGCCGAAATCAGTGGCCCGATGGCTGCCGCAACGGTTGATAGCGCGTTGACCCATTACAATCCACAGGCTCAAATTGTCGGGACATTCAAGATACAAGGCTCTGAAACCATGTATCCGTTGATGAGTCGTTTGACGATGGAGTTTCAGCGTCGACAGCCGAAGGTGGCGATTGACGTGAAGGGCGGTGGCTCCACGAAGGCAGTCGCTGAATTTCTTCAACCGCCCCTCAGCAAAACCGGCAAGGTGATGCTGCTTGAAGAGCGAGCCGGAAGTTTTAAGATGATTGCGACGTCACGCGAACTGTTCGACGCGGAAGTGAAAGAATTTGTCGCGCAACATGGCTACGAACCGACCGCGGTTCCTGTCGCCGTCGATGCCGTTGCGCTGTATGTGCACAAGGATAACCCGGTGACGGGTTTGACGCTGGATCAGGTTGATGCCATGTTTTCGACGAGCAGAAATCGTGGGCACAAAACGGCGATCACCCAGTGGGGTCAGCTTGGACTCACGGACGGATGGGAGAAAGCGCCGATCCAACTGTATGGCCGTGACCGCAAGTCAGGAACGAGAGCGTTCTTTCAAGACCATGGTCTTGCCGGGGGTGAGTTCATGCCGGGGTTGCATGAAGAGCCCGGAGCCGCGTCCGTGATTCTCAATCTTGGCCGGGATCAATTGGGGATCGGCTATAGCGGACTTGGTTTGCAATCGTCTACCGTGCGTCTGGTTCCGCTCGCTGAAGCAGCGGGCATGCCGTTTGTGACGCCGGCCGCCTCTACCGTGGCTGATCAAACCTATCCCTTGCGGCGGGTCCTGTACCTCTATATCGATAAGGCGCCGAATGCTCCACTCCCTGCCGCAGCGCAGGAGTTCCTGAAGTTCATCGTGACGCAGGAAGGGCAGGAAGCCGTTTCGAAGGCCGGATTCTTTCCCTTACCTGTGGGTGAAGCGGCTAAGAGTGCAGTGGCAGTAGGGCTTTTGTCCCCTGCCTCGACGATCCGGTAGTTAAGAATATAGAAGGTTCTCCCGGTTACGGCGCGGGAAGTTTTCGGGGTGGCTGCTTCTTGGATTTGGCCTGATCAAGTTCGAGACGCAGCCGCTCCATTTGGGTGTTCAGCTCTTCCATTTTCTTCTTCTGATCATCAAGACGGCTGCGGAGTTCCAGATTCGAGCTGGTCAGCTCCCGGATTTGAAGTTGTAATTCATCGGATGGTCCTGCAGACGGTCCGATCTTCTGAAAAGCTGCAGCCGGAAGTTCGACCCCGGCTCGGTTTGCGCGAGCCGGCGACGGCGCTGCGCGTTGTGCCAACACGTCTTTGACGTTCAGTGACAGATGCATGGCTTCGAAGGGGGCCCATCGGGGCTCTTCCAGATCCGGGACCATCGCAGCCTGCGTGGGGCCTGCAACCCACAGCTTCATCCCCTTCGAGTCACGAAGGTCTTTGAGCTCTCCTCCCCCGGAGTCTGCCTGGATAAAGGAGGAATGATCCTGAAGGACCAGGTGCAAGTATCGGCCTCTCAGGAATAACGATCCCACCGTGCGATCCTCGCTATAGGCCACGTCCGGCTTCGGCAGCGAAAAGAAAACCCGTTCGGTCGGTTTGGCTTGCTGGAGCGCCCTTGCGAGCTGCCCGGAAACCATCGCCAGTTCCTTGGGCGCAAACAAAGGGACCGGGTGGGGGGTGCTCAGCATGCCGACGATCGTCCCGCTCCACCCGCTCACCTGGATGACTTGGAGCAAGGCTTCAAGTTCTGTCGCTGTCAGTTCGGCCGGATGTTGATTGAAAACGAGCGTCTCAGATCGCGAGACCGTCGGATCCGGTTCAAGGCCGATTCGAATCCCTTGCTGGTCGTAGACGACTCGTTCTGCCGATGAAAAGAGGCTGCAAGAGGAAAGGGCGGGTGCGCTAAGCAGGAGTGAGCATGACAGCAAAAGACGGCCTGTCGAATTGTTTATTTGCATGTGAATTGAATCCCCCATATGCGATCAGTTCCAATCTGTGGGCCCCAGGCCCGATCAGCAGCTTTGCTGACCTTCGGCACTTCGCCTTCTTTGACGATATGAATCCCGGCAGGGCATTTCTCCTGCATGATGCGTTGCGCATCGTGCCGGCCGGTCGAGGAAAAGACGTCAGCCTCAGATTGAATGGAAAATGTCACGAGGCCGCCGCCGGGGCTTTCACGTTGCAGAGAGGCATCGTGCCCGCAGGCCGCAAGGCTGATGACGGCGAGGGCCAGAGCGCTAGCCCGGAGAATCATCCTGATGCCTAGCGCTCTGGTCGGTATCGATAAACGAATGGTGTCAACTCCCGCTACTTGGTCGAGGCACAGAAGGTATCTTCTTCCAAGGTTTCATAGCCTGCGCCATAGGATGGGAAATCGGCAATATCCCTTCCCCCGGTTTTCCAGAGATGGACACAGGCCGCTAGAATCGTGGGAAGACTCTTGGGAAGATCATCGACGGACACCACTCGTGGGGCATGTGTCGTGCCCACCACCATAATACGGTTGCCGGGCTGGAGGAATGACGGGTCAATCTTGCCCTGATAGACGATGGCAAATTCCCCGCTGCGTTTTCCCATGTCCTTGGGGCCATAGGCGGGATGCTGGACGATAGGAAGCTGCACCGTCACGATGGTGATGCTGTTGCTCTTCGACTCCGCTTGGACAATCCGGCCGCCGAGCTGAATCTTCTTCGCGTCGGCCTGGTTCGGCACCATCCGCCAATGGGCGAAATCAAAATTCGGGTCCACACCTTTCAGCGTATCCGGTGGAAACAGACCCGGTGCTGCGCAGGCAACCAGCGTGGTGGTGATCAAGACCATGAGACTCTTGGTAAACGCCTTCATATCACTCCTCCTTACTCCGTGAGATGTCAGAATGCAATGGCCTCAGTGAATTGCCCAGGCGGCTACATGAAGCGAACCTGGAATTGCACAAAGAACGCATTCTGGGCAAAGGGATCCGCTTTGGAGTCGAATGCCGGCGTATTGGGCCCGGTGCCCAGTCCCGAGTGATGACGGAACTCATAGTTGAACTGCAGCTTCGACTGAATCTTCGGCGGGAAGTTTTCGAAGTAATAGGTGAGCCCCACGATCGATCTGGTGTACATATCGTTGCCCATACCGGTATTCGGGTCAAACTGTTCATACATAAAGGTCGGCTCGAAATTCTCGAGCGGCCCGCTGGTGATGAGATATTTCGTCAACACGTACCAGGTGCGCCGGTGCATCCCCGGAGCGCCGGATCCTCCGCAGCCGCTGGCGCAATCGCCGTTCGCTGCCGTTCCAACGGTGGTGGCATTGGCGCCGTCATGTCCTTGCCAGTATTCACCCTGTATCATGAATCCAGGCAGGATCTTCGAGGTGTAGCGGGCATCGATACCATACCGATCGAAGGACCCTTTGCCGCGTCCATTGATCAGAGTCCCGGCGTTGTTGGAATGGCCTTGAATGGTGGTGAAGCTGACGAACGAGACGTCGTTTCCAAACAACCGAACCCGGCTGTAAAAGGCTTTGGGTTGATTGCCGCCGCCGATACCCGATGTGGTACTGACCAGGCTGTTGGCCTGAAAGTTGTTGTTGTTCATGACGCCGACCACATATTCCAGGCGGTTGGCGATTTTCCCGCGCACGTCGGCAAAATAGTCGCGCTCTTGGAGGAAGTCGATGGCGCCGCCGGTGCCGTTCTTGTTTTGCCCCGGTCCACCGCCACCGCCGATTGATGTCAGATAGGGGGAACTGATGATGTCCCGCAGACCGCCGGACGTTTCCGTGAAGATACCGAAGGGCATCCGGAAGATACCGAGCCGGATCATATTGAGGTTCGGCGCCCAGGCTTGGACAGGCCGCACATCGATATAGGTTTCGCGAAAGAACGTGGCCGACGTCGGCGTCGCGGCGCCGCTGGTCGGGGTGTTACTGGTCAGGTTGATGCTTTGAAACTCCATCAACGCGTGCCAGCGAGGAATGGTGTCGCTGATCTTCCCCCAGAACAGCAACTCTGAACGGCGGATGGAAAAGCTGTCCTGGCTCCTGCCTTCCGGCACTTTGGCATTGACGTGGCCGTAGAGGAATTGCAAAGCATTGAGTCCGAAGTTGACCTTGTCCCGAAGCAGCGGGAGCAGTTCGGTCTTCCCCTTCCATTCTTCCAGCGAATCGATCCGGCGCGATTGATCGGCGACTTTGTATTCCTGCTCGGCGCGGATTTGAATCCACTCATCCATACTAATGGTGCCCTTTTGCAGGAGCAGGTCCTCGATGGAGGTTCCGCCGGGCGGTAATTCCCTGGCCGGCGCCGGCCCCTGCCCTTCGGGTGTGGATGTAGCCGGCGCCTGCGCGATGGCGACGGGTGATCCGTCCTGGTCCTGGGCGCGCCCCGGCTCTGCGGCGCGTGCCTCTGACTGCGGCATGGCCAGAGCCATGACAGTCAGAATGGCTGCAAAATGGACTGTCCTCTGAAGTCCTCTCATCTCGACGTACCCCCTCGGTTGAATGTTGATCGCTTCATGATGGCGAGCCTGTTCTCTCATGAAGGGATCACGAAACAATTGCCGGCATGTTACAGGATTGTTAAAACTCCGTCTGCCTCCCATTTCAAAGGCCTACGAAAACCGGAGTGTACAACGGTTGGGAGGAGAGAAGTTAACACGGTGTTAACAGACCTGTAACGTCAACGGAAACATTCAGGAGTACGGTGATAATCGATTGTGGCGTCGGCATTAGGCCGAGCCCCTCGCAATTATCGATAAACTTGGAGAAACGTTATGCAGAGATTGAAGTCGATCGGGCTTGTCAGTATCCTTGTTCCGGCTCTTGCGACAGTCGGGCTCTGGTCAGCTGAGCATGTGTACTCAGAGTCCACCGCACTCATTAAAGTGGATGGATCGAGTACGGTCTTCCCTATTACGGAAGCGGTTGCTGAAGAGTTCCAGAAGGAAACGAAAGGGTCTGTCCGTGTCACGGTCGGGATTTCAGGGACCGGTGGCGGCTTCAAAAAGTTCTGCCGCGGCGAGATCGATGTGCAGGATGCTTCTCGTCCTATTTCCAGCAGCGAACTGGAAGCCTGCCGCGCCGGCGGAGTCCAATTCTTTGAATTGCCGATCGCCTTCGATGCCCTGACCATTGCCGTGAGTCCGCAAGCCACCTGGGTGGACTCCATCACGGTGGCAGAATTGAAAACCATGTGGGAACCCTCTGCGCAAGGGCGGGTGACCAAGTGGAATCAGATCCGGTCGACCTGGCCCGATCAGCCGCTGAAACTGTTCGGCGCCGGATCCGACTCCGGCACCTTCGATTACTTCACTGAAGCCGTGGTCGGGAAAGCCAAATCCAGCCGCGGCGACTTTACGGCCAGTGAGGACGACAATACGCTGGTCCAGGGCATCGCGAACGACAAACAGGCGCTCGGCTACATTCCCTTTGCCTACTACGAACCGAACAAGAAACGGTTGAAAGCGGTGGCCATCGACGGCGGGCAGGGGCCGGTGAGTCCGTCCCGCGAGACGGTCGAAAACGGTTCCTATCAGCCACTATCGCGTCCGTTGTTTATTTATGTGAGCACGAAGTCCGCGGCCAGGCCTGAAGTGAAACGGTTTGTCGAGTTTTACCTGGCGCAAGTGCCGGTGCTGGCTCCGCAAGTCAAGTATGTGCCGCTGCCTCCCCAAGCCTACGCACTGGCCGGTGAGCATTTAAAGAATGGACGACACGGAACCGCGTTTCAAGGAGGCTCGACGATCGGGATGAAGATCGAAGAACTGCTTCGCCGCGAAGCGAAATTGTAAGGGATGGACACCATGGAGGCTCACATCGCCGAGATCCCGGTCGAGAAAAAGGCCGTCGTCACGAGTCTCACCCCTCGACTCGTTCCTCGTCTCAAGGAGAAAGCGATCGAGCTGCTCTTGCAGTTGGCTGCGTTCACCTCGGTGGTGATTACGCTCGGGATTGTCGGCGTTCTGGCCTATGAGTCGTTCCATTTCTTTCAACAGGTCTCCGTGGTGGATTTCCTGACGGACCGCCAATGGACTCCGTTGTTTGCCGACGCGCATTACGGGATTCTCTCTCTCGTGTCGGGAACGCTCGTCACGACGACGGTGGCCTTACTTGTCGCCATCCCGATGGGCAGCCTGATCGCCATCTATTTGAGCGAATATGCCTCGCGTTCGGTGCGGGAATTCGTGAAGCCGGTGCTGGAATTACTCAGCGCCGTGCCGACCGTCGTGTACGGATACTTTGCGCTGTTGTTCGTGACGCCCGCCTTGCAAACTATCTGGCCTGACCTTCCCGGCTTCAACATGCTGAGCGCGGGGCTCGTCATCGGCTTTATGATTGTTCCCTATGTCAGCTCCGTGAGCGAGGATGCCATGCGCGCGGTTCCGGTCTATCTGCGCGAAGGAGCCTTTGCCTTGGGGGCCACCCGCATGCAAACGGCGTTACGCGTCGTCTTCCCCTCGGCCTTGTCCGGTATCACGGCGGCCTATGTGTTGGGCGTCTCCCGGGCGATCGGGGAAACGATGGTGGTGGCCATTGCCGCAGGGATGCAACCGACGCTGACCCTGAATCCGCTGGAACCGGCGGCGACGATGACCGCGTACATTGTTCAGGTCAGCTTGGGCGACCTGCCGCACGGAAGCGTGGGCTATCAGACGATCTTTGCCACGGGGCTTATGCTCCTATTGATCACCCTTTTGTTTAACATTGCAGGCCATGCGCTTAAAAAACGGTATCGCCAGGTATATTAAGTCCACACCCTTGCAACGCCGCATCATGCGGCGCAAGGGGCTCGATCGCTTCTTTGCCTTCGAAGGACTGCTCGTGATGGGCGTCGCCCTGCTCGTCTTGGCCGCCCTGGTGGGGCAACTCGCGGCAGATGGGGCCGGCCGTTTATCCTGGCAGTTCCTCACGTCCTTCCCGTCCCGGTTTCCGGCGCAAGCCGGCATTCTGACCGCCTGGATCGGCACCCTCCTGGTCATGCTGGTGACGGCACTGGCAGCCATTCCACTGGGGATAGGAGCCGCCATCTATCTGGAAGAATATGCCACGAAAAGCTGGCTGACGGACGTGATCGAAATCAACATCGCCAATCTGGCTGGCGTGCCGTCGATCGTCTACGGGCTTATGGCTCTCGGGCTGCTGGTGTACGAGCTACATTTGGGGCAAAGCTTCCTGACGGCCGGGTTGACCCTGGGTATGTTAATCCTCCCGATGGTCATCATTGCGACTCGCGAGGCGATTCGATCGGTCCCTCCTGCCGTGCGAGAAGCGGCCTATGCGCTCGGCGCCACCAAGTGGCAGACCGTTCGGGATCATGTCCTGCCCTATTCGATGGGCGGCATTCTGACAGGGATGATCCTGGCGCTCTCGCGGGCCGTCGGCGAGACGGCTCCCCTCATCACCATCGGAGCCTTGTCGTTCATCGCCTTTCTCCCCCACCCGCCCTGGCAGGGAACGTTTCCCTTTGTGTCGTTCGAGTGGCTGTTCGATCCGTTTACGGTGATGCCGATTCAAATGTTCAATTGGGTGTCCCGGCCGCAAGAGGAGTTTCACGTCAATGCGGCGGCAGCCGGTCTGATCTTACTGGCAATGAGCCTGGCAATGAATGCGGTGGCGATCGTCATCCGGGCGCGTTTCAGAAAACGGATTCACTGGTGATGCCATGAAAGCCTTGGATGTGTCGCAAACGGTGTTAAAAGCGGAGTCACAGGGGCTCAATTTCTTTTATGGCCGGGCACAGGCGCTCCATGGCCTGTCCCTCCCGGTCTACGACCGCTGTGTGACGGCGCTGATCGGTCCGTCCGGCTGCGGGAAAACCACCTATTTGCGCTGTTTCAATCGCATGCATGATTTGTATCCGGGAAATCGCTATGAAGGGGCCGTTATCCTGTATCCGGACCGGGTGAATATCGTGGGACCTGAGGTGGATCCGATCGAGGTGCGCATGCGCATCGGGATGGTGTTTCAAAAGCCCAACCCGTTTCCCAAGTCCATCTATGAGAATGTGGCGTACGGGATGCGGATCAGAGGCGTGTCGTCGAAGGCCGATCTCGATATGGTGGTTGAGCGGGCGCTATGTGAGGCGGCTTTATGGGGAGAAGTCAAAGACCGCCTCCAGGCATCCGCGATGAATCTCTCGGGCGGACAACAGCAACGTCTGTGTATTGCCCGGGCTCTGGCGACCAGTCCGGAACTCCTCTTGTTTGATGAGCCGACATCGGCGCTCGATCCGACGGCCACCTCGCGCATCGAAGAGCTGGTCACGGAACTGAAGCAGAAAGTTGCGATCGTCATCGTGACGCACAATATGCAGCAGGCGGCGCGAGTCTCGGACCACACGGCCTTCATGTACGAGGGGCGCTTGGTGGAATTCGATCGCACGGAGAAGATGTTTACCAATCCATCCGTCAAACTGACGGAAGACTATGTTACCGGTCGTTTCGGGTAACAATCGGAGTTCCATCTATGCAACGACATATCGATCAAGAGCTTAGTGACTTGAAGGATCGCTTGCTCCAGATGGGGGCGCTGGTCGAAGAACAGATTGAGCGCGCGATTACGGCGATGATCGAACGCGATGCCGTGCTGGCGGGGAAAGTCATCGAACGGGACACGCTGGTCAACCGCTTCGATGTGGAGATCGATGAAACCTGCATCCGCCTCCTGGCCTTGCAGGCACCGGCGGCGAAAGACCTGCGGTTTGTCACGACGGCCATGAAGATTTCCACAGAACTCGAACGCATGAGCGATCTCGCTGAGAATATCTGCGAACGCGTCATTGAGTTGAATGAGGAGCCTCAGCTGAAACCCTATATCGATCTTCCGCGCATGGCCGCCTGGACGATGAAGATGGTGCATGAATCTCTGGATGCCTTTGTCCGGCAGGATGCGGCCCTGGCTCGAAAAGTCTGTGCCGACGATGACTTTGTCGACAACCTGACGCACCAACTCTTTCGTGAGCTCGTTTCGTTCATGATCGAAAACCCCGCCACCATAACCCGGGCGATCCGGCTCACGTTTATCGGCAAATACATCGAACGGATTGCGGATCACGCCACCAATATCGGCGAATTGGTGATCTACATGGTGGAGGGCAAGATCGTGCGACACATGGGCCCCCCAGCGACACAATCCTTCTAGAGAGCCTTTGCATTAGCACTCAACAGCCCGGGCTGTGTGGGAGGGCGATCACGAACTGCCGGAGAACGAAGTCGATGTCGATGGGAAGAAGTACTCGGTCTATATCGGCGACCGGGTATCACTCGCGCACCAGTCGCAGGTCCATGGGCCGGAAAAAGTCGGTGACGATCCCTTCGTCGGCATGCAGGCCCTCGTGTTTCGCACGGAAATCGGCGATCACGTCGTCATCGAACCGGGCGCGAAACTGATCGGTGTCAAAGTGGCTTCCGGTCGATATGTTCCCGCTCTTTCGGTTATGACGAAACAGGCCGATGCCGATGCGCTGCCGAAAATCACGCAGGACTATCTCTACCGGAATCTGAATGCCGGTGTCATCCGGGTGAACATTCAGTTAGCCGAAGCCCCCCAACCCCAGGCCATCAGCCGCTGACTTTCTCTTTCCTGTCTCGATTGCCAGCGGGAACAATTGGTGCCCGTGCGGGAATTAGCAGAAAGTTCGTTGTGTGACGCGAAATCGGTCGGGGAATCGCTCATGTTTTTCAACGCGGGACATCCTTCTTGTTGCCCTCCCCTGGCCGGCATCCGGTGGCTCGTCGGCAATTATCTCAGATTGCGATGGATTCATGGAGAAAGCGTTAGGCGGGTTCGGGACAGTAGATTCCATGTGAGGTCATGTGAACGCCAAGAACGAATGAAGGCAAGCGGAGGAAGCCGCGTCGATCAGGCGGCGTAGTGCGTGGAGAAGAGCGTGTATTCAGAGCGGTGCCGGCGCAGGGTGATTCCACCGCCTCGAGCCAAGCGGTCGACGGCATGGAAGATCTGGTTCCAGCTGTAGTCGGGCAGAAGAATGACGAGCGCGTCCAGACCGATCACGGCCTGTTCTTCGAGGTGACCGAGAATGACGGATTCGAGTGATTCGCTCCCTGTCCGGCCGGGTGATGGTGCTTCGAGGAGTGCATGTATAGACATAAGATCCTCCTAGAGTGTGGATGAGAATATCGGGGCCATGGTTTGCGATGGTGCGGAATGAGCCGGTTGCGCCGGACTGAACCGGACGGCCACGACCCGGATAAGTCCGAGCGTGAGAAGGATCACCGCCAGGATGGCCAACTTCTGCCAGTCCCCACCGGTGAACCATTGGGAAATCACTTCCGTCAGCATCACCACGAGGACGGTATCCACAATAAAGGTGACGCGGACGCGGCCTTCAGAAAAATACGCCAAGGTGGTCTTCAGAACTTCCACCACCGCAAGCAGCATGAGCGTGTTGACGATGAGGTGACGCAGACCGAGATCGATATCGGCAGTCAGGAGGAGCCGAAGACCGATAAAGGTCTTAATAACCCCGCCCGCCAGTCCGACCAGGATTGTGACGATGAGCAGGCTCAGGACTGCCTGCGTTCCTTTTTCCCAGAGCAGGGTCAGATCCCGTGATCCGAAGATCTGCCAGAGCCGGGGCAGACGGAGACGTGTCTCAGCTGATGCCAGGCTGCCAATCATAGACTCTCCTTTCTTGAAAAGAGGACTGCCAGATCGCGCCAGAGCGATTGCAGGAAGAGGAACAGCCCCAGGACCGCCAGGCCCTGGAGGCCGACGGTCAGGGCCTCACCGATTACTTGCGACAGCATCAATAGGTTCTCCGGTTCATCGTGTCTATCCTTCTGTTCTAAAACTCGTCGATGGAGACCGGGTGGAGCAGATCCCGGACGGAGAGAGTTCCGACGATTGCGCCGCTCTTAAACACCGCCAGATGGCGTGTGCCATGGAGTTCCATGAGATCGGCGGCTTCCGTAATGGGGCGCTGCTCATCGATGCCGAGGATGGGACTGCTCATGATGTCTTCGACCGGAATGTAGTAGGGCACCCGGCCTGCTCCGACTACCTTCCGGACAATGTCCGGCTCCGTAACGATACCGATGAACTGGTTATTCTGCTTGACGAAGACGCTGCCGATCTTGTGCCGCGCCATCAATTTGGCGGCATCGATCGCCGAGGTGCCCGCTTCGATATGGACGACACGAGGGGTCATGACGTGACTGACTGTGACCATAGTAACCTCCTTTGAGCGGGTGGTTGAGAGAGCGATGGGATTGCCCGGATGACGAGATGGGAGATACCGGACGCATCGCGTGTGCGAAGCAGTGGAATATAGGTTTTTTCCCGCATGCCGAGCAGCGTATGGCCGGCATAGGCGAGAGGCACGGCAAGGCTGAGAGAGAGTAATCCGATGAAGAGCCCGGCATCCTGCGTCATGGTTCGCCTTTCCCGGAGCCCGTGAAATAGGCTCCTTGTATGGGCAAACTGTACCGCCCGGTTATTCCAGAAGGATCACCAATGGGTTAACTCTCGGTTAACTCGCAGGATTAACGTGCCTTCGCGGGGATCCTGGAAGCGTAGGCGGAGGTATCCGCAGAATGGTTGATCGGTCGAGTGTATCGGAAAGCGTGAAACGAGAGGCTATTCGTTTTCCACGATGCGCCATCCCTCGCGCTGCAGACAGCGCTCCGTGGCGTTGAGGACCAGCAACTGGCTCCCCTGTTGCAGCTTGGGATCCCGCATAACGAGATTTTGGCAGCGGTTATATTCGGTGGTGAACTCTGAGGAGGGTTTGTTCGGATGCACCCAGTTGCTGCCGCCACATCCGGCAAGAAGGCCGGAGAAAACGAACAGCATCGACAGCAGGCGACGAGTCATGCAAAACCTCCCGGTGGCAAACCAATAATGCCGGAAGATAGAGCTTCTCAATGTCCGGCGTCAAGTCTGGAAGAGCAGGCGGATTGCGGTGTCAGTGGATCGGGACCGGCACGGTCACTTCATTGCCACGGTCATTATATTGAAGCTGGGGGAAGAACGATCGAGCCAGGAAAATGCCCCGCCCGCTGGTATCTTCGGCGTTGCAGGGTGTGATGGAGCGATGCAACAAGGTTTTCCATTGAAACCCTTTTCCCTGATCGGTAATCCGATACTCCAGCCGCCCGGCCTGACGGTCGCAATGCACATGGATCGTCACAGTGCGTTGGGCCAGGCGCGGTTGAGTCAGACGCTCTCGCACCAGTTGGCTCAAGCGATTCTGATCGATCGCCTGTTGTTTGGTCTGGTAGGAAATCTCCAGGTTGCCGTGCTCGACGGCGTTGAGCAGCAACTCTTGCAGCGTGCCGCGGAGATGGAGCTGAGTGGTATCCGACAACGCCCCAGCCGTGGCCCTGAGTAGCCAGGAGACAATACCCGGGATATGCCGCGGGTCTGAACCGACGGTCAGTTCGTAGTCGGAGCGCACGAGGCCGGGTGTATCCGTCATATCGGCCGGAAGCAGATACCGTGCTCGTTGAAGCGCATGCGTCAGCTCTTCCACGCCGATCGGCTTCTGCAAGAAATCCACGGCCCCGGCGCGCAGCGCATGGATCACTGCCTGTTCAGACCGATGCTCGGCCATCACGATGACCGGGCACGGCATATGTCTGGCTCGAAGCGTCTTGGTCAAGGTTAGACCGGAGCCTTCCGGAAGGAACGAATCGGTCAACACGATATCCGGGGCCGTTAACTCGATGGTCGCCAGGGCGGTGGTCGGATCGGACGCCGTAATCACGGAGAATCCCCGATCTTGCATGTGTCCCAGGATCTGCGCTTGCGTCTCCCGACAGGGATCGACCACCAGGACGGTGCAGGACGGGACGGGAGTATTCATGATGCGGATCCGTTCGCGACGTACGCGCGCAGCGCCGCAATGAGTTGTTGGAGTTCCCGATCGACTTGCGCGCATACCGTCGCGGCGCGGGCCAAAGTGCCGGCTTTCCCGAGGGCTTCCAGCTCTTTGGTCGCCTCGAACACACGGGGAGCAGAAAATTGCAAAATGGCGCCTTTCATCCGGTGTGCGGCGCGAGCCAAGGCCTCGGCATCCCCGGCATCGAGCGCGGCCTGTGCGGCGGCCATATCCAAGGGTGCCTGTTCGACAAACAGTTCAGCCAGTGTGCGCAACAGTTCTTCGTCCCCATCGACCTGCGTGAGAGCGTCTGCAAGATTAAACACGACATCGGTGCTCATAGTCTGAATTCCAATCCCAGCAACGCCGCATCGTCGGGAAAGACCGGAGACCCATGCCAGCGTTCGGCTTCCGCCATGAGCGCCGGCAGCGCCTCCCCGAGCGGTGCGGATCGATGTGTCATGAGGATGATCTCCAAACGCGTGGTTCCCCAGAGTTCTCCTGTAGGCGCCGGCGCTTCGTAGATCCCGTCGCTCATGAGTATGACGCGATCGCCATCGGCAATCTGGACGGTCGTGAGTTCGTACATGGTGTCCGATTCAAAACCCAGGGGAAGCTGGGTGTGCGTCAGCCATTCGACCGTCCCGTTCTGCCGCTGGATGAGCGCGCCTCCGTGACCGGCCGTGGTATAGCGCAGCTGGCGGGAGCATCGATCGAACGATCCGATCCAGAGGGTGAAGTAGTTGCCGTCTTCGGTCAGCGGAAATTGCCGGTTGGCTTCCGCCATCATGCGGGCCGGATCACTGGCATTCATGTAGTGTCGAAGATTGTCGGCACGAAGAAACGTGGAGAGCGACGCCGCGCGTAATGCAGGCGCCACGCCGTGCCCGGAGGCATCCAGGATATAGAAGTAGACCGACTGATCATCCCAGTGTGACACATTGAATAGATCTCCGCCGAGCGCCTGGGACGGGCGATAGCTCCAGGACATGCGGATGTCCCGGGTAATCTCACCGGCTATGGGAAGCAAGGATTGGATGTAGTCGGCCGCCGATTTGAGTTCGCCTTCCAGTTCTCCTTGCTTGGCGCGGAGTTCATCTCGTGTGCTTTCAATGCTACGAACCAGCGAGGCGGCCCGAAGACCGGATTGCACACGGGCGAGGACCTCCTGCTTACTGGCGGCTTTGCTCAGAAAGTCGTCGGCCCCCCGCGCGAGACCCTCGGCGATTTGTTCCGGTTGGTCGTGGGAGGTCATCAGAATGAGCTGGCTGGACAGGATATCGGGGTCCTGCCGAACCTGCTCGCAGACGGTGGGCCCGTCCATTTCCGGCATGACCCAATCAAGGATGGTCAGATCCGGCCGCTCACGGCGAAGGATCTCCAGGCCTTCTTTCCCATTGCCGGCTTCCAGCACACGCAAGCCCATCCGCTTGAGGCGCGCAGCCATACCCAAACGACTCACCGGTTCATCGTCAACCAGAAGAATGGTGGCGGGAAGGCGATTCGCATGAGAGACCGGTGGTGTCGAGCTGATCTCAGGCGTCATAGTATCTCGATGATCATGCGGCCTGGGCTTTTCCGTTCACCGCATCCTGTTCGTTATCAAACACTGGAATCAGTTTCGGGATATTGGCCAATCCCAGAATCTCACGCACATAGCTTTGGGGTCTGAGCATGCTGACTTTGCCCTGATTCAGCTTGAAGTTCTGGAAGACCAGCGCCAGCAGGCCCAGGCCTGAGCTATCCACGAACCGTACATCGGCCATATTCAAAATGACATGGCGGCAGCCTTTTTGGCGCAACGTTTCAACGGCGGCTTTGAAGACGTCACGATGGGCATAGGTCAGATCCCCGTTCAGGTCGAGGATTACGGCGTTGGGGATCGGTCGTTCTTTAATCTGCATAATGGTTGTCCTTTCAGTCTGATATGTCGAAACGCAAGAATAGGCCTCGGCGCTCAGGCGGCTCGTTTGCTCAGCGCTGCGTCTTCACTCACAAAGGTCGGAATCATTTGCTCGATATGAGCCAGATTCAACACCTGTTTCACGGTTCCTTGAGCGCCGACCAACGACAAGTTCCGGTTGGCGCTTTTGAATTGCTGCGCGGCCAGCGCGAGCAGCCCGATGGCGGCACTATCGACGAAGGTCACATCCTTGAAATTCAGAATGACATGCGTGCTCCCCGCCTGGTTGACCTTCTCCAGCGCGGTAGAGAAGTCTTTGCGGGTCCCAAAATTGAATTGACCGGTGATATCGATGACGTCGGCATTGCGATAGGAACGATGTTTGATCTGCATGACCAACCTCCAGATATTAAGAATGATGAGATACCTGAGTCAGGACGGCACCGGCGATGTCACACAGAGGGAGAATCTTGTCTACACCGCCCAACTTAATGGCCTCCTTAGGCATTCCGAAGACGATACAACTTGCTTCATCTTGCGCGATGGTATGGGCGCCTGCCTGTTTCATCGCCAACAAGCCCTTGGCACCGTCCCCGCCCATCCCGGTCAGGATGATGCCCACCGCGTTACCGCCGGCATACCGCGCGACGGAGTCGAACATCACATCCACTGAAGGCCGGTGCCGGTTGACCGGCGGGTGTTGATTGATTCGCACGGAGTAGCGGGCGCCGTTTCGCACCAGCGTCATGTGGTAGCTGCCCGGAGCGATGAGCGCATGGCCTGGAAGGACGCTGTCGCCGTCTTCCGCTTCTTTGACGGAGATCCGGCAGAGCTGATTCATCCGGTCTGCCCATGTCTTCGTGAAATGTTCGGGCATATGCTGTGTGATCAGGATGGGCGGCGTATTCGGGGGCAATACTTCCAGCACCTCTTTGACGGCTTCGGTCCCGCCCGTGGATGCCCCGATAGCAATGATCGTATCAGTCGTCTTGATCATGGCCGCCGACAGTGGTGTGGCTTGCTGCGGCGCTGTGTGGGCGGTCCCATTCCCTATCCCACGAATCTTGGCCACGGCTGCAGCCTTCACCTTCTCAATCAAATCGTCCGCAATCTCCCCCATGCCTTCGCGAAGATCGAGCTTGGGTTTCGTGATGTAGTCGACCGCCCCCAGTTCAAGTGCGCGCAAAGTGGTCTGGCATCCGGCCTCCGTGAGCGAACTCACCATCACTACCGGCATGGGTCTGCCGCGCATCAGTTTTTCCAGGAATGTAAGCCCGTCCATCTTCGGCATCTCCACGTCCAAGGTGATGACGTCGGGGTTCAGGGCCTTGATTTTCTCGCGTGCGATATAGGGATCGGGCGCTGATCCGATCACCTCGATGCCGGGATCTTTGGACAGTAATGATGCCAGGACCTGTCGCATCAGCGCGGAATCGTCGACATTCAGGACGCGGATCTTCCCCATGCGTCATCCCCCTCCCGGATCAGAACAACGTGATATCGCTCTGTTGTTCTTGCCGGTTCCGTTCCTGATACAGCCGGTATTCGTAATCGGATTCTCGTACCATAATTGTCCGGTTTTTGATTCGTGTAATTTTCTTCAAGAGCACACGTCCTGAATCGGTGAAGTAATAGAGCTTGCGCGGAAATACATCTCCCAGATCGCGTTTGGCGATTGGCAGGCCTTCGTCGTTGAGATAGCGCAGGACCCATTCGCTGTTCCGAGCACCAACGTCAATATTGCTTTCATAAAGCTTGCCTGCACCAAAGAGTTTGATCTCCAGCCGCTGTTTCACCCCACCGCGGGACAAAATGCCGTTGATCAGCTGTTCCATAGCAAAGGAGCCATAGCGGGTTGACTCCCCTCCCCAGGCATCGCCGGACTGATGTTCTTTGGGGGCAGGCAACATAAAGTGATTCATCCCGCCGACCCCGGTACATGGATCGCGAATACAAGCCGAGATGCAGGATCCCAGCACGGTATAGACCACCATCGGCTCGCGGCTCACAAAAAACTCTCCCGGTAAAATGGAGGCAATCTCATGGGGAAACCGCTTGTCGCGCATTCGCCGGACATGAGTGAAGTGCGTGGTGTCGATGATGCCCGTCACACCGCAGACTCCTTGCGATAAATCGTCGGGGCAATGGTGATGAAATCATGCTTCAACCATTGCAAACTTTCTGAATGACCGATAAAGAGATGCCCTCCGGGCTTCAGGTACCGGAAAAATTTGGTGACGAGCCGCTCCTGAGTCGGGCGGTCGAAGTAAATCATGACGTTACGACAAAAGATCAGATCCAACGGCTGCTTGATCGGAAAGTGGTCGCTCATCAGATTGAGCCGGCGAAATTTGATTGCTTGGGAGAGATGGGGCTTGACCTTGACCAGCCCGGCACTTTCACCGCGCCCCTTGAGAAAATGGCGCCGCGCAACATCAGGAGGGACGGTCTGGACGCGGTCTTCCCCGTAGAGGCCTTGGGCGGCATGCGCTAACACCCGCGTAGAAATGTCGGAGGCGAGAATGCTGAAATCCCAAAGCGCCGGTCTCTTGACGCTCTCATGCAGTGTGATGGCGATGGTGTAGGGTTCTTCGCCTGTCGAACAGGCCGAGGACCAGATACGAATGCGCTTCTCCCGCTCCAAGGACGGAAGGATCCGCTCTCTGAGATAGTCGAAGTGCTTGGGCTCACGAAAGAAATCGGTTTTGTTCGTCGACAACAGGTCCAGCATTCTGGTGAATTCTTCCCCGCTGCCGTCCTGCGTGACGAACTCGTAGTAGGCACCGAAGGTGTCGAGCTTCAGCTCGCGCAAACGTTTCGAGAGGCGGGAGATCACGAGGGACTGCTTGTTCTCCCCGAGCGAGATACCGCTTTCCTCATAGAGAAGGGTGCGAATCCGGTTGAATTCCTGCTTGGTAATGGAATAGTCCATCAGGTTACGCCTTGTACCAGACAAACAGCATTAAGTAGACCACGTAGGCCGTGACAAGCGTTCCGGAAAAGGTCCAGAGGAGGAGGTGGCCGAGTTTCCGATGCGTGGTCATCCCGGCAGCCATGGCTCCGACGCTGCCGTAGCGAAGTTTGTGGATACCCATATAAAGGTTGTAGATGCCGAGCCCGATTGTGGCGACCGCCAGAAGCATATGGGTCGCAAACATCGGGACATAGAGGCTCCAATATTGCTCGACTGTTCCACCGAAAGCTTCACGCCCGAACAACGATTGTTTCAGGACATACGCCACGAGCCAGATCCCGACGATCGTGCAGGCAATGATCATCCGGCGCGAATGGTGCGGCACGTCATGGCCCTTGGCCGCACGGACCCCCGCCAGCGCCACGAGATACGCGCCGGTGATGCTGGTGAGCACTGCATACCAGAGGAACGTTTTGAGATCCATGAACGGGGTACTTCCTTCCCGGTCACACAGTGGCCGGCATACCGACTTGCATCGATCGTGGATAGACCGATCGTGATCCTGTATCGGCCGGTTTCGGCCAGATCTTTACAAATGGCGTGAAACGGAGGGTAAAAAAAAGGGTGGCCAGGGAGTTATGGAGGCGGAGTGGGCAATTTGTGCCCACCCCGCGGACTCTCTAGAATTCCTCAAAGTCGTCGTGCTGGCGGCGACGATCATGGCCGTTGCCGTTGCTGACTCCGACCAGTTCGGGATGGTCCGAGGACGAGGAGACCGAATGGGAGTCTTTCGCCGGTTTATGCGCTGAGGACGTCGCCTTGCCGATCTTGGTTGCGACCTTCTTCCCGTGTGTCCCGCCACCCGTCTGAACGTATTTGGGAGTGAACGGCTGAGCCGTCAAGCCGGTTCCGTGGCCGTCCACTTTGAAAACCGACACGAGTTGTTGCAAGTGCGCGGTTTGTTGCTGCATGCCTTCGGCGGCGGCCGCCGACTCTTCCACCAACGCGGCATTCTGCTGCGTGGTTTCATCCATCTGCATGACGGCCTTGTTGACTTGATCGATCCCGGTCGCCTGCTCCTGGGAGGCGGCCGTAATCTCAGCCAGAATATCAGTCACCCGTTTCACAGAAGTGACAATTTCCTCCAGGCGCTTGCCGGATTGATTGACGAGTTCGCTGCCATCCGAAACTTTTTGCACCGACTCGTTGATGAGGCCTTTGATTTCCTTTGCGGCGCTGGCGGAACGCTGAGCCAGATTGCGGACTTCCGCGGCAACCACCGCGAAGCCGCGGCCATGTTCCCCGGCCCTGGCCGCTTCGACGGCGGCATTGAGGGCAAGGAGATTGGTCTGGAAGGCGATCTCGTCGATCACGGTAATGATGTCGGCGATCTTCTTGCTACTTTTGTTGATTTCGTCCATCGACAAGACGGCTCTGGCCACCACCTCACCGCCTTGTTCCGCCACGTCGCGCGCGGCGTTGCCGAGTTGATTGGCCTGTTTGGCATTGTCGGCATTCTGCTTGACCGTCGAGGTCATTTCTTCCATGGAGGCCGAGGTTTCTTCCAGCGCACTGGCTTGTTCGCTGGTCCGTTGGGAGAGGTCCTGAACGCCGACGCTGATTTGGGCGGCAGCCGAGGTAATGCTTCCCGTGCCTTCCCGCACTTCACTGACGATCTTGGTCAGGCTATCCAGCATCGCGTTAAACGCCTTGGCCATTGCGCCAAGTTCGTCGGAACTGTCGATGGTGACACGTTGCGTCAAATCGCCTTGGGCGGCCGATTGTGTCACGGTTGCGACCTGGCTCAAACCCGAGGCAAGGATCCGGGCGATGACCCAGCCCAGAAAGAGTCCGAGTGCGATGCCGAGCAGGATGACCGTAATCAGCGTCATCTTCGAATCGTCGTACGTCTTGACGGCTGATTCGTACTTGCCCTGTGCGATTTTGACCTTGGTGTCGACGAGAGTGTTGATGGCATCGATGGAGGCCTTGAACTTGGCGGCCCCATCTCCCTTCATCGCGGCCAGGGCGCCGGTGTGATCACCGGCCAGCAACAATTTGAAGACCGTATTATCACGATATGACCGATAGTCGTCGTACACTTTCGTAAAGTCTTCGTAAGATTTCTGTACGAGCTCGGACTTGATGGTTTTCCCGAAGGCGTCTTTGGTGTCATCGACCAACTTATTTAACTCCCGAACCTTCGCCAACGCATCTTCCCGATCGGCGGCGTTGGGGGTCAAGAGCGCGGTAATGGTGCTGGCGCGCATCTGATAGACCAGCCCGCGCACGCGCGTAAGAGTCATCAGGGGCTTGAGCTGCACATTGTTGATGTTATCGACGCTCTCGTAGATCGCCCCCATACCGGAGATGCCGACATAGCCCACGACGCCCATAATGGCGCCGACGAGCGCAAAACCCAGCATCAATTTAGCCATCGTTTTCAGATTGTGAAACCAGCGAAACATGGTGTCCTCCTCGGTTCTTGGAATGAGATGATGTATCAGGATTGCTGTGCCGTCGCAGCCTGGTGAAACTCCTCGTCAGATAACAGACGGTCGATATTCAAAATGGCGACCAGCTTGTCGCCGGCTTTGCCGATGCCGCTGAGAAAACCGAGGTCCACACGGGTGCCGAATTCAGGAGCCGATTGAATGTCCTTCGTGTTGATGTGCAGGACATCAGAAACGGCATCCACGACAAACCCCATGATCTTGTCGCGCACGACGACGACGACGATGACCGTGAACATGGTGGGCTCGGTTTCCTCCATGCCGAATTTGGTTCGTAAGTTGACGATCGGCACGATGGTGCCGCGCAGATTGAGCACTCCCTTGATGAACGAAGGCGTGTTGGGAATGCGGGTCACGGCGGTATAACCTTTGATCTCCTGGACGCGAAGAATATCGACTCCGTAATGTTCGGTGCCGAGCGTAAAGCTCAGGAACTGATTGCCCTCGCTGGTGAGGCCGAGATCAGCGGTCGTGTCGGTCCCTGGGGTGGTGGTCACGGCGGACATATCCATTCCTCCTTGCAATGTGATTAGGCCGCGACGGGAACGCCGTGACGGCTGAGTTCAATCAAGCCACGCACATCGAGAATAAAACTGACGGTTCCGTCGCCCAGGATGGTGGCGCCGGCGATGCCTGCCACCTTTCGGAAGTTGTTTTCGAGGCTCTTGATGACGACCTGTTGCTGGCCCAACAGTTCATCGACCATCACCGCCACCCGCTCCTGCTCCGTTTCGAGCATGACGAGAATCGCTTTTGTCGGATCGTTGCAGTCGGCTTTGATCGAAAACACCTCTGATAATCGAACGATGGGGTGATAGGAGCCGCGCACCTCTACTACCTCTCCTTTCTCTGTGATGGTGTTTACCGAGGTGGCCGTCGGTTGAATCGATTCCAGGATGGAGACCAGTGGAATGATATAACTCTCTCGCCCGACCCGGACCGTCATCCCTTCGATGATGGCGAGGGTCAACGGCAGTTTGAGCGTAAACGTCGTACCCTTGCCCGCCGTAGTCTTGATGCTCACCGTTCCGCCGAGCGCTTCGATATTTTTCTTCACCACGTCCATGCCTACGCCACGACCTGACACGTCGGTGATCGTGTCTGCAGTGGAAAATCCAGGACGGAAAATCAATCCGTTGATCTGATCGTCGGACAGCTTTTCTCCTTCGGTCACGAGACCCTGTTTGACAGCTTTGGCCAGGATTTTGTCCCGATTCAGCCCGCGTCCGTCGTCTTCCACGGTGATGCAGATACTTCCGCCTTCATGGAAGGCATTCATGCGGATCGTACCCTGCTCCGGCTTGCCGGCGGCGATCCGCTCATCGGGCGGCTCCAACCCATGGTCGGCGGAATTCCTGACCAAGTGGGTGAGCGGATCGCCGATCGACTCGATGACGGTCTTGTCTAGTTCGGTCTCCTCGCCTGAGAGCAGGAGTTGGATCTTTTTGCCCGCCTTGCCTGACAGGTCGCGAACGAGTCGCGGGAAGCGACTGAACGTGTTGCCGATCGGGAGCATCCGGATGCCCATGACTCGCTCCTGGATTTCCCGGGTGTTGCGTTCAAGCTGCGCGACGCGCTCGATGAGTACCGGCAGCTGACTCATATCAAAGTGCGTCCCGAGCGAACTGAGCATCGATTGGGTGATGACCAGTTCCCCGACCAGATTGATCAGCTTATCGATCTTGCCGGTATCCACACGAATCGAGGCAGCATCGCCGCTTTTCTTTGTCTGGGTCGAGGTCTCGCCCTGTTTTTGCAAAGCTTGGGAAATCTGTTGAGGCGTCGCCGCGTGCTGCTCGATCAGAATCTCTCCGAGCCGCTTTTGTTGAGACAGTGCTTTGTCCAGTATTTCGCGCGAAACGACGCCGCTTTCGACGAGAATCTCGCCTAACGGTTTAGGTTCGCTGTTCTCGGGGGCGACCACGGGGGGAATGGCAGGGCCGCAAGCTTCAATAGTCAGGTCGCCTCCATCCCGAACAAAGTCAAAGACGCTTTCCACAACTGCCTGCTCTTTGGGTGTCTCGAGTTCCAGCGTCCAGGTCAGATAGCAGGACTCAGGGTCCAGAGATTCGAATACGGGAAACCGGCTGGTATCCAGCTGGCGGGAGACGATTGTGCCCAGATCTTCGAGTTCCCCGATCATGCGAACCGGGTCGAGTCCTCGCTGAAAGAGCCAGTTCGGAGCGGCCCAGGTGATGCGGAAGTGATGAAGACCGGTATGGGGGGGGATCCCGGCAGGAGATGCCGGTGAGCGATGCGATACGGCAGCGTGGTCATTCTGAAGCGCTGGTCCACCTTCCGCTGCCGCCGCCAATTCATCTTCCAGACGCTGGAGAGTCTCGCTACCGGGCGCCTGCCCTCCTCGGGCGGCTTCGATCAGGAGCTTCAAGCAGTCGGTCGCACGTAACAAGATATCGGCGATTTCCGGAGTCACGGAAAAGTTGCCGTTCCGCAGTTGATCCAGGAGCGTTTCCATCTTATGGGTGAACTGGCCCACAGCGGTGAAGCCGAACATACCGCTGTTGCCTTTGATGGAATGGGCGGCTCGAAAGATCCGGTTGAGCAGATCGAGGTCGTTCGGACGCTGCTCGAGTTGCAGCAAACCATCCTCGATCGTGGAGAGATGTTCCGAGGATTCTTCAAAAAATGCGTCTTGGAATTGGGAAAGATCGGTGCTCATATATGCGCCTTCAGTCTTTGGCCATCAGCCGGATCGGATAATCTCTCAGCTGGCAGCTGATGGTTTCTATGCGGGTAATACCTTTTGAATGACCTTCAGCATTTGCTCCGGGTTGAACGGCTTGACGATCCATCCGGTTGCACCTGCCGCTTGGCCCGCTTTCTTTTTGTCATCCGCCGATTCGGTGGTGAGCATCAAGATCGGTGTGAACTTGAAGGCCGGCATCTTTCGGATCTCCTGGATGAGGGTGATGCCGTCCATTTCCGGCATATTCAGGTCGGTGACGACCAGGGCGGGCTTGGCGCCGCCGTTCAGCTTGCCCACCGCTTCTTTCCCGTTGCCCGCTTCGACCACCTGGTAGCCGGCGGAGGTCAATGTATAGGCGACCATCTGGCGCATCGTCGATGAGTCGTCAACCACGAGTACTGTCTTTCCCATTTCGCCCTCCACCTTTGCGCCGGTCCACTGGGCCGGCTCCATTGTGTTCCGATTTATGATTGTCTAGAACAAGACGACATCTTCGTGCGGCGCCGTCTGATCGTTCGTGTGTGCGGCGCCCAGGCTGGCCGAATGGACCTGCCGCTCCTCACGCATGGTATAGCTGCGTTGTAACTGGTTGACGTAGTCGGTCGTCCCGTCGAACGATTGGGGCGGGACATTCTGAAAGGCCGCGTTCAGATCGTGATGGAGCTTCGTCAAAGGTTCGATCACATGTTCGATCTTCTGACGGGCGATGTCCTGGAACTGGAGGGCCATGACGATGGCGGCAATATCCTGCCCTAACCGTTCGGCATGGAGTTGGGTTGAGCCCACACTTGTGCGCAAGGCGGCATTCTTTTCCGTGAGCACCTTGGTCATGTGATCAAGGCGTTCTTTGGAGCTGAGCGTCTTGGTCAGATCGACCGATGCCAGCTCTTGAATCTCATTCATGGCTTGCTGGCTTTCGCGTTGGACGTCCGTCACCAGTTTCTTGATGTTGATGGCGGCCTGTCCGGAGCGGTTGGCCAGTTTCGTAACTTCATCGGCGACCACGGCAAAGCCCCGGCCATGCTCTCCGGCTCGGGCGGCTTCGATCGCGGCATTCAATGCCAGCAAGCGGGTCTGGTCGGCAATAAAGGTGATCTCACCGAGGATGCCGCTGATGGCCCTCGTGCTGGAATCCATCTTGTCCATGGTAGTGGACACACTCATGGCAATCGTCGCGGACTGCGAGACGTCTTTGACAAATTGATCCAGCATCATGGTCGTATCTCTGACCATGTTTTCTTCATCGATATCGTCTTTTGAAAAGAGTGTGGCGGCATCGGCAGCCTGGTCCTTCGCCCGGTGCGCAATGTCTTGAAAGCGCTGCCCCAGATCGATGATCGCCTGTTCTGTTTGCGTGATGACGCCATGCAACTGGCCGTTCATGATCGGCACCAGCGGCGCCAGCGAGGCGCAGATCGCTGATTGGTATTGGCTGCCTGGCGCGGTGTGGGTCGCTTCCAGGCACGCGGTCTCCTCCTGGAAACGTGCGGCCAGGCGTCGCTGGCAATGCCAGGCCATTCCGAGCGCACCACAGAAGGCTCCGCTCGCAACCATCGCGAGTTCATTCCACATTACGGTAGTCCTTGTCCTTTCATTCGAGTCCAACCCAACTGAGTGAAGCACTCAGCGACTCGAGCTGGAACGTTGATCATGTGGACGGACTCATGACGACAGGCCGCCATGAGCAGTTGGAGTGCGGAGGCATCCAACGACCCGGTTTCTCCCAGATCGATGGTGATGCCATGGCCCTGCTCCAGCCCGGCCTGGAGTTTCGCCTTCAAGTCTCCGATTTCAAATATGGTCAAATCACCGGTTGGCGCGAGAAGCATCGGTCCCATCATCGAATCATCCTCGTCGGATACATATCATTCAGTCTTCCTTAGTATTTGAGTGACACGCACATATCGGTCGCTCTTCTGCGAACTTGAGCGCTCAGTGAAACAAAAGTAGTGTCAATTATTGGGGAACGCCGGCTTCTGGCGCTGGAGACCGAAGTTCCACCGGCATGTCATCGGCCGGTGAAGAGGGCGGCGCGTCCTCCTGGTGCTCAGGCCGCGGTGGGGCATGTTCCAGGATCACGACTTCTACGCGCCGGTTGCGCGCGCGTTGCGCCGGTGTGAGGTTCTCGCCAAGCGGGCGGGAATCGGCATATCCCAGTGCCGCCAGATGCTCGGCCGGCACCGAGTAGAGTTCGGATAAGACGCGGACTACGATGACCGCGCGAGTGGCGGAGAGCTCCCAATTCGTAGGGAACTGCGCGGTTCGAATCGGGACATTGTCGGTATGTCCTTCGACGCGCACGTGCCGGTTCAGTTCGATCATGGCTTGGGATAGTCCATGAAGAAACGGCAAGGCTTCCGGGCGAACCGCCGCTTCTCCGCTGTTGAAAAGCACCTGGTCGGGTATAGTGATGACAATGTCGCCGTTCAGCTTTTCATGCAGCTGCATGAAGTCGAATTGAGAGTTGGGCTTGACGCTCTTGACGAGTTCGCGAATCTTCATGATCGCGACCTCTTTGGTGCCGGGCAGGTTCGGAGTCATCATGGTGGGACGTTGTTGTCCAAGGGTAAAGGCCAAGGACGACGCCGGTGGTGCCGAGATAGGATGCAAGGCCGCCTTGATCGAGTCGCTGACGGTGCGATATTTCCCCTCGTTGACGGACGACACGGAATACATCACGACGAAGAAGGCGAACAGCAAGGTGATGAAATCGGCATAGGACACCAGCCAACGTTCGTGGTTCTCATGTTCTTCGTGTTTCTTCTTGGGCATGGCGGTGTGTGGAGCGTAATCAGTCATCAGTTGCGGGTGGCGGGGAAGCCTTTCCGAAATACGTCACCCGTCACTCTTCACGCATCACTTCTTGGCTTCCTTCGTGCGTTCGGCATACGGCAGGAAGCTCTCCAGCTTTTCCTGTAGCAGCCGGGGATTCTCGCCCTGGGCCAGGCCGACCAGTCCCATGATGATGATGTTGCGCGCGCCCGATTCCTCCTTCAGTTTCATCTTGATCTTATTGGCAAAGGGGAGAAAGAACAGGTTGGCGGCGCCTACTCCGTAGACCGTTGCGACGAAGGCGACGGCGATTCCGCCGCCGAGCTTGGAGGGATCAGCCAGGTTTTCCATCACGTGGATCAAGCCCAGGACGGCTCCGAGAATGCCGACCGTCGGGGCATAACCTCCTGCCGATTCCCAGACTTTGGCGGCCATCATCTCAGTTTCCTCATGGTGTTCGACCTCGATCTCAAGAATTTCATGCACGGCTTTCGGGTCGGTGCCGTCGACGATGAGCTGCACCCCTTTCTTGAAGAACGGGTCTTTGATGTCCTTGAGCTTGCCTTCCAGGGCCAGCAATCCTTGTTTGCGTGACACGGTGGCTAGATCCAGGATGACCTTGATTGTGCCCTTGGTATCGCTCTGGGTTCCCCCGAATACGAGGCCGAGGGATCTGATGGCTTTGACGACGACCGGAAGGGTGTTTTGGACACAGCAGGCGCCGATGGTGCCGCCCATCACAATAATAAACGCGGTCAGCTGCATGATGGAGCTGAGATGGCCGCCTTCCAACGCCTGTCCGCCGATAATCGAGCCGATGGCGAGAACGATCCCTACTATAGTTGCGGTATCCACAGGTTGACTCGTCCTTATAAAACAAAATGTTCCACGATAATCATAGAGTGTTTCTTAACTAATACTTTTGAGCTATTGTGCGGCGAAATGAACCTCTGTTACGGTTGCCCCACCGAACTGGAGGAGCTACCGCATGGATTCGTCGGACAGCTTGATACTCGATGCCAAACAAGCCATCCTGGAAGAACAGCACCGCCGGTTTCAGGTACTCCAGAAGGAGGGGAAATGGGTCGAGGCGATGCAACAGTTCCAGACGACGATGCATTGCGCCTCGGATCTGTTGAGCGATTCCATGAAATTGCTCGAACGTGTGCTTGCGACGCATCAACAGCCGCCTCCGAACAATCCCCCGAGCCATCCCGAAGCCTAGTTCGTCGCCGCCTCCATGGCCGCCTGCTCACTCGGCAGCAGGAGCCTGTTCAGGTCCAACACGATCAGCAGCCGGTCGTCGATTCGCCCGACCCCCTGAGTGAACTCTGCCCCGGCCGAATTGCCGACAGAAGGCGGCGGCTCGATCATGACTTTGGGAAGCCGCAAGACTTCCACCACTTCATCAACGATCAAGCCCACCATCCGCTGCCGGACGAGCACCACCATAATCCGGGAGTTGTCCGTCCGATCTGCGGCCGAGAGCCCGAACCGCCGGCGGAGATCCAGCACCGGGATAATCCGCCCGCGGAGGTTGATCACGCCTTCCACGAAGTACGGCGCTTTCGGAACGCGCGTGACCTCGACCATCCGGTTGATTTCCTGCACGCTCAGCACATCGAGCGCGAATTCTTCCTGGGCGATCCGGCAGGTGACGAATTGCACCAGGTCATCCCCGCCTTTGCCCGTCCCGCTGGGCCCGGCTCCTTGTTGAACCAGGCCCGGCATTTTCTCTTCGACAATCATCGGTGCCTCCTTTCCTGGCTCGCGCCTAGAGCTTGAAGGATCCGACAATCCCCTGCAGTTCGGTCGCCAGCTGGCTCAGATCGTTGCTGGCTTTGGCCGACTCATTGGCGCCGGAGGCCGATTCTTTGGTGACCTTCGCGACGTTTTCAATGTCGTTCGCAATTTGCTGCGTTGCAACCGATTGTTCTTCGGAGGCGACGGCGATCTGCCGGATCATGTCCGCGCTCTCGGAGACCATTTCGACGATGCGCGCCAAGGCTTCGCCGGTCTTGTTCACGAGATCCACGCCGCTGGTGACTTTCACCGTCCCCTGCTGCATGGATTCGACCGCGCCGCGGGTATCCTGTTGGATCTGCCGGATCATGTCGCCGATTTCCTTCGTGGCTTTGGTCGTCCGCTCCGCCAGCTTCCGGACTTCGTCGGCGACGACCGCAAACCCGCGTCCCTGTTCACCGGCCCGGGCGGCTTCGATGGCGGCGTTCAAGGCCAGCAAGTTGGTCTGATCCGCGATGTCTTCGATGACGCGGACGATCTCACCGATCTGATCGGACGACTTGCCGAGTTCCGAGATGATCGTGGCCGAACTCGACACGGCGTCGGACAGCTGCTGCATACCGGAGATGGTATCGGACACGACGGACCCGCCGTCCTTCGCGGTCTTGACCGTCTCCTGAGCCAAGGTGGCCGCTTTCCCGGAGTTCTGCGCCACCTGGCTGACCGTGGCATTCATTTCTTCGACCGCCGCCGCTGTCTGCGATGCGCGCGAGGTCAGGGTATCGGTGCCTTTGGAAATTTCTTCGGCGGTGGCGGACAGCTCAACCGATGCCGAGGCGACCTTGTCGGTCACGTGAGCCACTTTGCCGATCATCTTTTGCAACTTCTCGATGAACAGGTTGAAGTAGCCGCCCATCGTGGCAATCTCGTCCGTACCATGCACCGGCACGCGCTTCGTCAGATCCCCTTCTCCCTGGGCGATGTCCTTCGAGATGAGCATCATTTCATGGATCGGTTTGAGCACGATGCTGCGCAGGAGGAAGTAGATCGTGATCAAGATCGACAGTGTGATGGTCAGCATGACGCCGGCCGTCTTCATCAACGACTCCTTCGACAGCTCCTTCGCTTTTGTCATGGTCATGTTGACTGTCAGGAGGCCCAGTGTATCTCCGACCTGTTTGTCGGTATGGCAGCTGACGCAGGAGGCGTTGACTGCCTTATCCGGCGTGGCCCGGCGGAAGGTGGGCACCCCATTGATCTCCTCCTTCCGCGAGAAGCTCTCGGCCCCGGCCATGATGGCCTTCATGGCGTCATTCTCAAACGTATCTTTGGGACTATTGGCAGGATTCAATGGATTCTGGCTGATGAGACGGGTGTTAAAGAGACCGCTCTTGTTGGCTTCTTCACCCAATTCGCGCATGGCCGTTGCCGGGAAAGGGATGGCGTCCGGATTCCCCAGGTGGTCCTTTGATACCACAACATCTGCACCGGCTTTTGACTTCTTCATTTTGGTCACATAGTTCGCTGAGATATAGGCGCGAGTGATCTGCGCGTAACTCTCGATGACTTTTCCGCGACCCTCCAGCATCGTATCCAGCTTGTCATTTTCCTGTTCCTGGATAATGTACAAGCCGACGAGCGTGATCACCGCCGCAATCCCGATCACGGCAGTCAGAAACTTCGGCCCGATATTCATATTCTTCATCAGCGTGCTCATAGATCCTCCTACCTGCTTCTTGTGAATGAATTGATGATGTGCCCCGTTCCTTATCCGTCTCCGTCTCTTGTCTACACCATGTTCAATACCTTGCCGGCGGGTAGGGTCTGACACTACCTTATCGGCATATCCCGCTCCATCCTGTACCCTTACACCATGTTCAACACCTCGCCGACGATGTGGGGCAAGGGCACCACTTTATCGGCACAACCCGCTTCTACTACCGCCTTCGGCATGCCATACACGATGCAGGTCTTCTCATCCTGCACAATCGTGCGTCCTTGCGAGGATTTGATGGCCTTCATGCCTTCGAGTCCGTCATGGCCCATGCCGGTGAGAATGATGCCGATGCCCCGTTCTCCATAGAGCGCCGCCACAGACTGCAGCATGATGTCGGCGGCCGGGGCATGGAGATGTTTTTCGTAGTTGGGACTGAGCGAGACGATGTTGGTCGTGATGGTCTTTTTCTTCACTCGAAACTGGACGCCGCCCGGTGCGATCAGGACGAGGCCGGCCCGCACTTCGTCTCCATCGACAGCTTCTTTCACTTCCAACGGGCAGATCTGATTCATACGCTCGGCAAACGGCTTGGTAAAGGTTTTCGGCATGTGCTGGACGATCACGATCGCGGCCGGAAAATCCGCGGGCAGCTTCGGCAGCACTTCCATCAATGCCTGCGGGCCGCCGGTGGAGCAGCCGATGGCGACAATGCGATTGCCGCGCGTGACGCTCACGGAATGAGCGGACAAAGCGCCGCCGGCCGGTTTGACGATCGGGGCCATCGGGCCGCCGGATCGCCGGATCGCCAATTTCCCGGTCGCCTGACTGGCGGCTACGATTTTGGCGATCAGTTCTCGCTCGATCTCGACGATGTTGGTAGCCACTCCGTCGAGCTGTTTCGGAATGTAATCGACTGCACCGAATTCCAATGCTTGAAGGGTATCACCGGCTCCTTCGGTGGTAAGCGAACTCACCATGACAATCGGCACCGGAAATTCCGCCATGATGCGCTTGACTGCTTCGATGCCGTTCATCCCGGGCATTTCGACATCCATCGTCACGACGTCCGGCTTCAGGGCCTTGACCTGCTGAATCGCCTCCTCGCCGTTTCGGGCCATACCGGCGACCGCGATGCGGGGGTCGCTGGTCAGCATTGTCGAGAGGCTCTTGCGCATGAAGGTCGAGTCATCGACGACCAGTACTTGGATGGTCTTTGGCATACGAATCCTATCTCGCCTCTCGCACACGCGGGCTCACGCCCGCACTCATCAGATGATGTAGTGTGTCAGCTTTTTGGCGAACTCTATCGGATCGAACTTGGTGACATAGTCCGTTGCGCCGACTTGCGCGCCCTTCTCCTGATTGCAACTTCCGGTCAACGAGGAGTGGAGGATCACCGGAAGATGCGCCAGTCTTGGATCCGACCGGATCTGCTTGGTCAAGGTAAACCCGTCCATGTCCGGCATTTCGATATCGCTGAGGATCATTTGAATGCGATTGACTTGCGGGAGCCCTTGCTGCACCGCCTCGTCGCCCAAGCCGACAAGATAATCCCAGGCTTCTTTGCCGGTGGTCGTTTGGATGTAGCTCACGCCGAGTCTCTCCAGCGCTTTGCGGATCTGTGTCCGGGCCACCGACGAATCGTCGGCAAACAGCACGCACTTGGCTTTCAGCTCTGGTTTGGTTTCAATGCCGGCGAAGACTTCTTCGTCCGGCCTCGGGCAGATATCGCTGAGCAGCTTCTCGACGTCGAGGATCAAGACCATGCGCGCGTCATCGAGCATCGTGACGGCTGTCACAGCCCCCTTGTTATTTTCCCGGACGAGGGCCGGCGGTGTTTTGATCTTGGACCAGGAGGTGCGGATGATGCGATCAACCGCGGCCACATGAAACGCCTGCAAGCTCGCGTTGTATTCGGTGATGATCAGGATGCCGTTCTCCTTGCACTCGGGCTTGGTCAGATCGACGTCTTGCTCACCTAATCCCAGTGTGCGTCTCAGCGCAATGACCGGCACCATCGTGCCGCGAATATTGGCCATGCCCAGGACGCGAGAATCGGCTTCCGGAACTCTGGTCAAAGGCGGTAATTTCATGACCTCCCGAACCTTGAAGACGTTGATGCCGAACACTTCGCCGGTGCCGAGGTGGAACAGAAGCAGTTCCATCTGATTGGCGCCCGCCAGCCTGGTGCGTGCATCGATTTCATTAATCAGCGTAGACATCTGCCAACTCCTTTACGAAGCATATGCCCGTGCGTCTAGGCCGCCATGGCGGAGGCATGCCAGGCCTGGGCGTTTTCCACGAGCTCCGAAATGTCGAGAATCAGAACGACTTTTCCTTCGCCGGTGATTGTGGCGCCGGAAATCCCTTTAATGCTGTCCAGATATTCCCAGATGGACTTGATGACGACTTCTTCCTGTGAACGTAATTCATCGACGACGACACCGATCCGTCGGTCGCCCAGGGCCGCCACGACCACATAGAACCGGTCCCGTTCGCGATCGGTCGGAATCTCAAACTCTTTGGCCAGCCGGAGGAGCGGCAGCACGCGGTCACGAAGATGCAACACCTCCCGTCCGTTGATGGTCTTGATCTCATCTTTCGAGATCCGCACGGCTTCAATCACTGAGCTTAAAGGAATCGCAAACGTCGCCCGCTCGACTTCCACCATGAGGGCCTGAATGATCGCGATGGTCAGAGGCAGCTTGATGGTAATGAGGCTCCCCTTGCCTTCTTCTGATTCGATTTCCACCGTTCCGTTCATCTTGCGGATATTCGTTCGCACGACATCCATGCCGACGCCGCGACCGGAAACATCCGTGACTTTGTCCGCCGTGCTGAATCCCGGCAGGAAGACCAGGTTGACGACTTCCCGAGGCTCCATGGTCGCCAGCTCTGCCTCGCTGATAAGGCCTTTCGATAGAGCTTTGGCTTTGATCTTGCTGAGCGCGATCCCTTTCCCGTCGTCCTGGATGCGGATGACGATGCTATTGCCTTCCTGGCTTGCGGCAATACGCAGCACTCCCTCACTGGGCTTTCTGGCGGCATGGCGTTCGGTCGGCATTTCGATGCCGTGATCGATCGCATTCCGCACGAGGTGGACCAGCGGATCGCCGATTTCATCGGCCACGGACTTATCGAGTTCGGTTTCTTCTCCGTGGGTTTCGAGGCGGACCTGTTTGCCGAGTTTCTGGGACAGATCACGGACCATGCGCGGCAACTTGGCCATCACTTTCTTGATGGGCAACATGCGTGTCTTCATCACGGCCAGCTGCAAATCTGTCGTCACCAAATTGAGCTGCGTGAGCGTTTCACCAAGCGCACGGACTTGTGGATCAGACTCATGGGTTTGTTCCAGTACCCCGCCGATTTTGATCAGGCGATTGCGGCCGAGCACCAATTCGCCGACGAGATTCATGACGGAGTCGAGGCGCCTCGTTTCGACACGGATAGTCGCGTCTTCTTCCGCCTTGGGGGCCCTTTCTTGTTTCTGAAGAGCCTGATCAAGCGCTTTTTCGGAGATGGCTTTGGCCGCCACCAGCAATTCTCCCAATGCCTGCTTGGGTTCGGGTTGTTTGGATTGTGCTGTCAGCGCATCGAAGATTTGTTCCTTCGTCGCCAGCCCTTCATTGACCAGAATTTCTCCCAATTGGGGTGGCGGAGCGGACACAGGTTTCACGGATTCCCGTGCGCTGGCCACGGCCGGTGCCGCAGGGGCACTCGGCGCAGCCGCCGGTTGACCAAGCTTCCCGGCGAGAATGTCGTCCAGTTTCTGCGACATGGTTTCAACGGGAATGCTGATATCGGTTCCGGAGGAGCGAATTTCCGTCATGATCACCTTGACGGTGTCGACCGTCTCAAGGATCACCGTAATGATTTCAGGGGCGACCGCCATTTCTCCCTGGCGGAGCTTGTTCAGAATACTTTCGGCCCGATGGGTGATATCGACGAGATGGGTGAAACCGAGGAAGCCGGCCGAGCCTTTCATGCTGTGCATCGCGCGGAAGATCTCGTTCAACAAGTCCTTGTTGTCCGGTTGAGTTTCCAGCTCGACGAACTTTTGATCGAGGCCGTCGATCATTTCCGTCGTCTCGGTCAGAAAATCGTTCAGTATTTCCTGTGTCTCATCGTCCATAACACCCTCCGATGTGAACTCCCGTGATGCGTGAAACGTGATCAGAGATCACTATTCCGTAAGGTCTCATCTTCCCGGCACCGGATCTCGGCTGATCAGTCATCACCGTTCACCCATCACTCGATCAGTTAAATCCAAACTGTTTCAGGATCTCGTCTGCCACATCTTGATTCATCGATGTGGTTTTCGAGGCTTCCAATTGCTTCAGCATCTCCGATGCTTTGCTGGCTTCCGATTTGCCGGCTCCCTTGGTGAAAGGGCCGAAGATGACGACCAGTTCGAGCAGTTTGTGATGAACTTCGTCCATGATCGTCACGAGTTTGTTCACCCGCTGCGCCACAAGATCCTGGAAGGACATGGCGGTAATAATGTCCACCAAGGCGGGGCTGTCTTTCCCGAGCGTTTTGCGGATGGCGGCGAGTTTAGCCGCAGTGGCGTCAGGGCTGGAACTGGCCAGACCGTTCACGAGGGCATCAAATTGGATATTGACTTGCTTGCGGTTGGATTCGATCGTTTCGACGAGTTCCATCACTTTGTGTGTGCTGTCTTCGGTCAGTTTACGGAGATCCCGCAAGTGTGTCGTGGCGGCGGGAAGTTGCTCGGACGTCGCGCTCATCGGATCGGCAAACTGGGAAATCGTTTTGATTGTTTTATCGATAAACCGTGTGAGCTCCCCAAGTTTGTCGTAGAGCTGGGTGTCGGACAGGGCCGGCTCGTCTTCTTCTTTTTGCGATTCGCCGAGTTTCACCTGATCGCGAATGATCATGGGAGCCGTCCTTCCTATTTGCTGAAGATCTTATTGATCTTCTCTTGCATGGTTTCCGCGGTGAACGGTTTGACGACGTAATTGTTCACACCTGCCTGAATGGCCTCGATGAGATTTTCTTTCTGCGCCTCTGCCGTGACCATGAGGACCGGGATGTGCTTTAATTTCTCGTCCGCTCGAATCGCACGAAGCATTTCAATGCCGGGCATGACCGGCATATTCCAATCGGACACGACAAAGCCGAACGGCTCAGCCCGCAATTTCTGCAGCGCTTCTTGGCCGTTTTCAGCTTCTTCCATATTCGAGAATCCGAGTTGCTTCAAAATGTTTTTTACGATGCGCCGCATCGTAGACATGTCATCCACCACGAGTATCTTCATGTTGACATCAGCTGGCATGGTTCCTCCTCTTGCTTACAGTTTCTGATAGACGACTGAGCGTCCCGTGTGTTGAGACCGAAAAACGTCACTCATTTTGGTAAGCGACTCTGAAAACCCGATAATCAGATAGCCGTTCTGCTTGAGTGCGCCGGCCAGATCCGTGACAATTTGATGCTTGGCTTTGTCGTCAAAATAGATGAGGCAATTGCGGCAGAATATGATGTCGATGCCCCGGACCAGCTTCAACCGAGGCCGGTCGTATAAATTCAGGTTCATGAACTTCACCCGGCTCTTGATCGTTTGAGAAATGGCGAAATTCTCGCCATGGGCAGTGAAATGTCGGCTCTTGAGATGAGACGGGACATGACGTAGGGCGTGAGCCGTGTAGATGCCGGCCTTTGCGAGCTTGAGAATCGGTTCGCTGATATCCGTAGCCAGGATTTCAATGTTCCAGTTCACGAGAGGGGCATAGTCGGACAACATGAGGGCCAGCGTGTAGGGCTCGTCCCCCGATGAGCAGGCCGCGCTCCAGACCCGTAGTTGCCTGGAGGATTTGTTGGTTTCCATAACGGCCGGCACGATGGTCTTGATGAAGGTGTCGAGTTGAGGTTGATCTCGGTAGAAATAGGTCTCGTTCGTGGTGATCAGGCCGTATAGCGAGACGAGCTCCCGGTCACGATAGGTATCAAAGCGGAGATAGCTGACGTAGTCGGCATAGGTCGCGAGTTTGTGTTCCTTGAGACGCGAGGCGAGGCGGCTTTCCAGCAGATATTTCTGATTCTCCTGGAAGGTGATTCCCGTCTGCTCGTAGATAAATTCTCGCAGCAGCTTGAATGTCTCGGCATCCATGCCTCGTTTGCTATGTTCTGCTTCTGCTTTTGTGACGGGACTGCCCATGAGACTCCCTTACCTGCGCGCGGGTGTTGCACGTTGGCCGTGATATTCCCCGCGACGGGGCGAACCTCGATCATCGGAGGTTCTTCTCAGCCGGTCTTCGCCGCGAACTGTGTTACGCGGCTTGTGATCGGCTATGCATCCAGTCATGGATGTCGCGTCGCAGAAAGCGCCAGTGCTTCCCGATCTTCGAGGCCGGCAATTCGCCGACACGTGCGAGTTTGTAGACGGTGGACTTGGGCACACGAAGAAAGCGTGCCACTTCCTGAACCGTCAAGATCTCGCCATCCGTTGTGTTTGCCTGTGTCACGATTGATGCGGTCATAGGATTATTCATAGTGAGTGGGTTATCGGTGTGCTCGATAGAAAACTTGAGGGGGCGCTAGTGCCGAATAGCACAGCGGGTCTCCCGGTGTTATCGATTGGCGCGTGCCGTGCGCGTGCGTGTGCGGGTGGGGCTTAGGTTTGGAGATTCTTCAGCCGATGAAGCATTCGATATCCAGTGACAACCATCAGGAACTTTGCGCAATGGCCACGATCATCTCGATCGCGTCGGGAAAGGGAGGAGTCGGTAAGAGCGTCGTGTCGGCGAATCTTGCTCTCTTATTGGCCAAACACGGACAGCGCGTGGTGTTGGCCGACCTCGATGTGGGGGGGGCGGATAGTCATATTCTCTTCGGCCTACTGAATCCTCCGCTCACGTTGACCGACTTTCTCAATCGCCGCGTGGCGACACTATCGGAGATTGCACAGCCGTTATCGATACACAAGAATCTCCGCATTATTCCAGGCACCGGTGACACGTTGGCCACCGCTAACATGCCCTATTCGAAGAAAAAGCGACTCATCAAAAACTTTCAGGAGTTGGAGGCCGACATCATCGTCGCGGATATCGGGGCCGGGACCAGCTACCATGCGCTCGATTTTTTTCTCATGGCTGATCACCATGTTGCCGTGGCCACTCCTGACCCCACCTCGGTCTTGGACCTCTATCGCTTCATCAAGCTGGCGGCGATCCGCCGTGTGTTGTCCTCGTTTCTTGCCCGTGATGCAATGGCTGAGGCATTGTCGGACCGCGACTTCAGTAGCCTCGAAGAAGTGTTGGATGTGGCAGGAAAGACTGATGAAGCGAGACGAGGGATCGCCGAGACGTCACTGCGCACGTTTCACCCTGCCCTGATCCTTAACCGGGTCGCCGGACGCTCGCGTGTCAATGTATTGCAGCTTCGGAAGCTCTTGAAGGAGTATGTCGGCGGCGATCTGACTCTCCTGGGGGAAATTCCAGACGACCCTGCCATGGAACGGGCCGTGCGCAGGTATCTGCCGGTGACCGAACTGGAGCCGGCGGCTCCCGCCGCGGTGGCGCTTAGGCACATTGCCGACACTCTTCTGCAACGTGTTTCGAGCCCTTCAGCGCTGGCCGCCTAATTCGTCCTGCGCGACTCTTCTCTTCTTTTGGAATGCTGCGGGTGAGGTGCGGACGACGGCTGGCAGATGGCCTTGGTTTAGCTTCCGGTATTCCGTCTGGCCCGAAGCCGTTCTGCCTGTGTCTGGATGATGTGGCGGATGATGTCTTCTTGATGGTCCGGAGACAGGTCGACGTATTGCGTGGCGATGAGGTAGCCGGGATCCCCTGTCAACGGTGAAACGCGAATGACCTTCGCGGTGGTATTGACGGGAGTGAAGGGCGGAAGAATCAGTTTCAGCGTCAACAAGTCTGATGGTTGGAAGGCACGCGGTGAGACGAAGCTGATCCCTCCCCCGCTGATGTTCACTTCGGTGAGTCGCGCAATGGCGATACTCTCGGGCTGAATATGCGCCATGCCGCGCAGCAGCACCTCCATTAACCAATCAACTTTCATGATCCAAGGAAGAAATGGAGACGTCGCCAGCGTATCACCTGAGCGTGCAAGCAGATCGGCAGTCGGTTTGCCGACAGCGGCTGCAATCATCTCATCGGTCAGCGGCGGCGTGCCTGGTTGGGGGGTGTCGGCCGATTCGCCGGTTAGGCGATACTCCATCAGGATGTGATCGTCGACGCGGATCCACTCCCGGCGTTCATCGATGGCGATAGAAGATTCTCGGAGCGCCTGTGCGTGATTCATAAGCCTGGGTCTTTCTTACATATCCTAAGCGGCGACATAAAGCGTGGCGGCCTGAACCGGAGCGAGTGGAATTGGCGCGTTCACGACCACCCTATTACGCCCCTGCATTTTCGCGTCGTAGAGTGCCGTATCGGCCGCGTTCACCCAATCTTCGACCGAGGCTATGGCCGGATTGCACACCTCGGCGATCCCGATGCTGGCGGTCAGTCGAACGGTGCCATCCTCGACATCAAACGCATGGGTCTCAATCAAGTGGCGTAGCCGTTCGGCTAAGGGTTGGGCCTGCTCGACCGAGGTATGCGGCAGGATGATGGCAAACTCTTCTCCCCCATAACGCCCGATCGTATCGACGTCGCGCACAGTGTCCGTCATCAATAAGGCCAGTTCTCTCAGGACGAGATCGCCTGCCGTGTGTCCCAAGCGGTCATTCACGGTTTTAAAATAGTCGAGGTCCAGGATCATCAAACAGGCAGGTGCCCCGTAGCGGAGGCCTGCCTTCAATTCACGCATGAGTGGTTCGTCAAGGGCGCGCCGGTTGAATACACCGGTCAGAGGGTCCCGCAATGCCACGTTTTGGAGATTTTGGTGGGCGTCGGCATTCCGTAACGTCAGTGACAGCGATGTGCCAATGGTTGCCAGCAACTGCTGTTCGTCCTCTGTGAAGGGTTGGGATTTAGCACGTTGAACGTGCAGCACTCCGATGGCGTCAGGGCCGATCGCTAACGGAATATCGTGCATCGCATGAGCCACTTGCTGAGGGTGCGGGGGTAATGCGTCTTCGCTTCTCATCAACGGTATGGGACGCGAGCCGACCAGGCGCAGCGTGGTTGCACCTGCTGTAACATGCTGGGGCGATCGTCCGAGGCGTCCGAGGAGTTGTGCCTTCAGTGTGTCTTCACGCTCCTGATGTCCGTCTTTCGACCACGTCCAGACGTGCTCCGGATTTGTTCGGGCTAAGCCAATGAGGTTCGCCCCGGTGAGTGATGGGACACCGGTAAAGAGTGCCTGAACGACATCCTCAGGCTTCAGGGATCTGGCCAGCGCCTGTGTCAACTGATTGAGTCTGGCCAAACGTTGATTGAATTGCTTGAGGGTATCACGCTCATGGGCGAGGGACCGATTTGCCGTAGCCAGATCTCCGGAGAGGTTGCGGACTTCCAGAAACATTTGGCGGTTATTGAGCCCGCTGAGCAGCGAGTCGGTCAGGCGCGACAGGGAACAGGGCCAATTCACATAGTCGAAGGCGCCCTTGCGGAGAAACTGTGCGACCATGTCTGGTTTCTGGTTCCGTCCGACGAGAATGATGCACACGTCACTCTGTCGACTGGCGACGGTTTCGAGAAATGCCAGTGTATCCGTCGTTCGGGCCCTCACCTGATAGACGATGGCCTGGATGTCTGCGGTGCTGTCGGTGTCAAGTGTGCAGTGTCGTTTTGTGACGGGCACAAATGTAAATCCATGCCGCGCGAGTTGAATCCAGCGCATATCCCGATGGAGGGCCGGAGTTCCGACGAGAAGAATGCGCGAGAGACCGTCGTGCGGTTGTGTGCTCACCTGGACCTCTTTGTGTTGTCGCGGTCATGTTCTGGAAGTGCGGTGACTTGTTCATGCCGTTCGCGAGCTTCCGCTGATACGGAGACGCGGTCGTCCCGGCGGTTGCCTGGTGCGGGAGATGTATCCGATGAGACCGACTGCAGCGCTCGTTGATATGTACGGACGAGGTTATGTATCTGATGGACTGAGATTTCCATGTGAGTCTCCCGGGCACGATTGTTTAGATGTGTTTCTCAATCGTCCCTGAGTTCGAGGACAACGCGCCATTCCATCGGCGCAGTCCCTGTAGTCGTTGGCGAGTCTTGGCGGCTTCATCAAGCAGTGAGGCCAAGCCTGCCTGGGCTACTGTGATCTGTTCTGCAATCGTGCGATCAACCGTCAGCACATAGGCCAGATGCTCGGGGGAGAGGGCTTCCTGATGGAGCAGGTCCTCTCGTATTTGAAAGTAGTGATCTACCCGATTCCATTCCCCTCGGGCTGCTGCCATCCCCGCCGCCTCGGTTACAGCCATGATCGTATAAAGATCCTTCTCGGAGACTCGTTCCATATGATTAACGGGCCAACGCCAATGGGGCCTGCTGTTGTGCTGCGATCTCTCTCCAGGCCTCCCGCAGGGTCGTGAGACACCGAGCGGGTCCATCGAGCCGAGAGCTCATATGCTTGGAATTGGCTTCAACGAGCTCGCTCAGCATGTAGTCGTAAAGGCGATGCAATGACTTTGCGATGTCTCCCCCCTGCTCGTAATCCAACACGCTGTCGAGTTCGCCCACGATCGAGATAGCCCGGCCTATGAATCGCGCTTTGTCCTGCAAGTTGTTGGTTTCAATCGCGCGCCGCGTCAATTCGATGGATTGAATGGCGGCATCATAGAGTAAGACCACAATCTGCACCCGGGAAGAGGTGAGGATCTGCGTTTGCTGATACTGCTGGGCGTATTGTGCGACCATAAGTGTGTGTATCCCCTACTGCGTGATGGGCTCAGTTCCCACTAGAGGAGTTGGATTGAAGTGAACTGCTTTGGCTCTGGAGACGTCTGAGGAGACCATCCAGTGCCGCATATTGTGCCTTGAGCCGATCTTCGTATTTGGTGACGGCATCTTCTTTTCTCAGAATGTCTGCGGACAGACTGGTAATTTGCTTGGCGAGTCCGTTTTTTCTCAATGTCAATTGACCGGATGCGACATTGGTCAACGAGTCCACCGCCGTATTGAGCAACTGGGCGATCCCGGCACTCCCGGTCTGATTGATAAACAGGGTCCGGACATTACTGTAACTCGCACTCAAGGCGGTATCGAGCTTCGCTTCATCGACGGTGACGGTCCCTTCTCGATCCGTCTTGAATCCCAGTGCTCCGACGGTATTTAAGGAACCTGCACCGGTTATAGACGAAGACAGCGCGGTGCGTATCTGGGAGAGGACCCCGCGAGCGGTTGGTTCTCCGAAAAAGTTGCCGCCTTTCTTTGTGTCCACATCGTAGGTCGCCCGCTCATTGATATACTTGAGGACCTCGTTATAGGCCGTCGCCAGCCCTTTGATATTGTCCTTCACGGCGGTGACATCACGGCTCACATTGACTTGAACGGTCGAAGTTCCGGTCGTCTTCAGCAACGTCAGGGTTACGCCGGCAATGGCATCGGAGATGGCATTAGCGCTCCGTGTCACGGTGACGGGATTCAGCGCAGGGTCTCCGACGATGGCGATGGCATCTTGGGCTGCTTGCAGGGTATCGATGCCGCCAGTTCCGCTACTGTTCGTGAAATCCAGAGTCGTATTATCGGTTACGATGGTGATCCCATTGGAGGCTCCGGTGGTCGTTGAGGTGAGAACGAGCCGATAGGCCGGAGTCGTATCTGTTCCGGTATTGATAATTGATGCCGTGGCACCGGCACCGAGATCGTTAATTGCGCTTTTGAGATCTTCCAGCGTCGCCGTGTCGCTGAGCGTCACCGTTTGGTCGGCTCCGCTGCCGATTTTGAAGGTAAAAGTGCCGGAGGCCCCTCCGACGATATCGGTGGTCGTCGCGGCGACGGTTTTGGCGGCTTTGTTTGTGATTTGATTGGACTGCGCGAGTTGGGTGATCTTGAGCGAGTATGTGCCCGATGTGGCCGTCGATGAGCCGACGGCACTCATAGCAGTGGTATCAGACACGCTTGTCGTCGTCCGGTCGAATGACGTCGAGAGCCGCAGCTTGTCCGCGGCACCCTGAAGAGCAATCAGTTTCGTGCTTAAGGTTGCATAGTCCGTTGACTTGGAGCTGAGGGTCCCCTTCTGCTCGGTCAGGCGGTCAACTGGCAGGTGTGCGACCTTGACCAGCTGAGCGACCACTTGACCGAAATCAAGGCCATTTCCCAACCCGCCGAAACTGATCGTCGCCATGTCCCCTCTCTTCACTCTCAGGCTTGTTCTCTGAGAAGCAGGCCTTTAGAGTTGTTGAAAAACTTTGCCAGTTCGAGGATCTCTTTCGGCGGAAACTGGCGGATTACTTCCCCCGTGTCTTTCTCGATGACTTTCACGACCACACGATCGGTCGAATCATCGATTTCAAACTTCAGGTTGGTGTCGTGCGCGGTTATGTCTTCACTGACCTTGGCCACCGCCTGTTCGAGGGTCGCCCCATCGATCGGGGTGGATGGCGTCTTCTCGGTATCAGGTTGCGTCCGTGCGGCAGTCGGCTGTTTGGCCGCTGCATGATCCGGTTCACCCCCGCGGGCGGGTGTGGTCAGGAGATCTGCTTTGCCGGTTACTGATGTAATCATGGCAGCCTCCGTGTGAACCTAGGGCTGGGACGGCCGCTCGTCTCGAGCGGCCGTCCCCCGCCGATCATTTACCTCTGCAGCAAGGCCAGAGCCTGTTGCGGCAGGTTGTTGGCCTGTGCGAGAACCGAAATACCGGTCTGCACCAGAATCTGGTTCTTGGTGAACACCGACGTTTCATAGGCAACGTCAGCGTCACGGATTCGAGATTCGGCTGCGGTGAGGTTCTCACTCGTAATCTGCAGATTCGCAATGGTCGCTTCGAACCGGTTCTGGATTGAACCGTAATTCGAACGAGCGGTGGCAATCGCGCTGATCGCGCTATCAATATTGCCCAACGCGCTGGACGCATTGGCCGAGGTCGATACGTTCACTGAAGACAACCCCAGCGAACTTGTGGTGATATCGGCCAAGGCTAAAGAAAGTGTGTTTCCCGTTCCACTCCGGAATCCGACCTGGATGGAGAAGCTGATCGAGCTGCCGCTCGTCAGGGCCTGACCGTTGAATTCCGTGGTCGTCGCAATACGGTCGATTTCAGACCGCAACGCCACGAACTCCTGATCAATGTACGACCGCTCGGTGTTGCCGACCGTACCACTGGCGGACTGTGAAGACAGCTCGCGGAGACGGGATAGCAAATTCCCAATGGTGGAGGCCGCGCCGTCGGCAATCTGCGTCAAGCTGATGCCGTCGGAGGAGTTTCGTGTCGCCTGATTGATACTGCGGATCTGGGCACGCAAGGACTCGGATAAACCAAGCCCAGCGGCATCGTCTGCGGCACGGGTAATCCGCAGACCGGATGAGAGCCGTTCGACCGACCGCTGCAAACTCCCGGTGTTAACTGACAGGTTCCTCTGAGCCGCAATCGACGCCGGGTTGTTGTTAATAATTAATGCCATGGATGCTTCCTCCTTGCCGACACTCGTACTGTGTGCACCTTGCTTCCGCGTCCGTGCAGAAGCATCTGTTCTCTCTACTCATGTAGAGCCGTTGCATCCCTTATCGGAGAATACCCCCAAGACTTGAGAGGCCCGAAGCAACTGCGGATAACAGCACCGGCCGACAGAAACCGAACGGATTGAACACGTCGGTCATCCTAGGACTCCAACCTGGGTGCGAGTTCATATTCAAGGAGGTCGGCCACGCGAATGAGGTCTCGTTGGGCACGCGCATCCAGTAAAGCCTGCACCCAGGGGGTCATGGCGCGATCGGGGTGCATCTTCGCTTGCTTGGACTCCACCAGCTCGAGATAGTCGGCCAGTTTTCCAAGCCATGCATCCAATAACCTGAGCCGTTCGTCGCCCGTGCGGATATGCGAAGCGAGGTCCTGTGCTTCATTGCGGAGGAGATCGGCGTAATGCTGAATCGTTGATGCGGCACCGCTCATCACCTCATCCATGGTTTGAGAAATGGCTTGGAGATGAGTAAACCGCGCGATCGGCTCACCTAAGAATGCCGAATCAAAATCACGATCTGTAATCGTGCGCTGATCCACGGTCAAGGAGGTGATCAGGCGTGATCGGGCGTGCGCTTTCTCGCTGATATCCGCCAACACGTCGCCAAGGCTGAGTGCATTGACGACTTCCCACTGGTCTTGATCGAGCATGACATGCATAACGTATCTCCTTCTTGACTATGCGGGATGGCTGGAGTCATCTCGCCGCTATCCTGAATGGGCGACCGAGGAATCAGTGAACATGGCCACTCGTCGCAATGTGGTCTTCGAGGGACTCTGAGTCAGGTATCGATAGATCTCTGTGAGATGGCGCCTCCATTGTCGGTAGGCCGAGGCATGATGCCGGGCCATATGATCGAGTCCCCTGACATGATCCTGGTGAATGACGCGCACAAACGAGGCCGTCACCGGGGAACTGGCGATATGGGCCATCCCCAGACGTACCACGCGTTCACGCAGCGCGGTTTGTTCCCGTTGTAGAGCCTGCAAGGAGCCGGGTGATCGAGTGACCTGTGTGGCTGCCTGCATAATGGCATCCGCTTGACGGCAGAGGCGTTCTACCTCCGGCATCATGCCAGCCAGGTATTGTGCCGCTGCGGCGGCATTTTGAGGCATGGTCGAGTCAACCGGGATACGGCTCACGGTGTGGGTCAGGGTTTCATACCAATAGCGCTTCCAGTACCGGCTGTACCAGTCGAGATCCGAGGACTCTTCCGTTCCTACCGCGCAATAGATTCCCAACTGATCTTCGTCGACGGACGAGCGATAGAGCCGGTAGCCGGGCGCCGCCGGAGGGCACTCTCCCTTGCCCAGCACGTGCAAAAGCAAATCCGCCACCATGGTTGTCGGTAGGCGATCTTTGCAGGTCTGATGGGCGCATACCTGGTCGAATCCGCAGGGGGCACATTCAAGCTCCGGCTGCACAACCCAATGCCCCGCGCCATAGGGACCGGTCTCTCGGAAATCCACGTGCCCGACGGAGAGGTCAATCACAGGCACCTGAACACCGACGGCCAGATGCATCGGACCGGTGTCGTTAGTTAAAAGGAGACGGCACTCCGCGAGCAAACCCACCAACTGCTCCAGTGTCGTGTGTCCTGCCGCATTAAGGACGGGATTGCATCCTCCGGCCTCTCGGTAGACCCGTACGACCTGTGCGATCGTGTCTTGTTCGGCCGGTGTTCCAATGAGGACGACTCCGCCCTTCCATCGTGCGCTCAGGTGCGCCAGCGTGCGACCGAAATGCTCGGGCCGCCAGGCTTTCATCACGTCACTCGCTCCGGCTTGCACCGCAATCCACTCTTGGGACGGGTCAGGCGCAGTAGTGAGAAAGCGTTGCGCCCATTCACGCGCGGCAGCCGTCACCCGTACCGACAACGGAGCATAGCTTCCCGGCCCGCTTCCTCCCAAGGCATAGACATCGACAAGGTTGAATCGATTCAAAGCGCGGAAATGATGCATGTCAGTGAAATATGCCATCCAGGAATTCTCGATCACGCTCTCCCCGTCCCAGGCACATCGGGCCCCGCGGATATCCGGTGCGCCGATATACGAAGCCAATAACGCGCTCGGACGATTGAAGGTGAGGTTGATGATGCGATTGTAGCGTCTCTCCACCAATGGACGAGCCCATGTGGCGAGGTTAGCATAGAGCGCGGTAACACTCTTGACGGCCGCGCGGCTGTCATCAATCAGGGCATGGAAGTCATAGGTGATAATGTCCCGGAGCCCGGGCAGCAAGGACGCGACGGCGGCGAACCGGCGATCCACGATCACATCGACCGCCACGCCCGGCCATTCTTCTTGCAGCCGGGACAGCAGGGTCCCCATTTGGACCAGGTCGCCCATCCGCGTGATATTGAGGATCAGCACCTGGCGGCTCATACCAAGTCCCTGGTTTCAGTCCGATAACTTTCAAGCATCAGAATGAGCAGATCTTCACGGCTGAGTTCTGTGCGGGGCCCGCGGGCGCGAATCTGTGCCGCCAGATCCTTCAGTTCGACCCGCTGATCGGGCGCGAATTGCCGCAACATCGGTGTCAGTTCAGATGGCGTGGTCGTCTGTGCGGCGAGGACTTCCGCAGTCCGTTCTCCTCGCAGGATCGAACCCAACCGATCCGGTTCCCGCATGCCCAACTCGGCCAGAAGATCTTTCATGCGATGTTCGTAGGTATGCTGCCGCAAGACCCGCCGGCGGGCCGCGTCGGCGATGGTCCGGCGACCGACCGGATCACGAAGCCAGGTCCTGATCAGGGAGGGCACCTCGTCGGTGCCTTCAAAACTGACGATCTCGTCTTCGGTAAAGCACTCGGGAAGGAGTGCCCGTTGATCGACGAGTTGAAAGGCCCCAGCCGCGGCCAGTTCAAACGTACGAGGATTCACAAAGTCTGCCGCTGGGTCCAGACCCTCGCCGGTATTCGAATGGAGATTCAAGTTGATTGCCGTGGCGTTAAACACTTTGAGACACGTATCGGTGTCGATCCGCGCACCATTGCGCTGTAAGACAGGCACCACCGCATCAGCGCCCTCCCATTCATTCCCCCACACTTTGAATGTCCAGTCCTTGCTGATCCAACAAGGGAGCAGGGTCCGTCGATTGGCGTATCCGGCGCCGACAAAGGACAGATCCGATCCGAATTCCAGTTGTTCGTTCGCCGCCAAGGTCAGAGGGTGATGCACGGACGGATCTGCGGCCATGGGCAGGTAGCTGACATGAGGCGCGCCGGCCCGCCGGAGGGCGCCGTGACAGTCTTTTTGTTGGATGGTGAACCAATAATCGTATCCGGGGGCTAATTGCTGCCAGTAGGTCAAATGCCGATAGTTTTCGACGAACCACATAGCCGTCATGAATTTCTTCCGGCGCAGATGCTCCAGCGCGCCGAGCGACATGGGAGCTTGGGCCATGGCGAGGACGAGATCCGGGGGATCCTCTGAGAGCTGTGTCAGCGTCCCCATGCTGAGTACATCGGCAAAGCGGCTTTGCATTGAGAGACGATGGCGGGGATCGCGGAATGTATTGAACCGCTCATAGCTGGCATGATGGATACTGTGGTCCACCCAACTCACTCGATGACCAAGGGATTCAAGGGCCCGCACGACGTATCTGGTGATCGGCAATGAACCGCCATAGATCGGCCCCACGACAGCCACATGCAGACGTCCAGGCTGCTGTGTCGCCAGTAGCCGACGCAGTTCAACATCGAGGGCCTGGTGCTGTGCCGCATAGAGGCGCGCCGCCGGCGCATAGGTGAAGAAGCGGAGGGGGGCCGCTTTGGACGCGAGTTGTGTCGCCATTTCATCGGAGCTCCCCCAAATCCATTCAATGGCGTTAAACCAGGGGCCGAGAGGGCGGACGGCCAGGGCATCCTTGAAGGCTGCAATGTCAGCGACCACGACAGCCAGATGGGCACCGGCAGGCTTCGATGCGACTAAAGCCTCGACGTGATAGAGCAATCCCACACCAAGTACCACGCCCAGTTCTCCGGCGTGCCATTCCTTGGCTTGCAGGGCGGCCCATGACTGGGCTTCCTTTCTCGGGTCGTAGGCGCTGTGAATCCATTGTCCGTCTTGCGTGGCAGACGGGCTGCCCTCCCGGGACTGTGCGATGGTAAGTATCCCTCCAGCGCTTTCTGTCACTGCAGAAACCAGGTTCGGGAAGGCCTTTCGAATGCCATCTAGATGTGTCTGTAGAAGGTTCATGCGCTCCTCATACCGGCATGGCTTGTGACAGCTCATGCCACAGGGCTTCACGTTCCCGGGGCGGTACCGAGGATTGCCCGGATTCGCTGTAGTACGTGCCCCATTCATCGGTGTGACTGGTCCATTGTGACCATTGGGGCTGTGTTCGAGGGGACTCGTTCAACAGCACATCTAAAGAAGGCTCGATGGGCCACGTGGCTGGAACTACGGGGCCACCATCTTCACTCTGGGCTTGCCAAATGTGGTGACCTGAGCCATACGGGCCGGTCTCATGGACACGGGCTCGTGCGAAATACCATCCAAGGGTCGGAGTGCCGACCGCGGCGGCCAGGTGCAAGGGCCCTGTATCTGAGCCAATGACGTGATGACAACGAGTGAGCGTTTGTGCCAGCTCATGAATGGTCGTCTGTCCGGTGATGTCCCAGATACGCCCTAGAATTGATGGTGGCAGCGTCTGCTGGATGTCTCGCGCACGGTCACATTCCGCTCCATGGCCGATCAAGACGACACGTCCTCTTGGGAGAACCGCCAGAAACCGGACAATCCAGGTACGCCAGACATCAACCGGGACCAGGCGGGCCGGATCCCCTGCTCCGACAATGATTCCAATCCATGGCCCGCCACCTCGCCCGATTTGTTCCAGATTGCGTGAGGGTGAGACGAGCGGCGGCAAACAGCGCGGAGGCATTCCCGGAGGGATGAGGCCGCACATGCCGCAAAAGGCATCCGATAAATGAATCCGATTTGATCGGCGGGTCCGCGCAATCTCCCGGACATAAGCGGCCCAGGGTGTCAGCTGCTCACTCAGCGGTCCCTGGGCGAGCGGTCCGACACACTCTTTCGCCAGGAGCGTACCGGCGACGATGGCCCGGGTGTGCTGATTGAGAACAAACGCCCGATCGTAGATGTGTGGACAGAGGGTGGCGAGCTCCTGTTCGATTTCCTCACGCTGGTCCGGCTGAATTCCCTGTATGGCTCGCGCCGCCCAGCGATGCCATCTTGATCCGTCCCATTCGATCACTCGATCGAGCCCTGGAATCAGGGTCCCAAGGTCCCGAAGCGGCTCGGGACAGAGGAGGTCGATGGTGTCGCGAGGACACTGCTTCCGCAAGGCGGTAATCATCGGCATCGTTTGCACGAGATCGCCGAGTCGCGCCAGTTGAATGACGATCGTTCTGGCCATGATCTCCTAGGCGTTGGACCCATTCATCGCCAACACACTCTCTTGGGCTGCTATGGCCTGTCCGAGCTCAACCAATCCCTCATACGTGGGAGCCAACGCGCGTAGCTGATCGTATTCCTGATGCGACGCGTCCACCTGATCGGCCCGCAGTAAGACTCCGGCGTAAGCGAACCGGACAGACAAATCACTGGGGTTCCGCGCGAGATAGTTGTGAAGCTGGACGCTTAACTCACGCCAGCGGTTCTGTGCGGTCCCCGCCCGCAGCAGCCAATGAATCACCTCTGCGTCGTCGGGGTTTTCCGCCAGAACCCGTAGGAAGGTCTGCCATGCCCCTTGCGGATAGGCACGACCCATCGATGCCATGCCGATTCCCATGAGACATTTCTTGCGATTGGCTCCCTGATTGAGCGCCGTGGTAAAGGCAATTTCAGCTTCGCGGTATTGTTCCCGCTGCATATGGAGGATGGCCCGAAGGAGTAGCGCCTCAGCATGGGTGGGATATTGTTTGAGCAACGCATCAACGCGGGTTGAAGCCATCGAGAGTTGACCGCCAGCTAACGCGGCACGAATCTCCTCCAGCTCGCGAAATGCGGGATCATTGAGGCTTTCAACTCGGCGTCGATACTCCTCCGCAATGCTGGGAAGTTTCATGGCCGTCGCCACGGATGCCGCCCATTGCAGAAGGGACGAGTCGGCCGGCCACTCCGCATACCGTTTCAAGACTGCCTCGACTGTTGCCAAGTCTTGGTGATGCGCTGCCCGTTGCACGGATGAGACGAGATCCCAGGCCTGTCGCTCTTGAGTGCTGTCGATCAGATGGAGCTTATACGAAGTGATTCCATTCTGATCTACCCCAACGGCTTTGTAGCCGTCTCCTGCATAGATGCTGTCGTCATCGACTAGCCACCAACAGTGCCCCCATCGCTGATGCAAACGATTGGCATTCGACAGGTCGTGCTGTTTGCGGCCCGGCGTCTGGCTTTCCAGGTGATACAGCACGCTGTGAGGTTGATAGACAATACGGCCCCGCTTGTCGCGTACTTTCAAACACAGATCGACATCCTCAAACCCGTTGATAAAGCCTTCATCGAACCCGCCGATTTCAGCAAACACGGAGCGACGGATCAGGAGACAGGCACCGGTCACGGCGTTCAATTCGCGCCGCTTGTTGACGGCCGGATGATCGCCGGCAAACCCATTATAGATATGGTACGGAGTCAGATTGTGTCGGTCGATGGCCACACCCGCATGTTGCACCGTACCGCCTTCGTACAGCAATTTACTGCCGACGACGGTGACGTCGGGATGTGCCTGTACTTCATCGACCAGCGCGCTCAGCCACCCTTTGAGCGGAATCGTATCGTTATTCAGAAAGACGAGGTACTCGCCCGTGGCGACCGCAGCCCCCTGGTTGCAGGCTTTGGCAAATCCCATGTTTTCGTCGTTCGTAATAATCCGAACGTCCCCGTCAAGCGACGCGAGGAATTCAGGAGTGCCATCCGTCGAATGGTTATCTACGACGATCAGTTCGAATGACACATCTTCGGTGGCCGGACCGAGTGCGATGAGACATTGACGGGTGAGGTCGACCTTGTTCCAGACCGGAATAATTATGGAACAGACAAACTGTCTACGGGGTTGATCTTTTCGGAGATTGGCGAGGTTCTGCTGCTGGTTCTCCCGCACGCCGGCATAGTTGGCCGCGTAAGGTGCATACTTACGATAGATAATTTCCATGGTTCTCAGGAAGATATCTTTCTTCTGACTCGACATCGACGAACCATCCGTACGCCACGTAAATTCTGCCGTTGTAGCGGCAAGGTGCTTGAATGGATAGCGAGTGGCCATCCTGATCCAGAGATCCCAATCTTCGTGGACGAAGAGGCTTTCGTCGAAGCATCCCACCTCATCAAGGACGGCGCGTTCATGCATGAGGCATAAAACCGGAATATAATTTCCAATCAGTAGTTGGTGCGGATTAAAGTCCTCGGCGTAGGGCTGGTCACGCTTGATCTCCGTGACCGTGTTATCGGACAGGCGTTCATGTACCCGCCAGGCGTCGGTATAGGCCACCTTGCAGCCGGAGTCTTCCAGGTGGGTTACCAGTGTCCGCAGATGGTGCGGAAGAAACCGGTCATCGTCATCCAAATAACACACATACTTACCTGAGGCCTGTCGCAATCCGGTGTTGCGGGATGCGGCCAGGCCTCGGTTGCGATCATGAGTGATGAGGGTGATTCGGCTATCGCGATTTAGGTCGGCGATGACTGCTTCGACGGGGGTTGTTCCGTCATTGACCACGACGATCTGGAAGTCTTGAAAGTCTTGATTGAGTACGCTCACGATGGCCATGCGGAGGCGATCGGGACGATTGTGTGTGGGAATAATGACGCTAACCATCGGCATTTTGTTGATCATTGGACAAGTTGGGACTTCCGCCGTCGCTATCCTCTGTGCCACCCATACTTGATATATAGGAAGCAGATTCATGGTCTTTAGGTTATGCGGAGTGGGCGCAGGAATGTACCGGAGGGTAGGAATCTCGACGTAGACCCGTTCGAGACCCAAGGGCGTGAAGCCCTGAGCGGTCATGTGCTGAGCGAGCCGTTCTTCGGTAATCCAGTCTTCGATCGGTTGGCAGGGAGGGGCGATGCGTTGCCACTGTTCCCACATTTCTCCTCGCGGCGTGGTCAGAATGAGGTATCCCTCTGAGGTCAGGAGCTGCCTCAGCTCCTCTAGGAATGCCGGTTTCTGAGGATCCGGCACGTGCTCAATGACTTCTGAGCACAACACTACATCATAGGGGGTGAAATCCTGGCGGTTCAGCACTGCTTCTGCCGTTCCAGCTTCGAAACGAATATGCGGGAACATTTTGCGGGCGTGGGCTACGACGCCTGCGACCGGCTCCACGCCTTCCACCGTCCCGTATTGCGAAGCCAAGTTACTTAGCCATCCCCGGCCGCTTCCGACTTCAAGAATGCGGAGTGTGGCATTAGGGTTACCGACCTTTACCCTCCGGAGGATATGTTCCAGAAATCCGGCGATTTTAGACCAGCGTGCGGCTTCATCATCATTCGGTTCGGGCGTTGACCAACCAGGGCTCTTCACAAACATGTTGATGTAAAACTGGTCTTGGTCCATTGAGCCCTCGTGTGATGGTGTGACAGGTGTGTGGTGTGGTCTATATGTGTCAGGTGGAATAGTTGCGGGTATTTGTGTGCGTGTCGCTGTCGCCATTTGGCCAATGGCTGGTTGAAGGGGCGCTGAGGAAACCTTGCTGAGGGAGTGGAACTGTGCGCGCAGGTGGTCACGCGTGCGCGCAATCGTTTCGGGAGTATCAAAGGATTGCGACAGGTGACCGTCGCGAACTAATGAGACCCAGCCCGCGAGGATGCACTCCCACTGAAAGCAGCTTTTCCAATGTTCATAACCTGAATGGGCCAGCTCAGCACAAAACTCCGGGTGTGCCATCAACTGTTCGACTGCCGACCGGAACTCGCTCAGGGGAAGGATCAGACCGCCGGCATGCTCGTTGGCCGTTCCACAACCAGGTGTCGCTATCCATGGCCGCTCCATACTCATGGACTCCAAAATGCAGAGCGGCGACACTTCGGCCTCAGAAGAGAGAACGATGAGATTAGCAGCTTGAATCGCTGCGGCGACTCCATCTCGATCAAGTCCCGGAATATAGAGTACGTCGGGGCGAGCCACGAGGACGCGTTGAACTTCAGCGACATACTCAGTTTCATGAGTCGGATAGCCGACCATGGCAAGCATGGCCCGCGGTGGTAAGTTCTGCAACGCGTCCAGTAAACCTAGGTGGTTCTTGACTCGATACAGATTGGCAACGTGAACGATGAGGAACCGATCTTCTGCAATCTTGTACTTCTCCCTAAAGTTGAAGGCGGGGCTGAGTATGGTCGTCCCATTCGGGACTATCGTGGCTGGAATAGCTGTCTCTCTGCAGAAGCGGGCATCGAGCGTGTCATGTCCGAGTGCGATGACGGCAGAGGTCTGTCCGGCCAATTGCTTCAACAGAGATTGGACTTCCGGCTTGGCCTGGATAAAGTCATATCCCTCCTGATTAATCGTCGGCTGGAAGAGAATCCGGCGATCCTTCAAATCATGGAGTTCGAGTATGGCATAAAAGAACGCGTTCATCGGTGAACCGAGTAGGATGTATGCATCATAGCTGTTTGACGCCACCAGGTGCTTCACCTGAACTGCGGCCGCAGGAATGCCATTTGTCATGCTTTCTGGCATGGCAACTTCAATGATCCCGATGCCACGATGGGTTAACTCTTTCCGGTCCTGATACCGATAGCAGGCCACGTGAACGGTCATGCCTGCGGCAATGAGGCCGACTCCCAGATCCTCCGCCACTCTTTCGACACCACCGACCGATGGCCAGAAGTATGGCGTCACGATCAGTACCTGGATTGGCGAATCGGACCGTTGCGGAGGTATCTCGGCTTGAGGTTGCTTCTGCTGTCGAGCGGCCAGCGTTTCTACAGAGGGCTGAGCGGGCACCGACGCACGCTTCCACCGGACTTGCTCAAAAGGAATTGGTGGATTGTGCAGCGGGGCTGCCGTGAGGCTGGGATCATAAGTTTGGGATACCGGCGGGGTACTCTTGAAGAGTCGTCCGAAGATCTCCAGTTCTTTCAGATTGTATGCTCGTGCGTCTTTCTCCCGATCCGGGACCCGAGGGGCATCGATAATGCCATGTGCGGCTCCGAGGAGCGCAAACAGTTGTACGATGTCGCCAGTCTCCCGGAACTGTTGCGCTTTCTTGTGAATGTCCGATGTCAGCAGATTCCATTGCCGGATATCTTTCTCATACATGGACTTATAGCGCCGATAGATCGTTTCTGGCGTATATTGTGTGCCATGACTCCCAAGTACATCGGGGTGAAGAATCCAGCGAATCCCCTGTTCTCCCATTTGGTCCAACAGATTCATTTCGCTGGCTTTGAGATCTCGGAATGACACTCGTTTCATCAGCTCGGTCCGATAGATCTTGATGCCTTGAATCGGACATTGCCGGTCCTCGTCGTACAGATGGAAACAGATCATTCCTACTTCAGATGGGGCTTGCGCCATTTGTTGTTCCATCCGGCTGACCGCACTGGGATGTAAAACCATGTCTTCATCGACCTGAATGAAGTACGGAGTCGTACATCGCGTCATCATTTCCTGGGCGGCGGCGCTGAACGGGCACACGTCTCGAATGATTTCTGTTCGGAACGCGACTCCACTTTGCTGGTCGATTGAATCTTGGCACGCCTGAAAGGTCTGGTCTCCAACCGTTAGGATAAACACCGTGGTAGAAATGGATGCCTGTGCAAAATCCCCTGAGCTATTCACAAAGGTAAACGGTGTTCCACGGCTTACGCCTGTCGGGAGCTCTGCGATCGTAGGCTGAATGCCATAATCCGGTTCCTTCCCTGTTTCAAGCCATTGCAGAATCTGATTCATGCGATGCTCGCCTGTATGGTGGGCGAGAAGTTTGCGTTGGCCTTGTCTTCCGATTGACTCAGCAAATCGCTGATCTCCGAGCACACGTTCAATCTGCCGGGCTAGTGCGATTGGATCGTCAGCTGGAAAGAGAAGAATCTCTCGATTGTCCTCAAATAGGGCATTAGTTCTTGGACGGCCTGGAATGCTCCAGGAAATCAGCGGTCGTGCTGTCGCCAGTGCTTCGAATACGCGCCCGCCGAAACATTTTGTGAGTCCGGGAAGATTAACAATGCCTGCCCATTGTGTTAGGCCGCTGAGCCAGTCTCGAAACTCCCCTTCCCTTGCCTCTCGGAGAGCGCTGACGTAGGCAGCCAAGTCGGTCTCAGCCATCTCATGGCCTTGTATGAGTCGGCTTCGGGTCAGGCATTGAATATCGTCGAAGCGCTGCTGATTTGGAGTCTGCTTGCCGTCGCCCTTCGCAAAGGTCATAGAGCAGCGGAGTGCGGGATGCTCGATCCATCCTGCACGTGGGCCATAGGGCGTTCCGTGGAACACCGCTTGGCCGTAACGTGGCGGATCTGATGAGGGTGCGACAAAGCGTCGAGGGATAAACCCAGGCCACCACAGCGCCGGTTTTGATCCTTGCGCGGATAGTTCTGTGGCGTCACGCTCATCGCACAGGAGGGCATGGGTCAAGAATTCGAATTGATGCAGGAAAGCTTGTTGTCGTGTGCGCAATCCTGGAGCCCACGCATAATCGTTTTCCTCATACTGCAAAGATTCCATTACAAAACCGACTCGAACCGGTGCTAGCTCAGTAAGCCATGTGAGGGTATCGTTATCAAGACGAGTGTGGACGAGCCAGACCCATACTTGATCAAATCGGCGACCTGAAAGAAAACGTCTCGCCTGTGACAGCCACGACAGCGGAGAAGACGGTGGAACGTCTGCAATCAATGGTAGAGTTGTGCAGGTAACCCCGTTTGCGGTGAGTCCTTCCCCAACCGCAAAGCTTGCGCCATAGGTCCAGGGGCGAGCCAGCTTCCAAGTAGGAAACTCAAGTTGAAGAAGCAGAATATTCATCGTTCAGATCCGTGCATATTCCAAGAACGGTATCGACCGACAAAGTCGTATCGATTGATGAGGCTATAAAGTGCTGTATCTAGGCATATGGCAGAGATAAATCTTGCTATGTCTGCCGGATTACTTGGCCAATGATCTTGCGGGCTCTCCTTCAGAACTCGAGAAGCCAGTGTCTTACCGTAGTGTTGGATTCCCTCAATCGACTGAGTCGAAGATCATTGAGTTGGCGTAAGCCCGCTATAGCTGATCAAGGGAATGCTATCGTCAATAGGAGCTCTTCCAATTAACGTGCCAGCGATTGGTGCTGCATTCGGATAAAGAAGGCGATAGTTAGGTGGGAGGCTTAAGGAACTGATGGAGCACTCGGCAATATGTGCCGGGTATGCAGGTAGAATCAGTCCTGCTCGCGGCTGTGGACGTCAAGTATTATTCCAGAGGAATTATGGGGTGGACTTTCTGCGTGGTCAATTGTTCGATGGCCTGTTGGACGGATCCACCCCACCCTCGGTATTCAATATATTCCATTTCTCGAAAGCGAAATTCGATCCCGAGCGTGCAGGAGCCCTGCGCGGCCTCGGCACTTTTGACAAGCCCTGTCAAATTTGTGACGTGACCGAGTCCGGCCAGTTCAAACTCCATGCGGAGTTTGGTTCCTGCCCGTAGCCATGCCGGAGCGTGCGGGACGATGACGCTACAGCCACCGATACTCAGATTTTGAAGAAGCCCGCCGACGATCGCCGCCGACGGTACTTTGCCCACCGGGTTGTCGTCGGCCCGTTCGAGGACAATCGGCTCACAGGAGGATACCCGGGCATGTTTGCGCAAATGCATTTCCTCTACGCTTTGCGGAAATGCAATGAAGAGGAGCGGTACCGGAGCGCTCAGCATGTCTCGAATTTCGGTTCGATACCCGACGAGCTTCCCGTCATGGAGATAGCTGACCGTGCAGAGCGTTCCTCGCGGAATCTCCGTCCCATGGCCGACTTGCAAAGGCCATTCACATACCAGCCACGCATGGTCTTTCCAGCCAAGGAGCGTTGACCCGTACATCCCCTTCTGCCCGTTGAGTATGAGTGACAGTTTGAGGGAGAGCCCGACGGCGAGAAACGAGGTCGGCGTTGGTTGTGTCGTGGTTACCTCATTCATGAGGGCTCCTGATCGAGATAGACGCCGGGATTGATTCCGGTGCTCACGGGATCTGCGACCGCCACAATTGATCGCCGCATCGGCCCTTCGATCCGAGCAAGATCAATGGTCTCAGGATGCGACACAATCGCATTTCCAGCGCCCTTCACCACAATGACCTCAGGCTCAAGAGGCGTAGGACGATTGATTCGGCTGACGACCGCTACCTCTCCTGTATTGAGCCGGACGACTGAGCCGACCGGATAGACACCGACGACCTGGATAAATCGTTGGACGAGCGTATGTTCAAGATGGCCCTTTTGCGAGATGAGATACAGGAACTGCAGGGCTTCATGCGGCGGTTTGGCTTTGTGATAGCAGCGATCGCTTGTGATGGCATCGTAAATGTCCACGACGGCGGCCATCATCCCGAATTGGCTGAGTTCGCTCTTCCGGCGCTGATAGGGGTAGCCCGTCCCGTCCACGCGCTCGTGATGCTCCAGGGCCGGCTTCAGGTAGGTGTCTGTCAACCCGGTCGTGCCTGACAGAATTTCAGCTCCCCGCATCACGTGTTGTTTCATGATTTCAAATTCATGAGCTTCGTATTTGCCCGGCTTATTCAAAATCTCCAATGGGACTTTCGTCTTTCCGATATCATGGAGCAAGGTGCCGACGCCGAGTTGATGCAACAAGGCGTCATCGATCCCCAGATTACGTCCGAGCGATAAAGCCAGCAGCGAGGTGTTGACCGAATGGAAGAAGGTATATTCGTCAAAATGCTTTAGGCGCGAAAGACTCGTGAGAGCGTCGGGATTCCGGAGGACGCTGTCGGCCATCTCCGATACCACCTGATTGACCGCGTCCATATTGATGTCGCGGCCCATTCGAACGTCGAGCATCGCTTCTTCTATGACATTCTTCGCCGCGGCATACACGAGCTTGGCGGCCGGCAGTTCCTCTTCGAATGAAATGCCGTTCACTACCGGGGATGCGGTGAGGACGGGAGGGGTATCGCTGGCTTCGGAAGACACCCGGATGCCCTCCCCGGTTGCGGGGGAATCAGTTTCCAGCTCTCCTGAAACGTCGAGCATTTGAACACCGGAGGCTTTGAGTTGCTCCACCTGCTCCATCGATGTCACCGCCATACGGTGCCGGAAAAAAGGCGTCGCAAACCAGGAACAATCGAGGTTCTCGATGCGCATGCCGGGGCGAAGCTGGTCGATGTGAATGCGCATGGACATGAATGACGGCTGCGGGTGTCCGGTAAAGTTGTGGTCGAATCGACGCTTGCTTCTGTATCGGAAAGGGAGCGGCGATTCTTGAGGGAGATCTCACGACAGAGCGCAGGGGGGATAAACAATGCCGGATCAGGGGGGGCCGCGTTCAGTCGTTAAGATCATTCCATCGGGAACCGATATGACATGTGGGGTCCTCTCGAAGTGGACATCCATATTCGGAACGCGGCAACCGAGGAGATACGAATTCATGAGTGGGATGAAACGCATTTGCATTGAGCAACTGATACCGGGCATGTTCGTCGTAGAGATGGATCTTCCGTGGTATCGAACACCGTTTCTTTTCCATAAACGTCTGATTCGTGACGTTGAAACGATTGGAGTGATGAAACGGCTCGGTGTCCAACACGTCACCATTGATGCGACCAAGGGACTGGATGTGCAGACGCCGGCACACACACCGCCCATCACATCGGAGACTGCAGCAGGCGCGTTGGATGCCGGATATCCTGGGAATGAGGCGCTGAAGAACGCCGGTTCGGCCCCTATGGACGGCGGCGAGGCTCAGGTCGCAGCCGTGTATGGAGAAGCGCAAGAGGCAGTGGAGCGCATCTTTGCCGATCTCGAGCGCGGAGTCCCCCCGACTCCGGCCGCGACCAAGGTGATCGTGGAGGGCGTCATCAAACAGGTGTTACACCACCGCAGCGCACTCCTGCTCCACAGTACCTTTCTCAAGGTGAAACAGTTCGATCGTTCGCTGGGCGCCCATGCGTTGGATACCGCTATCCTGTCGCTGATCGTCGCAGTCGAGAGCGGTGTCGATCCGTCCCTCTACGAATACCTGGGGATGGGTGCGCTCCTGCACGATGTCGGGTATGTCCGACTCCCCCGCAATCTTGTCCGCAAACGAGACGAGTGTAATGAGTCGGAACAGCGCCTCTTAGACCAGCACACCCAATTGGGCGTCACCGTGCTCGGGGAGCAAGCCGGTTTCCATCAGGAGGTGTATCGAGTTGTCATGGAGCATCACGAACGCTGCGATGGAAGCGGGTATCCACGGAAGGTACAGGCCGTGGACATCTCGCCACTGGCCCAAATTGTCGGGATCGTGGACCTCTACGACAAAATGGTCAGCCGCCGCGGAGGCCGACCGGCGATGATTCCCCATGATGCGGTCCGTCAATTATTTCTTGTCGGGGAACGCGGACAATACCCCAAACCGTTAGTTGAGGCGGTCATTCGAAGTATCGGCGTGTACCCGGTCGGAAGCCTCGTTCGTTTGAATACGGGAGAACAGGCGGTGGTCGTCGGCGTGAATTCTGAACAACGATTGAAACCTCGAGTGAAGATTACCGGGGGGCCGCACGGAGAGTCCTATTCGAATCCCGAGCAAATCGACTTATCTCTTCCTTCACAGGATAAGATCTCGCGTACCGTCTTACGCGTGCTGGATCCTGTCCAAGAGCGCGTCAATATTGCCATGTACCTGGGTGATATCACGGATCAGGCCGCCTAATGAAGCAGCGTCCCCAACGGCGGCGCTCGGCGTCGTCTCGGCCAACCAAGAAGAGATCGCCCCAGTCATACGAAGGACTCTTGGACGGACTGCCGATTGGCGTCATCCTGTTGAGTCCTGTTGGGGTCATCTCCGCGATGAATGCCGAAGGCGTCCGTTTGTGCGGGGGGGCGGCGACGGGATATATGGGAGCATCATTTCCGGAACTGTGGGAGCAGTTGACCGGGCTGAACTCTGACGTCACCCGGCAACTCATTCGGCAGGTCCACTGCGAGAAGCGACCCAGGCAACCGGCTCAGGTGATCCTACAGCAGCGCCCGGGCCGTGCGATTCCGGTTGAGTGGACCTGTATGCCTGTCAGCTTCGATCAACACCTCGGAGTTGCCGTCAGTCTCAACGATACGACTCGAGAGCAGGAGCTCGCGCACGATCGTAATCGGCTCGCATCGATTGCTGACGAGAGTCCGTACCCGATTCTTGAGCTCGACGATCAGGCCAGCCTGCTCTATGCCAACCCGGTGATGAGCGGACTCTTAACTCGATTCGGCTACGGGACTGACGGATTCCCACAAGTAGCTCCGCAGAACTTACCGGATCTGGTGCGGCGTTGTTTGGACTCGGATGCGCCCATCCAGGAGATCGCCTCCCGCCTCCCCGACACACGTTATGCGTGGGTATTCTGTCCGGTGAAGGCAGACCGCCATGTCCGCGGATATGCCGTGGACCTCACAGACACTCAGCGCGCCAAAGAGGCGCTCCACGCCTCGGCTGAGGAACTGACCGCTCAGAACCTCCGGTTGGATCGGGCGCTTCAGGAGGCGCAAGCCGCCACTCATACCAAGGCGGCGTTTCTCGCGACAATCAGTCATGAACTGCGCACCCCCATGAATGGGGTAATCGGAATGACGAGCTTGCTACTGGACGCCGCACTGACGCCCGAACAGCGTTCATATGCCGAGACTATTCGCCAATGTGGGGAAGCGTTGCTGCAATTGATCAATGATATCCTGGAATGCAGCAAGATCGAAGCGGGCAAGCTCGAGCTGGAGTCGATCGAGTTTAATCTTCGCACGACCCTGGAAGATGTGCTCAAGCAGTTTGCCGAACGAGCCGAATCCAAAGGATTGGAATTGACCGGCCTCATTCATGCGGCCGTGCCAACCGGATTGCGGGGCGACCCCGGCCGGCTCCGCCAGGTCCTGACGAATCTCGTCGGGAACGCCATTAAGTTTACCGAGCACGGAGATGTCACCGTACAGGTGTACCTCGAAGAGGAGACCGAGAGGGATGCCTTACTCAGATTTGACGTGACGGACAGCGGCATCGGCATTAGCGAGGATACTCAAGGCAGGCTCTTTCAGCCGTTTGTCCAGGCTGATTCGACCATGACCCGGCGGTATGGAGGCACGGGACTCGGTTTGTCTATTTCCAAGCAATTGATTGAGTTGATGGGCGGACAGATCGGCGTAAAGAGTACGCCTGATCACGGCAGCACCTTCTGGTGCACGGCCCGCTTTCCGAAGCAGCCTTCGTCGGTGTCGGCCATTCTTCCCATGGCGGATCTTCAAGGCCACCGTGTGCTCATCGTGGATGACAATGAGTCCAACCGCCTCATCTTGCATCATCTGGTCTCCGGCTGGGGCATGCAGGATGTCCTTGCAGAGGATGCGGCTAGCGCCGTGGCACACATTGAAGAAGCGTATCGGCATGGCACCTCATTCGATTGCGCGATTGTCGATATGGTGATGCCCGGCAAAGATGGTCTGCAGTTGGCGGCCGAACTGCAGAGACTCTCCTCTGCCGCTTCAATGCGTATCGTCGTCATGACCTCTCTCTTGCAACGGGGACATGCCGAGCGTGCTCGCAAGGTCGGGGCAAAGGGCTATCTCACCAAGCCCGTTCGACATGATGAATTGCGGGACTGCCTGCGCACGGTGCTCGGCATGGCACATGCTTCGGTTGAGACGCCGCAGTCTGGTGATACCACGACGCCACGTTTGGTCACGCGACACACATTGGCGGAGCATGCCACGCGCCGAAAGGTGTTAGTCGTTGAAGATAACAGCGTCAATCAGAAGCTTGCCGTACGGATGCTAGAGAAGCTCGGATACCGGCCCGATCTGGTCGAGAATGGGCAGGAAGCATTAGCCGCACTCGACGCAGGGGCTTATGACGCGGTCCTCATGGATTGCCAGATGCCGGTCATGGACGGATTCGAAGCCACGGCGGCGATTCGTCGGCAGGAAGCGGCAGGAAAGCGCTATGCCGGCGCCGGTCATTTGCCGATCATCGCCGTGACGGCCAATGCGATGCAAGGTGATCGTGAGCGCTGCCTCGCTGCCGGCATGGATGCCTATCTTGCCAAACCTATTAAGCTGGAGGATGTGCGTGCCACGCTGGCACGGTGGGTTATATCCCCTGCTTCTGTCGAAACGGACAAGGGCGCAGTTAAGAGCTTGGGGTCGGTGTCCGAGGGACGGGCCATCTTCGATCCGTCCCAAATGCTCCAGAATATCGGAGGCGATCAGGATCTCATGGTCCAGCTGGTTGACCTGTTCCTTGAACGCCAGGCCGATATGATGAGCCAGGTCCGGCAGGCCCTCGCTCTTGGAGACGCTGCGGCGGTTGAGCGATCGGCTCATACGCTCAAGGGAACGGCCGGCAATCTCTGCGCTCCGGAATTAACACTGGCCGCGGGCCGCTTAGAAGCCGTCGGTCGGCTGGGGATGCTGCACGATGCTCCGGCCGTCTATGCTCATCTCGAAATGGAGATGCTTCGCTTGCTTCATGTCCTCGAAGAGTATCGTGGGGCGAGCGGTGCCATGACACAGGCCGCCGCCTGATGCCCCTCTTGTTTCATCCTGTGTTCCGGATCGAAAAGAAGATCAGGCGGAACAGACAGCCGATGTCACCGACGTGGGGGCAAGGGTCTCAACTGAGGATCTGTGTGAAAACAGCGGGAAGCGAGTGGGATAGTTGTCGGAGAGGATCAGCTGTTTACAGAATTTTGTGCGAGGGTTCATGAGGAGCGGTCCCCGCAGATTTGCCGTGATGCCTGTGGGGTCGTTGGAAGGAATGGTGAGCAGCACGGACAGAATCAACTCGTCGGCATCCTTGCCGTCCACCTCAAGAAGCGCTTCAGGGGAAACCTGGACATCATATTCGGGGTGAAAATAGGCAGGATCGAGAATGACAAACGCCAATCCCGGTTCGTCCAGTGACTGCAGCCATTTGAACGGCGCATCCGTATCGTGATCGAAAATGACGTAGCGACGACAGTCTGGAAATCCAAGAATGCCGTTCGGAAATGTCAGGACTGAGTCCGGTCGAACGTCACAGTTACCGAAACGGGTCGAACGACATTGCATCATGCATCCTTATGGAGCGCTCCGCCGCTTCGGCGGTGCGAGGTGTCGGAAGGCGTCGAGTGGAATGACTTGCGTTCTCGATGCCAAGTGATTCTCGTCCTGAATCCGTGCATAGACTTCATCGCGATGCACCTCGATCGTGTGAGGGGCCTCGATTCCCAGTCGAACCTGTCCGCCCTTCATTCCGAGGACAATGACCCGGATATCCGGGCCGATGGTGACACCTTCACCGCGTCTTCTTGTCAGGACCAGCATGACCGCCTTCCATGGCTGTTGAACCGATACACCCTACGAGTCTATCGGTCTTTCTGCTGAAACCTTGAGTCCCCTGTCCTTACTTATTGAAGATATTTCAGGAGGGAATTGCCGAACAGTTGATTCAGCGTACGACTGGCTGCCTCGATCGCGTATTGTTGCAATGTCAGGTCAGAAATGGCTTTGGCCAGGTCTACATCTTCTGTTTCGGAGAGGGTCTTCGAAAAGAAAGTCTTCGAATCTTGCAGGCGATCTCCACTAGTCGTCAGGCGGTTTGACAAGGCTCCGACCTCTCCAATGACTGCACCGGTTTGATTCAGCCCCGTCGTCAGATTGCCGATCGTGTCGTTAATGCCGCCTCGATAGTTACTTCTCAACGATGTCACGAGCGACTTGATGGAGGCAAACAAATCGACATTAGGCCCGACGAATATACGGTTGCCCGCGATGTTTGTCTGAACGGTTTGGTTGTTTCCAATTTCAATGTGATGAACGCCTGTATCGCCCTGATATTGCGCCCCGCTCACGACGGTAAATTTGTCCCCTGCTGCCGGCCCCGAGGCTCCGGTAGACAATTGAAGCCGCAACCCTTCAAAGCTGATTTCTGTACCGGTGCTATAGGTTTGATTGGCGAGCACCGTCCTAGGAGCAAGACTCACCGCAAAACTATCTCCGCTTTGAGGGCTACCCTGTTGCCCGGTACTGAGGATGACCCGAAGTCCATCAAACTCAATCGCATTGCCGGACACATAGGTATTTCCGGAAGACACCGTGGTGCTAGTGGTTGTATTGACAATGTTGTATTGCGTACTTGAGGTAAATTGAATGGCGTAATTATTCAGGGTCAGACTGGCCGGGTTGATAATGCCGGCGTCGGAGACGACGGCGCCGCCGGTATTCGCACCATTTCGCGTGACACCGACAGGGCCCGTGACATCGAGCACATCATACTTTGTAGCGGAGGAAAATCTGACGATGTAATCATCTAAAGTCACTTGGTTGGGATCGAAGACGGAACCTTGACTGACGATAGCCCCACCGGTGTTGGTTGAGCCGGCGCTGGTGGTGGCAGTCATCGCGAAGGGGCTGGCACCAGTTGTCTTACTTCCTCCCACTAGCCCTAGCAACGTGAGCGCAGTTCCGCCTGTGATGCTCACGGTCGATGAGGGCCCGTGTGTATCGGAGGCGATCACCAGATGATCTGTGTCGAACGTGACGGTAACATGCTTGTTGCTGGCAGCCAACGCAGCATCCGCGTTGATTTGGGTTTGCACCCGGTCTGCGAGCTGGGGGCCGGTGAAGCTTCCGGTGGCAGCGGTCAAATCAATGGTGCCGGATGTGACGCCGTCGACGGAGACAACCAGTGTATCATTCGTTCCATTGGTCAATGTCACGGGTGACGTGATCGCAAGTCCGGTTGTTCGACCATGAGTGCTTGTTCCGGTAAAGATGGGCTGGCCATTCAATTCGGTATTGGCAGTTTGAAGAACTGCCGAATATAACTGCCGGACCTCGCTGGACCCGATGACGCGCTCAGACAAACCGTTGGTATCACTTTTGAACTGAACAGCCAGTTCTTGGATGCGGCTCAGCGTGTCGCTGGTACTGGTTAGGAGGTTATCGCTGAGATCCAATCGTGTTTGGCCAAAAGAAATATTGCGTAGCCGCTGTTCAATCGCGGCCAATGAGGTTTTATCCAATACAATATGATTGAAGGCGCTCGGATCGTCAGATGGTTGCTGAACCTGTTTGCCGGTTGAAACCTGCTGCTGGATTGCCAACGCCCGCGCCCGTGATCGCTCGAGGTTGTTGGCCAATATGCCAAAGGTTTGTTGCTCGGTGACGCGCACAGCCCACCATCCCTTCTATCGCTTCATCGCAAACAAGGTGTCATACATATCGTTCGTAGTTTGAACCAGCTTGGATGCTGCTTCGAATCCACGTTGAAATTTCACGAGATTAATAAGTTCTTCATCAATCGAAACACTGGATACCTGTGCTCGAAAGGTCTGGATTTGCTCGCCAAGAATTTGCTGGGCCGTCAAGTCTTGATCAGCCGTTTGAGCAGAGACGCCGAGATTTGCCGCCGCACTTCGATAGGCATCAGAGAGGGTAGAATTGTTCAAGCTGGTGAAGTTCTGAGTCTGCAACGCAACGAGCTGTAAGAGTGTGTCGTTGTTGCCTGGAATACCAGCTCTGGTTGATGAAGCCGCAATCGTTGCGGGATCGGTCAGTGATACCGACAGATTTGCAGCTGCATCATGATAGGAATTCACTCGGAATACGTCGTTGGTCGTGGGGGTGCCGGACACCGTCACGCTTTGACCGTCGAAGACGAATGTTGTGGGAGTGCTATAGGTGCCGGAGGCGGCTGTGCTCGTCCCGCTCAAAAGTCCCAGACTAGTCCGAGCCGTACCGCCGGTGACATTGACTGCAGAGGTTGTGGTCGTTCCATTAGATGTGATCACAAAACGGTTGGTCGTGGCGTCGAACGTAACTGAGGCCGTCACGCCGGCAGTCTGCAAGTTTGAGTCGGCATTAATCTTCGTCTGAATCTCTTGAGCGAGAGCAGCTCCTGAAGTATAGGATTGTCCTGGAGAGGCGGCTCCGGTCAACGTGATTGTTCCGGATGTGACGCCGTCAACAGATACGGCCAAGGTATCATTTGTGCCGGTGATGACAGAAAATGGAGCGGCGCTCGAAGGTGGAGAGATCGCGGTTCCGGTATAGTTGCCTCGAATGGTCGAGCCCGTCGTCGTGTCAACTATGGAGTAGGCCGAAGCAGAGGTGAACTGGATTTCATAGTCGTGAAAGGTCAATAGGCTATTCGCGGTGATGGCTCCCCTGCCAATGGTCGCCGTCCCCTGATTATTGGCATCAGCCGTGGCCGTCACACTGGGTGGAGAGAAGAAGTCCCGCCCGGTGGAACCGTCCAGCCCATAACCCTGGCGATGAATGATATTCACGGCATTCGAAAGAGTGGAGGCAATACGATCGAAGTTGTCCTGAAGATTTGCTACGGTGGTGTCGCGTAAGTCGAGCAGACTCCGCAGCCGGCCGCTCGAGATCTGGGCATCCAAGCTGACTGTACGCGTCCCGCCTGTCGAATAGCCAACGTCAACTAATCCGTTGTTGGCGGCTGTGGGGACGGCAGCCAAATCTCGATGTGTATTCCCTTCGACAAGGACTTGTCCGCGTGCTGCAAAGACGGTCAGTCCCCCGTTGCTGTTTTCAATGCTGGTGACGTCAATGCGTTTGGCTAGTTCGTTTAATGCGAGATCCCGTTGGTCTCTGAGGTCGTTGGCATTCTGTCCCGTGACTTCGGCCGTGACAATTTGTCCATTTAACTCGGCGAGTTGCTTTGAAAGACTGTTGATCTCTGTGACCGTTTGAGTGACTTGGAAATTCAACGATTGCTTCGCTGTGGCAAGGTCGGAGGCTGCCTGGTTGAGCGTCGCCGACAGCTGAGAGGCTTTGGCTAATAACACGGAGCGCGGGGGTAGCTCACCCGGCGAGGTCGACACATCCTGTAAGCCGGCAAAGAAATCGTTGAGACTAACCCCGACCCCATGGCCATTACTATCTGAAAAGATACTTTGAAGTCTGAACAACTCATCTCTGGACAGCGACAATCTGCCGAGGGTTTGATTTGATGACGTGAGCTGTTTATTGACGAATTGGTCGACATACCGGCGTATGGACGTAGCCTGTACCCCGGTCCCCGTCATGCCGGGCTGGCCATTGAGGGGCGGCCGCTCCGTAATGACGGCTTCTTGTCGCGAGTATCCTGGTGTATTCACATTAGAGACGTTATGGCCAGTGACGGTCAGCGCCTGCTGAGAGGTAGCGAGGGCGGTACGGGCAATATCAAAAAGAGAATTTAGACCAACCATAGGCTATCCCTGCTGGTAAAGAACGGCGGATGTCGGGTTGCCAGAAACAGGTTTTCCCGTCCGGCTGTAAGATTTGCCGTCCGTCATGGCGGTCGCTCCGGCAGTGAGCGCTTGTTCGATAAACCCACGGAAGTTCTCGATGAGCACGACATTGAGTTTGATCTCTTCCCTAACTCGCTTCGCGATGACCATCAGTGCATCGTGATGATGGCGAATCGTTGAAACTTCCGAGCCATTCCAGCGATCAAGCAGCACTTGTAACGAAGAGATCGGTCCAGGCAGAGAAGCCGAATCGCCGATCTGGCGAACTACCCGCTCTCTTGCGTCAGCAATGGACTGAAGTTGCTCCAGAACCGCGATGCGGCGGACGTTAATCGGGTGGAATTCGCCGATGGCGAGGGTTTTGATCGCCTGACGTTCAGCCTCGACTGTTTCGAGAAGGGCCTGGCAAGAAACCTGCTCGCGGAGGAGGATATCGATCAATTGTGCTGACAGTGCCGTTGAAACCGAAGACATACGCGCTCCTTGCGAACTTGCTTCGGACGTTATGCAGCCATCCTGGCTACGTGGCCGATGTGGATCGTGACTGCTACAACACCGCGTCGGTCAGAACCTGCTTGATGAGTGCATCGCCGACTTTGCGACCACTGACATCATAGGTGCCGTGTTCGATAGCCTTCTTGATCTGCTCTAAGCGGGCGCTCCTTTCGTGATCCGGAGCCTGGCCCAGCGCGCGAATGCGCTGCAGCTCTTTGGCCTGTTCCGAAATCTGGACCCGGTCATTCCCCGTCTCTTTCTGAGACGGTTGCCGTTGCGTCGACGGACCCTTCGTCTCCTGTGTGCCTAAGAGAATCTTGGCCAGTTGATCAGAACGACCTGAACCTGGGATCTGCATATCTCTCTCCTTCTTCTGGGAAACGGTTGAGCCAACCGGGGCTTTCCCCTCTCGGTTGCTTCAAACCCTGTCGCACACCTTATCGGTCTTCACTGTCTGGAACTTTAGCGGTTGGCGGATAATTCTTTTCAATATATTCTTGAACCATTTGGGTAATCCCGATGCCCCCTGACTCAGACGCCCTATTCCCAATCTCCTGGTCATAAAAGGAGTAAAAGTATGAGCCCATCTTCCCGGACATCTCAGATTCGTGGACGGTTTCCCTCATGACCTTCATCAGGTAGGACACAAAGAACGCTTCATACTGCTTGGCGGCCTTAATTAGCTCTTTCTGATCACCAGGGCTGCTCTTTACTTTCACCGAGTTGACTTCACTCTGGTTCCTCAGTGGATCAGTGAAGATCGGAGAAGAAAGAAACTGCGCTTGAGTCGAATCATGTATATTCATTGGGACTCTCGTGTAGTACAAGGGCACATAGCCGTCTCTGCATGATGGTAAATAGCCCATATAATCATCATGTTACCTATATAATCTCAAGATTCGCTTGGAGTGCTCCTGCCGCCCGCAGTGCCGAGAGAATCGATACCAGATCTCTGGGCGTCACCCCGACAGCATTCAGCGCTCTCACGACCTCACCCAGCGTGACAGTCTCGTCAACGACAATCAACCGAGACTCTTGTTCCTTTACCTCAGTCTGCACATCCTCCGTCACGGTAGCCGGCTGACTGCTGCCTGATCCAATGAACGGTGCAGGTGGTTGAGAGACGTTAAGGGTATTTTTCACGGAGATCGTTAGATTTCCATGAGAGATTGCACAGGTTGAAATCCGTACATGCTCGCCCAGGACCACAGTCCCGGTCCGCTCGTTCACTACCACTTTGGCGGCCATGTCGACCGAGACATCAAGCCCTTCAATCGAAGCAATATATTCTACGACTCGACCGTGGAAGGTCGCGGGAATGGTGGCTCTCACGTGACCGGCATTGACGGGTAAGGCACTACCTTTTCCAAAAACCCCATCAATGGCCTCAGCGGTCCGGATGGCCGTCGTAAAGTCCGGCTGCCGGAGCATCACCGAAACAGTCTCCCAGGCATCGATATTGACCACCAATTCCTTTTCGATGATCGCTCCTCCGGGCACAACCCCGGCGGCCTGGTGATTCTTGGTCACCGTGGCTCCTCCCGGTCCGCCGACCCCACCCAGAAATCCTCCGACCGACACAGGCCCCTGCGCCACGGCAAACACCTGTTGATTGGCCGCTTTGAGAGGAGTCAGCAAGAGCGTCCCGCCTTGCAGGCTTTTCGCATTGGCCATCGAAGACACGACCACATCAAGGGTTTGGCCGGGCTTGGCGAACGGAGGGAGCTTGGTGGTGACCATCACCGAGGCAATATTTTTCGTGAGGAGCTGGATTGGATCAATGACCAGATTGATCCCCATCTTATTCAGCATGGACATCATGGCCTGGATCGTAAACTGGCCGCCGATCACCTGATCGCCGGTTCGATCGAGCCCGACGATCAATCCATAACCGATCAGTTGATTTTCCCGAACGCCTTCAATGGCTCCAATGTCCTTGATCCTGACCGCCTCCGCTGAGAGCGGCAGGCCCAAGGCCCCGATGAACAGTCCTACCATCAATGACCTGGCCCAACGTGTAATCATTTCAGCCGTAATCCTTTTTGTTACAACTTCTGCGCGGACTGAATGTGCGACTTTCGACCCAAGAGCATTCTCGAAATCCAGCCCTGCTCCGAGGCCGACTCCTGCGGAATGCTGACTCTGTGTTTTCCGCGATGCCAATACCCGGTTCGACGGGGATCCTGAGGCGGGTCTAAGTCCGCTCTCCTCACCACGCCGCTCATCACCATCATTTGCAACGATTGAAGTGAGACCGTCCCACGCCAGAGTTCCCACTTCGCCGAGACTTTCCGTTTGGCCGTCGTTTTCACAAGGGACGTCCTTCGTTAGAATGGGTAGACCCAATCGAGAATGCGCACCAGCCACCCGGGCCGCTGCACATCGTCCAACACTCCCAATCCTGCATATTCGATTTTGGCATCGGCGATTGCCGAGGAGAGCACCGTATTCTTGGTGTCGACATCCACCCGTCGCACGATTCCGGCGATGGTCATCAACTGCTTTTCACTGTTGACCGTCACTTCACGCCGGCCTTCAACTCGTAAGTCACCGTTCGGAAGCACTTCCACGACAATCACCGAGATCGTACCGGTTAATGTTCCCTCCCGGCTGGTGGCGCCCTTTCCGCTGAATTTGTTACTTGCCGACGCATCGACCCCGAGTCCTCGCCTGGCTTCGTCGCCAAGCCGGATCCCGGGAATGCCGATATACCCGGCTCCGGTCCCGGCTAACGAATTCGATAACGTCGAATCGCGTTGCGCGGCTGTATCGGCCGACTTGGACCCTTTATGCTTTTCGACGATCTTAACGGTGAGAATGTCTCCCACCCGCATGGCGCGCAGATCTTCATACAGGTATGCGCGACCGTTCTCTTCTTGCCACAGCGATCCAAGAGTCTTGGGCGGAGGCAATGATGGCACGGTCAACTTGGTTGAAGTCGAGGCTGTGGGTATGAGACTACAGGCGCTCAGGATCAGGCCGGCTATCATCACACCCCATGTTCGAATGTTTGCAGCGCGCATGCGTGATCCTAAAACTCCACTTGCACGAGGCCTGGGGCGATAATCTTCGCCCGCAGCTCTCGTCCCGAATCAAGGTTAGCCACCATCACGGTCTGTCCGACTTGTCCGCTTCCCTTCGTCACTCCTGATGTTTGAACAGAAAAGTTCCCACGCCGTGCTTCAATCATGACGTGATCCCCCTTTTTCACCATAAATGGCTTTTTCAGGAAGGTCGGACGTAATGGAGTATTCGGCTGGAGTGGACGAGCCGTGCTCTTTCCAATGACGGCTTCCGGGTCCGTGATGAAGGGATGCTTCACATCGTAGGTGATGATACGCGCGGTCGTCAGATCATCCGGCTCAATCGTTTCCTCAGATTTGAGGAAACGCGCCGGAACGACCACATCAATCATGGCGGAAATATCAGCGAGTGCATCAATGGTCTTCCACGTATTCCCATTGACCATGACCTGGATAGAGAAGCTTCTTCGCCCCATCGTCGTGGAGCCCCCGGCTACGGAAGGGATTTGCAGTTCAACCACTCCGACCGGAATCTTGATCGGGTCCAGCGGCTCCAGAAGGGTGACTTGCACCGATTTCACCCGGGTTCCCCATTCACCTTCGAGATATTTCTGAATGGTCTTTTGGATCTGCTCAAAATGCAGCTCCCGCATCGTCGGCCGAGTCGAATCCAACTTGCTGAGGGCCGGTCCGTTGATCCCTTGTTCTCCAATCGATACCGGCTTGGCCAACTTCTCCGAAGTGGCGCCGATGGCCGGGGTGGCCCCAGCGGCGAGGATACAAGCGGCGGCGATGATGCGAATACTGGTCATAGCGTCTTCCTTACCGTCTGAGATTGTTCGCGATAGACATCATCTCGTCAGACGCTTGAATCGTCTTTGAGTTAATTTCGTAGCTCCGTTGAGCAACGATCATATTGACCATTTCCTCGGCCAGGTTGACGTTCGAGCTTTCTAAAAATCCCTGTTGAATCGTTCCGAATCCGGTCGAGAATCCACCGGTACCTTGTGTCGGAGGACCAGACGCGAAACTATCGATGAAGAGATTATTTCCCATCGCCACGAGTCCGGCCGGATTGTCGAAGCGCGTCAATTGAATTTGGCCGACCTGGGACGCCTGCGTCACGCCAGGGAGCAAGACGGAGACGGTCCCGTCCTGACCGATATCCATTTTCAACGCACCGGAGGGAATGGTAATCACGGGATTCAACAAGTCACCGTCACCCGTGACCAAGTTGCCGACGTTATCTCGCTTGAATGACCCGTTTCTGGTGTACATGATGGTTCCATCCGGTCTGGAGACTTGGAAGAACCCCGGTCCATCGATCGCGATATCCAGATCATTATTGGTCTGGCGCATGTTGCCCTGGAGCCATTCCTTCGAAACAGTTGTCGGGCGGACCCCGGCGCCGACTTGAATGCCGACCGGAAACACGCCGACGTTCGACGCACTGGTACCCGGCAATCGTTGAATTTGGTAAAGCAGATCGGCAAACTCCGCCCGGCTGCGCTTGAAGGAGTTGGTATTGACGTTGGCCAGGTTGTTGGCGATCGTATCAACGTTGAGTTGTTGCGCCGTCATTCCGGTGGCGGCTGTCCACATTGCCCGAATCATAATTGCCTCCTACGACACGCGTCCGACTTCTTGAATGGCTGTTTCCGCCATCTTGTCCAACGTCTGAATGAGTTTTTGAGCCGATTCATACCCGCGCATGCCCTCGATCATCTTGACCATTTCGCCGATGGAATTGACATTCGAATCTTCGATGTGTCCGACCTGTACTTGGGGAGTCTTTGCAGGGAATCCCTTATCGGAGACAAACATGCCTTCCGTATACTTTTGCGGCATGTTGGTGTCGGGAAAATCCATGACCTTGATGGTGCCGACTGGATTGCCGTCGACTTTGATTTCACCCTGATTGGAAATGTCCATTTTCCCGACGGGAATCTTCAATTCCCCCTTCGTCCCCATCACCGGATATCCAAGATTGGTGACAAGCCGACGTTGATTGTCGAGGGAGAGCGTGCCATTGCGGGTAAAGCGTGTGCCTTGAGGTGTTTTGACTTCTAAGAACCCGCGACCTTGGATGGCCAGATCGAGGGGGTTTCCGGTCAGGCGAATCCGTCCTGCGTCATACGTTGTTTTGACCACATTCGGAACCGTATACACGCGTTCCGTCGGACCGAATGGTTTCGCCACCATTTGGTTTGCCAGTGACACCGTGCCGGGAATCGCAGGAATAGCAAGCTGCGCTTTGGGAAACACGGCTTTGAAAGTCTGCTCATCCTGTTTGAACCCGGCCGTGTTCACATTCGCCATGTTGTTGGCGAAGACTTGCATCCGCCGCTCATGGGCGAGGGCGCCGGACAGAATTGGATAGATACCTCGATTCACGGTTTTCTCTCCTTGGTCGTTCGTTTCGCAAGAAGAGACAGCAACCTGCATGCCAGGCCGTGATACTCAGTCGGCGTAGAACTATTCGATGAAAGAGGAGAACAAATGCTGAGGAAAATGACAGTCTGTCAATTAATCGACGGTGAAACGGAAAGAGAACAGGCCCCCCTCTCTCCTTCGATCGGCGAATAATTCCGCTGATGAGGAAGAAGTTGCCTAGCGGAGAAAGGATTCACCGGCGGTCGAATGCATGGCCATAGAAGCCGGGCCGGGAGTTTCACTGAGTGAATCGGAGAATCGGATGGGATTCTCAGCGGTCGCAAGAGCCAATGATTTCACGGCCTGGCTCAGCAAGTTTTCTCCTGATGCGGCAGAGGAGGCAAACATGGCTCCACCGATCTGACAGGTCAACAGTACCTCCTCTCCTTCAATCATCAGGGGAAGCGACATGGTGCGGTAAATATTCTGTGCGAGGGCTTCGATCTCATCCCGTGCGGCTACATTTTCAATGATAATTGCGAACCGCCGGTCTCCGATCCGGGCGACAGTATTGTTAGAGGGCAACGCGCTCTTGATGCGGGCGGCCTGCACTCGCACGATCAACGAGATATTGGGAGTGGCCACTGAGGTCGGAAGCGGACGAAACTGATGAAGGTCTGTGACGAGCACGCCGACACTGCGGCCCATACGTGACGCCCGAGTAAGCCCTTGCTCAAGAAGCACAGTGAAGAGGCGCAATGTCGGCAGGCCTGTCACGTGGTCGTATGCTGCCAGACTTTCTTCGCGGGGCTGGATTTTAATCCGCTGGGGAAAGGGCCAAAACCATATTCCAGCAAGACTGAGACTGGCGCTTATAAGGACCCCCATCCCGCCAACGAGTGATTCGGGAGCGGTGAGAGATGCGCTACCCAGTGATTCTCCAATGCTTGTGCCAAGTGGAGCCCTCGCCGGTGCCATCAAGAGCCATTGGGCCGTGAAGAGACCGGTTATGAGGGCTAGCGCAAAACAGCTGAGGGCTTTCTTACGGGACGATACGCGGACTCGTGAGCGAGAGGGTCCTAGGCAGGATAGACCCAGGGTGAACGGCCCACGATATCCGACGGGAGACGTGAGGGGCGTCGAGCTGGCCGATGTAGGCTGTTCTCTATCCATGAACGAGAGGCGGAGATATCCTTCTAGGTGACGCCTCTGTCTCGGCTATTTAGAGAGAGAACTGAAGAGCCCGTATGGGAAGATCCCGATCCGGCACAAACCGTCACGAACACTCACGGTAAATCCAGTCTCAGGGGGCGAGCAGGTCGCACCAAGTCGCCTTGTGCCGAGCGCTACCCGTCGGCATGAAGAAAGGCTTTCAGTCGGAGGATGGCTTTGGTGTGAATCTGGCACACACGGGATTCCGTGACTTTCAAGAGCTCCCCGATTTCTTTCATCGTCAGTTCTTCATAATAATAGAGAGTCAGAACCAGCCGTTCCTTTTCAGGCAATCCTTGAATGGCTTCACCGATCGCCTCGCGTTCTCGCTCGTTCACTAAGGTGGACAACGGGTCCGGGTGATGCGTATCGGCGAGCATCTTGACGACTTTGTGCCCATCCGGCTCTTGGAGTCCCAAGTCATCGATACTGATCATCACGGCCCCACGGGCCCGCGAGATAAAGTCGTCAAGTTCACTCAGGGGCATCTTGAGCTCGGACGCCACTTCTTCGTCCAATGGAGGACGTCCCAGTCGATTCAGGAGCACGATATGCGTCTTTTGCAGCAAACCGATTCGTTCATGCACAGAACGAGGAATCCAATCCATCGAGCGAATTTCGTCCAGCATGGCGCCGCGAATCCGGAACTCTGCATAGGTCTTGAATTTCGCTTCTCGATTGGGATCATATTTCTCCATCGCATCCATGAGGCCTATGGTCCCTACGGAGATCAGATCCTCGGCATCCAGGTACGCGGGTAATCGAAAGGCCAAGCGATGGGCCATCGCCCGAACCACATGCGCAAACTCTTTGATCAGCTGTTCCCGATGAGCATCGCCGCTGGGAATCGCTTGATGGACATGATGAACTGCCGTTTTACTCATAATAGATATGCCTTTGACTCCATCACATGACTGCGGTGGTATGAAGTAAGCGTTGCCACAAAAGCTGCACTGCACTCTTAGGAAAATTCGGCTTCGGCCACTGCAAAACTTGCCCAGCGAGCCGCGTCAGCGCCTGGGCCGCCGGCGAGGCTGGAAACAGCTCCAGCAGCGCCTTTTGCTGCATCACTGCCAACGGCACATAATCATCCTGGGGGATATAGCCGACATACTCGAGTACAACATGCAGGAAACGATCCGCGGCGGTGTCGAGCTTTCTGAACACCTCTGCCGCTTCTCGCGGGCTCTTCGCCATGTTGACCAACACCTTGAAGCGACGTTCCCGATATTGTCGGGTCAACACCTTGATCAGTGCATAGGCATCTGTGAGGGACGTGGGTTCGGGAGACACTACGACAATGGTGTCCTGAGCCGACGACGCAAAGAAGGTGACATTCGGCGAAATCCCGGCCCCGGTATCGATCAGCAGCACATCGACGTCGCGAGAGAGCGCCTCCAGTTGTTCCATGAGCACCATTTGTTGCGATTCACTCAAGGAGGTCAGCTGTGGAACACCCGAGCTGGCAGGCAAGACCCGGATTCCTCCCGGGCCATCGACAATGACATCATCTAAAGAGTGGGTGCCTGCCAGCACATGCTCGATCGTATGCTCGGGGACTAAACCCAGCAGCACGTCCAGATTGCCCAGCCCGAGATCGGCGTCCAAGACCAGGACGCGCTTCCCTGCTTTGCTCAATCCCATTGCCATATTGGCCACGATATTGGTTTTGCCAACGCCGCCTTTACCGCTGGCCACGGCGATGACATGCGTCAGTGAGGAGGCTCGCTCCGACACGTCCCCTGCCATAGGTGTAAACGATCCACTCTGCATTGTCTTTCCTCCTACCGCGTGACAGTGTTCATGGTAACTGCGTGTGAGCTGTGTGACGGTGACCGCTCCGCCGAGGCGGGAGCCTCCATTGACGATCGGAACGGGACGGTATAGCGACGGCCGACAAGAAGCTCGGCCAGCCGTTGCGCGGTGGCGACTTCAAGGTCCTCTGGAACCCGCTGACCGGCACTCCAATAGGACAGGGGAATTCCTGATTGGTGACTCAATTCATAGAGCGCCCCGAATGAATCTGTTTCATCAAGCTTGCTAAACAGCAGTCGCAAGAGCGGGAGCGCATGAATCTGCGCCACCTGGCGCTGCAAATCCTGCTCACGTGTCGAGGCCGAGACCACGACATGCGTTTGCACCTCCGGTTCGGCCTTGAGGAGCTGATGCAGGGTATGCACCAAAGCAAGATCCTTTTCTCCAAAACCGGCCGTATCGATCAGAATCAGGTCCGCATCGGCATGCTTGCGGACATAGGCCGCAGCCTGTTTGGCGGACAGAGCCGATTCGCACGGGATGCCCAGCACGTCCGCATACATCCGCAGTTGTTCGACTGAAGCCAATCGATAGGTGTCCAGCGAGACAATGGCGACGGACTTCTTCTCTTCCAATTGATAGTGCGCCGCGAGCTTGGTGATGGCCGCCGTCTTGCCGGCTCCGTTTGTTCCGATCATCATGGCGATCGTCCGGTCTCCTGCGCCGGAGAGCAGTGCTCCGCTCACGCGAATGTCCTGCGCCAGACACTTCGCCAAGGCATTCTGGAGCTCCTGCGGTTCCGTCGGACTGCGACGAGCCAGTTCGACGCCCAACGTCCGCCCAATTCTGTCGGCACTCGACGGACGCAGTCCTTGCGCGACGAGATTGCGACACAACGAGGCGATGGCCGGCTCTGCATGATGACTTAAGGATTGTGAGGCCGCCGGCAATGACGCGCCGATCTCCCGGCTTAACTCGCGCAGCTCCTTACGCAGATCTTGTAAACGGCTCTGTTTAATATCCGATGACCGCGGCGTTGACGGACGCGCGTGCCGAGAGGCCGGCGCAGACACCGGAGATTGCTTTATTCCATGAGCAGGCGATGGAGCCGTCGGGTTTGCCAACATTCCCTGCAAGGTGTCATGAAAGACTTCCGGACCATCAGGCTGTATCCGTGTGCTTGTAGAGGGTGCCGCCTGAGGAGCTTTCCGTGGCTCGCTCGGGGCTGACGTGTCCCGTGACGCCTTGATCGGCGGCAACGGATCATATTCGGCCGCTGCCATGACCTCCAATACGGGTTTATTGAAGTAACTCATCAGCCGGCCGCCTTGATGCACTTCTTTGGAAGAGAGGATAACGGCATCCGGCCCCAACTCTTCTTTGATCGCTCGAATCGCATCCTGCATGGTCAAGGCATGAAATGTTTTGACTTTCATAGTTCACCTCACGACGGTTGCGGAAGTTCTGAGTCCAGCCGGATGGTATCGAGTGACTGCAATCTCACCATGGCATCGATTTCATTCAGGCCGACCACCGGCACAGAGTGCAAGAGCCGGTCCGTCAGCCGCCGCAAATGTCGCCTCACGGCCGGGGAGCAGAGCAGAATCGGCTGCTGGCCTCGTGCAGCCACGCGTTCCGCTGATTGCTTGAGCGCCGTCAGAAGTTTGTGCGACAGCGCGGGATCCAGATTGAGCATGGCCCCCTGCGGCAATGTTGACGCCTGCTCGGCGAGCGTACGATCGAGGCGCGGATCAAGCGTAATGACCGGGAGCGAACCATCCGGCGCCTGGTACTGCTTCGTAATGGTCCGGGCCAGTGATTGACGAGCCATTTCCGTCAAGAGTTCGGCATCCTTGGTCGTCATCGCATGATCCGCGATGGCTTCCAGGATGGAGCGAATATCCCGGATCGGAATCCCCTCCTTGAGGAGATTGCCTAATATCCGAACCACCGTACCCAGCGAGACCATGGTCGGAACGAGTTCTTCCACCAGTTTGGGATGCGTCTTCCCGACTTCGTCGAGCAAGGCTTGGGCTTCCTGCCGGCCCAGCAATTCATGGCCGTGACGCTTGATGATTTCAGAGAGATGGGTCGTAATGGCCGAGCTGGCATCGACGACGGTATAGCCGGCCATCTGCGCCTGCTCACGTTGATCCTCTGCGACCCACAACGCCGGCAATCCGAATGCCGGTTCCTTCGTGGGAATGCCTTGCACCATCCCACGCTGCGCCGTGCCGGGATCGATCGCCAGTACATGGCCAGGGAGGACTTCAGCCTTGGCGACCTCGACCCCCTTCAGCATGATGGCGTATTCATTCGGACGGAGTTGCAAATTGTCCCGGATATGAATGGGGGGAACGACAAACCCCATGGATTCGGCAAACTGCCTCCGTAAACCCTTGATTCGATCCAGGAGCGCATTCCCCTGTGTGCCTTCAACGAGATTGATCAGCCCGTATCCCACCTGCACTTCCATCAGATCGAGCGGGGCGATGTGGGCGACCGGCTCGTCAACTTTGGCGGTCACCGGAGGCGGCGCGAGTGTCTCAGGCGTCTGTTCCCGTTGATAGAGATGATAGGCAATCCAGCACACACCGGCGCCGAGTACCAGGAAGGCCAGATGCGGTAAACCCGGTACCAAGCCGAGTGCCAGCAAGATTCCGCCTGCCGTCCCCACCGCCCTGTGTGAATTGAGGAGCTGGCGAGTCATCTCCCCGCCAAGATCGTTTTCTGACGCGGCTCGCGTCACAATCATACCGGTGGCGGTCGAGACGATCAGGGCCGGAATTTGGGCGACCAGGCCTTCACCAACGGTCAGAAGCGTATAGGTTTGCGCCGCCAGGCCGGGGCTCATGCCCTGCTGCAGAATGCCGATGGTCAGTCCTCCGACGATATTCACCACCACGATGATGACCGCCGCAACCGCGTCGCCTCGAACAAACTTGCTGGCACCGTCCATGGCGCCATAAAAGTCCGCTTCTTCCGCGATATCCTTCCGCCGCCGCCGGGCTTCATCTTCTTTAATGAGACCCGCGTTCAGGTCGGCATCGATCGCCATCTGCTTACCCGGCATCGCATCCAATGTGAAGCGGGCGGCGACTTCGGCCACACGGCCGGCGCCCTTGGTCACCACCACAAAGTTGATGATGACCAGAATCGCAAACACCACGAGACCCACGGTGTAATTCCCGCCGACGACAAAGGTCCCGAACGTTCGGATGACCTCCCCTGCCGCCGCCGCCCCTTCATTGCCATGCAACAGAATCAGCCGCGTCGACGCAATATTCAGGGACAGCCGAAGAAGCGTGACCATCAGAAGAATTGAGGGGAACACCGAGAAGTCCATCGGGCGACGGACCTGCAGTCCCACCAGCAAAATAATAATAGAAATCGTGATATCAAAACTGAGCAACAGGTCCAATAAAAACCGCGGGAGCGGCAGCAGCATGACCATGAGCACGCCGACCACACCGACGGACATGACAATATCGGGGTGCTTGAGCAGTGGAGGATGTTCGATTGGAGAAACGGTTGTCGTGGATGCCATGTGATAGAGCCCTTCTTATAACTGTCCGGGATTGACGCCCCTGGCCCGGTACACAAAAGCCAGGATTTCAGCAACAGCGCGGTACAGGTTCGACGGAATTTCCTTCCCGATATCGACCAGCCGGTAGAGTGTTCTGGCGACCAGTTTATTCTCGACCACGGCCACTCCATGATGACGAGCCAGCTCACGAATACGTTCCGCGATGAATCCGGCGCCCTTGGCCACCACGAACGGGGCGGCCTTCCGGGTGGCGTCATATTTCAACGCGACCGCCAGGTGCGTGGGGTTGGTGACCACGACATCGGCGGTCTTCACCGCCGCCATCATGCGTTTCTTGGCGAGATCGCGTTGCGCGGAACGGATCCGGCCACGGACCAACGGGTCGCCCTCTGACGCCTTGTGCTCTTCCTTCACTTCTTCTTTGGTCATGCGCAGATCACGGGACCACTCAAAGCGCTGATACATGTAGTCCACGGCCGCGAGGACCGCCAACGCGCCCACGACGCCCATCGCCACTTTCAACGTGAGGTGCCCGGCCATTTCGATCGAAGCCGGCAGATCATAGTCCATGAGTCCCGGCACCATGAGCAGATCGTGACGCGCGGTAAAGAGGGCGACACTCATGATGACGGCAATCTTTACGAGCCCCTTGATGAGCTCCATCACCGATCTGGTAGAAAACAGTTTGCCCAAGCCCGTCATCGGATTGAGCTTGCTGAAATTGGGTTGCAGCGCCGTCGGCCTCCACAGGAATCCCGTTTGCGCTAGCGACGCGCCGGTCCCCATGAACAGAATGACGCCGAGGATGGGAAGGATCAGGATCATCGTCGTCACGCTGATCTGCACGATAATGGTATGGATATGTTCCACCGTCAGCGCTTTCCAAAAGGTCTCGTCGAATGACAATGACAACCCACGCCGCGTGACGTCAGTCAACTGCCGCAGTCCGATCGGCACCCCGATGGCCAGAAACCCGACTCCTCCGATAAGCACCGCTGCCGTACCGACATCGCGGCTGATCGCGACCTGTCCATCGCGTCGTGCCTCCGTCTTACGTTTTTCAGTCGCCTCTTCTGTCCGACTGCTCTTATCTGAATCAGCCACGTCCGAGACTCCTGAGCAAGGCTTCAATCGTGAGCTGGAGTTGTTCGAACTCCGATCCGATCAAAGCCACGGTAAACGGCATTCCGAGACTGAGGACGAGCAATCCTCCGGCAATGGTAATGGGAAAACTTAAGACGAACACCTGGACTTGCGGGACGGCGCGACCGAGCAAGGCCATCAGGACATTGATGAGCAAAATGGTAATCAGCACCGGCGCAGCCAATTTCAGTCCGATCGTAAACATCCGCTGTGACAGCAGGAGAATCTCTTCTCCCAGGTGCGAGGACAGATGGGCGCCGAACGCGGGGATTGCTTCATAACTGTGGATGATGGTTGCCATGGCGAACAGATGGGCATTCAGCGAGAGGAAGATCAACGAGGCCAGCATGGTGAAGAACTGGGCGATCATCGGGGTTTGATGGGAGGTCGTGGGGTCGAACAGATGGACCGCACCGAACCCCATTTGAATTCCCAACAACTCGCCGGCCACTTCCAGTGCGCCGAACAGCAGGCGAACCGCCAAACCGATCGTGACACCAATCGTCATCTCGCTGAGCATGCCACCGACCAGGATCATGGGATCCAGCGACACGGGAGGCATCGGAATCGACGGAGCCAGCATCAGGCTCAACGTCAGCACTAAGCCGAGCTTGACCTTAATGGGAATTGTCCGTCCGCTGAAGACCGGCAGCGCGGCCAGCAGTCCTCCGATGCGGGACACCAGGACAACAAACGCCTGGAATTGCGGAAGAAGAATGTGAATGGTCTGCGTCAGTCCCATGCCGTCCTAGCGAATGTAGTCAGGAATATTGGTCAGGAGATTCGTCATGAAACTGGTCATGACGCCCAGCATCCAGGGCAAAAACACGAGAATGGCGCCGAAGAGGGTCAACACCTTGGGCACAAAGCTCAAGGTCGGCTCATTCAATTGTGTCATGGCTTGAAAGGCGCTCACGGCCAGACCAACCAGCAGGCTCAACCCTAAGATGGGTGCCGAAACCATGAGGGTGGTTTCCAACGCTTGCCGTCCGAGTTCAGTGACCATTTCCGGTGTCATAGAATTACTGAAAGCTCCTGACCATCGATCCGACGACGAGATACCATCCATCAGCCAGCACAAATAGAATGAGTTTGAACGGCAATGAAATCACGGCCGGCGGCAAGAGCATCATCCCCATCGACATGAGAATGCTGGCCACCACCATGTCGACAATGAGAAACGGGATATAGATCAAGAAGCCGATCTGAAAGGAGATGCGTAACTCGCTCAGAATAAAAGCCGGGATCACCACATGGGTCGGCACATCGGCAACCTTGTCCGGTTTAGGGATCTTACTGAGCGTGATAAAGAGTTCCAGATCCTTGTCCCGGAGCTGGCGCAACATGAATCCCCTGACCGGTTCAATACCCTTCTTCCAGGCATCTTCATACGACAACTGTTCTGCCAACAACGGTTGCAGCGCGTCGCCATAGACTTGTTGTCCGACGGGAGCCATGATGAACATCGTGAGAAACAAGGCGAGCGCCAGCAGGACTTGATTCGGGGGAACCGACTGCGTGCCGAGTGCCTGGCGGAGGAACGAGAGAACGATCACAATCCGCGTAAACGACGTCACCATGATAAAGAGGGCCGGCGCAAGAGAGAGGACCGTCAATAAGATCAGAATCTGGATGACGACGGCCGTCTGCTTGGGCGAATCCGAGCCCAGATCGATACTGACCGACGGCCCGCCGGCCCACACCGGCTCCGGCGTCATGAGGCCCAGTCCAATAAGGATCAGGGATCCCATCAGGACGAGCCTGGTCCATGATAGGGTCAAGCGCTTCACGCTATGCATGCGGTCCGCCTTGCTTGCCCTGCCCGAATGCCTTGATCACATCCTGCCACCATTCAGCCGGAAGCAGGCCGCGAGGGGACAACGCGGAAGGAACACCGATTTGACCGGAGGATGATACGAGCGTCGCCAGATGTTCTGTGTTTTCGATACGACCGAGAGGAATGAGCGTGTCTGCCGTCAGACCGATGATAAAGTATTGACCGGCAACGGCGACGAGGGCGATGGACTTTTGCGGAGCCAGGTAACTGTTCGCCACGACCTGGATGAGGGGGGTGCCGCCGGACATGCCGATGCGCTGTGAGAATACTCGACGGGCAATCCAGGCGACGGCTCCCATCAGAAGGAGAACCGTACCCAACGCCAAAAGTGTTCGGCCCATGCTGTCCCACACATCAACCACGGTATCGCGCTCCTGTTTCCTAGGCCAGTTGCTTGACACGTTCCGCAGCGCTCACCACATCGGTGAGTCTGATGCCGAACTTTTCATTCACGACCACCACTTCGCCTTTGGCTACCAGCTTATTGTTCACCATGACTTCCATCGGTTCACCGGCCAACTTATCGAGCTCGATCACCGATCCTTGAGCGAGCTGCAAGAGGTCTCGAATGGCCATCTTCGTCGAGCCGACATAGATGGACACCTTCATCGGAATATCGAGAATGAAATCGATATTCTTCGTCTGTTCCGCTACTGCGGTATTCGTCACCGGCGGAAAGGAGGCCGGCGTCGCGGCGACAGGCTCATGAGTCATGGTTTCGGCAGCTTGATTGGCATCGTGGTCAGCCATACGGTCGTCTCCCCTACCTACGAGTTAAGTCAGCACCTTCGTGACACGACAGGCGTGATTCCCCTTAAATACCCCAGGGCTTCCCAGAAACTTGAGATAGTCCTCGACATAACATTCCAGCGGATCACCGGGACGCTGATCCAGCATCACCACGTCACCCGGTGCAAAATTCAGCACGTCCTGGACGGTAACCGTGGTGGAGCCGAGCTTCACGGCGATCGGCAACTCGCATTCATGGATCAACTCGCGGAATTTGCTATTCCAAGATCCATCCTGTTCCAACTGATCCGAGACCAGGCCTGAGTAGAGTTTTTCCTTGATAGGCTCAAGCATCGAATAGGGATACACCACGAACAAATCCCGAGTGGTCTCCCCGATGAGGACTTGCAACGTCACCACAATGACCACCTCTGAGGCCGTCACAACCATGGCGAATTGGGGATTACTCTCGGAACGCACATAGTCCACTTTCACCGGCAGAATCGCCTGCCAGGCTTTCTCAAGATCGGCGAGGGCCAGCATCAACAGCTTCTTAATCATCCGCAATTGGACGGCGGTAAAGTCACGCCCTTCGGGTTTGACGTGGGTTTGTCCCTTGCCGCCGAAGAAATAATCGACGAGGAGATAGACCAGAAAGGCGTCCATCACAAAGAGCCCGCTGCCTCGCAAGGGTGCCATGTGAAAGACATTGAGCGACGACGGCATCGGAATCTTCTTCAGAAATTCGCCGAACTTGATCACCTGGGTGCCTACGACGACGAATTCAATCGCTTCTCGTAACACACCGGTCCAGGCCACGGCCTGGCGTCGTACAAACCGATCGTTAATCATCTCCAGGGTCGGCATGCGTCCCCGGATGATCCGCTCTTGATTGAGGAGGTCGTAGCCCTTGACGCCGGTCGTCGCTTCAGCCGCGACTTCCGCCGGCGGCGCAGTTTCGACCTCGCCGGAGACGACGCCGTTCAACAGCGCATCGATCTCATCCTGTGAAAGAATCTTTTCCATAGGCTTCGGTCTACTGAACGACGAAATCCGTAAAGTACGCGGTCTTCACTCCAGGCTTGGGCAACAGGCCGTTGATCCGCTGAGTAATCTCATCCCGGAGCTGAAATTTTCCCTGTGGACTCCGGATCGCGGTGGAGTCTTTGCTCGAGAGCAATACCAGGATGGTATCGCGCAATTGAGGAATGCGGCTGGCAAGATTCGCCGAAATTCCTTCGTTCTCCACCTCTAACTTAATGGTCATCTTGAGGTAGCGAATATCCGGCGCGTCGGCGAGATTCACGATGAACGGGTCCAGATCGAACACTATACCGGGCGCTGCTCCGGCGGCTGCTTTTCCGGATGATTCACCATGCCCCTCCGACTTCGCGACGGCTTCTGCCTTATGCTCGCCCCCCGCCTCTCCTCCTCCTCCGCTACTGTGATCGCCCATGAATTTCACAATGACAAATGCGCCACCGAGTCCGGCCACGAGCGCCGCGGCGACTACAATAATAAGAAGCTTAATAGGAAGCGCCGGAGCTGGTGCCGCGGTCTTGCCTGTTTCTGGGGTTGCTGCTGCTTCGTCTGACATGGAGACCTCCTCAATTCGCCCGCAGAGTTGTCGTCACGGGGGTTTGTGCAATGGGTATGCCATCTGAGATTGCATCGCCTGTCATGGAGTTGGCAGACAACTCCACGCCAAATGCATGTGAAGAAGGGGGCAATCATGAAACATACGCAGAAGACCGCCTGCGGAGAGCCGGTCCTTTGACGCTGTCAGAAATCTGACGGTGAGACTACTCTGGAGAGACGCGCCGGCGGGCGGTCTACAGGCAGATCGGGCATGGAATGAGAGGACGGGACACCGGGGCGAGTTCTTGTAGGAACTCACCCCGGCAGATGCACCTTATCTATCGTTTCAAGTTCACCAGTTCTTGAAGGATTTCGTCTGACGTCGTGATGACGCGGGAGTTAGCCTGGAACCCCCGTTGTGCGGCAATCATATCGATGAAGCTTTGGCCGAGATCGACGTTCGAGAGTTCCAGTGAATTGGAGAGCACCCGACCGAGGCCGGCACTGTCCGGAGAGCCTGTGACCGGCTGGCCGGAGTTTCCTGATTCGGCGAACGTGTTTTTTCCGGTCCGGGTCAAGCCGATCGGATCCGGGAACCTCGCCAGAACGACCTGGGCCAAGGCGCGCAATTGTCCGTTGGAGAACCGGCCGCTGATCACGCCATTCGTATCGACACTGAAGGCCTGGAGAGAGCCGGCGGCATAGCCGTCCTGCGTCTGCTGGACGAGCGCGGACGTAGAACCGAATTGCGTGGTACCGGTGAGTCCGTTCCCTCCATCGGTGATGACGCTGTCGCCGAAATTGATATCGATGAGCTGATCCTGCGTCGCGCCGACAAAGTCGATCTGGAGTTCTCCGGCGTTCGTGCCCACCGTTCCCGCTGCCGTATTCGTATCAAATCGAATCACCGGCCCTTCCCGCTGCAGCGTCCCGTCCGTCCCGAATGTGAGGGTGCCGGCGCCGACACGGACAATCCCGAGCGTCGAATCAATATTGCTGGAGTGATAGTTGGCCGTATTCACGTCGGCGGTGCTCGACACGACGTTATAGTTCCAGGTATTCGATCCAACTTTCGTAAAATAGGTCGTTAGCAGGTGATCGTTCCCGAGCGAATCATAGACGGTCAGTGACGTGGTGAAGTTGGAAGTGCCGACCGGATCGGTAATATCGAAATCAGAGCCGGTGGTCGAGGCGCCGGCCAGCAAATTCAGATTCGATGCCAGGGTATCGGCGCCGTTGGCGGCGACCACCACCGTGCCGGTGTTGGCAGCGGCATCGTTCGTCGTGCCTGAGATGCCGGATCGGAACGTGAAAATATTGCTCGCGCCTACCGTGGCTTCAAAGCCGTCATAGGCTCCTTGCAAGTAGGGATTAGTGGCGGTCAGACTGCGGACCGCGCTCTGGATCGCGCTGGCTAACGCGGATCCGGTGAGGCCGTTGGCGACGGTAATGGTTCTGACACCATCGCCGTTCAGATTGATCGTAAAAGAATTATTGCCGGCCGCCGATGTCGTCACCGAGGCGGACGATCCGATGATGTTTCCTCGAACGCCGGTGGTCGTTGTACTGGAGTTCAGATTGGCGGCCAGCAGCGCCGTTGAGGTTGGGTTGGGCGATGCGGTAGTAGTCGGCAAGGCGATGTCCCCGATATTACCGGTGATAGTACCGGTCGTATCGGCGAGGAATCCCTGCAGTTTGAACCCGGTTGGATCGACCACGACGCTGTCTTTGTTCAAGCGAAAGAGTCCGTTACGTCCATAGAACGTCCCGTTCTGCGCGTCCTTCATGACAAAGAAGCCGTTGCCGTCGATGGCCAGATCGAGCACATTCGAGGAGGTGGCCAGCGACCCCTGGGTAAAGTCCCCCTGCACCGAGGTGAGGGCGACGCCGATTCCGGTTTGTACGGAACCGGAGCCCCCCGAGATCGAGGAGCTGATCAAGTCGGCGAAAGTTGCGCGACTCCCCTTGAACCCGACCGTGCTGAGATTGGCGATGTTGTTACCGATGACCGACAGCGCCGTACCGTTGGCATTGAGCCCGCTCACACCGGCAAACAGAGACGACAGAATACCCATGGATCAAACCCTCCTTTGTAGCCAGTTCTCGATCAGTCAACTTATCGCAGTTCGACAATGTCTTTACGGTCGATCACATAGTCCCCGGCGGCAAGTTGCGGGGCTCCATTGACCATCCGTACACCGGAGATCTTTAAGACGGAACTCGGGGCAGCCACGACCGCTCCACCCTGCGCGTCCTTTGCCAGGACTTGGTACTGATAGGTTCCGTTCGGCATCAGGAGACCGTTTTGATTACGCCCATCCCACTGTACTTCCTGTTTGCCGGCACTCTGCGTCCCCAAGTCCAGTATGCGAATGGCCTTCCCCTGCTGATCCTGGATGGTGACCCGGACGGTGCTCGCTTCACGCTCCAGCGCATACGTGAGTTTTGCCGGTCCGTTGTTCAGATCGATGAGTGAGCCTTCGACCTGGACGTTTCGCCCGATCATCGGCAGCAAGGTGTACTGCATCGAATCCGTTTGTTGGGCGATACTCTTTTCCAACAGCTGGACTTGCTTGGTGCTCTGGTCCAACTGACTGAATTGGGCCAGCTCGGCAACAAATGCGGTGTTATCCATCGGTTTCAATGGATCTTGATTCTTGAGCTGCGTGACCAGAAGCTTGAGGAAGTCGTTCTGACCCATTTGTTGGTTGCCACTCAACGCCCCGGCGATCCCGCCGCTCGCTGGAGTCGTGACGCCAGGGGGCGTTTGTGATGTTGCTGGGCTAATCGTTGCCATAATCCAACTCCCTTATCGCTATGCGACGAGATTCAACATGCCTCGACGAGGCGTGGTGTCACGCACCACCTCTTCGCGCCCCGGTCCTGAGTTCTGGCCTTCTCCCTGTGGGGAATGGCCGTGAGACTGTCCCTGGGATGTCGGCTGTTGGAAAGACCGTCCGGCGCTCTGGCGATCGATGTCGACCTGGAATCGTCCGAGATCCAATCCTGACGCGTTCAACGCTGATTGCAATCGGTCCTGCCCATTCACCAGATACTGTCCTATCTCGTTCCGCTCGGATGAGAAATGCGCGTGCACGGTATCCTGATTGACCGCGACACGAATATTCACCCGGCCCAAATCGGCTTGCGAAAGCTCAAGCACCATTGACTTGGTCTGATTCGCAGACGTTCCTGGCATCCAATCGGTCGGCTGAACAGGAGGAGCTGGAGTGGCAGGTTGAGTCTCAGCAGGAAGCTTGGCTGAGGGTGCGGAAGAAAACGCGCGGTGGTCCATCCCGTTGGTCAACAGCGTGGAGTGTGATGGCGCCGCCGGCGCGGAGACGTCCGGCACGGGGGATTGTGCCATGGCCTGATCCGCAGACGAGCGTTCGCGATGATCGCCGCCGGACCATTCCATCCCGCGTTCGTCATTCTGGTTTTCGGCTTCCCGCCAGCCGGTCAAGGCCACAGACGGCTCGCGAGGCGCCATCTCCTCTTTAGGCCCCGGGGTCTCTTGTGCCGGAATCGGGCGCTCCGTGACAACCGGCCGCTGGTCTTCCGTCCGCTGGATCTGCTCGGCTGTGAGTGCTGTGACAGCAGTGAGATTTTCCCGCCCGTGAGATCGCAGATCGTTTGGCAGGACCACCGATTCAGTCTTCGCCTCAACTTCTTCTGAAGCATGCGGCTGTTCCTCACGCGTGAGCGGGAATGCCGGTTTCTCCTGTTGAAGATTGCGGAGCTCTTCGGGAGTCGGCTGGGCCTGACTGGTCAGAGCTGTCTCTTGGTCTGGCGATGACATCTGCTGCCCGCTGGTATCGACAGCAGAAAGAAGGGGGGCGCCTGATCGAATGGCTGCCTTGGGATCTGCGGGGTTGGCAGTGATCTCTTGGTTATCGACCTGCGGAGATGGGGAGGAGTCCGCCGCCGTGACCGGCAACGATGTCCCGTCCTCCATGACAGAAGGCATCACGGACTCCATGGCGGTGTTCGCCTGTTCACCCGATGACGTTTGCATCAGGGACTGAGCATCTGCTTTGACAATGGGCTGGGCGATCAGCGCGAGTAAGACGCTTTGCGTGGTCACATCGCTCAACGGCGCCGCTGTGACAGTGTCGGAATCATGCCGGGGAGGATCCGTTGCCCCGTCGCCTGCCTGTCCATCCCTGATTGCATCGGATGAGGTTTGAGCTGCTGCTGTGGGCGTAGACTCGTCCGAGGATGTCGGGGCATCGTGCTCATCACCCGCTGTTTGGCTACGGCCCATCTCGTGACGCGATTCCTTAGCCGCGTGAACCTCATGCAATTCAGACGAGAATGATTTGCCCGATCCGGCCGATTCTCGTCTGCTTCCCCCTTGTCCCGGGTGAGGAGCGCTCTGGGTGCCGGGAGCGCTGGAGATGCCGGCACCGGCGATATGGGGTAGTTGAATGTCCATCATGGCTTCAGATTTCTCGATGATTGTCAGATGACACGCACCGGCATAGTTCAAGCCTCGTGCCAGGTCACCAAACAGGAAACTCTGCGCCAATTGATGGAAATGAGCGAGGCGTGATCAGCAGATTTAAAGGAGGAGGAAAGAACTTCCTATCCCGTAGGCAAGATGCATCCACCTGCCCGGCGGACAGACTCAGGGGGCTTGAACGAGAAGTTGCTCGGTAAGCTTGGCAGCGCGGTCTACACGAACTTGAGAGAGAATGGCTCCGGCGGTTTTCGGCTTGACGATGCGAAGAATTTCGATCGCTTTGTGTTCGGGCATCTTTTCGAGTCTGGCCGCAGCTTCCTCGGAAGGCATGGACTCATACATCTTTGCGAGCTGCGCCTGGCTCTGGCTCTTCTGATCCTGAGCTTGCCTGGCGATGAGGGCTTTGCGATCAGCGATAAACTGGTCCTGCTGAACTTTCTGTTCCGTCGTTTGTTTCTGATGCAGCCGACGAGACTCCTCAAGCTTCTTCTGCATGGTTTCATTTCTCGTGAGGAGCCCTTCCAGTTCCGTCTTGAGGGCAAGGAGACGCTCTTCTTCCTGCCGGACGGCCACTTCACGGCGATCGAGATCCTTCTTACGCTGATCTAACATCTCAATGACTTCTCGTGGCGTCTCTATTGCCGGTCCTTGCGTGGCAGGTGGACCGATTGGGTCAGCAGCCGTTTCAGCCCCCCCGGCAGATCCCGACGACGCGGACGTTGCTGCCGCAGCTGCCGGCTTCGCCGCTTTCGGCTGCGGCTCAGATGAGGCCTGGCCCAGCTGTACCATTACCCACAGCAGAAAGACCGAGCCGGTAACGCCTCCGGCCAACGTCCAGAGATGGGAGCGCCGCGCCGCCCGTGTCACCGAAGGTTGGGGTCTCACGGCATGCCGTAGCGTAATGCGATCGGAGATGTGACTCGTGTATACAGACTTCATGAGCGCGGATCTCCCTGGCCGGCAAAGCGATGATGGGCAGACTCATCCGTCGCCATTTGTTCGCGGCGCCGCATTTCCGTCAGTGCCGCCTCCCGATACCGCGCGATCAGTCGATCCAATGTGCGGCGATCCTGGCTGGCGGCCACCAGTTTGGCTCGGGCCTCGTCCCATTGCTGTTGCCAATGCGCCATGGTTCGGCGGGCCTGCTCCGTTGCGGATGCCTGCGCTTCAAAGTGGGATTGCCACTGCAGTAATTGCTCAATCGTCAATCCCTGGCGGGTCTCTTCACGATACCGTTCCTCCTGCTGCCGCTGATCGTCCGCCAAACGCGCGATGGATTGTTCCGCCTGGAGCAGTTGCTGTGTGACCTCGGCCAACTCCATCTTGAGCTGTTCCTCGACCTGAATACGATAGTGCTGCAGTGACTGTACGCTCATGTCTGTTGTGCCAAGGTCAAAAGGCCTTGCCGCGACGAAGCAAAATCAGCGGGTTGTTCAACCGCCTGACGGAGAAATCCGTTGATGGCGTCTTGTCCGCGCACTGCCCGATCCAGGGCCGCATTCATCCCCTGCTTATAGGCGCCGAGAAGAATGAGATCTTCGGATTGTCGATACCGCGCCAGCAACTCGATCGTGTGGCGTGCCGCGGCCTCATGCTCACGCGTGACAATATCGCGCATCACCCGGCTGGTGCTTTGGAGCAGATCGATAGCCGGGAAGTGGTTTTGCGCTGCGAGCGCGCGCGAGAGGACGATATGTCCGTCGAGGATAGAGCGCACTGTATCCGCAATCGGGTCTGACAGATCATCGCCGTCCACGAGCACCGTATATAACCCTGTAATCGTGCCGACCCCTGGTCCGGTTCCCACCCGTTCAAGCAGCTTGGGCAGCATGGCGAAGACCGATGGGGTATAGCCTTTTGTTGTCGGCGGTTCACCGATCGCCAACCCCACTTCTCGCTGGCTGTAGGCCAACCGGGTCAATGAATCCATCATCAAGAGCACGTGACGCCCCTGGTCGCGAAAGTATTCGGCAATGCTGGTTGCGACCAGAGACGCACGCAACCGGACCATCGGCGGTTGATCCGACGTGGCCACAATGACGACCGATCGCTTCAGGGCCTCCGGCCCCAGATCGCGTTCAAGAAACTCATTCACCTCACGTCCGCGTTCGCCGATCAAGGCAATGACGTTGACGTCCGCTTGCGTGTAGCGGCTGATCATTCCGAGCAAGACACTTTTACCGACTCCCGATCCGGCGAAAATCCCCACTTTCTGTCCGCGCCCACAGGTCAAGAAGCCGTTGATCGCCCGCACACCAAGATCCAATGGAGTCGTAATCCGGTTCCGCGAGAGTGGATTCGGGGGACTTGTCCGAAGCGGATAGTGCGCCTGCGCGGTGAGAGGCCCTTTGCCGTCCAATGGCTCCCCCAACCCGTTCAAGACGCGTCCGAGCAGAGCGGGACCGACAGCAAGTCCGGCCGCTTGGCCGGTCATCGCGATGCGGCTCGAAGGACCGATCCCTTGCATTTCCCCAAGCGGCATCAGCAACACACGATCCCCTCGAAATCCCACAACTTCGGCTGGAATGACCCCTTTGCCGTCTTCTCTCGTGATGTGACAGATATCGCCGACGGTCGAGCGAGCGCCGGTTCCTTCAATCACCAGACCGACGGCTTGAGCCACACGCCCGGTAATGTCCAATGGTTCGATCTGATCAAGGAGATCACTGAGCGACATATGTTCCTCTTGCACGAAGCGCTTCGCCCAGTCGAGTCAGTTGCGTATCGAGCGATGCGTCCACCACCCGGTTGACTGTCTGCACGATACATCCCCCTCGGGACAGCGTGAGATCCGGCTCAATATGGAGCGAGAGCGTGAGATCGCCGACCTGGCTCAATTCGCCCCGCAGCGCTTCGAGCGTTCCGGCATCGGCGGGATGCACCGTAATCGTCACTCGGCCGGACTCTTTCAACGCCGCCAGAGCCGTCTTAGCCTGCGCCACCACTTGTTCTTTGACCTGATCGGCGCGGTCGCGCAGTACTTTTGTCGCAATCTGAAAGGCCAGACTCACCACTTCTTCTTCCATAGTCTGATGCAAGGCCACCCAGGCTTGATCGAACTTCCTCACAGCATTCGAGAGCACCGTCCGTTCATGGCGGCGACGTTCTTCGTCTCGGGCACAGGCTCGTCGCTCGCCTTCGGCAATGCCGCGTTCAAATTCAGTCAGTCCGTCTTGCCCGCGCGTCACACCGTCTTCGCCGAATGATTGCAATACGATGCTTTGCACGCGCAATCCGCCAGCGCGCACCACGGCGTGTTTCAACACCGTGTTTTCCGCACGTAACGCATGCAGTTCGAGCAACCGTCGGGCCGTCATCAGTACGACATCGTTCTGAATCGGTTTCATAAAGAATTCGGCTGCCCCGGCCTTCATGGCCCGGACGGCCAGCTCGACGCTCGGTGATCCGGTCATCACGACGCTGATCACTCGCTGGTCGCAAGCCTGGACCTGCTCCAATAGCTGAATCCCGTCCTGATCCGGCAACGTGACATCTACCATCAGGAGAGCCGGCGGAGCTTGTTTCACCATCGTCAGCGCTTCTTGGGCGGTCCCGGCGACACGAATGGCCATCCCTTCCGATCGAAAAAGTTCGATAAAGAGATTCCGGATAATCTCGTCATCATCGACGACGAGGATCGATCCATGCAGTTTCGCAGATCCGATCGCCACCGGCGCAGTCGATCTGGCTGGAAGTGATGCGCTCGTGACCATTTACAGCATTTCCTCCCCGGCGCCGGCGACCACAATCCGGCCTTCTTCCTCCAGCTTGCGGCACACTTTCAGAATATTCTGCTGCGATCGCTCCACATCCGTAATCTTGACCGGGCCCTTGGATTCCATATCATCCTTGAGCATCTCGGCGGCCCGGCTTGACATGTTCTTGAAGAATTTATCCTTAATATTGGGGTTCGCCCCACGGAGGGCCAGGGGCAGATCTTCTTTACTGATTTCCTTCATCAATTCCTGCATGCCACGATCATCCAGCTTGATCAGGTCATCGAAGACGAACATCAGGGCCCGGATGGCATCGGCCAGCGGCTGACTCTTTTCCGCGATCTTGGCCATGATGTTGCCTTCGGTACTCTTGTCGAGCCGGGTCATAATATCGGCCATCATCTCCGTTCCACCAAGCGATTGGGCACGCATCCCGGTGTTCGACAATAACGCTTCCTGCATCGTGTTACTGAGCTCCTCCAGGACGTCGGGTTGGACCTCTTCCATGGTTGCCACTCGCAAGGCGACATCGCCTCGCAGAAACTCCGGCAGTTGGGCCAACAGCTGACTGGCCTGTTCACTCTCCAGATGCGCCAGAATGACGGCGATGGTTTGCGGATGTTCGATCTTGATCATACTGGCTAACGATTTGGCTTCTATCCACTTCAAGGCTTCCAGGCCGGGATAGGATTTCCGCGTCATCGATTCGATGATGGTTTTGGCTTTCTCCGGTCCCAGCGCCTTGATCAAGACACTGCGAATATACTCATTCCCCTTGAACTGAACCTCTCCCGTGGCGCTCGCACTTTCGAATTCAGAAATCACCACCGCTTCATCTTCTTTCGAGATTTGCGCGGTGCCGTTCATGAAATGTCCGAGCTTCTTGATCTCCTTGGGATCGAGCTGCTTCATGACCTGAGCGGCCGCTTCTTCCCCGATAGCGCGAAGCAGAATAGCCGCCTTCTGCTCACCGGACATCTGTTTGGGCTCACCGGCCATGGCTAGGCATTACCTTTCAACCACTGTTTCACGACCACCGCGGTTCCATCAGGATTTTTTCTGGCCATATCGACGATTTGAGCGCGACTGGCACTCGATTCCAACGAGGCTTCGACCGCGCTGACAGAAGCGGGCAGGGCCGGCGCTGTGGCCTCCGCCGTCGTCGCTTCGACCGACGAGACACCCAGCATCGCAATGAGGGGCCGGACGACAAAGAAGAGAATGAGCAGGAATAACAAGGCTCCGACACCATACCTCATGTATGGCATCCAGGGTTGCGTAGACTCTGCGACCGCCTCGACTGTCGCTGTCGCCGGTTCTTCCTGGCCCAATCCGAATTGGACATTGACCACCTGCACCTGATCCTGGCGGTCCGTGGAATAGCCCATCGCTTTCTTGACGATGTCTTCGATCCGTTTAAGGTCTTCCTCACTACGGGGAATGTATTTCTTGACGACTTCGCCGGCCGGCTTGCCGGCGGTTTCTCCCTCCGCGGCCTTCGGCGCCTCATAGGTGCCATCCACCAAGACCGCCACCGACAGTTTCTTGATCGAACCGATCGGCTCCACGATACGAGAGACAGTCCGGCTGATTTCGTAATTCACCGTTTCGTTCTTTGTTTGGGTCGCATTGGAACTTGTTGGCGTTGCCTCCGCTTCCGTCCCGGGAGGCACGTTGGATTGGACACCCGGCACACCGCCGGATAAGCCATTGACCCCGTTGGCCTTCTCCTGGCCACGCTGCTCGCTTCGAACGACTTGTCCGTTGGGGTCATACCGTTCTTCAGTCGTTTCGACTTTCCTGAAATCGATCAGACTGGAGACTCTGACCTCAGCCTTGTTCAATCCGACGATTCGTTCGAGCATCGACTGAATCCGGCCTTCGATGTCCTTTTCAATCGTGCGCTGATATTCGAGCTGCGTATTGGTCAAGCCGGCTGTTTCATCCTGCGCCGTTGACGACAAGAGATGACCGTGCCCGTCTACGACGGTAATATCACGGGCCTGCAATCCTTCCACACTGCTGGCGACCAGATGCACGACGCCCTGGACCTGTCCCTTGCTCAACAATTGAGCGTTTCGGAGTGAGACAACCACTGAGGCACGCGGTCGTTCCTGTTCCGCAGCAAACAACCGCCGTTCAGGAATCGCCAAATGGACGCGCGCACGTTCAACTTCCGGCATCTGCGCAATCGTGCGAGCCAGCTCTCCTTGGAGTGCGCGCCGATAATTCAGTTTTTGAACGAATTCAGACATCCCGATGGAGGTTCGATCGAAAATCTCATAGCCGACCCCGCCACCCTTGGGAATCCCTTGGCCGGCCAACGTCAGGCGAAGGTCATGAACCTGCGCGGTGGGAACAAGAATCGTGGCTCCTCCACCCGTTGTGTCGTAAGGCGTCTTCGACTCCTTCAGTTTATCGATAATCGACGAGGCATCTTCACTATTGAGATTGGTAAAGAGCACCTGCATATCCGGCTGTTGCGTCCACAGGGCGAGTGCAATCAGGCCGGCAACGGATCCCGCCAGCGCAACCAGAATAATCATGCGTTGATTGATCGAAAATTTCGCAAACATACAGCTGGTTTACCTCATCCGCCTCAAAAGGCTCCGGTCACACTTGCATCCGTTGAATTTCTTCGTACGCCGTCACGAGCTTATTGCGAATTTGCATCATCAGTTGGAACGACACATCGGCCTGTTGCAATGCCACCATCGTACGATGGAGGTCCTGCGATTGGCCGGTCACCAGCGCATCGACGGCCTGATTGGCCTGCATCTGCACATCATTCGCCTTCCCGATGGCGTTCTTGAGCGTATCCATGAACCCGCCCGGTCCCGAGGCCTCCGCAGATCCGGCCGGAGCGATCCTGTCCGCGATTGAAGGAATAACCGGCGAGATGCCTTGAATGGGTGTCATGGTTTACCTTCCGATTTCTAGAGCTTTGTTCCACATGCCGCGAGTGGCATTGATGGCCTGCACGTTTGCCTCATAGGCCCGCGAGGCACCGATCATATTGACCATCTCTTCCATCACATTCACATTGGGCAAACGGACAAACCCTTTGGGATCGGCATCAGGATGATGCGGGTCATAGATCAACTGTCCCGGCTTCTGATCCTCCACGACGCGCGCCACCGACACACCTTCCAGAGCGTGCGCCGTCGTGCCCATGGCCACCTGTCGAAACGCTTTTTGGAACGCGCTGGGCACCGGAGCGGAATGAAACACCACGTCCCGCCGTTTGTAGGGACCGCCACCGGGTGTGCGAGTGGATTGGGCATTGGCCAGATTGCTCGCAATGACGTTCAGCCGACGCCGTTGGGCGTCCAGACCGGATACCGAGACTGCCATCGAGTCAGACATGTCCATCGTCGCTTCTCCTTTCGCCGTCAGCGGGCGTCGCGAATCGCACTGAGGAGCTGGCGAAACCGTTGAGCGGTGATGCTCGCCGCCGCGTTGTATTGCATGGCATTATCCGAAGACTTCGCCATCTCTAATTCCAGGTTGACGGAATTCGCATCCAGAGGAAGATCGCCGGCCGGCACTTCGGTCAGTTTTCCCGTGACCGCCTGATACCCCTGCCCGCGCAATCCGATGTGTTGCCCTTGTGTCACCGCCATGGTGAGGGGCAGGCGACCCTTGTGCGCCGCTTGCAGTTGTTGGGCGAACTGCAGATCGGAGGCGCGATACCCCGGCGTTTCCTCGTTGGCCAGGTTGGAGGCAATGACCCGCTGCCTGGCGCTATGGAGATCAAGACTTCGATGTAGCAACTGCATGGTTTTATCGAGCAGTTCCATGGTCGCTTTCTCCTGTTTGAATTCCCATCTCACGTTCTATAGCAACGTCGATGCCTAAGAATGCCTCGCCGGCCGCCCGGTCATTTCATCCGACCCGGCAGGAATTGCCGAGGTACAAGATCCCTCTGGAACAAGCTGTCACGAGCTAGCTTTCCAACATCGTCAGCGGCTGTACCGTTTCACGATACTCTCGAAGTTTATTCCTCAAGGTCCGGATGCTGATTCCCAGTTCTTTCGCCGCATGGGTCCGGTTATCTTTCACCCGCGATAACGTCTTGAAAATCAGTTCCCGCTCCATTTCCCAGAGTGATCCGTTTGCCGGTTCCGGCGCGGCGGCGGGAGCCGGGATCATGGAGGCCGCCATGTCCTGGCGGGCCTCGGGAAGGTGCGCCGGGAGAATGGTTCCCTGCCCGGCAAGCAAGACGGCCCGTTCCATGACATTTTCAAGTTCCCGCACGTTCCCTTTCCACGGCAGAGTTTGGAGATGCGCCACGGCTGCGTCGGACAAGGCCGGTTGAGCGACGCCATTTCTGACGGCGGAGGCGCCAGTAAAATGACGCGCCAGCAAGGCAATATCGGCCGGCCGGTCTCTCAACGGCGGGACGGTGATGGGAAACACGTTGAGCCGGTAATACAAATCTTCCCGGAAGCGCCCTTGTTCCACTTCGCGATACAGTGTCCGGTTCGTGGTTGCGATGACCCGAATGTTGACGGCCACCGGATCACGTCCGCCGATACGGTCGACTTCCCGTTCCTGCAAGACCCGCAAGAGCTTGGCCTGCAAGCCTAAGTTCATTTCGCTGATTTCATCCAGGAGAATGGTGCCGGTGTGCGCCATTTCAAACTTGCCGACCTTCTTCATCAAGGCACCGGTAAATGCGCCTCGCTCATGTCCGAAGAGTTCGCTTTCCAGCAAGCCATCCGGCAGGGCGGCGCAGTTCACGGCAATGAACGGCCGGTGGGCCCGAGGGCTGCGCGTATGAATGAACCGGGCCAGCAATTCCTTTCCGGTGCCGCTCTCTCCATTGATCAAGACGGTCGCTTGACTGGCTGCCACGCCTTCGACCGTGCTGAGCAACCGGATCATGCCCGGGTCTTGGGTCAGAATCGCGCGCCCTTCCACGGCGGTCGAAGTCCCGGGCGATTCGAGATCCCGTCCTTCTTTGAGGTTCGTGATAACCCGTTCGAGCAAATCCATGGAGAACGGCTTGAGCAAGTAGTCACTCGCCCCGAACTTCATCGCATCAACCGCCGTCTCCACGGTCCCATAGGCCGTCATCAGGACAATCACCGTCTGGGGAGCGCGCGCCTTAATGTCTTTAATAAGATCCAATCCGGTGATGCGCGGCATCTTCAGGTCGGTAATGACCAGCCAGGGACGGAAGCGTGTGACCCGTTCCAACGCATCGGAACCATCGATCGCTCCTTGTACCTCATATCCCAGTCGACGCACGGACTCCATGAGCGCCGTACGCATCGATGGTTCATCGTCGACGATGAGAATGCGATCATGGCTCTCAGCGGCTTCTACTGTGGTCTCACGGTCATTCATGGGCGCGTTCCTCCATCATCTCGACATGGGCGACGGACTCCGGATCGGGAGACAGTAGCTCCCGCTCTTCATTCCAGTTGTGGGACTCTTCATCTGCCATGGAGGGTTCCATCGGATGAGGCAGCAGAATCGTAAAGGTCGTGCCTTCCCCAAGCCGGCTCTCGACATCGATCCTCCCATGATGCGCGTCGATAATCGCATGCACAATCGCCAGACCTAACCCGGTTCCCTCATCCTTCGTCGTAAAGAACGGATCAAAGATTCTGGATCGATGGGCCGGATCGATCCCGGGGCCGTTATCAGTAATCGTCACACAGATCGCACGCCCGTCGAGGGACTGCTCGTCCGCTTTCACGAGCTTGAGTGTGAGAACACCTCCGGTGGGCATGGCTTGAATGGCATTCAGGATCAGATTCAACACCACTTGCTTGAACTGCCCTTCGTTGCACCAAATGGCCGGAATACGGGGATCAAGATCCAGCCGAATGTCCACGGGAGTCTTGGTAATGGCATGGGCCGCCAGGGTCAAGGCGTCCAACACCAGCGTTTCAACGGTCTGCCACCCGCGCGCCGACCGCTCGGGTTGGGTATAGATCAATAGATTGGACAGCAAACGATCGAGACCATGGACCGCCTGAGAGATCTGTTCAGCATAGGCCAGGCTTGCGGGAAGCTCTTGCAGATCGCGCCGCAGCATGGAAGCGAACAGCTCGATGCTGCCCAGCGGGTTGCGAATCTCATGAGCGATTCGCCCCACCATTTCACCCATCGCCACGAAGCGATGCTGGCGCTGCAGGCGTTCCTCCAATTGACACATCTGGGTGACATCGTGAATCAGGATCAGCTGACCGGAAGACTGCCCGGGAGAGGCCTCCAATGAGCGTTGGGCGATGGTGAGCACATGGGATTCGTGCCGCTGAGGCTGTTCGCTCACGGTGAGCTGGAGCTCGGCCAATAGGGCCGAAGCGGATCGTCCGCGAAGCGCATCAGCCTTGCGACCAAGTAACAGAGCGGCCGCTGCATTCACTCGCGTGATACGACCGCTGAGATCCAGGACCAAGACACCGGTCGTCAGGGAGTCCAAAATCCCGCTCAGGTGTGTCCGCATCGCCTCATTCTCCTGAAGCTGCTGCCGCAAGGCGGCATTGCTCTGCGAGAGCTCCACATCCATCTGCTCGATGCGGTCGGTCAGCGTGGAATAAGACTGCTGCAGCGTATGGGCCGCTTGGTCGAAGGTGTGGAAGGCCTCCTGGAGCAGGTCTCGTTCAGCGGGGTGCAATGCGGTCGATGTGGTCATAGTCCCTCCTGCGGCAACTGCCGCTCCTGTTTGATGCTTTCATGGAATGAGCTTGAAAACCTGGTCACCAGAGCGTCGTCGGTCTGTCCGAGTTCGGCCAGAGCCACCGTGGCGCGATCATGTTGTTTCAGAGCCTGCCAGCCGCGGACAATTTGAAGCCGAGCCCATTGAAGCTGAGCCTGATCGGGCTTGTTCTCGACGACGGTGTGGTAGACATCGATGGCCTCTTGATACCGCTTCATCTGCGCCAGCAGATCGGCATAGGCGAGCAGTGCGACGATGGTCTTCGGCGCGCCCGCTCTAAAGGCCTCTTCTGTCGCAATCACGGCTTCCTCAGGCTTGTTGAGGCGCAGAAACACCGTGGCCATCTGCTGATACATCCAGGGTCGCTCCGGGTGTTTGGGATGATGGAGCATCCAGGCCCGACAGAAATGCAGGAGGCCGGCCAGATCACCCTCTTCCGCCATGGTCCGGACAAGAAGATGGAGCGCTTCCTGCTCGGAGCGACCGGTGGGATACTCCAAGCGATAGCGCTCCAGAACCTTCCTGGCCGCCGCTGTATCGCGTTGCGAGAGATACACCTTCGCCAGCCCCAGAAGCGCCTGTTCAGTGACCGGGGGGCGTTTGGTCCCTTTGGCCATCAGTTGATAGAGACGACCGGCTTCCGTGGTAAAGCCTAGACGATCGTGAGCTTCGGCAATTTCGAGCAAGAGTGGCGAAGACAGATAGTGCCGTTCAGCGGCTGGCCCATGTCGATGAAAGAGCGTGGTCAACGTCAAATCGTCATGCGATCGGACAGCGGCTTCCATCCAGGGACGCAAGACAGTGGCGAGTCGATCGCCGGCTTTGGCCGGCCAGGGATCATCTTGCCCCGCACCGTTCCGGTCGGCCACCAGCTTATAGGCGATCAGCGCCGGCGCAATCTCTTCAGCCTGCTCAAGATGCGCGGCCACTTGAAACAGGGCTTCACTCCCGATGGCATCGCGGTCATGTTGTGCGGCAATCGCCTGCATTTGCTTGAGATAGTCGTCCACGCTCTGATCCGGAGAGGGGTGGTCATATATAAGTCCGGCAGCAGCTCTGGCCACAGGACGGATACCGGCTACGACCTTCTGCTCCACTCGCTGAGTGGCCAGACGCACCGTCGCTAACGCCGCTTGTGGGCTGCCTGCGTAGTGAGCAGAAATATATCCATAAAACTGTTCTGCGCTTGGCAGGTGTTTCGAGGACTGAAGACTATCCGCCAACCGCAGGAGCATGGCCGATGCGTCCGGGTGAGCGGGGTAGAGATTATAAAACTGCAGCAACAAGCCCCGGCCGATCACCTCATGGTGCAAATCCAGTTGAATCGAGGCATAGCGTCCCAGGGCGAGCGGATTCATTCGCATGGACTTTGGCCAGCGTCGATACGCCAGGTCATACATGGCCGACGCGTCTTGAGCCCGTCCCTGACGAAAGAAGGAGGAGGCGAGCCCCACGGTGGCATGCAACAGAATTTGATCGTGACTGCTTCGCTTCCGCAAATCCTCGAACGTGAGCTCCGCATCCCTCCATTTACCCAGGGCCAGCGCGGTATAACCGATGCCTAACAACGCCCGCTCCCCGTCCGGCGACTGAGCATTATGCGCCAGCGCCCGCTCGTACAGAGCCTGGGCTTCCTGATGCCATCCTTGCGAAAGATACACATCGGCCATGCGCCATTCCGCACGTTTTGCGTTCAGCGATTGAGGATAATCACGCAAGAGCGTCTTGTAGCGATCAAGCGCTTCCAGCCGCTTGCCATTCGCCGTATTTTCCTTCAAGGCGGTTTCTGCGAGAAAGGTCATCGCCGTTGGAGTCAGCGCGCTTTCCGGTTGTTGAGCAACCACTTTTTCGAATAGCCGGCGCGCCAGCGACCACTCTCCTTTGCCATAGGCGTTCATGCCTTCCTGCAAGGCCAACGCATCCATTCCTTGCGATTGCCCTTCGAGCCGCGGGCCGTCATCGGGCAGGGTAGAAAAGGCGAGCTCCGTCGATTCGGATGCGTGAGTCGGAGGGGAAGGCGCTGCGGTCGTCATCGGACCAGCGTAGACCAAGGCGAGTTCGCCGAGCACCAACGGGCGCAGGCAAAACCACGCGAGGAGAAACAGGGTCAGTTGTGTCCAAGATCGGTGTGATGAGTACACGGCGAGGCTTCTTCAGCAAAGACCGTGCCTTTAGCCGCGCAGTGAGGATTTGTTTGAATATCGAGCCGGAAAGAGAGGATTCAGCTGGTGGAATGAATCGACCGTCAAATTGGTCGACAAGGATTCGTGCGGGCCGTCAATGATTTGACGACATCTGAAGCGCTAATTCGGCAAGGCGTCGACGCGGGGTTTGGAGTCCATCCCTCTCCGCTTCAATTTTTCAACGAGTGTGGTGCGATTGACATGAAGCAACTGAGCCGCGCGTGCAGTGACGCCGTTCGCCTTGCGCATGGCCTCCCCGATTAACTGATTCTCGTATTGCTCGACTTCATTGGACAGATGGATCCCATCTTCGGTAAAGCGGATGAACTGTTCCTTCATCTCGGGCTGACTTGCTGTTTTCTTGTGCAGCTTCTCGGGCAAGTCGGCGACGGTCAAGAGCCCCTGTTTCTTGAGCACGACCAAGCGCTCGATCATATTTTCCAACTCGCGAATATTCCCGGGCCAGGGAAAGGCCGTCAACAGCTCCAGCGCCTCAGGGGCAAACCCCGTGATGGCGGTTTGCTTCATATGATTGAACCGCTTCAGGAAATGTTCAATCAGCAATGGAATATCGCTTTGCCGGTCGCGCAACGGGGGGGTAATGATCGGAATGACGTTGAGGCGATAAAAGAGGTCTTGCCGGAATCGTTTCTCTTCGACCATTTTCTCCAGATCCTGGTTGGTCGCCGCGACAATTCGGACATCGACCTGAATCGTCCGGCTCCCCCCCACCCGCTCAAATGATCGCTCCTGTATCACCCGCAAGAGCTTCACCTGAAGCGAGAGGCTCATCTCGCCGACTTCGTCGAGAAAGATCGTTCCGCCATTGGCGAGTTCGAACCGGCCCATTCTGGTCTGGGCCGCGCCGGTGAAGGCGCCCTTTTCATGCCCGAACAGTTCTGATTCGAGCAACGTTTCCGGAATGGCGCCGCAATTGACCGGCACCATCGGGCGATCTTTACGGGAACTGTTGAAGTGGAGCATGCGTGCCACCAGTTCTTTGCCCGTTCCGCTTTCGCCCTGAATCAAGACGGTGCTGTCGCTGTCTGCGACCTTTTGCACAAAATCCAAGACCTGCTGCATCGGTTCGCTGACACCGATCAATTGCTCCAGACGGTACTGCTCGCGCACGGCTTTCCGGAGAAGATGGTTTTCCTGGCGGAGCCGTTGGAACTCGATGGCCTTTTTCACGACGACCACGACGGTGTCGGGATCGAAGGGCTTCGTCACAAAATCGAAGGCGCCGGCTTTCATCGCCTGAACCGCACACTCGACGGTTCCGAATCCGGTCATGACGATCGGAATGATTTTCGAGTCGATCCTCGTCACTCGCTCAATGACTTCGAGACCGTTAAAATCAGGGAGCTGAAAGTCCGTGACCAGAATCTGAACGGGATGCTCTTTGACAACCTGCATGCCCGTCGTGGCATCTGCGGCAACCGAGACGGTATATCCTTCAGAAGACAGCGTCTCCTGCAGAACGTCGCGCACCGCCTGGTCGTCGTCAATGACTAAAACATGAGGAGCCGTCATCAGGTGTTTATTCCGAAGTAAGGGTAGAAGTTTGGCGCATAGAATAAAGATCCTGCGGCATCAATGCAAGCATGCCGAGTCGTCAAACACTGAGTCACCATGCCGCATGTTTCTCGACCTATTCCTTGACAGAATATTTGGCGAGTTGCTAGGGTGCGCGGTGTAGATTATGTGGCCTGTGTCACCGAACGCGTCCTGTCTGGCTGGCGTAGCTCAATGGCAGAGCAGCGGTTTTGTAAACCGCAGGTTGGAGGTTCAATTCCTCTCGCCAGCTCCATATTTCAATCAGTTACAAGACTCATCTCGACCCACCCCGCCCTAAGTGTTCACTAATTGTTCACCGATTTTAGTCATCGCGGGTCAATCTGGACTCACTCCCCTTCGATGGTCAGCCGACGTGTGAGTGCGTCACTCCGTTCTGCCATACCGTCCCATGTCCACCAGAGTGCTAGTGCAGTAGGGTGATCACCTAGTTGTTCGTCGCATTCATGGAGCAACCCCTGAAGGCGCAGAAGTCCGTCGAAACCTAACTGGATACCTTGTCGCGACAACCGATAGGCCTCCGTAGGCGTTACCGGGACGGAGAGCTCTATATACGGACACGGCAGTCGTCGGAGCTGGTAGAGGGCATCATTAATGACCCACAAACGATCATGGCATGGTGAGTCTGCCTGTGATAGCGCCCGCGCGAGCTGGCAGAATAGTCGCTGCCAGATATCGAGTACGTTGTCTGGCGTGCGCTGGGCAAATTCCCAGCCGATGGTTTCCGCGTCTGATTGGGTGAGTAGCTTCGAATGTACCATGGGCCTCCTAATGGCTAAGAGTTCGGAGGCCTGGCGAGGCTGGCTCGATTAACACGTGTCTGGCGTCATCTAGATTTGAGGGCCAGCAATTCAAATTGTCGCTGAACAAACACGTCCTGAAAACCCTAGCATCGAGCGTGCGATTGTGTCCCTTCGTTACGATTTTGACCTGCGGCAGGGCAACGAAGTTTGACCTTCACATCCAACACTCCTCACAAATGAACCACATCCGCAAAAGTCTTCACTTTGATTTTCTTCGCCAGTTCTTCCACCTGGGCCGCATCAAACTGAAACTGCAGCCGCATCCATCCCTCCGGCGTGCTGCCAAACGCCTTCGCCAAGCGAATAGCCATATCCCATGACAGGTCGGCACTCTCGTTCACTAGATGGCTCAACGCCGACCGCGACACACCAAGCACCTTCGCCCCATCGGTCACGCTCAACCCATGCGGCTCCAGACAGTCCACGCGCACCGAAAATCCCGGATGCGGCGGGTTCTTCATTTTTAAAGCCTTCATATCGTTCTCCTCCTCAATGGTAGTCCTCAAAATTCACGTCTAACGCATACCCCTCTTCAAACCGGAACGTAATGCGCCAGTTGGCCCTCACCGTAACGCTCCACTCCCCTTTCCGGCTGCCTTTCAGCGGGTGAAGCCTGTAGGAATGGACATTCATGTCCTCAATCACCTCCGCCTGATGCAACCGCGCCAGAATTGCCTTAATCCGGTCCACCATGTCAGCCGGCAGCTTCCGCGGATCACCCTCCTCGAAAAACCTTTTAAGCCCTCGGTGCCTAAAACTGCCTATCATTTTTCAACCGTAGCGCGTAGCGCGTCACTAGTCAACAGACTCTTTCGGCCACTCGTTTCCCCTATCTGTCCATCGCACCCACACCTGATCGCCCAACCTGCGCTAATTGTGTCAGCCGTTTTTCGCATAATCCTAGCTTAACCGTCAGCCGGATGCAGGTTTTCAGCCGCAGCGGGCCGGGCGGGCTTTTCAGCCATCAGGGCCGCACAGACCGCGCCAGAGCGAAATGTCTCTGTCACGGTTGACCCTGTGCAATCCGGCACCTCCGGCACGCCGCCTAAGCTGAACATAGGACACCCAGCCCCATTGAGCCCAAGACCATAGAGTCCGATGTGAAATGCCCAGTTAGACCGCTGCTTCCTTTGCTAACAGAAGCCGTTTTTCTGTGGTCATGAGTCCCTCCGAGTGCGCTAGAATGTCTTTACCTGCAAGGGTATGGTTCGTGTCTGTCGGGCTCTATCTGTCAGCGTTCTTTCTTGCTACTTTCCAGATTTCCATGGCGACGAGCGGCAGCATCCCCATGCCAATTGCCAGAACCCAATGCTCAGGATCGAAGGGCGCAACCTGGAAGATGCTTTGCACTGGCGGCCAGGACACAATGACGGCCTGCAGCAGTGCGGATAGCCCCACCGTGGCGAGCAACGGCTTGTTCGTCCAGAGGCTGAGCGCAAAGATGGATCGGTCCTCGCTCCGGTTATTCAGGGCATGAAAGAGCTGCGCCAAAACCATCACCGTAAACGTGAGGGTGCGGGCCCGCTCCAGATTGAGGTCCATGCCATAGAGGCAATACAAGAACGCCAGGAGCGTGATGACGGCGAGGAAAGCTCCCTGAACAAACAGTCTCAGCAAGCGTGCTCGAGTGAGGAACTGCTCCTGCGGCGGGCGAGGGGGCCGTTGCATCAAATCCGTGTCCGCCGGGTCAACCGCTAAAGCCAAGGCGGGCAAGCCGTCCGTAACCAGGTTGATCCAGAGGATTTGCACCGGAAGCAGGGGGAGCGGGAGCCCGAACAGCGTCGCCAGCAACATCAATAGGATTTCGCTGATGTTGCAGGAGAGCAAGTAGTAGACACTCTTTCGAATGTTGTCATAAATCGCCCGGCCTTCCTCGACGGCCGCTGCAATGGAGGCGAAGTTATCATCGGTCACCACCATGTCGGCGGCTTCTTTCGTCACGTCCGTACCAGTAATGCCCATCGCCACCCCGATGTCCGCTGCTTTGAGTGCGGGCGCATCGTTCACGCCATCGCCCGTCATCGCCACGACGGCTCCCTGTTGCTTCCACGCGCGGACGACTCGTAGTTTGTGTTCTGCTGTTACGCGCGCATAGACCGCCGCTGTCGTTACTCGATCACGCAACTCCTCATCCGAGAGTTGGTTCAGCTCCGCACCCGAGATCGCTTGCGCACCCGGCTCCATCAGACCGAGTTCTTTCGCAATGGCGACCGCCGTGTCCTTATGATCTCCGGTGATCATGACGGTCCGAATCCCAGCGGCACGACAGGCTTCCACTGCCGCCTTCGCTTCCGGCCTGATCGGATCTTTCATCCCAACCAATCCTAAGAACACGAGATCGTGCTCCAGACTCTTGGCGTCATAGACGTCCGGAATCCGGTCCAGCGGACGCATGGCCACCCCAAGGACCCTGAGCGCGTGAGACGCAAGGCGCTGATTGGTGGCCGTGATCTCCTGGCGAATCACGTCCGTGAGCGGCTGGATGTCGCCGTCTCGCGTGAGCCAAGCTTGGCAGTCGCGCAGCAAGACATCTGGAGCGCCTTTAACGAAGGCCACGGGCCCGGATGCCGTGTGGCGCACCACGGTCATCTTCTTTCGCTCTGAGTCAAACGGCACTTCGCCCAGCCAGGAGTTTTCCTGTTCAAGATGATTCTTTGTCAATCCGGCCTTGGCCGCCGCGACCAGCAACGCGCCCTCCGTCGGATCGCCCACGATGTACCAGAGAAAGGCCTCCAGCCGAAGGTCTGAACCATTGCACAGTACCGAGGCGCGCAAAAGCGCCCTGAGTCCTGGTTTCAGAGCCACGGTCATCGGCTCACCGTCAGATCGGATCTCCCCGTCCGGTACATAGCCTTCGCCGGTCACCGTGAAACTCTCTCCTCCTTGATAGAGAGTGGTCACCGTCATCTCGTTCTTCGTGAGCGTCCCCGTCTTGTCAGAGCAAATCACGGTGGTCGAGCCCAAGGTTTCGACGGCGGGAAGGCGGCGGATTAAGGCATGCCGTTTCACCATCCTTGTGACGCCAAGAGCGAGCGTGATAGTGACCACAGCGGGCAGGCCTTCGGGGATCGCCGCCACGGCCAGGCTCACGGCGGTCAGGAACATATTGACCAGGGGCACTCCACGGAGAACCCCGAGGAGGAACACCACCCCGACGATACCCAGGGAAAGCCACAGCAACGTATGGCCGAGGTGCTCCAGCCGACGCTGAAGCGGCGTTTCCTCTTGCTCGGCCTGGGCTTCTCGGTGAATCAGCGCGGCAATCTTTCCGAGTTCCGTCTGGGATCCGGTGGCCGTCACCAGCGCGCGCCCTTTTCCAGAGACAATAATGGTCCCCATGAAGAGCATGTTATGGCGGTCACCCAAGAGCACCTCTGCTTGGGGAATCAGCTCGGCTGATTTGGCGACTGGAGTCGATTCGCCGGTCAGCGAGGCCTCCTGCGCCTGGAGCCCCGTCGCATAGACGACGCGACTGTCTGCGGGAACACGGTCGCCCGCTTCGATCTGAATGAGATCGCCCGGCACCACTTGACTGGCGGGGATTGCTTGCACAGTGTCATCGCGGATGACCCGTGCGGTTGCCACCGAGAGTTGTTTCAGTGCCACGAGCGACCGTTCAGCCCGGAATTCCTGTACGAATCCGAGGATCGCATTGAGTACGACAATCGCGAGAATGGCAACTGCATCGATCCATTCCTGCAAGAGACCGGACACTGCGGCGGCACCAATCAGGACCCAGACAATCAGATTCGCGAATTGACTCAGAAAAATCTTGAGTGGTGAGGGCGGAGCTGCTTCGGGCAGTTCGTTCGGTCCAATTGTCGCCAAACGAAGCTGTGCCTCGGAGGCGGTAAGCCCTGTATCTATGTCTGACTGGAGCTCTTGCTCGAGGGCTTCGGTGGTGAGGGTATGCCAAAGAGAGGGCATCGTCTGCTTACCACCTTTCCCAGATCCTAGACATAGGCGTTCGTCGCATACTGCTGCACCATCCGATGGGTGTTGAAGAACGAGGCATTGAACGCGATCGTGTGCCGCATCACATCGATCCAACGGTCGCGCGACTGGTAATACAGAGGAACGATTGTCCAGCGCAGCTTCTCATAGAGTTCTCGTGCCTCCTCGGCCGGATTGGGCTCTTGTTCCATCATCCGTGACCCAATCGACCAGCCGGTCACACCTTCGATGTGGCCTTCCAGCCACCAGCCATCCAGGACGCTGATACTCGGCACCCCGTTATGCGCCGCCTTCATGCCTGAGGTCCCAGAGGCTTCAAGGGGACGTTGCGGCGTGTTGAGCCAGAGGTCCACCCCGGCGGTGAGGAGTTGGGCGAGCTCCATGTCATAGTTTTCGAGGTAGACGATCGTCACCTCCCGCTCGAGCTGCTTGGCGACGTGCACCACGCGCCGGATCATCTCTTTTCCTGGTTCATCCTTGGGATGGGCCTTGCCAGCAAAGATCATCTGCAAAGGTCCGACTCTTCGGGCAATGTCGATCAACTCGCTGGAAGCCGACAAGACCAGATCGACTCGCTTATACAGCGTTGCCCGTCGCGCAAAACCAATCGTGAACGCCTCGCTGCTCAGAACCTGCCGCGTGCGCTGCTTCACGGCTTCAAGCAACCGTGCCTTGGCTTGCGCATGGGCGTCCCAGATATCCTGATTGGGAAGGCTGATGGCATGACGCAGGGCAAAGGAATCAGTCCGCCAGCCAGGGATATGCCGGTCATAGAGGCGCTGGAAACCGGGAGATGTCCAGGTGACCGAATGAATCCCGTTGGTGATGGAGTCAATGGGATACCCTGGGAACATATCCTGCGAGATCTGTCCGTGGCGTTTGGCGACTCCGTTGATGTAGGTACTCATGTTCAAGGCTAGGAGCGTCATGTTCAGTCTATCTTTGCCACCCAGCATCTGCAGGACTTCAAGCGGGGTGGTGTCGCCGAGCATCTGCTTCACCAGCTCATACGAGAACTGATCATGGCCGGCCGGAACCGGCGTGTGGGTGGTGAAGAGGCAGTCCCGTCTCACGCCATCGAAGTCCCAGGTCGCCTGCTCTCTCTGTTTGCGCTCTCCGAGCAGCTCAAGGACAAGCAAGGCCGCATGGCCTTCGTTCATGTGGAACCGTTCAATGTGGGTGTAGCCCAGGGCTCGGAGCATTCTGACCCCGCCGAGACCCAAGACGACTTCCTGAGCCAGACGGTATCGTTCATCGCCACCATAGAGATAACCGGTCAGCTCCCGATCACCGGCCGCATTCTCTTCGACGTTGGTATCTAAGAGCACCAAGGGAATCACATAGCCTGTGAGGCCGGTGATGTCATACTGCCATGCCCGAACCACGGCGGGGCGGCCTTCAATGGACACGCGAACTGTCGGAGGAAGCAGCCGGGCGAACTGTGAGGGATCCCACTGCACGGGTCGTTCATGCTGATTGCCCCATTCATCCAGGTGTTGCTCGAAATAGCCGTGCCTATAGAGAAGACTGACGCCCACGATGGGGATCTTGAGATCGGCGCAGGACCGCAACGTATCACCGGCCAGGACGCCCAGACCGCCACTGTAGATCGGCATGCCTGCATCGGCCGCGACTTCCATCGAAAAGTAGGCGATGCGCCTGGCCACGTCCGTAGCGCTAGGGGCCAATCCTGTCGATCCAGTCGCGTAGCGTTCCGGTGTGGCCAGAAAGGTTCGTTTGCAGAGATCAGAACAGAACCGGAACTCTTGTCCCCGATAGACGACAGAGAGTCCTTCACCAAGCGAAATCACCATGCCACAGACCGGATCTTTCACGGTGTTCATCGGTTATGCACCTTCTCCCTACGTCATTACAGACAGAGTCGCGGAGATGTTGAACCCCTCGTTTAGGAGAACATTCGCTTCTATCCGTGGGGTACCGTAAGAACCTCTCGCTCCGCGTCGACCCAATCCTCCATGTCGCACCCCTCTCGGCAACCTCGCTCGAGATAGAGCTCATAGGCCCGCTTCGCGATGCGCTCCTGTCGCTCATCGGATAAGGAGCCCTCTTGGGGGTTATCCTTCTGTGTGGTAACGGCCTTTTCGTTGTGTTTCCCCTTCAAAAGGTGCTGCTTCATTTCGATCCTCCTTTTCTACTGCGCTCATTTCAGGCTCCCACGGACCCTCAACGCATCAGCGCGGAGCTTCTCGTTTCAGCAACTGTTCGATTACCCACTCCTGGAACTCGCGGTGCGCCGCCAGTTCCTGAAATAGCATTCGCTCGAGTGTCGGGTGGTGATGGAGATGTTCAGCCAGGAGTCGAGCGAGCTTTCGATCCCCGTCAGGTCCTTGTCCGAGTTGATGGAGCACCTCGTGCACAAAGTGCTCATCTTGCGTGCCCCATGCCACAAGTTGCTCCCGCAAGGCTTGATCTCCCAGGATCCGATCCACCACCGGCGCATCCGCCGGCATCGTATGGGCACAGGCCGAGAGTCCTAGCGATACACCAATCCCCAGACAGCCGGTCAACCACCGCATCGTGTCCTCCTTGAGCCATACCTCAGAAACGGCTTTGCTACATCGTTACTCAGTCACGCCGTGCGGACGCATCGCACGGTGTTCCCTCGCCAGCGCGTCCGCCTCGTCAGCCGCCTTCAAATGGTTGTGTGCAATGGCCCGACAGTGTGCGGCGTGCTGTGTGGGCTCAGTCTTCCCGTAGAGATCTGGATGCTTGTCATAAAACTCAGCCCAGGACTCCCACTGCTTGGCCTTTTCCCTCAATTCCTGCGCCTGCTGAGTGTAATAGTTTGCCAGCCCGTTATGATCGTTCGCGTTAATCATCCGTTGAGTTGATGTCTCTGTACAGCCGTGCAGCACTAGCACAAGCCCGACCGCAAATACCATGGACACCAATCTAGCGCTCAACATGGCACCCCTCCTGTGGTTGGCAATGAAGCTTGTCATTGCATCGATGAGTTGCAGTTGTCTCGTCTCATCACCTGTACTGTGTTCCCGTATCTTCCCACTACTCCGTCCAGGACACTGACACACTTCCTCTATAAGATAGACGTTGAGAACCCTCTAGCATTACAGTTCGGGGTTTCCGCGCGAATGCTGCACCCGACTTTTCATCGTCGGAAAGGCAGAGACATCACATGTGCAGTTTCGACAGCCACGCTCACAGCACGGACCGCAAAAATCGACTAGGCGCGCTCGCAACATTTGGCGCGCTCGATGCAAGCGCACCCTTAGGTTATTGCGCGTCATCGCTAAATCTTGTGCGACCGTTTTGGATGACTCCCCCTCGAGATCAATCCGCCGGATGAGGTCCGCATAACTTGGCCGCAGGGTGGGTAGAAGCACGTATGCACAACTGCATGGGGCGTCTCCGACCTCCTCAAATGGAGGCACCTTGCCATGCCCTGAGTGGATGAGGGATTGGCCATAGGCTTTCTTTCCCCTCGCTTCGACCGTATGCTTCCGCAGATAGTCGATCAGGGTATGTCGGAGAATGCTGCAGAACCAGGCCAAGGCATCCTCACGACGCCGTAACGAGGATTGGCGTTCTACGGCTCGGAGAACACTCTGCTGGAAGAGGTCCTGCGTCACGCCGGTATCCCCAATTCGGTTGCGCAGAAACAATAGGCAAGCGGCCCTCGCATTCAGGATTTGCTGGATCGGGTCCTGCCCACTATGCGCTTGTGTGCGCCGATGGTTGCTTTGGCTCCTGCGCCTCATCATGACCTGACCTCTCCCTGTCCAACAGTGCTGACTTGCCTGGCACCGACCTCACGACCGACCCGCGTCGGAACAGGTTGCTTCTGCCTTCAGCGCTGGATCTGGTCCATGGGGCACCCCATGTTGGCCCACTGTTGGTGTGCCTACTAGACCATGCCGTGTGGGCGTATCGCCCGGTGTTCCATAGCCAAGGCGTCAGCTTCATCCGTCGCCTTGAGGTAATTCTGCGCAATGGTCCGGCAATGGGCGGCATGTTGGGCCGTGTCCGCCTTGGTGCCTGGCTCCGGGTGTTTCTCATAAAATTCGGCCGTAAACTCCAGCAGCTTCGCTTTCTCCCGAAGTTCCTGCGCCTGGTCAGCATAGTAATTGGCCAGACGCGGATGATCGTGAGAGCTACATCTGATGGGCCGGCACACCGGTACTCTGCTGGGACGACATTCCCGCACATCCCTGACTCCAGAGAGCCAAGTCCAAAACCGACACGACGGACACCAAGCGAATCATCAACCGCATCTTGACCTCCTTCTGTTGTGCGAGAACACCCAGAGTTTTTGCTTCAATGAAGCCATCCGACTACTTCCACAGACCAATGCACTGGTTGAAACAGCAAAGCCAATGCCGTCAACGCATTTATGCCGAAACTCACTGGTGAAGCGAGTCATGGCGAAACTGTCCTGGAAATCGCACCGTTCAGGCGTTTCTGAAAAGGCACAAAGGGGCAAACGCCTGAAACTCCCTGACCCGAAAGGCTACACCTGGACACTGTTGTTGACTGCATTCTCAGTCTGTGTTACCGAATGATGCTGGCATGATAGAAAGGATGAAGCTCATGCGCACCTTTTGGTTGGGCCGATGTCTCAGTGCCGCGCTGCTGGCAACCACCATTAGCTGCGCATCGGGTCCTCCACAAGATCTCATCTTGCGGGACGATCATGCCGGGCTCGCACGATGGTATGAGCGGGAGGCCGCCACCCTGCGGGATAAGGTAGAAGAGATGCGCCGCATGGCGGAAGAATACGCCAAGCCCGACTACCTGCCATCTCCGAAACAAACCAAAGAGGAATTGATCGCCCATTGTCAGCTTTTCATCAAGCTCTACATTGAGGGAGGCCGGGAAGCTGAGGCGCTCGCCAAACTCCACCGCGATCTTGAGAACACTATTCCCTAAACGAAGGACCTCCTTCCGCTCTGCCTAGTGGCTGTGCATGTGTCCATCCGATGCCGGAGCAGTGACCTCTTTGTCCCGAACCGTCACACTCTTCAATGGCGGCGCATCCCAAATGACTTTGTTCCCCGGCGCTAGATTCGCTGCCTTAATGAAATGCGCGTCACCCTCTTGCATCGCCTTCAGTCGATATAAGGTCATGCCTAAGTTGTAATGGGCTTCGGCGAACTCCGGAGACGCGGCGATCGCCGCATCAAAATGTTGTTTCGCACTCTCCCACTGTTGCTGGTGATAGGCCTGGATCCCTTCGTCATTGTGACGCGCCGCCGCGGCATTTGTGCCGGCGGGCGCGGCCAAGACCGTCCGCTTGGGTGTCGACTGGCACCCGATTCCCACCATCGCTCCTATCAGCACCACGACCGCCAATACACCTCTTCCCATCATTTCATTCTCCCCCTTTCTTAGATGATGTCGCCTCACTCGCCTGATTCGCTCTCCGTTCCTTCCACCACCGCCACATGACATAGACGGGCGGGATGACAAACAGCGTGAGGATCATGGCGGAGAAGACGCCGCCGACCTGGGGCGCGGCGATGCGTTTCATCACATCGGCGCCGGTGCCGGTCGCCCACATCACGGGGAACAATCCCACGACATCGACAAGCCCGATCATGGCCATGGGTCGGATGCGTTCCACAGCCCCACGATGGACGGTCTCGATGAGGTCTTGAAGCGTTCGGAGTCCCCCGGCCTCTTTTCGCCGCTTACAGGCCTCATCGAGATAGGCCAACATCACGGCGCTGGTCTCCGCAGCCGTGCCCACGACCGTGATGAGTCCCACCCACACCGCGATGCTCATGTTGTAGCCGAGGATCGCCAGGTACCACACCGCGCCCACCAGCGAGAGCGGCACGCCCACCATCACCATGCAGGTTTCTGCGATCGATTGGAACGTGAAATAGAAGATGACAAAGATGATGATGAGCGTCAACGGCACGACAAACTTCAGCCGCGCTTTTGCCCGCTCCATGAACTCATATTGACCGGACCAGGCAATCGTATAGCCCGGCGGCAGTTCGACTTTCTCCGCCACCACCCGTTTGAGATCCTCCACATAGCCACCGACATCACGCCCCGTCATGTCGAGAAAAACATAACCCGCGAGTAGACCATTTTCGTCCCGGATCATCGGCGGTCCATTGACGAATCGGAGCGTCGCGAGTTGCGCAAGCGGCACCTGCGCGCCGGTCGGGGTCTCCACGAGCACGCGCTTCAGCTTTTCAGGGTCATCCCGCAACTCACGGAGATAGCGAACGTTGATCGGATACCGCTCCCGGCCTTCGATCGTGGTGGCGACATTTTCACCCCCGATGGCCGTTTCGATGATCTTGCCGACATCCATCAGTTTAAGGCCGTACCGGGCGATCTCGTCACGGTTGATGTCGAAGTCCAGGAAGTAGCCGCCGGACACCCGCTCAGCATAAACGCTGCGTGTCCCTGGCACGTCTTTGAGTACCATTTCCAGATGTTCGCCGATTTGCTCGATCTGTTTGAGGTCGGGACCGAAGATCTTGATCCCCACCGGCGTGCGGACGCCGGTGGTCAACATATCGATCCGCGCCTTAATCGGCATGGTCCAGGCGTTCGTCACACCAGGAATCTTGAGCGCGCGGTCCATCTCATCCACGAGTCCTTCATAGCTCAACCCTGGCCGCCACTGCTCCTTCGATTTCAGCTCGACGACCACTTCCATCATGCTGAAGGGCGCCGGATCGGTGGAGGTTTCCGCCCGTCCCGCTTTGCCGAAGACATGCTCCACCTCGGGGAATGATCGAAGCTTCCGGTCCATCATCTGGAGCAGTCGACTGGCCTCCGTGACCGAGAGCCCTGGCAGGGTCGTGGGCATATAGAGGATCGTGCCTTCGTACAGCGGCGGCATGAACTCGGAGCCCATGCGCTGATAGACGGGAACAATGCTGATCAGGAGTCCGAGGGCCAGGACCACCACGGTTCCGCGATGCAGTAACGTCCATTTCAACAGCGGCGCATAGAGGCGCTGGAGGCTCCTGCTCACTGGGTGCTTCTGTTCCGGAAAGATCTTGCCGCGAATGAAGGTCGGTAGGCAGGCGGGCACCAGGGTAATGGCCAGCACCGCGCACATGGCGATCGCGAGGTTATTGGTCCAGGCCAGGGGCTTGAACATGCGCCCTTCCTGGGCTTCGAGGGCAAAGATCGGGATAAACGAAATGGCAATGACGAGGACGGAGGCAAAAATCGGCGGACCGACTTCCTTGGCCGAATCGATCAGAACTTGAAGCCGTTCGCCCGCTCGTCCGTCTCGCTCCCAGTCCTCCAAACGCTTGTGGGCGTTGTCCACCATCACAATCGCGGCATCTACCATGTCGCCGATCGCGACGATGATGCCACCCAGCGACATGACGTTGATGCCGATCCCCATCAAGTACATGGGAATGAACGCGATCAGCACTGCCAACGGCAGGGTCAGGATCGGCACGATCGCGGAGCGGACATGCAGCAAGAAGGCGATAATGAACACGCCGGTCACGATCAGTTCTTCCAGCAGGCTTTCGTTGGCCGTGGCGATCGATTCATGGATCAAGTCGCTCCGGTCATAGACCGGGACGACCTTCACGCCTTTCGGCATGGAGGGTTCGAGTTCTTTGAGCTTGGCTTTGATCCGTTCAATCACGGTCAACGCATTCTCGCCGAACCGCATGACCACGATGCCGCCGGCAACCTCACCTTGCCCGTTGAGCTCCGCCAGTCCTCGTCGCATGTCGGGGCCCAGTCGCACCGTCGCGACGTCGCGCAATAGAATGGGCGTGCCGTTCTCGTTGACCCCCACGGCGATCTTCTCGATGTCCTCCGCTTTCTTGATATAGCCTCGCCCACGGACCACGTATTCGATCCCGGAGAATTCCACGACGCGGCCACCCACGTCGTTGTTGCTTTGTCGAATCGTTTCGACAATCGAAGGAAGAGAAAGGCGATAGGCCAAGACTTTGGTCGGATCGAGATTCACTTGGTACTGCCGGACAAAGCCGCCGATACTGGCCACCTCGGCCACGCCTTCCACGGCCCGCAGCCAGTACTGGAGATACCAATCCTGGAAACTACGCAAGGCGGCGAGATCGTGTTGTCCGGTTTCATCGATCAAAGCGTACTGAAAGACCCAGCCGACTCCAGTGGCGTCGGGACCTAGCTGGGGCATCACTCCTTCCGGCATGCGGCCGGAGAGTTGACTCAACCGTTCGAGGATGCGCGACCTGGCCCAATAAATGTCTGTGCCATCCTTAAAGAGAATGTAGACGTAAGAATAGCCGAAGTCCGAGAATCCTCGAACGACGGTGACCTGAGGCGTGGAGAGCAGTGCCGTGACGATTGGGTACGTGATCTGATCTTCAACGAGATCAGGCGAGCGTCCCGGCCAGGTGGTGTAGACGATGACTTGCGTGTCGGAGATATCCGGCAGGGCATCGATCGGAGTCTGCCACATCGCCCAGAGTCCGACCGCTGAGAAGGCAAAGACCAGCAGAAAGACAATGAAGCGGTTTCTCGCACTAAACTCGATGATCCGTTCGACCATGGACGGTTAATCCTTCATCTTCATGCCCGGCATGCCACCCATGCCTTCGACCACGGACTTGAGCCGGCTTTCACTGTCGATCAGAAAATTGGCCGAGGTCACCACATGCTCACCTTCTTTCAGTCCCTCCAACACTTCCGTCCATTCGCCGGTCTTCACCCCGGTCTTAATCAGGCGCGGCTCCAACTTGCCTCCACCGTGATGCAGAAACACGACTTGCTTCTGACCGGATTCGATGATGGCTTCTTGTGGAATCGCGAGTCGTGTGCCCAGGCTGACACGCAGTTCCACGTTGGCATACATGTCAGGCTTGAGCATTTCACCACGGTTGTCGAGTTCGAACCGCACCTTTGCCGTGCGGGTCTTCGGGTCTAAGGTGGGATAGATGAAGCTCACGTGCCCGGTCAGGACCGTGCTCGGATCATAGGACAGGGTGACCGCCGCTTTCTGACCTTTCTTCACGAACGAGAGTTCGTACTCGTAGATATCCGCCAAGATCCAGATATGGGAGAGATCCGCGATCGTGTAGAGTTCCTGACCAGGCTCCACATGTGACCCGGCGAGCGCCTCCTTCTTGATGACCGTGCCGGTGATAGGCGAATGGATCGGCAAGGCCTTGAGCACCTTCCCGGTCTTTTCGAGTTCACGAACGTGATCAGCCGTGATATCCCAGAGCTGAAAGCGTCGTTTGGTCGCTTCAAGCAGGTCCTGTGAACCCCGCGCCACTTCAGGAAACTCACTCTCTCCCATTTGCTTGCGGCCTTGCAATGCCAGGAGATACTCCTCCTGAGTGGCGACCAGATCGGGGCTATAGATCGTGAAGAGCTGCTGCCCTTTCCTGACATGGTCCCCGGTCGCACTGACGAACAGCCGCTCGATCCACCCGTGAAACTTGATCGTGACTTTGGCCAGCCTTCGCTCATCCACCGCGACGCGCCCGACGGTCCGGATGATCTTTTCCAGAGGACGACGCGCCACCGTCTCATACTTCACGCCGATCGTTTGGAGGCGGTCCGGTGCAATGGTCACGATGCCTGGCACACCTTCGGACTCGAGGGGAGTCTCTGGTCCAACCGCTTCCTCCACTAGAGCCGGCTTCTTCTGTTGCTCCTTTCCCATCCCCGGCATATCCATCCCGGCCATCTCGTCCTGCCGGGAATCCGCCGGTGGAAGCACCACCGGCCTCGCCATCAACCAGACGACTGCGACAGCGGCTATGACCAGGACCGCTGCCATACCGATGACACGCTGACGAGTCATGATCCCAGCTTCCTTTCTGACAGCGGGCCAGCAAGAGGTCCACCGGTCACGGCTTCGAGCCGGGCAAGCGCTTTCTCGTGGTTGACCATCTCGCCGTGCAGCTCTAACTGGCTGTCCTGGAGCGTCAAGAGACTATTGAGCAATGTCAGAAAGTCCACTTTCCCCACCGCGTACCCGGCTTGCGCGGCCTGCAGGCCAAGCGTTGCCTGGGGAATGATGGCATCGCGCAGGATGGTGATCAGCCGCTCGGCGCGTTGCGCTTGGACGAAATTATCCTTCACTTGGAACAAGACATCCTGCCGGGCCGCCGAGAAGTCTTCACGCGCGCCCTCCAGACCAGCCAGGGCTTCCCGCACGCCTTGCTTCTGCTTGGTCTCATAAAACAGCGGGATCTTGATCCCCACCATCACCTGGTACCCGTTGTCGTTGATCCGATCGTTGCGGAGTCCCAAGGCCGTGACATCGAAATCAGGGTAATACTGCCGCTTGGCGAGCGAGACGGATCGTTCAGAGCGATCGATACTCCTTGCCGTGGCGAGCAGCGCGGGGGAGAATTCATCGGCGCGCTGGCTGAGTTCCTGAAGGGGGATCGTCAAAATCGTGGTTTGAATTTCCTCCGGTGTCCCCATTGGTCCAGCTGGCGGTCGATTCACGAGACGATTGATCGCGGCATGCAAACTCTCCTTTTGCTGATCCAGCACGGCAAGGCGATCGAGCACCCGCGAGATCTCGACCTGGGCGCGGAAGACATCCTGCTGCGCGGCTTGGCCGACACTGTACCTGGCTTTGGCCGTCTTCTCGAACTGCATCAAGAGGACTTTGTTCTTGTCGACAATCTCGATGCTCTTGTGCACATAGTGGAGGTTGAAATACGTCTCCTTCAACGTCGCGATGAGCCTCAGCCGCGTGGCATTGAATTCCTGCTCCAGCCGGTCGACGTCACTTTGCGCAACTTCGCCCTTCAATCTGAGCTTCCCTGGGAACGGAATCTCCTGGCCAAATCCATACATCGCACCCTGGAGCGGATCGGTCATCGGCATGCGTTGATACCCAAATTGGAGCCTCGGATCAGGGAGTGTCTGGACTTGCGGCACGACGGCCTTGGCCGCCTCCCAGCGTTCTCGTGCCGCCTTAATTTCCGGGCTCCTGGCGACCAGTTCCTCATTAAGACTCTGGAGATTGATCCGATCTTCACTGGGTGCCGTGTGGACAGCGCTCTCCTGGCGTATGGCAGCACCAGTCCCTTGCGCGGCGCTGGCACACAGCGGGGTGAGACCTACGACGGAGAGCGTGAGGGCAGAGCAGACCCACGACGAGATACGAACGAGTGATTGTGTCACGGCAGCACCTCCAGGCGGCATTGAAGAAAGAAGCGGGGCATCGCCTGCTCAACCCAACCAGTCGAGCGGCGAGCGAAAGAACTGAAGGTATGGAATCAGATTCGGAGGACCGAAGAAGAACCGATGGAGAGAGGAACAATGGAACACGCGCTGCCCTTGGACCACTGCGTCGGGACGGAAGGAGCTATGAGAGCTGCGGTAGGACTGAGCAAGATCGGCCCATGATCAAGGTCTATGGCTGCGCCATTCTTCACTTGGCGTTCCGGCGATGACGTCGCGGATGCCGGGCACATGCTAGTTCCGTCCATGGGGCAAGCCATTCCTTCTTCCACGAACAGCGTCGCACCTTCCGCCATCGAGAGATCGGGCAATGCACACACGGCTCCGATCACCTGGCACAAGGCGAAGAAGAGCACCAGGCCAAAGTATTGCGTATTAACTCGTCGAATCATGGGACAAACTATGCTCTTGGAAAACCTGCTTCACTGTGTAACCCAGTCTCTAGCAACTGAAGCGAACATGTCAAGTCTGCTCCATTCACCCCTGCCTTGTAAAGCATCAGCGATGCCAGAAAGAACGGCTGCCAGATCTTCTAGGAACCCCATATGATTCCATGAGCTTAGGCAAACCAGCAGGCTGCGCCTCGAACCTCATCATTGGATGCCACTGAGGCATTTCGAGTCAGTCTCCATATCGATATCCGTGGCAAAGCGCGGCAGCTGAGAAGATCCTGAATCCTGTTAAAGGGTTCAGCCGCGAGTATTCCTATGCTGTTGTGCTGGATAAAACATCAACGTGGGCAGGTCTGAATACAATCATGCAATGTGGCACCTGGAATCATTCAAAGTGGCCACTCTCGATCAAGAAGGTCGATGGAAAGATCCCTAACGGGAGAATACGGGTCTCACCTAGAGACTGTTCACCTTTCCAAGCCTGGCCCTTTGCACGTTTGGCCGGACCCGTCGTCGGATTTGGTTCATTTAGTGTACGCAGCACACAGCATCTGTCGGCTGCTGCCCGCTCATACATTCCTTGAAAGCCGCGTAAGCTTTTAGCGCCCACTCTTCTCCAGGACAGCCTTGCATCGTCATGGCCACTTCAAGGAATTCAATCAGCTCCTCTTGTGAGACACCCTTATCATAGGCCATCCTCACATACGCCCTGATACAGGGTTCGCAACGAATCGCAATGGAGACGACCATGGCCGTCAGCAGTTTGTATTTGGCTGCGACAGACGCATCCCGATAGGTCTCCTGGCGCATGCGTAGTAAGCCGCCGGTTACCTTTGGACTCAAGTGACGTAATTCCGCGAACAGCCTCTCGCGTTCTGTTGTCATCTTTTTGCCGCTCGCTTCTTTGCGCCGGCTGTTGTTTCTTCTTCAAGGCTTATCAGAATCGGACAGTGGCCGGTGGGCAGGCCAACCCTGCAAGCCCGGATCAAACGGTTCAGCGCGCGGGCCAGCGCCTGCAAGTCGTCAATTTTTGATGCCACCTGCACCAGCTTCGCCCGAGCCTTTTTCTGCACCTCACCACAGCGAGCCGCTGAGCCGACCCGGAGAGCGAGCAACTCAGCGATCTCGCGGAGGGTGAAGCCGAGCGTTTGGGCGTTCTTGATGAACCGTAAACGTCGTTCCTCTTCCTGGCTGTACAGTCTGTACCCCGAAGGCCTCCTCGCTGATGGAGCGAGCAGGTTTAAGCGCTCGTAGTAACGAACTGTTTGGACATTCACTCCGACAATGCTGGCAAGCTGACCGATAGTCAGTTGAGCCGCCATATCATCCCCATGGGAGACAGTCTACACCTTGCACTCTGGTATAGAGTCAAGCGCCTCAAAACAATCTGATACCCCCTTGGCTCAGTACTAGGATACAGACTGTAGGCTGACGTTCACGAAGGGCGGTGATGACCATGTGTCCCTGGATAGAGCAGTTTGGCTATTGTCCCCATGAGGCCGCATCCAAGGTATGGCAGTGGATGCACACCCTCGTCAGCTGACCGCTGAGAGGGCAGAAGGGCGGCTTCTCAATATCCCGCCCTTCTGTGGCTTCTCGTATCCAGGCGAAGCACACTTACTCTTGTTCATGACTTCCTACCGCAACGGTTCCGAAGACGAGCCGAACAACAATGGTGTTTCGAGCAACAACCACGAAGTTAGCTGTCCAGCGTCGAAGCTTTGTATCGCCAACCGGCGTCGTGGTGCAAGGAGCTCCCATGAGGCCATCAAGACCAACACTCCTGCAAATGCACCGAGGCAGATCAGGATATTGGTGTTCATATTCACGCACGCCAAGTGTGATGAGACAAGTCCTGCCAGGTGTCAGTGACTTTTCACTTATGGCTGCGTGTAAGAGGAACTTATTTCACACCATCATGATGCAAGGCGCATACATGATGACCGCCAATCCCACGAGACAAATGATGGCCCCGATGTTATCGAATCGGTCCGGGCAAGAACTGTCTACAGCCCATCCTCAGAGGAGCGACAGCATAGTTAACATGCCGCCATAGGTGGCAAACACTCGGCCCAAAGGAGCCGTCTGAAATGTCGGAATGATGCCATAGAGAATAAGAATGGCTGATCCGGCCATCCCATAACCAAGGGCCGTCCCTCGCTGAACCAGAGCGATTATAATTGTCACTCGTCTGCCCTGCCCTTCAAACTTGATTCTTGTCGTACATAATGAGACGTTACCGCTCATAAGAAAGAGGCCGTCCCTATGATCTTGATCCAGACCGCTGCGCTCTTCGTTCTCACGGCCCTTGCCGAAATCGTCGGCTGCTTTCTCCCGTACCTTTGGCTTCGCAAGGACGGATCAATCTGGCTCTTGGTTCCGGCAGCGCTCAGTCTCGCTGCTTTTGTCTGGCTCCTCACTCTCCATCCCGCCGCCAGCGGGCGGGTCTACGCTGCCTATGGCGGTGTATACGTGGCAACGGCTCTCGTCTGGCTAAAGATCGTGGACGGTGAGAAGCTCGCCGTCTTCGACTGGCTTGGAGCCGGAATCGCCTTGCTTGGTATGGTGATTATCGTCTTTGGCTGGACCCCAAATGAGTAAAACGAATGACTCAATACCCCCCATTTTTCTTCCTCTCGCGCATCGCCTTGCCTCTATTAGCACAGGCGCTTTCTATCCCACTTGAACTCGGTCCGATCGTTCCTCCACAATCTGCAGCGTGACATGATTGATTCCGTAGCGCTCTCGTAGAAGCTGTTGGAGGCGGTCCAACATTGCATCCCGGTCCTCCCCGACGGGGACCATCACGTGGGCACTGAGGGCGTCGATTGCCTTGCTGCCATACACATGGCAAAGGCACTGAGGCCAAGCGCGGCCACATCCGTCAACATATGGCCTGCGTCTGCCAACAACGCCAAACTGCCCGTGAGCAGACCGCCGACCACCTCGATGATCATAAACGTCCCGGTGATCAGCAAGATCACGTAGCAGATTCTTTTGCTGCATGGGTCTATTCTCTGATTTGTTATGCATGGCCCCGTCTTTCTACGCTGCCGATTGTCTTCCAAGCGGTGCACGACGTACGAAGCCTCGTCATGAACGCCGACTTGACGAGCGCTAGTGGCCATGGCTGTGCCCGTCGGACCCCCCTGAAGGCTCTTTCTCCGGAACCGTCACGTGTTTGAGGGTTGGAGAAACCCAAATTACTTTGTGTCCCGGTGCCAAGTTAGTGCCCTCAATAAAATGGACGTCGCCTGCTTTGAAAGCGTTCAATTTGTAGAGTATCTTTCCCAGATTGTAGTGCGCTTCCGCCAAGTGTGGTGCCGCCGCGATCGCGGCATCAAAATGGCACTGGGCTTGTACCCATTGGTTCTGTGTGTACGCCAGAATCTCTTCCTCATTATGCTGAGCCGCTGCGTCTACAATACCTGCGGGCGCGGACAACAGCATCGGCAGAAAGGTTGATTGACAGCCGCTGCATACGAAGACGAACGCAGCTATCAGCATGGAAGCAGCCTTCCCGGCTGTGTCCACAAAACCTGTAAGATTCCGTTTCCGAAACCCTCGAAATCACAGCCTGCCCAAAACTAGCTTGGCGTTGTCCCTAAATCAGACGATTAATCCTGTTCGAGCACCTCAATGATCGGGCATCCCTTCGTCGGTCGTTTCCTGTCGCACTGCTGAACGAGAGAAGCTAACGCTTTCCGCATCGCCGCGAGGCCCATGAGTTTCTGGTCAATCAGCTGCATTTTGTGGGCGGCCAGGGCTCGGGTCTCCGCACAGGCATGGGCTTCTTCTAGCCGTAGCAGTTCGGCGATTTCCTCCAACGTGAACCCAAGGGCCTGCGCCCGCTTAATGAAGCGGAGGTGTTTCACGATGTCCGCCGGATACCGCCGATAGCCCATATGTGGCTTGTCCGGCTCAACCAGCAGTCCCCGTCTCTGGTAATAACGGATTGTCTCGACATTCACCCCAGCCAGCTTCGCCACTCGGCCTATCGTTAATTCTGAAGCCATGAAGATTTCCCTTGATTCCGTACCGTAGTACGGAGTTTAGACTGGAAGCAATGGTCAAGCCTGGAGAAACAGGCATGACTTCATGGAACGGAAAAGGACCCTCGAGTTGGATCGTGCTGGCCGCCGATGGCTCAGTGGTCTGCTGTGTCGGACCGCATGTCCTGCGGGCGCTCAGAAAAAAGGTGGGGCATGGAGAGGTTGTCCAGGTTAGAGAAAGAGAACCCTTGGTCTAAACCGCCAAATGGTCGCGGCGCGTTGGGTCTCGGCGGCCTTGCGGCGGTCCTCGCCTCGATCTGCTGTCTCGGCCCGCTTGTGTTGGTGACGATTGGCGTCAGCGGCGCGTGGATCGGCAATCTGACGGTGCTCGAACCGTATCGTCCGATCTTTATCGGCGCAGCCCTCGTGGCGCTCTTCTTCGCCTACCGGCGCATCTTCCGGCCCGCCGAAGCCTGCAAGCCGGGGGAGGTCTGTGCCGTGCCGCGAGTTAAGACGGCCCAGAAGATCATCTTTGTCATCGTGGCCGCACTGACGGGGCTCGCGCTGGCGTTCCCCTACATTTTGCCGCTGTTGTACTGAAAGGACCACGTCATGAGAACGCTCGTCACTGTACTGGCCCTCTTGTCCGCTTTGAGCGGGCGCGCCTGGGCCGCCACAAAAACGGTCATCCTGTCGGTGCCCAGCATGACCTGCGCGACCTGCCCGATCACGCTGAAGAAAGCGCTGAACAAGGTCGAAGGCGTCGAGAACATCGCGGTCAACTTGGAGAAGAAGGAAGCCCTGGTCACCTTCGATGACGCCAAGACCACGGTCGAGGCGCTGCTGGAGGCCACCAAGAACGCGGGCTATCCCTCCACCGTTCACCCCTAGGAGCCGCAATGGACACGAAAACAACGAGTCACGAGGCCCCATCATGGTTGGGCCGAGCGCTCCTGGCGGTCGGCATCAGCGGCGCAGCGTTTACCGCGCTCTGCTGCGTGGCGCCGTTTATGGTCGCTGGGCTGGTCACCGCGCTTGGCCTCGGATTCATTCTCAATGATGCCCTATTGATCGGCCTTCTTGTGATGTTCATTGGAGTGACCGCGCTGGGCTACTACGTCGTGTGGCGCCAGACGTGCGTGTGATCTGAAGGAAATTCCCGGATAACCAACCCAGGAGGGGACATGATGGCAGAGAAGTTTGATCTGGTGATACTCGGTTCCGGCTCAACGGCGTTTGCTGCGGCACTCCGCGCGGCGGAAGGAGGAAAGACGGCAGCCATGACCGAGATGCGCACGCTCGGGGGCACGTGTGTCAACCGTGGCTGCTTGCCGTCAAAGAACCTCATCGAAGCCGCGAAAATCCTCTACGATGCGAAGCATCCGCGCTACCCAGGGCTCTCTCCTACGGCGATGAGCCTGGACTTCCGCGCGCTGATCGAGCAGAAGGACGCCGTGATTGAAGACTACCGGGGAAAGAAGTATCAGAGCAGTATCTCCAACTCTCAACGCATCCGCGTGTTTGAAGGAGCCGCCCGCTTCAGCAGCCCCAACGAGGTGACCGTGAACGGGCGGGTGCTCTCAGCGCCTCGGTTCCTGGTCGCGACGGGAAGTTCGCCCGCCGTGCCGGACGTTCCAGGGCTTCGTGACACGCCGTATCTCACCAGCGACCTGCTCACGAGCCATGAAGACATCGAGCTCACAGAGCTTCCGGCGTCGCTCATCATCCTCGGTGGCGGCTACATCGCGCTGGAGCTGGGCCAGATGTTTGCGCGCTTCGGCACCCGCGTCACGATTCTGGCACGCGGAGAGCGAATTCTTGCGGCTTACGAGCCGGAGATTGCACAATCAGTGACAGACGTATTTCGTGAGGAGGGTATTGCCATCCAGACGAACACCACGGTGAGCCGGGTGCAGGGCGATGAACGCCACGTCGTCGTCTCGCTCCAGGTGGACGGGCGACAGCAGGAACTGACGGCGGCGAAGCTGCTTGTTGCCACGGGGCGCACACCGAATACGGCACACCTAGGGCTTGACCTTCCAGGTGTCGATCTGGATGAACATGGCTTCGTGAAGGTCAACGACGAGCTGCGCACGTCTGCCTGGCACGTGTATGCGGCCGGAGACGTCATTGGTTCCTACACTGGAAGCCAGATGGCGACTCCTGTGGGGGCGCAGGACGGCGGGATTGCCGCCGAGAATGCGCTCAACGGTAAGGTGGGCCATAAGGTAACTCACGCCGTGATTCCGCGAGCGATTTTTACCGACCCGCAGGTGGGCGTCGTCGGACTGTCGGACGCGGAAGCCACTGCACGCGGGTACGCATGCGATTGTCGCCTGATTCCGATGTCCCTCGTTCCCAGAGCGGGAGCGGTCCGGGAGACCAGAGGGGTCCTGAAGATGGTTGTGGACCGGAACACGAAGAAGGTGCTGGGGGTGTCCATGCACGGAATGCACGCGGCGGAGGTGATTCATGAAGCGGCCATGGGGCTTCGTTTTGGTGCGCGTATCGACGACTTCGCCCACATGCTGCATGTCTATCCAACCATGTCCGAGGCGCTCAAAATAGCCGCGCTGTCGTACACAAAAGACGTGTCAAAAATGAGCTGTTGTGCAGACTAGAGCCACGCCGATAGGAGCTGAGAAGCCCCAATCACCGGTTTTTCAACTGGGCGTCGTAACCCTGCAAACCCAAAGTCTAGATTTGTCTCGGCTGGAGATCCAACCTAGACTCAATCCACTTGCAGTTTACAGAGAAACCTTAATTCCGGTTTTGATTCCGATTCAGAATCTAACTCAATCGCAGTCAGTCGCAAGAAAATCGCCAAACCCCTTGATTGCACTCCTTTGGCGTCGAAGTCTTCCGCGCTGGATTGTCAGTGGTCCTCGAGTCGTCGGACGCGCTGCAAAACTGCGATGCGGCGGTTCGAACCCGCCCGGCGCCTCCAACCATTCCTGCTGATATCTCAGAGGGTTCGGTGATTCTGACCGGACCCTGTTCCACCCCCTGATTTTCGCTACTCCCGGTTTTACTCCCGGTTCCACTCGCACTTTTCGTGGCAATGGCTCCCAAACTCGCTCGATTTACTGCTGTTCGTAAGTGAGCCGGGGAGAGATGGGCGTAGCGCATGGTCATCGTGATCGTGGAATGGCCCATCAGTTCCTGCACGGTTCTGATATCCACTCCTGCCATGACAGCACGAGACGCGAAGGTATGCCGTAACGTGTGCCAGGTGACTCCTTCGATTTTTGCTCGCTTCAACGCCGGTTCATAGATCTTTACTACAAAGTTTCGTCCCTGCATCGGTTGTGCGGAGGTGAGAGGACTAGGGAACAGGAAAGGGCTGTGCATCCATGAGGTGAGACCCTTGACGATGTCCAGCGCGGCATCCGTCAGAATGACGTGGCGGGTCTTGCCTGACTTACTCAATGGAATGGTCAAGATGCCTTGTTCGGTGTTCAGGCAGTCCCAGCGCGAATGAAACTGCTCCGTGAGGCGTAAGCCTGTTTCCAGAGCAAAGGCTACAATTAACCAGTGCTCCGGCAGCAAGGTATCCCGGAGACTGGAGATTTCCTTATCACTTAGGAAGCGAAGCCGCCCGGCAGGCTCGGAAAAGAACTTCACGCCTTTGATCGGATTGGCCGATAGCAGACCATCGGCAATCGCCAAGTTCAGGATACGTCGTAAGGCTCCAAAGTAGCGGTTAATCGTTCGGGCGGTTCGTGTGCCCTTGTGCTTCATTTTGGCTTGGATATGACGTAAGTCGTCGGCGGTAATCTCGGTCAAAAGCTTCCGCCCTAGGAGCTTCGACCAGAACTTTCCATAGCGATGCACATTCCGAAGCCCTGGCGAGGTCACCCCTTCCAGATACCGCGCAATCCATGCTCGGAGGGTCAATTCCTTGGAAACAGCATACTTCTCGGGAAAGTAGCGATTCTCGCGCGCCTCGGACCGCAAACGACCGTACAGCGTCTTGGCTTGGCTCTTGGAGTCCGCCCGAAACCATTTCTCCCGGCCATTCACATAGAGGCGAACCCACCACCCGCCTTGCTTAAACACCACTCCACGGTCTTTACCGTTTGGCCTTGCCATCAGAGCTTCCCTTTCTACCTTTCCTGGCTGAATCGGCCTTCGTGCTAGTCGTATCTCCAGAGGCCCTTTGTTTCTTCGGAAGATGTTTCTCTCGCCATTTCCGAGTGGCCACTCGTGTCTGGCATCGAGGACCGCAGTAGGTTTGATCAAACCGGATGGCGAGGTAAATCCGTTGGCACTCCGGGCAACGGCGAATTCGCCCGGAATAGTCGACTAATAAATGAGCGAACCGATATTCAAACTCCTTTACTTTTCGCTTTGTGGCAACAAACACACTCCCTTTTCGTTCGTGGTCCGCGCCAGGCAACGTGACAATGATGGTGAATTGAGGGAACCTGAAGGCAGCCACTGCATTTTTCCATAAGTTTTCCAGACTGCGGAGGACCATGGTCTGAATTTCCTTGGCCTCTGCGCGGCTTGGAATAGTGCCACGAAACCTCTCACCTGGGATAGATTGGACGCTCCACCCTCCTTCTGTCGCGATTTCTTCACCATGGCGATTGGCCACGTCATCGACAAAGCTGGCCACCTCGAACGCCAGAACCATCCATTCACTTGGCGTGAGAGCTTCTAGGTCGGTCTGGATAAACTTCAAGAGCCAGCCGACTTCGCCGTCTGCTGTGGTGAGAATACGCTCTCTGGCCTTCTTCATTTCGCCGTAGAACTGCTCAAAGATTGCGGCGCGGTCTATGGTCATCTGCCCTCTCCTTCTGTAGCTGGCTTCGCCAGCTTCACCACTTAATCCCATTTCATAGAAAAAACTGGAGGTGAACGAGCCACCTTGGGACTGAAAACTCTTGGGAAGTGTACTTCAGCAATGGTAATTCATGTCAAGACACGTTATGCCTAATTTGTATAAGGCATAACTAGAATAACCGACTCATTACCAAGGAGGTGCCAAATGGTTCCGAGTACAAAATTGATCACCATTCGAGAAGCGGCGAATCGGTTAGGGCTGAAGGAAAGCACGATCAGGAAATACATCCTGAAACGGCAGATTGCCTATGTGAAGCCGTCGGTGCGCGCTGTGCGGATTCCTATCGAGGAGCTGGAACGGATTCTGACTGCCGGCCTGAGGCCGGCCATTCCTCAAGCGGAGGCCGCCCGATGAGCCGGTGGAAGGAGTTCCGGAGGGAACCAGTCGCCGGCGAATGGACGAGAAAGCAAAAACGGGGCTATCACCGGGTGCGGTCCCTCCTCTGGTTCTGGGAATGCCACCAGTTCCAGGTACTCTGGGTCACGCTCTCCACGGCAGAAGGCGGGGATGCGGAGAAGCTGACCTACCATCATAAACAACTGCGTCAGCGGATCGAACGCCAGCTCGGCTTTCAGGGGTTGGAGTATTACCAGGTCCGGACTGAGGAAGGGCATGGCGTCCTCCATATCTTCTGGGCCTGGCGGGTGCCGGACGGGGAGCGCGCCCGCCGCTTCTGGATCTCTCAGGAATGGCTTTCCTCCCAGTGGCAAGCCCTCCACGGGGCTCCGGTGGTCTGGATCAAGGCCTATCAGCCTAGCCATCGTTCACGAAACCGTCTCAGCCGCTATGTCATCAGCCAGTACGTCCAGGATCAATGTGGCTACGTGAATATGTGTTGGTCCTGGAAGCGGTCGCTGGGCTTTCCCATCAGCCGACTGTGGGAGGAGATGCGGCATCAATGGTCGACCAGGAATGCCTACCGACGGATCAGAGGCGAGATTGAAATCCCGAGGATCGTTTTCATCAAGACCTGGGAGGATCTGCTGTCAGGGCATCCCATTTGGTTTAGCGGCACCATTCTGCAACTCGTGCTGGGGAAGGGGCTTGTCTATCAGGAGGTGTGAGGATGATCTGGCATCGATGCGATCTGAAGCTGCCGAGTCTATTTGGGCCGGCAGGTTGCAGACAGGAAGCCACCACGTATGATCGTGCGCGCAAAGCCTGGCTCTGTTCTGAGCATACGAAGGAACGGCTCTGCGAGTTTTGCCAATTTGAACGGGCGTGGGTGCGGTTTTGTTATAGGGAGCATGACGTCACATGCGAAATCTGGCTCTGTATCGACTGTGCGGGGCTGACCACTCGTAGTCTCGATTCTTAAAATTCTCGGCTACCGCCACATGGAATATTCGCTCGATTAAACCAGGCCTTGGCATTGAAAGCGGACATTTCCTCAGCATGCCAGGATTTTTTCAGTTGGGTCTATAATCTATGGCTGTGATGAATTTGTGACGGACGCTATGCTAAAGGCATTCCTGCTGCCTCGAATATATGGTTTTTATGGCTAAACAAATTCTTGTCGTAGAAGACGACTTAGATATTGGTCGGCTCTTGGAGATGCACCTGACCGACACCGCATATGCCGTAGAGATCGCCAAAACCGGAGAGGATGGCCTTCAATGTGTGCTCTCGAAGAGATATGACCTTATTATTCTTGACGTGATGCTGCCTGGCATCGACGGGTTAGAGATATGTCGGCAGCTTCGATCGCTCCCCACCTATACACCCATCCTCATGTTGACTGCGAAATCCTCAGAAATAGACCGGGTCCTTGGGCTGGAAGTTGGTGCTGACGACTATGTTACTAAACCATTTAGTGTTCGAGAACTGCTCGCACGTGTAAAGGCCCTCTTCCGCCGTTCTGAAGCATTTAGAGATAAGACGCAGGACCTTCAGAAAACTATCCGCGCAAAGGGCCTCTTCATCGATGTTGAAAAACGGAAGGTCACAGTGAGAGGCAGCTTGAGGGATCTCACGGCCAAAGAGTTCGATTTGCTCCTGCAGTTTGCATCCCATCCAGGCCGAGTTTATACGCGCAGTCAGCTTCTCGATTCGGTCTGGGGTTACGGTCACGACGGCTATGAACACACGGTAAATTCCCATATCAACAGATTGCGCGCCAAGATTGAAAAGGATTCGGCCAAGCCCGACTTTATTCTGACTGTGTGGGGCGTCGGATACAAATTCTGTGAACTAGAAGGATCCGGCTTAAAGGACTGACCATGTCGCGGTCACTCTACGGCAAACTCGCCCTTGTGTTGCTCTTCCTGTTTTGTGCGGTTGGGGTTCTATACACTCTCCTAACGGTCTTCACGACGCGCATGTATCAGCAGGAAGTGAATCAGAAGCTGAACCGTGCTCTGGCCAGAAACATTGTTGCTGACCAGTTACTAAGCAGCCAAGGAGAGGTGAGTCCGTACGCTCTGAAAGAACTGTTTCACCTACTTATGGTTATCAATCCGAGCATTGAGATGTACTTGCTTGATGAGAATGGGGGCATAGTCAACTTCTCCGCTCCCACTGAGAAGGTCAAGCGCTCGGCTGTCTCGTTAGAACCAATACATCGTTTTCTCACCGAGGCGGACGCATTTCCTATTCTTGGTGACGATCCCCGTGATGCGACTCGCCAGAAGGTCTTTTCTGTTTCAGCCATACCCTTACACGGACAACCAACAGGATATCTGTACATTGTCCTTGGCGGAGAGGAGTATGACTCCGTCGCCGATATGCTGAATCGGAGCTACATCTTCCGGCTGAGTCTCTGGGCAGCACTTACCGGCTTACTGTTCGCTCTTTTGGGCGGTCTCTTTCTATTCAACATGCTCACCAGAAGGTTAACCAAACTAGCATCGACGATGGAAACGTTCGCAAAGAGCGATTTTTCAGAGGCGCTCGAGCTGCATCCTCAGGATTTCATTCCTGAGCGGAATAGTGATGAAATTGATCGGCTCCGGTCCACATTCAATCGGATGGTAGAACGAATTCTTCAGCAAGTGGCCACTTTGAAGCAGACGGACATCCTTCGGCGTGAGTTGGTAGCCAATGTGTCCCATGATTTGCGTACCCCCCTGGCATCCTTGCATGGGTATCTGGAAACGTTACTGATGAAAGAAGGGACGCTTACACGAGAGGAATACCGGACGTTTCTCGACATTGCCCTCAAGCAAAGCCAACGGCTTAGGGAGCTTGTGGGGGAACTCTTTGAATTGGCTCGCTTAGATTCGCGTGAAGCTCGCATTCAATGCGAACAATTTTCTTTAGCCGAGCTTGTCCAGGATGTGTGTCAAAAGTTTCAACTCACCGTCGCAAATAGGGGGATAGCCCTAAAGAGCAGTTTTACAGATGATCTGCCATTTGTGGAGGCTGATATCGGCCTCATCGAGCGGGCGCTAGAAAACATAATCAATAATGCTACTCGCTATACACCGAGCGGAGGGACCATTGCGATTTCGTTAAGCCACGAATCCGGCTCGGTTATGATACGAATTTCTGATACTGGCTGTGGTATCGCTGATCACGACTTGCCTTATATTTTTGATCGTTTTTATAGGGCGAATCGACAAAATCAGCCTGGAGGAGCTGGGCTCGGGCTGGCCATTACTAAGCGAATCCTAGAGCTACATGGAAGTACAATTCGAGCAGAGAGTATACCTAACATCGGAACCATCATCAGCTTTGAACTGCCCACCGTGCACTTCTAGTCTCTATTGTTCTCGACCGTTACGGGCCGCTCGCCACATCAGGCGTGATAAAAATGTGACAATTTCGTGAGATCGATGTGAAGGGGCAGGGCTATGCTTGACCATGCATTGGGTTGTACCAGCCCTTTTAACCGAAAAGGAGAACGGACTTATGAAGAGAATCAGTCAGATTTCGATGGTTGCGCTTCTATTATGCTTCCTTCCCATGTTGTCTGTAGTGAGTGAGGCGGCCATGGATCACGACAAGCTCTTAAAGGATCCTGGTGTCTACGCAACGTTTGCTGTGTTCAAGATGGGGGAGCACTGGTGGCAGATGGATCATGAAGCGCGTGTCAAGGCGGCCTCCGAAATGAAAAAGGTGTTCGAAAAGCACGCCGATAAGTTAATAGTCGATACGCATTTGCTTCGTGGTCTGTCTGAGAGAGCTGATGTACTTGTCAGGATTCACTCGAAAGAGATGGTTCATAATCAGAACTTCTTGTTAGACCTCATGGGGACCACTATGGGGATGGATATGAAAAATACTGACACCTTCAATGGCATCACCAAAACCCTAAATTATGTCCCTAGCTTCCCAGAAGAACTGAAGGGGGAGTTGAAGACACCGCCACCTCAGGGCAGCCCATACGTTATAGTGGTTCCTATACGCAAGGACGCAGAATGGTGGATTTCTGGACAAGACACCCGAACAGGCCTGATGAAGGAACACACGGATGCGACGGTCGCATACTTGAAGACGGTGAAACGGAAGCTCTATCACTCCAGCGGGTTGGATGATTGGGATTTTATTACCTACTTTGAAACATCCAAGCTGGATGATTTCAACAATCTTGTGACTGGATTGCTCAAGGTCAAGGAGAACCGTCATAACAGGCGTTTCGGTGATCCTCTCCTGTTGGGGACCATTCGACCATTGGATGAAATCCTCGATATTCTCAGTCGCTAGTCTATTTCGCTCGCACGTTCCAGAACACGGTGACCACCTGGGAACAGGTGGTCACATCTATGCTGGTACTCACAAATCTTTACTTCTAATACTTAGTTGTAGGCTCTATATGGCCCCACCCTGTCACCACCTGTTGGCTTCTCAGGGGGTGAGAGGGAGGAAATGCAGGGTTATTTTCAAATGGTGACGGCGATGCGCTAGCTTGGCCGTCCCCCTTGGTGAATTAGTGGCCTATGCAGAGTTGAGATGAAGACTTTTTCTGACCAGGATTATCAACTAGACGCGAAATATGCTGACCACGAAGGCCCGCCGGCCGCTCCGGACTGCCGGGGCCGGACGGCCGGGGGGCTCGGGGGCGCAGCCCCCGCTTCACTTGATCTATATGGTCAAAGTAGGACACCGCGGTTGAGTATTAGTCTGAACGCTATGCCAAGGTGAATTTCAGGTGTAGGCATGTTGAAATCCAAGCTCTTCCCCGATAGTGTTTATCTCTTACCTGGCGACATACAGATGCCATTCACTTGCATTTACTGCAGTTGTAGCGAGTCAGAGCAACGGCCATCCGATGCCCATATATTTCCATATGCATTAGGTGGCGTTCTCTCCACTACTGAAACGGTTTGTTTGAAATGCAACCAGCATATTAATCAATATGTTGAAAATCCTATTCTTAGATCCTTTGCCTTTTTCCGAAGTGTTTGGGGCATTCGAGGCCGATTTCGCGACGTAGTACGCGTAAGAGCAAAATTGAGTTTTGCTGGTATGACAAAGGACGTTTGGCTTGATGAGCATGGTGAAATCGATTCAGTAATCATCCATAAAACTGAAGATGAAGGAGGGAAAATTAGTTATTCGCTTTTTGGCCCCCCTGAGAAAGTCGAAGCTAAGAAGTTGGAAATGTCGACGCAAAACCCATCGATTCGGTGGATAGACAGGGATTTGCATGGCATCGCACCACCTGAATCAGTGGCCGAATTTTCCATTGATTTGGGAGGACTTCCTTTGAGGCGCTTGGCATCTAAAGTAGCGTTTGAAAGATTCGCTCAACTGCGATTCCCTGTGCTGAGTGCAGATTTTAATGAGATTCGAAGATTTATTCTGCATGGCGATACGGACGGGAAGTGCTGTGGTATTTTGATAGATGAGCGATTACTATTTGGCAGTTTCAATTTTCATCCCCCTTCTCATGCCGTAGTTCTAATTGCACATCCGAAGGATACCGTACTAGGTGCCGTAGTAAGCTTCTTCGGTCTTTTTTATTATTGGGTGGTCCTCTCAAAGAATTACCGTGCATTAGCAGCGTTTGATGATCTCTTAATCGAAGACCCTCAAAAAAGAGAGTCCGATCGTCCTTTGCTGCGTGGCCAAACCGGAAAGGTGCGTTTATCATGGCCTCAAGTGATGGAAGCCTACTGCAACAACCCCGCCGATACTGTTACAGCAGCAAGCCGATATGCTACGAGGAAGTTTAAAGAAGCTATCAACACCGGCACCTGAATATAAACTCTTCTTGATTCATGCTGCACAGTTGAGCAATACGGCCTCATACCGGGAAGCCACCGAAGAGCCGATGCGTTAGCGAGAGAGGACCGGTAGCTAGTTCGACACGGTGTCGTTGAGCGAGCCAATTTGCCCCACAGACGAGTGCTTCAGAAGTCTCTGTTCAATCGTATTGACAGGTAAAAATCCTGATCCCGGTTTTACTCCCGGTTCCACTCCCGATTTTGCTCCCGGTTCGGAATCCTAGTCAGTCTCGGTAGGGCGTAGTGAAAGCGCCATAACTTATTGATCTTCCTAATTAGTCTTCTCTGTCCGTCCCTGTTGATCATCATCGGTCGTAGAGCCCTCGGGCAAGCTGCAAAACTGCGATGTTAATCCTGAATCGAGTTCCTAATTTTCTGGTTCCATTTTCTGGTTCCAGTTGTGGTCTCGGTTTCCAATATACCTCCATCAGCACTGATCGCATAGCCAATGGCCTAATCACCTGTATCTATAGGGGTAGCGTCGATGTCTGTCATTCCTGATCACTCCCAGTCTCAGGAGTACTGGGTCGGTCTTCAAATCGGTTATTCTGAGGGGGAGACGCGGTCGCCTGGCCAGCCAACCCGGAGCCCATTCGCCACGGCCAGCAGTTCACTCACCTCATGGACAAGGACCGCCATGGCGACGCTGAGAAAGCCGCCGACCGCCAAGGGAATAAGCACCGCGAGCAGCACGAGGGAGAAGGCAATGTTCTCCGTGCTGATCCGCCTCACTTTGGCTCCCAGCCGTAGCGCCTCACCCACCTTCGAGAGATCATCGGCCATCAAGGCCACATCGGCGGCTTCGATGGCGGCATCGGTCCCCGCAGCTCCCATCGCCACCCCGCAGGTGGCGGCGGCCAGGGCCGGCGCATCGTTGATCCCGTCCCCCACCATCAGCACAGCGCCGTAGCGGGCTTCCAGGTCGTGCACCGCCCGGACTTTGTCTTCCGGCTTGAGATCCGCCAGGTGGGAGTCGATTCCCAGCGCCTGTGCCACGCTCCGCGCCGTACGCGCATTATCCCCTGTCAGCATGACGACTTGGACGCCCATCGTATGCAGGCCGGCGATGACCTCGCGCACGCCCTCGCGGATACGGTCCTGCAGCGCGAGCAGGCCTCGCAGAGTCTGTTGATTGCCCACCAACACCACCGTCTTCCCGTCTGCCTGAAGCGCCCGCACATGGTCTTCGACCGTCGTTAGATCCACGCCGAGCTGTTGGAACAGATCGGGACTTCCCACGTACCAGCTCTGGTCTCCCACGACCGCGGTCGCTCCCGCACCCATGAGCGCGTGAAACGCTCGTACCTCCACCGGAACGATCTCGGCGGTCCGCGCTCGCTCCACAATCGCCCTGGCCAGTGGGTGCTCCGAGCCATATTCGATACCGGCAGCCAAGGCGAGTAAGTCCTCTTCGGAACCGGTGAATGGAATGAGATCTGTCACCACTGGTCTCCCGTAGGTGAGGGTCCCAGTTTTGTCGAACGCGACCGCGCGAATCCGGCCGAGGTGCTCCAGATGCACGCCCCCTTTAATGAGGATGCCGCGCTTGCCTGCCATGCCAATCGCGGCGGCGGTTGCGACCGGCGTCGACATCACCAGGGCGCAGGGTGCCGCTGCGACGAGCAGGACCACGGCTCGCATCGCCCAGTCGGCTAGCGGCAACCCTAGGAGATAGGGTACAATGAGGAATCCGAGGGCCACCAACAAGACCGCCGGGCTGTATCGTCGCCCAAACCGTTCAATCCATTGCTGGGCCGCGCCTTTTCGTTCCTGCGCGTCTTCGACCAGATGAATGATTTTGGCCAGGGTATTGTCCTGAAACGAGGCTGTCGCTTCGACTTCTAAGAGGCCGTGCCGGTTGAGCGATCCGGCGAAGACCTTCATCCCCGGCCCCTTGTCCACAGGAAGGGACTCTCCCGTAATCGGGGATTCATCGAGGCTCGAGCTGCCTGACCGGATGATCCCGTCGGTGGGGAGCCCCTCGCCAGGGCGAATCAGAAAGTGATCGCCCACTTGGAGGCGTTCAGCCGGGATGGTTAGCTCCTCTCCATTGCGCAGGACATGGGCTTCCTTCGGCGCGAGATCAAGCAAAGCCCGAATCGCCGACCGCGTCCTGGAATACGTGTATTCCTCCAAGCCTTCAGCGGCCCCGTAGAGAAAGACGAGAAAGGCCGCTTCATCCCAGAGGCCCAAGATACCGGATCCCACCGTCGCCGCAAGCATCAAGAGGTCAATCCCCACGACCCTCTCGCGAACCAGTACCTCTATCGCCTCGCGACTCCAGTGATACCCGCCTAAGGGGATCGCCAGAAAGTAGAACACGCCCTCTGTTTGCGACGCGATCAACCCCAGATGGGCGAGGACGAATCCCGCACCAGCCAGTGCGCCGGCCATGAGCGCGTTGCGAAGCACGGGGTAGCGCCACCATGGCCCGTCAAAGCCGTCTCGGTGATCACGTCCGTCCGGCATCACTGGGCTCATCCTGCTCTCACACATGTTGTTCCTCCCTTGGCCGCCCAGACCGGTCACGCTCAGAGGGCGCTTCCTTTTGAGAGTCGCCCGATCCCCCTCTACTAGGGAGCTTCCTGGCGTTCCAATCGGCGTGATCCGAAGTCTTTAAAGAAGATCCTTCCGCTTCTCGTCGAATTCCTGCTTATTGATTTCCCCGCGAGCGTAGCGCTTTTTCAGAATCTCCAAGGCCGATTCCGGTTCTCGTGACGCTGAGCCAGGCCGTCCTTGTTCTAACCATGACTTGACCCACAGCACCACCGCGCCCGTCCCCACCGCCCAGAAGATCACCATCAAGACATACCCGACCCAGCCCCAAAGTCCCATCATTGGTTCGTGCATGGCTGTCTCCTTCCGCTTTCCAGTCACGCCTCATCGCCGCGTGTTTCCTGGTTCCGATTCTGGCCCACATGGCTTCACTCGAAGCGACTGGCCCGCTGCATCTGCAATGTCACTGATAGCGCGTTCCAGGTTGACCCCAAGTTGGACCTCTTTCCGCCGTCGCTCTTCGGGAGGGAACACGGCAAGCGTTTTCCCGGGAATCAGGACCATGACCGTCTGCGTACTCCAAAGCGGTCCGCCACAGGGACCTGCCTGCACGGCCTCGACTTGGACCCGTACGGGTCGAAGTCCCCAGCCAAAGGCGTACGCCCCACCCCACCAAAATGGCAGATCTGTGGACAGATCGAGCGCCATGAAGCCGCCCACGACGGCCGGGTTCCAGCCTGAGGCGAACCCGACGGTCATGAGATGAGCAGTCGCCGTCATCGCCCACCCTCCCACCCAATACTGCCAGCGCACGGCACCATAATCAGGAATGCGTCCTGTGACAATGATATCGGCCCCGCTCTCGTCGGCCAGGGCATGGACTTGCGCGTCGCTGAGCCACCCCCGCCGAACGCCGAGGTTGCTGACCATACGCCTTGTCTCGCCGAATGGCACGACTCGAAATCCCGGTTGGGCGGTCAACTGTTCCGTCAACAGCCGCTGCGCTCTGAGCTCGACCTCCTCGATAAGCTGAGTCCGGATGACCGGTTCGATTTCTGGAGACGGCGTCTCTTCGAATGTCTGCATTTGTGTGCTCTTTGTGATGGGTGCCTCTAGCATCATCTGCGCCACCACAATCTTCAGCGGGGGATCTGGCGGCGGCAGCGCCTTGGACCACCAGCTAGCGCATCCACCGCTTAGGCAGAGAAGGATCAGGGTAGACACAGGGAGGAAGCGGCGCTTCGCGCACACACTGTTGGTGGCTCCGGACGCCGCGCCCCTCATTGTGTTCGCTTCGACCGTCATCGCTTCTTTCCCTTTCGCCGTCCGATTTCATGAATAGACTGGGGCCTACGGCCCACAGCGCTGAACGATCTCTTCACAATGCTCCTGCGTGGCCGTTGATTCCGGCGTCATCTGGTACTGCACCTGGGTGACCCGATCGTTCTCCACCTTCACGATGGCCGTGCGGGCGTGCTGCACGCCTTCCGGGCGGCTACTCTTGCCTCCAGGGAAAGACTGTTCGAGCAATCCGCCCTCCATGTAGCAGCTCAAGACTCTCAGGCCATCCTGGGACGAGACCGCCTATGGTGCCCCAGCGCAGGCCAGGACTTCCGCTTCGGATTTGCCGAGAAGCGCTTGCTTGGCAGTAACGTGGCGAGAGGAAGGTGTCTCGACGCAGCCGCTGAGCTCGGTAGGAGAGAGAATCGCCAGCATCACGATCAAGAGCCACCAACGATCGTCACGACAAGTGCGCATCATGTTGTCACCTCTCTGTCAGAAGCCGTGGTAAGTACGGCTACCTCCGAGGCACGCCGTCGCACGATTCGTTGCTCGATCCACCGGTAGAGCACGGGAAGCACCACCAAGGTCAGGGCCGTGGATGAAAACAACCCCCCGACGACGACCGTCGCAAGAGGCCGCTGGATTTCAGAACCCGGGCCGGTCGCCAACAGCAGCGGCATGAGCGCCATCATTGCCACGATCGCGGTCATCAGAACCGGCCGCAACCGGAGGACCATGCCGGTCAGCACCGCCTCGTCCAAGGCCATGCCCTGTTCCCGCAGTTGGTTGATGTAGGCGATCTTCACCACCCCATTGAGCACCGCCACGCCGAACAAGGCAATAAAGCCGACGGAGGCCGGAACCGAAAGATACAGCCCGCCGAGCAAGAGCGCCAGGAGGCCGCCGACCATTGCGAACGGAATCGCGAGGAGAATGAGCGCGGCCTGCCTCAGATTCCCGAACGTGAAAAAGAGCAGCAGAAAGATCAGTCCAATGACTAGAGGAACGACCACGGCCAGCCGTGCCATCGCCTGCTGTTGGTTTTCGAATTGGCCGCCCCAGGTCAGGTAATAGCCCTGCGGGAGCTGCACCAGACGACCCACTGCTACTTGAGCCTCTTCCACCGCGCCGACCAGGTCGCGTTCGACCACATTGGCTTCGATCACAATCCGGCGGCTCGCGTGTTCACGGCTGATCTGTGCCGGCCCGTCCACAATGCGAATCTCGGCCAGATCCCGGAGCGGAATACGGGAGCCATCCGGTGCCGTCACCCAGAGTGCGGCAATCGTCTCCACATCGGCACGCCGATCATCCGGAAATCTCACCATGATCGGAAAACGCCATTGCCCTTCAAAGACCTCCCCGGCGGCAATCCCGCCACCGACGGCTTCAATGACCTCCGTGATCTCGGCTACGTTGATCCCATGACGTGCGATCTTGGCACGGTCGATGTCGAGCTTTAGATAGTAGAGGCCCCATACCTGCTCGACCCGAAGATCTGACATGCCTCGCACCTGGCGCAGCACCCGGGCAATCTCGTCCGCCTTTGCCCGCAACGTCTCAAGCTCGTCGCCGAACAGTTTGACCGCGACCTGGGACCGGACCCCCGACACCAGTTCATCGACGCGCATGGCGATCGGCTGGGACAACCCGAAGGCAATGCCAGGCACTTGCGCCAGCCGCCGACGGATCTGCTCTTCGATGTCGGTTTTGGACCCGGCTTGCCATCCAGATTCGGGCTTGAGCAAGACATACATGTCGCTGAGTTCCATCCCCATCGGATCGGTACCCAGCTCGTTGGCTCCCGTACGGGAGACCACAGAACGTACGTCAGGTATCTCCAGCAAGAGTCGTTCGACTTCCCCCGAAATTTTCAGCGATTCGCTCAGGCTGATGCTCGGGAGCCGCATCACATTCACCACGATCGTTCCTTCGTCCATGATCGGTACGAATTCCCGGCCGATGAACGGGACCAGGGCCGCCCCGCCGACGAGCACACAGGCTGCCGCGAGGACGACCAGACGAGTTCTGCGAAGGGCCCCCTCCAACATTTGCCGATACAGCCACCGGCCACGCTCCAACAGGCGCCCGCCCTCCTTCGTGACACGAGGTTTTATGAGCAACGCCGCCAGCACCGGAACCACCGTCATCGAGAGCACTAAGGAACTCAGGAGGGCGATCACCACCGTCAGGGCCAGCGGAATGAACATCTTGCCTTCCATGCCTTGGAGAGTCAGAAGCGGGACGAAGGTCAACGCAATGATCAGCTCCCCGAAGAGGCTCGGCCGCCGCACTTCCAGGACGGCACGTAAGACGACCGGCAACCGGTCGGTGACCGAGAGGGCCCGGCCCTTCGTCTGCTCGCCCAGATGGCGCTCGACATTCTCAACCTGCACAATAGCCGCATCGACAATCATCCCCAGCGAGATGGCCAAGCCGCCCAGTGACATCAGATTCGCCGACAGGCCGACCTGTTGCATGATCAAGAACGTGGCCAGTGTGGCCAGCGGCAATGTCAGCGCTACGACAAGGGCACCGCGGAGATTCCGGAGAAACAGATACAGCACTAGGATCACGACCGCAGCACCCTCCAGCAGAGCACGCTCAACGGTATCGAGTGCCCGCGCCACTAATTCGATGCGGTCATGGAAGGGCACCATCTTCACGCCGGCCGGCAACACCTGGTTGATCAGCTCGACCTTGTCTTTCACCCCTGAGACAATCTCCCGGCTATTGCCCCCACGCAGCATGACGGCAATCCCTTCGAGTACCTCCCCCTTCCCGTCACGCGTGACGCCCCCCAACCGGATCGCGGTCCCTTGGCGAACCTGGGCGACGTCCCGGAGATAAATTGGTGTGCCCTTGTGCGCCGCCACCACGATCTGTTCCAGGTCCCCCGCAGAGCGGGCCAGTCCCACGCCGTAGACAACCAACTTATCTCCGCCCTGCTCGATGTAGCTGCCCCCGGCATTCTGGTTGTTCCCTGCTACAGCAGCGTGTACCTGGCGCAACGTGAGACCAAAGCTCGTCAATCGATTGGGATCGACGAGCACTTCATACTGCTTCGCCAGGCCACCCAACGTGTCGACATCCGCGAGGCCTGGGACCGCTCGCAGCATCGGGCGGATGACCCAATCTTGGAGGGTCCGCAAGTCCATGAGGGTCTGCGTCGAGCCCTCGACGAGATACATGAAGACTTCGCTCAGTCCCGTACTGACCGGCCCGAGCACCGGCTCGGCGCTTTGTGGAAGTCGGGATCGCGCCTGAAGCACCCGTTCAAGGACAAGTTGTCTAGCGAAATAGATATCCATCCTGTCCTCAAAGACCAACGTAATCACCGAGAGCCCGAACCGTGACACCGACCGCAGTTCCGTTTTGCCCGGCAGGTTCGTCAACTCGATCTCCAAGGGAAAGGTCACGAGGCGTTCGATTTCTGAAGGAGCCAGAGACGGCGCTCGGGTGATCACCTGGACCTGGACGGGCGTGACGTCGGGAAAGGCATCGATCGGGAGATGGCGGAACGCCGCTATGCCGCTCACAATGAGCACGAGCGTGGCGAGCAGCACGATGAGTCGTTGTTCGAGCGCGGTGCGGATCAGCCGTTCGATCATGGCGTGCCCTCCAACGGCATCTGCTCGCGGAGCAACTCGGACTTCAGGGCGTAACTGCCCTGCGTCACCACTTCGTCTCCTGCAACGAGCCCAGCGACAACCTGGATGTAGTCGCCCGAGGCCTGGGCGATCGTCACCTCGCGGGATTCGAACCGACGCGGTCCCTGCACCACGAATGCGACCGTCCGGCTGCCGACCTGCTGCACCGCCGCGCGCGGCACGCTCAAAACGGATTGCTCGTCCGTCATCAAGGTAACCTCGGCGAACATCTCCGGCCGCAATCGGCCGTCAGGGTTGGACACATCCGCACGTGCGGTGATCGTCCGCGTGGCCGGATCAATCAACGCGCCAACATAGGTAATGGCGCCTTGAAACATCGTGTCCGGATAGGCCGACACCCGCACCTCAATGTTGAGGCCGGTCTTCAGCCGACCGGCCTGTTGTTCCGGGAAATCGGCGCGCACCCAGACGGTCGAAAGATCTGCCACCGTAAAGAGAGGCTTATTGAGATCGATGACTTCGCCGATAGTCGCGTTCCGCTCGATCACGTCACCGGTAAAGGGGGCTCGGAGGGAGACTTGCGCGACCTCCGCATGGGGCAAGGTTTTGGCGGCCAGCCGCTGGATCTCCCGCTCCGTCATGCCGAGTAAATGCAGCTTTTCTTCCGCTTCATGTAGGTCGGCTCGCGCATTCTCATAATCGGCGTCGCGCCGTTGATACTCCCCCGCGCCGATTGCACCACGATCGATCAGGGCTTGGGCCCGTTCGAGCGCCTGTTCCGCCACGCTCAGCATGTTCCGCGCTTTGCGATATTCCAATTGGGCTGCTCCAAAGGCGGGACTATCGAGCAGGAGAAGCCGGTCACCTTCCTTGACGCGATCGCCAAGATTGGCATACACGGCCACGATATGGCCGGGGACTCGCGCACTGAGCTGTGCTAATCGATTCTCGTTGGCCAAAATCTTCCCCGCCTGGGCCTTGAGGGCCGTCCGGATCGGACGCAGAGCCACTCGATCCGTCTGAAGGTGAGCTAGAGTGGGACTTCCTTCCGGCAATTCGATAAAACCCGGTTGAGCGGAAGACGTGGTCGCCGGGGGAGGCGGCTTCGCCGCATCTTCTTGCTTTGACTGACAAGACATAGGACCAAGGGCTGTCAACAGAAACAGGGCGATCATTAGATGAATCGATGCGGAAGGCATCACGATGCGAACGTTCATGGCAACCCTCCCGCGGCACGCTCTAGCCGGGCCAGCGCAATGGAATGATCAGCTCGCGCCTGGGCATATTCGAGGAGGGTCTGGCGGTAGACACGCTGTGCATCGATGACTTCGAGCAAACTCGCCGCTCCATGGCGAAAACTGAACTGGGCGATGTCGAGCGCTTCTTTGGATTGATAGAGAAGTCCTTGTTCGAAGACCTGCATCTGTTCTTGTGCGGTTCGCATCTCCTGAAAGTGCTGCGTGATGGTCTGCTCCAGTTCCTGCTGCACCCGAGCCCGCTCGGCTTGCGCTTTGCGATGCGCGCCCATCGCCGCGCCGATTTCTCCCTGTCGGCGGTACCAAATGGGCAGCGGCACACTCAATCCTGCCGTGACGGATTCATCGCCGGTTTCCCGATGATACGTACCGAAGACGGACACGTTCGGCATGCGCGAGGCGCGTTCCTGCTCGATTGTGAATTCGGCCTGCTCTACCACTTTCTGATGGCGGCGGAGTGCGGGCTGTCGGTCGCGAGCCTGATCCGTCAGGATCCGGAGATCTAGTCCCGCCCTCACTGGTTCGAACTCTCCCTGGATCGCAAATGAGTCCCCGAGGGCTTTGCCGGTTACCGTATTGAGTTTGGCACGGGCCACGAGCAGCGCGTTGTCCGCCCTCGCCAGATCCTTCCGTGATTTGTGGAGTTCGACGGTCGCCTTGACCAACTCGAATTTCGGCGCTTCCCGCGTGCTGACACGCGCACCCACCAATTTCACAAGGTCTTCGACCGTCTTCAAGTTCTCCCTCGCGAGCTGTGCATCTTGTTGCGCCAAGAGCAATTGAAAAAACGCCCCTTTCACCTCGGCCATGACGATCACTTTTATTTCGTCCATGCCGGCGAGGGCGCCGGCCAATCCTGCGTCAGCGGCGCGTTGTCGGGCTGCGCGTTTACCCAGCCACTCCAGCGGTTGCTCCACGGTGACCGTCCGCTCGGTGACCCGAGCCCCGGTGCTGGGGTCTCGAATCGCGCCTGGCCCTGCTGATCCGGTGATCGATGGGTTGAGATAAGCACCAGCGGTCGCCTGTTGCCCGCGACTCTGTTCAATCGACGCTTCCGCACCGGTAATGGTCGGGTTGCGCTCAAGCGCCAACTCGATAATGGTATTCAGACTATAGCGTGCGGGGCTCGGTTCCGCGGCCTGACTCACGGGAAGGCTCGCGCCAAGGATGTGCAAGAAAATCGCAGTGGCAATGAAATGGATTGCTCCTGTACGCATTGATGTCCTCCCAAGAGGAATCGACATTCCTGGGCCAACCAGGAATGATTCCCGACTGAAAAATAGATAACGAGGTACGAGTTGGGAGTTAGCTGCCCAGAGGCGGACGGAGCAGATTGAAGGGGAACAAGGGCGTGTAGAAAAGAGGTGTGATTGCTGGAGCGAGATTCACCCGGTACATCGCTTCGTGAGACACTGGTTCCACCGCACTAAATAGCAAGTGACAGGGACAGCCGTCTTGGTCGGCATCGACTGCGCGATCTACAGTACTTCTCGTGTGATCCTCTGAGTAAACGGACGCTTGGGCAGAGTCAGCCACTCCCTCGCCCAAACATGTAAGCCCCGTGAGTTGAAGAAAGAGAAGACCCATCAGCATGAACGTCGCCATTTGATGGAACTTGCGCCTAGTCATCCGCTGCGTCCCTGTTGAAGAAAACTGATTAAAGATAGCACACTTCCTTCAATCAAGGCGAATGGGACAAGGACCAAGACCATCCTAGCCCATTCCTCACCGCTGGGAGCCACTCATCCATGATTGCAGTTCCGGTCATCATCTTGGGCCGCATCCGCTGGACTGCTCCTTCCATGGTGACCTCACGCTGGTCGTGAACGGTCGCCGTTCGGCCTGCACGCACTCGCCGTTCATAGCCTCGTCGAAATAGAGACGAGACTCACCACCCCCGTCTCCGCCGCCACGCCGGCCAGGGCGATCATCCCAACCCAGGCTCATCTAAACTTATATAAGCTGGGCTCCTAACGAACCATTCGATATCTTTTGGTGTGATCGACAGAAATCCTGAACGCAGGTCTGACTGAAGGACGTCCATTCAACCCCTGCCCGACAAGGCGTTTCCCCTGTCGGGCACAGACAACCTGCCAATTGTGTGCTGCTCCCGTGAATCCTGTTTTACGAATGGCCCCTCATGTCTCGATGCGCGCGTGCGATCACCTCGGCCTCATCAGCCGCCTTGGTATAGATTGCCGCGAGGGTTTGGCAGTGCTGGACCATATCGATCTTAGGAGACAGTACCCCCCGCGAAGCCGCTTCAGGGTTCTTCTGATACTCCTCCGCCATCACCAGCATGTCCTTCGCGCGTTGTCGGAGATGAGTGGTCTCCTTTACATACCAGGCCTCCAGCCCTGCGTGGTCGTTCTTGGCAACCAGGTCTTGAGGCGGACTCGCAATGACCGCGCACGCCACGACTCCCACCAGCATCAGAACCACGACGACACCTCTCAACAGGCTCCCATTCTGTGTCATGATTGTCCCCTCCCTTTGTTATGGCGCATTACGTACCTGCGCCGGCTGATGGTTACGGATCTGATCGGGTTTCCACCCCACGCTCCTTGAAGGTGGCCTGCGTTCTCCGCTCAGTTCTCACCGGTATCACCGAGGTCTATCGTCACCTCCCTCCTCTGCATGATGTGTCGAATATGCATGAGTGTCCTCACGCCGACTCCTGACTCAACTTGTCTTCTACCCCGCTCACCGCGCTTCAGGTATGTCGCCGCTCCGAAACGCTGTATCCTCCTGCTCTTGCGGAGAACGGTCGGTACCGGTGAGTCGGGGCGAAGCCCCGATGGACAGAGACCACCCACGCCACAAGGCATAAAGGATCGGAATCACGAGCAGCGTGAGCACTGTCGAGCTGACCATCCCGCCGATCATCGGTGCCGCGATGCGTTTCATGACGTCGGCGCCCGTCCCAGTGGTCCACATAATGGGGAGCAATCCGCCCATAATCGCGGCGACCGTCATCATCTTGGGTCGTACCCGTTGGACCGCTCCTTCCAGAACGGCTTCTCGTAGATCCTGTGTCGTCGTCATGCGACCTTCGCGTACCCGCCGTTCATAGGCCTCATCGAGATAGACGAGCATGACCACGCCCGTCTCTGCCGCGACCCCAGCCAGGGCGATGATGCCCACCCAGACCGCCACACTCAGGTTGTAGCCCAGATAGTCGAGATACCAGATGGCCCCGATCGCAGCGAAGGGGACGGACAGCAACACGATCAGCGATTTCGCGAGCGAGCGGAAATTCAGATAGAGGAGCAAGAGAATCACGGCCAGAGTCACAGGAACCACGAGCTTCAGTCGTTCTTCGGCCCGCACCAGATGCTCGTACTGACCGGTCCAGATCAGCCGGTAGCCAGGAGGTAACTTTACCCGGTCTCGCACCGCGCGTTGGGCGTCTTCGACATAGCCGCGCAGGTCGCGTCCACTGACTGCGACCGACACCAGCCCGGCCAGCGCTCCCGCCTCATCCGCAATCGACGGCGGCCCCTGCGTGATGACGAGTTCTGCAATTTGTCCAAGTGGAATCTGTGCGCCGCTCGGCGTGGGAATCAGCACCCTCTTGAGCCGGTCTGGGTCATCGCGTAGTTCGCGCTTGTAGCGCACATTCACTGGATATCGTTCCCGCCCCTCGACCGTCGTCGTCACGGTGTCTCCCCCGATGGCTGTGGTCATGACCGCTTGCACATCTCCCACCGTCAGGCCATAGCGGGCCGCGTCGCGTCGATTCACGGTTAGATCCAGGTAATACCCCTCGTTGAGCCGTTCAGCAAAGGCGCTTTTCGTACCAGGCACGGTCCCTAAAGCCTGTTCGATCTCTACGCCGATTTTCTCAATCGTCTTCAAGTCCGGCCCCAAGACTTTGATGCCGACCGGGCTGCGCACGCCGGTTGTGATCATCTCGGTGCGGGTCTGAATCGGCATCCACCAGATGTTCGGAAATCCTGGAATGCGGAGCGTGGCATCCATCTCATCCAATAAACGCTCCCACGTCATGCCGGGCCGCCATTGTGCTTCCGGTTTGAGAGTGACCGTGATCTCGGCCATCCCGACAAAGGCCGGATCGGTGGCGGTCGGGGCCTTCCCCATCTTGCCGAACACCCGTTCCACTTCCGGGAAGGTCGTGAGCAACTGGTCCTGGATCTGCAATACCTTGGCCGATTCAGGAATCGAGAGACCAGGGACGGTGGTCGGCATGTAAAGGATCGTTCCCTCATTCAGCGGCGGCATGAATTCCGCCCCGAGTCGGGAAAAGATCGGTGCCGTGAGTCCCACGACCACCACCGCCAATCCAAGAGTCAGCCATTGGATGCGCAACGCGCCGGAGAGAATGGGGCGATACAACGCGATCAGCAACCGGTTCAACGGATTCTTGGCTTCCCCTCGGATGCGCCCCCGGATGAGAAGGACCATCAGCACAGGAGCCAACGTCACCGACAACGCGGTGGCAAAGAGCATCGCCAATGTCTTGGTGTAGGCCAACGGCGTAAACAATCGCCCCTCCTGCGCTTCCAGTGCGAAGATCGGCAGAAACGACACGGCGATCACCAGCAGCGAGAAGAACAAGGGACGGCCGACTTCCTTGGCCGCCGCAATGATGGTCTCGATCCTGTCCGCATTCGGTGCTTGTTCCAACCGCTTGTGCGCGTTCTCCACCATCACAATGGCGGCATCCACCATCGCGCCGATGGCAATGGCAATCCCACCGAGCGACATGATGCTGGACGTGATGTTCAGATAGGCCATTGGGATGAAGGCGAGCAGGACTGCTACAGGCAGGATGAGAATCGCCACGAGGGCGCTACGCAGGTGAAACAGGAAGACGATGGCGACCAGGCTGACAATGACACTTTCCTCCACGAGCTTCTCGCGCAATACGGCAATGGCCCGATGAATCAGATCAGACCGGTCATAGGCTGGAACGATGTGGACGCCCTTCGGCAGAGCCGGCGTGATCTCTGCCAGCCTGGCTTTGATTCGATCGATCACGGCGAGCGCGTTCTCTCCGGCTCGCATAATCACGATGCCGCCGACCGTCTGGCCCTTGCCGTCCAACTCGGCGATGCCCCGCCGCTGGTCTGGCCCGACGTGGACATGGGCAATGTCCCGGATCAAGATGGGCGTGCCGCGGCCATCCGTGCCGACGGGGATCAGCTCGATATCCTCAATCGACCGCAGGTAACCGCGCCCTCGAATCACGTATTCCGTGCCGGCCATTTCTAGGACTCGCCCGCTCACTTCCGCATTACTGTTCCGGACCGCTTCAATGATCGTCTTGATCGGTAATCGGTAGGCGGCCAACGTGTTCGGGTCCACTTCGATTTGATACTGCTTGACGAACCCGCCGACCGCCGACACTTCTGCCACGCCCGGCACACTTTCGAGTTGGTAGCGCAGGTACCAATCCTGAAGGCTGCGGAGCTGCGCCAGATCGTGCGTTCCGGACTCGTCCACCAACGCATACTGATAGACCCACCCGACACCGGTCGCATCCGGTCCCAATGTCGGCGTGACGCCGGACGGAAGCTTGCCCGTGAGTTTCTGGAGATATTCCAGCACGCGACTCCGCGCCCAATACAAGTCCGTCCGATCTTCGAAGATCACATACACATAGGAGACTCCGTATTCCGAGACCCCCCGCACACGTTTGACCCTCGGCCCAGCGAGCAGGGACGTGACAATTGGGTAGGTGACCTGGTCTTCCATCAACGTGGGGCTACGCCCCTGCCACTCGCTGTAGATGATCACCTGGACATCGGACAGATCCGGGATCGCATCCAGCGGAACCTGTGATACCGCCCAGACTCCCCAGGCTGCCAGCAGCAACACACAAAGGAGGACCAGGACGGGATTGCGGGCGCTTCCTTCAATGAGTCGCGCGATCATGATGGATTACATGCCCCCGCCGCCGACCGAGAATTGAAACTTTTCGGCAATGGGTGGCCGCCCTGGTACCGTCAGGTTGACCGTCACCACCCAGGTGCCGCCCATGCCGAACAGCACCGTCCCTTCGTAGAGTCCATCCTTGGTGTGGCGCGCCGTCGCCTTGGAATCGGCCATCCCTGGCATCGGCATCGTATAGACGAATACGACTTGTGCATTGGTCACCGGCTTGCCGGCCTGATCCGTCACGTTGAGCCGGAGCAGCACGTCACCGGCCTTGGGTTTTCCCGGCACCGTGGTGAGGGAGAGAGTGAGTCCGTTCATCTGACGGGTCTCAGCGACCGTCATCTCTTTCATGTCCCCCATCTCCATGCCTGGCATGCTTCCCATCCCCTTCGTGCCTTGCATGCCCTCCATTCCACTCATTCCCATGTCCATCCCTTCCATTTTGCCCTCATGTGCGCCGCGCATCTGCCAATCAGCCATGCCGATCCGACCCATCATGGCCTGCATACTCGAGGCCGATGCCAGCTTGCTCTCTGCGTCCAACAAAAAATTGGCCGAGGTCACGATCTGATCTCCTTCTTTCAGTCCCTCCAACACTTCCACGTCGTCCTGACTTCGACGCCCCAGCTTGACTGACGCCGGTTCATAGCGACCTTGCCCCCTATCCATGAACACGAGTTGACGAAGCCCCGTCTCCAGCACCGCTTCCTTCGGCACAACCAAGGTGTAGACCGCATCCGTCTGTACGAGTACGTTCCCGTACATGCCCGGCTTCAGCTTCAGCCCGGGATTCGGCAATTCCAACCGCACTCGTACCGTACGCGCCTCGGTATTCAGCGTCGGGTAGATATACGCCACCGTGCCCCGAAAGGTTTCTCCCGGGTAAGCCGCGAGCGTCACGGAGGCTGGTTGATTGAGTGCCACGGCCTTCACCTCGGACTCATAGATATCGGCAGAGACCCACACCGTGGACAGATCGGCCACCTCATACAATGCCGTGCCTGGCTCTACATATTTCCCCGGCACAGCTTCTCGTTTGAGGACGATACCGGAGGCCGGCGCATAGACGGTGAGGCTCGGCTCAGCTTTGCCGCGACGCTCCAGGGCTATAATCTGCTCATCGGTCAAATCCCAGAGTCGGAGGCGCTCCCGCGCGCTGGCCACGAGGGCGCCCGCATTAGCCTTGGCCTCGGCGAGCGGACTGGCTGTCAGTTGGGCCTGCGTCTTTAAAGCCAACAGATATTCATCCTGCGTGATCAGGAGATCCGGCGAATAGAGGGTAAAGAGTGGTTCGCCTTTGCGTATTGGTCGACCGATCGAATTGACAAAGACCTCTCGCACCCACCCAGAAATTTTCAGCGTGACCTGCGTGAACCCGCGTTCGTCGTAGCCGACCGTGCCGACGGTACGAATTTCCTGCTCCAACGTCGCGCGGGCAGCCGGGGCGCTCCGCACTCCGATCAACTGTTTGAACACGGCCGGAATTACCACAGCTCCAGACGAAGCGACGGGCATGCCGGGCATGCCTTCCATTCCTTCCCTAGATTTCGCGCCCGCCGGAGCCATCGCGTTCATGTCCATCTGCGTCATGTCTCTCATCTCACCCGCCCGCTCTGAAGATCCCGAGATACCCCCTTTCACCGTGGTCATCCCGGACATGTCGCCCATCATCCGATGCGCGGCGAAGAATCCGGCGATGACTCCGACCAACAGGCTAACGGCTGCAACACTCGCAACCAGACCCTTTTTGCGGATGTCGTAATTCATGGCACATCCCTCCCTTCTTAGCTGTTTCCATTCAGATCAGCGCCGATCACCTGTTCGAGTTCAGCCAAGCGATGCTCCCGCTCGACGAGTGCTCGGTAGTATTCAAGCTGAAATCCTCGCCAGGCCCGATCGGCCTCGATCAGATCCAAAAAGCCGGTTCTCCCTGTCCGATAGCCTACCCGTGCGGCCTCCACGCCTTGTTCAGCTTGCGGCAACACGGTGGTTCGGTACAGCACGGCCACCTCCCAACTGGCTCGGACTTTGGCCAGCAGATCCCGAATCTGGAAGCGAGTGAGGTTTTCCAGGGTGCGATGCTCTGCACGCGCGGCCGCGACCGCCGCCGCCGCCTCCTGCACGCCCGCGTCATATTTTGGCTTGGTCCAGAACGCGAAGGGGAGGTTGATCGACACCACCGCGCCGAACCCGTTGGGAGCCTGAAAGTTTTGAAAGCGCTGGAAGCCCAGATTGATGTCTGGGTAGTACTCACGGAGCGCCAGCGCGCGCGACTGCTCATTCCGTTGGATAGCCAAATCCGCAGCTTTGAGCTCGGGTCTAGCGGTCGTCGCCGCGCGATAAAGATCTTCAAGGTCCTGGTCAAACCGCCCCTCACGCGGCTCCTGTGGAGATGCCAGCGAAAACCGTGGATCCCGATCCAGCAGCATGTTCAGCTTGCCCTGGGCGGTGTCACGGCGTTGTTCCAGGACAGGGAGTTGTTGGTGAAGGGTGGACAGCTCGACCTGGGCCTTGAGCACATCGACCTGGCTGCCTTTCCCTGCCCGAAACTTCGCGTTGGTGATCTCGAAAAACTGTTTAAGCAAGTCAATCTGCTCATGGTGAATCTGGATCGCCTTATGGGCAAGGAACAAATCGTAGTAGGTCTGCTTGAGGCGGGCGATGAGGTCCCGCTCCTTGGCGCGCACAGCCTGCTCCGTCATGTCGGCCGACCGACTAGCCACTTGTTCCTTCAGAGCGAGTTTTCCGGGAAAAGGGATTTTTTGGGAGAGCCCAATGAGGGTGTTTTCCGACCGAGCAAGATTGAAGGATTCAGGAGCATTCCACCATTGGACTGACAGAGTCGGATCATCCAGCGACCGCGCCTGCGTAATCCGATTCGCGGCGGCCTCCCATTGCTTGCGTGCAGCGACAATCTCAGGATTCCGAGCCAGTGCTTCTCGAACTAATTCCGGCAGCACCAGCGTATTGCGCAGCACAGAATCTGGATCCTGTGCCCTCGACAGTGCGCTGCTGAAAAACATCACCAGCACCGACGCGACCGTCACACACTGACATCGTCTATTCCGTCTCATAGCAGTGACCTCCCAGGGTTCTCACACGTTCGAAGCCCGGTCGGCGCTCTGGTGGTACGTGACCAAAAGAACTAGACCATAGGCCGGACGCTGAAACCGAGCATCGAACGGCACACGTGATGGCAAAGGAGCAATTACGAGGTATGGGCTGGGAAGATCAGATGCGAAGCACGGAAATCTTGAGCAGGAGATCCTGGGGCGGACCGACTGTGGGATGATCGGACAAGCAGCTGCTGTCTGAGCTGAGCACGACAAGAAGAGCTAACGAGGCGGTATCTTCCGGACAGAGCGATTGAGAATCACTGTCGAAGTGGAGCTTATCGGCCGACTGCACGCCGAGCGTCTTAAACGTATCACAGAACTGATAGACCGGTGGTTCCTCTGGAGTCGAACAACCCTTACCCATGGCAGCTTCCGTGATGCCACTCACAGGTAAGAGGCAGGCATAGGCATTGAAGCTCAACGCGAGCAAGAGCACGACAAGTGTGCAGGCTAGAACCGAACGGAAGCGATGGGAATGTACTCGCATAGCGTCACTCTATCCCTCTCCATCCCAGCCGTCAACCGTGTTCCTCATACACTGTCGACCCCACCACCTCAAACGGAACGGATCCAAGTAGATACTCAACCAGCCACTCATACCGACTAGCCGGAACTTTGAAGCATCACTCATCAGGAATTCCCAGATGCATCAGCAAACACGCACGATAGCGGGTCTCAATACGGCACTGAGCTTTTCCGCTCATCGGTAAACAGATTCACTTCCGACCGTTCCTCAGTCAACGCAATTACTTCTCATTCTGGAATAGAAACTTGGAGCTCCTGCGGAGTGACCCAAAACCCAAAGACCGGACCACAAATAAATTGGGGAAATGGCTCCTATCTCAAGTGGCGGATGGTCTACTTTTCCGGTTTTGGGTCATGCGGATGCCATTAGAGGTTTTTGCACCAAACTCTTTTTGCTCAATTCGCGATCGGAATAATACGAAGTATCCCCTAAAGACCTATTCGCTAATAGTCAATAATAACAATGCTATATGGCTTTTACTTGATCTCAAGCAAATAGTTAGGTAGGTCCAAAGTATTTCTTCGTGGTACCACTTGACTCATGCCATAGAGAATATATCTCTTGTCTCAGGTGGGCGGAGAGGATGGCAATTGTCAGGGGTTTTCCGTGACAGGCAACATGACCGATACTGATTGAAAAGCAGGTGCCTACCAGCCAGTGGGCTGGGGGCGACTAAGACACACAATCGACCTCTTCAGGATAGGTGCGCCTGAAGGGGTTTTTTTATTTCAAGGAGGGAGATTCTATGCGCGTTGTCAAAGCAAAGGTTGAACCGTTTAGGTCTATTAACGCCCCCCAGACAGTCGAGCTGGATGAAGCTGTAACTGCTCTGGTGGGCATGAACGAGGCCGGGAAAACGGTTTTCCTGAAAGCCCTTGAAAAGTCTCGGGATGCGCTTGGTCTCGCTAAGTTTGATCCTGTCGAAGATTTTCCAAGGAAGGATTTGTCCACCTACCTGAAAACCCACGAGCAGAAACCGGCAGAAGTCGTAACGGTCACCTATGAGCTTTCTGAAGTTGAAATATCACAGATCAATAAGGATCTGAATCTCACTCTACCGGAAGGATTCCGCTTTTCAGTTACTCACCAATATAACAACGGTCTATCAATCTCCATAGATGTGACGGACAAGCCTGCAATTGATTTTCTGGCTAAAACTGTTGGCCTGAGTACCGATGCAGCCACAGCAATCCGAGGGGCAAAAACCCTTCGATCTGTTCCCGATGTCCTTAAGGCACTGAGCCTGACCGCAGAAGATAAGAAAATTATCACAGCGGTAGAAGCTCGTGTTGTTGGCACAAAATGGGATTCAGTAGTCAAGTGGGAAACTTGGAAGTGGATTGAGCCTCGGTTGCCTAGATTTGTCTATTTTGGCGAGTATGAATTGCTTCCCAGCAAGATGAACCTGACTGACTTGGCAGCGCGTGTTGAGAAGGCGAAGACCGTACCCTCGGCGCTGAACTCCGAACACCGGGCAGTATTGGCGCTGTTGAGAATGGCCGGTATTTCTGTTGCAGATTTTACCGATGCTGAAGGGTACGAAACGATCAAAGCAAAAATCGAAAGCATCTCCATTCACCTCACAGATCAGATAATGGCATTCTGGAAACAGAATGAGGAACTGGAAGTTGAAATCGATATCAAGACAGATTCAAAGGACGACGCACCATTCAACACCGGCCCCAATCTCTACCTGAGAATAAAAAACCGACGGCATAGAGGTGTTAGTACTCCTTTTAGGCAGCGGAGCCGTGGGTTCATATGGTTCTTCAGTTTCTTAGTCTGGTTTGACAGTGTCCAGCATCAAATTGAAATCGACGGCACATCGAATCATGTCGATCTGGTCTTATTGTTGGATGAGCCTGGGCTGAGTCTTCATGCAATGGCACAGGGGGATTTCTTGAAGTACATTGACGAACTGTCAGAGAGGCATCAGGTCGTGTATACGACTCACTCGCCTTTCATGATTCACTCTGATCGACTCGCACAGGTGAGGGTGGTCGAGGATAAGAAGGAAATCGGAACAGTTATCTCAGAAAATATTTCAGGCTCTGACCCCCGGACACTCTTTCCTCTCCAGGCGGCTTTAGGTTGGACGGTGGCACAGAATCTTTTCATCTCCGAGAGAAACCTACTCGTTGAAGGCACTTCGGACATGGTCATTCTCGACACCATGTCTTCGCTGATAGAAAGCGGCGGTGGGGAGGGATTGCGAGAGGACGTTACCATTGTTCCCACAGGGGGCCTAGATAAGGTAGCAACTTTTGTGTCTCTCCTCGGTGCGAATGACCTACAACTTGGAGTGCTTCATGATTACCGTGGGACACAAGACCAGAGACTCCTGGATTTGATGAAGGAAAAACTGATCTCGTCTAAGTCGGTCCTCAACGTGTCACAATTCCGAGACCTGGCAGCATTGGGTACATCGGGCAAAGCATCCGACATTGAAGATCTTTTCTGGCCGTCCCTTTACCTTGAGTACTTCAATAGAACTTTTGCGAAGCAGCTCAATGAAACAGTGATAACCGAGGCGGATCTGCCGCCAGGAGACCGGATCATAGACCGCATCGAAAGATGCCTACAGGCCAAGCAAATCAAATTGCGCCCAAGCGGGGGATTTAATCACCACACTGTCGCTGCTTCATTTTCTGCCAACCCTCCCGCATTGCTTGACCCGGAAACACGTCAACGCTTTGCCAGTCTGTTCCAGACCGTGAACGGGTTGTATAGCGCCCCAGTAAATATGGAAAGCCGAAGCAGGCGGAATGCTTCAAAACTAGAGCCTGTTATAAGAGAAGCTATCGATGGGCTAACAAGGGAGGAGATAACGAGCTGAGCAAAGGCTGTTAAAGAGACAGGAGTAATTCAAATGGAGCAGCCACACGCATTGACGGCATGTGGCAGTTTTACTCAATAAAATGGCCCCGAGGTCTCATCTTGCGAGGAGGCGACCTAAGGGCCATTAGATCGGAGGTGAACCTATGAGCAGTCGTCGAGCGCCCCCCGAGGGCGCGACCGTGGGAAATAAATCCCGGCTGACTTCTCTACATCCTGGCATTTGCTTTACCGCGGCGGCCCGGATGATTTAACGAATGGGGGTGAAATATAGCCCTTGTGATTGGCTATACGCAACACCCCATGTTATCGAACGTTCAATATAACAAGGAAAACAAAAATGGCAAACAAAGAACCGAAAAGCTACTTGATCGGACGGGATTCTCGGACAGGGCGTCTTGAGTCAGTGCAGGACGCAAGGCGGCACCCGGATACATCCCAGGTGGAGCGTATGCCGAAGCCAGGACACGGCACAAGCGATAAGAAATAGTCACTTGTAAGCGGCAGCGGGGGTGCAGGACGGTAGTTGTTTTAATTGCCGTCCTGCACTCTGTGATTGAGAACTACACCAAGGGGGACACTATGAATAGGACGACTCGCCGTACCGCCACTATCAAGGCGCTGGGGACTGATGGAGAAGAATACACAATATACGAGTACACCGAATTCATCGAGACCATAACGCACGGTGAGGGCCGGTCGGAAATGGCTGGCATGAAAGAGCTCAAGACATCTGACGGGCGTTCCGTCAACTATGTCGGGAAGGGTCAGTACAAAGTAGTCCAGACCGGGGTGCTTCTCCGTTCAGATTCTCCTGATGCTCCATAGCTTTAGCAAGGTTTGTTTGATTCCAAATGGAAACCCTACGTGTTCTAGGTATGTTCCATCCACAGCAAAAACAGCCTCCCCCCACCCCCTCGACTCACCTGATTGGGGTATCTCCTGTCCGGCCCCAGAGGTCCCCAATCCCAAGAGAACCCCACTGAAAGGCTTCCTCTTGCTCTTTGAGTTTTCGATGTGACTCTTTAAGAATTGCGTCTGATTGATCGTTCAAGACACGCTGGTAGGCCGTCTCAAATTCAGCCTTAGTCAAAATTCCCTTTGATTCTAGTGCTTGCACAAGAGCAGCCATGGTTATCGTTTGAAGTGCGTTACTGTTGGCCAGAGCGCGGCGTGTATACTCGTCCATTGGGGTGCCTCCTGTTGATGGATTAGGCTATAGCCCTGAGTAACTAGCTAATGACACTCCTAAGTGTCAAGCGGGAGCGGCGGGACTACATATTTTCTACCGGCTCTGATAAACTTCCCTCTGTTCGGCCTCGGATAACTGTTTGAAGTTTCGTGCGATAGGTTTTTGTCGTGCCTTCTGTCCCTCGGCACCACTAAACACCACACCCAGACATTGGTTTAGACGATTCGATGAAACGGCAAAATGGCCGGTTCCTCTTTCCGTTCCTCTTTACTTCCCTGGGCCTTGAAGAGACCGGGGTTCTACCCCATTTCCACGGACGGTTGCATTAAGAGTTGCTCCCCCTGTTGCTGCTGATCGAGTCTCCGCCGCTGCCGGGGATTGTGCCAGCGCTCGATATAGTTAAAGATATCCGCTCTCGCCTCGGCTCGCGTCTGGCACTGCCTCCGATTGACCCGCTCCCGTTTGAGCCGGCCAAAGAAACTTTCGGCCGCGGCGTTGTCGGCGCAACTGCCCACCGCACTCATGCTACAGATCACCTGATGCGCGGCCAGAAACTGCTGGTACTCGTCGGCGGTAAACTGGCAGCCCCGATCGGAATGGAGAATGACCGGGGTGCGGGTGGGCCGCTGCCAGATGGCCATGAGGACCGCTTGGACGACCAACTGGCAGTCTTGCCGCGCACTCATGGGCCAGCCCACCACCAAGCCCGAATACAAATCCAGCACGATACAGAGATATAACCAGTGCTCTGTCGTGCGAATATAGGTGATGTCGGTCACCCATTTGGTATTGGGCGCCGTGGCGGTGAAGTCCCGCTCCAGATGATTGCGAGTTCCAGCCGGCGGGGTTCCTGACGGCTTGGTCCGCCAGCGTCGCCGCTGCGGCACGCCGCGCAAGCCAGCCCGGCGCATCAGACGGGCCACCCGATGGCGCCCACATCGCTCACCGGCGTAGCGCAGATCCTCCCAGAGCCGCGGACTGCCGATGACGCCGTCGGAATCAGCATGGAGCTGACGAATCCGGGTGAGGAGCCGGGCGTTCTCCTGGTTCCGTGCACTTGGCCCCCGCGTCGCCCAGCTATAATATCCGCTGGCCGACACGCGCAAACACCGACACATCAATCGGATGGAAAAGGCGTCGCGGCATCGTTGGATCATCCGATACTTCATCGCGACGCTCTCGCGAAGAACGCTGCCGCTTCTCGTAAAAAATCCCGCTCCTTCGTCACCCGGGCCAACTCGCGACGGAGCTGACTCATCTCTTCATCTCGGGATCGCCCGTGGCCGACAAACGCCGGCTTAGATTCCTGACGTAACTCACGGCACCAACGTCCTAGGACATTTGCCCCGATGCCTAGGTCTGCAGCGATCTGGCTGACCGTTACCCCTGGGGCCTCCAGCATCGCCACCGCTTCACGCTTGTACTCGGCTGAAAACTTCCGTCGTGCTCCCATGACACCCCTCCTGGCTCATTATGAGCCGTAACCAGGTGTCCGTAAAAGCGGGGCAGAACCCTATTGAGGATTTTGCTCAATACATAACCATGAAAAGCCGATACAGCGTCAGCAATGAATACCAAGCGCATTATGCCGAACGGCGCAAAGCACAAAATGAACGCTCACTGGCCATCAGCATCCGCGGGAAGCGTTCCCGAGGAGAGTAATGGCATCTTCCAATACGTCACACGAGCGACGAAATTGTCCTGGGAAGATAGCGCCCGGCTGGACTTGCCAAACATTCGCGTGTTGGGAATTGAACCGGGCGGTTCCAAGTCCTGCTTTTACGCCGAGACTACCAGCCCTCCGACTCACTGCGCCAATTGTCGGGAAGCAGCCACATTTAGTAAGCACGGATCGAAATGGCAGTGGTTTTTGGATCTACCCCTACGCAGAGCGCAAGTAGGAATCCACCTGAAGCGGAAACTGTACTTATGTTCTCGCTGCAAGACCGTTCGGTTTGAACCCCTTGCGATGATGGACGACGTTCATAGAGTGACAAAAAGATTATTACAGTATATAGCCACCGCTTCTCTCGCGCAGACATTATCCAGTCTGAGCCGTGAAATAGGTTTGGCTGAGAAAACCCTCAGAGAGATTCAGCGAGAATTCGTCACGCATCTCGACATACAAGCCGATTTTCCGACACCGATCTACTTGGGACTAGACGAGCTGTGTTTCAAGGACAAGCACAAGAAGCAGAAGGGAAAGAAGAAACAGTCTGGTCGCCGGTGCCCCCGCCCGCGAGAAACAAATAAAAAAACCCCACATGTCATGTTGACCGATTTACAACGCAAGACGGTATTCGACCTGCTGCCAGACAACGACTATGAGACGATGGTCAAATTTTTCCTGGAAGTGCCAAACCGTGAGCACATAAAGCTAGTGTGCGTTGATTTTTATCACAACTATCGACTTGCGGCACATGCCGCCCTCCCGCACGCCGAAATCGTGATCGATAAGTTCCATCTCTTGCAATGCGTCAATAGATGTCTTGATGAGGTTCGGAAAGACGTAAAGCCACGATTGAGATCAGCAGAGCGCAAGGGGGTTAAGTACGATAGCCGCATCGTTCGAACGCGACATGCCGATATGACGCCTGATAAAAAGGCAAGTCTCCGCAAGTGGACTAAGATATATCCGAAATTAGGCCAGGCCTATAAAGTGAAGGAAGCGTTCTACGCAATCTGGGACTTGGACGATGTCGAGGAAGCCCGGGATCGATATCGCACATGGTGTGCCAATATCCCAACGGAAGTTATGAAGTACTTCAGTGAGATGATCAAAACGCTGGGACAGTGGGACCAAGAAATCTTTGCATATTTTAAATGGAAGAAGGTACTCGGGCCGGAAAGAAAAGGGATTACCAATGGCTTTACCGAAAGTATGAACGGGGTGCTCCGCGAGATGCTCCGCGCAGGCCGAGGCTATTCCTTTACAATCGCTCGGGGCAAGATTCTCTATTCCCGCGCGTTCAGCAAATTTCAATTCAAGCACAAGTATAGACATTTGCGCAAAAAGGGGGAGCTCTTTCGCCACTACGCCTGGCCTCCGTTCTCACACTGCCGTATCCATGATAGGGGCGTTCCGGAGGAGGAGGAGGAGGTCCGTGTTTATGGGTTGCCAACCCAGCCTCCTATGCCCAGCCCTTATCTGGAAGAAGTGGCAAGAGAATATTTGTTTGATCAAGCGATGGGGGAAAAGCGACCACCTCGAACGACAAATAGCAGTATCATCATTGATGAGGAGGGTCGACAGCGGCCGATCAGACAGATCGATTTACAACGGAACAGGGAATGGCACGAAAACGACATTCACTCAAAATAGCTTGCTGAGAGCCGAATACGCACTGTAGTTCAATGACTTTGATGCTAGCCAATACGGTAGGACGAATGGGCAAAGCTAGGCAACGGCGTAACCGGTCCCGATGACGAGTGTACAGGAATGGGATCCGAGGTGGATCAGTTTACCCGCCTACCCACTTCGACGTTTGTCTCGGAATAGCACTATTGCAAATGCTAAATCTTGCAGAACATCCTCCCGAGGGACGTACCATGACCCACGTCGACTGAGCCTCCTGCATCAGATGACGTTGGTGTGGCAAGCCGCTCAACTTCGTTATTCAAGAGGACGGCTCGTCGCTTTCAATTCTCTAACCTTCGAACACGCCCTGATGGCAGAAACGGCACGGTTGAGACAACATGCAGAGATCTATGCAATTTTCGAGGCCACCTTCCTCCTCGAAGGGGTGCTCGTGTAAGTCGATGTCCTCGAGCGAGTCGACTGGTTCACAGATAGCGGCAGAGTAAGTGCCCCACCACACGACCTAAGATGGGCACGTTCAAGATCACCCCCTTCCGGCCGATGTTCTGTGGTGTGCCGGCCTGTCTCAAGACATCATCTATCAAGAGTATATGCGGAGCGGGAACAAGTTCCTATGTCGACACGTTGTACGTGCCGCACAAGATGACGAAATTAAGGGTGCGCCTTCTCCATACAATTTCTGGTTAGATCACTTTGAGGCAAGTTGGTCCACCGATATTTTTTGACAACAGCGATTCCTTGATTGCCGCACATGCCATCAGAAATACTACGTCGCATGTCATTGATATATTAGATGATTAATCGCCTTCGACATGTTGAGCCGAATGGCCTATTTCTCCTGACCTTGGCCATCATGGTAGGGGACAGCTTTCCGAGTTTCCGTTCCAACCGAGGAGACTAGAGAGCCGATACCTTATACGTTGACGACGGCTGGTGTAGCAAGGGAAGGTCCCCTACTGGGATTTCATAGCGACTGCCCCGATGTTGTGCAGTGAGATGAACGTTGTCAGACGTCAATTAGAATTGATGGTCGCAATTCTAATTGTCGCTGAACACGAACACTGACCTTCCCCCAATTCCGTGGACACCTGGTTAAGCGACTTCCGCCCTCGCTTCGTACTCGGCCGGGGAATCATAGCCACGGGTCGAGTGGCGGCGCTTCCGATTATAGAACACCTCAATGTATTCGAAGATATCCCGCTTCGCCTCTTCACGGGTGGCGTAGTGCCGATGGTACACGAGCTCGCGCTTGAGTGTCCCGAAGAAGCTTTCGATGCAGGCGTTGTCCCAACAATTACCTTTGCGGCTCATGCTGGCCGTGATGCCGTGGGCGGCGAGTACGTGCTGGTAGCTCGTGGCGGCATACTGACTGCCGCGATCCGAGTGGTGTAGGAGCCCTGCTGTGGGTGTCCGGTTCGTGAGCGCCATGGTGAGGGCCTGTTCGGCCAGCTCCACGGTCAGCCGGTGGCTCATCGCCCAGCCAACCACGCGACGCGAGTAGAGATCGAGGATCACGGCGAGGTAGAGCCAGCCCTCGGTGGTCCACACGTAGGTGAGGTCCCCGGCCCAGACCCGATTCGGAGCCGCGACCGTGAACTGACGATCGAGGGTATTCGCCGCCACGGGCAACCGAGGATTCGCCTGCGTGGGGGCTCGCCACTTCTTCACGGTCTTGGCTCGGATCCCTTCGACACGCATCAACCGAGCGACGCGATGTTCGCCGACATCGTGTCCCTGCTTGAGCAGGGCGTCCCAGATGCTGGGACTGCCGTAGGTCTCACGGGACTCTTGATGGATGACCCGAATGGTCAAAAGTAGTGCGCGGTTGCGTACCGACCGGTGGCTCTCAGGCCGTGTGCGCCAGGCGTAATACCCCGCGGGCGAGACGGCCAGGGCGCGGCACATGAGCCGGATGGGATAGCGACGGTCATGCTCCTGGATCGCGCGGTATCTCATTGAGATTCTCTCGCGAAGAACGCCGCCGCACGTTTTAAAAAATCCCGCTCCTTCCGTAGCGTCTCGTTTTCTCGTCTAAGCCGTGTCAGCTCGTCCTGCTCGGCCCGCACCGCCTGGCGCGTGCGGCCCTGGGATTCGACCTGTTGTTGCTCGCTCCGCCAGCGATACAGCACATTGTCAGAAATTCCAAGCTCCCGCGCCACCTGGGCCACTGGCCGCCCCGATTCCCTCGTAAGCCGGACCGCCTCGGACTTGAAGGCATCAGTAAACTGACGTCGCGTTGTTGTTGGCATGCGGACCTCCAATTTTATGATTCTCCCACTTATGGAGGTGTCTAGGAAATCAGGGGAGGGTCACACCCACTCTTCCCGTCGCGACGGCCACCCTAATCCCATCAACGGACCGACCGAGCTCAGAGAGCCACCGATTGCCCTCCCTAGCGGCTCGAGGTGGATCGTGTAGTGCTCAAGGTTGAGATCGCCTTCGCGAGAAAGGAGTTCCGCGATTGCTGCAAGGCCTTGAGCAGCATCCCTTCGCAATGGAAGTCCATGCCTCCATCGAGCCCCCGCAATAAATGCCGCGCTCCCCACCTTCGAGTTTGGTAGTGTCGCTTTCAGGACCAGTCTGCTAAACGTGACGGGCTGGCCAAGATCAGGTTGTTCAGTCATACAGCCGTGATAGCACGTGCCCCCGCTCATCTCTGTGCGGCCTGTGCGTCTCTCGCCTCCCTCTTGCTCCTGCCTCTACCCAGAGGCACACCAGAACCGGGGCTCACGCGAAGGCCGGGGCTCACGCGAAGGCCGGGCCTCACAAGAACCAGACTCACAAGGAGCCCAACCCTCACGGGATCGACTCACGAAGAGGAAGACGGAGGGGCCAGCCCCGACGTCGGGCGATGAGCAGCACGCCGAATATTCGAGCCAGCGCAGCGGGCGAGCCAGTCGCGACTAACTCGCGTGAAGCAGAACGAAAAGAGAGAAGGCGCGGGAGGGACAGGAGGAGAAACACAGACCTAATCAACCGCCGGGCCAGACGCACGGGACCCGGCTCACGGGCGGACGGCATCAGCCGGAACGGCTCACACGCAGCCCACGGCTCACCGGGGCCCCGAGACCCCGTGACTCACGGGGAACGGCTCACCGGGGACGGAGAAGAGAAAGGAAGAGAGAACGTGGGGAGCGGAGGGGCACGGAGGAGGCGGTCACGCGAAGGCGAGGAGCGAAAGCGAGAGAGGCAAGAGGTGCGGGAGGGCCGCAGAGGCAAGAGGCGGGAGTGAGGAAGAGGGGCCAGGCCGCGTCGCGTGAGAGCGGGAGGCACGAGGCGAGGCCGGCCAAGCCCCGAAGGGGCACCGGGAATGCAGACCGCAGGTCGTCCGGGAACGCAGACGGAGAGCCTGGGGAACGCCGGGGGGCCTAGACGAAGAGAGGCCACACACACGTGGGTCTATTCCTATCCGCAAGAGCCCACCGCAAGAGCGCACGCACGATCGTGTAAGTGAGAGAATCTAGATGTCAATTCGTCCCGAAGTCGACTAGAGTCGTGGAAGCGCCCCGAACAAAACGGCCAGTCGTGCTGCAGTCGACTTCGCGCCAAAATCGTCTTGAATATCCGCGACATCGACCGCCCCCCTCTTAGCCTTCCAAAATCTACGTATTTGCCCTGCCGCAAGAGGTCGAAGAAAGGGTCAGACACGAGGAATGAGAGGAAAAGAATTGACAGGAAGGCAATCCAGCCATCATGCTATCAAGATGGCACCCAAGAAGACCGAGAGCGTCAAGAAACTGGTCCATCTCACGCGTGAACTATCCGAGCAGCTCCGCACGGCGGCGTATCACAGCCGGCAGAGCCAGTCAGATATCGTTCGGCAAGCCCTTGTACTCTGGTTCGCGCGAGAGGCGAAGAAGCATTAAACGGCCGCGATCGCGTCGCCCGTCGCGACGGGTTCCTCCACGACCACCGGCGTCTGGTCCGGCGCCACGGTGTCCGCTGGAGCCGGAACCTGATCGCCTGCCACCTCCGGCTAATTTACTGGCGTCATCGCCGCCGTGACCGCCGCCGTTGAGGCGTCAAAGTCCTCCCGCGTGACTCCGCACTCCTTCGCGAGAACATCCTCCAAGATCTTACACTTCATCGACAAGCGCAGACAGTCGCCCGCCAAGCCCCGGATCATCTGGGTGAGCGCCGACAATTGGGCGTCCCGTCGGCCCCCCGCCGCCTTCTGCCGATCCTTCCAGCCTGTGCCTGGCCCCTTCACCTTTCCCTTCGTGTGATCCTGTGTTTGTTGTGCCATCATCGAATCCTCCCTAGTGAATCGGTCGATCGCTTCCCGCTCGCCCTTTCTCGCACAGATCCGCCCTCACAATTACTTTGAGTCAAGCCCCTCTTTCGCCTTGACCGTTTGTGATATTGTGATATATGTATATTAATATACCGCACGCCGCCCCCACCCCTCACCCAGGAGGCCTCGCATGCACGACCCCATCGCCGTCCTCACCCACATGACCGGATCTATGATCCTCGAAGCCCGCCAGACCGTCGAAGCCGTCGGGGCCGCGCCCGACTCCTTCGCGGAAAGTGAACGGTTGGCCGCCTATGCGTTATTGCTCCAGGCCCGCGAATGGCTGGCTGCCCCAGAGATCGAACAGGCGACGCCGTATGACGGACAGGAGTTCGACGGGATGGGGAACCAGGCGCTGCAGGACCATGTCACCTTGTTCAGTGGTCTCTCTTCACGCGAACAATATGAGAAGGTGGTCCAACTCGGCCAGCTCATGCAGAGCACCCACGACGACTATCAGTTCGGACAGGGGCTTGACGGACTGGATAGACCGGCGGCCACAGCCTATTTTCTCGTGCCCCGCATGTCGGTCATGCTCCACGCATTTCTTCTCCCGCTCCTCGTCGTGCTCGGGCTTCTATATGCGACCCCGGCCGCGCAGGCGTCGGACGATCCCGCATTCCTCGCGAGTCAAGTCATCGAACGATGGACCGCCGACGCCCTCACGACGATCCAGAAAAGGGACCGGGTGGCGGTGGGACCGATCACCTGGCCAACGGATTCGAAGGTGATCATGGGGACCTACCGGAGCGGAACGGCAATGCGGGGGGCCCTGATCGCCCGCCTCGAACGCGCCGGCGTCCGGATCGTGGGCGAACATGACGACTATGACGTGCTGTTCTGGGGTGGCGCCTGGGACGGCATCACCCGGTCCCGGGCCTATCTCATCAAGACCGATCCGATCGGACGCACCACGATCGCCTCTCGCGTGAATGTCATTATGCCTCTGTGGGGAGACGCGCGTCCCTACGGCGCCTGGCAGCCACACCTCGAGAGATTTGCCGTCCAGATTGCCGACGCGTTTGTCGCAACTAAACGCCCACGGATTACGTTGAACCCACACGCCGCCGACCTGGACGGCCAGACGATCCACGAGGCGACCGAGAGCGTCCATCACGCCCTCTTACCGTTGCTGGTGGAGGCGCTGACCGTCCACGGGATCGAGACCTACTTTCCAACCCCGAATAGTCCGACCGTCCAACTACAGATCGGCGTAGAATGGCCCATCATGACCGTGTTGGGTCGGCACCCCGAAGACGCACGCGACGTCGTTCATGGCGCGACGGTCCATGCCTGGACGATCACCCGACGCGGGACAAACACGCTCATGGCCGGTCCGCTCTCACTCGCCCTCTCATGGCCGCAGGGGGCCCGGACCGCGGCGAAAGCCCAGCAGATCCAGGACCTCCTTATTGATCACCCCTGGCAATGGACACACGATGGCGCGAAGATCCTGGCCGATGAGCGGAGCTGGCACGCCCAGACCAGGGCGTGGTGGGAGGAGAACGCCCGTCAGCACCAGAAGAAGACCGCCGCGATGCTCCAGGGCAGCCTCACCAGGATCACAGCCGAACATCGTCGCGCCACCGAGGACCTGAAGCGGGTGTGGAAAGCGTCACCCAGTCAGTCTGTGCCGCAGCAGATCAAAGATAATAGCGCGATGATGGAGCGCCACTTGCGCCCGCTCGCTGATGCACTGAAGCGCCAACGGCTCCGCGAGGAAGCCTACGACCGCCCTTATCCACGAGGCTAAGAAAGGACGCCGATGGACCTATCTCTGATGGACCTGACCGACGATGACCTCTACCAGCAAGCTGCGGCGCAGGCCGACGTGCTCATGTCGGGCTACTACGAGATGCTCTACGACCGGTTTGTGTCACTTCTCGAGCGCCGGTATCCCCTTGTCGAGCCGAACCCCGACGCGCGGACGCCGTTCCATGATGAGGAGGGCCGCCTGGTTGAGGCGGTCATCCTCGGCACGCTCCTTCATGAAGATGGCGGAGTCCGACTCATGCGGGCACTGGCTTATCGCGTGGCGCACCGCCTGGGCGTCGAGGTCTATGCCGACCTCTCTCAGTGTTGGGACGGGATCGGCGACTGGGGGCAGATCGAGGAAGAGCCAGAGGACTAGTGGACTGTAACGGTTAATTCGGTAGTAATTTGTCGTTGGGATTAGCTCTAAGAATTCAAACATTCACAGGAGCCATCATGTTTCCATCAGCTACAATGACACTACCGATCAAATCGTTACAGTCCACTAGCGCTGGACCACGCCACACCAGTGCCGTCCGATCAAGAGCCGGCCGCATTAGGCCAAGTCTCCCCCGCCCGCCTCGTCGAGGTCAGCCAGTCGCGACTGTCGGCAGAATTCTCCCGAAGCTGTACCTGCACGAGCTGTCCACGGGAGACTTCGATCTTGCGCTGCGTGGCCTGCCGGGCGAGGGCGCGCGCTGTCGGCGAGGTCAATACAACGGCTCAAGGCCCGCTTCGAGCTGGAGTATGAGGCATGGAAGACGCAAGACCAGTCGACGCTCGAGGTCGTTTACTGGTGGGCCGACGGCTTATACGTAAAGGCGGGCATCGAGGATCGCACGAGCGCGCTGACACCGCGTCCACCCGCCATTGATCGGTCACCACGAAACCCTTCCGAACCCCATGATCCAGCGAGGCCATCACGGCCTTCTCGCGAGCGCCGGCTGGAGCGTCCAGGGGAGATACCGGGCGCGTTCCCGGACCTTTGCCTTGATTCGTGTCCAGACGGTCATCCATTGCTTCAACCTCAAGCCCTCCCCTCCCCCTCAACATTCTTTGTAGCCACAGCGATGACAGGGAATACGACAGGACTCGCGCGAAACTGGCGGCCTTGTCTTTCCATAACGCACGCAGCGCGTCGCATCCTCCCGAGTAGCACGGATCTCTCCCATCACGCCGTTATACGGCCTGGGCGGGTTGAGAATTAGGCATCACCAAGAGGAGGAGGGCGCGATGTTAGACACAAACGATCGGCAGTGGCTGGACCGGATCACAGCACATAGCATCGGGCTGATCCTCGTCAATCAAGCGCGAGAGCGGCTGGACCGTCGGGCGCTTGAGCACCTGGGGTTTTTACTGGAGGATGAAGGCGCGCTAGTGGTGTGGGGCTCACCTGACGGGTTGGATGAAGTCTTCGCGGTCCGCCATCACGCAGGGACGGACACGTACTTAGCCGGCACGATTGACGCGCCGGTCCCGGACGCGAGCGTCCCGGTCCAGAAGCGCCAGGCGGTCTATAGCCCGTCGTTCCCGGCGCTCGTGAGCACATGGGCGATCCAGGCGTTGTCCCAGCATGGCGACTTGGTGCTCGGCATTGGGACGATTCGCGGCGTGATCCTGGACGTCTGTCGGCGGAACGGCCGGAAGGGGCTCGAGCTGGCGACGCAGACGCTCAAGGTCGCTCCGCCGGAAGGGGGATGGGAGGGATATCCTGAACTCACGGATCCCGAGTGTGTAGAGAGATTCAAGACGAAGTGGGTGCGGAATGCGAGCGGGTGCCATGTCTGGCAGGGGCGGCCCGACGTGGACGGCTACGGGCGCTACAGCGCGGCCGGCGTGCAATACAAGGCGCATCGGTTCGCCTATTGCGCCGAATTTGGCCCACTCAATCCACATCTCACCCTGGGCCACGAGTGCGTGGTCAGACTGTGTGTGAATCCCTATCATGTTCACCCTGAACCGCAGGTCGATAACACCGCGGAAATGTGGAGAGACAAGCGTGCGCGGGAGCGGGGCGGCAAGTAAGCGTCAGGCGGTCCAGAATCACTGGGCCGCCGCCTGCGATCCGGGCCAAGGCCGGGTGTAGTAATCAGAGAACGTCCCCTGATTGAGCCACCGACAGCGATACCAGCCCCGCATGATCGCCGCGTGGCGCGTGCGGCACTGGTTAGGAACGCCGACGAAGTTCCGGGTCTTCCCCTCCCAGATAAACTCGTAGATGAACGGGGCTGCCTCTGACCAGTTCCCCTGAAGAATGCGCCTCACGATCAGTGTCGCGCCGCCAAACTGGGACTAATAGATGCTCCCCGCCAGCGTCTCTTCTGCCTCCCCGTGCTCCGCGGATTTCGCCGTGACGACCGCCCCGCCCTCTGTGTAGTCGTGCGCGATGAGCCCGTTCGTTGTGACGAGCGCCGCCCGTTTCACCGCTGCCGCCAACTCCTCGCGTGAGACGGTCAGGGCGTTGGCGGTGTTTTCTGAGGGATGAGCGCGCGCCAGTTTGGATAGGTACCCTCGATCAGGCGCGAGGTGAGAGAGAAAGTCCCGGCCTGCAGATGGACGAGGCGTTGGTATGAGATGCCGAGGGTCAATACGTCCACGCCGTCTAGCTGCTTGGAGAGTTGGACCATGGCTTTGCGCGGGATAATCCCGGACCACGCCACCCCATCCGCCCCTGGCACTTCCAGCGTTTCGACGACGAGCCGGTGTCCATCGGTTCCGACCGCCGTCAGGACGCCGCCGGCGAGGTCCACCGACAAACCATGGAGGGCAAACTTGGCGCCGGTCTCTCCGATCGCGTAGAGCGTCGGTCGGAGGAGCCCGAGGACGGCTGCCGCGTCCAAGCGGATACTATTCTCTGTGATTGGATCAGGGATATCCGGGAACTGGTCAGGGTCCAGGCCGGAGAGCGCGTATTTGGAGCTGCCCGCGACAAGCGCGGCATTGTGCTTGGTGATCGTGATCGTCAGCGGGAGGTCCGGAGTCAGCGCCCTGACGATGTCGTAGAGCTTTCGAATCGGCAGGAGGGCCCGGCCCGGTATGGCCGTCGCGACGGGCGCGCTGGACCGGCAGGCGATCTCGTGGTCTGTGGTGGTGAGGGTCAGGGCATCAGGTGAGAGGGGGTCGATCGTGAGGAGGACGGAGGACAGGGGGCCCCGTCCGTCCGTCCCGCCAATGACCGCGCTAAGGGCATGTGAGAGGTCCCGAGGTTGGATGGTCAGTTTCAACATTTACCTCCTGGCTTTCGTGGCCCGTCGCGACGGGGTGTTGGAGCTTGGCCTGTGCCCGCTTGCGGCGATCCCAGTCCCTGGCGCGGGTGCGCTCAATCGTCTGGTCCCGGAGATAGCGCAGGCGGCGTGCCGTCCGCTCACAGGGCTTGCACAAGGTGTTGGCGCATCCACTGGATACGTAGGGCCGGAAATTGGAGACGGGGTGCCATTGCCGGCACACGCGGCAGTAGCGCTCCATGCCCCCGTCTGCTGCGAGGCGCGTGGGTGCGCCGCGCCACGCGCGCGTGGGCTTGGCCTGGTCCAGGACGACAGGCGCCTGGTCATGCGCAGCCTCCGGTTGCGTGGGCGGGGGTGAATCCTGGGTGGTGTTCGGTGTGATATCGGGTGTCATTGGTCATGCCTCCAGCTTAATGGTTATTTGAGAATCGTCCAGCACGCCTGGGACGACTGGGACGGTTTTTCGTCCTCACTGTGAGGATAGGGTCGAGAATGACGCGAGGGCGTTGGATTACAGGACAGGATGAGAGGAGTGCTGGCGAAGAGTGATGAGTGTGGGAAGAGCGGATTAGCGCGAGGCTAAGAGGGAGGAGGATGGAATGCCGCCTCCCTCTTGCTGTGGGTGATGTGAGTTATTTCTTCGCGTAGTGCTTGCGAGCGCGAGCAATGGCCACGTCGATCGGGCGCCCCATGACGGAATAGTGATGAATCAACTTCCCATAGCTCACCTGTGATACAGCCGCCGCATCTTTCAGCGTCATGCGCGTGCCCTCGATCGTCACATACGTACACCGTCCTGCGGGCCGTGAATGTGTCCGCTTGACCTCTTTCCGCATGAGCCTAATCGCCCTCTCAAGAGTCTTTCCGGTCCGCGTGACATGCCACCGGAGGGCCTCGTAGCTCAAGTTCAGCGCGCGCGCCGCCTGGGTGAGTGTCATCGGTTTGCCATCCAGCACGACAATCCTGTTGGTAGACTTATTATTCGCTTGTTCAATGCGGTCAGCCCACCGACAGTTCAACAGCAACTCACCATCTGGGCCAACGATGAACCCATACCCCTGGTTATTATCAATGCGATCAAGGGAGGACTTATCGTCAGGGATCTCTCCCATGTCTTCCAAGAATTGCTCAAACGACTTCCACCTCTGAATACATCCAATCCCCAGCTTAATGTAGCGCTTGTTCGTTAAGACGCGAGCCCACATAGAGAGCCAGCATCGATACGTGCGGGACCTCGACATGCCATGGGTGGGAATGGTCTCGACAAAACAAGCCGCACACCACTGACCTCCCTGCCGAATGAAGCTCCGGTTATACAGCGCCAGCCGCACGACGGCTCGATCCGCGGGGCAGCGCTTACAGACGATCGGCACGCACCGATGTCCCTTCTGATTTAACTGAATCGGACCGACGACACGACACCGCTCATATTCTGCCAGCGGCGGCGGCATACGCTCTGCTCTTGGCATAATCTCACCTCCTTGTTGGTGAGAGCATGCGACGGCGGCGAATATAGCGTGGCTCTTTAGCAAGACAGACGAGCGGCACTTCTGGCAGGTAGTTTGCGCGAGGCTAGGAGGGAGGCAGATACGGTGCCGCCTCCCTCTTGCTGGTGTGAGTTAGATGATCGTGTGCGTAGCCGGGTGCTTTATATCCTTGATCGCGTGCTCCACCGTCATGCCGGCATTCACCCGAGCCCAGAGCCTTGCGTAGGAGACTCCTGCCTCGCGCGCGATTGCCGTCAGCGGGCCATTGGCCTGGAATTCGAGCAGGAACTTGATCGCCTCATCGCCGGAGTCTCCAGCGTGGATCCGGCGCAGGAGTGAGGTATATCCGACCTCATACTGTCTGGCGGCCTGTGCGACGGTCAGCGAGACCGCATTTACTTTGATCACCAGGTTGGTGGACTTGTTATTCGCCTGTTCAATGTCGTCGCCCCACCGACAATTCAAGACCCGTAAGCCGTTCGGCATAAGGATCTTGCCATATCCCCTAGAATTATCGATCCGATCCAGACTCCGCTTGTTCTCCGGGATCACGCCCATGTCCTTTAAAAAGCCAGGAAGCGTCTCCCAGTCAGGATCTTCGACCTCGATCTCATTCTCGATATAGTGTTTATCCGTCTCCACGCGTTGCCACATGCCGTGAAAGCATTTGTAGGTCCGCGTGCCATACAGCCCGTGTTTCGTCCCGTTCCCCGCTCTCCCGCACGTCGCGCACCGAGACCCGCCTCTCGCGATGAACTCGCCGTTATAAGCAGAAATCTGAACCTGGGCGTCTGCCGGCGAGCAAGACTTACACACCACCTCGAGATATTTAGACCCCTTGACCCATGGATTCCCCTCGCGGTCCACGAACAGCCCACTCACAATAAAGCACTTCTCGTAGTCAGCTTGGGGCGGCGGCAGCGTTTTCTTTCCCACGTCTCACCTCCTTGTTGGTGAGAACATGCGACGGCATCACTGGTAGCGGCATCAGTAGGTAGGACAGACGAGCGGCACTTCTGGCAGTTGGTTTGCGCGAGGCTAGGAGGGAGGAGGACGAGATGCCGCCTCCCTCTTGCTGTGGTGGGTAGGGCTGGCGGGCGGGCTAGTGTGAGGCCCGTCGCGACGGGCTTACTGTTCCCGGTCGCGCTGGGCGGACTCCGGACCAGAGTCAGTCGCAACCGGCTGGCCGGCATCCTGGGCTTGACCCTGATCTTGACCCTGGTCGGCTCCGGGTTGGTCGGAGGGTTGTCCGGGTTGGCCCGGTGCGCCACCGCCGGCGGCTTGCTGTTGGGCGGCCTGTTGCTACTGTTGGGCCTGGAGCTGTTGGAGGTAGATGCTTTGGAGCGAGGGGTTGAGCGGCGCGTCTTCCCACGCTTCGCCCGTGAGCTCGATGCCCTGCCTCTCTTTGAGCTGCTTGACGCTCATCGTGAGTTTTTGGACCTCGTGCTCCCAGGCCATATCCGTTGGCCGGAGCCCGTTAAACCGCATCACGTAGTCCGGGTCGATACGGGCGAGGATCCCGTTCGTGTAAGTGTCCTCAAGCAGCGTCAGCAAGGGCTCAAGACCGGTGTCTCTGGCGTCCGCTAGGGCCTCGGCGCGGTCAGAGCCACTTAACGACGTGCGGCCGGCACTAAACGACTCACTATGGAGTTCGATCGGATCCATGCCGTAGACCAGCGCGATGATGCTAGTGAGCCACACCATCCATTTGCTAAACATCATCTCGTCGAACTCGACGCCGAACTTTGTAAATTCGGCCCCGCCGTCTTTGTTATCGGCAAACATCACGGGTAGGCTCCAGACGTTATTGACCCCCTTCACCATCGCGTTCCACTGCCGTTTGAATGCGTTTTTATGCTTCTCGTCGTAGCTCCCGACGACGGTCAGCAACCCCTTCGGGATCGCGGTTTTATCGAAGCCGCTCAAGTTGTAGTTCATCGCGTTGATCCAGCCCGTGCAGATCTTGACGATCATTTCCGGGGGCGCGTAGCCGTAGCCTCCGCTGCGCACGTCGGCGCGCGGATACAGGAGCGTATAGACCAAATCGTGGTAGCTGTAGGCGGTCTGGGGGATGCCGTTGATCAATTGCACGGCAATGATCGAATCGTCCCCATCGTAGCCCTGTTCGGAGGCGAGGCGGATCGTGGAGGCGTCGATGACGGACAGGCCATCGATCATCCGCCCATTGCGCGTAGAGATCGTCTCGATCGCCCAGCACCCATACGTGAGGAGGTCGCGCACGCCCTTGCGAAGGACCGCGGTAATTGGTTCCCGGCCAAGGCGGGCCATCGCGACGGGGTGTCGTTCCCAGCCGCTATGGAGCACGAATTGCTCGAGGGCCATCTCCTCACGTCCACGCTTCCCCTGCCCCGCGTCCTGATTATCGGAGCGCCGCACTTCAAAATAGAGGTCCCGGCCGCACTCATAGGTGCGCGCGAATCGCCCAGTCTGATTCTGTCGCTTCACAATCGCGCCGTTAATAAGGGGCATCTGCTCGACGAGGAGGCGGAGATGATCGGTGCCACAGAGCCCAGAGCGCTCCCAATACCCGCCGGCCATCACGTTGCCCGACATCTCATCCACCAGGACGGATTTCGGTTCGCGCGGTCCGCGCGGGCTCACCAGGCGAGGAGCGGGCTGGGTCGCGGCTTTACTAAATTGCTCATCTTGCTGCCACTCCAGCACGGCATCGACAATCTGCTGCATGTCGCCGTGCGACGGCATCTTCGAGCTGGTCGGGCGGTAGATCGATTCAAGTTCAGCACGCGCTTGCGAGCGCTCGGCTAGAGGCGCGCGGGGATCAGACGAAAAAAGGGCGAGTTGTTCAGGGCGCACGTAGACCTCTTTGACTGTGGGGGTTCTCCCAGGGTCAAAGATACGGCGTGAAGGGGTTGTTATTTAGAATGAGAGAGATGCCCCGGCGTCCGTGGAGACCGCCGGAGAGAAAGAGAGAGAGGAAGAACGAACTTACATGACCGGGGCGCCCTTGATGGGTTTGTTTTTGACGAGGTTGAGGATTCGTTGGCCGTCCATCGATTTGGCCCCCCTGACCTCGACGACAAGGCCAAAATGATTTGTCAATACGTCCAACAGCATACTCACCCGCCGTGCGCGCCACGCGTCCGGGGCCCTGGCCTCATCCTCGGAGACGGACGAGATATAGTCCTGGCAAATGCTAGAGAGTTGGAATCCCGGGTCCAAGCTTCCCGTAGCCTGTTCGGCGAGGCGGCGGGCGGTCGTGATGGCCTCCTCTTGCTCGACAGAAAGGAAGAAATTCACCGCCTTGCGGGAGGGCTCCACGTGGCCGCCCGTCGCGACGGGTCCACCACCAATTGCCCCGGTCCGGACCTGTTGAACATAGTCCTGGAATTGCGCCGTCGGTAATTCCTTCGCTTTAGACAAGATCTCCACCCGCTTCGGAGCGAGCCGACCCGCTTTTTGCAGCGGCACCAACACCTTCGCCTTGGTCCATCCGATATCATTCAATACCGCGCGGGGGATCTTAGCCTCTTCAACCAGGAACTTTTCCATCGTGACGAATACGCGCGCGGTTTCGGGGTGGAGGACGTCATCCTGCTCGACCCATTGCTCGAACGAATCAAACCCCCAGCGTTTATAGAGCCCATCGCGCTGGACGATCCTCAAAAGCTGTGACAAGCGCAAGAATTTGCTCGAGACCTCGCGGGCCAGCGTTTTGATCTCGGTGCGGATCGCGTCGGACGACGCCACGTCCGTCTCCGCATCCAACACCGCCACGCGGCTCGCATGGACCAAAATCTCCTGTGTCGTCGTCATATCCACTCCCTGTGTCTCACATGAATAAGTGTCGTTGGCTCTCTCTAGCATCTGGCCGACTGGCTATTTAAGATGCTCCCAAAACCAGCTCCGGTTCCGCGGAGTCTCATCCGGCCAGGCCTCGGGATCCGTCGCCATATCGATATAGGCCTGGGCCAGGCCCTGCTCCTGGAGATACATCCGCGCCTCCTGTACCGTCAATACCCCAGAAGTCCGCCCCCGGGAAGGCTGCGAGGTGGTCAGCGTATAGGTCCCCTGATTCCGCGTGAGCAGGACCACGTCCTGGTGCGTGTTGAAATAGAGGATAGCGGCGGCGCGGACCCGCCGCTCCTCGAACGCCTCGGCGCGCACCCGCATCAGCAAATCCGTCCACCGCCCGAGCTCACGCATCTGCAGGATCGTTCCGTAAGACAGGCCCTCCACGATCGCCTTGGCGACCGCCTCGGCGTCAGCCTCGGACCCAGCCGGCGCGTGCACCTTCAGCGTCTCGGCCGCCTCGAACCGCAGCGTCTCCAGTACGACTTCACGATATAGTCGCTCGCTCCCGGTATGCATGTGATCCCGCAACGTCAGTTTGTCACTCATGATCAATTCCTCCAGTACTAGGTCAATTCGTTAATTCGTCCGTCCACCGTCAGCCTCACTTGACCCCCTCCTCCTCTGGCGTGAGTCGCCGCATCACGCGACGTTCCTCTGCCTCGCGCCTGATCTCCTCCTGCTCTAACCACTCTTCGAAATTCCGCTTGCTCATACTCATGATGCCCTCCATTCAAATGATTCATGGTTCTAGTTTGAGGAGCGCGCGAGTAGAAGCGCGGGAATTACCGCGCCACTTTGAGCGTTCTGGTGGCAGATTCACGCGAATATTGGGGCGAAGAGCGAGAGGGAGGCGGATGCAATGCAGACTCCCTCTTAGCCATGGATTGCCTTACTCCTCGTTGGCATCCTCTCTCTTGGCGACCAGTCAGTCCCGATGTACTTTGAATATCCGCTGGACCCCGCCATCGTCCAACGTGAGCCCTTCGTCATGCGCCGCGGTCTCCGCCTCATCAACTAACTGTTTAACCTGTGAGTCGGTTGTCTCCGCCATGATCTCGAGGCGTGATTCCTGTGCTCACCCGCATGACTCGTCGTTTCCAATGGGCTCATAGCTCCCGACCCGATAGATCTCTACGGTCCCGGTGCCCTCGTCAAAAGAGTCCACGTCCTGCTCGCGGAACCCCTAGCCACTCAACAGGGCATCAATCTCGGCCTGGGCCTCTACCTTAGTCTCAAACGCCCTGTGTGCGTGTTGGTCGAGGTTCGAACCGACATATTCGCGCTCCACAACGTAATACGTATCGTGCTCTACGAGGGCTAACTCCTCATGACAGCGGGTCCGAACCATCTCGAACGCCGCCGTATGCTAATCATGATAATGTCGTTGTGAGCGGACCGGCAGAATAGTGGACGCCACTTTACGGGTATTCTGGGAAATTCACGCGAAGGATTTGTCGAATTCCCGATAGCAGGAAGGTGTCGGCACCCGACTCTCACCCCTCCTAGCCTCTTGGTTTGTTAGTATGAGAGTTGTCGAGGGGCAATCTGGGAGTCGTTCCCCATTGCGACGGGCGTACTCGAATCCGGCCGGCCATAGTATTGACGTAATCACCTTGTTGACCGACCACTGGGAGCATGCTCTGGGTGATATTTGGACTGAGCGCGGTCTTTGAATGCGAAGTGAATTGGACCAAATTAGCAACGGATAAACAGGCACCTCGGCGCACTCGATAGCCGTTTCTGCCCGTTCGTGCATTTCTTCTCCTGCTACACTTGAAGGGCTCATCGCCCGCGACCGCGCGGATGGCGTCGCTTGCTCCAAGAGGGGCAACCGCCTGATGCCGGCGGGCTACTTCTACCCACCTCATCAGTAAAGGAGGCACCCCATGCCTCAGCAGTCGTCCGTCTCTACAGTCCAGCACCTCACGGCCTCAGACCTGGCGCATCGTCTGAATCTGAAGCCGGATTACCTTCGGCGGTCAATTCTAGGACAGGCTGGAGGAATTCCGGCGATCAAATTAGGCGATGGCGAGAAGGCACAGTGGCGTATCCGCCTCTGTGATGTCGAGGCCTGGGAGGCCAGCCGGACAGTGTGCTACGATGTCGCCCCAAAGCGGCAGCGTACACGCTGAGAGACGGTCTCTGGTCCGGCGGTGAATCGATGCCGCCGGACCGCTCTTTGTGTAATTAAAGGTGGACGGGATGAAGAACGAGAAGAAGAAGGCGGGCGCGCCAACCGCGCGTCGAGGTGGGTATATTGAGAATATTGGACCGAAGCGGCAGCGCATCACGTGGAACCAAGGTCGTCGTGGTCGGAACATCAGAATCAAGGTCAAAGGGACACGGGAGACCGCAGAAAAGATCCTCCAAAAATTACGGGAAGAGTTCTATTCAGGGACTTATAAGATCAAGATCGATCGCGACACGACGATCGCCGAGCTCGCGGAGTTCGTCGTTGAGGATTATCTGGCCAATAACTATCGCGACCTCCGCGGCGCTAAGCAGCACCGGAAATTCTGGCTGGGGCTCGAGGCGGCGCGGCGGGCGGACACAATCGACGCCGATCAACTGGTGGCGTGGAGTCAGGCGTGGCGGGCCAAGGGCAAGTCGGCAGCCCGTGTGAATCGCCACATGTCGTTTCTCTTGCGTGGATTCAAGATCGCGGTCGAGCGCGAGATCCTCGAGACGATCCCACGCTGGACGCCGCTCCAAGAATCCCCGCCCCGCTCCGGGACGCGCAGCTGGGAGGAGTTTGTCGCCGTTCGCGCGGCCCTCCCCGCGCATGCGAGAGCGCCAGTGAGCATTGAATATTGGTTAGGGACGCGATCGGGGGAGACGCATGCGATCGAGTGGTCGCAGATCCAGTTTCATCATGCGAGTCAGACCGTCGAAATTCGATTGAAGAGCATCGACGTGAAAACAGGCGAGCAGCGGATGGTCGTGCTGGGGGGCGATCTCTACGAGGTCCTGAAAGACTGGCGCGTGGTCACGAAGGCAAGCGCGCCCACGTGTCGCACCGTCTGCCAGTATCGCGGCAAGCCACTCAAAAGCATTAAGACCGCCTGGGCGACCGCGTGTGTGCGCGTCGGTCTCGGGCAGTTCCTGAAACCCGATGGCGCAGAAGTCGGCCATCGCCAATACCGCGGGGCGCACGTGCATGATTTTCGGAGGACGGCCGTGACGCGGATGGAAGATGCCGGGGTGCCACGAAAAGTCGCGATGGCGATCTCCGGTCATAAAACGGACAGCGTGTATCGGCGCTACCATATCGTCAAAAAAGCCGACCTCATCGAAGCCGGCCGACGCATCATGGCACACCACGAACAAGAGCACGGCGGTCACGTCGCGCCAGAACCCGCTCCTAAAAAAGTGTTCAGTAAATGTTCACCGACACCTCAGAAGAGCACAAAACGCCCCGTATCTGACCGGATCCGTCGGACCCCCTCAAAACAGATAAACGCAGCTCCTAGAGCGTCAAAATAGGCGATAGGCGCGGCGATTGCAGTCTGCTTGAAATATGACGACCAGCGGATTTGTAAACCGCAGGTTGGAGGTTCAATTCCTCTCGCCAGCTCCATAAAATTGAACCTCCGACCTAGGGGTTTCGAAGGGGATGCGTCCCCTTCGTGGGGAGTGTGCGAGGGGGCTGGCCCCCTCTGCAGGAACCGGAGAGGCAAGCTTCAGGGCCGACCCGGTGACGGTTGGATGGTTCAATTCCTCTCGCCAGCTCCATAACTTAGATGATTCCGTCTTCTGGTTTGCTACCAGTCTGCTACCACTTTCCACAATCGGGCTATCGGTCGATCCACTGACCTTGGTCCCTACGGTTGAATGATCCCGTTAATACTCACCGTGCCGTCCGTGCCTGACTGGGAAGAGGCGTCAATCACGCTGCCAGCCTGATGGAGGACGTGACTCGTAATGCCGATGGTCCCACCCTGTCCCTCGGTGGCGGCGCTGAGAATCTGACTGTTCTTCACGGTCACGTTCTTCGCATCCACGGTGATATGGCCTCCGACCGTCTGTGGACCACCGGAGACAGACGTTGTGAGCTGACTATCTGTCAACGAAACCTTGTTGGCGTCAATATGAATTGTGCCGCCATTCTTGAACGCAGATTGTGCTGACAGCGTACTTTGTTCACTCGTGAAGTGGGTTCCACCGTTGATAAGAATCGTGCCGCCATTGCCGCTTAGGGGTGGAGCATTGGGGCCTTCTCCTACGGGGAGACCGTCTGCGGTAAGGTGTGTGCCGGAGAGACTCACAGCCTTCTCTCCCGTAATGCTAATCGTACCGGCCGGGCTATTACCCTGAGTCCCAACGTTGAGACCACCACCCTTTATCGATATGCGGGGCGCAGACAGAATAATGGTGCCACTATTCATGAAGGAGGAGCGGGCTGAAATGGTCGAATCGCTGAAGTCGATTGTTTTCCCTGCCCTCAAGTCCACCGTCCCGCCGGCCCCCCAAATGGCTGAAGCGGTGAGAGAGCTGTCGTGACTCTCGATGCGACCGTTGCTCACAAGCGTTATCGACCCTCCGTTTTGCTCAACCGAAAAAGCGTTCAGGCTGCTTTGCTTGAGCCCAATGTTGTCGGCCTGGATTAGGATTGGCCCTCCACTCGTATTGCAAAAGCCCGGGCAGCTGGGGAGTCCGTTGTTGCTGGTTGAGATCCCGGTGTTTGTCAGGAAAGCAGAGTGCGCGCTGGAGCCAGATCCGTGGAGTCCTTGAATGGTCACGGACCCAGATTCCGAGGATAAAAACCCTCCTGCGGCGGTAATGGCTGAATCTGTCGCCGAAAAAGTGTCCGCATTGAAGGTGATATCACCAGCCGACCCGAAGCCTACGTTGCTGGTGCTTATCCTGCTGTTATTCGAGATGTTGATGTGTTCGACCGTGATCTCGATGTTGCCGCCAACGGATGGGTTAGATACATTAAAAGTATGCGTGGGAAATTCAGCTTTAATGGAGGAATCGTTCATCACAAACTCTCCACCACGAATCAACACTCCTCCTGCTGAATGACCACTATTCCCGATCACGCTGGTGTCAATGACGCTACCCTGAGTCAGGGTAACGTCACCCATATTTTTGAATCCGGTCGGATTAAATCCTGCCCCCTGTCCGGAACCACTGATGACGACTTCTCCCCCCACGTTCGGATGCGACGGCTTGCCGACACTGACGAGATTGATTTGCCCGCTCGGAGCCGTAAGCGTGCCAGCCTGAACCGTAATATTGCCTCCCACCAGCGCGATGCCTGTGCCGTCTGCCACCGAAAGATGGCTGCCCTGAACGGTAATCGCGCCAGGATTTGAGCCCAAGAAGCCGAACGCTGCGACGGGGGCAGCGCTTAGGAGCAGATCGGGTGCTGTGCGTGGAATCGCATTGAAGCGCGCATTGTCCGAGAGTCGGAGGTAATCCGCTGACGTGAACGTCATCATGCCCCCGACATTGAGCGTGGCATTCGGACCGAAGAGGAACCCTGCCGGATTGATCAGAAAGAGGTTGGCGTTCCCGAACCCCGTGGTTTGGATGTTTCCAAAGATGTTGGATGGATTGCCGCCAGTCACGCGGCCGAGGATGTTGGAAGTTGCAAGGCCGGAGTTATTGAGAAAGTTCGCGATGTTGTTGTTGGGCACATTGAAGTCGCCGAAGCTGTGAAACAGATTCGCTCCACCACCCGGTCTCGTTCCACCTGTAATGTTGAATTGGGTCTGGCTGCTCGGGAGAGTAATCGGGGCAGACACCGTCGTGTTGAGGCCGGATGACGTCATCGGTTGGGCCAGGGAGATCGAGTCAGAGATGGCCCAAAAGAGAAACACACTGAGCATGAAGCCTGAAGTAGATAACACCTTCATTGGACCCCCCTAGATCAATTAGTAATTGCGATCAGAAACAGGGGGGACCCTAACAGTTGGAGTTGGAATGGTATGCCGAATGGTCACTCATTCGGTTGTCATTATTAGGACTACAATATACGTTCATTTCTTAGGATGGAGGTAGATTGGCGGAGACCCGGTTCTAGATGGCACCAACGTCAATCACACGCTGGTCAAAGACGGCTGGTGGTATCGAAAGTAGGCGCCGGGAGATACGGTGCTGGAAGGATTGGAGCGGGACACTCGAGAGGCCACGAAAGGCTTGTGGGCCGACCCGCAGCCGCCGTGGGCCTACAGGAAATCACGGCCCTAGCCTGCGACGCGATCGAGTCTTCTTGCGTCGATGATCGGCATCCGGCGCCACCCGACATGATGGCCGACACGGCTGATACACCGGAACAGGCAAACCCATCCCCTGCCATCAGGAGGATGGGTCTACCGAATCGTCAGTCTTTCGTGTTGTGAGCTCTTCATGGGTCGGATCAGATTGGACAGAGTCGAGTTTGTAACCCGCAGGTTGGAGGTTCAATTCCTCTCGCCAGCTCCATAATGTCTGCTGGCGGTTCAACCTCTTTGCAGCTTGCAGAACTGCTGCTCTCCCCTCCCACTTTGGCCGGTGTAACCGAACGTGTAACTATCTTTTTCTTTTCGCGCTCGAAGTAGGCTGTCATGGACTTTGCCGCTGCGGCAAGCCTACTGGCCGAAGCGTTGAGTGCCCACGAGAGTTTCAGAATAACACCGAGGGTTGGTGACTTCAGCCCCGCTCAACCCCGTCTTGCGGTGACGTTGGAGTGACGCCTGAGAATGAGAACGGCAAAAAGAAATGGCCACCTTGTAAAGACGCACCTCCCTTCCCCACTCTCGCCGGTGTAACCGTTATGCAGTTACAGCCACACACCTAACGCAATCAAATACAAACACCGAAAGTCGCTACTCTTAGGCTGGCGCGAGCAGGAAGAGTCATCAACATCTCCGTTCCCCTTTAATGGGGTATTCGTGTGTCAGCTGAAAGGAGAAGATAACTAGACGCACTTAATAGGTCATGCTCCTCTTCAAAGATCCCACTGCTGTGCGATCACAACTCCCCGATCTGGACCCATGCAACTCGCGCAAAGTGTTTCCGATCGTAGGTGAGAATCTCTGTAAGTCCCTGCTCTTTCATGTGGAAGGCGTTGTACGCGTCCACGAAATCGATGTTCGCATGGACATAGAGATCGAGGGCCATAAAGAGCAGCGGGGCTTCGGGACAGTGCAGATTGGGCGTATTCAGGATCTTCTCGACTTTCGAGGCGATATCCGACTTCTCCAGCTTGTAAAAGGATTCCAGTGTCCAGATGATCTCGGCGATGACCAGTAGACTCGTCGCCAATTTGATCTTGCCGCGCAGCGCATCGCGAAACAGTGTCTCGGCACGCTTGGCTTTGGCCGGGTCGTCGTTGGTCAGAAAACGAAGAAACACATTGGTATCGACGAAGAGACTAGCCATGCCCGACCACCTTCTTGGCAAGAGCCAGCTTCGCAGACTGACGAATCTTCTCAAAGTCTTCGGGGTGCGCAGACGGCTGGACTGAGCCTCTCAGATCAAGAATCGTCCCTTTGACGACTTTCAAGACCACTTCCTCGCCTCGCATCACAAAGAGAACCTTCTCCCCTTCTTTCACGCCCAAGCGGTCACGAATCGCCTTGGGAATCGTCACCTGGCCTTTCCGGGTTATCGTAGATTCCAACATGCATACCTCCATCACTATTGTAGTACTTTTAAATATTAGTACTACGCGGAGATCGAGTCAACCTCTAGCCTGAAAAGAGATGAATTACAGGTGACGTTGGAATGACACCTGAGAATGAGAACGGCAAAAAGAAAGGGCCACGCCTGACAAAGACGTAGCCCTTAGTTACTCACCGCTGAGTTTCGACATTAGACCGATACGAGCAAGTTACCGGTCCGCTTCCATCAGAGTCGACTCCTCCTCTAACTCTTCGACGTCTGCCTCGATCTTCCCCTTCGTAGTCGAGGGGTGCAAGCCGTACTTTCGTAACATCTTATAAAAGTCCGCCCGGTACCGGCCGGCGAACTGGGCGGCGCGGGAAATATTCCCGCCGGTCAGCTGGAGCACATTCTTCAGATACGTCCGCTCGAATTCTTCCTTCGCCTCTGTCAGGGGCTTCAGCGGCGTATCCGGAGATACTCCGACGGACGGCAGAAGATCCGGCGTAATCATATCCTGCCGGGTCATCACCACGGCTTTCTCGATGGCATTTTCCAGTTCACGCACATTGCCCGGCCAGGGATTTACCATCAATCGATGCAACGCCGTCGGGGTGAAACCACGGACATCCTTATTCGCCCGCTGGTTGCTGACCTTGAGGAAATGTTGGGCGAGTAACGGAATATCGTCGCGACGGTCTCGCAGCGGCGGAATAAAGAGAGGCACCACGGAAATCCGGTAATAGAGATCGTTCCGGAAGCTGCCGTTCTTGACCGCTTCGCCGAGATCCTTATTGGTGGCCGCAATGATGCGCACATCAATCTTTGTGGACAATTCAGATCCGACCTCACGGACCTCCCGTTCCTGAACCGCGCGCAGTAACTTCACCTGCATCGATAGCGGCATTTCTCCAATTTCGTCGAGGAAAATCGTTCCGCCATTGGCGCTCTGAAAGAGTCCTTTCTTGGCACCGTGCGCGCTGGTGAAGGCCCCGCGCACATGCCCGAAGAGTTCGCTCTCGAAGAGGGCTTCAGGAATGGCTGCGCAGTTTAGCGCGACAAAGGGCCCTTTGCTCCGACGGCTGTTGGTGTGCACCACCCGAGCCATCACTTCCTTGCCGGTACCGGTTTCGCCAAACAGAAGAATGGTGGCATCGGAATCCGCCACTTGGGCGATCTGCTGAAAGAGCCGTTGCATCGCCGGGCTGCGCGCGACGACGTTTTCAAGCCCGTAGAGTTCTTTGACCAAAGACTTCAGCCGCAGAATTTCCTTGCTCATGCGCTGTTGCGCCAGGGCCTTTTCGATCGTGGCTTTCAGTTCTTTGTCGTCGAACGGTTTCGTCAGATACCCGAACGCTCCGCGCTGCATCGCTTCGACGGCATTCGGAATACTGCCGTGCGCGGTCAGAATAATCACCGGCAACTGCGGATGAATCCGCAGGAGTTCCTCGGTCACATCCAGACCATCTTCCCCGCGCAGTCGCAAGTCCGTAATGGCCAGATCGAACATGTTCTTTTTCGCCTCAACCAGAGCATCGTGCCCGGTAGTGCAAGAGGTGACGGCAAATCCCTCTGCGGAGAGTCGCATCTTCAAAAGATGCAGCAATCCTTCATCGTCATCAACTACTAAGATTTGTTCCTTGTCCATAGGCTCCTTATTGCGCAGGTGCGGGTTCCGGCACGGGAACGGGCGCACTCGCTGACGGCGGGCGAATCGGTCGAACCTTCTCCCGCATTTCTTGATCGATCCGTTTCAGCGCCTCCAATTGGCTTGAAAGTTCTTCGATCTTCTTATCCCGTTCCATGACTTGTTTCTGAAATGTTTGGACTGAGCCTTGCTCGGAAGCCGTTTTCGTGCCGTCTCTATCCTTCTTCGATGTCAACGACTCGATCTTTCGTTCCTGGTCCGCAATCTGCCGCTGTAACGCTTCAATCGCTTGCGCATCGGCATCCTTCATTCCACGGAGTTGCTGCATAATCACTTCACGATCAAGCAAGTCTCGCACCAGGCGGTCTACCGCTTGATTCAAAGAGCTATTTGCGCCGGCTATAGCAGGAGCCGTTAACACAGCCTCCACCCAAGACGGGTCCTTCGAGCCATTCCCCTCCTGCAGCAGTTTTAGCCACGCTTTGCTGGAGGCCGCTAACTGGCTTTTGGGGGCAACGGCGAGAACCTTTCCAAAGTATTTTTCAGCAACTTCGCGGCTTTCGTACAATCCTAAGAGGCCACGGGTAAAATAGGCATGATCGCACGAACTCGTTTCGTTGCATTTTTGAGCTATTGCGTCCTGCTTCTTTGCAAGTGTCTGATAGAGCTTGGATTCTCCTGAATCCACATGAAAAAAAGGCTGATTCAGCGCCAATGGCGAAGTCCAGCTCGCACATCCGCTTACCACCATAGGAAAGATCCACAATACGGCGCTTTTCATAGTCACCCTCAGGCTGTCCCGCCAGGTTTGGTTAACCGTAGGATAAACCGTACAGTCGTTCCCTTTCCAGCATCACCTTCAATCCAGATCCGCCCGCTATGGGCCTCCACAATTCTCTTTGCCAGCGCCAATCCTAGCCCGCTTCCTGCGGAGGCATTCTTGGCCTTATTTCGTCCCTGATAAAACCGCTCAAAGATATGCGGGAGATCTTCCGAGGCGATGCCCGGTCCGGCATCAGATACTGATACCTCCAGGACTCCCGCCTTAAGATCGGGATTCATATGCAATTTGACGACGCCTCCCTCGGGGCTGAATTTCAAGGCGTTTGACAAGAGATTGTCCAACACTTGTTCAATGCGCAGCGCATCGGCCTTCACCCACAACCGCTCTTTCGGGTGTTCCGTCAGGAGCTGAACATGTTTGGAATCGGCCAGGAGTCTCACCTTATTGACTGAAATATCCGCAACTCTATTCAGATCGATCGGGACGATCCGATATTCCATCATCCCGGCTTCCATCTTAGAAAGATCGAGAATCGTGGAGATGAGGTGAATCAGCCGTCGACTGCTATCGGCCATAATCCGAAGCGTGGTCCGCTGCTCCGGTAGGAGCGGTCCTGGAATTTCATCCAGAAGCAAATGGGTCCCTTCCTGAATGGAGGCCATCGGCGTGCGTAGTTCGTGCGACACGTGGGCGAGAAATTCCGACTTCATGTCGTCCAGCTCCTGGAGCTTTCCCCCCATCCAGTTCACGGTATCTACCAGATCGCGAAGCTCCGCGGGCGCGGTAATCTCCAAGGGCGTCCCGAATTTTCCTTGCCCGATCAGCTTGATATGCCCCTGTAACTGACGGAGCGGACGTAAAATACTATAACTGGCGATCCCCGCGAGTCCAAGCCCGAAGACCAATGCAACCAGCACGAGCTGCTCCGTGACGGCTTCCGCCCGCGCCGCACTGGCACGTGATTCGCTGACCCCCACACTCACGCGAGCCTCGTGCACATCGATATAACTTTGAATGGTCGCGGACATCCGGTCCATGATGGCATCTCGACGATTCTCGTATCCTACCTCATGCCCGCCGACCCGATCGCCGGGTTGCTCGAATTCGTCATGAAAAAGGACCAGGCGCTCTTGTAGCAGCTGCCCGGCCTCTTGAAGCAACGTGATTGCCTGAGGAGCGATTTCTTGATCACGGAGATGCTGAAGATTCCGCTGGAACTCTTCAACCTCTTCATTGAAATTCGTCAGGAACGTCGCATCTTTCGTCGCAAGGTATTTCTTTTCGCTATTGAGTTGCGCAAACAACGACTCCTGCAGTCGCTTCGCGGCCTCAACTGCAGGATAGTGGAACGAAGCCATTTCTGTGCTGAGAGCCGTGAGCTGACGAAGCTGGAACAAGGCATAGAGATTCACCCCTGCCATGACCACAATAATCACAAGGCATGTGAGAACCAACCGCCAAAATATGGAGAGTCTCATTATCTGGGAGCCTTCGTCTGATGAGGCAGATTCACTCAACGATCAAGTGTAGGTAAAACCATACATTACTTCACTCTTCGCTGCAACCGTTCCGGTAGTGGCTCCCGTGAATTCCAGAATGTTTTATGAAATCTCACGCTCTCGCATACGCTCACCCATGCAATCGGAGCGAGTTCCGCACCGGCAGCAGCAATCCGATCAGCTATCGACCGCTATCAAAGCGACGGGTGAACTCGCGCTGCCGGTGAGATGAACCGTGGAGTAATGCAAAGAGATGGCCGCGGAACAGGAGAATGCTCATGGCCACAGGAGGAGTGAGCAGAATCGCCAAAATCCAGTAGGCGTCGGACGGGAGCCCCAGATAGCCAAACCACCCGCCGAGCACGGTAAACGGCAGAATCAAGAGTTGAAAAAAGTCGAGCCCGGCTCCTCGACCAAGACGACTGGACAACCGGACAAACTGTTCAAGCCCAGACGGCGATACCACCACTGGAAGTATCAATAGTCCGAACGGCAAAAACCATTCGATCCAATTTTCCAGCACAAATTCGTAGCAGGTCTTGAACACATCCAGCGGCGAATCCTGTCGAACCTGATAAATCACCTCCGGCGCCGGATTCAGCAAGATAAACAGCAGCAGGAGCGCCGCCGACGAAAGAAATTGGCCATAGGGATTGGCTTGAGTCCCCATATCGAGCGCCATGATGGGGAGCCACAAGACAAATCCCACCCCGATGACTTCCCAAAAGTAGCAGCCCAGACTTTCCTGGATGTCGTGCAGTTGAAGGGAACGGGCGCCGCCAAGCGAGTGCTCGATCAAGGAAAGCGTCGCGCCCACCAGCAGGGCATTGAGTGCCCCGAGGAGAAAGCCGCCGGCGATCCCTAATGAGCCGGCAACCTGCGAGACCCCGACAAACAGCAGCGCGAATCCCACCAACGCGGGCATGGCGATCCAGCCATGACGGAGTGACCGCACGGTGGACCGGATCGCTTGCCGATACAGCTCAAACAGTGAAGAAACGTGGCTGGGCATCTATAACTCTTACCGCCTCTTCGTACCTTCTACCTTGCGGACAGGCCGGCTTTCCCGGCCGCATCCATTATTCCATGAACACAAGACTGCACGAGGTCGCACCTTAATCCTGAATGGCCGGCTGGTCAAGAACGGACCGGAGAAGAGAGAATCTCTCCTCTCATGGCTTGACACGTGCTGCCCGATGATTATTAGAATTTCATCAGCAACTCGCGCACCTGTCGAGGAGGGATTCCCGTGGATATGAACAGAATGACCATGAAACTCCAGGAAGCTCTGCAAACGGCTTCATCCCATGCCATGCGCCGCAGTCACCAGGGCATCGACGTTGAGCATTTATTGTTGGCGCTCCTTGATCAGGAAGGCGGAACAACCTCTACCCTACTGGAACAAGCCGGTGTGGCCCTCTCCGCCGTTCGTCAGGCCACCGATCAGGCACTCGGTAAACTGCCTCAGGTACAGGGTGCGGGCGGTGGGCCGGGACAGGTGCATGTCACCAATCGTCTGAGCCAGGTGCTCGGCAAAGCCGAAGATGAAAAAACAGCATTGAAGGATGACTACCTCAGTGTCGAGCACGTATTGCTCGCCATGGTTCAAGAAGGCGGCATCTTCAAGAAGCTGGGGGTGACGCGAGATCGCCTTCTATCCAGCTTGCAGCAAGTGCGCGGCAATCAACGGGTAACCACGCAAGATCCCGAAAGCACCTATCAATCGCTCGAAAAATATGGTCGTGACCTGACCCGTGCTGCGGGCCAGGGAAAGCTCGATCCGGTGATCGGACGGGACGATGAAATCCGCCGGGTGATTCAAATTCTTTCCCGCCGCACCAAGAACAATCCCGTTCTGATCGGCGAGCCCGGCGTTGGTAAGACCGCCATCGTCGAAGGCCTGGCTATCCGGATTATCAAGGGAGATGTTCCGGAAGGGCTCAAGCAGAAACGAGTGATCACGCTGGATATGGGAGCGCTGGTCGCCGGCGCGAAATTTCGCGGCGAATTCGAAGAGCGGCTCAAGGCCGTACTCAAGGAAATCCAATCTTCGCAGGGGCAAATTTTATTGTTCATCGATGAGCTGCACACGGTCGTCGGGGCCGGTGCTGCCGAAGGCTCGATGGATGCGGCGAACCTGCTCAAGCCCATGCTTGCGCGAGGCGAGTTGCATCTGATCGGAGCCACCACCCTCGATGAATATCGTAAACATATCGAAAAAGACGCGGCGCTCGAACGGCGGTTCCAGACCGTCCTGGTCGATCAACCGTCGGTCGAGGATACGATCTCGATTTTGCGGGGCCTGAAAGAACGCTACGAGGTTCACCATGGCGTGCGTATTAAGGACGGCGCATTGGTCGCGGCGGCGAAATTGTCGAACCGGTATATCGCCGATCGGTTCCTGCCCGATAAAGCCATCGATCTGGTCGATGAGGCGGCGGCGCGGCTGCGAACAGAGATCGATAGTCTGCCGGCCGAACTGGATGAAGTCTCCCGCAAAGTGCTCCAGCTGGAGATCGAGCGTGAAGCACTCCGGAAAGAAAAGGATCAGGCAAGTGCCGCCCGGCTGAGTACGCTCGAAACCGAACTGGCCGAAAAACAGAGCACCGTCCAAGCCCTCAAGACCCAGTGGGATTCAGAAAAGGCCTCGGTCGGCCGTCTCCGCAAGACCAGAGAAGCGATTGAAGAAGTGAAACTGAAAATTGAACAGGCCGAGCGGGCCTACGATCTCAATCGTGTGGCGGAGCTCCGCTATGGAGATCTCCCCCGTCTGGAACGGGAACTCGCCATCGAGCAAACATCCCTGGGGAAAAAGCAGGATCAGAACCGGCTGCTCAAGGAAGAAGTCGATGAAGACGAGATCGCCGCCGTCGTGAGTCGGTGGACGGGAATTCCTGTCTCGCGGTTGATGGAGGGCGAGTCCGATAAACTGCTCAAGCTTGAAGACCTGCTGCATCAGCGAGTGATCGGTCAGGATGAAGGCGTACGTGCGGTGGCCGACGCAGTGTTACGGGCGAGATCCGGGATCAAAGATCCCAACCGGCCGATCGGATCGTTCCTCTTTCTCGGTCCGACCGGTGTGGGAAAAACCGAACTGGCGCGAGCGCTGGCAGCCGTGCTGTTTGACGATGAGAGCAACCTCATTCGTATCGACATGTCGGAGTACATGGAAAAACATACGGTCGCCCGCCTGATCGGGGCGCCTCCGGGCTATGTGGGCTTTGAGGAAGGCGGTCAGTTGACTGAGGCGGTACGCCGTCGCCCGTTCTCCGTCGTGCTCTTCGATGAGATCGAAAAGGCGCACCATGATGTGTTCAACGTTTTCTTACAGATCCTGGACGACGGCCGGTTGACGGATTCCCAAGGCCGGACCGTCGACTTCAAGAACACGGTTCTGATCATGACGTCGAATATCGGCAGCCCGCAAATCCTCGAGGCGCAACAAACCGGTGCCTCCTATGATGAGATGCGGTCGGTCGTCATGGGAGAGCTTCGGCAGCATTTCCGTCCGGAGTTCCTGAATCGCGTGGACGAAACCGTCGTGTTCCATGCCCTGGCCACCACACAATTAGTGAAGATTGTGGAAATTCAGCTGGAGCGGTTGCGGGCACGACTCGCCGAACGGCGTATACAACTGGCCGTCACTCCGGCCGCGCTCGCGTACCTCGGAGAACGCGGCTATGATCCGGTGTATGGCGCGAGACCGCTCAAGCGGCTCATTCAGCAGGAGCTGGAAACGCCGCTCGCCCGGCTCTTGGTAAAGGGAGAATTGCGCGACGGGGAGACCGCATCAATCGACCGGAAAGAGAACACACTCGCGATTATTCCGACGGTGCCGGCGGAGGGCTGATCGCTGATTGGCCGTCGGGCTTGCGCTACCCGAGTCTGATCGCGCCGCCTTTGGCGTCCTGCGAAGTACCGCTCGCTCGAAGCTTGTCGATTTTCCATTCCTTCGAGGACACTTCCAAGAGGTGGCCCTTCATCGTGGGGAATTCACCCTTGGAAAACACCACCACGTTCGGCGCCTTCACATCGAACTGGAGCAGGACTTTTCCCGAGGTCGATTCTTTTAAAGTGACCGTCTTGGGCGTTTTGGTCACGTCATAGGCCCGCCGCTCATTGAACATGATGGTGCTGTCGACCAATTTCACGAGCATTTTCCCTGCCTGGTCAAACAACGCGAAATTCAGGAGTATCGCTCCGGTCGAGGGATGTTGCGCGACTTGAATGAGCGGCACCCCCTCAACTTCAATCGTGCCGTCCGTATTGCGATAGACATTCGATCCGACTTCAAGATCCATATTTTCCCTCGTGTGACTTACCGTCAGTAAAAGAATATGAGGCCGCTACGATTTCTTGATACGATCGAGAATCAAAGCGATGCAGCCGCCGAGCAGCCCCCCGCCGATAATGGTCGTCAACAGTTCCGCCAGCTTGAGCGTCCAGACGGAGCCCTGAGCCTGCATGACATCACGGATGCCACCTTGCAGCATCAGCACCGAGAGGGCCATCGTGGCCCCTACGACGAACCACCACACAAAGACTTTTATTGTCGTCAGCACGACCTGTCACACCTCAATCGCCCGATCAAGCGCCCGATACTGAATAGCTTCCGCGACATGAACGGTCTCAATCTTATCAGAGTCCGCCAAATCAGCAATGGTCCTCGCGACACGCAAAATCCGTCCGTGGGCGCGGGCTGACAGATTGAGCCTCGCCATCGCCTGCTCCAGTAATTCTTGAGGCCCGGCCGCGAGCCCACAATACCGCTTCACGAGTCTGGGCTTCAACTGGGCATTCGTATAGATGCCGTCGTCACGATACCGCACCTGCTGCCGCCCCCGCGCGGCCAGCACACGGGCGCGAATCGCGGCGGAGCTTTCCGTCGGGGGCTGTTCATGACGCAACTCCCGAATCGGCACCGGCGGCACTTCCAGGTGCAGATCAAGCCGGTCGAGCAAGGGGCCGGAGAGCTTGGCACGATACCGGCGGATCTGCGGCACCGTACACACACAAGGCCGCGACCGGTCACCATAGTAGCCACAAGGGCAGGGATTCATGGCCGCGATCAGCATGAAGCGGGCCGGATAGCGTATCGTCCCGCTGGCCCTCGTGAGCGTCACATGACCGTCTTCCAGCGGTTGGCGCAATCCTTCCAGCACCGGACGTTTGAATTCCGGCGATTCATCCAGAAACAGCACGCCGTTGTGCGCCAGCGACACCTCGCCCGGTTTCGGAACGGCCCCGCCACCGACTAAGCCGGCATCCGAAATACTATGATGCGGGGCGCGAAACGGCCGTACCATGAGCAAGGGACGATCCGGCAGCAGCTGTCCCGCGACACTATGCACTCTGGTCGTTTCAATCGCTTCATCCAGCTCCATGATGGGGAGAATCGACGGAAGTCGGCGCGCCAGCATCGTCTTTCCGGATCCCGGCGGCCCCACCATCAAGAGATTGTGGCCGCCGGCCGCAGCCACTTCCAGCGCCCGCTTCGCGTGATCCTGCCCGCGGACCTCCGCATAATCCTCATCATCCGCCGGCCGTAAAGACTCGAGATGGTTCAGGTTCGACAGACAGGCGTTCACCTCCTGGCTGCCTTTCAGAAATTCAACGGCTTCAGGCAAGGTATGAAGTGGATAGGCCGCGACCCCTTCGACAAGCGCCGCTTCGGCTCCATTGGCGGCAGGCAGCAGGAGATCATAGCCTTTACGACAGACCAGTCCGAACGATAATGCGCCGGCGATGGGTTTGATGCGGCCGTCAAGCGAGAGCTCTCCCAATAAGACCCGCCGGTTCAGCGCCTCTTGCGGAATCACCTCTTCGGCGACGAGGATCCCGATGGCAATGGCCAAATCGAGCCCGGATCCTTCTTTCTTGATGCCCGCGGGAGCGAGATTGACCGTAATGCGTTTGGCAGGAAAATGAAAACCCGTGTTCTTCAGAGCGGCGCGGACGCGATCACGACTTTCGCGCACGGTCGCATCCGGTAACCCGACCACTGAAAATTGCGGAAGCCCTCCGGAAATGTCGACTTCGACGTCGACAAGATGAGCATCCAGCCCCACGAGTGCAGCACTCGCGACCTTGGCCAGCATGGAACGTCACACCTTTCTGTGCCCGACGAACGCGGGATTATAGAAAGTCCCCAATGGTGTTGCAAGCGAATGATCGGACTCCCGTCACGTCGGTAGCTGCCATTCCCGGAAGCCTGTATAATGCGCCTATGCCGACCTCTCTTCGATGCCCCGGACCATTCTCAACACATCACGGAGACATCATCCATACCTTTCTCTATGGGGTTTTTGCCTTCATGCTCGGCCCGTTCGGTGAAATGCTGAATGCCGGACACGCTTGGGCCCATGCGATTTCGAAGCCGGTATCGACACAATCTCAAAGAGCTGCCAAGACCGCTTCGCCTTTCATCGGGTCGGCGATGGCCGTACTCGCCACGTTCCAGGATGCAGATGTGTTGCCCCCTGAAGGCACTCCGGAAGCGAATCACATTATCCGACTCGTGATTCAGTTTCAGTCGGTCTTCACAAAAAGTGAGAATGTCGCGGTCCGGGAGTTTGTTCGACAGGCGCTGGCTCCGAACAATGGCGACCAGACCGCAGACATCGCCGGAAATCTCCGTACGACCGGATGGACGGCGGAAGTTCTGGAGCGCCTATCCGATGAAGAAGCGCGACGCTCGCCTGAAGACTTGCAAACACTCGCTCACGGGTTCGCCCCGTTTAATCTGTCGGTCGAAGAGTTTCACCGGTTCATGCAGCTTGTACGGGATGCCCGTCAGGCCTTTCAGGCGCGCGGGCTCGAGTTCAGGAACATATTTTCATCACGCAGAAAGGAGATGCCCGGAGCTGGATCAGGTTAGTATCCGACAAGGTGTTTGGGATGAGTTTATGCAGCACACGAAGGAGGAAGTCATGGCAACACGCGCGTACATCCTGATTAAAGTCAAAGCCGGCAAGACCAAGGAAGTCGTCCAGGCTCTGAAGAAGATCACCGGGGTTGAACAGGCCCATTCCTGCTTCGGTCGGCCGGATATTTTCGTCTTCATCAGCGTACAGGACGAGCGAACACTCTCCGACGTCGTCATCACAAAGGTGCATGCCATCGAAGGGGTCGAGGAAACCGATACCCACATCGTCGCGGATGCCTAGAATCAGGACAGGGACATCGACATGACAGGAGAGTCTCCGATAGCAAGACGGGAGAAGCGGCTCAGGCCCGCAGCGGGAGAGTGATGGTTAGGCCTTCCGCCTCGGCCGAACGGTAGCAGGCTTCGGCGATCTCGACGGCGCGGCATCCGTCTTCCCCGGTAAATGGGCATGGAGATCTTGCGCTGTAGCGCGTGGATAAACTCCCGCAGCGTGGTGAGCACAGTCAGACTCTGTGGCACCGACCATTCCTCGCTGCGGGAGGCGCTGTTCGTATATCGAAGATCCCGGTTCGTCCAGTCGGCTACGAGTCGGCCGTCCGATCCGATCCATTCAGCCCGCCCTACCCGCCCTGCAGCCACACGGGCGACTTCGATACTACACGGCAACCCGCTCATCGTTCGGAGATTGACCTTGGCTAAGGTCTCCGGGTGAGCCGGCGGTATCTGATCCAAGACACATTGGACGGTGTGAATTTCTTCCCCGCTGAGCACGCGAACCAGATCCAGCAGATGCACGCCGAATTCCAGGAGCGCTCCACGCCGGCCGTATCCCTCTGCATGGTTCACCGTCCCCCCTTTCGTCTCAATGTGGCTCGTCAAGACAAGCTGTTGAGGCCGGCCGACGCGCGAACGGGACGCGAGTAACAATTGAATCGTCGCATCGAATCGGAGTGTGTGAGCCGTCATCAAGGGTACCCCTGCCCGTGCAGCCGCCTCAACCATCACGCAGGCATCCCGGTAGGTCGTTGCCAGAGGCTTTTCGATGAGCAGGGGCTTACGAGCCGCGACAGCGGTAAAACACAGATCCTTATGGAGTACCGGCGGAACGACGAGAATGATCGCATCGACCAGGGGATCAGCGATCAGCTGCTCAGGCTGCCCGTACATTGTGACGGCCTCACTCCCGGGAACGTCCAGCCCCTGCTCCGGGTGTTGCCGACAGACCGCGCGCAATCGGCCGTTGGGAATGTCCTGAATCAGGTGACGGGCATAGCGAATACCATGGCGCCCGGCGCCGATGAGCCCCAGGCCGATTTCTGAGGGTACCGTCATACGAACTCCTCTTGTCTTGCACTGTAGAGAGGAAGTCCCTGCGGGTCAATGAGTTCACGGCGCACCACTCCGTTGACATTCCCGCAAACGGTTCCCTATAGTCGCAACCCAGGTTCGCTACGGATCAGCATTCGGAAATCCGCGCAGGGAAAGGGTTGAGCACCATGACCACGACACATTCGGCACCGTATACGTTGGATCAAATCGGAACAGGCATCGCCAGGTTCCCAAGCGGCGTGCCGATCCCGACTCACAGCGATGCGATGGTGGATCCTTATATCAAGACACGCATGCCGAAAGAAGTGCAGGTCGAAACCATCTTATTCTGGCCTCAGACAAAAATGCTCTACCCGAGCCTTGTATTGCTCCACGATCGATGGGGATTGACCGGGCAAATCAAGGACCTCGGTGCTCGTCTGGCCTGTGAAGGGTACGTGGTGATTATCCCCAATCTCTATGGACGGATCGGTGGCATGGTCACCGCCAATGATGAGGTCGGCGAAGCGCTCATGGCCAAAATCGACGAGTCTCTGGTGCTCCGGGACATCAACTCCTGTTGCGAATATCTCAACACCAAAGATTTCACCAAACGGAATATTCACGGAGTGGTGGGCTACGGGATGGGGGCCTCGCTGGCACTCCGCTTCGCCGCTCAGCGGAAGCGGTTACGTGCGACCGTGGCCTACTACGGGAAAATGTTCCAGCCTCGGGAGCTGATGAAAGAGGTGATCTCTCCGATTCTGTACCATCAAGCCGGGCGAGATACCTGGGCGACCGCCGACGATGCCGAGCAATTGCGGGCCGCCGCCGCTGAATATGGCAAAAAGGTCGAGATCGCCACGTACCCCGATGCGCCACATGCCTTCTGTAATGAAATGAAAACCGACTCGTATCGTGCGGATATTACCGCTACCGCTTGGGAACGGTCGGCCGTTTTCCTCAAGACTTGCTTTCAAGGAACTTAGCGGACATCAATAACCCTCGCATCCATCCCTACCCCTGGTGGTCTATGAGTCGATACCTGAACCTAGCAGGTCTTTTCGTCAGCCTGCTCCTACTTGTTGCGTCTGGCCACGCAGCAGAATCCATCTCCGGACCTGCTGAACTGTATCCGTTAGTCCAAGCTCAGTCGGAGGCGCTTGGTGCCCTGTCGGACAATGCTGCTGCATTGGCCCTCTTTACAACGAAAGTCGGACCGGCACTGGGCCTCCAAGACGTCGCGAGTACGCTCGCCGCGAAAAACATCCCCAGCAAAGTTGCCAAAGAACTGGGGGTCCAAGAACTGACGGCTTCTGCCCAACGGCTCATTGCCAATCTGGCCGCGTGGCACACGGCTGACCGTATCACACAATCCCTCAGTGAGCGTGCGAACTCCATCGCCACTCCTCCGGCAACATTGGTGAACTGGATCCAGGCGGCGACGCCTCTTCCCGCTCTCGCTCAGACCACGAAGGAATTGACGCAACAACCGGATACCGCCGCAGCCGATCGCACACCTCTTGCCCTCTCAGCAGGACGGTTGGCCCTCGACGCGCAACAGCAGGCGATCGCGGAATGGTGGCAACTCAAGACCTGGAAAGATCGGGTACGGACGGTGCGGGGACGTAATAAGCTCTGCGGAACCTGGCAATGGATTATCCACAATCACCAGCAGCATCATCAGGAACAGAAGCTCGCTTTGCTTTTTCCTCCTCCGGGGCCTGATTATCCCCTGGCCCCCGGTCTTGTCGAAACCGTAGTACTCGGAGAGAACGTCTATCTCCGTTGGGAAAGCAACGGCCAGGTCCAGGAAGATAGCCTGCAATTCACCAAGGAAGGAAAAGGCTTAGAAGGCTCCTTCGTAAACTCCCAAGGCGGATGGGGATCGATCAGCGGGAAACGGACCAGCGACTGCAAGCCATAACCCGGCTACTCCACACGTTCTCAATCCGGCATTGCTCGCTTCTCGGGCCAGATATACCAGCCCAAGAGACTCCAACCCGTAATAAACGCCAGCCCCCCGATCGGTGTCATGGCGCCTAACCAGCGAATGCCCAGCAACGAAACACCGTAGAGACTCCCGCAAAATAAGAATATCCCGGCTGCGAAACACCAGCCGGCGCGCACCACCTGAGGACAACCAAAGACCTGCCCGGCCAGTCCGGCCGCGATAATTCCCAAAGCATGATACATCTGATAGCGGGCTGCCGTTTCAAATACGACCAGCATCGGCGGATCCACTATCGACTTCAACATATGGGCACCAAACGCCCCAGCCGCAACGGCCAGTGCGGCTAAGACACTCCCGACAGCAATGAGCGTTTGGCAGGATCTACGTGACTGCATGATGATCTCGCGGTATTGTAGCGATGTCGAAAAGCTTCGTACGAATGCATTCTAGCAGACTGCCGGATGTCGTCACATGCCGATTGAATGTCCCCGATGTCTTCAGATGAACGCCGATTCTTCGCTCTCATGCGATTGCGGATACGATCTCACTACGCTCGTCCGACGTCGCTTGATGCTGCGTACGGATCTGCCTCCCCCCTCCGGCAACCAGGTTCTTGAAAAGCCGCTGACCCACTGGCATTTCTCGATCGGGGTGGCCATTGTAGGCCTTCTCCTCATCGTTGGGGAAGGCATCCGGCTTAAACTGGATCTCGGCTCCCGCGCAACCTCGCGTCTCATCGTTGACAGTGCTCTGATCGGGCTCACCGATCTGGCAGGAGCGTTGGGAATAGGTGCTCTGGCCTGGATGATTGTGTGGGTGCTGCGCTCGTATGACGAGGGGCGTTTTCGCCCCTGTCCCAAACGCACGACCTTAGGAGCCACGATCAGTGCAGCCGCCCTTATCTTCCTTGGCCGTTTGACTCCTCCGGATATCGCCGGCCACTATTTCTTTCAGGGGCTGGCCTATCTCGCGATCGGCATCCCAGCCTACCTGGCCGGATCGCGCCACTGGCTAGGAAAGTGGTAGCGACTCCGCACCGGATTCCCGTCTCGCGCCCATCCCCGTCTCTCAAACTTATGGCAACATTCTAGTCACAGACACCATCGATCATGGGGTCGCACACGAGTGCCCCGATCGTTGACGGACGCATGTAGGTAGGCGACGGATCTTGGGAACCGAGAGCTCCCTTGATGGGTGGGCCTCCAGGCATTCCAGGCAATCCCCTCCCGGCAGAACCTAATGAACCGGGTTTAGTGGAACTGGGGATGGTTCCGATCCCTTGTACCACTGAAGGCGAGGATAACGGTGTAGCGGGAATGATCCCGATTCCACCGGAGGGATCAAGTCCGTTTTGCAGACTGAGTGAAGACGGATTCTGCGGATTCGCCGGAGATGGGCTGATTTGCGCCAGTCCTAAAGGGACACAGACCGCGAAGGCGATCGGGAGAGCAAGTAGAAGGACCCGGATCATCGACGCATCCCTCTCTCGTATTTACTCACTGAGCGCGAGCGAACGACGTTGCGATCAAAACCCGATCAACACCCATGGTGCGCGAGGCGGGAATTGAACCCGCACGCCATTGCTGACCCAGGATTTTAAGTCCTGTGCGTCTGCCGATTCCGCCACTCGCGCATGCCGCGCAGTGTAGCGGGAATGCCGCCTACGCCGCAACACTTTGCTCGGGTCCTCACTCGAATTCATGAGACCTATTGAAGCCTGAGAAAGCTGGAACCTAGGTTGAGCGGGAGTCCGAACCTCTCGCTCAACCCTGGCTTCGACTGCGTCCGTTACTCAACAAGCTTACGCTGCCTCAATCGCTGGCCGCGTCTCCCGGCGCTGAACGAGTTGCCGGCCGCGATTCATGGCATCCTGTACACCGGACTGAACATTGCGGCCCCAGCGTGTCGCCTGAACCTGCGCCTTCTTGGCATAACGACCGATATCGCGACGAGTTTCCGCTCCTGACTTTGGCGCGAACAATAACCCCAACCCTGCTCCGATCACCGCTCCACCGGCAATCATCGCGGCGACCTTGGCTGCCTGCTTTCCCTGTTCCGACATCGCATGCCTCCTGGTTCTTGGTGAAGGTTTGTGAAGGGTCTCTTTCATGCCCTCCTGCCCGGTAGGTACAGCAGATACCGTGCCAGATCATATCCACCATAATTCCGCCAGAATTTCCTCGCGCCCTTCTTCTACGGTTAGGCCCCTCTCATGAAGGGTGCCGTTTTCTCTACAGTCGGCGACACACCCGTTACAGAAATCTCACACTCCGCGACACATTGCGACAAACCGGCCACAGCATTCACTTTCCGGCTTTCGCCACCTTGCCTGCGAAGCTCGCCTTGCTTTGAAACGACGTCTTCCCTATGATCCCGACACATCACCCGTTGGAGGTCACATGGGTTCGTTTGCGGCGCTCCCCTATCCCCATATCAATCCGGTCTTCCTTGATCTCGGTCCGCTCCAGTTCCGCTGGTATGGCTTGATGTATCTGATCGGGCTGACCGCCGCCTATTTCCTGATTCGTCGCAGAGTCCGCGAACAGCACATTCCTCTCACTCCGGATCAGATCTACGACATGGTGGTTTTCGCCGCGTTCGGAGTCTTTCTTGGCGGGCGCCTCGGGTACACCCTGTTCTATAATTTTTCCTACTACGCCGAGAATCCTTTGAAAATCTTTGCCGTGTGGGAAGGCGGTATGTCGTTCCATGGCGGCCTCATCGGTACGATCATCGCGTTAATCTGGTTCAGTAAACGGCAGGGATTGCCCGTCTACACCATTGCGGACCTGGCCGCCGCCGTGACGCCGATCGGACTGGGATTCGGCCGACTCGGAAATTTCATCAATGGCGAACTGTTCGGGCGGGCGACCGATGTGGAGTGGTGCATGGTCTTCCCGGCAGGAGGACCGGCCTGTCGCCATCCTTCGCAACTCTATGAGGCAGGGCTGGAAGGTATTTTATTGTTCACGATCCTCTGGTTGCTCGCGCGCACTTCACCGCCACCGGGGTCGCTGTGCTGGACGTTCATCGCCGGCTACGGCATCAGTCGAATGATCGTCGAGCTCGTCCGCGAGCCTGATCAGCATATCGGCTTTGTGTTAGGACCGATCACCATGGGCCAGATGCTTTCAGCCCCCATGGTGATGTTGGGCCTGTTCATGCTGGTGTGGGGGTATCACAAACGTTCACTGGAACGCTCACGTTCGATGCCGTCTCCTCAATAGGGCATCTCGTCGTCATCTAAGCCGACGTGGTGCCCCAGCTCATGCACGAGCGTGTCGCCGATTTCCTGAATCATCTCCATCTCCGTGTCGCATTGCCGGATTATCGGTCCACGATAGAGCGAGATTTGTGGCGGGGCCTGGCCTCCGGCACGAAAGAACGACTCATCGTGCAGTGAGAGACCATGGTACAGGCCAAGCAGTTCCTCTCCCTCCTCAATGTCCAGGTCTTTCAGCAGGCCGAGAGGAGGTTCATCCTCCACGACGACCGCCACGGCATCGAGCAACCGCGCATACTCTACCGGCAAGTCTCTAATGGCCTGTTCAACAAGACGGGCAAAAGACTCTGCCGATATTCGCTGGAACACTGCGGACCTCGCTAGAACCGTTGGCCCGGCGTAGGATCGAGGTAGGACTTCTGCCGTAGGTTGTAATTCAGTCCGGTCTCTCTGAGCGGCGGTGAATCCCAGATCACTTTATTTCCAGGAGCCAGATTTGCCGCCTCCAGATAGTGCTTTTTCGCTTCTGCCTTGCTCCCCATACGATCCAGCGACACCGCCCAGTTATAGTGCGCTTCGGCCAACGTGGGTTGCTGTATTGTCGCAGCCTGATACGCCTGGACCGCGCCGGCCCAATCACTCGACCGGAACAACCGCTCGCCTTCCGCCATCGCCGCAGCCGCCTTCGCCGAAGTGTCGCCGGGCACCGGCAGAATCGTGACGGGAACTTTCGCCGGACTCACGCAGCCGCCGGCCAGTCCGCAGAGCAATACCAGCGCAAGATAGAATCGCATGGTCGGTCTCCTGTTAAAGTTCAACTCCAACCCCGCAACGGAGAAACAACATCTGGGCGGATACCTGCGACAGCCGTAAACTTTTTTGGGCTGCGGTCTTATAGAGGGTCATCTGGACACGATACCGCTCCGCCCGCTCCGACACTTCCTGAGCCGTCACCGCATCTGTCTTATAGTCCCCAATCCAGATTCGGTCGTCAAGACGGTAGATCACATCCATGACGCCTTGCACAATCTGGCCCTCTTCCCACGACATGACAAACGGCACCTCACGACCGAGAATGGTCGCTGCAGCGAGTCGCTGATACAGATCGGATTGCATGAAGTTGCCGAATATATCCCGAAGCGCCTCTGAAACAACGGAAATCAGTGCTGCTTCGTCGGAAGCGAGCAGCTGCCGAATCGTCGGGTCGATTTGTTCAAGCATTCGTTGAGGGCGCAGATGAAAATCCCACTTCTCCAGGATGCGATGGGCGGATATTCCGACCAACCGCCCGACTTCTTGATCCGTTCCATCCTTAGAGGGACGGAAACGACCGGGCAGATCCCCTTGCCCCATCGTGCTCGGAGTCAGATGACGGGGCGTCCGGCAGGCCTTTTCCCAGCGATCCTTCCGCTCACCCCATAATGTAGCGATGGCATCGGAATCGAGAACTCCGGTGGCCGGGCCCGCCGCAGCAGGTCGACTGGAACGTCTGCGGGACGGCGCAGTCGTAGTCCGATGAGGAATCACCGACGCGCCGATCATCAGCGCGTTTGTCTCAGGGGCGCCCACCAGACCTTCCCCGATCTCCTGCAACATTCCCAGGACCGTTTCCCCGGCTGCACGACCTGTGACCCCGCCTGACAGCACCAGCATATCCTTCGCCCTCGTCATACCGACATAGAGCACCCGTCTCTGCTCAGCTTCATCCCGGATTTTTTGCTTCTCATGCACCAGGACCGCTCCAAAATTGTGCACGCCGCCGAGGGATAGCCCATACGTCCCGCTGGACCAGTCAAACGTGACAACGGGCAGCTCTCGGTCTCTTCCGCTCCCTTGATGGAGACCGGGCAGGACGACGATGGGGAATTCCAATCCCTTGGCCTTATGGATCGTCAACACCTGGATGGCATTGGACGATTCCTCGGATAACGGACTCTCGGCCTCATCCGGCTGCTCGTCGAGTCTGGCGACCATCAGATCCACAAAGCCGCTCATCGTCAGATGCGGACGATCGGACAAGGCGGCCGCTGTGTGTTTGACCTTTATGAGATTCGCGACGGCCTGCTCCCCGTGCAACGATGCAGCGGCAATTTCCAGAATAGGAAGACGGTCGAAGATCAGCTCCAGAGCTTCGGCCAGCGGCAAGGCCGCTACCTGCCGATGCAACCAGGCTAAGTGTCCATACAGGCGACGCACTGACGAGGCCTCAGGATGCCCCCATCTCGAGAGAGATTCGCTTCGAAGATAATCAAAGCCTTGGGATTGACGAAGCTCGTAGATGGCACGATCCGGTAAACCTCCCAAGGGGCTGCGCAATACTCCGACAAGCGCCACATTGTCATGGGGATGGTCGAGCACCCGCAAGACATTCATCAGATCGATGACTTCCTGACGCCGGTAAAAATGTTTTTCGCCTTCGATCACATAGGGAAGTCCATACCGCCGCAGAGCATCCACATAGGTATCAGCCTGCGTCAGCTTCCGGAAAAGCAGGGCGATATGCCCGGGCTTGACCTGTGGACGACTCAGCACGTCTTCAGTGAGCCAGCGCGCTAGCGTCTCCCCTTCCGCTCTCGTCGCGCCGGCGGCGTCGAAGGCCCGTTCGTCCGGCACCGGAAGCGTCACCTGCACACGCACACCGGCATCGAAGGTTGAGGGACGTCGCTGCGGCTGCACTTCCAGTCTGACATTGGCCGGTTGCACAAGAGGTTGCCGTTCAAACAACCGATCGAACACATCATTCACCGGTCCCAGAACGGCCGCATCGCTCCGGAAATTCGTCGTCAGCGTCTGAATGACTCCCCCATCCGCTTCGATCTTCTGGACCACACGATCGAACGCCTCGATATCCGCCCGTCGGAAGGCATAGATGGATTGCTTGGGGTCTCCCACGATGAAGAGCTTGCCCGGCTCCAGAGCCATCTCCTGCCATGTCGAAGCCTGAGATCCCAGACCTTCAGAAATCGCGAGCATGAGTTCATACTGGACCGGGTCGGTGTCTTGAAACTCATCAACCAGCACCGCACGATAGTCCTGTTTGATCCGCTCACGGATTGCCCGATGATCCCGTAACAGGGCACGCGCCCTGGCGAGCAGCCCGTCGAACGAGACCCATCCTTTCAGCCTGAACGACAGGCGAATTTCAGAGACCAGCGGCGCAAGAAGACTCAATGTCCACTTAAAGAACTCGTCATTAACCAGTTGATATTGCTGAGCGGTCTTGATGATCGTTTCAGCCTCTGAAAACTCCTCTTTTTCCCATCCACCAACGGGATTACCCAGGTCCTTCCCCAGCCACTCGAGATCGGCAGCGGACAAGGCCTGCAGCCCGGCAGCCCCCTGATCAACGATTGCCTTCATCACGTTCACCGCAGCCGCCAACATCTGTTCGATCTTCCGCCGCTTTGGTCGATCGTGCGCATCGAGCAAGACCTGACCTCGCTCCCCCGTCTGGCGTACCCACTCTAGAATTACCGGACTGAGCTTCTCTTCATTCATTTGCGCCTGCAGCATGGCCAGGTCGACCAACTCACTGCACAGAGCCCGGGCTAGTGAGCGAAGACCGTCCAAAGAGGTCAAGCCCAGCACCCTGCGCCACAACCGATGCCTGGAACCATGCCGGCTCAACTCCCGATCGACCCACAGGTCCCAGGCCGCCGCAAAATGCTCGTCGAAGCGCAGGCCATCGTCTTCCTGAAAGGCGGGATCCACGCCACCCTCAAGGGGGTAGAGCCGCAACAGATGGGCCGCAAAACTGTGCAATGTGCCGATCTGTCCCTTTTCAAGATCGCGTAACGCTGCGGCCGCCCTGACAGCCACCTCCTCTGTCGAGAGGCCATAGCGCGCGCGCAGGTCTGCCGCTGAGACGGCGCCGCCGTCTATGGCCTTCGTTGCCTCCGTTTCCGGCTGGGCCAGAACCGTCAGCCGCTCACGCAGCCGGACCTTCATCTCCGTGGCCGCTTTGTTCGTAAAGGTCAAGGCAACGATTTGGGTCACAGTGACGGGTTGGGGCTCTTTGACTAAAAGATGCACCAATCGATTCACGAGCAGCGTCGTCTTGCCGGTGCCGGCGCCGGCCACGACCACGACATTCCGGTCAAACGTCGTTTCCGCCAGATTGCGGGCCCGGCGATCAGGAATCAGTTCCACGCGGCTCCTCCGGCAGACGCTGCATGCGAAGACCTTTGAGCACTTTCACTTCTTCCGATCGATAGGATCGCCACCACGACGGCTGGTGCTCGCGGCGGCAGATGACACGGAATTCACATTGTTCGCAATAGGTGTCGGGCAGAATAAAAAATCGTCCGGCCTGCAGCCCGGTAATGAGCAGGCGCAGCGTCTGTTGAATCTGCCGGCCGGACTCGCCGGTGAGTGCGGCGACATCGAACGTTGAACGTGCAATCGACGGCTCCCACTGCGGCGCCAGAAACATGAACTGCACCTGACCCGGCGGTGGCATACCGGGCATGAGCAGGCGGGCATACAGCGGGGGCTGCAGCCGATAGCCACGAATGGCGGATTGCGGCAAGTTACGATCCTCTGCCTTGATCGCCGCTCCGGTCTTGAATTTGTAATCGACGATGCGCAGTGCTCCCGTATCCCGATGCCGGTCGACTCGATCCACGCGCCCGCGAAGTCTCAGTGTCGCAGTCTGATCAGGCAAGATATCCGTAATCGTGCCATCGGCATCCAGTTCGAAAGCGGTCGGCGCATAGGGCTCATCGAGATACGCCTCGGCATCCGCATCGACAGCGGCTGTGATCAGCGTGACGAGATGCTCCTTCGCTAACTCCCACAACAAATAATGGCCGGTCCGATGACGCGTCTCACAGTCCTGCGCCGCCAGATCCACGGCCGACCGGATGCACCACTCCATCGTATCGTCGGTGACTGGCTCCGCCGGCCATCCGGTCGGAAGGAGTTGCTCGTAACAGCGTTTGAGGGCCGCATGACACAGCGTGCCCAGCAACGCGGCATCTGGCTCCTGCGAGGCCGCCCATCGCACCGGCTCCAGTCGTAACACGTCGGCCGCAAAATACTGGAAGGGGCAGCGTGCATACCGTTCCAGCGGCGTCGGAGCCAACCCGCGCTCGCGCATACGGGACCAATGGGTTTCAAGCGGGCCAGTCACTCCGTCATACCCGTTCAGGAGAGGCGTATCGTCTTCCATTCCCGCCAACGCATCAACGGCATGTCTGAATCCCTCGGCCTCACGCCCGACCGCCTGCAACAGCGCCGTCGGGTCCTGTCCGCTCATCGCCATCCATTGGGCGAGTTCGGCCGGCGGAAGAAATCGTTGGAGGGTGAAACGCTGCGCGACTCGATCGGTCAGCCGCCGCGGCACCGCCTCAGCCGACCGCCCGTCGAGACCGAAGCGCCTGGCTGCCTCACCGAGAAATGGGGAGGCGGCGAGCACCCGACCGGCCTCATCAGCCCGCTGATAGGACAGATACAATCGGCGGCCCGCCCCCTGAACAATCAGTTCAAACAGCAGTGCTTCTTCCTCGTAGCCGCCGAGCTTTTCATCGATCTTGAAACCAAGCGTTTCGTCGAGCACCCGCCGATGCCGGTCACGAAGAAACGCATCCTCCCGGATATAGCGGGGAAACAGCTTCTCGTTCAGGCCCAACACACACATCGCTTTGAAGCTCAGCCCGCGGGCGGCCATCGCATCAACGACGGTCACTCCCCGATGAGCGGTCTCATCCAGCGGAATCGTGGTGCGCTCGAACGTGTGGGTCAGGAGTTCCACAAAATCCGCCCAGGACATGTCCTCTCCAAGAAGATCCAACTCCTCAAGCCGAGCCCAGACACCATCGATCGCGTTCCACGTCGAGCTCAACCGTGTCTCCATCGGATCAGGATCGGCCTTTTCGATATCTCTCGAGCCGGCGAGATGCTGTCGAGCCAGGTTGCGACAGGCGTTGATCAATTGACCGACGGTCCCCCGTCGGGGCAGCGCCAGGCAATCGGTCAGCAGTTGCGACACCACCTGCCACAGGAGCGTGATGACATCAGGGGCAATATCCAATCCATCAATCGCGCCACCCTGCTCGTCGCCGTCCGCTAACTCCAACGTCATCCGTGAGGCCTGCTCCAGTCGTTTCCACTCTTCGACTCCGCGGGTGATCTGTAGACCCGGCACCACCATCTTCCATTGTTCCGGACGATAGCCCGGCTGACCATGGTCGAGCAGGTCCGTGGCATAGAGAGGAGAGGTCACGACATCCAATACGGTGGTGCGATAGAAATCGTTGAGCGGCAAGGTGGCCAACTGCAACAGGACCTTGCATAGCGGCTCCTGCATCAACGGTCGCCCGGCAGTCGTCGAAAACGGGATACGATATCGATCGAAGACGCTCGACAGGAGAGTCCGATAGGGATCCAGCGTGCGAGCCACGATCCCGATGTCATCAAACCGATACCCGTTAGTCTCGATGAGATCTAAAATTGTCCGGCAGGTCGAGGCCAGCTCCTCCTCCACTCCGATGACGCTTTGCACAGATATGGCAACGCGCTCAACTGCCGTTGGTTCCCCCGGATCCGGCAATCGTGTGATCATGTCGGAATTCGCCGCAAGCGGTTGAATACAGCGGTCGAAAAAGCGCTGCGCAAAGCCCCAGGCCTTTCCTCGTTCAACGGGAAAGAACAGGGTCGTGGGAATCGTGCTGCTGACCGCTTCAAATAAGGACAGTTGCACCTGCGTCAGATCGTAGAATCCGTAATAAAACGCGTGTTGCAGGGAGGCCAGAAACGGCGAGTGGGGAATCTCCGAGAGAAGCGACTCGGCCAGATCGTCCGGAGTGCCGACCATCAATGATTGACCGACGTCGCGAACGGCGGCATGCAATGAAAACAGCGCCGTCAGCCAGGCGTGATCCTCCTGATCGAAGCAACCCTCTTCAAGTCCCCGCAAGGCAACGGCAGGATCGACTCCGGCATCCTTCAAGTCACGAATGGTCGACCACAGCGCACCCCACATGCCGGATGACTGTCCAAGCTGTTGCAGCGGCGCCAGACTGGAGAGCCGGACCTGCACAATCTGCCGGACCAGCTGTTCGAAAAAGATATCGTCAACGATGTGCAACGGCGACTGAGCGAGGCGACTGCGCCGCTCATCCGCCAGACGAAGCACCAATTGATGGAAGGTCATGAAGTGGATATTGAGAGCGGCCTGCAGCTCTGCGGCCAGCACCTGACGCACGCGGGCAAGGAGTGGCGCGGAGGGAACAAGAATCGCGAGCGGAGCGAACGGATCCTCCGCCTTCGCCTGACTCACCTGGGCGACCAGCGCGGATTCGAGCGACGGATGGAAACGGCCGGCAATGACGTGAAGCATCAGAAACCGTGGCGTGTGAACAGTGATGCGTGACGAGGGACACCGGACGGAGAAGCAGGCTGCTCACATCAACACTCGAGCGCACTGCCCATCACCATTCACGTCGACTAGCCCGTCTCGGGCCCCAACAGTTCCCCGTTGCAGTCGACACAGGCCCAATCGCCATCGATAAACTTCATCGGGTCGCCGCAGATCGGGCAATCCGGTGGCGGCCCCTTGTCGTAGATAGGCAAGTCAGGTAATTCAAAGTTATCATCATCGTCGTCAACCATCGGCGAATCTATCCTTCTTCCGCGCCTTATTCGCGCGGCTTCATTTTCAGTAACAAGGCCTTTTCGGCGCTCTCTCGACTCGGCACACCGACGAAGGTCAGTCGTCCGTCAATAATCGTGGCAGGCACCGCCCGCACCGAATGGCGATTGGCCAACTCCGCACCGTCCGGAGTGGTGATATCGACTTCCCGATAGGAAAAGCTATATTTCACTCGCAGCTGCTTCCACAGGCTCTTGGCCGAGGGACAGGCTCCACAGCTCGGCGAAACCAATAACATGATGCTTGGCATAGTACATCTCCCAAAAATCCGTGACGGATCTTAACACCCAGCGGAATGAGGGGGCAAGCAGCGACCGGGACCGGTTCGGCCCGGTCAAAGCCGCGGGATGAGACGAGCCGGCCGCACCGGTTTGACTTCCCAAACAGGAAAGCGCAGCATGAAAGACACTTTTCGGCAAAGAGGTGTTCTGTGTATCCTTGCTAACTTCAACCAGTCTTTTTATCGAATATGGCTTACGCCCTTCGTCACGCCCTCCTGGTTTCTGTTGCCACGAGGGCGTTGTTGTCTCTGCATCCACGCCCCTCCCCCATCCATTCCCTCTACCTTCACCATCCCCTGAAAGGAGTTTTCAATGAAACGACTAGCGACTCTCTCTGCCGCCGCAATTCTTGCATCGCCAAGCCTGGCGCTGGCGGTTGAGCACAATGCGAGCTACCAGGGTATCGCCCAGATCTATTTCGTGTTTATCGCCGCCGTCCTGATTTACGGTGTGTACGACTCTTTTGGAAAGACCGCGATGTATGTGGCGACGCCCATTATTCTCGGCTGGTGCTATTGGATGCTCCCACCAGCCTAGGGGCAGTAAACAGACCGCTGCTGGCGGCATCGGAACCCTGTTGTTCAGGTGCCGTCAGCGACTCTCCTTCAGTTATCGCTTGCCGTCATAACCCCGTTCCTGCCACCTCTCCAACAGTTGAATCCGTTTCTGCAGCTGCTCGGTCGTAGCTTGATCGACGCGCCCTCCGGTCCGCGCGATCAGTTCCGCATTGAGCCGTCGATGATCCACCCCGGTTTTTCTCGCCACAGACGCCACCAACAGACGATGGGTCTCACGAAGATCCTGCTTTTGTTCGTGCAATGAGACCGCGACATCCCCCGCGATTGTGCCTCCAGCTTCCCCTCGCGGATCTTCTTCTCCGATGAGGGAGTCGAGCTTCGCCACTGCATTCAAGGGCATGTACTCTTTGGTGCTGGACACGGTGATACGTCCGAACAGATCCCGCTGCCCGGCCGGCATGATGTCTTCCAAGACGTGATCGCGTTCCGCTTTGATCTGCCGGGCGTAGTGCACCAGGATCGGATCTTTGGGCAAGTAGAGCCAGGCTCGTTGCGGCGCGGGCATGCCCTCCTGCATGCGCACAAATCGCCCGACCACCTGCCTGAAATACATCTCCGTCAACACGTTGGTTCCGTACACCCCCACCCGTAACCGGGGAATGTCCACCCCTTCGCTCACCATATTCACCGCGACCAGCCAGGACTGGGTCTTATGATCGGAAAAAGATGCAATGGTCCGTGAGGCTCCCGGGTCGTCCGATACAGCCACGACCGCCTTCGTCCCGGTGATTTTCCCGATCAGCTCGGACACCCAACGGGCATGGTCCTGATCCATGGCGACGATCAATCCGCCGGCATCGGCCTGCTCTTCCTTCCGCAATCGGGTCAATTGCTTGTGGGCATCGGTGATCACCGGACCCAGCCAGGTCTCTTGCAGCAGCGCCGTCTTCAGACGTTCCCGTTGGAGATCAAACTTCAATCCATCCTCGAAGGTCGCCGTATGCTCACGACCGTCGGAAAGCCAGGTCAATTCACCTTCATAGCTGGGGAATACAATCGGCCGGCACACACTGTCCTTAATCGCCTCCGTGTAGCCATAGGCAAAGTCCGCATGGCTCTCGCCCTGCTCGTAGCGGATGAAGGGAATCGGATTATTGTCGGAGCGAAACGGCGTGCCGGAAAGGATCAGACGAAACACCGCCGGATCGAACGCCGTGCGCAATGCTTTTCCCCAGTGCTTGCCGTCTCCCGCATGGTGCAACTCATCCAGAATGAGGAGCGTGCGTTTACCGGTGCAGGCCCGTTGAAAGATCGTCGGGGCGAGGCTGACCTGCTGATAGGTCACCACGGCGCCGTGATAGTCGGATGCTTCGCTGGCTTGCTCGTTCGTCAGCGCGGGATCGAGTTGCAAACCGATTTTTCCGGCTGCCTCCGACCACTGGGTTCGCAGATGGTTGGTCGGGCACACGACCAATACGCGCACCGCGGCTCCTTTGGAAAGGAACTCATGAGCGACGCGCAGGGCAAAGCGGGTCTTTCCGGCCGCCGGCGTGGCCATGGCAAGGAAATCCGCTGTCTGATGACTCTGGACGGCTATGAGGGCATGCCGCTGCCAGTCGCGTAGCGGTGCCGTCCAGGGAGGTAGTGTCTTCATGGTGTTGGTGAGTCCGGGGCGGCACGAAGGCCGGCAGCCGCTGCACAGGCGCTGATTCCCTGATCTGCTGGCTCCTGATTCTCGAACGGTGGACCGGGGGCGACGACTAATCGATCCAATCTTTTTCTTTGAGCTTCCTCGGCAGATATTTCTTGGTCAGATATTGAAAGTCTTTATTGGCCAGCGAGTCCAGCTCGTATTTGAGCCCGCTGGTCAGCATGCGCTTGATCTCCGCTTGCCAGGCCGGCTTCTGGAACCATTGATAGTTCATCAGCTCTTTCGCCCGCGCAATATCCTTCTCGTTCAGTTTGATCCCTACATTTCTGGGCAATTCGTACCGTTCCGGATCGGCGCTCGACAGGCCGATAAACTTGGCTTTGGGAATGGCCATGCGCTGGCTCTCGAAGGCGAGATTGATCGACCCCTGTTTGATCACGGAGTAGATATAGTACCCCCAGGGATCGTTATCGACCAACACATATACCGGCAACTTATGCTCTTCGTGAAGCCGCCGGGCAAGCCGGCGGACTCCGCGCGGGGGCTGGCCGTTTCCGGTCAGGAGCACACAGTTATACCGCCGCCAGAATTTGTCCTCCGACAGGCGATTCCATTGCGTCCCTTTTTCAACGAGCAACAGAAAGTCGGCCGTGCAACGGCGAATCTCCAGATACTCCGGCTCGACGATCGACGGGACTGAGTAGCCCCCTTTGCCGAGCTTGGCGCAATCCACCCGGTCACCGTCATCACCGAATACGACCGGTCCGACGATGCTCCCGCTGTTTTCGGCTCGCACATGCAGCTCTTCACGCAAGGCCGCCAGCGACACCTCCAGATCCTCGATGACCGGATCCGATTCATCCTGCGTATCGAAGGTGTTCTCGTGCGAATCTTGAATCGTATGCTTGGTGCGGTAGTAAATTTCTCGCAGCGAGGTCGTCAGATCCGCGCGCTGCAATTCGGAAAGGGCGTCGGCGACGAGCACCGTCTGCATGAACTTCTTGGCCATGCCGACGTTGAAGAAGGACCGGGCCTGTTTCTTACTCCCCATTTCAATGAGACCTTTGCGCTCATTGAAGGACACGTTCGACAGGGCCCGAATAGGGATCGCAAACGTCGGATCTTTTGACCGGTCCGCCGCCGCGATCACAATGTCCGCCAGGCTGATGAGTTTCTTCTCAACGGCCGTCGTTTTTTTCTGTTTGGTCGCCATGTGGTTTTATTTCTTTCCTCTAGGCGCGGCTTTCTTAACGGATTTCACCGATTGCCCCTTCGGCTTCTTGTCCGTGGCATCCTTATCTGCCGCCAAGGCCGTCCGTGACGCTTTACCCTTCTTCTCTTTTGGAGTAGCGGGCTCTGCCTTATGCAGAACTGTAAGTGTTGGCCGAGTCGCCGGTGCAACAGAAGCCTGTACCTGCGTGGCCAACTCCACTTCGCCTTCCACGCCTTCGGCCGTCACGATGATCGAATGGGGTAATCCTTCCGGCCCTGCGCCGGTTTTCCCCAATGCTTCGTCCGTCTTGAGCCCGCCTGTGCGTGACGTGGCGATCTTCTGGAGCTGGGCTTTCAATTTCTCTTTTGCAAGCGTGCCGCCTTTGAGACGATTACAGGCTTCAACTACTTCTTCAATGTAGAGCTCGAAAATGTTGCGCCGTCGATACTCGCTGGCCGCCCGCTCCCGCCGCCGCAAGAACAGCCCCAGCCGCCGGCCGCACTCGCGCAGCGCCAGAGTAATTTCCTTCTGAATCTCATCGTAATCCGCTATGGCTTCCTTGGATTCGCTCGTGAACGGCACCCACACCGATGCCATATGCACGAAGATCACCATCGGTCCGCCCGGCAAGGCGCCGCGGGACTGCGTCACACCATAATTCTTCCACGACGTGCCGAGGACCGCCTTGAAGGTGGAACAGGCAGACTGCTGATAGAGCAAGGGAACCCGGTTGGCGTACCGAATCACCCGCGCGAGTTCCGAATCCGTCTCGTCGTCCTCACCTTCCGCTTTCGGCATGGCGGGCTGTTTCGGTTTGGCCTGATCCTCCGGCCGATGGCCGAAGGCCAGCCCGGCTTCGATGATAAAGGGATTGCCCCGATAGACCGCCGGCGGCCGGCTCACTGCGGTGTAAAACTCGCCTTTGATCTGCTTGTAGAGACCCGAGAGAATGGCCCGCTCGCCGATCGGAGAGAGACAATTCGTCGGCGGCGCCATGATCTTGGTGTTTTGAATGGTCTGATAGAGTATCTCCGCTGCCGGCCCCTTCAAGTCTCGCGGTTTCATGTGGGGAGAGACCTTGGCGGCCTTGCAGATCTCGTCCGCCAGTTGCGGCGAGACCCGGCAGAAATCGCCGGAGAGGAAACCGGAAACCGAATGGCCTTTGGTATCCTGCAGCATTTTCAGCAACATGCCGAATTCGATCCCGTAGGGATGCGGCTTGATCTCACGCGGAGACGGCGGCAATTCGTGATAGGTGCGGGGATATTCCTTCGCGTCACCTTCCGGGGGATAGTAGATCAGGCGGACGTGCGGGTTCGCGATGGAGGTCTGCTCCAGCCATTCGTCGACTGAGGCCCGGCCCTTTTGATATTTCCCCTCGACCTCGATCGCGACTTGCGTCCCTTGCGGCTGGCTCCATTCGATCTGTTTATTTTCATGAACGAGCGGCTCGTTCTTTTTCGTGTCGATTTGCACTTCAAAATAATGGGCCGTCGCCTTCGGACCAGTACGGGAAATAATCTTCACCGGCTTTCCGGTCGTCAGCTGCCCGTACATCCCTGCTGCCGAAATTCCGATGCCTTGCTGCCCCCGGCTCATCCTCATGCGATGAAACTTCGAGCCATAGAGGAGCTTCGCAAAGATCCGCGGAATGTGCTGACGGACGATGCCTGGCCCGTTGTCTGTGACCGTGATGCGGAATCTGGACGCCTGGCTGGGAGCGACCGGTTCCCCGTTTGAGACCACCTCCAGTTTGACGGTCACCTCCGGAAGAATCCCGGCTTCTTCACAGGCATCGAGCGCGTTATCGACTGCTTCCTTCACACAGGTCAACAACGCCTTACGCGGGTTATCGAACCCGAGCAGATGCCGGTTCTTCGTGAAGAATTCGGAGACGGAAATTTCCCGCTGACGCGCCCCCATCTCGGCTGCGGTGACCTGTTGGACCGGTTTGGCGGCAGCCTTCTTCGGACCGGCTGATTCAAAAACGGGTTGAGCAACAGAAGCGGACTTCGAAACAGAACGCGCGATGGCCATTCACCCTCTTACAGCATCATGTTGGAAAAGTGGGCGGCATTGTACACAGATTGCCCCGCCGAGAAAACCCTCGTAACAGGATCGAGAACGACCTGATGGCAAAGAGGAGATTCGCAGGGAGGGCGACAATCCGCCAAAACTGTTTAGGGTGGGAGGAGCACGCACCTACCGAGGAGTTAGTAGGTACGGCGGAGATCTCGGGAGAGCATTAGGCTTCCCAGTACAAGCTGGTCCTGCACACCGCTCTCACACTCAACCCCCTTATGAACCATATTCCCCCGGGGCGTTAACTCCCCCCACGCGTTTAGAGTAGGCCCGCGGTCTGAGTGAGTCAAGGGCTCTCTTTCGAGCCGAGGAAACAATACAGGTGGAGACGACGAACGTCGCCGGAACGCCCGCCTGCTTGTTCCGAACCGTGAGACAGCTATGATCGCTGCCATGATCCGCCATTTTTTCCGTGCAGAAACCTATTTCATAAATAGCAAGAGCCGAAACAGACAAAGATGATTATTTCATTGGTGTATGGAAAATATTTTCTCACTCCGGGAGAAAATATATTTCACCGCCCGTCACTCGTCTCCTTGCACGAACATGAATCTGCCAGACTCCTCAAAAACCAAGCACTTCCACTGCCGAAAGCGTGATTCATTCCCATGCTCTTCCGGGACTCCCCAACTTCTGTGGATAACTCTGTGCATGAGTGGGTTGTCGTCGTTGAAATGGCTGATCTCAACAGTCATACGAGCAGATTGCCTAATAAATAGGCATTGTGCTTCCTTGAGCCGACCCACTATATTTAGCGGCTTGACGGATGATTCTTTTTCTTTTCCACAATCCGTGGGAGAACACCAACGCGGAACCGCCGGCCCTATCGGAATGATGCTCTCTAGGGCCGAATAGTCCGAATCCAGGTCTACTTATGCACAGCGGCACGATTTCGCTGTGGAGAAACAACGTGAATTTCTGAAATATTCGCGTTATTCACGGCAGATGTCGGCGCGATCACCGAAAGATCCCTTCCCCTCCTCTGCTCATTGTTCAGCACATGGAGAGGTGCCGCGCTATTTCTTGCGATACACGTTCAAGCCGACTTTCTCTTCACGACCCGGAATCGTTACGTTGCCTTCTGTTGAAGCAATGATCGTAGTCTTCCCTGATGCCGACGGGCCAAACTCTTTGGCCAGATCGACTTTGATCGTCAACGTCGTTCCCTCAACTGTCATCTCAACGTTTTTCATAGCCCCTCCTTTTTATAGTACCGGTTACAACTGACGGGGACCCTGTGCATCGATTGCACTTGCCGGTCCTGGATTGAATAGGCCGCGGGCCTCGCACAGCAGGAAAAAGACCTCGATGCCGCCGGCTTCCGGAGCGACATGATTTCTCACGCTCCTGAGAGTGTTGGAGCGGTTCTCAAGGCCGCCGAAAACGGGGAGGTCGACCAGAACATACTCCCGGGGCCCGTCGGACCGCCTTGGTCAGCCTATCGACCCTGAACCGGAACTTGTGCGCCGGCCCTACTGCACCATCTGACCTTGAAGAAAGAGCGCTTGCTCCAGAGCCCGGAAAAACTTCTGGTATGGTTCGGGGGCTTCGACAGCCCGCAGGTAGTACTGGGCACTGGCACGGACGACGAGCTGGCTTTCGTTTCGCTTGCGCACTGTGACGGTGAGACGAACAAGGTCGCTGCGATGCCGGAAGGGGCCCCACGTCTGGTAGGACTTGGTGAAAATCAGCAGGCTTTGGTCATCGTAGAGGTGGTAATAGGGATCCGTTCCGGTATTGGACCGTTCGAGCGGTTCATATCTCTTGCCTGAAACGATACCTAAGTTCTCATCCAGCACTTCGACCATGAACCCGAGATCCTGCATACTGTCGACGATGGCTTCGAGAGTACGCCGTCGATCGGTGCTGTCAAACACTCTTGATTGAGCTGCACGCAATTTGACCTGGCTCTCTTCCGAGAGCCAGATCTGCTCCCGTGCGTCCCACTGGTCTTGATGGCGCCATTCATACGGCGTGGGGCAGCCTTGCAGCAGCAGGCTGAACCCGAGACCTAGTACGACGGCGCCGCCCCGTGCCATTGCGCCGCGGCCGGCTGGCCTTCGCATGTCGGGCGTAAGGCGCCTCATGTGTCTTACTCCTTGCCGATGAAGAGCGATCGTTCAAGCGCCGCAAAGAAGTTCTGATAGACCTTGGGATCTTCGATCGGCTTATTGTTATAGATTGCGTTGGCCCGGACCAGCATGCGCCCCTCTTCCTGCTGGCGCACGGTGACCGTGACGCCGAGAACATCGTAGAAGTTCGGCGCGGCAAATCGCGCGGCTGTCACCAGGCCCAAGGGCTCGTTCGCACGTTCGATGATGAATCCCAAATCCTGCAGCACGGCGATGACTCCGCGCATCGCCAACTGGCGGTCCTTGACGTCGAAGGTACGCGACTGGAAGCTGCGAAGCTTCATCTGCGCTTCGGTGGGGGCGAGCAAATCCTGGCTCGGCTCAGGCGCGGCACACCCCTGTAGGAGCCATACCCCCGCGATGACGATCATGCCTGCGATTGCCCGCATCATGTGGCTCATAGTTCCTCGTTCAGAGCGTGAAGGCTTCCAGAAAGACGGCTTTCGACAGCTTGGCAAAGAATTGCTGGTACATCACGGGATCGCGGAGCATTTCCATCTTTTGCTGGCCTGGCGGGATATATTGGCGATCGGCTTGGCCATCCCCCTTCCAGACGACTCGATAAAACATGATCCGGACTTCCTGGCGCGTCCCCTCCGGATTGATCGGCCGTGCGATAAGTGTGGCCGCGATTTTCTGATGGAGATCCACCGGCATGATGAATTTCCCCAAGGAGAGTACAAAGGCGAAAAACCGGCCGATGTCTTGGCCGTATTCCCGAGCGCTGCGCTCCTTGGTGGCTCGGAGGAACCCCACATCCTGCACGCTTTCCTCCACCTGAAAACCAAGGTCCTGCAGTACGGCGGCCGAGGCGGACAACAACTCCATTTCGTCCCTGGTTTCGAAAAACCGGGTCTGCACGGCCTTATTACGCTGACTCTCAGCCGTGAGCTGAAAGAACTCCTCCGGCTGGGTATGCGTCACACACCCGGCGAACTGGATCGAGAGCAGGAGACAAGCCCCTGTCAGGATGACTCGCCGATCTCTCAGACCGCCACTCTTGCTAGAACTGTGTGGCGTTGTAGGCAAAATCGCGGACCTTCTTCTCTTCGTCGTACTTAATGATAATGGTCAGCGTGCGCTGCCGTTGCGAGCTGGAACTATCGCGCGAACTGGCCCCGAGTATGATGAGGCCCGCAAAGGATGAACTGCTCGTATCCACCCGGTCTGTGGAGACTTTGTCGTAAATCCAAACTTCCCGGCGCTTCTCATCCGTGGTGACGATGTTGGGGCTGCCGAGCAACTCCGCTACCTGAGAAGCCGCCATGCCGACTTTGATTTCTCCCTGAACCTTGCCGACCGTGAGCCGGTCTTCTTGAATTTCAGCTTTCCCGCCCCCACACCCGGCTGCAGTCACGGACAAACACAATCCCAATGCGATCCATGCTCGTTTCATGAAATGTCCCCCCTTGCCTATTGATTCATGCAACTGTGGCGGCCGTTTGTCTCGGCTCCGTCGATGTCAAACAATACAACGTTTTCCTTTTTAAAGCATCTTCCTCTTCGCTAAAAACTCTGGGCGGCGGTGTGAGAACTTAGTAGTATGTTGGAGTTTAGAGGGAGCCTGAAAGGATGGGTGCGATGACCGAATCATTGTCGAACACGGATGTGCAGGCCGCCTGGGGGAAACTGGCACAGGAGGTGCGCACAGGCGTGCTCCTCACGATGCGAAACGGGAAGCCCTTCGGCTCGCATGTGCCCTATGTCCTTGGCGAGAATTGGACCAGAGCGTATCTGCATCTGAGTCGACTGGCCCTGCACACGCAACATCTGCTTCAGGACCCGCAGGTATCGCTCTTTCTCTCCGAACCCGATCACCCTGAGAAGAATCCTTTGGCCTTGCGCAGAATGAATCTACAGGGCACGGCCGCCATCCTGGCACCGGGAGCGCCAACGTATGCAGGAATGAAAGAACGCTATCTCGCGCGCTTTCCAAAATCCGCCATGACGTTTGGATTTGCAGATTTTTCGCTGTGGGAACTGCAGCTGCAGGAGGCCCATCTGGTGCTGGGGTTCGGCCAGGCCTACCAAGCAACAGCCCACTCCCCCTACCTCTGGATCCATCAGCAACCTGAGCGGAATAAATAAGAGGGAGCGGGGTCAGACTATGACCGCGTCTTTCGCAAGAGTCCGGACGTGGCGGCACCCAGAGCAAGACCACCCAAGAAGGTGAGGCCGAGAATCATGAGGGCGAGGCCTGGCGTATTCCGCTCCGTCTGGCGGACGTGCCGGCCAGCCTGAGTGCCCACTGAAGCTTCTCCGCCCATCCAAATGGCTGAGTCCTCCACCGGCGCGACGGCCGGTTTTGAGAATGGCGTGATACGTATCCTGCTCGGCTGTTTCAATTCGTCCATTGACTCCCCTTCTACAGAATTCTTCTTTATTTGCTGGCCGCCGACATCGTATCGGCCGGAACCTCGGACTCCCAGGCATACGCCGGAGTCAATATCGGCTTATAGGTCGGCAGCGGAACGGGAAACGTCGCCATCTCCACCGCACCGGCGACCGTACGCGCGAAAAACATTCCGATCCCATCGAATGGGCCACGCAGAATGCCGCGCACCCACCCTTCGTTGGTCCCGACTTCGTAAATCTGTCGCGGAACCTCGACCCATCCGGTCGAGAGATTGACCATGCCACGAATGAATTTTTCTGAAACCTGATGACCGAGCGCCTGCGTCTCCTCAGTCTGCGCCTGCGCGACTCCCGACAGACCCACTGCGAGAGCCGCCGCCATCAGGAGGGTCCCCGCACAGGTCCGACTGTGCAGACCGGTCCTGCTGCCGTTCCCTTGCAAGTCGAAATCGCTTTCGTTATGGTACCGCACGATGGATCGAACTCGTGCGCGCCAGCTCGTTCTCGCCTGCATCAGCGGGCTCCTGCTTCCGTTCTGCTTCCCGAAATTCGATCTGGGCCTGCTTGCGTGGGTCGCCATGATCCCCCTCCATTGTGCTCTGGATTCGTCTACGAGACGCCGCGCCTTTTGGATTGGATGCCTGGCCGGCACCATTGGATTCACCGGAATTATGGCCTGGGTCGTGACCGCCATGACCACCTATGGCAAGGTCCCGCTCCCCGTCAGCTATGCCATACTCTTGTTGCTTACAGCGTATCTCGGACTCTATGTCGGAATCTATAGCTGGAGCGTCGTCTGGCTGCGTGAGTTTTTACCACGGTATGGAATCTTTTTCGCCCCCTGTGTTTGGGTTTCACTGGAACTCCTCCGGACCTACGCCTTTTCCGGGTTTCCCTGGAGCTTGTTGGGATACTCCCAATATCGTGAGCTTGAACTGATTCAAGTAGCCGACCATCTGGGTGTCTATGGTGTCTCCTTCCTGATTATCCTGGTGAACCTCACGCTTGCAGAGTTGTTCCTCTGGTTGATGCCATTCTTTCGCGGGTTTCACCCGAAGAAGCTCCCTTGGGAGCTGGCCACTATCACCACCCTGCTCATGGTATTGACGTACGGATACGGGGAGTCGCTCCTTACCGGATCCGGCCTCACGCCACCCAGGGGCACCATCACCGTGGGATTGGTGCAACCCAACATTGAGCAGGCCGTGAAGTGGGACATCGCGTTTCGCGACGAGACCATGCAGCGGTTCGATCGTCTGACCAACCGGTTCGGCAACGCCGCCGATCTGATCATCTGGCCGGAGGCCGCGACGCCGTTTATATTCGAACGGGAAAAAGACTATCAGCTCCAACTCATGGCCCTGGCCGACCGGGCCAAAGCCCCGATCCTGTTCGGCAGTCCGGCGCTACGCTTTTATCCGGATCGCCATCCCTACTTATTGAACAGTGCCTATCTCCTATCGGCAGACGGAACGATCCTTGGGCGGTACGACAAGCATCACTTAGTCCCGTTCGGGGAATACATTCCGCTGAAGTCATCGTTGCTGTTTTTTCTCGATAAGCTGGTCGAAGGCATCGGCGATTTCGAAGCAGGTCCCGGCGGAACGACGTTGTCGCTGACTCCGAAGGCGACCATCCGTGAGGATGGGGCTTCCGTTCCATCACGCCCCCTGAAATTCGGCGTGGCCATTTGTTATGAAGTCATCTTTCCCGATCTGGTCCGGCAGCTCGCGGTCAACGGCGCCGACTTCCTTGTAACGATCACCAACGACGGGTGGTTCGGCAATTCATCGGCGCCCGCCCAGCATTTTTCCATGGTGGTGTTCCGCTCCATCGAAAATCACCTGGCTTTTGCACGCTCCGCCAACACCGGCATCACCGGCGTCGTCGACCCCTACGGACGCATCCTCCATGCGACCGGTCTCTTCACCGAAGAAACGGTCCAGGCAACGATCCCTGTCTGGCAACCGCACACGTTCTACAGTCGTTACGGGGATGTGTTTGCCTACGGCTGTGTGGTAATCTGCGCGCTATTGTGCCTGATCAGTCTGCTCCGGCCGAAGGAGCCCGTTCACGGCACAACAGTCATCACCCCGGTGTAAGTCGAAAGGATACGAGTCATGTTAGACGAGGTGCGGAGCCGCGTGCAGACAGTCGGAGCGCAGGTGTCGGAACTACGGGGGCATCTTTGACCTCGCTCGCATGACCGCTGAGCTCGAAGAGCTCGAAGCCAAGATGGGCGTCCCGACCTTCTGGAACGACACGAAAGCCGCCGCATCGACAAGCCGAAAGAAAGTGACGCTTGAGCGGGAGCTGATCCAGTGGCGTGAGATCGAGGCGAAGCTCGGCGACCTTCAGGCCCTGCTGGAACTGGCGGAAGAGAGCCAGGATGCCTCGCTCGAACAGGAACTGACGACGGACCTCCATCGTCTTGAAACAACGCTGGCCACGCTCCGCGTCGAGATGCTCCTCTCCGGAGAGCTCGATCCGAACAATGCGATCATGGCCATTCATCCCGGCGCCGGCGGCACGGAGTCGCAGGACTGGGCGCAGATGCTCCTGCGCATGTATGTCCGATGGGCCGAGACCAAAAAATTCAAAGTTGAAACTCTGGATATGCTCCACGGCGACGAAGCCGGCATCAAGAGCGTGACCATCTCGGTGACCGGCCCCTATGCGTACGGTTATTTGAAGGCCGAAGCCGGCGTGCACCGCCTGGTGCGGATTTCCCCGTTTGACGCGAACAAGCGCCGCCACACCTCGTTTGCGTCGGTCTTCGTCTATCCGGAACTCAATGAAGACATCGATGTGGTGATCGACGACAAGGATCTGCGAATCGATACATTTCGAGCCGGCGGAGCCGGCGGCCAGAATGTGAACAAAGTTGAAACAGCGATCCGGATCACGCACATCCCGACCAACATCGTCGTGCAATGCCAGAACGAGCGGTCGCAGCTCCAGAACCGCAATGGCGCGATGAAGATTTTGAAAGCCCGTCTCTTCGAAGTGGAACAGAAAAAGAAAGAGGCGGAATTCAATGCCATCGTCGGCGAGAAGAAAGAGATCGGCTGGGGCAGTCAGATCCGCTCCTATGTGTTCCAGCCCTATCAAATGGTCAAAGACCACCGGACGGCCCATGAAACCGGTAATGTGGCGGCCGTCATGGACGGCGACTTGGACGCATTTATCGAAGCCTATCTGAAGAAGAAGATGGCCGGAGCGCTCCTCGCCCCGAGCACGGCCGGAACGGACGAAGATTAACAGGACACGGAACGACCATGGATGAATTGAACGAACAACGACAGCAACGCATCAAGAAGCTCGACCAACTGCGCACGGCCGGAGTGGCCCCCTACGGCACTCGATTTGAAGTCAAAGACCGCGCCGGACAGCTGATCAAATTGCATGCTGAAAAATCCAAGGAAGTCCTGGAAGAGGAGAAGATCGGCTGCACCTTCGCCGGCCGCGTAGTCGCATTGCGCCGGTTCGGAAAAGCCGGCTTTGCGGTCTTGCAGGACGGCGCCGATCGCCTGCAGGTCTATCTCAAGAAAGATCTCCTCACCGAACAGTCCTATATGGTGACGGAACAGCTCGACCTGGGCGACTGGATCGGAGTCAGCGGCACACTCTTCCGCACCAAAACCAATGAATTTACCGTGGAAGTCCGCGAACTCACATTCTTGAGCAAGGCCCTGCGGCCGCTGCCTGAAAAGTGGCACGGGCTCACCGACGTGGAAACGCGCTACCGGCAGCGCTATGTCGATCTGATTGCCAATCCGGACGTCCATAGCATCTTCGCCGTCCGCAGCAAAATCATTGCAGGCATCCGGTCATACTTGATCGAGCGCGGATTCCTGGAAGTCGAAACCCCGATGATGCACCCGATCCCCGGCGGCGCGGCGGCGAAACCATTTGTGACCCATCACAACGCGCTCGGGATCGACCTCTATTTGCGTATCGCCCCGGAGCTGTACCTCAAGCGGCTCATCGTGGGCGGCTTTCCCCGCGTATTCGAAATCAATCGCAACTTCCGCAACGAGGGAATCTCCACGATTCACAACCCCGAATTTACGATGCTGGAGTTTTACGTCTCCTATGCGGACTATCAGGACTTGATCGTTCTCACTGAAGACATGGTTTCCAGTTTAGCCCGGCAGCTGCTCGGCAAAACCGTGATCGAGTACCAGGGCAAAGAGATCACCCTCACCCCGCCCTGGCGGCGCTGGTCCTACCACCAGTCCATTCTGGAAGTGAACAAGCTCGATCCTTCAGTCCTGCAAGATCGTGAGAAAGCCGCCGCTGCCGCGAAAACCCTCGGCATCCAGGTGGATCCCAAGGCCACGCTCTTTAATATTGTGAACGAGATCTTCGAAGAAACCGTCGAACCGAATCTCATTCAGCCGACCTTCATCACCGACTACCCGATTGAAATCTCTCCCCTCGCCAGGCGGAAAGATTCCGATCCGTCACTCACCGACCGGTTTGAACTCTATATCGCCGGACGGGAAATCGCGAATGCATTTTCCGAGTTGAACGATCCGCTCGATCAACGGGAACGGTTCGAAGGCCAGGCCGCCCAGCGCGAAGCCGGCGATGAGGAAGCCCATCTCGTCGATGAAGACTTCTTACGCGCATTGGAATACGGGATGCCGCCCACCGCCGGTGAAGGGATCGGCATCGACCGTTTGATCATGCTGTTTACCAACCAGGCCTCGATCCGTGATGTGGTCCTCTTTCCCCAATTGCGGCCGGAGAAATAATCGCCCATGTCGATGCCCTACGAAATCTTCGTCGGCCTCCGATACCTGCGCGCCAAGCGGCGGAACCGCACGATCTCACTCAACACGTTCGTGTCGATCGCCGGGATTACCCTCGGCGTGGCGGCCCTGATCGGGACCGTCGGCATCATGACCGGATTCAAAGAAGACATTCAGGCCAAAATTCTCGGCACCACTGCCCATATTATTGTGCAGGACCGGATGAAAGACGGCATGTCCGACTATGAACCGACCACCAAGCGGATTGAAGCGGTCCAGGATGTCGTGGCAGCCACCCCGTTTGTCCTCAAGCAGGTCCTGCTGACGACGCCCAACGGCGTCCAAGGCATCGTGCTCCGCGGGATCGACCCTCAACGGGAAGGGCATGTCACCGAACTCGCCAAAAACCTCGGAACCGGCGAGCTTTCCGACCTGAGCAAACCGGTCAAAATAAGGCAGCCTCCGGCCGATGATCCAACCGGTCCGGCCGTGGAAACGGAAAAGCCTGGAATCATTCTCGGAAAAGAACTGGCCATGCGCCTCGGGGCGTTCGTGGGTGACACCGTCAACGTGGTCTCCCCCGTCGGCCCGATCAGTGCTATGGGCATGGTCCCGAAGATTCGTACCTTTGCCGTCGTCGGGCTCTTTCACTCCGGCATGTACGAATACGATTCCTCGCTGGCTTATATCGATCTCGCCGAGGCTCAAAAGTTCTTCAATATGGGAACGACCGTCTCCGGCATCGAAGTCAAAGTCACCGACGTCTTTCGTGCCGACGAAATCGCCCACAACATCGAAGGCTCGCTGGGGTTTGTGTACGGGGCCAGGGATTGGATGCAGATGAACCGCAATCTCTTTTCAGCGCTCAAGCTGGAAAAGACCATGATGTTCCTCCTGCTCGTCCTGATCACCATCGTCGCCTCGTTCAATATCGTTAGTACGCTCACGATGATCGTGACGGAAAAGCAGAAAGAGATCGCCATTCTGAAAGCCATGGGCGCAACACGGAAGAGCATCCGGCGCATCTTTATGCTGAACGGCCTCATCATCGGCTTCAGCGGCACAGCCATCGGTATCCCTTTGGGCTATGCCTTCCTCTGGCTCATTCAAACCTTTTGGACGTTTGACCCGACGGTGTATTACATCTCCAGAATTCCGGTGCATGTCCAGGCCCTTGATGTCCTGCTCGTCGCTGGCTCCGCCATCCTCATCAGCTTTGCCGCGACCGTCTACCCGTCGCTCCAGGCGGCCAAACTCGAACCGGTGGCGGCCTTGCGCTACGAATGAACACCACACCCCCATCAAGTACCGGTGAGAACCATCCGATGATCCGTATTACGGACCTCCACAAATCCTTCATCATGGGGTCACAAGAGCTCACCGTGCTCAAGGGAATCGATCTGGAAATTCCGCGCGGTCAAATGGTGGCGATCGTCGGAGCCTCAGGCGCCGGGAAGAGTACGATGCTCCACATCATGGGCATGCTCGACCGGCCGACCAAAGGAAGCGTCTACTTCGACAATCAGGACCTCTTCCAGATGTCCGAGGCGCAGCAGGCCGAATTCCGCAACCGCCGCATCGGCTTCGTCTTTCAATTTCACCATCTATTGCCGGAATTCACCGCGTTGGAAAATGCCTGCATGCCGGCGCTCATCCAGCGGCGGCCGATCGAGGAGATCGAGCAGGAAGCCACGCTCCTCTTGCAGGAAGTCGGGTTGGGACAGCGGCTCCACCATAAACCGGGTGAGCTTTCCGGCGGAGAACAACAGCGGGTCGCGGTGGCTCGGGCGCTGCTTCAGAAGCCCGATCTTGTCCTGGCCGATGAACCGACCGGGAATCTAGATACTCATACAGGCGAATCTCTCTTCGGCCTGCTTCGTGATTTAAACCGGACCCGCAAGACCACCTTCGTGATTGTGACCCACAACGACAAACTCTCCGCCCAGTCCGACCGCATCGTACACATGCAAGACGGAATGATCGTCTAAGTCTTGACGGACGTGGTCGAGATCCCTAGACTGCAAAATGTTGCGGAGTCCTTTCGAGCTTCATCCGAGGTAAGGCTATGAAACATTTATTCATTCGGGCTCTTGGATTGACCATCCTGGCCTTTGCTCCGAGTCACGTGCTGGCGGTCGAATTTGCCGTGGTCGGCCCCCGGGCTGCTGGCATGGGCGGTGCCGGAGTGGCGATTACGACTGATGCCCTCGCCACCTATTGGAATCCGGCCGGCCTGGCCATGACGCAGACGGTCGACATCCGGCTGCAAGCAACCGCGCAAGGCGTAGACCGCCACGGCTTCCGTGAATCTCTGCAGCACATCGAGGACTTAGACTTAAATAATGCTGCCAATGCCGGACGGGCACAAGACCTGGCCAATCGATTGAATCGCCCTGGAGCATCGTTATCCGCCAGCGGCACTGCTGGCCTCTATTTTAAAGGGCACTTTGGAGAGCATGCGTTTGGATTCAATGTTTCGGACGTGGCAACTGGCGGAAGTTTCGTATCCCGACCAATTACGGCAACGGGTGCCGGGCCAATCACGATTGACGGTCAGATCGCACTGCGCGGCCTCGAAGCCAGGCAAGCCGCATTTTCTTACGCCTATGCCTTTGCGGACAAGACCTTCGCTATCGGTGTTACGGCAAAAGCTATTCAGGGAGCTGCTTATTCCGGAACGGCTACGATCAATGGTGAGGAGCTGAAGCTATCCGATAACTTTGGCAAGGCCAAGATATCAACAGCTTTTAGCGTCGATGTCGGAGCAATCTACCGCCCCGCTTCCTGGTTGCGGTTAGGAGTAGTGGCAAAGGACCTGACTCAACCGGAATTCGATGCCCCGGATGGAACTAAATACAAGATGCTGCCACAAGTACGCGGCGGCGTTGCCGTCAACCCCTACTCGTCTCTCACGTTGACTGCCGATATGGATGTCACCTCAAACAAGACCTTTGTCCCGGGAATCAAAAGCCAGGTGCTGAGCGTCGGGGCCGAACAAACCATCCTAAACGAATTCCTCTCCTTGCGTGTCGGTGCCTACAAGAATGTGCAGGATGCCGCAGCGACTATTACTCCGACTGCAGGGATTGGCCTACGGGTTTTTGCCCTCAGAGTTGACATCGGAGGCGGGTATGACTTCCGTGAGCGTGGCGCATTGGCATCAGGCTCTGTCTCTTTGACATTCTAATGGTATACTCAAAATTATGATGTTACTGACTAGATCTACTCGACAGGCTCTGCTTGCCGGTGCAGTCCTCCTCACACTCGCCGGTTGCGGCGGCCTTCAGGAAATGTGGGAAGGTCCAGGCGCGAAGGTGTTTCGTCCCCAGTCGGTGGCGGTGTTGCCTCCGATGGCCAGCCAATACGACAGCGCGCGGGAGGATATTCAGGAAGTACTTGCGGGGTCGCTCAGCAAGACAGGACGGATTGAGCGAGTCGTCCCGGCTGAGCAAGTCACCGATATCTTTCAGGGATCGAAGGAAGCGTTTGACTCGCTGGTGTTCTATTTCTCTCGGCTTGAAATGACCGGCCAATCAGACAAGGAATCGGCGATCAAGCTGGGCAAGTCACTCAATGTCGAGTCCTTTCTCGTAATCCGAATCAATGCCTGGGAATATTCGAGAAAAGAAGGCGACAATGTCGGCCGTGTCGGTCTGAGCATGCGTCTCATCGACGCAACCACCGGAACGACCGTCTGGAAGGCCAGGCATGAGAAGGCCAGCAGCTACATGTTCTTCAAGCCGAATTTGAAAGACGTGGCTGCCGAATTGACTGATGAGATGATCAAGTACATGCCGCCGTCAACATCCACCGGCAAACGATAACCACCTGCCCGTAAAAACCAAGCCCTCCACCCAGGTTCGCCGGGAAACGCCTTCACCCGTAATCTTAGGTCGGTCGCTACCCTACCTGATTCATCGCCGCTTTCAGGCTTCCGACAAAGCGGCCGACTTTTTCCGGCATATCTGAGGATTGCTGGTGCGCCGCAATCTGCTTCACAATCGCACTCCCGACAATGACCCCGTCTGCCATAGCCGATACCTGAGCAGCGTCTTCCGGTGTCGACACACCGAATCCGACTGCTACCGGAGTCTTAGTCACCTTCTTGATCTTGCCGACATTCCTGCCGACTTCCGCCATGTTTTGAATCTTGGCCCCGGTAATGCCGGTGAGCGAGACGTAATAAAGAAATCCTTGCGACTCCTTGGCGACATACTCTCTTCGCTCCGTCGTGCTGGTGGGTGCCAAGAGGAAAATCAGCCGTAACCCTGCTGCGGCAGCCGGCCCTTTCAGCGGACCCGCTTCATCCGGCGGCATATCCGGCACGATCAGCCCATCGATTCCCGCCACCGCCGCCTCACGACAAAAGGTTTCAAGCCCCATCGCATGGATCGAATTGTAGTAGACCATGAGCACGATCGGAACCTGTGTTCTCGTCCGGAGCGACCTCATCATAGCCAGGATCTTCCTGAGCGAGGTCCCGCTTCGCAGTCCTCGCTCAGCCGCCAACTGGATGACCGGGCCATCGGCGATCGGATCCGAGAACGGCACGCCCAGCTCGATGATGTCGGCTCCTGCCTGCTCGATCTCCAACACCAGCCGCTCGGTATCGGCCAAGCTGGGATCGCCGGCCATCAGATAGGCAATCAATGCCTTCTTATTCGCCTGACGCAATCGCTGGAAGGTTGATTCAATCCGTCCGGTCATAGCGTCACCCCCCGCATCCTCGCCACCTGCTGGACATCTTTGTCTCCGCGGCCGGAAAGATTGGCAATGACGACATTGGATTTCTTGAGCTTCGGAGCCAGCTTCACAACCTCGGCGATGGCATGCGCACTTTCCAAGGCCGGCACAATCCCCTCCACCGTCGCGAGCAGATCGAAGGCCGCGAGCGCTTCATCGTCGGTGGCATAGGTATATTGAATACGTTTCAAATCGTGATAGAGGCTGTGCTCCGGTCCAACGGCTGCATAGTCCAGCCCTGCCGACACCGAGTGGGTCAAATTGATCTGACCGTCTTCGTCCTGCAAAAGATAGGTCATCGTGCCCTGGAGTACACCGGGCTTTCCCCCGAAAAATCGTGCGGCATGTTTTCCGCTTTCGATGCCGGTCCCACCCGCCTCGACGCCGATCATCTTGACCTTCTTATCTCCGAGAAAGGCGTGGAACAGACCGATCGAGTTGCTTCCCCCGCCGACACAGGCCACCAGATAGTCGGGGAGCTTCCCTTCTGCGGCGAGAATCTGCTTGCGGGCCTCCTGTCCGATGATTGCCTGAAAATCGCGAATCATCATCGGATAGGGATGGGCGCCCAACACCGAGCCGAGAATATAATGGGTCGTACGCACGTTGGTCGTCCAGTCGCGCATGGCCTCGCTGATGGCATCCTTGAGCGTCCGACTGCCGGCATCGACTCCCGTGACCTTTGCCCCGAGCAAGCGCATCCGGAAGACATTCAGCGCCTGCCGCTGCATATCCTCCGTGCCCATGTAAATTTCACATTCAAGACCGAACATTGCCGCCGCCGTCGCCGTCGCGACGCCATGCTGTCCCGCGCCGGTTTCGGCGATGATCCGGGGTTTCTTCATCCGCATGGCCAGGAGCACCTGACCGATCGCATTATTAATTTTATGCGCGCCGGTATGGCAGAGGTCTTCCCGCTTCAGATAGATCTTGGCCCCGCCCAGCTTCTTGGTCAGCCGGGAGGCATGATAAAGCGATGTCGGTCGCCCGACATACTGCTTGAGATAGTAGGCCAGTTCCTGCCGGAACCCGCGATCTTTTCTGGCCGCGGCATACTCCTGCTCCAATTCGAGCAGCGCCGGCATCAGCGTTTCCGGCACATAGCGGCCGCCGTAGGGGCCGAATCGTCCATGGCTGTCGGGGACCTTCTTCATTATGGAGTTCAATCCTTTCAGATGATGGCGGAGTATAATCGGGCGTCTCAGGCCGAGACAAGCCTCGCGGCTTGAATAAACGCCTGCACCTTGGCGTGATCCTTCTGTCCCGGCCGCACCTCGACGCCGCTGCTGACATCGACACCGTAGGGCCGTACCTGTCGAATCGCCTCCGCGACGTTGCCCGGAGTGAGCCCTCCAGCCAGGAGAACTCGGGAGGCGCGAGCCGCTTCGGCCGCCAGAGTCCAATCGACCGTCTGTCCTGTTCCACCATAGGCCTGATCGGAAAAGGCATCCAACACGAATGCCCGGACGTTCGCGCGCCCCTGAAACTCGGCCAGCGCCAGAAAAGCCCCACGGTCTTTGAGTCGCAGCGCTTTCATGGAGGGACGCCCGAGCCCTTCGCAGTAGGCCGCAGACTCGTCACCATGCAACTGAGCCATGGTGAATCCGCACTCATCCATAAGCCGTCGAACAGCGGCAGCCTCTTCGTTGACGAACACTCCGACCGCCGCCACAAACGGCGGCAACCCATCAATGATCCGCTTTGCCATCGCCGCTTCGACGAAGCGCGGGCTCTTGCGATACATGATGAAACCGAGCGCATCGGCTCCCGCCTCAACGGCCACCCGCGCATCGTCCTCGTTGGTGATCCCGCAGATTTTGACTTTCACGTGGATCGTATCGCTTTCACGAGTTGATGGATGACACCGTTGTCCCACGAAGATCTGCGATCTTCTTCTCGATACTCTCGGACTTAATCAGGGACTCCCCGACCAGCATGGCATGCACGCCGGCTTCGACGAGCTTAAGCACATCCTCGCGCTTATGAATGCCGCTCTCGCTGACAATGATCTTATCGGATGGAATGCGCTTGGCCAGCCGGAACGTCACGCCCAGATCCGTGGTAAACGTCTTGAGATCCCGATTGTTGATGCCGATCATACGGGCTGTCGGAATCCACTCCAGGACCGTATCCAATTCCCGTTCATGATGCGTTTCAAACAGCGTGTCCATCTTCAATTCGGTGGCGAGCGCGTGAAAATCGATGAGCTGGCGCTTTTCCAGCGCGGCCACGATCAGGAGCACCGCGTCGGCTCCGTGAGCTCTGGCTTCATAAAACTGGATGTCCCCCACCATAAACTCTTTGTCCAGCGCCGGCATGGGAAGCGCCTTCTTGATCTCCGCCAGATAACGCAGGTCGCCCTGGAAGAAATCTTTATCGGTCAACACCGACAAGGCGGAGGCCCCGTGTTCGTGGTACGAGCGCGCAATGCGAAGATAGTCGAAGTTCTCGGAAAACTCCGGGCGCAACAGACCGAGACTCGGCGAGGCTTTTTTCACCTCGGCAATCAATGCCGGGCTCGTCGCCGTCCGCGTTGCATCGAGCGTCACGGCAAAGCCGAGCGGCGGCGGCGCATCCCGAATGGCGGATTTCAGGTCCGCCAGATAGCCGCGACTCTGCTTGTGCCGGAGTTCTGCTTTCTTATGTTCAAGAATCTGATCCAGAATCATGCGTCACGACACCTTTTTTGTCCAGGCCACGAGTCGATCGAGTTTTTCCGCTGCGGCGCCCGTATCGAGCGCCTGACGGGCGATCCGGAGTCCGTCTTTTAACGTCTTGGCCTGCTGCCCTGCGACGATCGCAGCAGCCGCATTCAGACAGACAATGTCGCGTTTCGGTCCCTTCACCCCTTGCAGAATATCTCTCGTGATCCGGGCATTCTCTTCGGGAGTTCCGCCGGCTATTTCCTTCTTGTGGACGCGGGGCAGATCAAATTCCTCGGGCGCCACAAAATAATTCGACACAACCCCGCCTTTGCCTTCGGAGATTTTCGTGCGGTCGCAGACCGTGAGCTCATCAAGCCCGTCCATCCCGTGCAAGACGAAACAATGGTGGGAACCCAATTGCACCAGGACTTTGGCCATGACCTCGGTCAGCTTCGCATCATAGACTCCGAGGACCTGGTGCGTGGCCCCGGCAGGGTTGGCCAGCGGACCGAGGACATTGAAGAGCGTTCGAATCCCCATTTCCTGTCGTGGCCCCGCGCAATGTTTCATGGCGCCATGAAACAGCGGAGCATACAGAAAACCGATGCCCACCTCATTGATACAATCCGCCACTCGCTCCGGCTGAAGGTCGATCTTCACGCCCAATGCGCTCAGCACATCCGCGCTCCCCGACCTGGACGAAACCGACCGGTTCCCGTGTTTCGCGACAGTAAGTCCCGCACCGGCCACCACGAACGCCGCGGTCGTCGAAATATTGAAGGTGTGCCCGCCGTCACCGCCTGTTCCGCAGGTATCGAGGACGATCGAACTGCCCACCTGGATTCGCGTGGCGCGGGCGCGCATCGCCCGGGCGGACCCGGCGATCTCATCCACCGTTTCGCCTTTCTGGCGAAGGCCCATCAGATAGGCGGCAATCTGCGCCGGGGTGGCCGCGCCGTCCATGATCTCGGACAGCACCTCTTCCGCTTCCCTTTCAGAAAGGTCTGTGCGATCAGCCAATTTCGCGATGGCGTCTTTAATCATGATGGGGGCGGACAATCCGGTGAGACTAGAGTTTCAAGAAATTTCTGAGCAGGTCTTTCCCGGACTTGGTCAAAATCGATTCCGGATGAAATTGCACGCCCTCGACCGCGAGCGTCCGGTGCCGCAATCCCATAATTTCGCCTTCGGCGGTCTTGGCCGAGACCTCCAGACAATCGGGAAGATTCTTGGGATTCACCAGCAACGAGTGATAGCGCGTCGCCTCGAATGGATTCGGCAATCCGTGGAAAATCGTTTTTCCGTCGTGCGAAATCATGGACGTCTTCCCGTGCATCAACCGTTGCGCTCGAATCACTTCACCGCCGAACGCCACGCCCAGCGACTGGTGACCTAAACAAACACCGAGGATCGGCATTCGCCCGGCGAATTGGCGGATCGTCTCGACGGAGACGCCGGCTTCTTTCGGCGTGCAGGGGCCCGGTGAAATGACAATCCGGTCAGGCCGAAGGTCTTCGATCTGCTGCAAGGTGATCTTGTCGTTCCGATACACGCGGACATCTTCACCTAACTCACCCAGATACTGCACCAGGTTGTAGGTAAAGGAGTCGTAATTGTCGATCATCAAGAGCATGACGCTACTCCAGCCCCTGCTCGGCCAACTCGATGGCCTTCATCATGGCGCGCGCTTTATTGCAGGTCTCTTCGTATTCGTGTTCGGGATTCGAGTCCGCCACGATACCCGCGCCGGCCTGAATGAAGGCTCGCCGTCTGGAGACCACGACCGTGCGGATATTGATGCACATGTCCATGTTCCCGGAAAAGCTGAAGTACCCGACTGCGCCGGCATAGGGACCCCGTCTGGTCGGTTCCAGCTCTTCGATGATTTCCATCGCGCGGATCTTTGGAGCCCCTGACACAGTCCCGGCCGGGAAACAGGCCTGCAGCACATCATAGATGGTCTTCTCCGGGGCCAGCCGGCCGCTCACGTTGGATACAATATGCATCACATGCGAATATCGCTCGACGTTCATCAGCGATTCGACTTTGACGGAGCCGCTCTCAGCCACCCGCCCGACATCATTTCGGCCCAGGTCCACGAGCATAATGTGCTCGGCCCGTTCTTTCTGATCGGCGAGCAGACGACGCTCCAGTTGCTCGTCCTCTTCGGCGGTGGCGCCACGGCGCCGCGTGCCGGCGATCGGACGCACGGATACCAACCCGTCTTCGCACCGTACAAGAATTTCCGGCGACGACCCCACCAATTCAACGCCCGCAATTCTGAGGTAGTACATGTACGGGGACGGATTGACCACTCGGAGCGCGCGATAGAGCTGAAACGGGGTCGCATGGAGCTTCGTTTCCCAGCGCTGCGAGAGCACGCACTGAAAGATATCCCCGGCCTTGATGTATTCCTGTGTCTGACTGACCATCTTTTCAAAGTCAGCCTTGCTCATATTCGAGGTGAAGGTAATCGGTGTCCGCCGGCGCTTGGGCGCAGTCCGCCGGAGAGGCCGGCGCAACCGGGCAATCATCCGCTCGATGCGTGCTGTCGCCTGACGGTAGGCCTGGCGGATCGCACGCTCTGATTGCGACGCGACATGGGCATTGGCGACAACTTTAATCTTCTGCGCAATGTTATCAAAAATGAGCAGCGTGTCGGTCAGGAGAAATGCAAACTCCGGGAGATTCAGACTCTCTTTCCGGCGGAACGAGATATTCTCAAATGTGCTCACCATGTCGTAGCCGAGGTATCCGACGGCTCCGCCGACGAAACGGGGCAGCCCGGGAACGGTGACCGGACGATAGGTCTCCATGAACTCCCGAAGACGGTCGAGCGGGGCTCCTTTGCACGCGATACGGCTGGTACGTTTCCCCCGCTTGATCAGCAGATCGCCGCGGTCTTCCACCATGAGAATCGGCGACCCGCTGCCGAGGAACGAGTAGCGTGCCCACTTCTCTCCGCCCTGCACGCTTTCCAGCAAATAAGCCGACGGACCGTGATCGATTTTTGCAAACGCGGAGACCGGCGTCTCATAGTCCGCCAGAATTTCGCGGTACAAAGGAATGAGATTCCCCGACTGTGCGTACCGGCGGAATTCGTCCAAGCTGAGCGAATACGTTGGCGTTGCCATGCCTGCGGAATTACTCCATCCCGACGATGAGTTTCTGGCCAACTTCGATAATATCGTCCGGCAGCTTGTTCCACTTTTTCAGCTTATCGACCGGGACGCCATAGAGGCGGCTGACGCGAAACAAGGTTTCCCCGGGCTTGACCACGTGGATCGTGGTCCCGGCCTTGGCGATAGACTTCGCGCTGGGCTTGGCGGACTCCACCGGAGCAGACAAGCCGGCCAGCTCCTTTTCGGCATCCTGCAGGAGCGTATCCGTCTCATGCGCCAGCGGCGCGAACTCCTCAGCTTTTTTGGGCTTCGTTGCCGCGTGCGGGGCCATTTTCCGCATATCCTGCAGGGCCTTCCGCTCCAGCATGGCTGACTCTTTGACCGCCTCGGTTTCCTCCTGGAGTCGTCCCATCTGCTCACGGGCTGCTTGGACTTGCGCCGCCAATTCGCGGTTCCTCGCCTCGAACTCGGCCAACTCTTTTTTCGTTCGCTTCGCTTCGCTGTCGAGCTCAGCCGTGCGCTTTTCTTCCTGAGCCAGCAGTCGCTGGAAATTCAAACTCCGCGCCTTCTCCGCATTGTATTTTTCTTCCAGCACCACACAGCCGCTGAGCAACATGGTGCCGCACAGCACAAGCACGCCGGAACCGACCACCTTGCAAGTCTGATTCATCACTCGACGATCCTCCATCTTCATTGTCCACCTCCGCCGCCGGATCATGACTGCATCCCGAATCGGCCATCCCGCCTCTTACAACCCCTGCACATTTCGCAACTGACGGGTCACTAAGAATACGGTCCAACGCTGTGAAAGTCAAAGCGAATTGGGGCGGAACAGGGGTTTGACCCACTCCTGGTGCTATGTTACCGTCCTCTCCATGAAGACGACTCATCAGAAATCGTGCAACCATGGATAATCGCGCACAAGCTACCTCCGCCAGAACCATCTCAGTACAGGGCATTACACTGCACCTCGCGCAGCCCATTACGACATTACAAGAATGGATCGGGAGCCGAGAGCCCCTGCAACAGCTCCTCGCCTGCTGGCTCAAAGTTGACCCGCGGGATCTCCCCCTGTCGCCGAGAATTACCGGGCCCCCGGGCATCGGAAAAACGACCCTGGCGATGTCGGGCGCCAAGGAACGCAAGCAGAACCTGTATGTCTTTCAATGTACCGCTGATACACGCCCGGAAGACCTGCTGATTACGCCGGTCCTGGCCGAATCGGGCTCCATCGCCTACCACGCATCGCCGCTGGTGACGGCGGTGCTCACTGGGAGTATCTGCGTCCTGGATGAAGGCAACCGGATGAACGAGAAAAGCTGGGCATCCCTGGCCTCCTTGCTCGACCATCGCCGTTGCGTTGAATCGATCATCGCAGGCATTCTGATCGAAGCGCACGAAGACTTCCGCTGCTGCGTCACGATGAACGAGGATGCCTCCACGTATGAAGTACCGGACTACATGCTCTCCCGTCTGCAACCGACCCTCGGCCTCGGATTCCCATCGCGCCAGGATGAAATGGCAATTCTCCGGTACCATCTCCCCTTTGCAAAAGAAGACATCCTGAGCATCGCCGTCGGCTTCCTGCAGGACGCCCATCAGCTGAACCTGGAATATTCGATCCGCGACGGCTTGCATCTCATCCAATACGCCGTCAAACGGCTCGCCCAGGACTCGTCCCATCCGGTCGCGCTCGATCGAATGTGGCAGGAAGCCCTCTTGAAAGTGCTCGGAGCCGAGTCGCTGGACTTGGAAGAGCAGTCGAAGCGGAGAAAACGGGCGATGGGTGATCAAGCGCTCCCCAAAGGCTTCGGCGATTTCTTTTTTGAGGAAGACGACCCTCTACACCCGGGACGCTGAATGTCTCGCTATACGCCGACCGACGCACGCATACTCAGCCTGTCGCCGCGCATCGATCTCCTTCCCATCCTCCATGGCAGCGGCGACATCGCGCAGGAAGTCCGTGAAACCCTGATCGGAAAACGGTACGACTGCCTTACCGTTCCTCTCCCGCCTTCCGTGGAAGCCGGCGTCGAGCAAGCGGTGGGTCGCCTGCCCGAGATCAGCCTGATCATCTTGCCGGAACCGGCGCAAGATGAAAAGGCCCGCGTCAGCATGATCCCGGTCGATCCCTGTCAGGCCGTCATCATGGGCATCCGCGTGGCGATGGGCGAAGCCATCCCCCGCGCCTACATTGACCGGGAGGTTGCCCGATTTGAACCGCTTCCGTTTGTCGGACCTGATCCCTATGCCGTCAAATCCGTCTCGCTTCCGATGCTGGCAGCTGCGACGCTGCCCTCTCTCACCATGCCGCCGCCAGGCTCACAGCAGGACCAACGGATCGCATGGATGGCCTTTCGACTCCATGAACTGGAGCTGGACCATACCTCTATCCTCTGCCTTTGCCACCTGACGGATTGGCCCTGGCTCCGCGCCGCCTATCAAGCCAATCCCCCCTATGACCGGCCGGAAGCAACAACGGGACGGCCGGTCCGTTGCAGCGTCAACCGCGACTCCCTCTACTTCGCCTTAGGAGAACTCCCCTTTCTCACAGAACTGTACGAACGCCGCCGTGAAACGCTGCACTCAGATTGGAATCTCGCCATCGATGGCGTGAAAGAACTGCTCATTGAGACACGGGCGCGTTGGATTGAACATCATCGGGCGGAAGGCGCCTCCATTCCCGACTGGGTGACGCCGCAGATCCTCCAGGTCCTCTTGCAGTACGTCCGGAATCTCACCCTGCTTGAACGCCGCCTGACACCATCACTCTATTCACTCGTCGTCGCCGCCAAGCAAACTGCCGGAGATGACTTTGCCGTGATGCTGCTCAAAACGGCTAAGAGCTATGGTTATCAGAAGGACCACGATCAGTCGCGGCTCGACGCGATAACCATGGGACTCAATGAAGTGGAGTTGCCTGACGGCACCATCGCCTCCGCCACCAACCGCCTGCAGGGACCGCCGCTCGTCTGGCGCGAGCTGTCGTTGAAACCAAAGCCTGACCGGAAAACCAGCCGCCGCTGGTCCCATCTCTGGAACCCGCAACGACAATGTTCCTGGCCTCCTGAGGATCAGAAAATTGAAAGTTTCACCACCCACGTGCGCGCCCAGGCCTCCGCGCTCATCGGCGCGGATTTGGCCAGGACGGAAAAGTTTACGACGTCGATGAAAGACGGGTTGGATCTCCGGGAAAGTCTTCGCCGGTGGCTGGGTGGAAAACGCTCGGCCGGCTCACCGTCCGGCAGTGCCTTGAGCGCACTGCCGCGCATGGATCTTTATGTGCGGGAAATCCCGCCCGCCCGCGGCAATGTAGAAGTCGTGATCTTCCTGTTTGACACTCCCGCCGATCCCCTGACCTATTCCTGGCAAGCCACCTGGTTTGCCGAGCACCAGGAAGAATCCACCCTCTGTTTTTACGCCACCCCGTTTGCCGATGATATGGTGGGGCCCGGCATTGCCCAGTCGCGTTATGGCGGCGCCTTCTTTCTGTTTCCGCCCCGTCCTATTCCGGATATCTGGAGCGATCCCCTCCTCGCCTTCGCAACGACCCTGGAGGAGCGGCTGATTGCGGCGGCAGCCGTGCACACCCGGGAAACCCACATTGCGCTCGTGACACCCATTCCGCCCCGCGCCAGCTGGCGGAGAATTGCCAAACAATTCGGACGGACGCTCGTCCCGATTCCGCTCTCGAGATTTTCAAGCCAGACGCTTGATCGACTCCGTCGCTTCCACGTGCTCAACGGCCATGAGATCAGAAGCTATGCCGCCAGATTTATTCGATAACCTCTCGCCGTCCCGGCGACCCGATGCATCCGCACCAATCCCGGAACAGCTTGACTGGCTCCGCCGGGAGATCCGCAGACATGACTATCTGTATTACGTCAAAGACCGCCCGGAAATCTCCGACGGAGAATACGATCGGCTGTTCACAAATCTGAGCGATCTTGAAGCTGCGCATCCGGAACTGGTGACCGACGATTCTCCGACCCAACGAGTCGGAGCGCCTCCTCTGGCGGAGCTGGGTAAGGTCAAGCACGAACGGCCGATGCTCAGCCTCGATTCCATCGTCGATCAGGCCGATGTCCTGGCATTCGATCAACGGATGAAACGGGAACTGGAAAACCAGCAGATAGAATATACCGTCGAACCGAAGTTCGACGGCCTCTCCGTCGAATTGGTCTATGAGGAGGGCCGATTGGTCCGGGGTTCCACCAGAGGCGACGGCACGACCGGCGAAGATGTGACGATCAACTTGCGAACGATCCGCTCTCTCCCCCTTCATCTCCGCAGTGACTCCTCTCCGCCGGCCCATCTGGCCGTGCGCGGCGAAGTCTATATGAAGCTCGACGACTTTCATGGTTTGAACCGAACCATGACGGAGCGTGGAGAAGAGGCCTTTGCCAATCCGCGCAACGCGGCAGCCGGCTCTCTTCGGCAGCTCGACTCGAACATCACTGCGGCACGCCCGTTGGTTGTGACTTGCTACGAGGCCATGGCAGTATCCGCTGAACCGCCGGATTCTCATTGGAGCGAGCTCGACGCGCTCGCCGAATGGGGACTGCCCATTCCCAGCCATCGACGCCGGTGCCTCACCATTGAGGAGGTCATCGCATTCCACCGCACAACCGAGCAGGTGCGCGACACCCTCCCCTATGAAATCGATGGTCTGGTGGTGAAAGTGAATCGCCGGGACTGGCAGGAACAGCTGGGCTTCAAATCCCGCAGCCCCCGCTGGGCCATTGCCTTCAAATTCGCCCCGCGTAAGGAAATCACGGTAGTACAGGATATCGTTGTCTCGGTCGGACGTACCGGTACACTGACTCCTGTAGCACTTCTACGGCCGGTTGAAGTCGGCGGTGTCACGATCAGTCGGGCAACGTTGCACAATGCGGACGAGGTGGCGCGAAAAGATATTCGTGTGGGCGATACGGTCAAAGTGGAGCGGGCCGGCGATGTGATCCCCGCCATTGCCGAGCGCATCCCGGTTTCCGGAGAATCCCGGTCCGATCCGTTCGCGATGCCGGATCATTGCCCGGTGTGCGGATCAGCAGTGGGACGGGAGGGAGCCTATTACTACTGTACCGGCCAATCGGGCTGCGTCGCGCAATTGAAAGGCGCGATCGAACATTTTTCCTCCAAGCAGGCGCTCAATATCGAGGGACTCGGGAAAAAGACCGTTGCGCAGCTCGTGGACCATAAACTGGTCGGGAGTTTGGCCGATCTCTATCGCCTGACTCGCGATCACCTGTTGCCTCTTGAGGGGTTTGCGGAGAAGTCGACCTCGCTACTCCTCGAAGCCATTGAACAGAGCAAGACCGTATCGTTGGATCGCTTCTTAATGGGTCTTGGCATCCGCCAGGTCGGCCAGCACATCGCCAAGGTGCTCGCCAGGGAGTTCGGCACGTTGGACGCGATCATGGAAGCGGATGAAGCTCGCTTCTTGGAGGTCAAAGAAATCGGCCCTGAAATTTCTTCCAGCTTGGCCTCCTATTTCCGTGAAGAGTCCAATCGTCGGGTGATCACCCAACTACGCGAGCTCGGCATGACGATTACAGAGCACGCTCGCCCCGCATCGCCCCAATCGCTTCCTTTGGCCGGGAAGACGTTTGTTTTCACCGGCGGGCTTGACCACTTCAGCCGGGATGAAGCCAAAGCCCTGGTCGAACGCCAGGGCGGAACTGTTTCCTCAAGCGTGAGTAAGCGGACATCATTTGTCGTCGCGGGACATGAGCCAGGATCGAAGCTTGATCAAGCACAGAAGCTGGGAATAGCCGTGTTAACCGAACAGGGCTTCGCGGACTTGGTCAAAGCAGAAAATGCTAGCTGACGGGATTCAGTGAAGGCGTTTCCACCGGGGCGGGAGTCTTTTCTTCTTTATAAATATTCACACTGCGGATCGATCGGGGATCTGCCTCATGCACAACTAAACGACAATGGGCAATGTGGAGCTCTTCCCCGGCTTTGGGGATGCGGCCGAGTTCGCCCTGAATAAGCCCACCGATGGTCAGGGCTTCATCGCCCAGATCGACCTTTAAGAAATCATTCACCTTTCGTACTTCGGTCCTGCCATGGACCAGAATCTGGTTCTTTCCGATTCGCTTGATGAGTTCTTCGGTAATATCCGTCTCATCGACGATTTCACCGACCACTTCCTCCAGCAGATCTTCCAGCGTGACCAGTCCCATAACGCCGCCGTACTCGTTGACGACGATCCCCATGTGACGCTTTTCCTGCTGGAATTGCTTCATCAAATCATCGGCTGTTTTCCCAGCCGGCACAAAGAGGGCCGGATGGGCAATATCTCTCAGTCGAACATCTGATCGGCCCTTCGCCAGCTCGGTCAACGCTTTGGTCTTATAGAGCACGCCGGTAATGTTATCCAGCGTCCCGTCATAGACCGGGATACGGGAATACTTTGAGTTATACAGCAGCTCCTGAGCTTCCTTGAGCCGCAGATTTCCATCCAGCGAGAATACGTAGATGCGCGGCGTCATCGCATCTTCCGCTGTAATATCTTTCAGTTGAAAGACATTCTTGATCATCTTCACTTCTTCAGACTCCAACTCGCCGGCCTTCCCTCCCTCATCCAGCATGATCTTGAGCTCTTCCTCAGTCACCAAGGGGAGAGTGAGTCCCTTACCGCCTGTCAGCGTTTGAATGAGCGGCACCATTAAAAACAGGAGCGGCTTAAGGAAGATCTGGACGCCGTAGACCGGATAGGCCATGTTCAAAGTGACCGGTACGGCAAACTTGGCCGCCAAGGTCTTTGGAATGACGTCGACCGACACCAGCAAGACAAAGGTCAGGACGCCTACCATCACAGCGATGGCCTCTTCAAATACGGTTTTCCCGCCATAGGCATTCAAGGTGATGAAGGTGGCATACATCGGAATGGCGGTTCCGACCAAGCGGTCCCCGACCAGAATGGTCGAGAGGAGTCTTTGCGGGTCGCTTCGGAGAGTCAACGCCATAGATGCGCGCTTGTTCCCATTCTTGGCGAGGGCGCGAAGCCGGGTCTCATTGACTGAAAAGAACCCGATCTCGGCCGTCGAAATGACGGCAGATAACCCGATCAACGCTAGTAGGATCAGGATGTCCATGAAAGTTCTTTATTAGGGACGACTAGCCACGAAGGCTAGCCTGATAGGGCGAATAGCGTGGATTCTGCAGCAGAGAGAGAGAAGACCTTCCCCTGACTGAACAGATTCAACAGACCATATGGGAGATATGATGTTCATCGGATGATAGATCTATCACACCAACCGGAAAGGGGCAAGAGATTCAAAGAAACTGACAGGAATATCAATCAGTTCCAATGCGCCGTGTGGCGGATAGACATGCCGACTATTGAAAGAGATCTACGCTTCACTACGTATGAACTAGCCATCATCTCTCACTACAAAGGACTGAAGGTGATACTGAGCGTCCAGCCTGGATGAGGCGATCTGAGCATCGGCTTCACTCAAGAATTGCCCCACTTGCACCCGATATCTTCTGCCTTCGGACAATTCCACCGGTACTACACGACCGCCCGGGTACTGGGCTCCGACCTGCTCGAATAGCCCTCGGGCATTCAATGGATCGGCAAAGGCTCCTACTTGAACGCGCAAGACCCCCATCCCTTCTGGTCTGGCCTGGTATCCGACCACCTGAAGCTCAATCTGATCGGTTCCGTTTCCGGTCATCCCGATCGCTTCGGCTCCGGCCAGTGAGAGATCAAGTACCCGCCCCCTGGCGAATGGACCACGATCATTGATGCGAACCGTCACATGCCGCCCTGTGGAGACTGATCGCACGACGGCAATGGAACCCAGCGGTAAGGTCCGATGAGCCGCAGTCAATTTGTGCATATCGTACCGCTCGCCGTTCGCCGTCTTGTTTCCATGAAATCCGGGACCGTACCAGGAGGCCACCCCTCTTTCCTGATACCCGACGGGATATCCCGGGAACCGGTGAATGGGGGGAGGCTGAGACTGACAGGAAACGAAGAGGGCACAGAAAATGAGCGTAGCGGCAAGGGAGAGCGAAGGACGCATGGAATCGGGCCTTGAGCCCATCATGGCCTAGAACTCATCAAGCGATTGATCTTGAAGGAGAGCTAGCGCCTTCTCGGTCTTCGAAACAGTCAATACGACGATCGCGCGTTTTCCCTCACGCGAAGGCGTGCAGTAGCCGCACTTGATGTTAATACGGTTTTGAGTCAGCAGATCCGCCACGTCCATGAGCGCGCCAGGCTGATTTTTCAAACTCAATAAAAGCGCCGTTTCTTCCTTAAATTTAATCTTCGCAGCCTTCAATGCCGCTCGGGCCCCGTCAAGATCCGCGACAAGTAAGCGAAGCTTTCCCGTTCCCGTCACCTCGGGCGCCGAGAACGCCTTGATATTGACCCCCGCCTCTCCTAAAACAGACGCCACCTGAGCCAACACGCCGGGCTTGCTTTGTCCGCTAATGACTAACTGTGTTGTTGTCGGCATTGGGGTTACTCCTCGTTACGGTCGAAATCAAAGATGGAGACGGTTCAGGTGTACTTGCAGGCTCGTTGGAAATCAGCTTTCGAACTCATCCAACCTGGAGTCTTTCAAGGGAGACCAAGACCTATAGAGATGCTTAATACGCGAGCACGGTGCAGTCTTTCCCTGATTCCTTCCCCCACGGTCGTACCGTGATGAGCGCCGGATGGCCATAATCGATTGCCGCAACGCCCCCCGCCTTACCGGACAGCAGACACGCCACGGCTTCCAACTGCGCATTTTCAGCCAACTCCTTTTGCCTATCCTCAATCCACGCTTTCAACTGATCCGCAAAGTACTGGGATTCATCGATGAAATACCGACTTGTAGTGGCAGATCTCGACAACTCATGACCGCAGAAGGAGTCCGTTAAAGAATCTGCACCACACCATTCACAAAACCGTACTCATAGATACTGCTGAACCGGAGATCCACTGACGCGGCGATCTTTTCGGCCTGTGCCCGGTTCCCCCGCGGGATAAGCAGATATATCGGCACGCCGGCGACGGCGGTGCGCTTCCATTTATACTGAGTATCAGGATTCTGGAGTGAGTCCTCGGTTTCGACTTCGGCCATCCACTGCATACTATTGCCGCGCGGGCTAAATGACCATCCGGCAATGTCGGATTGCTGGCCAGGATCAGCCCAAGGATTATGATCCGACGTCGTCCTTATTGTGACCTTGCACTGAAACGCCCGTGCCCATCGCTGGGCCGCCTCGCTGACGACCTGGTCGTGAATCGTCTCAATACCCTTTTCACGTAAGATCGTACTCATGAATGACCTCCCTTACTTCACGAGCACCCATTCGTCGCGCCGCAGCTCACACACTTCAGGCAGGTGCCGTTTCGCACCATCGTAAACTGTTTGCACTCCGGACAGGGATCGCCTTCATAGCCCTTGACCTTGGCGCTCTGCACTTCCGTCAGTGTCAGAGTCTCGCGGATAAGCTCGACTTTACGCGCCGCCAGAGTATGACCGTTTCCATTCTCCTTCGTTCCATTCCGGCGAATCGGCAGATGCTCCATGCTCACCGAGGATTTCGCCAGCGCAGCAAGGTCCGCTTCCTCATCGACGCATTCAGGATCCTGCTCATCCTTCTTCATCGAATCCATCCGGAGATCGTCGTCTTTGACCTGCGCCAAATCGTACCGATCCAGGTAGGTCACGGCCAACTCACGGAAAATGTAGTCGATGATCGACGTCGACATCTTAATACGATCGTTCAGTTTGACCGGGCCGTTCGGTTCAAACCGGGTAAAGACAAACGCTTCGACGAATTCCTCCAGGGGAACTCCATGCTGCAAGCCCAAGGAAATCGCGATCGCGAAACAGTTCATCAAACTCCGGAACGCGGCGCCTTCCTTGTGCATATCCAGGAAGATCTCGCCGACCGTGCCGTCTTCGTACTCACCGGTTCGCAAATAGAGCTTGTGCCCACCGACAATGGCTTTTTGGGTATAACCGTTTCGCCTTCCCGGCAACGGCCGCCGCTTGGCCAGATAGCGGACGAGTACGCGCTCCGTGATTTTCTCTGCGGCAGCCGACACTATGTCGACAGAAGCCTCCACGGATTTTTCTCCATCGCTCGATGAGCTCAGCGGCTGGCTCAACTTTGAGCCATCTCGGTAGAGCGCCACCGCCTTCACCATGCTCTTCCAGGCCAACTTATAGGCCGACTTGACCTCGTCAAGCGTCGCCTCCGCCGGCATGTTGATGGTCTTGCTGATGGCGCCGCTGATGAACGGCTGCGCGGCCGCCATCATCCGTATATGGGCATCGACGTGAATAAAACGCTGGCCGATCCGGCCGCAGCGATTGGCGCAATCGAAGACCGGCAAATGCTCGGCTTTCAAATGCGGCGCCCCTTCGACCGTCATCGTGCCGCAACAGTATTCATTGGCCGCGGCAATTTGTTCCTGGGTGAACCCCAACGCCTTGAGCATGTTGAAATTCTTTTCGGCCAGCTGTGCATCAGTCAAGCCGAGCTTCTCGATGCAAAACGTTTCACCCAGAGTAAACTTGTTAAACATAAACGCGATTTCAAACGCCTGGACCAGGTTGCTTTCAAGCCGTTCCAGCGCAGCATCGTCAAACCCTTTATTGCGCAAGGTCTCATGATTGATGAAGGGCGCACCCTTGAGTGTCTGGGCACCAACGCAATAGCGGATAATGTCCTGAATCTGGCTCTCGGAATACCCCATAGTCGTGAGGGCCTGGGGAATGCTCTGGTTGATGATTTTGAAGTACCCGCCACCGGCCAACTTTTTGAACTTCACCAAAGCAAAGTCGGGCTCGATCCCCGTAGTGTCGCAATCCATCACCAGCCCGATGGTGCCGGTTGGCGCAATCACCGTCACCTGTGCATTGCGATACCCGTAGGCCGTTCCGAGTTCCAAGGCTCGATCCCATGCCCGGCGGGCGGCGATGAGCAGATCCGGCGGACAATGCTCCGGCTGAATGCCCGTTGGAACGATCGTGAGACCTTCATATTCTTCCGCCGCGGTGTTGTAAGCCGCCCGACGATGGTTGCGGATGACCCGCAGCATCTGGTCGCGGTTTTTCGTATATCCGGGAAATGGCCAGAGCTCCGCGGCCATTTCCGCCGACGTGCTATAGGACTCTCCGGTCATGATCGACGTAATCGCTCCGCAGATTGCCATAGCTTTGGGAGAGTCATATGGAATCCCCTGCCGCATCAACACAGTCCCGAGATTGGCATAGCCTAATCCCAACGTGCGGAACTGATAACTTCTCTCCGCGATCGATTTACTCGGAAAGGAGGCCATTAAAACACTGATCTCCAGCACAATCGTCCAGAGACGCACGGCATGGCGAAAATTCTCCAGTTCAAACTGTCCGTCCGCCGTATAAAACAACGCCAGATTGAGCGAAGCCAGGTTGCAGGCCGTATCGTCCAGGAACATGTATTCGGAGCAGGGATTGGAGGCGTTGATCCGCCCATCTTCCGGGCAGGTATGCCATTCATTGATCGTGGTGTCGTACTGCGTACCGGGATCGGCACAGATCCATGCAGCCCAGGCAATCCGGTCCCAGAGAGCACTGGCCTTGACCGTTTTGCAAACTTTGCCGTCGATCCGGCGCTTCAACTGCCAATCGCCATCGTTCTCCAGCGTCTTGAAGAACTCATTCGGGATTCTGACGCTGTTATTGGAGTTCTGCCCGGAGACCGTCTGATAGGCTCTCCCATCCCAATTCGTGTCGTACTCATGAAACACAAAATGGGTAAATCCCTGTTGGGCATAGGCATACATACGATGCACATAGGCTTCCGGCACCATATCCCGGCGGGCCGCGGCCAGGGCTTCCCGCAAAACCGGATTCTTCTTCGGATCGATCTCTGCCCTCGTTTGGCCGGTGCTATCGACGACATGGCAGGCCTTCAACACCGCATTCAATCGCTGTGCACAGATCTTTGATCCTGTGACCATCGCGGCCACTTTCTGCTCTTCGATGACTTTCCAGTCGATAAATTCTTCGATGTCGGGATGATCGAGGTCCAGACACACCATCTTGGCCGCACGCCTGGTGGTGCCGCCGGACTTGATGGCACCGGCCGCACGATCCCCGATCTTGAGGAAGGACATCAAACCGGATGACCGGCCGCCGCCGGACAAGCCCTCACCGTCTCCCCGCAACTGGGAAAAATTGGTTCCGGTTCCAGACCCGTACTTAAACAAACGAGCTTCCCGCACCCACAAGTCCATAATCCCGTTCTCGTTGACGAGGTCGTCATCGACAGACTGGATAAAACAGGCATGAGGCTGGGGGTGTTCGAAAGCATTGGTCGACTTCACCACCTCGCGGCTTTTGGGGTCCACGTAATAGTGTCCCTGCGCCGGACCTGAGAGCCCGTAGGCGTAATGTAAGCCGGTGTTGAACCACTGTGGTGAATTCGGAGCGGCCATTTGTCTGGCCAACATACAGCTGATTTCGTCTTGAAACGCCTCGCTATCCTCTGGCGTTTTGAAATAGCCGTATTCTTTACCCCAATGCGTCCAACAACCAGCAAGTCGTTCGAAAACCTGGCGGGCATCGCGCTCGCTACCCAATACCGGCTTTCCATCAGAACCCACCAGAGGATTGCCAGCTAGATCCTTCTGAGGCACACCCGCTTTCCGAAAATACTTCTGGGCGAGAATATCAATGGCCAATTGAGACCACTGCTCCGGCACATCAATATTCTCAAGTTTGAATACCGTGGATCCGTCGGGATTACGAATCTCCGACGACCGCTTCACAAACGTGAGACCATCGTAGGGGCCCTGGCCGCGACGGGTAAATCTCCGTTCAATTCTCACAATAGGCCTCCTTCAAGAGGTGACTGTATCTCTGAACAAGTGGGGTCATAATTGGGGGTCTTTTCTCCGGTACGGGACGACCGTGATGTGAGGTACCCATCGCGGATGGACTACATATAGCTATTCAGAACTTTTGTCAATACCAAGTATAGTGGTTTGAGTGGGATGTGAGGGGAAAACCTGGGGACAGTTAATCTGCGTGTCTGATCGCTAGCTTGCGGAGAATTTGAGATACTTATCCACAGAAACAGAGCGCCAAAATGGCAGGAAATTAAACGGTATGAACCACCTAAAAAGCCAATCGTCCAATTTTAATGGTGGCCTCCTCCACTCCTTCGATGGGAATGAAGTAACCAGCCACGCCGATCACAACAATCTTTGTACTCACCGCCTGTGTAACATACCGACTCGCGATCCCCCAATTCTGCCGCTTTGTATGAGGGAGAACCACTTCTTGAAGAATCTTCTTACTCTGGCTTTGGAATATCTGCCGGATATATTGCTGTTCGCGACTGGGAGCGCTGCGATCCATTCGATTGATCGCCTTCCCCAATTCCCGCTCCACAAACTGCAGATAGTCGTCCATCGTTGGATTGGACATAGCTAGCACTACCGCCGCACCCAGCGCCACCACGATGATTACGAGCCGAAAAAGACTCATACCACCTCCAACGAAATCAGCTGGCCATCGAAAGCACCAGAATCTGTGCGTTTGACAAACCAAAACCGGCTGATTAGCCTAGCCCCGCACCACCGCTCCCCATCGAAGTTGAGCGGCCACATCTCACAGGAGGATCTCATGTATGTCTGGAGTAAACGTCTGGTTGCCGCTCTGCTGGGAAGCTTCATGCTCTTGCTCATGATCTTCCTGTTTCAAGGCTCACCGGATAATGGCAGCGGCCTGAAGATTCATACTACCCGGTGGATGGCTCTCAATTATGCCGGCCTCATGATCTGGATCTTCGTCTGGATGATCGATCAGGCCCGTGTCCGGGGGAAAAATGTCTGGCTCTGGCTCCTGCCGTTCCTCTTTGCCCCGCTGGCAACCTTGATGCTGTTCGTCCTCTTCCTCCAGCGCAAACTGTCGTCTTAACGGGTGCCGGCTGGCTGGACCGGAACGGCGACAGGAACGGCAGGCACAACATGACTGGCCGGGCCGAATGAAATCCGTTCCCGTACGCGCCAGACTGCCCAGAGACCGGGCAGCGCCACGACAAACGTCAGTAGAAAAAACTGGCCCCACCCGACCGCCGCGACGACATCGGCGGAAGGGCGCCCGGCAAACACACGACCGAGGGCTTCGAGCGATGATAACAGTGCAAACTGCGTCGCCGTATACCGCGGATCGCAGAGGGACATCACCAGCGCTACGAACGCCGCCGTCCCCATCCCTCCGGTGATATTTTCAACCATCACCACCGCCGCGAGCAACACAGCACTCTTCCCCGCCCAGGCCAGCACCACAAACCCGAGATTAGACACAGCCTGCAACAGACCGAACAGCAAGAGCGACTGCACGAGACCCATCCGAGCCATCATAAGACCGCCGAACAGCGCCCCCAACAATGTCGCCAGAATCCCGACACCCTTCACATACCCGACTTCTCCGGCCGTGAACCCCACTCCTCCGATGAGAAACGCGGTTTGGAGCGAGGACGCAAAGGCATCGCCCAGTTTGTAGAGTACGATGACTGCGAGAAATCCGACCGCATGGGGACGGGTGAAGAATTCGGCAAGCGGCGCGCCGATCGCTTCGCCCATCGTCTTGGGAGCATCGGCTACTCGCCCCGGCTCGGGACTTAGGAAAATAATGGCGGTGCCGATCACCATGAGCCCGGCCAGCAGCAGATAGGTCGATTGCCACCCCACATGATCCGCGATGACCAGCGCCCCCGCCCCGGCCACTAACAACGCAATCCGGTACCCGTTGACCCACACGGCTGCGCCGAATCCCCGTTCCTGTGATTCCAGCGTCTCGGTCCGATAGGCGTCGAAGACAATGTCGAGCGAGGCCGCGAGAAAGGCGACGAGCAGGGCGAACACCGCAAGCAGCTCAGGATAATGCCGCGGACTCGTCACGGCCATCAGAGTCACACCCAGTGCGACACAGAGCTGCGTCAGCACCATCCAACCGCGCCGACGCCCCAGCCAGGGAGGAACAAGCCGATCAATCACCGGCGCCCAGAGAAACTTCAACGTATAGGGCAATCCCACCAGCGTAAAAATGCCGATGGTTTTCAGATCCACCCCCTCCACCGTCAGCCAGGCTTGCAACGTCCCGGCCGTGAGCGCCAGCGGAAGTCCGGATAGAAATCCAAGCGGGAACATCACCGCCAGACGGCGGTTCAATAATGCCAGAGGCATGAACTTAGAAAGATTCATTCGATCCGTTGTTCATTAATTGCGCACAAGACAGCAGTCGCTCGTACACAGCGATCAGAGGACAGAATAACACTCAACGGGAAAACTTCCGCAGCAGAATCTCGAATCTCGCGCGCAGGCCGGCGACAGGAATGAGCCCGACTCCGTTCCGGGGCCGCCATGACATAAACAAAACTAACAGGGTTGGCCGTTGAACGTACAGGGTTTGTAGCGCAAGACGTCGAAATCGATATTCTCCTGATACACACGCTCGTTGCCGTTCACCCCGTCCTGCTCGGGATCATTCCACATCGTATGATCCCACCAGTAAAAGAGAGGTTGGTCCTCTGTCTGATAGATCGGGTTGCCGTAATTGCTCCGCGCATACTCCTGTACGAGCCGCCCCGTCACATAATCCACCTGACCGTTGCCTTTGAGCGAATAGAGCATCAGGAAGAGGCGGGCTTCGTGGTCGTAGAGTTCATCGAGCCGCGTCGTCAGTTCCGGCTCAACCGGCAAGACCCCGTGGGGCGCAGTGTGAGCGGGCACGATCAAGAGAGCGGCGATCAACAGTGTGAGCATCCAGGTCGCGCGTGTGACCATCTCGACACCTCCCGGCAAGTCCGCACACTCTATCGAGCCGCAAAATGCGTGTCAATTCGACATAGGCCACAGAGTCGAATCCGACGCTCCCACCTTGCCCCTCCCGTAAACGCTACCCTATAATGTCGCGGGATGGTCACGAACGCCGCACAACCACGCGCCTCACTGCATACACTCGGCTGCCGGCTCAATCAGGCCGAAACCGCCGTGCTGGGTGAACGACTGCGGCAGGACGGCTATCGTCTGGTGGCGTTCGGTCAGCCGACCGACTTACTCGTGCTGAACACCTGTTCCGTCACCGAGGATGCGGAACGCACCTCCCGCTATCTCATTCGCAAAACTCTCAAACATTCCCCCAAGGCTTTCATCGCGGTCACCGGCTGCTACGCGCAGACGGGACCGGAGGGGTTGAAGAAACAGGCCGGCATCGACCTGATCGTCGGCAATCAATACAAGCTCGATCTCCCGACCTTTCTGCCGCCCAGCGATCGCCTGCAGAAACACGCTTCGCCGGTCGTGCATCGCACCAAGACTATCGCCCCGGAAGACTTTGAACTTCCTGAGTATGGAGCACCGGACTCGACGCGCGCCCCACTCAAGATTCAAGACGGCTGCAGTACCATGTGCAGCTTCTGCCTGATCCCCTTTGCGCGAGGCCGGGAACGAAGCCGCATGCTCGACGATCTGCTACGCGAGGCTGGACTCCTAGCCGCACAGGGCGTTCGGGAAGTCGTCTTGACCGGCGTGAACATCGGACAATACCGCCAGGCCGGTGCGGATCTCTGTACCGTGATCGCTCGGCTGGAAACCATCCCCGGTCTGGAACGCATCAGGATTTCCTCCATCGAACCGACAACGGTCACCGATCAGTTGCTCGAGCTGATGGCCTCATCATCCAAACTCTGCCCATATCTTCACATTCCTCTCCAGAGTGGGGACGATGGCATCCTAGCTGCGATGAACCGGTCCTACTCAGCACAGGAGTATGTAAGACTGATCGAGCGGGCGTTGCGGACCGTGCCGCGACTCGGACTCGGCACCGATATCATGGTGGGCTTCCCCGGTGAAGACGAAGCGGCCTTTTCCAATACGCTGAAGCTGGCGACCGAACTCCCCTTCGCCTATTTCCATGTCTTTCCATTTTCCCCGAGACCGGGAACCGCAGCAGTGAAGCTGGCCAACCCCGTCAGCGTCGTGCAGATAAAGAAGCGGACTGCCATCCTGACGGGTCTCTCTCAAGCCAAGCGCTTTGCCTCTCATGACAAGCATATTGGAACTTCGATCCCGGTCTTGTTCGAAGCCGGGTACCATGATGGCTTTGCGGTCGGCACGACGGCCAACTTCCTGAAAGTCGCGGTCCCTTCTCAGTCCGAGCTCACAAACCAGGTGCATCCAGTCACCATCACCGCCGCCAGCGAGCGCTGGGCGATCGGCCATCTGGTAGCTCAACCGGCCACCACGACGACATTGCAGATGCTATGACACATAAAACAACTCCACATCTCGTCCATATTGAAACCTTCGGCTGTCAGATGAATGAATCTGACAGCGAGCTCGTCCGTTCACTGCTCAAGCAGGACGGGTTCGCTTTCACCGAGGACCGTGAACGGGCCGATGTGATGCTGATGAACACCTGCGCCATCCGGGAGAACGCACACAACAAGATCTATGGTCACCTCGGAGAATTACAGGCGGTCAAGAAAGAGCGCCCGCTCGTCGTCGGCGTGTTGGGTTGCATGGCGCAAAGCCTCAAAGATGAGCTGACGAAAAAAGTACCGCTGATCGACGTACTCGCCGGTCCCGATGCCTATCGCCAGCTCCCCATGTTGATTACCAATGCATTGCAGTCGCAGGAACAGGGTTTTGCGAAGAAGGCTTTTGCCCTGGACCTTTCCGAATATGAAACCTACGAAGGCGTGCTTCCCGATCGCGAAGGTGGGGTCAATGCCTGGATCACCGTTATGCGCGGCTGCGACAATTTCTGCAGTTTTTGCGTGGTCCCGTACACCCGCGGACGTGAGCGGTCACGCGATCCTCAGAGCGTTCTGGCCGAAGCGCAGCAAGCCGTACCCCTCGGATACAAACAAATTACGTTGCTCGGGCAGAATGTGAACTCCTATCGTTCCGGGGACTGGGACTTTGCCAGACTCATCGCAGCCGTGGCCGACACCCCCGGTATCGAACGGGTCCGCTTTACCTCACCACACCCCAAGGATTACCCGATTCCGCTGCTGGAAGCCATCGCCACGCATCCAAAGATCTGCAAGCATATTCATCTGCCGCTCCAATCAGGGAGCGATCGCATTCTCGACCTGATGGGACGCGAGTACACCGCCGCCGATTACTTCAGGCTGGTTGACCAGATCAAGAGAATGATACCGGACATCGTCCTGACCACCGACATCATCTGTGGATTTAGCACTGAGACCGAGGAAGACTTCGAGCGCACCTGCCGGCTCGTCGAACAGACCCGGTTCCATTCAGCCTTCGTCTTTGCCTACTCCGAACGGAAGAACACGATCGCCGCCAGGAAGTTTCAGGACGACATCCCGGAAGAAATCAAAGGCGACCGCGTCAAACGTCTCGTGGAACTCCAGCGTGAGATCGGCGGAGCAAGAAATCGGGAATATGTTGGACAGACACTCTCGATTCTCGTCGAACGGGAAGCCACCCGCTCGCCCGACCGCTGGATGGGAAAAACCGACGGAAATATCGCAGTCATCTGGGATAAAGCCCTCGAACCACTCCAGCCTGGCAGGTTAACCCATCGTCGGATCACCGACTCATCGGTTGCCGCACTGTTCGCCGAATAACCTCTCAGAAAGCGCCCTACACATCAGCTCAACTGCCAGCCATTTCTCTATCCCTTTATAAGGAAACTCCCGTTCGCGCAGGAACAATCTTGCACGTCTACTCCAGGCGCTGAACATTTTCTGACACAATTTTGTCAAGAAACACTCGTCAATCTCGAAACGCCCTTTAATTACCCGCCTCTCTCCCCCTGCACCTTCATATCTATAAAGTCCAACCAGCCACGCACAACACTTCTCATTGATCATCCATGCAACCAGCTGATTTATTTAATGAGTTAAGTGATTACACCATCAATCTGCCGCATCATGTACTGCGAATAAGAAGACCGCACTGTCCCAAGAGAAATCCATTCTTCCTCGAAATCGAGGTACTTTTCCCCTTACTTCTCAATGGCATGTCATTTGCTTACCAAAAAGAACAAAAGAGACCAAAGAGAGTCAACCAAAACATTAATCATCAAACCAAGCGGACTGGCGCATGACACTCGAAACAATTATTTCACTGGGCGTTTTTGGATGGATGGCCGTAGGTATGGTTCTCATGGGCCTCGGCATCTGGTAATCCTCCAAACGCCAGTCAAGCATCTAGGCAGTACCCTTACTCACACCGATATTTCTCTACCCACAGGTAAAGGAGCAGCCATGCATTCTATTTGCAATAATCAGATCCGATATATGACAACAGGATTGTTTCTGACAGCCGTGCTCATTAGCGGCTGTTCCATAGTCTCGGGATCCCAGTCCTTGCATCAGAGCGCCAAAGGCTCCGTCTACCTCGAAGAAGTCTCTGAATGGTCCTTCGAAGCCAACCACCCGACGATAATCGATCAGAACACGATGTTGAAAATTGTAAAAGGTGTCTTGATCGAAGAGGCCACTTCGGCCTCGAACAGAATGCCCGCGAGTGGCAGTAAGCCGATGAGAGTATTCAGCGATGGAGATGCCGAGTTTCTCGCTCCCCTGCTAGCCCAAGGATTATCGCGAGCGAAACCGGAACAGATTGTCGGTTTCCGTGTATCTTCATCGGCAGGGTCAGGCGCTGCACCCACCGCGGGCACCCTTTACGTGCAAAATGGCGCGGCCTATTTAACCATCTTGTCTCCCAAGGGGCTGAAAGCCGCCGGGTTCATGCCGAAATCGGCTGCCCATGTCGAGTCGGCGCCCTCGTTTGCGGCCAACGGTGCCGCCGGCGCCATGTCGATGGTGATTGACTATACGGCACTGGCCAGAGTGTCTATGCCTGCGGCGATGCCCATAGCGGCTCTGGCAAACCCGGCACCCGGCGCACAACCTGCGTTTTCGGCTCCTGCAAAAGTCGCCGCCAGACAAGATTCTCCGGCACCAGTCCAAGCTGTCGCGATCAGCGACCTCTCCGCATCCGCGGACAAACCAACGAGTGATATGACCACCGAAGACATCCTCAATAAGAAGCTGGAGGAATTACGCCAGGCGAGAGAAGCCAACGCCCTTAAGGAATCGGAGCTCAAAATCCTTCGCAAGGAAACAGAGTGGATGAAGAAGGAATTGCGGGAACGCACCGCCGAGCGCGATGCGATGAAAGCCAAGAACGTGTCATCGAAGACGGCGCCCAAGAAGAAGCCCGCGGAGTTTCAGCCGACTCGATAGGAGAAAACCATATCTACAATAGCTCCAGCAACTCCGGCTGGAGCAAGACCACATCACTGGACAGGGGCTGCCGGAAATTCATACGGCAAAAACAGGCATACGTGACATACGTATCTTGTAGGCAATACCGAGCCAGCTCCTGTCCCTGCCCCTTCTCCCACATTTCCGCCACCTGCGATCCGCTGCCCGACTTGGTTTCCACGTTGAGCGCTCGAGCCAACACATCCAGCTTGACCCACCCCCGCATATCCCAGTTACTCCAGATCGCCATCGTGTCATAGACTGGTTCGGCCCGAAACTTTGCCAGATTGATGTCGTAACTCGGTTTTACCTGGTGGATGATCGATCGTTTCTTAATAAACGGGAGATCAAAACCCAGCCCGTTATGTGTAATGAACAAGGTGGGCCGGTCTTGCGCAATCCTGGCCCAGAACTGACGGAGCAATTCCTTTTCATTGCTTCCATACCAGGCCACCGCACTACGCGCTTCCATCTGGTCAGAGAATTCGAGCAGGCCGATACAGACAATCTTACTGAACGTCCCATCAAACGCCGATTTGGCGTACTGCTCATCTTCCGCATGGCGCGCTTCTTCAGCGGCACCGGCTTCAAAAAGGTCCACCCCCCCGTGCCGGGACAAGTCCTCCTCCGACGGATGTTCTTTTCCGACAAGATGCGCCCATTCCGCACGAGGCGCTTGAATCGTCTCAATATCCAGTACAACTTTCATTAGGACTCCATCACCGCATCACGCTGCAGAGACTCGAGGATGGCTCCGTCAGCCGATGGAAATGTGAACTGATTGAATTCTTCCGGCAACACCCAACGAAGCTCTGCGCAATCCACCGCCTCAGCTTCGCCGCTTTCAATGGCACAACGGAAGAAATGCAACTCCACAATCCTCTCCGGATACTCATGCCTGATAATTCGGTAAGGCACAGGCGTATCGACGCGCACGTTCAATTCTTCAAGCAGCTCCCGCCGAAGACATTCTTCCAGCGATTCTCCGCCTTCACGCTTTCCCCCGGGAAATTCCCAATAGCCGGCGAGATGCACACCGGCCTTTCGCCGGGCAATCAAGTACCGCCCATCGCGCTGAATCAGACCGGCGGCGACTTCGATGACCGTCATATCCACCTATTTCCTGTTAGATGCGGCATCGAACGGATACGTCTTGCAGATCGACTTCATCGGACAGAGCAGGCAATAGGGATCGCGCGCGGTGCACACCATCGCGCCGAAATCCATAATGGCTTGATTGAAGTCATAGCCTTTGCCACGCGGGATCAAGGCCTCGGACAGCTCCCACAACTGCGCCTTTTGCCCTTTGGGATCACCCTCAGCAATGAACGCACGATGCAAAACGCGAATCACGTTGGTATCAAGAATGGGCGCGTCTTCATTGAAAGCGAAGGAACGGATCGCGCCGGCGGTGTAACGCCCGATACCCTTAAACGACAACAGCTCGTCAGCATCATTGGGCAACTGCCCGCCATAGCGCTCCACCGTTTCACAAGCAATGCTGTGGAGCCGTTCCGGCCGGATGTTATATCCGAGCGGATACCAGGTCTTCTTCACATCGGCGACCGGCGCCTCAGCCAGATGCTCAAAGCTCGGATACCGATTCAGAAACTCATGGTATTTGGGAATTACCCGGTCGACCTGCGTCTGCTGGAGCATCACTTCCGACACCAGGATGTGATAGGGATCAGAGGTCTTGCGCCAGGGCAGATCGCGACCATGCTCGCCGTACCACTTGAGCAACCGCTGCTGGAACCGGCGCTTCTGAGACGATGTAAGTGCGGGATTCTTGGGCTTGGACCGAGGCTTCCGCCGCGTCGACTTGGATGAGGTGGATCGCATGCTCTTCTCGCGTGAATGATGCCGCATTCTAGGGGGGCCGCTCCCCCAAAATCAAACCGTTCGGGAAGCCGGAACAATGGCCGGCCGTCAACCGATGCAACGCTCGCACGTTCTCTGAATCATACGGGACTATTCAAAGGGGAAATCACGTGGTAGCGTGTATGCGAGTCCATTTAGAATGAGGAAGAGCAATATGGCCCGTCAGACGACTATGCTGGCGTCCCCCCGAACTCAGCACTTCACGCAATCCATCCTCATCGCGGGAGCCGCTGCGGCGGCCTTACTCCTGGCAGCCGCTTTATCTCACGCCGAAAACCAACCGGTGCCCTGGGAATGTTCGACGTATGAAGGTGAAGCACAGACCCGCTGCCTGAATATGTTTATCGAGTTACAACGGGAAGAGATCGGAAAACTGAAAGGGCAGCTTCAGGCTCAACAAGGCACCATGGAGCAATTGAAGCAGCAAAGCGACCGGCAGGCAGCAGCCACCGCGGATATGCAACGTCAAATCGCCACCCCACCGACCATCATTCCCGCAGCGCCTTACAGCGCCTACACCTATGTCTACCCGCCGGCCATCGGACTCGGTCTCTATCTGGGCCGCCCCGGATTCTACGGATATCCCTACTACTATCGCCCCCACATCTATTGGGGACCACGGTATTATCGGCACTGGGGCCGTCGCTGAACGAAACCGCGACGCTGATCCGCTAGGGCTCATTTTTGGCTGAAGCCGAATAAAACCGCACCAGGGCCAAGCCCGCCCCCACAGCAATGAGCAAACCCGCAAGCAATCGGGTTTCAAACGTGATCGGCGCGATCAGCACATGATAGAGGTGGGGAAGTGCACCGGGACAGATGATCGCCAGCCCCAGCGCCAGCATATGACGCCCCAAATAAATCGGCTCTCCCGGTTTTCGTTTCATCGCCATAGGTCCTTAATCATGAACTTCCTGATCCTTCGCACAGATCAGTGTTTTTATTGACTTCATACCCCTTGCCGCATAGCCTTCAGAGAGGATCAGACCGGAATCATGAGCAGGAAATATTTGCCCGCATGCAACCACTCGCCACTCAACGCACACGGGATCGCAAACAGGCCGACCTGCGTCAGCAAGCCAGATATCGCGTAGAGTTTCCGGTGAACTGTACCGGAGACTACGTCGCCGCAGGTACCGTGTACAACCTCGGACTGGGCGGATGCAAGATCATGGGTTCGGTTCGCGTTACCGTCGAGATCGGCGCAATTCTGAATCTAGAACTCCATCCTCCCAAGATGGCGCCGGTCCATGTCCATGCGGCCACCGTCCGGTGGACAATGGAAGATGACTTCGGCGTCGATTTCCTCGGCATGCAGGAATCAGAACGGGATCGGTTGGTACAATTGATCGAACAACTCGCAGAGGAGTCCTGACGATGGTCACCAGGAAGTTTCCCCGATACCCGGCCCAAATCTCCAGCATACTGATGCAGCGGGACCGCTTGAAATATAACGCGTCGATCCGCGATGTCTCCGTCAAAGGCTGCAGGGTCGAAAGCGTCATCAAGCCCTTTACCGGCATGCAACTCGAGGTCTCCCTGCAACTCCCCGGTGAGGCCACCCCGATCATCATCACCAATGCCGCCGTCCGCTGGACCGGCTCACATGGTATCGGCATCGAATTTCTCAGCATTGCCCCCCCGCAACTCGAGCGCCTCACCCATCTGATCAACAAGCTCTCGTCCGCGTCGCACGCTGCCTGACCCCTCCTCAATCGTCACACCGCGAAAGTTGCAATTCCCAACCTCAGGCCCGTATCCTCTCGCATCATGGATCTGTCCCAACTTACGCCCCAGCAGTTGAAAGAACTCGTCCAGGGCCTCGTCGACGATCGCATTCGCGACCTCATCGGCGATCCGGACCTCGGGTTGTCATTGGGGGACGCGCTGCGGGCGCGCTTAAAAGAATCGCTCACCGGCAGCGAGCGGCTCTCCGGCGACGATGTGGCCGATAAACTCGGACTGCGCTGGTAGCCGCATGGCCTGGTTTCGTCTCGCCTTCCGACCGGCCGTCATCCAGGATCTGACACAGGTCGATCCCGCCATGGCCCAACGGCTCTTCGACAAAACCAAATGGATCGCGTCGAACGTGGACAACCTGCGCCACGAACCGGTCGCGTCAGATCTGCCGGGCCTGTCGAAATATGCCGTCGGGGATTGGCGGATTTTCTATTCGATCGATCGCGCCGACTCACTCGTGGACATCCATGCCATCGTGCCGCGCGCCCGGCTCCGGTAGCGGCCTCTCACAAATCAGGGACCGGCTCAGGCGGCATCCGGTCATCCACGCTCGCCAGATGCAGAGGAAACTGCCCGCCGGCCGCATCCTTCACATAGCGGCGAAGCGCCTCGGCCACGACAGGAAAGGCCATGCCCTCCCACGGAATTGCATGGCGGGGGAACAAACGGACTTCCAGACTTTCAGTGCCGGCTCCAAACTCAGGCGTGAGCATCCGCCCGCGGAACACCATATACACCTGCCCGATATGCGGCATACTGAGCACAGCATACAGCGACGTAATCTCCACATCCGCCAACGCCTCTTCCTTCGTCTCCCGGGCCGCCGCCTCTTCCGTCGTCTCGCCGATCTCCATAAATCCGGATGGAAACGTCCAGAGTCCCAGCCGCGGTTCGATCGCGCGCCGGCACAACAGAATCTGCCCCTCCCACTCGGGAATACAGCCTGCGACAATTTTGGGATTATGGTAATGAATAGCCTGACAATGGTCGCACACATAGCGCAACACATTGTCGCCGGCTGGGATCTTTTGACTGACCGGGGCCCCGCAGGTACTGCAGAATTTCACGGCAGGCTCTTTCTCATTAGGTGATCAGGATGGATAACACAAACTACCGCTGCTTTGCACCCTGTCCGCGCGGCCTCGAGGCGTTGCTGCAGCAGGAATTGGCCGCGCTCGGCGCCACCGACCTACGCCCGACCGAAGGCGGCGTCGGCTTCTCCGGCCCCCTCGCCATCATGTATCGGGCCAATCTGGAAAGCCGGATTGCCAGCCGTATCCTGCTGGAAGTCACGCAGGTCCCCTATCGCAACGAACAGGATATCTACGTCGCGGCCTGTGCCATCCCCTGGCCGCAATGGTTCACCTCCTCGCGTACGATCAAAGTCAAAACCAGCGCACAGCACTGTCCGCTCAAAAGCCTAGACTTCGTCACTCTGCGCATCAAGGATGCCGTCTGCGACACCTTCACCAGGCTGAAGGGCGCCCGCCCCAGTGTGAATTCCAGCCGTCCGGACATTCGCATCGACGCCTTTCTCGATGCCACCCATCTCACGCTCTATCTCGGAACCACCGGGGACTCGCTCTTCAAACGCGGCTTCCGCCAGTCGACCGTCGATGCGCCCTTGCGCGAGAATCTGGCCGCCGGCATCGTGCAGCTCACCGGCTGGAACGGGACCACGCCCCTCCTCGATCCCCTCTGCGGCGGCGGGACTATTCCGCTTGAAGCCGCCATGATCGCCAGACACATCGCTCCCGGCCTGGGACGGCGCTTCGCCTTTGAACTGTTCTCGAATTTCGACCAGGCCCTCTGGAAAACCGCCCAAGCCAAGGCCAGGGCCAAACAATTGCCCGCCAGTCCCGTCCCCATTTATGCGTCCGATCGGGATGCCCGCGCCGTGCAAACCGCCACAGAACAATTTACCCGCGCCGGAGTCGCCAGCGACATCGCGCTGACACAAACCGATCTGTTCGACCTCACTCCGCCGCAAGAACCGGGCATCATCGTCATGAATCCTCCCTATGGCGTCCGCCTCGGCACGCAGGCCGATCTGGATGTGTTTTATCCCAAGCTCGGGGCCTGGCTGAAAACCCGTTGCGTCGGCTGGCGCGTCTATCTCTTCACCGGCGACCTCCGCGCACCGAAACTCATCGGCCTGGCTCCATCCAAGCGCACCCCGCTTTTCAACGGGGCCATCGAATGCCGTCTCTACGAATTCATTATCGTCCAAGGCGGCGCCAGACGACGGCTCACCCCTCCCACACAAGGCTAAATCCCGCACGACCTCTGGCTGCAGCACTACCACGCTGCGCTCGACGTGCAGACCATGCCGAAAGACGTCCAGCGGCATAACCCCAGGGATCACGGCTTCTACACCCGTTATGCCCACTACTTCTCGCTGCGCTGGGAGAGTCCCGAGATTCCACATAAGATTTCGAGACGGATGGGCTGTTGTATCCGACGAAGCTCAGTCACGAGATCCGGCGGGAGCGTTATGGGATCCGTCCCGCGACTCAAGAAACCGCCGTCACAGTCAATGTGTTCGACCTGGCATCCCAGCCGGTTCAACTCATGAAAAACGACGCAGCGCCTGGAACCATCGCCGCCTGACCGCCGCCCCGTCAATCTCGGTATGACGCTCATCCAACCGGTCAAGTTTTCCCTCTCCCTGCCGATATGCTCTGTAGATTCACCAGGGAGACAATAACGATGCAACCACGCTGTCGCACCCGGGTCCCTGTCGGCTACCAGGCGAATATCCAAAGCGATACCGGTACCGGCGAAGGAGTCCTGCTCGACCTGTCGCCCACCGGCTGCCGGATGCGGAGCGACATCGATCTGAATGCCGGAGCCTATCTCGCGCTCGAAATTGCCGTTGCACAAGAGCCCACACCGCTGGCGGTGGAAGTCTCTGTCGTACGCTGGTGTAAAGACGGCTATCTGGGAGTGGAGTTTCTTCGGTACAGTCAGGGGGTCCGGGAACGAGTCACAGATCTTCTCACCGCTTCGTCACAGCCGGACAACACCCTCAGCTATCCTGACTACGCCGCCGCATCGCTGAGCGCCGTCGCTTCCTAGCCTTTTAGGACATCCGGCAACTGACTCCTCGGAGGAAGCTGCCTGCCCGCCTCCCGGCCTCTGCGCATTCGCGAAAACCGCAAACGCAAACGATCGAGATAGAGATAGATGACCGGGGTCGTATAGAGCGTCAGCAACTGGCTCACGAGGAGCCCGCCGACGATGGCAATGCCGAGCGGCCGGCGCAATTCCGATCCGACTCCCGTCCCCAGCGCCAGGGGCAAGGCGCCGAACAGGGCCGCCATCGTCGTCATCATGATCGGCCGGAAACGCAACAGGCAGGCCTCGTAGATCGCCTCCTCCGGTGTCTTCCCTCCCTTGCGTTCCGCATCCAGGGCAAAGTCGATCATCATGATGGCGTTCTTCTTGACGATGCCGATGAGCAGAATGATCCCGATCAGCGCGATCATGCTCAGCTCCGTTTTAAACAGGAGCAACGCGAGCAGCGCGCCCACTCCGGCGGACGGCAGCGTAGACAGGATCGTCAGGGGATGGATGTAGCTCTCATAGAGAATCCCCAACACAATGTAGACCGTGACCAGTGCGGCGAGGATCAGAAAGGGCTGGTTGTCGACGGAGGCCTGGAAGGCTTTGGCCGCGCCCTGAAACGTGCCCCGGACGCCGGCCGGAAGCCCCATCTCCCTCATCGCTTTTTCAATCGCCTGAACCGCATCGCCCAGCGAGGCTCCCGGAGCCATATTGAACGACAGGGTCACACCGGGAAATTGGCCTTGATGATTGACGAGGAGCAGCGTGTTCGTCGGTTCGTAGCGCGTCACGGCGCTGAGCGGCACCTGTGCCCCCGCCGGCGACCGCACATAGATTTCCTGCAGCGTCGAAGGGTTCTGCCAATATTGCGGGGCCAGTTCCATCACGACGTGATACTGGTTCAGCGGCGTATACATGATGGAGACCTGCCGCTGGCCGAACGCATCGTAGAGCGTATCGTCGATCAGTTGAGGGCTCAGCCCCAGCCGGGAGGCCGTGCTGCGATCGAACACCACGAGCGACTGCAAGCCCTTATCCTGCAGGTCGCTGTTCACATCGGTAATTTCAGGCAGCGTGCGCAACTGCCGCTCGACCTTGGGCGCCCAGGTGTTCAGCTCGGCCAGGTCCACGCTTTGGAGCGTATATTGATATTGCGCGCTGCTGGCCCGACCGCCGATCCGCAGATCCTGAATCGCCTGCAGCACCGTCGGAGCGCCCGTCACTTTGGCCAACCTGGGGCGCAGGCGGGCAATCACTTGATCCACGCTCATCTGCCGCTCTTCGAGCGGCTTCAGCGAGATGAACATGCGGCCGGCATTGGTGTTCCCGCTGACACCGCCGCCGCTGAATCCCGTGACGGTGTCCACCGCCGGGTCGCTCTTGATGATGTCCACGACCTGGATAAGTTTCTGCCGCATGGCCTGAAAGGAAATGTCCTGCGCGGCCTGAATATTCCCGAACATGCGCCCTGTGTCCTGCTGGGGAAAGAAACCCTTGGGGACGATCGTGTACAGATAGATGCTGAAGGCCATCGTAGCCAGCGTCAGCGCGAGCATGCCGCGCGGATGGCGGAGGACCCAGCCGAGACTTCCGGCATAGCCGCCGCGCATACCTTCAAAGAACCGTTCGCTCATCCGGTACCATCGCCCGTGGACCCTGCCGGCCTCCGGTTTCAGCACGCGGGCGCACATCATCGGCGTGGTGGTCAGCGAGACGATCAGTGAGACGAGAATCGCCACGGAGAGCGTGACGGCGAATTCCCGGAAGAGCCGCCCCATCATGCCGCCCATGAAGAGGATCGGAAGGAAGACGGCCACGAGCGATAGGGTCATCGAGAGCACGGTAAATGTAATCTCGCGGGCGCCGCGCAGCGCCGCCTGCATGGGCGCCATGCCCTGCTCCCGGTACCGGCTGATGTTTTCCAGGACAACGATGGCATCGTCCACGACAAACCCGGTGGCGATCGTGAGGGCCATGAGCGACAGATTGTCCAGGCTATAGTCGAAGAGATACATCACGCCGAACGTACTGATCAGCGAGACCGGCACCGCCACACAGGGAATGAGCGTGGCCCGGATGTCCCGCAGAAACAGAAACACCACCAGGATCACGAGACAGACGGAGATCGCGAGCGTCCGCTCGACGTCATGCAACGACGCGCGAATGACCGGGGTGCGGTCCACCATGACCTTCAGCGTCATGCTCCCGGGAATCGACGCTTCCAATTGGGGAAGGATGGCCCGCACACGGTCGACGGTCTCGATGATGTTGGCCCCCGGCTGCCGGTTGATGATGATGAGCACCGCCGGGACACCGTTCGCCACACCGCTCGTCCGCAGATCCTCGACCGACTGCTCGACCGTCGCAATGTCCGAGAGTCGCACGGCCCGCCCCTGCCGGTAACTCACGATCAACGGCAGATAGTCTTCCACCGTATGGAGCTGATCGTTGGTCCGCACCTCCCAGGTCCGTCTGCCGTCGGACAACTGCCCCTTGGGACGATTGACGTTGGTGCTGCTCAGCATCCGGCGGACGTCGCCGAGTCCGATCCCGTAGCTGTTCAACGCCGTAGGATTCAGATCGACGCGGATGGCCGGGAGCGACCCTCCGCCGACCGTGACCTGTCCCACGCCCTCGATCTGCGAGAGCTTCTGCTGAAGGATGCTGGAGGCAACGTCATACATGCGGCCCCGACTGACAAGATCGGACGTCAGCGACAGGATGAGAATGGGCGCGTCGGCCGGATTGATCTTCCGGTAGGTGGGGCTGTTGGGAAGAGTCGTCGGCAGTTCGCTCCGTGCCGCCATGATGGCGGCCTGCACGTCGCGCGCGGCGCCGTCGATATTGCGGCTCAGATCGAATTGCAGAGTGATATTCGCAGACCCCAGCATACTCGTGGAGGTCATTTCGGTCACGCCGGCGATGCGGGTGAACTGATGTTCCAGCGGAGCCGCCACCGAAGTAGCCATGGTTTCGGGACTGCCGCCCGGCAGCGTGGCCGAGACATTGATAGTCGGAAATTCCACTTGCGGCAGCGCGGCGACGGGAAGGAAGCGGAACGCGACGAGACCGACGAGCGTGACCCCGATGGTCAACAACGTGGTGGCGACCGGACGTTGAATGAACGGCGCCGAGATGTTCATAGCATTCCCGGAGTGAATGCCTCTGCGGTCGATGGTGCCTGCCGCCCGGCCCGGACGCGCCGCGCCAGCCGGTCAAACGCCAGATAGACTACCGGCGTCGTATAGAGCGTCAGCACCTGGCTCACAATCAGCCCGCCGATGATGGCGATCCCGAGCGGATGCCGGAGTTCCGACCCCACCCCCGACCCGATCGCCAGCGGGAGCGCGCCGAGCAGCGCCGCCATCGTCGTCATCATGATCGGCCGGAAGCGCAACAGGCAGGCCTCGTAGATCGCCTCCTCCGGCGTCTTCCCTTCCCGGCGCTCCGCGTCCAGCGCAAAGTCGATCATCATGATCGCGTTCTTCTTGACGATGCCGATGAGGAGAATGATCCCGATCAGCGCGATGACCGTGAATTCAATTCTGAACAGCATCAAGGCCAGCAATGCGCCGACCCCGGCCGACGGCAGGGTGGACAGAATCGTGAGCGGATGGATGTAACTCTCGTACAAAATCCCGAGCACGATATAGACCGTGACCAGCGCGGCGAGGATCAGCCAGACTTCATTGGCCAGCGACGCTTGAAACGCCTGAGCCGTCCCCTGAAAACTCCCGCGAACACTGACCGGCAGATTGATCTCCTGCGAGGCCTTCTCGATCGCGGCAACCGCATCGCCGAGCGATTTCCCCGGCGCAAGATTGAAGGACACCGTCACGACAGGAAACTGGCCCTGCCGGCTGATCGCCAGGGGGGTCGTCGTCTCGGAGAACTGCGTGAACACATTGAGCGGCACCTGCCCGCCGGTGATCGACCGGATATCCAGAAACTGCAGCGACTGCGGCCCGGTCTGAAATTCCGGCATCACTTCGAGCACCACGCGATACTGATTCAGCTGGGTAAACATCGTGGACACCTGCCGCTGCCCGAACGCATCGTAGAGCGTGTCGACGATGAGCTGGGGGGTGATGCCCAAACGCGAGGCCGTGCTGCGGTCGATCACCAGCATCGCGGCCAGTCCGCGATCCAGCTGATCGCTGCTGACGTCGCGCAATTCCGGCAGAGCCTGCAGCGCCGTCACGAACGAAGGCGCCCAGCGGCTGAGTTCCTCAGGGTCCGCATCTTCCAGAGTATATTGATATTGTGTCCGGCTGACCCGGTCTTCCACGGTCAGATCCTGCATCGGCTGCAGGAACAGCGACATCCCCTCCACATTGGCCGCCTGCGCCTGCAACCGATGGATGATCTCATGGACGCTCAGTCCCCGTTCGGCCATCGGCTTCAGATTGATCTGGATGCGTCCGCTGTTCAACGTCGTGTTCGTACCGTCCACACCGATGAAGGATGACAGGCTGGCAACGGCGGGATCAGCCAGAATGGCACCGGCCAGCGCCTGTTGCCGCTCCACCATTCCGCCGAATGAAATCGACTGTTCCGCCTCGGTAATGCCCAGGATCGCTCCGGTGTCCTGCACCGGAAAGAAGCCTTTGGGAATGACCAGATACAACATGACCGTCAGGGCAAGGGTACCGACCGCGACCACCAGGGTGGCCGATTGATGCTGCAATACCCGGCGCAAGGTCCTGCCATAGGCTGCAATGGTCCGATCGAACAGTTGTTGAGAAACACGATAAAACCTGCCTTGTTCCGACTCGGATCGATGGCGGAGCAGTCTGGCACACATCATCGGCGTCAAGGTCAGAGAAACGACGGCCGAAACGAGAATGGTGGCACTGAGCGTGATCGCAAATTCGCGGAACAGCCGGCCCACTACATCACCCATGAAGAGGAGCGGGATCAGCACGGCGATGAGCGAGATGGTCAAGGAGAGAATGGTGAAGGCGATTTGTTTCGACCCCTTGAGCGCCGCCTCCAGCGGTGACTCGCCTTCTTCGATATACCGCGAGATGTTTTCGATCATGACGATGGCATCGTCCACGACGAAACCCGTGGAGATCGTCAATGCCATCAAGGTCAGATTGTTCAGGCTGAACCCCATGAGATACATCACCCCGAAGGTCCCCACCAGCGACAGCGGGACCGCCGCCGCGGGAATAACGGTGGCAGAGAGGGTCCGCAGAAACAGAAAGATGACCAGAATCACGAGGGCTACGGCCAGCATCAACTCGAACTGCACGTCCCGCACCGATGCGCGGATGGAAGTAGTGCGGTCGGTCAGCACGGTCACTTGCACGGCAGCCGGCAACGCGCTTTGCAGTTGAGGCAGGAGCGCCTTGACCCGGTCGGCCACATCGATCACGTTGGCGCCGGGCTGCCGCTGGATATTGACGAGAATCGCCGGCTGGTCGTTCATCCAGGCCGCCTGCTTCACATTTTCCACATCGTCGACGACATCGGCCACGTCGGACAGGAGGACGGGAGCGCCGTTGCGATAGGTCACGATCAGGGGCCGGTAATCCCGGCTCGACAGTAATTGATCAGTCGCATTGATGATGGAGGCCCGGCGGGGGCCGTCGAACGCGCCCTTGGCCTGATTCACATTGGCAGCTGCCACGGCGACGCGCAGATCTTCCAGCGTCAGACCATAAGCCGACAAGGCGCGCGGGTTTGCCTGGATGCGCACCGCCGGGCGCTGCCCTCCGCTGAGGCTCACGAGCCCGACACCCGCCAGCTGGGAGATTTTTTGGGCGAAGCGGGTTTCGGCCAGATCTTCGACCTGCGACAGCGGCATGGTATTGGAGGTCAGGGCGAGAGTCAGGATCGGAGCATCCGCCGGATTGACCTTGTTATAAACAGGAGGATTGGGCAGATCGCGGGGAATGAAAGTCGAAGCAGCATTGATCGCCGCCTGTACCTGTTGCTCGGCGATGTCGAGATTCAAATCCAGACTGAACTGCAGCGTCACGACCGAACTGCCGCCGGAGCTCGTGGAGGTCATCTGGTTCAGCCCGGGCATCTGGCCGAACTGTCGCTCCAAGGGCGCGGTCACGGAGGAGGCCATGACGTCCGGGCTGGCGCCGGGATAAAACGTCAGCACCTGAATGGTCGGGTAATCGACCTGAGGCAGCGCGGAGACCGGCAGGAGACGATAGGCTAGCGCGCCGGCGAGCACGATCGCCACCATCGATAAGGCCGTCGCCACCGGCCGCATGATGAACAGGCGGGAGGGATTCACGATGAAGCCCCTCGTTTCGGCATTTCGGTTCCGGCGGGAGAAACGGGAGCATCCGTTGGTTTTGCCGGAGCGCCTTTCTGGTTCCGGACCTCGACCTTGCTGCCCTCGCGCAGCTTCTCTGTCCCGTCCACCACGACGATTTCATCGGGAGCCAGGCCTGTGTCGATGGACAAGTCGTCGCCTTGGGCCGCCCCCACCCCCACCGCCCGGACCGCGACCGTCTGGTCTTCCTTCACCACATACACGAAGGTGCCCTTCGCGCCCCGTTGCACGGCCGCAGACGGCACAATCGTGACGCCATGTTTGACCTCCAGCAACAGCCGCGCATTGACGAACTGATTGGGAAACAATTGCCCGTCTTCGTTCGGGAATACCGCTTTGAGCCGGACCGTGCCGGTGTTGGAATCGATCTGATTGTCGACGGTGAGCAACGTGCCTGTCGCCAGTTTTTTCTTCTGCTCCCGGTCGAACGCTTCCACCGGGAGCTGTTCGCCGGATTGCAGCCGCGCCATGACCACCGGCAGATTGTCTTCCGGAATCGTGAAGACGACCGTAATCGGCATGAGCTGCGTGATGACCAGGAGGCCGTTCGCGTCGTTCGCCCGCACCATGTTCCCCGCATCGACCAGCCGCAACCCGATCCGTCCGTCGATGGGAGACGTAATGCGGCTGTACACCAGCTGCAACTTGGCATTGTCGATCTGGCCCTGATCGGCCTTCACGATCCCTTCCAGCTGACGCACCAGCGCGTGCTGCGTATCCAGCTGCTGCTTGGGAATGAATCCCTGTTTGAACAAACCTTTGTACCGTTCCAGATCCAGCTGCGCGTTCTTGAATTGCGCCTGATCGCGCGCCATCTGTCCTTCGGCCTGAGTCAATTGCACTTCGAAGGGTCGCGGATCGATCTGCGCCAACAGATCGCCGCGGTGAACGAGCTGCCCTTCCTGGAACAAGACTTTCATGAGCTGCCCGTCGACCCGGCTCTTGACGTTGACCGTATTGAGGGGCACCACCGATCCGAGGCCGTTGAGATAAATCCTGACGTCGCCGGTTTTCGCGGTCGCGACGGCCACCGGAAAGGTGCGAGCTCCGCCGCCCGGCGCCTGGCCGGCCCGCGACGGTTCCTCGCCCGACTTCGCGAGCAGCGCGTACCCGCCGAGTGCCAGCAGACAGGCGGCCACGAGGCCGATCACCCAACGTTTGACTATGGTGGCGAAACGGATCGATTCCGACATGGTGTCCTTCTCATCTGTGCCCGATCACTGCAGGCTTGTCCGGCTACCGGGAACCGGTCATGCCCTGCTTCTTCACGGCGATATAATCCCGTGACTGCTGCCACCGCTGTTGCAGCCGTTGATACATCCTGTCCAGTCCGGACTGCTGCTCTGCCGACAAGAGCGTTTTGAGCTCGCTCATTCCTCCGGCGAGGATCTGTTCGACTTCCGCCTGATGCGAAAAACGCAATTCCAGAATCGCCAGATGCGTGCGAGTCACAACCGGCTCGATATCGGCCTGCTGGCGGACTGTCAGCGACAATTCCTGCGTCAGCCGCTTCATGATCCGTTCATGCTGGGCGGCCGGCCCCCGCTCTCCACGATGCGACCGGTCGAAGTCGCAATAGAGAGAGGTCGCAACGATTCCGGTCAGAGCTCCCGCGCCGAACAGTATAATCAAGCCCGCCCACAATTTGAATCGTGACATGGGATGCTCCTCCTTCGATCACATCACTCGTCGCCCAACAGCGGAGCCGACTCAAACTCTTCGGCCAGCAGCCCGGCGCGTTCTCCCGTCACAGGCCGCACCAGACCGACCGTGAAGACCGACAACACCAACACCACTGCAGCAGCCACCGTCGCCGTCCGCCAGACCAGCTGATCGACCGGGACAGCAGCAATCCACCGGCCGCTGTCGCTCGCCCCCTGACGGATGTCCCGCATGACCTGCTGCGCCAGACCGGCTCCGGGAACCGGGTCTGGCTGAACACGATAGGCTTCGGTCAGAGCCCGCTCGAGTTTCTGCATCTCATCATCACGATGTACCGTCATAGCCGCCTCACAGGTTGTGGCTCAGAATTTTGCGCAGGGCATGACGCGCACGATACGCCCGCACTTTCACCGTCACGACACTCCACCCCAGCAGTTGCGCCGCCTCACGCACGGAATGGCCATCGAGTTGAACCAGGGTCAGCACGGCCCGATTCTCCGGAGACAGCTGTCCCAACGCCCACTCCAACACGTCTTTCGCCTCCCGCCTGCTCGTCTGGCTGCGCCATTCATCGTCCGATTGAGCTGCCAGCGCCTGCTCGATCCACCGGTGATGATCGTCGGTCAGCGTACTGACCGGGACCTCTTCGCGCTTGCGATCCCTCCAGAAGTCGTAGCAGGTTCGCACCGCAATGCCCGCCAGCCAATGGTCGAACGGGACATCATTGGAGAATTGCGCCAACCCGAAGTAGGCCCGGACAAACACATCATGGGCGATTTCCCCCACGCGATCGGCCGGGACCCGCCGGCCGACGATCCGCACCACATGACCCTCGTAGCGATCGACGAGGTCGCCAAATCGCTCGCTGTCTCCTCCGCGAATGCGCTGGATGAGCTCCTGCTCGTCCCCCGTTTGCGCCAATCTCGTGAGCGATTCGTCGGCCATCGATGACGATCTTCCCCGCGGATCCGGATATTCGCGTTGAGTGAACGGCACCGCATCATACCCCACCCTGCCCTGCCGGACGGCAACGAATTCTCTCAATCAACCGGCCGATAACCCGTCTTCCAACTCACTGAACTCCAGGTCGCCTGCGTCCGGATTGATGGCAACTGCCCCGGCTACCGCCCCGGCTTCTCCTCCTACAGTGCGCATCGAATGACCCTGATGCCGGTGCCGCTGTTCATGCAGCGCCTTCCGTTTCTCCCGTTGCTCCGCGGTCAACAGTCCAATCAGATCCCGTCGTGCTTTGATCCCGATGATACGCGCAGTGGCCTCCAAGCTCTCATGCTCCCGCACCTTGGCTTCGATCGCCGCCAGTTCGGCCTTCTCATCCCACAACAGGGAACGAAGTTCGCGCTCACTGACCAACACATCCGCATTCGCCCGGATCCCGGCCCGATCCGCATCGAGCGCCAGGCCGCGCAGTTTCCCAATCTGCTTATCCGACAACCCGAGTTCCTGTTTATCTTTCAGGAGATGATGCAGCATGTGCGTACCGACGCTGGTCTGTCTATATCCGTCGTGACCTGCCACGGCGTGAGGACTCCCCCCGGAACGCCGGCACTGTTGTCCCCCGTCGGCCCACACGAATGAAGAGGCCATCACTGTGGCTCCGAGTACCACTCCAAAAATCAGTTGGCTACCCTGTCTCATGAGATCCTCCTTCTACCTATGGACCAGTGAGTCCCTGAATGAGACTCCATCTCTCCCTCTACCTCCTAGTCGTCCTGACTCACGGAAAGGTTACAAGGATAGTTCCCCGGAAAATAAAAAGAGCAATCTGAGCAAAGTCATGGGGATAGGTACGGGGATAGGGGGTATAGGATTGAAACGAACGGGTCACGCCGGTTTAATCCCGCCACAGATGTTCGACAGCTCACAGGGGGTCAACCATACTGGCTCCATCGCGTTTACTTCACTATATGGTAGGCTGTCACATGGTCGGTACAGAAACGGATCACTTATGAAGATCTATGCCACACGTACAGCGACGCAACTGCTGGTACTGTGGCTCTCCATCTTCCTGACCATCGGACCGGTGACGTTTGCGCAGGATAATCCAGACGTCCAGCCGCCTCCTGAAACTCCCCAATCTCAATCTCCCTCTCAGCCAACATTCAGCCAGCAGGAACTCGATCAAATGCTGGCACCCATCGCGTTGTATCCTGACCCGCTCCTCACACAGATCTTAATGGCCTCAACCTATCCGCTCGAGGTCATCCAGGCCGCCCGCTGGTCCAAGGCCAATCCCAATCTCCAAGGCGACCAGGCCGTACAGGCTGTCGCCGATAAACCCTGGGATCCCAGCGTCAAATCGCTCGTGGCATTTCCTCAGCTGCTCCTCATGATGGACGAGAAGCTGGACTGGATGGAGCGGCTCGGAGGCGCATTCTTGGCCCAGGAGTCGCAGGTGATGGACACCATTCAGCAGTTGCGTCAGAAGGCCTCCGCTGCGGGACATCTCCAATCGAACGAGCAGATCCAAGTCCAGCCCCAAGGGCAGACGATCGTGATTCAGCCGACGAATCCGCAGGTCATCTATGTCCCTTACTATGACCCGATGGTCGTGTACGGACCCTGGTGGTGGCCGGGATACCCCCCCGTCTACTGGGGACCCTGGCCCGGCTATTACATAGGCCCGGGCTATGGAATGTTTGCGTGGGGCTTGGGCATTACGCTGGGAGTAGGATTCTTATTCGGGGCGTTCAGCTGGCCTCACCACCACATCTTCCTCTCTCCTGGAAGGGTATGGACACACGATCCCTTCCATCGTCGTGGAGTTCCCTATCGCAGCGAGTTTTTACGCCAACAATTCGGCCGGACCAACGGACTTTCAGAAACACGCCGCGATTTTCGGGGACACGATTCGTTCGGCGGGCGCAGCGGGTTTGGCAATCGTGTTCTTCAAGGCGGCAGCAGTCCGCAAGGTGCGCAACGGGGTATAGAGACCCGGCCGCGCCAAAACGGAGGCACTCCCCGTTTCAGCGAAGGGACCCGGCCCGGCCGTTCGCAAGAACCGGGCATGAACCGGTTGAATACCCAGCCCCCTCTCATTCGCCCAAGTTCACCCGGTGGAATGAGCCGACCGTCAATTGAGCCGCGCCCTCATGCCTTTGAAGGCGTCGGTCATGGCGGAGACGTGCGGAACTTCAGTGCCCGCGGCAATTCAAGCTTCAGGGGATCTGCGCCAGGCCCCTCAGGGCAAGGTCGCGGTGGCGGCGGATTCTCCGGCGGTGGACATGGCGGTGGAGGGGGCGGACATTCGCACCGGTAACTGCCGAATATCACTCGTTATCTATGCAATTCATCCCTACCGGGGGTTTCTTCATGGTGAGTCGATCCAACCGAGCCGTTTGGTTTGAGCCTGACGGGTGTCGCGGGTTCTGTCGAATGATCTGCCTGTTGGGAGTCTTGTCCCTGCCCTCTATCGCACTGGCTGCAGCGGCCGCACAGACCACGTTTTCAACACCTGAAGCCGGGGTCGCGGCACTGGTGGACGCGTTGACCGGAAACAATCAGACGAAACTGTCGGCGATGCTGGGCCCGCACGGCAATGCCCTTATCAGCTCCGGCGACCCTGTCGCCGACCGGCACAATCGCGAGGCCTTCGTCAAAGCCTACCAGGACGCGCATGTGCTCAGGCGCGAGGGAGACACCCAGGCAACGCTCACCATCGGTACGGACGAATGGCCGATGCCGATTCCGCTCAAAAAGAGCGGTTACCGCTGGCGCTTCGACACGCAACGAGGCGAACGGGAAATTCTCGCCCGCCGCATCGGCCGCAACGAACTCTCGGCGCTCCAGGTCTGCCTCGCCATCGTGGATGCGCAGGACGACTTCGTCGCACTCCATCAGCACCGTGACGGAATCATCGAGTACGCCGCAAAATTCCTGAGCACACCCGGTCAGCACGATGGACTCTACTGGCAGTCCGCCGAGGAAGAACCGGAAAGCCCGCTGGGTCCTCTCCTCGCTACAGCTGCGCTTGAAGGCTATCCCACCTCGAAGGCGAAGGTCCTCGCGCCCTATCACGGATATTTCTACCGGATCCTGACTAAACAGGGCACCGATGCTCGTGGTGAAGCACGGGAGTATCTGGTCAAAGGCCACATGATCGGCGGGTTTGCCGTCATCGCCTATCCGGCCCGCTATGGCGTGTCAGGCGTGATGAGTTTCATCGTCAATCAGGACGGACTCGTCTATGAGAAGGACCTCGGCAAAAATACCAAAGCGGTGGCCTCCACCATGACGACGTTCAACCCGGACAGGAGTTGGAAACCGGTCGCACCGTCGCCCGGGACTTCAGCGCCGCATCAATGAGTCCCACAGCCTTCCATGTCTGAGGAATCGCAGAATCTTTGATCCGGCTGTGATAAGTTATCGCGCCATGTTGGCGTTCGCCTCTCCCATACATCGCGGTTCTCGAATGACTCTCCTGCGCAATATCGTGGTCTGTTCACTGCTCCTGCTGACCATCGCGACCGGCTGCCAGGCCCTCATCAAAAAATCACCGGTGCCGGGAGTCACCTCCAAGAGCCGGCTCTATACATCGGTTGTTGACCGGCTGGCCCCGATGGTTCAGCCCGATATCGAAAAATACCAGGGTAAGCAACAGACGCAGGTCCTCTCTACTCATGCGGTCGGTCAGGACGTGCCGGCGCGATACAAGCGGCGCATCGCCCTCCAAAGCCTCACAGATCCCTGGGCCGGGTTTTCCGCACTGGAACATCAGGGGCTTCTGATGGCAGAACTGGCCGCAGGAGGCGTGGACAATTTGCCGGCGCTCCTGGATGTGATGGAAACAGCCGTCGACCGCACGTCCGAATACTTCAAGCCGCTCCCCTTCCCGGGCACAACCGCCCAGAAGGACATCGTCTCCTTCCTGACTGATACGTTAGAGGATGCGGCCATCCAGCGGGAGAAGGCGCTGGCCAATCTCTCCGACGACGAACGTCGGTTTCTCTTTAAACATGCCCGAACGGTGGCCGATCAGTTTGCCCCCCGCTCAAACGAGCCGCCCCAGGAGCGCGCGGCACACCGCAAACTCGATGCAGAATTCGCCCGGCTCGTGGACGAACAACTCGACTATGCTGCGCTGATCGCGACGGCGCAGACCGTGGCGCGGCTGAGCAACGAGCGCTTTCTTCAGAATCTGGCACAGACCTTTCAGCAGCGCCCTCCGATCCAGCAGCCTCCGCCCGGCATCACCGGCGACGTGCTCTTCGTGCAGCAGACTCGCGCCGGCCTGATCGTGATCGGCGGCCCCGGCGTCAACACCTACGATCTAGATCGCCGGCTGTTGCTCGTCATCGACCTCGGCGGGGACGATACCTACCACGGGAACATTGCCTCCTCGTCCGACATCGATCATGGCATCGGCGTGGTGATCGATCTGTCCGGCAACGACACCTACACGAGCGACCCGCTCGGACTGGCCACCGGCCGGCTCGGCGTCGGGCTGCTCGTCGATCTGGCCGGCGACGACGTCTATCAGCTCGATCAGGGCTCCGGCGGCACCGGCTTCGCCGGCATCGGGATGCTCTTCGACCGCAAGGGCAACGACGTATATATGGGGAACCGGTTCACCCAAGGCGCGGCCTTCGGCGGCCTCGGCCTCCTCATCGATCTGGCCGGAAACGACCGCTATACCAGCCATGCCTTCGCCATCGGATTCGGCGGGCCTCTGGGAATAGGCGCGGTTATCGATCACGCCGGCAGCGACGTCTATCAATGCGGCGACAAATATCCCGGTTCGTTCAATCAGCAGGAAGCGCCCACGGCCACATCGAGTGATCCAAACTTTCAGTATCTCTGCTTCGGCATGGGGAGCGGCGCGGGTCTGGATGGAGGCGGTGCCAAAGCAGACGCCCAGCTCCCGAACCTGGCCGGCGGGCTGGGCTACCTCATCGATCTCGAGGGCCAGGATCAATACCGCAGCGGCAACATGGCCCAGGGATCCGGCTATTACTTCGGCGTCGGGGCGGCACTCGATCTCGACGGAGACGACACCCGCACCGGGGGACGAACAAGCCTTGGGGCCGCCGAACAATATGGCACCGGACTGTTCGTGGATGCCCAGGGCGCCGACCGCTATACGCCCTCCGGGCCCAAGCACAACCTGAGCGCCGCAAGTGAACGCAGCGTGAGCCTATCCATTGACGGCGGAACCAGGTCGGATACCTATGATCTCACCCGCAGCACGGGTCTGGGAGACGCGAGCGCCGAATCCTGGTCCCTCTTCATCGATGAGGGCGGCGCCGATCGGTACCAGGGCCTGGCCGGTTTGGGCCACGGCACCCAGGACAGCCTCGGGATGTTCTTCGATCTCGCCGGTGTGGACAGCTACGACAACCCGTCCGGAACCCAACAGACCGCGCCATCCGTCCGCGGGAACGAGCGGACGATCCGTAGTACCGGCAGTCTGTTCCAGGATCGCTGAATCGGCCCTCGCCCCCCTCTTCTGTCTATTCATACAGTTATCCGGACATCTTCCCTCCTGCCCTTGACTTGCCCGATCCCCGATCTATCTCTGCTCTGACACATTCATCCATGGTGCCTCTTCTCAGGGATGAGAGAGAGAAAGGACTCGATCATGGCCAGCGAGACCAAAGTGCTTACCCTGCCCATATTACCGATCAAACGGACCGTTTTATTTCCCGGCGTCATGATGCCCCTCACCGTCGGTCGGGAACGATCGATGGCGGCGGTGGAAGCGGCCATGAAGACGGAAGAGAAGATGATCCTGGTCGTAGCCCAACGCGACCCGCAGACCGAAGCACCGGGCCTGAACGATCTCTACACGATCGGCACCAAAGCGATCATCAAGCAGATCGGTCAATCCTCGGAAGGCGCGATTCACGCGTTTGTTCAGGGCGTAGACCGTGTTGTGATCATTGAAGAAGCCCAATCGACCCCCTATGCCATCGCGCGGGTCCGGTCGCTGGACCGCCCGTCGGAGACTGGCACGGAAGTCCAGGCCATGCACCGAGCAATTCAGGAGCTGGTCACGGAACTCCCGCGGGTCATCCAAGCCCCCGGCATGCAAGAAGCGAGTGAGGCGTTAAGCCAGGAAGATGATCCGGTGGCCCTGGCCTATCGTGTCGCCTCGCTGGTCAATCTCAGCGTGGCCGAAGAGCAGAAGCTGCTCGAAAGCACCGCAACCCTCGATCTGTTGCGCGCCCTCTACGTGGCCTTGTCCAAAGAGATTCAAATCCTACAGCTCCGCGACAAGATCACCAGCGATGCGCAGGCGAAGATCGGCAAGAGCCAGCGCGAATACATGTTGCGGGAGCAATTGAAGACGATTCAGCAGGAACTGGGCGAAGACGACGGCGACGACAACGAGATCGCCCATCTCAAGAAGCAAGTGGCCGAGGCGGACCTGCCCGACCATGTGCGGAAGGAAGCGGAACGGGAGCTCAAGCGCCTGGCCAAGGTGCCGCCTTCGTCGGCGGACCATCAGGTGCTCCGCACCTATCTGGAGCTGGTGCTCGAATTGCCCTGGAAGAAAGCGTCGGAAGATCATCTCGACCTGGCGAAAGTCCGGCAGGTGCTCGAAGAGGACCACTACGGCATCAAGGAAGTGAAAGACCGGATCGTGGAACATCTCGCGGTCCTCAAACTGAATCCGACGGCCAAAGCACCCATCCTCTGCTTAGTCGGCCCTCCGGGTGTCGGCAAGACCAGTCTGGGACAATCGATCGCCAGGGCCATGGGTCGGACGTTCGAGCGGCTCAGCCTGGGCGGCGTGCACGATGAAGCAGAACTGCGCGGCCATCGCCGCACCTATGTCGGGGCGTTGCCGGGTCACATCATCCAGGCCGTACGGCGAGCCGGGGTGAACAATCCCGTGCTCATGCTCGACGAAGTCGACAAGATGGGGCGCGACTTCCGCGGCGATCCCGCGGCAGCCCTGTTGGAGATTCTCGATCCGGCGCAGAACCACACGTTCCGCGACCATTATCTGGATCTCCCCTTCGATTTGTCGAAGGCCATTTTCATCACGACGGCGAATACGCTCGACACCATCAGCCAGCCCTTGTTGGACCGGATGGAGATCATCCGCCTGCAAGGCTACAGCGAACATGAAAAGGCGGAGATCGCCCGGCGCTATCTCTGGCCGCGACGGTTGAAGGAAGCGGGCTTGAATGCCGAACAGGCGTTGCTGTCAGACGAGGTTTTGAACCTCGTCACCAGCCGGTACACGCGTGAAGCCGGTGTGCGCCAGCTGGAACAGATGCTCGGCCGGTTGACGCGAAAAGTAGCCTTAGCCTTTGCGGAACTCCCGGAGGGCCAAGAGCGCCAGCCGGTGACCATTCGCCCGGACATGCTGGATGAATGGCTCGGCTCGGAACGATTCATGCCGGAGGAAGCGCGCAAAACGCTGCCGCCCGGTGTGGCCACCGGTCTGGCCTGGACACCAGCGGGAGGCGATGTCCTCTACATCGAAACGACGCTGCTTCCCGGCAGTCATGAACTGACCCTGACGGGACAGTTAGGCGATGTGATGCAGGAGTCTGCCAGAGCGGCGCGGAGCTATCTCTGGTCGCATGCCGAAAGCATGGGGCTCGATATCTCCAAGTTCAAACGCAACGGAGTCCACATTCACGTGCCCTCAGGCGCGATCCCGAAAGACGGCCCGTCAGCCGGTATCACCATGGCCACGGCACTCGCGTCGTCCTATGTGGGCAAAGCCGTCCGCAGCGACACGGCCATGACGGGGGAAATCAGCTTGAGTGGATTGGTGCTGCCGGTCGGCGGCATCAAGGAGAAAGTCCTGGCGGCCCACCGGGCCGGCATCAAGCGGATCATTCTGCCGAAGGCTAACGAGAGGGATCTGAAAGAAGTCCCACAGGAAGTACGCGACCAGCTCACGTTCATTCCGGTGGAACGGATCGAAGAAGTCCTGCCGGCGGCCTTCAATCAGGATCACGTGGCGCCAGCCGAACGAGACGAACCACTCGCCACCTCGACCGCGTCGTAACTTCAAGAGGCCCCGGCTGAACGCCGGGGCCTCTCATTCCCCTCATGCCTTCCAGCTAAAGGCAAATTCTCTGATGATTGTGCAACCCTCTTGCCACTGTCCTAATTCTGAGACATACTGCGCCTGTGAAGTCGATCACCTTTCACCCGAAAGCCCTGGCATTTATCCGTGACCAGTCGCCATTGCTCAAGCGGGAAATAGGTGAGGCACTCCGGGATCTGCAGAAAGGCATCAGCATAGGCCTCCCACTCAGCAGACCGATGCCGTCTGTCGCATCAGGAGCGCATGAGCTCAGAGTATGAAGCGCGACAACGACGGTTCGAGTATTCTACTTTGTGAAACTGGCTGACACGATTCTGGTGTTTCACGGATTTCAGAAGAAGACGCAGAAGACACCGGCCCACGAAATTGCGCTCGGCCAACGGCGTTTACAGGAGATGGTAGATGGCAACGACTAGAATCAGCAAACGAGTGACGGTTCGGACAGCCGAAGATCTGGGGCAAGCGCTGGGTTTGTCAGCAGCGGACACCGCCGAAATGGAGTTTCGGTCGGAACTCACCGTCGCCCTGTCCAAGATCATTCAAGCCGGAAGGCTGACCCACGCAACGATTGCAAAGAATGCAGGCACATCACGAACGCGGGTGACGGCTATTGCAAATGGGAATACCCATGGAGTCTCGACTGATGTGCTGATTCGAGTCCTGGCCGCGACCGGTCATCGGGCTGAAGTCCGGGTAAAGAAGGCTGCGGCATAAGTCCCGCTGATCCTTCTCGCATAGTCAGATTCTTCACGCGCGGACTCCCCTCACTCTCCCAGCAACGTCTTGAGCTGCGCTTCCATCCCTTCAGCCCACAGGCGATAGCCCTGTTCATTGGGATGCAGCAGATCCGGCATGAGGTCTCGCTTCAGTCGCCCGTCACGATCCAGAAACAAGTGGCCGAGATCCAGATAGAACAGGTGCTGACCGTCGGCGAATCCACGGAGACGCTCATTGATCGATCCGTTCACAAGCCGAAGGGGATCGATTGCGGTCGCGCCTCGTGGAAAGATCCCCAGCAAAAGAATTTTGGTCTCCGGGAGCCGCGCCCGCAACAGCATCACAATTGCCTGCACTCCGGCAGCCGTCTCCTCCGGTGGGTCTTTCCTGGTCCCCGAATTGTTCGTCCCGATCATGACCACCGCCACCTTGGGGTGGATGCCGTCAATCTCTCCGTGCTGCAACCGCCACAAGACCTGCTCAGTCCGGTCGCTGTTGAATCCCAGATTCACCGCCCGGCGATGAGCATAGTAGCGCTCCCACACTCGCCGCCCCTCATCGCTCCATCCCTGCGTAATGGAATCCCCGATCATGAGCAGATCGACAGACCCCTGTCGCACACGCGCCACATTGCGCTCATGTTGGGGCATCCACCAGTCAGCAGTCTGCGGGGCAGGAATGATGGCAGGAACTTCCCGATCAACGGCAAGAACGGTCGCAGCCGGGAAGATCAATAAGCTGAGAGCGAGGGTCAGAACGGGAGAGATGAATAACCGGAGACAGCGCATCATGGGAGGAGACTGTATCAAATAGAGCGGCCATGGGCTATGGCTGGGAGGAAATCCTGCCGGCGGTACCGGAGATAGCCACATGGACATCGGGAGGGCTAGGAGCTATAAGCATTCCGCTCAAGGCCTTTGCATTGTTTTGCCTCAAGTAGCGCGATTCAATAGAGGTGAATTAGAATGGGTACATGCCAACATTCATCAATGACGGTCAAACATTGAGAACGGTTTTGGCTCGATGCTCCTTGACCATAATCCTCTCCATCTACGTCACCGGTTTTCTGACCGTGCTCCCCGCTCAAGGCGAATGGTATGTCATCGGCCAAACCGGTGTGCTGGTGCCGGGAAGCTTGTCAAATGTCACCGTGAGCAGTCCCACCCTGGCAGGAGGTGTGCGCGAGGCCCGGATTGCGGATGTTAATCTTGAAAAAGGGTCACCCGTTTTCGGGGCTAAGGCAGGATACTTTTTCCCCAAACGCGAGTGGTTTGGCTTCGAGACGGAAATCTATTCAACTCAGTTGAATGTCTCACAACAGACAGTCGCAGGCGGCGTGCCAGGAAAAGTGTTCGCAGACACGCTGCCGGGATCTCGCATCCATTTGACGACCTGGGCCATGAACGCGATTGTGCGAAGCCCCTCGCTGGCTGCGGAGCTCGAACCGTACGGCGGCATCGGGCCGGCGGTGTTCTTTGCGAACAACAATGGCGTCACGCGCACCAATTTTGGAATAAATCTCATAGCCGGAGCCCGGTATTTCCTGACCCCGCAAACGGCGTTGTTCGGAGAGTTTAAATATAATCGAGGGACGGTCCGTTCCGAGGGCATGGAAGGGGACTATTCGTCTCAAATCTTTATATTCGGAATCTCAGTCCACTTCGATCGGCCGGTAGGTTCCTCAAGCCGTGCTAAGCCGTCACCTTGATTGCTCTGCTCATCCAGCTCACCGGCATGTAGGCAACACCGTTCCTGACACCCTACTCTTCTCATTTAGGGTGTGAGAGGTCGGCGAGCGCTTGCGCTAGCTCTAAGAAGACTTCCCCCTCCATCCTCTGAGAAGGTCACGCGTTGATCAGTCGGGACGGTTTCTTTGATACCGGATCGAGTAGTGCCCGCATTTTGGGCAGGCGACCTGGAACGGCGGAAGAGCCAAATCGTAGAGCTTGTGGATGTAACCAGGCGGTACAGTCGAGTCAGGGTACCCCTGATTGCGCTGAGAGTCGAGCTCCCTCCCGCACTGGCCATTCGCACAATTCACAGTGAGTGACACGATGGGAGAATTTGTAGACATGAGAACACCATAGCAGGGTCATCGAGCCAAATCCAAGGGGTGCCGATTTCAAATGGAATCAGAAGACCAGAGTGCGCGACGAGCTCACCGTCATTCAGGTAGAGCAGATCCAAGAAGTCCTGCCGGCGGCCTTCAATCATGATGTCCTCGCATGATGTCCTCGCAGCCCCACCGGCTGAACGGGATGAATCGTTAGCGATCTCGAGAGCCTCGTACCCTACGTAGGTCATAGCGAAGATTCGCGGCCGCCACTCTCGCACTCCTACCCCTGATAGGGATAGTGCAGAAATAAGATAAAAAAATTCGAATACCCCCTCTGCGTCATTGCTTTTTACCCCGTACAGCGTTAGGTGTTGATGCGAACAATCAGGTAGGCGAAATGGTTCATGACACCATTTTCTTCTTCGAGTATGAAACCCGGTCGCTGAAATGCAGGTACAAGGCACTAACGTCGATCTAGCCCTACACACGCTTGGGTGGAAGGCCTTTCAAGATCTTTGTGCACAGGTGTGCGCGGAGGCATGGGGTACAACAGTCTCCATCTACCGCGAGGCCCAGGATGGAGGACAAGACGCCGTTTTGCAAACGCGAAAGGCAGGCTCTGGCCAAAAGGCCTTTGAAGCCACCGTTCAGTGCAAGTTCAGCGGCAAGGCCAACCTGCGGTTACGTGCAACTGATGTTGATGCGGAGTTGGCTACTGTTCGCGAGTTGGTGGCCGCAGGACAGGCCAAGACGTACTATTTCATTACGAGCCAGGGCGTTGATGCCCCAGTCGCGGCGAAAGTCAGAGACAAGCTTGTCGAAGCAGGCGTTTCTGAGCCACACGTACTCGGTCGTGAGTGGTTAACACAACAGATCCGCAGCAGCGCCCGATTAAGAGCCTTGGTGCCTCGTGTATATGGTCTGGGGGACCTGTCAACGATTCTTGATGAGAGGTGTGCGCATCAAACGCAAGCCCTTCTGGGCCACCTGCAACCAGGCCTTCGTGTCTACGTACCTACCGCCGCCCACCGCACTGCTGTCCGGGTCCTGGCGAAGCACAAGATCGTTCTGCTTCTGGGGTCGCCAGCAACCGGAAAGTCCATGCTGGCCGCAATTCTAGCAACTACAGCGATTGACGGCGATAACCATCAGTGCCTGAAGTGTGACGGGCCGCTCGAAATGGCTAGTCGATGGAATCCACACGAAAAGAATCGACTGTACTGGATTGACGATGCGTTTGGGCCGAATCAACTCCGATCAGATTTTGTCGACTGCTGGATCAATGCAATGCCAAAGGTGAAGGCCGCTATCGAATTGGGCAACCGATTCATCCTGACCTCTCGGACCCACATCTGGCACGGCGCGAAGCCGAAACTGGGCACGAGGAATCTGTCTGTCCTGGCGGATTCTAGGGCCGTTGTCGATCTTGGTGCTCTGAGCCCGGATGAACGCGAGCAGATCATCTATAACCATCTGAAGGCAGGTAATCAGACCGCTGCTTGGAAGCGCGAGATCAAACCTCACCTGCCTGCACTTGTTGGGAACCCTCGACTACTGCCAGAGATTGCGCGGCGCTTGGGCGATAGTAGCTTTACCAAAGCACTGAAGAGACTACCGGATGACTTGATCAAGTTCGTCGCGGAACCGGCGGAGTTCTTGATTCAATCGATCCAAGAACTGGACGATGCGCATCAGGCTGCTATGACTCTTGTCTTCCTTCGCCAAGGAAGACTGCTCGCACATGACCTCGCAAGCGAATCGACGAATCTGGTCGCCGAAAAGTATGGGGTCACGACGCGGGCGATCGCCGAAGCTTTACCCCAGTTAGAAGGTTCATTTGTAGCGGTTCGACGGGAAGACTCTCATCAGGCCTGGGGCTTCGTTCACCCCACTTTCACTGACGCAATCAGCAGCATGCTAAGTGCGCGCTCTGATCTGGTGGAACTGTACGTGCAGGGAGCAAAGCTGGAGACACTGTTAGCAGAAGCCGTATGCGAAGGCGCGGCATCGATTCGCGATGCTGTCGTCATTCCGCCGTCGGCTTCTGAGCATTTAGTCAGTCGTCTGATTACAGCACCCGACGCGCCAGATATGAACCGATCTCTGTTTGAGTTCTTGGCAAGCCGCGCCTCAGACGCCGTGGTGCTAGCCTGCTTGGAAGCGAACTCGGGTTTGATTCGACGTGAGGCTCGGCACTACTGGCGTATCGGCAGCGATGGGCGACTACGCTTTCTCGCTCGCGTTCACAGGCTGCACCGACTACCGGAGGAGATTCGCTTGGAGGTGGCGCGCGAGCTCGAACGGATCGCGCTTCAGGACCTTGACGCGTCCTTTTTGGACAACAATGATATCCTTGGGCTCCTTCAGCCCACGCAACTTTTGCGACTCGGCGTCCAGCTAGTTGAGACACTCAACCGTGTTGTTCCAGATCGCATTTCGGAGATTGCAGAGGAAGCTGATCTAGACTTTGATGTACCTGACCAGTTTGACCAAGTTCGGAGCTTTGTTGAGCAATTGCAGGAAGCTTTTTCAAGCGACGAAGCGGTTCAGGACAGGCTGCAGTCTTTACGCGTTGACATCGGCGATGCCATAGCGGAGGTTTCCAAGAAGCAGAATCCCGACAAGGACATTGGCTCTTGGTCAAACATCTCACCGGCAAAAGTCGCTGCAGCGCCGAAGGGACGATCCATCTTTAGCGATATCGACGATTAGGCCGCTGCCATGCGAATTGCGCGAATCACAGTTGAAAACTTCCGATCAATTGAAAGTGTGTCAGTAGACCCGAGTGCGTTCTCTATCTTCGTCGGCCAGAACAATCACGGAAAAACAAACTTCTTCGAAGCGATTGAGTGGTTCTTTACTGCGAAGTCTTCGAGCGAAGAAGAGCGCTTCTGCAAGCAACCCGGCGCCAAGATCAGCGTGCAGCTTGATTTCGAATCCGTACTCGAAACGGACATTCAGAAGCTTTCAACAGATGCTGCGCAGACAAAGATTCGGACGATGCTCGATGAAAGCACGTCCTTTTCAGTGCGCAAGACAAGTGTCGATCACAAGCGAACATACATCATCGGCGGGGTCGATAAGGGGAACCCGTCCGGCTTAGACAATGCGATCAATGAATTCCTACCGAAGCTCGAGTACGTAAACACTCGGGTACGACTCGACGATGTCGCCAAGTACAAGGACAAGAACCCTATCGGAGCGATGCTGTCGGGCGTACTCACCGCAATCGTCGAGTCTTCCGAGGACTACAAGAACTTCAAAACACAGTTCACCACTCTATTCGAGGGCGATACCTCTGAGGTCCGTGCCGAGCTCAACAAGCTCGGCATCGCCGTCGAAGTCTACCTAAGGAAGCAATTTCCCGACGGCACGAAGATCAAGTTCCATGTCAATCCGCCGCTTTTCACGGATCTGCTCAAGAGCTTTGAAACTTCAGTCGACGATGGCATTGAGACCAGAGCTGAAGACAAGGGTGATGGCATGCAAAGAGCAATCATGCTATCGATTATTCAGGCGTTCGCGGACTATCGACGGCTGCAACTTGGTGGCGGCTCATTCCTCTTCCTTATCGACGAAGCCGAACTGCACCTTCACCCGTCCGCCCAGCGTGCGCTCAAGCAAGCCTTGCTAGATATCTGCGAAACAGATCAAGTGTTGGTGAACACACATTCGTCGGTGCTGGTTGCCGACAACCACCTGCAACAGAAGGTGTTCCGAGTCCAGAAGGAAAAGCGCATCACATCGATTGAGCCAGTCGATGAGCAAGGCCGCGCTGATGTCATCTATGAACTGCTGGGCGGGAGTCCGGCAGACCGCCTTCTTCCTCGTAACTTCTTGGTTGTTGAAGGGAAGTCCGAGTTTGAATTCTTGAGTGCAATTGTTCGCCGCTTCTATAGCGTGGAGTTTCGTGGGATCAAGATACTCTTTGGCGGAGGGGACATCGATGAACAGACTGCAACGCTCTATGCCGTGGACAAGACTCTTAGGCCGCTCGTGGTGGACGGCAGTCCCGTCTACCGGAACAAGGCCGTTGTGGTGATCGATCGTCCCAATGGTGCGCAGCAGGCCAAGCACGACAAATTCAAATCGGGATATCCGTATTTATTTGAAGAAGATCGAGTTTTTGAGTTGCCTAGCTGCTCGCTAGAAGAGTACTACCCACCACCGTTCACAAAGACTGCAGAGGAGACGAAGCTGCTAGGCAAGCAACGAGAGAAAGTAGCGTACGCGAAGAGCGTCGGCGCCAAGATCACCAAGGTTGAGTTCGAATTACACATGCCCGTTCTGGCCAACGCCGTGAAGCGTTGTTGTGAGCTCGCATTCGCTACCCACTAGATTTCGACGCCCATGATGGGCTGGGGAACAAAATAGAGGCATTCTGAATTTTGAATAATGCGGCAGCAGGCACTGCTCATGACTGACGTTTACAACCTCCAACGCTTTCTCGACGCCCAAGGCCATGTCTATGACACGGTCCTTGATGAGCTACGCGCCGGGAGAAAGTCCAGTCACTGGATCTGGTTTATCTTTCCCCAAATCACAGGCCTTGGTCACAGTAGAATGGCACAGAAGTTCGCCATTGCCTCACTCGACCAGGCCAAGGCTTATCTCCAACACCCTGTCTTAGGTCCCAGACTCCGAGAATGTACGCAACTTGTCCTCAATGTGGATGGGCGCAGCGCTGAACAGATCTTCTCCTCCCCTGACAATCTTAAATTCCGGTCCTGCATGACCTTGTTCATGACCGCGACCACCGACAACCAGATCTTCAAAGATGCCCTGCTCAAGTATTTTGAAGGCAAGCCTGACCAATTGACTCTCGACCTCCTGGCGCATCGATAGCTTTCGTCCACCTCTCCCAAGTGCGACGAAAACGATACCCCGCCTGCGACTTGCATCAACACGATTGATCTCTCAACCCTTCTCTCCCTAGGGCTGGGACTTCACGCGAACATCACCGGACGAACAGAATCGTACGGTCCCTTCTTTTTTTCTTTCTTCCTTCCCTCCGAAGTGCGGCGGAGACGGTACCCTCCCGCGACTTGCACGAAGGCGATTGATCTCTTAACCCTTCTCTCCCTAAGGGGCTGGGACTTAATGCGAACGTCACCGGAGGAGCGGGGACCATTCGAGGCTGCGCTAAGAAGGAAAGCGGAAACTGACTGAGTCCGCGAGGGAATTTCCGAAGGCTGCCGCTTAGCGGAACCCGAATGGGTCGCTCCGGGAGGTGCGAGAGCGGTTAAGCCCCAGCCCCGCCCTCCCGTCAGGGCTTATCTAAGGAACGCACGCGCAATTCGACGACCAGCCGTCTACACCGGCACTCTGAAGGAGAAACGTCATGCCTCCGAAATTGATATCGGCCCGATTGTGAAGGTCACGAAGATAGATGAGGAATGGAAGAAACTGCTGTCGCCTCTAGCCCATCGGGTGTTGCGATATGACGATACGGAGCGCGCGTTTACCAGTCGGCTCCATGAGAATCGTCACCCCAAACCCGCTGCTCTTATGAGGGGCGTCGGACTTACCGACTTGCGATGCACCTTTCGGCCGCCCAACCACAACCGTCACGATTGGCGACCCTGCGTGCCGTTTCAGTGGCCTCTCCAAGGTTAGGCCCTGCCTCTTGGCATCGGATCTCAGCACGCGTCCCTTGGACGTCACACCGGAGTCATAAGCGCGGCACCCACACCACGCGTCTCGTGGCTCAGCATAAGAGCAGCAGCCACCTCTTTCGGTCCATGTTCCACTTCGTCTCCCGGGTTAGGCTCCGACCGCCAGGGGTTCTATTTCCGTGTTTGTGACAATGTCCTGACCGTTGGTCACGGCTAGAATCCCGCAATAGATACACTGCGCACGCTGTGACCATTTGGGGTCCAGAGGGAGACCCCGAAACGCTGCTTCGGCAGCTTTGTGTTCGTCATAAGTGAGTGGGGCTTCTGTAGTCATCGTGTCCTTCTCCACGGGCTGGGGAATAAGATGTTCTCTACTTTTATTTAGAGCCATGACCTGGAGAATGGATTCAGCGCATCTCTCATGCAATCTCGGAGAAGCAGGCGTTCGACCGGATCTATCCCTCCCGGAGTACCCCTTCCCGGCTTCCCTCCTTGATCCGGAACAAAAGAACGTTATCTTATGACTGAGCGGAGGCCTCGGTGAGAGGAACACTCAAGGATATCGAGGTCGAGTGTAGGGGTGGTGAGCAGGCCCACCGACGGGTGGGAAGCCTAAAACCCTTCCAAGACCTCCACAATGTAAGCCAAGCTCTCTGGACCCGCCTCCGCTCCGGTTTTTTTATTCCTCATCGCATAAGGTCCCTCCCAACCACTGGTGGTGGTGTTTTTGAGACCTATAGGAAGCAGCGTTGATTTGCCGGGCATGGTGATTATCTAAGAACCGAGAGGAGGTGTTGGTCGCTTAGTGAAGGTCAGCAGCCTTCGGACGTGTTTGACTCGCCCTTATGCTGCCAACGTGCAGAAGGGCACCGCCTCTGTTTCAGTGGCGGGATCGGTGTTCAAGGTACGCGTCTGTGTCGCTCGGTGCCAGTAGGCACGACCGTTAATGCGAGTCCGATGACCACGGCGCGGGGTAACCAACGCGGGTGACTGAAGGGTTACCGAACCAGATCCCGGCTAGTCGACAGACTCGGTGGTCCACATAAGGGCGGGCCGTTTTTTGTTGTCATTCCCTCGCATGCCCGGAAGCCTTCTTCCCTCCCAACACTCAATCTTGACGCCAGGCAGTTGATGGTTATTTCCCAAATAGGGGCTGTGAGCTAGCTCGAAGACTCCACCCATTACCTCTTCGAGCGAATGGTTGCCTCCAACCTGGCTCACACCCCCTGTTTTTATGAGAATACCGGGTTCAGAAGTTTTCCTGACTCACTGTTTTACTCTGCGTAATGGTCCACTGTGCGGCGTTCGCGAACAATGATCGCCCCGGCTTTCGAACTACCAACTCTCGCCATTCTTCCCCATCCCCTCTCCTTGCCCTTCCGTATTGCCTTGTGTAAGGATTGGTTCAGTCATTCGACTGACCATCACATTCCCTCTCTGAAGCGATAAAGGAGATGCCCTATGCCTCCCAAAGTTGAGATCCCCGCCATTGTCAAAGTGACGAAGGCCGACGAGGAGTGGAAAAAGCTGCTCTCGCCTGCGGCCTATCAGGTGTTGCGCCATGAAGACACGGAGCGGGCGTTTACGAGTCCGCTGCATGAGAATCACGCCTCCGGCATCTACTACTGCGCGGGCTGCGATCTGCCTGCCTATTCATCGGAGCATAAGTTCGACAGCGGCACCGGCTGGCCCAGCTTCTGGCAGCCGATCGATCCGAAGGTGGTCGAGACGCGCACCGATTCGAAATTTTTCATGACCCGTACGGAAGTGCACTGTGCCCGCTGCGGCGGCCACCAGGGACATGTCTTCGATGACGGCCCGAAACCGACCGGACTCCGCTACTGCATCAACGGCGTCTCGCTGAAATTTGTCGCGGGCTGATCGTCGGCCTCCTTGTTCGTCATTGAGGTGAACCTCCCTAGGTTCTTCCTCTCAGTCTCTACCCGCTCCCCCCGATGGAGCGGGTAGCACCTGACTTACGATCCATGTACAATCATTTCTCCATCATCTGGAGCCTGTGTCAGTATGCCTCGCTGGTTCTCGTTCAGCAGTCTCTGTTTCTCTAGTCTGACCCTCATCTCCTGCGGTAACGGTCTCTCGCCGTTTGCCTCGGACACCGATCCCTGTTCCTTGATCACGTCGGAAGAGGCCGAACGCGCCTTGGGCGAACCGGCTCGGGAAGGCCAGCGCACCGATGCGACTACCTGTGTCTTCAAATCCACCCGCGACAGTGCCAATGCCGTAACCGTGCAAGTGGACGAAACCCCCGGCAAGGACCGGCGCGCCGGATTCAACAAGGAACGGCTCAGACGCGATAGCGTACTCGTGGCCGGCCTGGGAGACGGGGCTATTCGCATTGACTCGCCGCCTTCCTTGTCGCGCCTGACATTCATGCGCGGCGACAACCTTGTCACCGTCATGGTCTCCTCCATTCATGCGGGCAACCTCCAGGCCTCGGTCATGGCCATCGGCAAAAGCGCCGCGGAACGGTATGGGGCTGCCGTCGTGGCATCCCAGATTCCACCGCCATCCCCCGTAGCCTCCACGGATGCGGCCACAGCCGATCGCCAGACCGGATCCTCGTCGCTCCCGCGTACCTCGCCGGTGACGGTGACGCAGACAAGAAACGTGGGCGCAACGGACTCGACAGGCCCCGCCAAATCCTCGACGATCGACACCGGCGCGCTGGTGGGCACCTGGCAGGCTCACGCCCTCCAGGGCACGACGAAGCATAATTACCTGTTGGTCATCGGACAGAATCAATCCTGGACGCTCTCGTCTCTGACACAGTTCGACGGGGTGCTGGATGCCGAGTCCGGCCGCTGGTCGCTCGACCGCGCGAATACCTTCAAGGGCCAATCGTGGAAAGGCACCTACGTCACGGGGCAACCCGATTCGTTTGTGACTACCGGCAGTCTCCACAGCACCTGGAAGAGGCTGGACAGCGATCAGCCCCCCAGCAAAATCCCCGCTGAACTCTGGAGCCTGCGCAACAACACCACGAGCGTCCCGGTGTTTCAACTCAAGAGCGTGGATCGCGCCCTGGTGGGAGTCTGGGAAAGTACCGGCACCTATGCCGGAGGGCCGGCCACCTTTGTCTGGACGATTAAACCCTCTGCGGCCACGGATCTGTTCATCATGGACCAGACCCGCGGCACGGTGGTGACGAAGGGCGGTCTCGTGCAGTTACAGCCGACCCAGAAGCGGCAGCGGAGTTTGGGCATCGTCGCCACACAGGAAGGCGGCTTTACCACCAGCGACGGGAAAACCAGCCTCCGCTGGACCCGCCACACGCCACAACCGGAAATCCCACAACCACTCTAGTCATACCGGGCACACGCGATCCCCGTGCCCGTGCAGGGAGCCACCGCGATGTCCAGCACACATGAGACCATCGGATTCGTCGGCGTCGGACGCATGGGCGCAAACATGGCGCGCCGCCTGAAAGACTTCGGCTTTCCCCTCTCGGCCCTGTATGACCGGCAGACCTCCGTCGCCGCAACATTGGCGAAAGAACTCGGCTGTCAGGCCGCTCCGGACCCGGCGGCCGTCGCCCAGGCCTCCCAGACCGTCATCACCGTCGTCACCGACGATGCCGCGATGGATCAGATCTTTGCCATCGATCACCCCACAAGCCTGCTCGCTCACGCGAAAGGCCGGCTCTTCATTAATTGCGCGACCGTATCTCCGGCCATCCATCGCGAGGTGGAACAGCGCGTCACCGCGTTCGGCGGCGCGTCGCTCGAAGCCTGCATGGCAGGCAGCATCCCGCAAGCGCGCCAGGGCACGCTCTATCTGATGTGCGCCGGACGACGCATGGTGTTTGAGCGGGCCAAGCCGATGCTGGAGACGCTGGGGAAAACCGTCCGCTACGTCGGAGCCAGCGGCACCGCGGCGGAGGTCAAGGCGCTGGTGAATATGGTGATGAACTGCAACACGGCGGCGCTGGCGGAAGGGCTCGGATTAGGCCAGGCGCTCGGGCTGGATCTGACGATGCTCCGTGAGGTATTCAGTCAAACCGGCGCGAATTCACGCGTGCTGGAGACCGACGGAGAAGACATGCAGCAGCGCGCGCATGATTGCTACTTTTCTGCGGCCCACGCCGCGAAAGATTCCGGCATCGCTGTGGCGCTGGGACGAGCGGCCGGACTCACGCTCCCGGTGGCGGACGCGACGCTGGCGCAATATCAGCGACTAGTGGAAATCGGGAAAGGCGAGCTGGATAAATCGGCCATCGCCGAACTCACCTTCAAAGACCGGCTAGATCGATAGCGCGCTGCCCTATCGGCCGGGTGAGGAGGCCACTCCGGACTTCGGTTCGAATGCCGCTAACACCTCGCGGACTTTCGATGCCAGGATGGAAGGCGAATAGGGCTTCTTCAGCATGCGCCCGCCCATCACTCCCTCAAAATTCGCGTACGACACCAGGCCCGATACAAACAACACCGGCAACTCCGGCCGCTGGATGCGTAACAGATGGGCCAACTGCGGTCCGGACATCTTCGGCATCACGATATCCGCCACCAGAATCGACACCTGATCGTCATATTTATCGAACAGCGCCAGCGCCTGCTCTCCATTCTCCGCGTACAACACCTGAAAGCCGTGGAGCTCCAACATCTGGCCGGTCACATGGCAGACGGCTGGATCATCGTCGACAACCAGAACCTTTCCACACTCTGCGGGTTTTCCTGCCTCAACCGATTGCGTTACATCCGAGCCGTTCATGAACCCTCCTTGAATAAGCCGCTCCAGATGTACCATGGAAGGTGCGGCAGACCAAGGACAAGATGGGTTTTGACCGCACCCACCAAGCATTACTGTATTCCGGCAAACCGGCTCCAGAGGCTGATCGACACCCACAGCACGAATGCGACGAGACCCAGAAGCAGCCCCACCGTCCCGCCGATGATCCCGACGACATAGGTCCAGTCAGCGTGGGTCCGTCTGGCAGATTGCGTTGCCGCCTGACGAAGCAGCTCCGCATTCCGGCTGTTGCTGCGGAACCAGACCGAGAAAAGGTCGCCGAAGATCGGCACCGTGCCGATCACTCCGTTGATCAGGAGGTTGAGACTCATTCGGGTGATGACGATGCGCGGTACTTCCAGACGTGCAGCCATTCCCAGAATGACCGTCCCGATGAGGTTGGCCAACACATCGCCGATGCCCGGAATGAGCCCGATCAGCGGATCAAGGCCGAGATAGAGGGATGTACCGGGAATCTTGACCGTGGTATCCAGCACTTTCGCCAGTAACTCTGCTGCCTCGACTAACGCCTGGCGCACTGCCTCATCCGGGGGTTGCTGCGGAGAGAGGTTCGATGGATTATTCATGCGACCGCCACGCCGCATGGTCCTTCAGCCAGCAGCGATCCATGACCACGGCAAGGCCGGCCTCTCGCGCGAGCTGCGCCGCTGCTTCGTTGATAACACCTTCCTGCATCCAGATGGCTTTCGCGCCACGCGCGATCGCTTCCTCGACAATCGGCAGGACGTCTTCCGACTTGCGAAAGATATCCACCAGATCGATAGGACCGGGCACAGCCGTGAGCGACGGATAGGCCTGCTCGTCGATGACGGTCCGTTCATTGGGATTCACCGGAATGACCCGGTAGCCCTGGGCCTTCATGTAGGATGCGACGTGGTGGGACGCGCGGGCCGGATTGGATGACGCGCCGACCACGGCAATCGTCCGGCACTGCTCCAGAATCTGTCGAATCGTATCGCCTTCAGACTTGTTCATGGCGCCCACCCTACCATGAGCGCCGGCCCCCGGAAAACGGGTGAAAGGATCGGCCCCTTGACGACATATCCGGGATAGGTCATATCACCGACGCCCTGGATCGCATCGACCCAGGGTGACACTCTTTACGATGGAGGCTCCCATGCGACGTGGCTGGCGTGCGGTAATTTCTCCGGTCATGTTCTCTTGTGCCGCTCTCTTCTCCCTGCTGGCTCCTCTGCCAAGCCAGGCAGCAGAGACGGCGGGTTCACTGCCCTTGTCCAAGATCATCCTCTACTCCAGCGGCGTCGGCTACTTCCAGCATGACGGCACCGTGACCGACCGGACACAGTGGGACCTGCGGTTTCAGACGAATCAGATCAACGACCTCTTGAAAAGCCTCGTAGTTCAAGATTTTGGCGGCGGAAGGATTTCAACGGTCACCTATGGGTCACGCGATCCCGTTACGAAAACCCTTGGCAGCTTCGGAATCAATTTGAACGGCAACCCGACCCTGGGCCAGATCCTGACACAGGTACGCGGCGAACGGGTCGAGGTCACGGCACCCAATTCCCTGCTGGGCACGATCCTTGGAGTCGAAAAGAAAACGGAATCGCTGAGTGATGGCCAGACTCGCCGAACGATCGAACAGGAATATCTCAACCTGCTGACCGACGAGGGCTTTCGGTCACTCCCCTTCGCGCAGATCCAGCGGGTCAAACTGTTGGATGCGACCTTGAACACCGAACTCCAGCAGGCATTGGCCACGCTGGCGACCAATCACGATGCGCAACGCAAGACCGTCTCCATTACGTTCGACGGTACGGGAAGCCGCCAGGCCCGCGTCGCCTATCTGACCGAAACGCCGGTCTGGAAAACAACCTATCGCCTGGTCCTGGATGAGGAGAAAGCGCCGTACCTGCAAGGCTGGGCGATCGTGGAGAATCAGACCCAACAGGACTGGCACAACGTGAAGCTCTCACTCATTTCCGGTCGGCCTATTTCCTTCACCATGGATCTCTATCAGCCGCTCTACAATCCCCGACCGGTCGTGCAACCGGAGCTGTACGCCAATCTCAAGCCCCAGACCTACGGCGACGCCATGGATGAGGCAAAACCCTCAAGCCCGGCTGCCGCCTCTCCTGCCCGGAGCGAGATGAAGAAGGAACGGTTACTGGGGAAGCTGGCCGAAGGCTTTGCCAGCGGCCGCGCCAACGCGCCGGCTGAACAGGCCATGTCAGCGGACATGGGGATGGGACGGATCGACCAGGGCGTCACTTCGATGGCCATGGCCGAAGACAAGGGGGAGCTGTTCGAATATCGTCTGGATCAACCGGTGACGCTGGGCAAACATCAGAGCGCACTGTTGCCGATCATCGGCCAATCACTCCAGGGCCAGAAACTCGCCGTGTATAACCAAGCCGTGAACGCCAAACATCCGCTCAACGGCTACCGCCTCAAGAACAGCTCAACGCTCCATCTGATGCAAGGCCCCATCACCGTATTCGATGGCGGTGCGTACGCCGGCGATGCGCAGATCCAGGATCTGCCGCCGGGACAGGATCGCCTGATCAGTTATGCGCTCGACCTGAAAACGGAAGTCGAGCCCAAGATCGAAGGCGGCACACAGGAACTCGCGACCGTCTCGCTCAAGAAGGGCACGATGCTGGTCTCCCGCCGGCTGGTTGAGGATCGAACCTATCTCGTCAGGAATCGCGACCAGAAACCCAGAACCGTCTTGATCGAGCAACCCTATCGAGCCGATTGGAAACTGGTTGAGCCGAAAGACGCCACGGAACGGACCAGGGATCTGTATCGCTTCAGTGTCGCAGTCGACGCCGGCAAGACGGCCACCTTGCGCGTGAAAGAGACGCTCCCGATCCAGGAGTCGATTCTCTTGATGGAAAGCGGCCTCGACCAGATCGCCTATTTCCAACAGGCGAAAGAAGTGAGTGCGAACGTGAAAGAGGCGCTCCAGCGAGTGGTCCATCTCCGCAGCAAGCTGGACGACACCCGCGCGCAACGAACCAGGATCGAGCAACGGATCGGCGAAATCACGGCTGAGCACAGCCGCATTCGCGAGAACATGCAGCGGCTCCAGCAGAGCTCGGATCTGTACAATCGCTATGTGAAGAAGTTGGATCAGCAGGAAACGGAACTGGAGAAACTCCGGAAAGAGATTGAGTCGCTCAAAGGAACAGAAGTGGACCAGCGGAAGGATTTGCAGAACTACGTGATGACGCTCGACATGGCGTAATGTCAGTCATGTAACTTGAAGAACGCTTGAATCTGCTCGGTCGGCACACATCCGACCAGCAAGACGCCTCCCGGTGAGACCACCAGGGGAACTCCGGACTGGCCAGTCCCGTGCCAGGCCGTTTCCCACTCCTGAACCATTCGACGGCTTTCGTCTCCAGCCTCGCCTCCTCCGAGTCCTTCCGCCAACCGCGAGAGGATCACCGGATCTGAAATGTCCTCTCCGTTGCACCAGAAGGCCCGATAGGTCCGCCTCACAAAGTCCATTCCTTGTGAGGAACTTTGCCTCAAGAGATGTCCCGCACGCTCGATTGCCGGTCCGGTATTCGGTTTTCCGGGAGGGAGTGCGATCGAAAGCTCCGGCGCCAACCGTTGTACCAATGCCACCTCATGGCGCAATTCCGCCCCGAACGAACCTTCCCACGCCTTCATGGGGCGCGGCAGATGCGGCGCATGTTGCACGCCCCGCCACTCACAGCGATCGATCAGCTGCAACTCGTGCAGCCGCTCATGCAGGGCATAGCAGAAGGGGCAATTGAAGTCGCTATACAGCAGGTAGTCTGACGCCACCGGTCGTCTCCTTTTTACGGTGCGGGAACGTACCCGATGAAGACGGGGTGCGTCCAGTGGCATGAGGAGGATGAGCTAGTTGGGAAACTGTCATCGAGACAAACCCTATACGCCCCGAAGAATACGGTCGAGGCTCCCACGCAGCGCCGGAAGCGTTACCGGCTTGATGAGGACGGCATCCATCCCGGCATCCAAGCAGAGTCGTTCGTCGTCTGTGGAGGCGTGACCCGTTAACGCAATGACAGGCATGCGTCTTTCCTGCCCCGTCTCCCGTTGCCGGATCGCACGGGTAGCGTCATAGCCATCCATCTCCGGCATTTCACAGTCCATCAAGATCGCGTCGTAGGGAGTTCTCGACGCGGCTTCCACCGCTTCACGACCATTCCGGGCGATTTCCACTTCGAAGCCGAGCTTCTGGAGAAACTTGCAGACAACCACCTGGTTAATCTCGTTGTCGTCGACCACCAGAATGCGTTTCGGACTCGCGGATTGTGACTCCGGCTTGGACACGTCAGCTACCGCGGGATCGACATGCTCGCGCTGAATCGTCGGCAACAGGAGCGTCGTATAGGAAAACGTGGTTCCTGATCCGGCCCGGCTTTCGACAGCGATCTCGCCTCCCATCAGCTCGACAAGCTGGCGGCAGATCATCAACCCGAGACCCGTTCCTCCAAATTTCCTTGCGGTCGACGTCTCCGCCTGCGAATACGCCTGAAACAATCTGGTCTGCTGTTCATCCGTCATACCGATGCCGGTATCCGCAATCCTCCACCCGAGCAGGATGCTATCCGGCAGATGAGAGGGTGATTGCTGTAACGTGACAGAGACCGCCACGCGTCCCTTCTCTGTAAATTTGATCGCATTGCCGACGAGATTGAAGAGAATCTGGCGCAGGCGCACCGGGTCCCCCAGGAGACTTTCCGGCACATCCGGCGCGATGTCTACCGTCAATGCCAGGGCCTTCTTCTTCGCGAGTCCAGAAACGAGGATGATGACATCATCGATGAGCGAGCGAAGATGTACGTCCGCTGTTTCCAGGGACATCTTGCCTGCTTCGATCTTTGAGAAATCCAGGATGTCATTCACCAAAACCAAGAGGGCTTCGGCAGAACGATGCATGGTTTGGAGTAATTGCCGTTGTGCATCGGTCAATGACGTATCCTGTAACAACTGCGTGCACCCCAACACTCCGTTCATCGGCGTCCGGAGTTCGTGACTCATGGTGGCCAGGAAAATCCCCTTGGCACGGGCAGACTCCTCAGCCACTTCTTTTGCTCGACGCAAGGCCACGTCGGCCGTCACATCAAGCCCATAGGCTCGAATCTGATCGAGATCACCCAAGGGGAAAAACGACCAGGCGAGGATTCGGTCAGCGATCACATGCTCAATGCGAGAGGTCGCAGAACGGGTGCGCAGACAGTCCTTGAGAATCACCTCAAGATTGGGAGGAAGCACGGCCTCGACCCCCCTTTCAAGCGCGCCGCATTCAGTCAGGAGCTCCACCATCGCCCGGTTGGCATAAAGCATTCCGCCGGCACCATCAAATTCAACAATCGGATTCGGTGAGTCCTCAGCCAGTCGTGCCACTCGCTGCACATCCCGTTGCACTTCCATCTCAGAGGTCAAATCCCGGGTGACGATGACACCGCCCACCCGTTCGGCCAGCTGGACTCTCGGCCAGAATGTGGTCGAGAGCTCAAACCGGGTCCCATCCCCTCTCGTCCACTGATGGGATGACACCATCGTCACTTCGCCGGTTTTCATCATTTGTTGGAATGGAGAAGCGCCCGCTCCATTGGGATCCGGCACACGGCAATCCATCAGCTCCTGAAACGACAGGCCGATCACATCGCGTGTGCGTCCGACCAGCTGCTGGGCGATAGGATTCAACGACACAATGCACCCGACCCGGTCGGTGACGAAGACGGCATCACCGGAGGATTCCATCAAAAGGAAGGCATCTTCTCGGGTCGGCAACCAGGACATCTGTCCCGGCCTGCGCGCATTCGACTCCGGTTGCAACTGGGCGCTCATGCGGCCACCTGCATCAGAGTCGCTTCCACATCGATCCCTTCCCGTCGCGGGTCCCGGATGTCATGAAGACTTCGTCCGCCTTCAGGTTCTTGCGCAAGATCAAGTCCCCGCATCATATCGATTTCCGACTGCGCGCTGATTTCAAATTTATGCCGGAGAAACGGCCTGTGAAGCCGGGAACGGTCCACCCCGCGCAGGTACATTCCGACTTTCAGATCGGACAGCGAAATTGTGCGAGTCGCCATATCGTACAGCATCCTTCACGCGTACCACAGACGTTCAGCACTCATACATCGGTTGATTCCCCCTCAAACTTGAATACATTTCCTTAGGGTGCGAGTCCATTTGCATTCGTCTTTGATGAGTCCTCTTCGCTTTGTTCAATTCAGGGATTTACGGCTTCCTGGCAGACACGTATGATGCCCAAGCACATTCCTCACCAACACGATGACGAAGATTCAGGAAGACGACTATGCATGGGAGCACACTTTCGGGTGACCGTTTTTCCGTCGAGTATATTGTTACAGGGACTGCGTTTCATGCGCGCAGCACGGCCGAGCGCCTGTGCGCCGATCAGACCATAGAGGCCCCGCTGTCCCTGCTGCGCTCCTGCCGGATTCCAGAAGGACTCTTGGGCCGGGTTGAGGATTTCGCACGAGAGGAGGAATCCCGCCATCGTGCCCGAATCAGCTTTCCCGTTGAACTGTTTGGCCATTCGTTCGCGCAGATGGCGCACACTCTGTTCGGGACGGCCAGTCTAACCCCTCAGATCCAAGTCGCTGACATTCATCTTCCGACGCAGTTGCCGGAAGGCTGGCCGGGCCCTCGTCATGGCATGACAGGCATCCGGGGGAAAACTGACGTGACCCGACGTCCGTTGGTTTGTACCGTCTTAAAGCCAGTGGGGCTCTCTCCTGAAGCGCTGGCGAAATTGGCCCATTGCTTCGCGCTCGGCGGCGTGGACATCATTAAGGATGATCAAGGTCTTGGAGATCATGCCTTCTGCCCCTTCGAAGAACGCGTCCAGCGCTGCGTCGCATCCATTCGTGACGCCAGCCGCTCCACTGGCCGCGCCTGCCTCTACTTTCCCCACGTGGTCGGATCGCTCGAAGACATACGGAACCAAGTTCGATTTGCGAAGCTGGCAGGAGCCGATGGAATCCTCCTCTCGCCAGGGCTTGTCGGATACCAGACGCTTCACGATCTGAGTCGTCATGCGACTGAGGCATTGCCCATCATGTCTCACCCGGCATTCCTTGGCACCTATTCCATCACTCCTACTCAAGGACTCGCTCCAAGCGTGCTCTACGGTCGCTTCCCCCGACTGGCCGGTGCTGACATCACCATTTATCCAACCTATGGCCTCAACTTTCCAATCACCCGTCGGGACTGTGCACAGATCGCGTCTGCCTGCACTGAATCCTGGGGGCCGCTGCAACCCATCTTCCCCACCGCAGCCGGTCGCATGGGAGAAGACCGCATCAGAGAGATGTGCGAACTCTACGGGCATGACTGTGTCTTCATTCTTGGGAGCCAGATACGGGAATCGCCGGACGCCATCGCGGCATCTTGCGAGCGTTTCATACAGAGTCTCTCTAAACTTTCCGCTGCTCATTGAAGCTGATTGTTGCTGCTTTCTCGCAGCTCAGCTGCACTGTGCCCCCGCAGAATCTGCTACACTTAGGCCAGTTCAAATAACGGTTGGGTTGGTCAATCCCGATCAATGCCGACCATGTGACAAAGGCAAACCACCTGAGAGGGTGGGACGCAAAGCCAAGGGACCTAACGAGGGACATATGTTCCAGGGTCAGCCTAGCCGCCACAACGCAGTCCTCTTCAAGCGCCACCGGCGTGCCAGGCATTTCCCGGAACTGTTATCCCCGAATGAACTTAAGGCTTGTCGTCTCGGAACGGGACTGGGAGGTGCTGTATGATGTCCGCTATCGATACCGCCTTATCGGGCCTGACGAACTTCGCCAGGAAGCTCGATGTCTCTGCCAATAATGTGGCCAATGTGAACACCGACGGGTTCCATAAATCGAGGGTTGAGTCCGTCGAAGTGGGAACCGGCGGCGTGTTGCCGGTGGTACAAAAGGATGATTCCGCCGGACCAAGCGTGCTGAAGGACCGTGGCTACGGTGCGGCCCAGGTCGAACTATCCAACGTCGATCTAGGCGAAGAAGTCGTCAGCCAGATCGTGGCCCAGCGCGGATTCGAAGCCAATCTCCGCACGCTGCAAACGGCCGACGATATGCTGGGCAGTATCATCGACACAAAGCGGTAAGCTCCAGAAGCAACCCTCCCTGTTATCAAGCACGGCGACATAGCATTCCCGCCTGACAGTATGCTATGTCGAAGTCATGACCGCGCCCCGAGTCCTGTTATTGATTCCCCCGCTCACCCAGCTCAATACTCCGTACCCGTCCACCGCCTACCTCACCGGATTCTTGCAGTCTCAGGGGGTCGCCTGCGAACAGGCGGATCTTGGGATTGAAATGGTGTTGCGCCTCTTCAGTCCTGGTGGACTACGGGAAGTCTTTCGTCTCGTGCGACAACAGCAGGACGAGCTTCCCGAGCAAGCCCTCTCCATGCTCGCGGACGAAGACACCTATGTGAGCACGATCGACAAGGTTGTGACCTTCCTGCAGGGAAAGAATCCAGAGACAGCGAGGCAAATCATTCTTCCCGGGTTTCTTCCGCAGGGTCCACGGTTCAACGGCAAGACGAAATTTGCGAAATCCGTCCCGGTCGAAGATCGCGCGAAGCACTGGGGCACCCTCTACCTTGAAGACCTCGCCGACCTGGTCCAAGCGACTGTCAGCCCATCCTTCGCCCTCAGCCGTTACGCCGAACATCTGGCTCATTCCGCGTCGTCGTTCGATCGATTGGCCTCGGCCCTCGCCGATCCGCTCAGCCTGACGGATGAATTCTTACTGGATGCCCTGTGGCCACATCTCGACCGTGTGAACCCGACCCTCGTGGGTCTGTCAGTCCCCTTTCCGGGTAATCTCTATGGCGCATTTCGTATTGCCCAAGCGATAAAGCAGAGAAAGCCGAAACTCCCTATTGTGCTTGGCGGCGGCTATGCCAATACGGAATTGCGCCGTGTCAGCGATCCTCGCGTGTTCGACTACGTGGACTTCATCACATTAGACGACGGAGAGCGACCGATCCTCTCGCTTCTCGAATATCTCGCCGGTCAGCGCCCGCGAACAGGGCTCTGCCGGACGTTTTATCGAAAGAACGATCACGTGCTCTTTGCCGACGACCGCTCATCATCCAATTTCAGCATGAATGACATCGGATGTCCGACCTATCGGGGATTGCAGCTAGGTCGATATCTCACGATCCTCGATAGCACCAACCCGATGCATCGCCTCTGGTCCGAAGGTCATTGGAACAAGCTGACCGTCGCGCACGGCTGTTATTGGAAACAGTGCACGTTTTGTGATGTCGGGCTTGACTACATCAGCCGTTACGAAATGACGCCGACCCAACGGCTGATCCAACAAATCGAACAATTGATTGCCGAAACCGGACAACGGGGATTCCACTTTGTGGATGAAGCCGCCCCGCCTGCCGCACTGAAGGCGCTGGCACTGGGATTATTGGAACGGAAGCTCAACATTACCTGGTGGGGCAATATCCGCTTCGAAGAGGCTTTTTCACCGGATCTGTGCAAACTGTTGGCCGCCTCCGGGTGCATCGCTGTCACGGCGGGACTGGAAGCGGCCTCGGATCGCCTGCTCGAAAAGATGAAAAAAGGGATCACCGTCGATCAGACCGCACTCGTGGCGGCCGCCTTCAAAGAGGCGGGCATTATGATTCATACGTATCTCATGTACGGATTCCCCTCGGAAACAATCCAAGAGGCTGTGGATGCCCTCGAGCGCGTGCGGCAACTCTTCAAAGCAGACCTGATGCAATCAGCCTTCTGGCATCGCTTCACCACCACGGCCCACAGCCCGGTCGGCCTTGACCCCAAAGCCAGTGGCCTGCGCATCCTCGGACCGGCGTTTGAAGGCTTTGCCGACAATGATCTGATTCACCGCGACCCTGTCGGGAAGACACCGGTCTGGCTTGGCGAAGGCTTACGCCGTTCCATGCTGAACTTTCTGGAAGGGCGAGGACTGACGCTGGATGTCCGTGAATGGTTTGATCATGAGGTACCGGAGCCACGTGTCCCTAAGAACTGGGCGCGGACCGTGCTCCGCAAACGAATAGAGACCGACCATCTGCCGCTTGAACGCCGCCTGGTATGGCTCGGCGCTCAGCCGGTCTCAGCGGCACAAACCAAACAGATCAAACTTACGCTGCAAAGACGATTTGCCGATACTGTCATCCACCTCCCCCAAGCCCGGGAGCAGTGGGTGCACAGATTCATCAAGCAGGCGACCCCGCGCAAGAACAAAACAACGCCCTATCCCTGGGTTCGAGACATACAAGCCGGTTTTCCAGGCACGGACGAAGACTTCGTCGCGTTTTTACAGAGTCCTGCCTGGAAGAAGATCCGCAACGCCGGGTTGTTATTGGTCTAGCATCTCACCAGACCTGTTGCCCCAAACAAAAAGGGCGGGAGATGCTCAGCACCTCCCGCCCACTTTATAGCTTCTGAACGCTCGTTATTTATTCGGCTGCGGCGTATAGCGCAGATAAGGCTTCACGGTCTTAAATCCCTTCGGGAAAAGCGTCTTGGCTTCCGCGTCGTTGACAGCCGGGGTGATAATGCAATCTTCCCCGTCCTTCCAGTTTGCCGGTGTGGCGACTTTGAACTTTGACGTCAGCTGCAACGAATCAACCACTCGTAACAGTTCGTCGAAATTCCGGCCACATGAAGCTGGATAGGTCAAGGTAAGCTTAACCTTCTTGTCAGGCCCGACAATGAACACCGAGCGTACAGTCATGTTGTCGATCGCATTCGGATGGATCATGTCATAGAGGGTCGCAACCTTCTTCTCCGGATCGGCGATGATCGGATAATTCATCGTGGTCTTCTGGGTCTCGTTGATATCGTTGATCCAGCCCTTATGAGAATCCAAAGGATCGACGCTGACCGCAATGACTTTCACTCCCCGCTTCTTGAACTCAGGAGTGATCTTAGCCACAGTCCCCAACTCGGTGGTGCAGACAGGGGTATAGTCCTTCGGATGCGAGAACAGAATCCCCCATCCGTCCCCAAGCCATTCATGAAAATTGATCGGGCCTTCAGTCGTGTCGGCCGTAAAATTCGGGGCTTCATCTCCTAAACGAATTGCCATATGAAACTCCTTTCATCAATGTGAGAGAGCGCCATAAGTTCGCATATTGAACTTAACACCTGACACGCTACATTACTGAGTTCAGACCGAAGAGTTCAACCCCTCCCTTGTCAAGCAGACCGATGTGGCCACGGCTCAACTATTTCGCTGTCCTCCCTCAAGCATCCATCCCATCCCTCCGATACAGCTTCAGGCCTCAAGACATGGGAGAACGTATGGATCAAGCACCGCCCAGTCCGATCGCACTACGGATCTCGAATGATCCGATGTACAAGTTGCTCCGCGAAGGCTGCATTAAGGAATTCAACGTCAAGAAATCCGCAGGCGACAGGTGCGACTTGAAGAGCTGCGATCTGAGAGGCCTGGATCTCCGCGGCCTGGATGCCGCCGGACTGGATTTCAGTGACTGCTACTTCCGGCAGTCCGATCTTCGCGGCATCGACTTTAGCCAATCCAACTTAAAAGGCGCCTCCATCAACGCCTGCAAGATCTCAGGCGCCCTCTTTCCGGCCGAACTTTCCGCCTCAGAAATCGAGCTCTCACTCTTGCAGGGCACCCGCATGCGTTACGCGAAGTAGCACTGAGCCTTGATGTGGCTGCACCAGCGGCTAACACGGAGCAGCTCCGCCGACTCTAATGCGCAGCCACCGCCAAGGCCGTCGGTACGGTGGCTCCGCTCCCGTCCTTGAACCCGGCCTCCAATATGAAGACTCGGGCCTCTTCTACCTGCCCCTGCTGTGTCAGCCCTTCCCTGATCCGCTCCGCGCGACGTTGCGCCAGAAGGCGGAGCACCCCCTCCTCAATCGTGATCGTCTGAAGCAAGCGCGCCTTCATCTCAGCAACAGAAGGCGGCGGTGCGTCCGGCTGACCCGCTGCCGGAGGGAATTGCTTGACATACCACGCCGTCGTCAACCGAGATTCATCCTCCGGTGAGAGCGCAGAAACCGGCTCTTTGCCTGACGGCTTGCCGATCTCCTCGAGTTTGAGCTGACGCAACCTCTCAAGGAACTGATCTTCGGCCAGCACCCGCGCATCCACCTGCTTATCAGCCATGCCTGCCACGTCCAATGACAGAGCCGGCCGTTCTGTCAGCACGGTCACAAGCGTCGTCAGCTTCTTTGCCTCGCTCTCCATCAAATCGCTCCGGCCAGGAAGAAACTCGATCGCGTGCAGCTCTTCTCCGCTGCCTCCGGCGAGCGAACCAAGAAGGGCAAACGGCGAGGTCACCGCTTTTCCTAAGAGTGTGAGCACGGTATTGAGCAGAACCCGGCCATATTTAAAATCCGGATCTTTCAGATTCCCGCGCACCGGCAGATCGATCGCGATCTGGCCTTTCCGATCCTTGAGAAGCGCGACAACCAGGGGAACCGGCAACGAGGTGGCATCGGGACTGTCGGTCTTCTCTCCAAAACCCAACTGATCGATGAGCACCTTGTTTTCCGCTTCAAGCTCATGCTGCGATACCTTGTAAGTCACATCCAGAAACAGTTTCCCCTTCCGGATAGGATAGCCCACATACTTCCCGCTATAGGGACCAGCCGTGGTCAAATCGATATTGTCGAACTTGACCAAGATATCGGTAAATGCATTCTCACTGAGCGGATTGATCTTGCCCACAATCCGCAATGGCGCCACGCGACCAAGCTTGCCCGACAAGTCGACGTCAGCCTTCGCCACTTGCTTCGAGGACAAACCTTTCACCGTCCCCGTCAACTCTTCGAGCCCCGTCCGCACCGTCGGTCTAATGGAGTCATCTTGAAAGATAACCGCACCCTTCGTCAGCTTCACTGCCTTGATGGTAATCTCCGGTGCCGGCTTTGACTTGCCTGAAGGCTGGCTGGGCGTTGGAGCCGGCTTCGCCTCGGTCTCCTTCCGGGCTTTGACAAGGTGCGCCAGATTCATCGTGCCATCGGACCGCACCGCCAATTGAACACGAAGCCGGTCGAGCCCGACTTCCTCCAACGCCACCGTCGTAGGATCGACGGTCAGAGCGACTTGCTTCAGAAGAAGCTGCTTCCAGGAGGCAAACGGCAACCCCTCCTCCCGGTTCACCAGTGCGAGCGATTTCACTCCCAGATTTCCCCGGAAGGTCATCAGCGGAGCGTTCGGATGCTCGACAGCCAGGTGAAAGGATCCATCGATGTCCAGCGAACCGTCATCGATTCCGACGCGGGTCGCCTGTTCCCAATAGGGTTCGAACGGCGCCAATCCCAGGTTCTTCAGTGCCAGCGTGAAGTCCGCCTGAAAGGGTGACAGCACTATCTGGCCATCGAGCGTGAAGATGCCGGTGTCATTGATGATCTGGTCGACGGTGAGCGGAATCGGTCCCTTGATCGGCCAGCTCAGATCATGCGACCGTGCAGACTTCACGACGACCTTGGCCTGCATGGTGGAGGGAAGAGAACGATCCTCAAATCGAATCGTATGATTCTTGATCTGCACTTCCTTCACCGCCACCGACCAGGGAGAAACTTCCTTAGCCGGCTCCTTAGTTGAGGCTGCGGAAGTAGACTTCTCGGCTGCTGACCCGCTCTCGACAGGCGCGAAGAGCGCTTGAAGATTCAGGCTCTTGTCGGGATTCAGCCAGATCCGGTCCGATGCGTTCGCCAGACTAATCGATGCAATCGACACCTTGTGTTGCCGCAGATCGGCCTGAATGCCGTCGAATCCAAACGAAGGAATGGAGATCACCGGATTCAGATCGCCTTTTTCAACCAAGCCCACATCCGCAAGATGCAGGAAGGCATCAGAAACGATGAAATCCAGCGGGGCCGACCCCATATCAAACCGATATGGCACCTTCGCATCGATAGTGCCACTGGGGATGTCGAAATTGAATTGGCCCTGCACATACTGAAAGACCGTGGGGACCTTGACTCCACTCAAGACCAGCATGCCCTCAGAACGGATCGGCTCCAAGTTGATGGTCCCTTTCCAGTCCAGCACTTCCCCTTTGCCCAATTCCGCGGCAAAGGAATAGGTATTGTCACCCCCCGGTTTAGTGTGGAAGTTCCTCAGCACGATTCCGATCGGCACAATGTCGATCGCCACCGGCTTGGGTTTGGACTCGTCTCGAAACTCCACGATGCCCTGAGCAATCTCAAACACCCCGATCTGCACGGCAGGAATCGCTCCCGGTTGCGCCGGCGTCTTGACAGGCGGCGGCTGGTCCCCCGGCGCCTCAGGAGGAGCCAGGTCGAGCAAATTCAGATGGCCGTTCGGCGCCACTTTCACCGCTGCATAGGGCATCGTCAGACGAATGGCATCGAACACATAGGCCAGACGAAACAGCGAGACCGCCTGGAAATTCACGAAGAATTCTTCAAACCCGACCATGGGTGTCTGATCGTTCTCGCGAATTTCCAATCCGACGATCCGCAAGGACAATTCAAAGGGATTGACCGCCACCTCTCTCACGACCACCGGGTGACGGATGGTTTCTGACACTTTTGGCACGCCATAGGTGGTAATGAGGTACGGAAGCAGGAAAAAGCCGCCAAGGGTATAGAGCAGCAGCGCGACGCTACAGATGACAGCGAGAGGAAGAGGACGGAAGAATCTACGCATGGATGGCTGACCAACTGGTGCGCCCGGCTGGAATCGAACCAGCGACCCTCAGCTTAGAAGGCTGATGCTCTATCCGACTGAGCTACGGGCGCGCAGAAAACCTGAATTGCTCGCATATCGCTCATACCGGGAAAAATGAAAGGGACATGCGGCACGCATGAGGTGCGATTTGGTCGGGGCGAGAGGATTTGAACCTCCGACATCCTGCTCCCAAAGCAGGCGCGCTACCGGGCTGCGCTACGCCCCGACGATGCTCTTAGACTGCCGTGCACGAAAAAGTTCCTTGGCTTGCAGAAACGCCTTTGCGCGATGACTGATGCGATTCTTCTGCTCAGCAGAAATCTCTGCCAATGTCGCCTTTAACTCCGGCACATAGAAGACCGGATCATATCCGAATCCTTTTGATCCGCTGGCCTTTTCCGTAATATATCCGTTTAAAACCCCCTGCGTCACCTGAGCAGGTTCTCCCGGTGCGGCGATGGCCGCTACCGTGATGAATCGAGCGGTGCGTCGTTCGTACGGAACGCCCTCGAGCTCCTGAACCAGCTTGCGACAATTGTCTTCGTAGGTCGCGTGCTCCCCCGCATAGCGGGCTGCATAGACGCCAGGCCTGCCATTCAATGCATCGACTTCCAGGCCGGTATCGTCGGCCAGAGCCGTCAGTCCCGTCGCCCTCGCGATCTCACAGGCCTTCTTGATGGCATTGGCCTCACAAGTCGCACCATCTTCTTCAACCTCAGGTGCGTTCGGAAAATCAGCCAACGTGCGGATCCGAACGCCCAGATCGCCAAGCAAGGCCGCCAATTCTTCGACCTTGTGCCTGTTTCTCGTCGCAAGGACGACTTCTGAAATCACAGCAGTCTGTTAGTCCAATGATCCGATGAGTTCTTTTTGAATTGCGGTGAGACGCTGAATCGCCTGCCAGCCAAGATTCAGAAATTCGTCCATATCCTGCTTGGCAAAAGGAGTCTTTTCCGCCGTCCCCTGAACCTCGACATACCGGCCGCGGCCGGTCATCACGAGATTCATATCCACTTCGGCCATTGAGTCTTCGGTATAGGCCAAGTCCACCATGACTTCTCCACCGACTTTACCAACGCTAATAGCCGCCAGATAATCAGTCAGCGGAAGGCGCTTGATCAAATCCTTCTTCTTCAGCACGCTGAATGCATCTGCCAACGCAATAAACGCGCCGGTAATCGACGCAGTTCTCGTTCCTCCATCGGCTTGAATCACATCGCAGTCGATCCAGATACTTCGTTCGCCCATTTGCGTCATGTCGGTCACCGACCGCAACGCTCGCCCCACTAACCGCTGGATCTCAAGCGTTCTTCCGCCCTGCTTCCCCTTCACCGCTTCCCGGGAAGTCCGCTCATGGGTCGCACGGGGAAGCATGGAGTATTCAGCCGTCACCCATCCGCTGCCCTTTCCTTTGAGAAACGGGGGTACTTTCTCTTCGATCGACGCCGTGCAAATGACCTTGGTATCCCCCATTTCAATGAGGACGGAGCCTTCGGCATGCTTGGTGAAATTCCTCGTCACTTTGACCGGCCGATGCTGGTCCTTCCGTCTCCCATCAAATCGTACTAATCCGGCTACCGCGCTCATCGCATACTCCCCTTCTCGTCTTCAAAAGTAAGAGCGGGATTATAGTGGAGCCCCGTCCAAAGCGCAAACTAGCACGCATCGACTGTTCATGATCAATCTCTACTCCGCGCGGCTCTTTATGTACGAAATACGCCTATGCAGCAGACACATTCTGTACAGATAGCCGTTTAGTCGACCGCCTGCCCCCTCGTCACACAATGAAAGGGTGATTCCGTCTAAAAGACACGAACGACTTGCTGGTAAAGACATTTCATGCGACGCTCAGTCCCATGAATCATAGTCTGCAGAGAGTTGAAACCCTCGGCACGCCGACGCCGTTGATTGGCATAAAAGGTGCAGAATTTCGGGCAGTCCACGAAACTCTCAAGAGTCCATAAAATAAGCCGATAATGATTCTATACAAGACCAGTCTCTCAACCTAGATCTCACAATTACTCCATGCCTACTTTGCCTGATCGGGATACACAACGAGCCCTCCTTGAAAACCGGAATATTCTGGTCGTAGACGATGAAGAACCGATTCGCCGTCTGCTTGGCTACATGCTCCAAACTCACGGCTATACCGTCACACTTGCCGCAGACGCGCGTGAGGCTCGGCAGCGGATGGATGAACAACCCTTCGCCTTGATGCTGTGCGATGTGAACATGCCCGGGGAATCCGGCATGGATCTCGTTCGGAATCTACTCGCGGATCGTCCACATATTGCCGCCATCATGGTCACCGGCCTCGATAGTTCCGTGCTGGCAAACGCGGCTCTCGACATGGGAGCCTTCGGGTATATCGTCAAGCCCTTCGAATCGAATGAAGTCCTCATCGATGTCGCCAATGCCTTGCGCCGCCGCCGATTGGAAATGGAAAACCGCCTCCATCTGGATAACCTTGAAGATATCGTCAGGACCAGAACGATGGCCCTGCAGCAGGCCCTTGAGTGGTTAGAGCGTAGCGAGAAAGAACTCCGGCTCTCCCGGGAGGAAACCATTGAACGATTGGCCATTGCCGCAGAATTTCGCGACAGTTCCACCGCCCAGCACATTCAGCGGATGAGTCACTATTGCGAATTGCTAGCCCGTAAATTGGGCCTGTCACCAGAACGGTGTGATCTGATCAAGACGGCCAGCCCGATGCATGACATCGGGAAAATCGGCACTCCCGATCATGTGCTCCTTAAACCGGGGAAATTCACCGCTGCCGAATTCGACGTCATCTCGCAGCATGCGGAAATCGGATACAAGATTCTCTCGGGATCGGATTCAGAACTGCTCAAAGTGGCTGCCCTCATCGCCTGGACTCATCACGAGCGCTATGACGGCACCGGTTACCCGCGTAAATTGAAGGGCGAAGACATTCCCATCGAGGGCCGGATTGCTTCCATCGCCGACAACTTCGACGCCCTGACGACGGCCCGGGTGTATAAACCGGCCTTTGACTTCGAGGACGCCCGTGACCTGATGGTTAAAGAACGCGGCACACACTTCGATCCCGACTTGCTCGACCTGTTCCTGTCTAGCCCCGAAGATCTTCGCCGTATCCACGAGCAATACGCCGACCACTCCCGGCAAGACTCCACTGCCGCCTAGCGCGTTCTTCGCAATTCGTTGACCGGGCTTCCACTCACCGATATACTTTTTTCATTCCACCCGATACCACCGACGCTGCGTTTGCCGCGCGGCCTCGGACAGACTACGATCATGAAAGGGTTGCCATCCATGGCCAAGAAAACGACTGCGGTCCGCACACGCACTGCGAGCCGGAATTGGATCGCCTATCTTTGTGAGGCTCTGGTCACCTCCGGTGTGATGCCAACCTGGGAAGCCGCCACCTACCTGACCGAAAATCTGTTTGGCGAAAAACCAAATCCACGGCTTTTGGGTCCCTCCAACGCCCATGAAGTCACTGCACAGTTTCTTCATCGACTCTACGGACCCATTGCCGAAGCGGCTATGCGAGACAGCCACCTTCCTGCATCAGAGACAGTCCATGTGTTCACCGACATTAGCCTGACCGGAAACTCTGCCGTTCTGGTTGTCCATCTCTCTAAGGCCGACCAGACACAGCACCTGTTGCTTCTTGATCCCGCTAAAGCCTGGGACCTCGTGTTTGCCGAAGCGGAGTCTTTCAACACCTGGGCTGAAGCCCGTTACCGGTCAATTATCCAAGCCCTCCCAATGGCCCGCCTGAATGCACCAGCCGATGTGCTTGAGACAGCCGTCTAGTCTCCGGCCCAGCCTCACCGCTCAAGCATTGCACACACTCCAACAGGGCTTTAGGATTTTGGAACCAGCAACCGCTAGGCAGACTCATAATTGAGATTCGGCGAGAGCCAACGCTCGACCGTGCGCAAATCCATCCCTTTTCGGCAGGCGTAATCTTCGACTTGATCCCTCCCGATCTTTCCCACTGCGAAGTATTTCGCCTCAGGATGAGCAAAGTAGAATCCGCTGACCGCCGCAGCCGGCAACATGGCAAAGCTCTCGGTCAGCGTGATGGAAGCCTTCTGCTCAACCTGAAGCAAGTCGAACAACAGCCGCTTCTCCGTATGGTCAGGGCAGGCTGGATAGCCTGGTGCCGGTCGGATGCCGCGATATTTTTCTCGAATCAGCTCTTCGGTCGACAACGTCTCCTGCTTACCATAGCCCCATTCTTCGCGGACGCGCTTATGGAGACACTCCGCAAAGGCCTCCGCCAGTCGATCGGCCAAGGCCTTCGCCATAATCGAGTTGTAGTCGTCATGATCCTTGTCGAAACGACGACACAACTCATCCAAGCCGATCCCCGCTGTGACCGCAAAGGCCCCGATGTGATCCGTCCGGCCTGAGTCGTGAGGGGCCACATAATCGGCCAACGCAAGATTCGGTTGGCCTTGAGGCTTTTCTGATTGCTGCCTGAGCGTATGAATAGTTGTAACCCGCTGCCTCTGCCCAGCATCATAATAGAGTTCGATGTCATCACCGATACTTGCTGCAGCAAACAATCCGTAGACTCCCTTCGCGGTCAGCAGTTTCTTCTGAATGATCTCGTCCAGCAATCGACGTGCGTCATCATAGAGTTCTTTCGCCTTCGGACCGACCGTGGCGTCGTCGAAGATCCCGGGATAACGGCCCTTCAACTCCCAGGTATGAAAGAACGGCGACCAATCAATAAACGGCACCAATTCGCTCAACGGTTGTTCGCTGATAGTCCGCACACCCAGGAAGGACGGCGCAGGAATATCGAGCGTTGCCCAATCAGTGACGAAGCGATTGGCGCGTGCTTTGGCGATCGGCAATACCGGCTTGGTCCCGCGGTCTTGATGCGCCTGCCTCATCCGCTCGTAATCGTCTCGCACTTGTTGCACAAACCCCGGTTTTTGAGACGGACTGATCAAGCTGCCCACGACACCGACCGCCCGCGACGCATCCAGCACATGGACCACCGACGGCGCATAGGACGGGGCGATCTTCACCGCCGTGTGGGCCTTACTGGTCGTCGCCCCGCCGATGAGCAGAGGGACGGTAAAACCTTCGCGGGTCATTTCCTTGGCGACGTGCACCATTTCATCCAGCGACGGCGTAATGAGACCGCTCAATCCGACCACATCGACTTTGAGCTCTTTTGCCGCCGCCAGGATTTTTTCGCAGGGGACCATCACGCCGAGATCGATGACCTCGTAATTATTGCAACCCAGCACCACGCCGACGATGTTCTTGCCGATGTCGTGCACGTCGCCCTTCACGGTGGCGAGCAGAACTTTCCCTTGCGCCTGATAGCCGCCCACCCGCTTTTTCTCTTCTTCCATGAAGGGCATGAGATAGGCGACAGACTTTTTCATGACTCGGGCGCTCTTCACGACTTGCGGCAGGAACATCTTGCCGGAGCCGAAAAGGTCACCGACGATATTCATGCCGGCCATCAACGGGCCCTCGATGACGGACAACGGCTTCGGATATTTCTGGCGCGCTTCTTCCGTATCCTGATCAATATAGTCCGTAATGCCTTTGACCAGGGCATGCGAGAGGCGCTCCTCGACCGTTCCCTTGCGCCACTCGTCATCTTTGACAACAGCTTTCCCCTTCTGCTTCACGGTCTCGGCGAAATTCACCAGCCGCTCGGTGGCGTCAGGACGCCGGTTCAACAGCACGTCTTCAACCAATTCGAGCAGGTCCTTGGGAATTTCTTCATATACCGCCAACTGACCGGCATTGACGATGCCCATATCGAGCCCGGCCTTGATGGCATGATAGAGAAACGCCGCATGCATGGCTTCACGGACCACGTTGTTCCCGCGGAACGAGAAGGAGATGTTGCTGATGCCGCCGCTGACTTTCGCACCAGGCAGATTCTTCTTAATCCACCGGGTGGCCTCGATGAAATCGACCGCATAGTTGTTGTGGTCTTCGATGCCTGTGGCTACGGTCAGAATATTGGGATCGAAAATAATATCGGTCGCAGGCAAACCCACCCGCTCCGTCAAAATCTTGTAGGAGCGCGCACAGATTTCCTTCTTTCGCTCCAACGTATCGGCCTGTCCCCGCTCATCGAAAGCCATGACGACCACGGCCGCTCCATACCGATGGACCAGCGTCGCCTGCTGGACAAACTTCTCCTCGCCCTCTTTGAGACTGATGCTGTTGACAATGGCCTTCCCCTGAATATTCTTCAGACCAGTCTCCAGCACCTCCCACTTGGAACTGTCGACCATGATCGGCACTTTACAAATATCCGGCTCCGAGGCGATGAGGCGGAGAAACTTTTCCATCGCCGCCTTGGAATCCAACATCCCTTCATCCATGTTGATGTCGATGATCTGAGCACCGCCTTCGACTTGTTGACGCGCCACAGAAAGGGCGGCTTCGTAGTCACCGGCGAGAATCAGCTTCGAAAAAGCCGGCGAGCCGGTCACGTTGGTCCGCTCACCGATATTGACGAAGTTCGAATCAGGACGAAGGGTGACCGCTTCAAGCCCGCTCAAACGCGTATAAGGGACGACTGTGGGAACCGGCCGTGGCTTCAGACCTCGCACCGCTTCAGCAATCTTCCTGATATGGTCCGGGGTCGTTCCGCAACAGCCGCCCACGATATTGAGCCAGCCGTTCTGTGCCCACTCGCGCAATTGCGGAGCCAGCGTCTCCGGTGTTTCCGGAAATCCCGTGGGCAGGAGCGGATTGGGCAATCCGGCATTGGGATGCGAACTGATATAAATCGGTGCGATCTGCGACAACTCTTCAATCAGCGGCCGCATTTCTTTCGGTCCCAGGGCACAGTTCATTCCGACGCTCAGGAGCGGCACATGCGAGATCGAATTCCAGAACGCTTCAACCGTTTGACCCGTCACACCCCGATTGCTGCCGGCTTGAATGAATGTCACCGAGGCCATGACAGGCACCGGGCGTCCGCCCTGGTCGAAGACCTGTTGGATGGCAAAGAATGCGGCCTTAGCATTGAGCGTGTCGAAAATCGTTTCTACGAGCAGAAGATCGGCCCCGCCATCGAGCAGGCCCCAAACCTGGTCGCTGTAGGCCGCCACGAGCTCTTCGTAGGTCGTTCCGCGAGCCGCCGAGTTATTGACGTCCGTCGAGATCGATGATGTTTTTGTCGTCGGCCCAATGGCGCCGGCCACGAAGCATTGCCGACCAGGCTGAGCCGCCTGCACCTTGAGGACCGCCCGCTTGGCGCATTCGGCCCCGGCCTTCGATAGTTCGTAGCCCAACGTCTCCATGTGATAATCCGCCAGGGAGATCGCCTGAGAGTTGAACGTATTCGTTTCAACGATATCGGCTCCGGCTTCGAGATACTGCCGGTGGATGTCCTCAATGATGGCCGGCTGCGTAATATTCAAGAGATCATTGTGACCCTTGAGGTCCTGCTTCCAGTCCTTGAAGCGCTCGCCGCGAAAGGCCACCTCATCCAGCTTCCGCTGTTGAATCATGGTCCCCATCGCTCCATCGAGGATCAGGATTCGGCTCTGGATCAGTTGCTCTATTGAAGTCTGTGAGGAAATGCCCACTGGTAAATATCTCCCATGACAGATTTTATAAGAATGCCATGATACTGAAAGGGTACCGGACCAGCAAGCCAGGCCTCTTTCTTGACAGACCTTCAGCCCTGTGGATACGATGCCCACAGCATACGGAGGATGCCATTGCCGACTCGACGATCTAGGTACCGCCTCACGTGGTTGCTCCTACTCGGCTCCCTGCTGTGCATCCCCGACAACCTCAGGGCCGCACCCTACTTTGAAGACGGCTTCCTGGGCCTCACCCAACGTGAGCTCCATGAACGTCTCGGAATGCCCCAGGCCGTACGCGACAGGAAGTCAGCCCTTCGGGTCTTCACCTACTACCCCATCACCGACTGGCAAAAGTACTTCAGCAAACTGGTGTCGCCTGAAAATGGCGAAGACGTCTATACCTTCACCAGAAGCGGCATCGATGTCCGGTACTCCTTCGCCTACGCCGTCGACCCCAACGATTCGAGCGAGACCCGCCCCCTGTATGTGCGGCTTGTGGATATTGAATTCACCCCGCCGGTTCCTATTGCCCAGGTCCCCTCGCTGGTTCCCGAGTTCAGCCCTTCCAGAGAGTCCCAAGCACCGGCATTTCGTTCGAATATCTGGATACTGCTTTTTAAGGGGCCCCCGTCAGACGCCGCGAGATTCTTGATTAAGGAGAAAGGGAAAGAGCAACTGGACTGGACGCTGACGTATCAGCTGTTTTCGCTGCAAGGGTTGCCTGATCGCTTGACGACGAAAGCAACGATCGACCGGATGGAAATCAGCACGCAAAGCCTGCAGTTGGTCAAACAGCGCCAGCGTCACACCCACGAGGCCATCGTGAATCCTTATTCGCCGGAATTTGCGGAACGGGTGATCCCCTCACCCGCTACGCAACCCAAGAAGATTCCGGTGCCCCACTATGCTGAATAGGCCGCCTCATTATGAGAGGCGGCAAAGCGGTCCCGCCTAAGGCCCGACCTGCTTAAGGCGATCTTGTTGAGCTTGTCCCACTGCCGTCGCTCGGCCCTTCATACTGGTCATCGGACCATCATCACTCACATAGAGCAGAATCGGCGTAGCCACACCAAGCGTCACAAGCAGGCATAGGGCCAGCAGACGCACCAATTGGCTCTTACTAAGATACATCAGCAGCAACAGCACAATCGCTGCCGCACCGGCATAGTTCACAATCTGCGATTGCGACGTGTTCATATCTGATAATGAGGCCGTTGATGGCACCGACGCTGCTTTCGTGGAAGCAGAGGGACGTGTGATCCCTAAACCCTGAAATAGTTCCGTCACTTTCTGCTTCACTGTCGCAATCGGCGGCAACACGATGGCCTTCACGGAATCAAATGCTGACGGAGGCCGTTCCTGGGGTGCAGCCTGCTCATGCGTCTTCACCTTCGCCCGGTACTTCTCCGGAATGTTTTCCATCGAATCACTAAACCGGGGATTGCCCTGCTCATCGATATAGGAATAAATCGTCGTCGCATGGACCTGGAAGGGATACGGATCAATGCCCAGGAGCAACGATCCGGCCAGCATGATCCATCCCAACCTCGGTTGAATTGATCTGAGCCAACACGCGATTCGTTTCATCATCCACCTCATCCGTATTCACGTGGCCTCACCAAGACCGTCATGATCTTGGCCCCGGTCTGCCCTGGCTAAATTGTCCTGAGATCCTGCCCTGTTAGCTTGACTCACCCCACCCCCCTTAGTTAGCATGCGCCAGCTCATTCAGGAAGCAATTACGACTATGGAACAGACTCCTTCCGCCCCCGAACAAGTCCCGGTCCATCAGGACGAGCAATCGTTTATTCGACGCCCCCTCGTCCGCAAAATCATCTATGCAGGGCTGGCGCTCTCTTTCCTGATGATGGTCGTGGTCCCTCTGGCCGTTCAGCTGAGAGATCCTGATTTTCAGAAACATATTGAGCAGCGCCGGGTGATGGCCGGCATGTCGAAAGACCAGGTCCTCAAAGCCTGGGGAGGACCACAGACGATCAATACGTCTTTCACGAAAGACGGACTACGTCGTGAAGAGTGGATTTTCGAGGATTGGATCAGTACGTCCGAGGTAAAACACCGCTATCTCTATTTCGAAGAAGGTCTGCTGATCGGCGGGTGGTATGAAGGATCCGGGGAACGTAAGCCAACCGACTTACCGGCCGACTCTCCCCATCCAAAGATTCCACGATGACCGAAGCGTGAGAGCCAGCAGCCGACGTGCGATCCCGCTATGAAGATGGTGCGATTTCTCGAATCGGCAGACGCAAGCGGCTGATCAGCGTGGTTGCCCGCTCCCATTCGGATTCGTCCACCATCACCTGACAACACAAATCTAAGACGCCGGGATACAGACTGCTCACGTGTTCATCCTGAAATACGCAGTCAATGCCGTTGGCCTCGCACAGACTCTTGATGATCCCGAGCTCCCCGATATCCTGTGCCGTGGTCAGATACCGCATTCGCATATAACACCTACCGTTCCTTGCTGGAAGATCGGGGAAACAAGTCGCCGAGCCGCTGCAGTTTTCTCACAGCTTTTTGCACTCGGACATCAGCTAGGGTGTTTCTCTGATTTGCACGCGACGTTCCCGGCCACCGCCGGAAACCGTCAGCACTCGTTTCCATTCACGGATCTGATAGACCGCCCAGGCATTCGGCTGGCCCTTGTAGAATGCTGTGGCATCTTCACCCGTGGCGTTGAGAAAGATAGGTTCCGTAAACCCTTCTTCGAGCACATAATCCAAGAGACATTCAGTTGAAAAACCCGGCCCCTGCAGGGCAACATCGGCCAAGAGCGTCAGGATCTCGTCGGGGTTTTGAATAGTAATAGGGTTCATCGTCGTCCTCTCAGAGTGTGGAGATTCTAACGAGGCGGCCTTCAAGAAGGCAAGGATGCGCACTCCCCCCTCTTCTGTACGGGTGATTTTTCGTCGCAATCGGTCTACTGTACCGATGCACAGGCCCTCAGGAACTTCTAGAATTGTTGAAACCTTTACTCGATCAGAAATCGCTCGACGGATGGGATTCTGCGCAGGTTTCTGCACAGGGGCTAACGGTCTTTCAAAAGTTGAGATTATTCGATCCTCCTCCGATATTAGAGTACGATAACAGTCGAGCTCAGTGCAGTCGGAACGAACCGAGAGCATCCAGGCCTTATATACTCGGCGACACATCTCCCCACTAAGACGCTGACGAAGGGCAACTAGCCATATATGTGCGGTTTCGCCGGAATGGTCGGATTTAACGGTGTGCCTGCTGATAAGCGGGCAATTGACCGGATGACCTCTGCGCTCCTTCATCGAGGGCCGGACGAAGGCGGATTCTACTCGGCCGGGTCTGTGAGTCTCGGCTTCAGAAGACTGGCAATCCTCGACCTCACACCCACAGCCCATCAACCCATGATCAGCGAGAACGGTCAGCTCGTCCTGGTCTTTAACGGGGCCATTTATAACTACATCGAGCTGCGCCGGGAACTGCAGTCCCTTGGACACAGCTTTCGATCAACCGGAGACACGGAAGTTCTCCTCCACGCCTACCAGCAATGGGGACCTGATTGCCTGCGGAGGCTCAATGGAATGTGGGCCTTCCTCATCTACGATCGACAGAATGGCCGACTGTTCGGCTCTCGCGATCGCTTTGGAATAAAGCCACTTTTCTATTACCGTACCGACCGTTATGCGCTATTTGCCTCGGAGATCAAAGCGCTTCGGGCATCGGGGTTGTATCAGGGCGGGGTCAATTGGGAAGTCGCCTCGAAGTTCCTTCTGCAAGGAACGCTCACCGACAATGAGGAGCGCTTCTTCACAGATATCCACCAACTTCCTCCCGGCACCGCGTTTGAGTTGGACACCGACGGACACTGGAAAGAGTGGCGCTATTGGTCACTGAGTGCGATCCCCTCGGTGACCTGTGCTGATCCTGTGCAGGCCTTCGGCGAGCTCTTCGAGGATTCAGTCCGGCTGCGCATGCGGAGTGATCAGCCGGTCGGTGTGACGCTGTCCGGCGGGTTAGACTCCACTTCCATTATATGCTTGCTGGCGATGCTCAGAGGGGACTCGGAACGCGAACGGGCGACTGCTCTTCACGCGTTTTCTTTTATCGCCAAGGAATTCGACGAATCTGCCTATATCAACGATACCGTGGCACAAACACAGGCCACCCTCCACCAATTTCAAGAAGGACCTCGTGAACTGTGGGACAAGATGGCCACGGTCATCCGGTTTCAAGATGAACCGGTTCATTCGCTGAACGCAATCGTTGGATTCGACCTTCTAAGGCTGGCGGCAACTCATGGGATACGCGTGGTGCTGTGTGGCCAAGGCGCGGACGAAGTCATCGGAGGATACTCAAGTTATTTTCCTGACTACTGGGAGATGCTGATTCGTCAAGGCCGCCCCGGGGATGCGTGGAACGAGATTCAACAGTACACATCGGCGCATGGAGGATCCGCATGGAAGCGGTTTGCCTCCTCGATCCAGAAAGTTGGCATCACCGCATGTCACCACATTCCTGCGTACCATTCCTATTCTGTGCAGAAGCACCAACAGAAAGAGCGGGTCAACGCGTGGTATAGCCCTGAACTCAGCCGATACTTTCAAAAAGACGTGCCGGAGTACCTGGACTTGTCGCTCGACGCGATACAGAAGTACTCCGTGGAACGCAACCCGCTCCCCCTGTATTTGAGAATTGAGGACCGTAACTCCATGGCCCATTCCGTGGAAACGCGACTTCCATTCCTTGACTATCGCTTGGTTTCCCTGGTCTTCAGTATGGCGGCGAACTGGAAACTCCGTGGCCCGTGGAACAAGTTTGTCCTCCGAGAAGCCATGCGTCACCGCATTCCTGAGTCCGTGCGAACCCGCGTTGATAAAATGGGATTCCCGGTCCCAACCAGCAAATGGTTTGCATATGATCTATATGAACCCATGCAGGACCTTCTGGCGACCCGGGCAGTTCGTGAGCGAGGCATCTACAACGTGAATGCAATTGTGGAGGATCTCCAACGACACCGATCTGGTCGTGCAGACGTTAGCCAGGGACTATTTAACGTGGCCCAGTTCGAAATTCTGGCCACGCTCACGAATGACGCCCCCCTGCACATCCCGTTGAATCGTGAATCTCCCTTGCCTGCACCGGACCATCCGGTGCTCCGCTAGCGCATGGCCGCCCAGAAACACAACCAACCGCTCTGCCGACAGAGCGAACCTCCGCGCATCGCATGATCCGCTCTTGTCCCATACGATTGGCAGTATGGATATGTACGATATCCATGCCGCTCTTGTCCCACGCCTCGGTCACTTTCTATGTCTCGCCGACCGGCGACGATGGGAATCCTGGAACCGAGACAGCCCCGTTTAGATCCATAACGCGCGCACAAACTGCCGTACGCCCCCTCACCGCCACGATGACAAGTGATATCACGGTCGTCCTGAGAGGCGGCCTATACCAGCTCACTGATACGATGCGATTTGATCATCGCGACTCAGGCATGAACGGTTTTCAGGTCGTCTACCAATCCTTCTCAGGAGAGCATGTTGCACTTACCGGTGGACACCGAATTACCGGCTGGACCACGGCGCAGAATGGGCTCTTTCGCGCCAACGTCGGGCCAAATCGATTTCGGCAGCTCTATGTAAACGGCGTGCGCGCCACGCGGGCCCGTACACCGAACGCGCCGGACTTTTTCCGATTGCTTCGATGGGACGAAGGCACCCAGCGAATTGTCATTGCTCCAAACTCAATCACTTCATGGTCCAACCTCCCCTCAGTTGAGATGGTCGTCATGAAGCAATGGACACAGAATAATCTTCGTGTGGAATCCTTCCTGGAACGGGAAGAGGGGCTCTTCGTCCAACCACGCGAACCCGACCGGACCAAGGCTTTCCTTGGACACCTCTTTCTCCGCCTCGAGGCACAAAGTTATTTCTTCGAGAACGCTCTTGATTTCCTCGACTCTCCCGGCGAATGGTATCTGCACCCCCCCACAGAAGACGTTTTTTACTTGCCACGCGGGACTGAGGACCTGTCCGAAGCAACAGTCATTGCGCCGCATCTCGAACAGCTCCTCGATGTACGCGGGACGGCGGGAAAGCCAGTCCATCACCTGTCCTTCATAGGACTCACGTTTGAATACGCGGGTTGGATGGAACCGACTGAGGAAGGCTTTGTCGTGAGCCAGGCCGATGCGATTTATCACGGAACAACGCCCTCGGCCGGACGGGTCGCAGCTGCAGTCGCTTTTGCGCATGCCCATCATATTCAGTTTGAGCGGAACACCCTTCAGCATCTTGGCGGGACAGGCTTAGTCCTTCATACTGGAATCACCGATGCTCAGGTCATCGGCAATCGGTTCAGAGATCTGTCAGGAAGCGGGATCGTCATCGACAGCCTCCTGCAAACACGCCCGATCGATCCGCGACTTGTCTGCCAAAACATTCTCATCGCAAATAACCTGATTGCAGACATCGGGCTCGATTACCGCTCCAGCGTTGGAATCTTTGCGGGCTTCGTCTCCAATACCAACATCGAACACAACGACATTCATGATGCACCCTATACCGGAATCAGTGTCGGGTGGGGATGGACGGATAAGGATACCTTGCTCGGCCCCAACCGCATCATCGGAAACCGCATCTTCCGGGTCATGACAACCATGGCTGACGGCGCGGGAATCTATACCTTGTCAAAGCAGTCAGGAACCACCATTCAAGATAATTACATATACGATCTCCTTCGCTCACCCTGGGCTGGAAATGCCCCAATTTCGGCGATCTACCTCGATGAAGGAAGCGCCGGGATTACTGTTGCAAACAATGCTCTCGAACGTGTGCCACTGGGCATCTTTCTCCATCGAGCCTCTGAGAACACAATCGTGAATACAGCAGGAACCTATGAAGAGCGTAATGGATCGAGGAACAATACCTTTCATCTCGAACCAGGTCATTCGCTCGATGCCGTCAGATTGCGCGCCGGCCTTGAGCTTTCATTCAGAGATCTGCATGCTCACGATGAGGTGCAACTTCCTTGAAGATAGGTCAGAGCCCGAGCTAAGCAAGATAGTGGCTTCGGATGAAATTAACGCGTGATTGGAGACATTCGTTCCCGATGATCGCTGCGTCTTTTCACACTACCCCCTTCTCCCTTCAGCGCTCCACTCGAAAGCTAAGGTTTCGCACAACGGCGAAGTCCCGTATCGGCGTACCCGACCTCCATGACGGCGCATAGACTCGAGAACGAATCGCACAAGCATTTGCACTTTCCGGCCCTCCTCTTTACACTCCAGCGTGAGCGAGGGCGCTTCCGTGCTTTGCACGTGACGCGCTCAGCGGCCCGACAGCACTGGCAGCCGTTCCAGTCGCGGATCTGATAGACGCGCCCAGGCATTCGGTTGGCTTTTCTAGAACGCCGTGGCGTCGTCGCCACTGGCATTGAGGGAAACGGGTCCGGTAACCGCTTTTCGACGGCACAGACTGAGTAAACTCCGTTGAAATGCCGGTACTCCGCAACGTGATATCGGCCGGAGGGTCAGGATCTTTTCAGGGTTTTGAACAGCAATTGGATTCACGCCGCTCTCACAAGATCTGACGGTTCTCGCGAGGCGGCCTTCACGAAGGCAAGGTACGATGGCATCACGACTGACACAAGCCCGCTTTCTCGACGCATTGCTCAAAGTCATGGACGGCAAACACCATTGGGCATGGGATCATTTCGCCACCGGACGATTGACCAAAGATCAGCTCAAGATTCACTTCCAACAGGAATACTTCGTGTACGTCCGCGACTTCCCCGTCTTCCTCGCCAGGATTCATGGACACAACCCACCGCCGTCCGTTCGTCGCATGCTGGCGGAAAACATCTATGAAGAAGATACCGGAGGACTCTCACTCGGCAAATCTCATCCGGAACTCTTCCTCACGATGATGGAAGGATTAGGGTTCGCCGCGAAAGATTTCGAACAGATCCGCCCTTTGCCCGCAAGCCGGGCTTATCGCGCATGGCTGGATCGGGTCTCCAAACAACCGACCTGGGTCCTGGGTGCCGCAGCCCTCACCATTTTTGTGGAAGGCAGCGTCAAAGATCGGACAGAACTGCGTGAGCCCTCCAAGCCTAAGACGGCGGAGGAGATCGAGACGACCATCAAGAACCATCCCCTCGTCCGTTATCACGGCAACTCCCCGGACTGCATGGATCTCATTCGGGCTCATCAGCTCGTTGAAGCCGGTCATCGCCACGATGCGTACGACATGGTCACTCAAAACGCTCCATCCGCAACGACGCAACAAGCGATTCTCAGCGCGGTGAAACGGAGCCTCCGACTGTGGCTGACCTATCGGGATGCAGTCGCCAAGGCTTGCGGTCTCAAGAAGCCGTAATGCCGTTGCGGATGAGAGGAGTTCTCCACACGCTCCTGATTGTCAGCGCGATACTTCCCGCCTTTGGAGCCGAGCCTGCCGTTGATATGGTGATAATCCCGCCCGGGGAATATCGTATGGGCACCGCGGAAGGCAGTGACGGCCTGGCCGACGAACACCCCGAGCGGCTGGTCTTCCTCCACGCCTTCTTCCTTGATCGATTCGAAGTGACGAATCAGGACTATGCCGCCTTTGTCCAATCGACCGGTCATCGCCCGCCGGCAAACCATAATCCAGCCTCGACGATCTGGGACGACGCCGTGTATCCACAAGCCATCGCCAAACACCCAGTGGTGAATGTGAGCTGGGAAGATGCCGTGGCCTATTGCCGGTGGTCCGGTAAGCGCCTGCCCACCGAAGCCGAATGGGAAAAGGCCGCGCGAGGGACCGACGGACGCCGCTATCCCTGGGGAAACGACTGGAGTTGGACGAAAGCCAACAGCGCCAGCTATTGGGCCGGCCGGACCATTGAGTTTCAGAGCGGCGCAGATTGGGAGGCGTTCTGGATCAAGGGCGACGGGGCACGGCTGGCCAAAGAGAACGGCATCAAGGGAGAAATCCTGACCCTTCCCGTGGGAAGCTTCCCTGACGGAGCCAGCCCGTACGGCATCCAGGACCTCGCTGGCAACGCTGCCGAATGGGTGCAGGATTGGTACGATCCGAACTATTACCGGTCGGCTCCATTGACTGATCCAGGTGGGCCTGAGCGGGGCGCCATTAAGTCCATGCGGGGGGGATCCTGGCTGAAACCAGCGATCAGCCTACGGACTAGCGATCGAGACTGGGGAATCATGGACAGCCGCCCGAGTGGAACCGGGTTTCGATGTGCCAAAGACGCCTATTGAGCTCGCGCACGGAAGAACAGACTGACTCTAGCTGCCTTCGACGCGAACACTCCGGCCCGGGAAGGCTGCTGAAACAATCACTTGGTTCTGCTCATTGATGTATGCGGCCATGAATTCTTTCTTTGAAGCAGCGTGAGATGAACCACCGCCAGTGCGAGCCACACCGCGGCACAGCTCAATCCGGTCGACCGGACCACCACATAGACCGCCACCACCGTCCCACGATGCCAAGCAATTCAAAGACGCGCATGGTTCCTCCTCTCCACGCCATTCGGCTCAAAGCTAATTCACCGCGGTAGAGAGACTGTAGCCTGGAGTGTGGATTTGGGTTAGAGGGCTGAAAGGTTCGTTCGAAAGGAGGGAGCTGAACACTGACATTCCGGCAGGCGGGATCGGAAAACATGAAATACGAGCAGCGAAATGTGTACCGCCCTAGCGGAAAAATAAGTAGTGCACCTCCTCAACATGGACAAAAGGCATGATGAGGCCGAGCCCTTCCCGGTCATGCGAGAAGTCATAGACAATCGACTCCTCCGGAACAAGCCGACCGATGATGATGACGGCAAGCTCCACCGTCTTTCCAGCGGCAAGCTCCCGCTGCAATCGATCCAACAAGTCTGCCGGAGGAATCGCCTTGAGCCCCCCCGGCAAATCATCCGGCTTGAAACGAACCTGGCCCCATCGCGTCGTCGTAAACACCGGCCCTACCGCCACCGAGAAGCCCCGCACCTCCGGATCGAATCGAGATAATTCTCCCGACCACCGAAAGGCAATTCGCTCGGCCAACGCGGGATTTCCGGCACGGCTCGCATCACGTTCACGATTGAGGGCGAACAGCCGGTCATCATGTCCCGGGTCATGATGACCATGCCCGTAAATTGCAGGCCAATCGGGAGGCCGTCCATCCAGGATAATCAGAAACTTTTCGATGGAGGGCGCATCATCCAGAAACCGGATGTCTGGCGGAATGATGGCAGCAAACTGAGACGGGCTCAAGAATTGGAAAGGCCCAATCCCCAACCCTTCTTCCGCTCCTCTTGCAGGAGCAGAGAACAATAAGAGCAAGACAACGAGAACGGCACGCATGGGTATCGCCAACCCTGCTACCCGGCAGGAGCTTGAGCCAAGGCTTGGGAAAACGTCTTTTCGAGTCCGCACACAGCAGGCTGATCAGCATGCAGGACACCGACCTCGAGCAATAGGGCCACCCGCGGGGAAGGATCGATTCGCCGGAGTGCCGCTTGGGTCAACCCCTGCGTCTTGATCACCTTCTCGTAGGTCCCCAGCCAGGCCTCGATGACGGCACGCAATCCTGCATCCTCAGGCTTCACCTTGCCCATCTTCACTTGCTGAAGGAGCTTAATAATCGGATCTGATTGCCCGATGATCCCGATCGCACGTTGCAGCAGTTCCTCTGATTCCATGAGAGCCGCCTAATTTGTCGAGCAGGAACCGGGCCCGCGCGGATCGCCGCAGCTCCCGCAGGACCCACCGGATCCGGCACCGGGAGAAGCCCATCCTCCGGTCGCACCGACCCCGAACGAGGAAATCTGCTTTTCCAGCCTCGTCGCCTGACATTTCGGACACGCGGCTTCATCCGATCGATGGATCAAGAGCTCGAACCGGTGTTTACATTCGCTACAGACATATTCGAAGATAGGCATGTATCACGCTCCTTGTTGGGGCCCATTATAAAATCACCCTGCTCAGATCGCAATGCGAGGCACTCATGTATCGTGAGGAACAATCATTCACCCTCCGATTCAGCCTGGAAGCCAGCTTTCCGGACGACTACGACGGGGACGAGGATCAGCGGGCCTGGATCGGCGAATGGGAAGCCCGTATCAAGCCGGACATCCTCAAGACGGTCTTTGAGTCGTTACGCCGCCACCCCGGGTGGGCTGCACACATTCGCAATCGGGGGAAATCCGCTCTGGACGAAATTGAAGTCGTTGTTGAGAAAGATTTCGGAAGGCTCCAGCCATTCAGGATCTAGCAATGCCTCAGGAAAGAGACATCGGACTCTATATCCATGTCCCGCTCTGCCGACAGCGCTGCCACTTCTGCGCCTTCTACCTGGAGATCGCCACACCCGCTCGCATCGAAACCTTTCTTTCAGCACTTGAACGTGAACTGACCCTCTATCACCAGCAGAATTTACTTGCTGGACGCGCACTTCAGAGCATCTACTTCGGAGGGGGCACGCCAACGGTTATTCCAGCTCTGCAACTGGCTGCACTCCTTGCCCTCATAAGAAAGACGTTTCCCGTCATCCCGGATGTCGAAGTGACCGTCGAAGCTCATCCCTCAACGGTCACACTCCAGGATTTGAGAATCCTCGGCGAAGCCGGCTTCAACCGGATCAGCCTGGGAGCCGAATCGATGGCTCCCCAAGACTTCATTCCAATTGGCCGCCCGGGCACGATATCCGACACTGAGCAGGCAGTCCAAGATGCCAGAACGGCGGGATTTTCAAACATTAATCTGGACCTCATGTATGGCCTACCTGGTCAAAGCCTCGCGTCATGGACGGCCACTCTCCAATCACTCCTCGCCCTCGACCCGACGCATATCTCTTGCTATGCCCTGACGATCGAAGACCACACCAAGCTGGCTCAGGATATCGCTAAGGGGCTGGTCCCTGCGCCGGACGACACCCTCCAGATCGAAATGGAGGCGGTAACAGAGCGCGTACTGACCGCAGCCGGGTTCGCCCGTTACGAAATCTCGAATTACGCCAGGCCCGGTTACGCCTGTCGTCATAATCTGCTGTATTGGACCAACGGCGACTACCTCGGCCTCGGCCCCAGCGCACAGTCCTACATCGCCGGAAGCCGATTCGGCAACATTGCGAATCTTGAGGCCTATACCAGCCAACTACAGGGCGATCGCCTTCCGGTCACGGATCGCCACATGCTGACCAACGATGAACAGCAACGCGATGCCCTCATCTTCGGCCTTCGATTATTGAAGGGAGTCCCGAACAACCTCGCCATTGAGGATGCAGAACAACGCGATATCCTCACACAACTCACTGAACGGGGCCTGATCGTCAACGAACACGACCGGATCAAACTCACCCCCCTGGGCCGCCGCTTTGCCGACAGCGTGGCCTCAGACCTGTTCTGAGCTCACCTGACCCGCGCGGTGCCCGGCTCTTTCATCGTCAGCCATGCCATTGACAACCGGCGCTTCGGAAAGAGACACTATTATCCAATCACACGCACACGAGGTGACCGATGCCCGTCAACATGGATCCAGCCAAGAAGCGCAAATCCGGCCAGGCGGAACCGACCGCAGTCTCCCAACCGGCGTCCGAACCCATAGAGACCGCCCCGCAAGCGTTCGGAGCGGAAACCCATGCCGATCGCGAAAAAGATCTGGCCGATGCCGAGTGGAAGAATTTGTGGGATGCCACTGAAGTGATCGATATGGATAAGGTATGACCGACGCCGCTCAAGCCGGAAGAAAATAGAAGGCGATCGCCAGCATCGCGTAGACACCGACCAGCATGGCGCCTTCCATCCAGTTCGACTCCCCGTCGATCGCGACGAAGCCCACGACAAACACCGAGATCGTCACCGCCGCCACTTCAAACGGGGTAAAGATCAGATCCAGCGGAGTCCCGAACAGGTAGCTCGCAAAAACCAGCACCGGCGCGACTAAGAGGGCAATTTGAAGACTCGACCCCACGGCGATTCCATAAGCCAAGTCCATTTTATTCTTCATCGCCATGAGCACCGCCGTTGAATGTTCCGCCGCATTGCCGACCAATGCCACCAGGATCACGCCGACGAAGACCTGCGTCAAACCCAGCTTGTGCGCCGTCGGTTCGATCGCGCCGACCAACAGTTCGCTCATGACCGCGATCAAGGTGGTGACGACGGTCAACACGGCCACGGACATGCGGAAGCTCCAGGGCTGTTCCCCGAGATCCTCCGCATCGTGCGATTCCCCTGCATACAAGTGGCGATGCGTCTTCAGCGAAAACAGCAGGCTCAGGCCATACATCACGAACAGCACGATGGCGATCTCCAGGCTCATCTCCCGTTCGACTGTCACGCCGCGATCCGCGGCGGTGAAATGGAAGAGCGCAGGAATAATCAGGCCGACCGCCGCCAACAGCAGCAGACTGGAACCCATGCCGGCCGCCGTTTGGTTGAACTTCTGCCGTTCGTATTTCAACCCGCCGGCGACCATGGAGGCCCCGAGAACGAGCAGGATGTTGCCGAGGATGGAGCCCGTCAGTGACGCTTTCACCACATCATGGAGACCTTCGCGGAGCGCGGCGAGGGCAATGATCAGCTCCGCGGCGTTACCCAGCGAGGCATTCAACAGGCTGCCGACCCCGGCGCCGACATGCGAGGTGAGATGCTCGGTCGCACGGCCCAACATGCCGGCGAGCGGAACAATCGCGAAGGCGGAAGCGGCAAAGACGAAGAGCGGATCGGCCTTTAACAGTTCAAGGACAAGCGCTGCAGGAATGAAGACCAAGAGCACATCGAGCCAGGACGTAAAGATCCGTTTCATGGCCGAAACCTAACATGAGTCTTAGTGATTGTCGATGAATCCCACACCAGCCGCAGACACGTTGTTCTACCCGTTCCACCTCTGCCATGAGGAGACCCTCCGGCGACTCCTGGCGCGTTTCCGCCGTGTCCACTTTCGCGATTACATGGCGCTCCAACTGAGCCCCTTCTCAGGAACCACCGCCTATGCCGATCGCATGGGCGGAACGTTTCCCGAGCTGGTGACCGCCGGCCGGCTTGTTCAAGGTCACAACGTCAGCGGACCGCTGAACGACGCCGGCCGCTTCCTCATTGACCGCGATCTGACCGATGTTCGGTGGCGCAGACTCTTTCATGAGGCCATCCGGGGAGACCGTCGCTTTCAACGGGGACTCTTCGATCCCACACATGCCATGACGGTTGGACGCGATGTCGTGCCGGGCCCCGCTGCACTGCTGCGGCTCATGCACGAGGAATTTCTCTACCAGTCCTTTACCGTAGAGGCCGTGCAACAACTCAGCCGACAACGGCTGACCGGGAACGAAGCCTTTCGCTTCGAATATGGCCTGGCATTAGTCAAGACAGCCGCGGCCCAGTACTATACGATTCATCTGGCAGGCATCCACCATCTGACTGTTTCGACAGACTCATCCGCACATTTTCAGCTGTTGAGCAGCACTCTCGATCGGGAAGACCAACGACTCCCCAATCACCTGGTCATCAGAGCCGGGTATTAACCTCCTGGCAAGACTCTGCTACACTTTTCGATCATGTCGAAGCCCTCCTCCCCACTTGCCACTCCTGACGTGATCGAAGAAACCGGCACAGGGACCGATGACGGTCTCGAAGCCCGTGTGATTGTCTATAATTGTGACTGCCACACCTACCAGCAGGTGATCGCGCTGCTCTGTAAGTATGTGCCCGGCATGACCTCGTCACGCGCCTTTGAGCTCGCCTATCAGATCGATCATGAGGGAGAGGCGATGGTCTTCGAGGGAGAGGCGCAGGAAGCCGAACAGGTGGCGTCAGGGCTGGCGAGCGGAGGTCTACGCGTGGTCGTCCAGTGACCGTATACCCAAAGAATGCCGAGACAAGTTACTTGGGCTTCCGCTTCGCCGGTTGCTTTGCAGCTTTCTTGTGAGCAGAAGCCGCAGGTTTCGCTGATTTAACCGGCTTTGCCGGCTTGGCCGGCTTCGCTGTTTTCGACGGTTTCACCGCCTGAACGGGTTTGGCCGGCGCACCGGGCTTCGTGGGAGGCTGCTTGCCCGATTTTGCAGACTGCCGTCCGGATCGCGATGATCCCGACTTTACCGGTATCGGCATCGCAGCGTAGACTTTGTTGATTTTGGTGAGCTGATCCGGGTTCATGACGCGGACTTGATAGAGCTCAAACAACTTCCCGATCGCCTTCTGGTCGCCCCTCTTTGCCGCATTCAACAACTTGCGGCGTTGGTTCATCTCTTCTTCTTCAGTATGGGAAGCAGCGCGTCGTTCCATTCTACTCCATCCTCTTCTAGCATCCCGTCGAACAGACACCGAGCCCGCCAAGCGGGTAAAAACTCGCGGAACTATATCAGAAATCACACGAATGTTGAAACTAAACTCTCATCGTCGCCAAATTCAGATCCCCTAGGTCCTGCCGGGGGTCTTTTCCGCATGCAAGGGCCCCTTCCCCATTGAGCCCGATCAAATCCGCTCGGTATAATCGAGACCTTACATTCACTGGAGACGTGACCATGTCCATGCATACAGCTCCGCAGTCCACCGTCGCTGATGACCCCAAAGCCCGGGAGATCATGCGACAGGCATTCGAGAAGACCGCCCGCTGGCCGAAAGATTTCAATGGCTTCACCGCCGACCTCACCGTCAACATCAACGGGAAGGTCACCAGCGGCCCCGTCATGGTGAAAGGCCCCCGCGAGGTGTCCGTTCAACTGAGCGATGCCGATGTCCAGAAATGGATCCAGGAACAGCTCGGCATGATCGCCGTCCATCGGGGTCCGCGGAGCTTTGAGGAATCAGACGGCAAGTATTCCCTGACCATGGAAGAAGACGGCCACCCGTTCGGCACCAAGCTCGACATCCACGGATCGAACTCCTTCTACCGGATCAAGGACAACCGCATCACCCAGATCAATCGTAAGATGGCCCATCCCGGCATGACGCCGTTTGCCTTCTCGATCAATGTTGAAGAAAGTGCCGTGACGCAGGATCAAAAGAACCTGACGACCAAATACACCGTCTACTACTACTCCCCGACCGACGGTAAACTGAACAACGTCGAAAGCTTTACCGATACCCATGTGCGCGTGGGAGCAGCCGACCTTCCCGCCACCCGCCGCATCATTGCATTTGAGAACGGCCAGGTCGTCGTGAAGAACCTGACCTTCACCAATCATAAGCTGCTCTAGATTCATCCTCCGCCCGTTCCCCGCTTGGGGAACGGGCGGGAAACGGGCGGTGCACGCATCCATGGATCTCAGGACCTCATTCCCACGAAGCATGCGGGTGACACTCGCGGACTACGTTCATCTCGCACGCATGATCGACAAATGCCGCGCGGTCCTCGCCGGCACCGAAGGCGAATACATCTATCCCTGTCCGATGGATTTTCGTTTATTGGAGTTTGCCGGCCTCACCCATGAGCAATTCACTGCTGCAGTGAAAGTACATCCCGACGATGAAAGCGTCGCAGCCTGGTTTCGGCAGACTGCCAAGCCGCATCCGACAGCCGAGTTGAAAGAATGGAACGAGAAGCTCTTGTTACGCGGCCCCAGTTCTCCCGAAAGCCTGGAGAAATTCAAGAAATACCGCGATGCTGTCGATCCTTCACGAACCGATCTGACCGCCTGGTCCGATCTGCAAGACCTGGAGGAAGGACGAGACGTGCCGCGACGAATGGTGATTGCGTAACCGACTACCGGGCCGGAGGACACCGCGATATGAACATGACAACAGCAACCTTTACGTGCCTGTTGATCGGATTGACCGGCGCCGGCTGCGAAACCGAGCAGCTCATGCTCCAAAAGAGCGCCTTGACCACTGAACTGCGAAAAGAGAGCACCTCGGGCATGGCACTGCCCGCCGGTTGCCCGACGCTCATCAAATCTCTTCCCGCCACCCAAACCAGTCTGACCGTTTCCTACCTCGAACCGACGACAAGTCAGAATGGAACCTTGCTCACCGACCTCGCCTACACAACGATCTATCTGAGCGCCGAGGGCTCTCCAACCACCGCCATTCGCATATGGACCAATGACCCTCACGGCGGAGCGCAGGTCACCATCAGCGATATTCCCGTGGCCGCGTCCGAGATAGGCTTATGCGTCACCGCAACCAATTGGGCGCGGAAGGAATCGTCCCCAGTCTCGCCCAAGCCGTAGGATTCCTTCGCCAACGATTTAGTTTCGCGGCATCCGTCAAGAAACTTGGATGGGAGGCATCTTCAGGAGATGCTCGATAGGAAGGCCGGCCCTCTGCGTTACTTGCCCTTGTCTCGTTTCGCCGCTTTTTTCTCTGCCATCGTTTTAGCCGGCTTCTTCTTCGTCTCTTTCTTCTTGTCCTGCCCTTTGCCCATGATGCTGCTCCTCCATAGTGAGAGTACCGCTGCCTACTTATAACCTTCTCCGCTCGTCCCGCCGCCGAACCCGCCCCAGTTGCCGCCGAAGCCACCCTGCCCTGTACCCCAATACTCACCACGTTGAATGCGGCGATAGGGATGCCGGAGGTCCGGGCGGCTGATCCACCAGAAGAAGGACATCGCCCCAAGGCTGGTGAAGAGGGTGATCCAGAAACCAACGCCTTTGAAATGATGCTTGGGTAACGTCCCGACCCGTACCTCTTGAGCCGGCGTTGCAAGAGCCACAACTGTCCGGTACAAGCCTTCACCGAAGTGCCCGAGCTGAATCGCGGGAAGCAACGTGCCACCACCGACGTCGGTCATGATCGCCGGTGTGATAATGGGGAGCATCTGACGGCCCAACGTCATCGCGGCCTGCCGCTCTTCCACTGAGACCAGCACCATCACTCCATGTTCCTGCTGAGCCGACCCGATCCCCCATTTTCCATAGAGGGCCGCCGCATATTCGTTGGCCGAGAGAAACGGCTTGATCGACGGCACGGTGACCACGACCATCTCCACCCCGGTCTTCCGCTCGAGATCCTGGCAGACAGAACGAATCCGTTCCTTCCACTCCGCATCGAGCACACCGGCGTGATCACTGACATACCCCATCGGACCGGGCAACGGCGCCCGTTCTTTCGGACGATCGTAGAGAGCCGCTTCCGCCATTCCGATCACAACGAAAAGCAGGCTTAACGACGCCATCGCCGAAACGAATTTCTTCAGTATGCCGATCACGTCGGCTCCTGCGTCAGTCGAGCTTCCACGGATTGCACCAGCCGTTCAAAACTCTCAAGATACCGCTCCATGAACCTCGGAATTTCCTTCTGCCCCGGCGAGATCTGTCCCCGCTTGAGCAGCCACGCATCGCGCAGGCCGGACAGATCGACAGCCAAAATCGCTTCGAGATCTGCCAACAACGGCTCCCCCTGAGACAGCACCGGCCGCCCCAGCAATCGCTGCACCCCGCGCAGACAAGGCAGGATCGCCGTCAACGACAGAGGCAGGAGAATCGTAATGGCTTCTTCCGTTCCACCGCCTTCGATAAAGCGCTGGCGCACGCGCAACAGATTTCCCCGCAAGCTTTGCAGCACTTCGGCAAGCAGATGCCGCTGATCGACTTTGAACCCGACGAACGGATCCTGGCCGGCGAGGAGCCGATGGTGTTCCTGCAACTCGATATATTCGAGGGGGAACACCAGCGACATCGCCGGCAAATCGGCCTGGGTCACGAACAGCGGCACGACAATCTGTTCCTTGGCCCACCGGCGATGCAACGCGTTATATTTTTTCAGTTGATCCGCCTTGGTGGATTTCACCACCAGAACAATATTCAGATTCGAACGCCCCGGCAGAAACTCGCCACGCACCGCGCTGCCATACAGCAGCACGCCGTCGAGTGAATCACCGTATACCCGCTGCACGTCTTTCACATAAGCCCGCAAGTGCTGCAGATATTCGTCCGGCAACCCGTCGATAACCCATGCGCTACCTACCATCGTGTGACCTCGTCAATCCTGCTGCCGTATTCCCGGCAAAAGGATCCGGCAGGAATCCTGCTGCCATGACTCGATCGATCAATGAAAACGGCGGCGATTGCCGCAAGCCCGCGGTCGTAGACAACACGCGATACCGCAACCGTGGATTCCGATCCAGCGTGCGGAAGACCCGGTCACGGAGAAACCCGATGACGGGATTCGCCGTGTTCCAGAACAAGACCTGTTCATCCGCCAATCGTTGCAACATGGTGACCTGAGGCCGCCGGGCATGCTCATAGGTTTTCAGTTTCGCGGCGGAGAAATTTCGCTCAGCCAGGCACTCCGGCAACAGATCCGCCAGAGTCATCGCGTCGACCATCGCCTGCATGCGGCCTTGCGACGCGTGCGGATTCATGGCATGAGCCGCATCGCCGATCAGCACCGCTCCGTCCGCCACCCAGGTCGGTGTCCGCACACGCCCGGTCGGCATGAACGCCGTCTGGCTCCAATCCTTCAATTGCAGAAACAGCGGCTTGAGCATGGGATCGATGGCGGTCCAGGCCGCCTGCAAGGCCGTAAGGCCCTGTTCCTTCATACGGTCGTATGAACCAGCCGGAATCATATAGAAGCAATACACCTTATCGCCTGCCGCCGGAAACAGCCCGAGAATCGTTTTCCTGCCGACAAAGTATTTCGCCTCAGTAACCGGGACTGGCGAATCCAGAATCGCGATCAGATAGCCCTGCGGATAGAGATGCACATCCGCCGGAATCTGCAGGGCTTCACGGACTTTGGAAAATGCGCCATCGGCGCCAACCACGACCTTCGCACGGATGGTGACGTCTTCCCCGCCGCGCGTCGCGGTCAGACCGGTGACCTGCGTCCCCTCCTTCGCCAGACTCATAAAGCTGGTGCCATACCAGAGCGCGACCGAAGGTTCCGCCTGGATGGCATCGAGTATGGCGTGGTGTGCCACATTCGGCAACGTCACGACCGCATGGTTGTACGGGGCGGGCAACTCCCCGTAGTCGACCGTGCACAGCCGCTCTCCGCCCGCGCGGCAGAAATGAAACTTGTGAATCGGTCTGGTCGAGTCTACCGGCAACTTTTTGAGCAATCCCAACCGATCTAAGACCTGCTGACCATTCGGCTGAAGAATTTCCCCGCGTAGCCCCTGCGGCGGTCCCGAGGCCTGCTCCAGGACGATCGTCTTAATCCCTTTCTGTGCCAGCGCGAGCGCCAGCACGGCGCCTCCACCACCGGCTCCAACGACGGCAATATCCGTTTCGACGATTGTCCCTGCCACGTGCGTCCCGTTTATGGTTTCCAGAGATAAAAGCGCTGATCGTCTTTCCACATCGACAGAAATTTGTCGCGCGCTTTGCTTGTCACGACATGATCTCGTATCACATCCAGCCGCTCATCATTGTAGCGATTTCCGCTTCCGGTATGGTTCATCGATCCGGAGGCGTTGATCTCGTCATCGATCACCACTTGTTTGAGATGCATCAGCCCGTCATGCTGATTGACGAGAATGGGAATGCCGGCCAGGTGCAAGGTCTCGACGGCGGTCCTTTGCTTTTGATCGCCAAGCCTCTCCCGATCCGTGATCACTCGCACGTCGAGGCCGCGCTTCTTCGCCTCGACCAGCCCCTTCACCGCCAGCGGCGAGGTCAAGCCATACACGGCCACGTAAATATAGCGTGCGGCATGATCGTAGATCTTGGAAAGTTTCGTGAGCGGCTCGTCTTCGGGCGCGTAATACACCTCGATGCTTGTCGCGCGGGCTGAACCGGTCACAGTTCCAACCACGCAGGCAACGCAGAGAACAAACCGAAGAAAGAATTGGCAGAAGACTGGCAAGCACCGCCTCGTCATTCAACTTCGAAGAGATCTCGAAAATGGTCGTCGGACGCGTCCCACGCTTGAGCGGAGTGGGTGCTGAGCCAGCCGCGCAGAAATTCCTTCTGGCCGGGCGTCAGCTGTTGTTTGATCTGATGCGATCGCCCTTGAAGCGGCTGAAGAAATCCCACCCGTTTCTGAAAGTCCAGCGTGGCAGTGCGGACATAGACACCGGTATACATCGACGGTTTGTCGTCCTCGCCCTCCCCTTGAATCCAAACGGACAAAAACTTCTCTAACTGGAGTCCGGCGCTATCCATGGCCGGGTCAGTTTCATGAAACAGCTCCTGCTCGGACTCCTTGAGAGGGGTTGCCTCAAGGGCTCGAAACATGAAATTTTGTTTCCACATTGATGACTCCTCCGAGAGGGTCGCATAGTGTATGGGGAGCCAAATGAAAGTCAAGCAACGTGCCAGGCCCCCGTTGCCTTGACAAGGGCGGAGACTCTTTGTTAACGTCCTGAAATTCCTTAATCTCTAGGCCAACTTGGGAGAATCCATGCAGGTCAAGGTCAATGGGAAATCCGAGGACCTCCAGAGCGGCAGCGTCCTCGATTTGCTCACGCTCAAGAAGATCGATCCGCAGATGGTTGCTGTCGAGGTCAATGACAAAATGATCGATCGGGAACATCTCGCCACCACTACCCTCAAAGAGGGCGATCTGGTCGAGTTCCTCTTTTACATGGGAGGCGGCCGGTGACGATGATGATGCATAAAGAAATTACCGAATTGATCGGCAAGACGCCGCTCGTCCGGTTGAACCGGCTGTCCAAGCCAGGCTCTGCGACGATCTACGGCAAGGTGGAGTTTTTTAATCCGGGCGGCAGCGTCAAGGATCGCATCTGCCTGAACATGATCAATGAGGCGGAACGGCAGGGAAAGCTGAAACCGGGCGGCACGATTGTGGAGCCGACCAGCGGCAATACCGGCATCGGCCTGGCACTGGTCTCAGCCGTACGCGGCTACAAGCTCATCCTGGTCATGCCGGAGAGCATGAGCATGGAACGGGCGAGCCTGCTGTCCTCCTACGGGGCCCAACTGGTCCTGACCCCCGCCTGGGAAGGCATGAAGGGTTCGATCAAGGAAGCTGAAAGCATCCTGGCGCAGAACCCAAGCTATTTTATGCCGGACCAGTTTTCGAATCCGGCGAATCCGGCGATGCACCGGATGACCACGGCTCCTGAGATTCTAGATGCCCTGGACGGAAAGATCGACGCATTCGTCGCAGCGGTCGGCACGGGCGGGACGATTACGGGATGCGGAGAGCTGTTCAAGGAGAAGAACCCGGACGTGAAAGTGATCGCGGTGGAACCGGCCGGCTCGCCGGTCTTGTCCGGCGGCGATCCAGGCCCCCACAAGATTCAAGGCATCGGGGCCGGATTCATTCCCAAAGTCCTGAACCGGAAGATCCTCGACCGCGTGATTACCGTCACCGACGATGAGGCCTATCAAACGGCCAAGCAGCTGTCGAAGAAAGAAGGCTTGCTGGTCGGCATTTCAGCCGGAGCGAACGTGTTCGCCGCTCAGAAAGTCGCCGAAGAGCTTGGCCCTGGCAAGAATGTCGTGACGATCTTGTGCGACACGGGTGAGCGCTATATCAGCATCGAAAAGTATTTTAATATTTAAGCCATGGAATTTACAGAAGAGCAAATAAACCGGTACAGCCGGCATATTCTCCTGCCCGAAGTCGGCGGCAAAGGACAGAAGAAGATCGCAAAAGCGAAGATTCTCCTGGTCGGCGCCGGAGGTCTGGGCTCACCCGCTGCGCTCTACCTGGCGGCGGCCGGCGTAGGCACGATCGGCCTGATCGACAGCGACGTGGTCGATCTGACGAACTTACAGCGACAGATCCTGCACCACACCTCTGACATCGGACGGCCCAAAGTCCTGTCCGGAAAAGAAAAGATTCAAGCCTTGAATCCGGACGTCGCCGTGAAGATGTATGAGGAGCGTCTGACCGCCGGCAACGCCCTGAAGATTTTCAGCGAGTTCGATGTCATCATCGACGGAGTGGACAATTTTACCGCCAAATTCCTGATCAACGATGCCTGTTTCTTCGCCGACAAGCCGCTAGTGCATGGCGGCATCCTGCGCTTCGACGGCCGTGTAACGACGATTGTGCCGAAGAAGTCGGCCTGTTATCGTTGCGTGTTCAAGACACCGCCGCCGGCCGGTCTCGTCGCCTCCTGCCAGGAAGCCGGTGTCATCGGCGTATTGGCCGGGATTATCGGAACGATTCAGGCGACCGAAGCCTTGAAGCTCATTCTCGGCATCGGACGGCCGTTGACGGATCGATTGCTGGATTTTGACGCCAAGAAGACGCTCTTCCGGGAGATCAAAGTAAAGCGCAATCCACACTGCGCACTCTGCGGTGACCATCCGACGATCACCGAGCTGTTTGATGATGGAGACCCGTTCGCGGGCTGTGCCGTTCGTCCGTAGTGCTCAACAATTTACGATGGTGTCGCAATGACCAAGATGAAAGCCTTAGTGTGCCGGGAGTGCGGGAAAGAATATCCCACCAAAGCCATCCACGTCTGCGAGATGTGCTTCGGTCCCCTCGAAGTGAAATACAACTACGAGGAGATCAAGAAGATCATTTCCCGCAAGAAGATCCAGGACGGCCCCCACAGCATGTGGCGCTATGTCGATCTGCTTCCGGTCGAGGGCACGAACTTCGTCGGCCCCCATGCCGGGTTGACGCCGCTGGTCCGCGCCAAGAACCTCGGCGCCTACCTCGGCCTCGATGAGCTGTACATCAAGAACGATACGGTCAATCATCCGACGCTCTCCTTCAAAGACCGCGTGGTCGCCGTCGCGCTGACACGGGCCCGTGAGCTGGGATTCGAAACCGTCGCCTGCGCCTCGACCGGAAATTTAGCCAATTCGGTCTCCGCCCATGCCGCAGCCGCCAATCTCCATTGCTACGTCTTCATCCCGGGAGACTTGGAAGTCGCGAAGGTGCTGGGCAACCTCATCTACAAACCCCATGTCGTGGAAATCGAAGGCAACTACGACGATGTAAACCGGCTTTGCAGCGAAATCGCCGGCGAACACGGTTGGGGCTTCGTGAACATCAACATCCGCCCCTACTATGCCGAAGGGTCCAAGACGCTCGCGTACGAAACGGTTGAGCAACTCGGCTGGAAAACGCCGGACCAGGTCGTCATTCCCATGGCCTCTGGCTCTCTCCTGACCAAGATCTGGAAGGGCCTGCACGAAATGAAATACGTGGGGCTCATCGACGAGGTGCGCACGAAGCTCAACGGCGCCCAGGCGGAAGGCTGCTCCCCGATCTCCACCGCCTTCAAAGCGGGACGCGATTTCTTCAAGCCGGTCAAGCCGAAGACGATCGCCAAATCGCTGGCCATCGGCAACCCGGCCGACGGTTACTATGCGCTGAAGGCGACCGCCGAGAGCAAAGGCGCCATGGAAATGGTGACCGATGAAGAAGTGGTCGACGGGATCAAGCTGCTCGCGCAGACCGAAGGGATTTTCGCAGAAACCGCCGGCGGAGTGACCATCGGCGTTCTGAAGAAACTGGTCAAGCAAGGTGTGATCAAGAAGAATGAAGTGACCGTGGCCTATATCACGGGAAATGGCTTAAAAACGCAGGAAGCGGTCATCGACGCCGTCGGACGGCCGACCCGCATTCAGCCGAGCCTGGTGGCCTTTGAAAAAACCTTTAAGTTGGGAAAGAACGGTGGTGGTGACGCATGATTAAAGTCCGCATTCCCACTCCCCTCCGGCCACTGACGAAGAACCAGGGGGAAGTTGAAACAACAGCCGGCAGCATTACGAATATGATTGAGACGCTGAACAGCGCGCATCCCGGCATTAAGGATCGTCTCTGCGATGAGTCCGGTGAATTGCGCCGCTTCGTGAACATCTATGTGAACGAGGAAGACATCCGCTTCCTCAAGGGCAAAGAGACCATGCTCAAAGATGGCGATGAAGTCTCCATTGTGCCCGCGATTGCAGGAGGCTAACCATGTCACACTTACGCTTTCATGTGCGATTTCCGGAAGACAAGGTCAAAGAACCGATCATTTATCAGATCGGCCGCGAATACAACATTATCACCAACGTGCGCCGGGCCGATGTGCGCGAAACCACCGGCTGGGTCGATGTGGAGCTCTCCGGTGAAATCGCCGAGATTGAACGGGCCCTCGACGGCCTTCGCAAAAAAGGCTGCGTGGTCGATCCGATCGAACTGAACGTGGTGGAATAAGACAACCCGTTTGCAGGCATACGCTCGAATACATCCTCGAATACATCATGGAACTTACAGAACTTCAGATTCAACGCTATAGCCGCCACATCATCCTGAACGAGGTAGGCGGCAAAGGGCAGAAGAAGCTCGCACAAGCGAAAGTCTTGCTCATCGGTGCCGGAGGGCTGGGATCACCGGCCGGGCTCTACCTGGCGGCTGCGGGTATCGGCACGATCGGATTGGTCGATGGCGATGTCGTCGATCTCTCCAATCTCCAACGGCAGATCATGCATTCGACTGCCACGGTTGGGATGCCGAAGGTCGAATCCGGCAAGAAGACGCTGACGGCGATCAACCCGGAGATTACGGTCAACGCCTATCACCAGTTGGTCGATGCCGATAATATTCTGCCGCTCATCTCACAGTACGACATCGTGCTGGATGGCTCGGATAATTTCTCGACCCGGTTCCTGGTCAACGATGCCTGCTTCTTTGCCAAGAAGACGCTCATCTCGGCGAGTATGTTCCGGTTTGAAGGTCAGCTCACGACCATTAAGCCACACGCCGGGTACCCCTGCTATCGCTGTCTCTATCCTGAGCCGCCACCAGCCGGACTGGTCCCGAACTGCCAGGAGGCTGGAGTACTGGGTGTACTCGCCGGCACGATGGGGATTCTGCAGGCGTCCGAAGCCATCAAGGAAGTCCTGGGTATCGGCGAAACCATCGCCGACAAGCTCGTGATCTACGACGCGCTCGACATGAAATTCAGAAAGGTCAGCCGCCCGAAAGATCCGGCCTGCCCGCTCTGCGGATCGAACCCGAAGATCAAAGATCTCAATCTGGACTACACGGTCAGCTGCACCATTTAACATCGTGACTGAGCTCGTCATTCCCCAGCACATCCTCGACGACATGGTGGCTCACGCAAAGGAGCTCGCTCCGTACGAATGCTGCGGGTTGCTGGCCGGGACAGACAACACCGTCACCAAGATTTACCGCATCAAGAACGTCGTCGCTCTGGAAGGTGCCCAACAACTTGCCTCATTCGACCCAGCAAAAGTTGCTCATCTGGAACGATTGAGCCCGGCTGAACGGGCCGAGATTGCCTTCGTCATGGATGCGCAGGATCTCGCACTGGCGCAAAAAGATATGCGGCGCAATGGCCACACCCTTCAGGTTGTCTACCATTCGCATCCGCACGATCCGGCTCGCCCTTCTGTCACAGACATCAAGATCGCCACCGACTACGAAGATTACTGGGGCAAGATCAATCTCCCCGTCCCCGCATATCTCCTTATTTCCTTAATGCACCAGACCCCGGACATCCGCGCCTACTGGATCAAAGGCGGCGTGGTGTCCCCTGCTCAGATCGCCACACAGTAGTTCACGCTCAGCTCAAGTCCCCTCGGAATTTCATATTTCCCTTCTTCCATTTTCAATGCGATAATGCCGCCATCATCGACCTCTTAAGAAGGAGCAATCGTCATGGCATTCATCCGTACGATACTTCTCGCTGTCACCCTGATCATCATCGTCACCGGCCAAAGCCTGGCCGAAGACAAGAGCTACTACAGCCCCGTCATTAATATCGACACTGAAAACCACCGCATTCTGATTTCCAAGCTTGGCGGGGTGTTCTATATTGACGTCCCGGAGGTCGCGCGGCCCCATATGGAGAAGCTGCCGATTTCCGGCCTGGTTGATTTCGTCGTGGAAATGCGCGGCGAAGGAGAAATGCCTGTGATCAAAACCTGGAAGGTCAAATCCGGCGAATCCACCTGCATGTTCTTCAACGGGAAAGAGTGCAAATAGCGAGGAATCGCTATACCAATCAGTCTATTCCGAGCTGCCCAGCATGTCGTCGATCAGAGGGCGATTGATGTCGGTGCAGCCCAGGCAGATGGTATCGAACAAGGCTTCGTGATCTGCGACAAAGTTCCTCGCGTCCGGCAGCTTCTCGGCATAGACCTGATCGTAACAGGTCTCACAGAGCATCATGAGTCCCCGCGAGACGGAGACGGTTTTCCGGCCTGCGCTTCCCGCCATAGCTATACCGATCCCTTCTGTCGCGCGATCCAAAAGTCTTCCGGTTCCAGGTCGATACCGCAGCTCACGCACTCATAAACCGACTGCCCTTCCGGCAGTTGGATTTCCGTGCGAATAATGCGACCTCGACACACATGATAGAAACGCCCTCTGGCATCCTCATCATCCAGCGGATCACTCTCGTATATCAGCACCATAGTTGTATGACGTCCTGTGATTGATGAAGGGAAGTATACTGGCCTGCGTTCGTTGGCCGCAACCGCTCCGCTGCACTAAATCTGAAACTGCGCCTCGTAAAGTCCCGCATACACCCCGCCCTGGGCGAGCAACACGTCATGGGTGCCGTCTTCGACCACCCGTCCCTGAGCCACCACGATAATACGGTCGACGTCCTGAATGGTGGAGAGTCGATGGGCGATGATAATTGTGGTCCGCCCCTTGGTCAGCTCGTTAAGCGCCTCACGGATTTTCACCTCGGTCTCTGTGTCGATGTTTGACGTGGCTTCGTCGAACAGCACAATGGGCGGATCCTTCAACAGCACCCGGGCAATGGAAATCCGTTGCCGCTGGCCGACGGACAGCTTCACACCCCGCTCACCGATCCAGGTGTCATAGCCGTCCGGGAGGGCCGCAATGAACTCGTGCGCCCGCGCCGCCTTGGCCGCCGCCTCTACCGCCTCCTGCCCTGCCGAGAGATTGCCGTACAGAATATTCTCTCTCACCGTGCCGTTGAACAAGAAGGGTTCCTGCTGCACCAGGCCGATCTGGCTGCGCAGAAAGCTCAACGGCATCTCGCGAAGATCATACCCGTCGATCGTGATCGCGCCCGTCGTCACATCATAAAACCGCGGGATCAGCTTGAGAGTCGTACTCTTGCCGGCCCCGCTCGGGCCGACCAGCGCCACACGCTCCCCGGCCCGAACCGACAGGCTGATGTCCTTGAGAATCGGAACATCCGATCGATAATGGAACTCGACGTCGTGGAACGCAACCGCCCCGCTGAGCCGATGCGCCGGAGGCGTCGCGCCGGGCCGGTCATGCACTTCCGGCACGGCATCAAGAATATCGAAGACCCGCTCACTGGCAGCTAACGCATGCTGCAGCATATGATTAACCGAATGAATCTGATTGATCGGCACATAAAATAGTGCCAGGTACGACACGAACATGACCAGTTCGCCGACCGACAGGTGCTTCGCCAGAACTTCGTCGACCCCGAACCAGAGCACCAACGCCCCGCCGAGACTCCCGAGCAACGTCATCCCCGGAGAATAGTACGACCAGAGGTACATGGCCTTCAGCGTATCCTGCCGGCAGCGATCGCTCTTGCGGCCGAACCGCTCCTCTTCATAGGGCTGCCGGTTGAAGCCCATCGTCTCCCGGATTCCGGCCAATGCATCTTGCAGCAGCGCATTGAGTTCGGCCGACCCTTTGCGGATTTCCCGATAATATCCGTGCACCCGCCGGGTGAACCCCATCGCGCCGAGAATGAGCAGCGGAATCGGCACGAGCGCCAGCAAGGCGAGCTTCCAGTTCAGCCAGAAGAGCACTCCCATGATGCCAATCAACGTGAGCCCGGCCGTAATCACGCCTTCCAGACCGTCGACGAAGATGCGCTGCATATGCTCGGTGTCGTTGAGCACGCGCGACATGATTTCCCCCGTCGGCCGGTTCTCGAAAAAGCTGATGGACAGCCGCTGCAACGCTCCGAAGACCTGCACATGCAGATCATGCACGACCTGCTGTTCAAGCGTGTTGTTGAGGCGGATACGGAGTGCGCTAGAAAGATTTCTCAGAACATACGCGGCAACCAGACCGGCGAAAACCCAGGCGAGCAGATTCACCCGCTCGCCTTGTATCACATCGTCGATAAGAATCTTGACCAGCCAGGCAGGAACCAGCTCAAAGGCAGTGGTCAGTCCGGCAAAGAGAAAGGTCCCCAGCACCATAAGGCGATAGGGCCGGAGATACTGAAGCACACGAAGCAGGGTTTTCACAGGGGCAGGTTACATCCCGACTCGTCAGATGACGGCGGCAGGATCTTTCTTCCAATACTGGTCGAATTCGGCAAGTTGCGTCAGTGTCGACATATCTGTCATTCGGTCAAGAAATAGTCTCCCGATCAAATGATCCATCTCATGCTGGACGCACACGGCAAACAGCCCGGTGGCTTCGAAATCCAGCGGTTTCCCCTGCCGGTCCAGCGCCGTTACACAGATCAAGGAGGGACGAGTGACCTTTCCCCGCAAACCATCCACACTCAAGCATCCTTCCCAGTTTTCCACTTGTTGGGGTCCGTAGAACGCGATCGATGGATTGATCAGCACGGTTTCAGGGAAGTCCCCCTCACAGGCCATCACCACCAGCTGCACCGATCGAGACACCTGGGGAGCGGCCAAACCGATGCCCGGCTCGTCGTACATCGTCTCCAGCATATCGTCGATCAGGCGTTGAATCTCGACCGATTTGATCTGGCGAGGCCCAATGGGGTCCGCCCGTCGACGCAGAACGGGATTACCAAGTTTCGCTATTTTTAGAATCGCCATACGAATGAAACTCACTCTCTACAAAACCGACACGGTACGATCCTGTATAGGTATCACAGGCCGGTTTTGGCGTGCAACCCACCTGTTCCAGGACTTGGCGATCAGGAACTCTTCCCGGAACGACGTGGTTCAGGGATCTCGAAGGCATCTTTATTCGAAGCCCACCATTCCACCCACTCGCTCACCCAGGCCTGCCGATCCTGCTTCGTCGACGTATCCCAATCATGAAACTCGGTTTCATGACGGGTCACGATCCAGAGGGAATGCAACGCCGACATCGCCACGAATCGTTCATCATCGGTGATCATGGGAATCAGCGTGGGGATCACCGCTTTGAGCCTGACGTAACGAGATTCAAACGCCGCCGCTTTCCGCACCGAGGGATTCTGATCCTTGGACATCACCTCGATCGCTTCAGGTGTCTTCGCCGCATCGAGTCGAATCGCTACACGCAGGGCATGCTCACGGACGCGCGGAAGTTCATTCGGATCTTTGGCTGTCTGGAGCAGCGCCGGCACCCCGGACACCCCTTTCATCATCGACAGCGTCTCGATCGTATTGTACCGAATTCTGGGGCTCGGCATCGTCAGTCCTTTGACCAACGCCGGAACAGACGGCTCTCCCAAATGCACAAACTCCCCCATGGCCCAAAACTCCTGCTTGCCTTCCAGCAAGGGAAGCAGCGCTTCAGCCCGCGTCATTTCCTCCGGGGTAAGCGGCTTCGTGTTCGGCGGCACTGACACATCGGGCACATCCTGTTGCTTCGGCGGCGCCTCATAGGGAATCTGGATAAGCACAAGAGGATTCTGCTCACCTGCCCACAAGTCCGCCGACAACCCGGCGCCAATGGCCAGCGCACATACACCAACGGCTGTCATAATCAATCTGTTCATCGTCACAAGTCTCCTCCCCGATTCATTAGCGTTGTTCCTGCTCGTCGATCCCTTCACGGCGATGGGCGAGCTCATATAATACCGGCAACACGACCAAAATCAAAAAGGCCGCCGTCAGCATGCCGCCGACGACCACTCGAGCCAGTGGTTTCTGTGCTTGCGATCCAATACCTGTCGCCAGCGCCGCAGGCAACAACCCGATGGCGGCTCCCAACGTCGCCATGAGGATCGGCCGCATCTGCACATCGGCACCCTTGCGGACAGACTCGCGGAGACTCAACCCCGCTTTTCTGAATTCTTCGATTCGTGAAATCAGGAGCACCCCCCCAAGAATCGCCACGCCCAACGTCGAGATGACACCGACGGCAGCGGAGATACTGAAATGTGTATCGGTGAGGACCAGCGACAACACGCCGCCGACCAATGCGAACGGGACCGTCGCCAGAACCAACAATGCGTTCTTAAGCGAATCAAAGGTCGTGTAGAGAAGGAACAATATGATCACCAGGCTGATCGGCACCACCTTGGCAAGACGATGCTGTTCATCCTTCAATTGATCGTATTGCCCGGCCCACTCCATGCGATAGCGCTCCGGCAGGACGATCTGCTTCGCCATCAACGCCTGCGCCTCTTCCACCGTACTCTGGAGATCCCGATCCCGCACACTGAACTTGATCGGGATATAGCGCTCGTTATTCTCTCGATAAATAATAAAGGCTCCCGTTTGCGTCGTGATGCTTGCGACTTGCTTGAGGGGAACTCTGACCCCGTCCGGCGTGCTCACGAGAATGTTCCCGATGGCCTCCACATCCTGCCGATACTCCGGAAGGAATCGCACGACGAGATCGAAGCGCCGCTCGCCTTCATACACTTGCGTCAGGGCCTGGCCTCCGACAGCTGCCTGCACGACCGCATTCACGTCCGCCACCTGCAATCCGTAACGTGCGCTCGCCTCGCGATCCACTTGAATAAGTAGGTTCGGCTGCCCGACCAGACGGAAGATCCCCAGGTCTTTGACGCCCCGCACCCCTTGCATCACCCGCTCAATCTCCCCAGCCTTGGCCTCCATCGTTTTGAGATCCGTCCCGAACAACTTGATGGAGTTTTCGCCTTTGACACCGGACATGGCCTCTTCGACGTTATCCTGAATGACCTGGGAGAAATTGAATATGACGCCGGGAATATCTTTCAGCCGCCCCTCGATTTCCTCAATCAGCTGATCCTTACTTAACCCGGGCCTCCACTCTTCCTGGGGCTTCAGATTCGCCAGAAACTCCGCATTGAAGAAACTCGTCGGATCGGTCCCGTCGTCCGGTCGTCCGAGTTGCGACACAATCGTCGATACTTCAGGCGAATCCCTGAACATGCGGCGAATGTCGCTGGTCAACCGCGCCGCCTGATCGAAGGAAATATCCACGGGCATCGTCGCGCGGACCCAGAGATTGCCTTCCTCCAGCGCCGGCATGAATTCCCCGCCGAGGAATTGAAGCGCCACCACCGTGACGAGCAGCGATCCGCCGGCAAACCCCAGTACGGTGATGCGATGCCCTAATGCCCAGACCAGCGTCGTTGAATAGGCCCGACGAATCCCCCGCACGATGATCGTATCGTCTTCACTGATCTTCCCTTTCAAGAGGAACGAGCAGAGCACGGGCGCGAGCGTGAAGGCCATGAGCAGGGCACCGACAAGCGCAAACCCATAGGTGATCGACATCGGCGCGAAGATCTTCCCCGGCACTCCCGTCATCGTGAAGAGCGGGATGAAGGCCACCACGATAATCGTGGTCGAGTAGAAGATCGGCTGTCCGACCTGGCGAGCGGCACGCACGATCTGTTGATGCACCGTCAGACCCGGCGTCTTCGTATGGGCCAGGTTGAAGAAGATACTCTCGACCATAATCAAAGTGGCATCGACAATAATGCCAAAATCGATCGATCCGAGCGAAATGAGGTTGGCCGACTCGCCCACCAAGATCATCATCGTAAAGGTAAACAGCAGCGACATTGGAATCGTCAGGGCGACGATGAATGCCGCCCGGAAGTGCCCCAGAAACACGACGAGGATAATCAAGACCAAGACCATCCCGCTGATTAAAATATCCAGTACCGTTTCCACGGTCGTATGGATCAGTTTGGTCCGGTCGTAGAACGTCTTAATCTTCACCCCTTCCGGAAGCTTCCAGCCGTTCAGGTCTTCGACTTTCGCACGCACCTTGTCCAAAACCGAAAGGGCCTTATAGCCCCGTTGCAAGAGAACCACCCCTTCAACAACATCGTCGCGGTCATCGATGCCGACTTTTCCCAGCCGTACCTGATGACCGACCGAAACCTTACCCAGCGTATTTACGAAGATAGGCGTCCCGTCTTTTTCCGCCACCACTACATTCTCAATGTCTTCCAGCCGATTGATAAGACCCAGTCCGCGGATGTTGTAGTTCTGGGCCCCGACCGTCAGATAGTTTCCACCGACATTGGCATTGCTGTTCGTGAGCGCCGTCATGACCTGGGACAAACTCACGCCGTAGCTGATCAGTTTTCCGGGATCGATGTCGACGTGATACTCCTTCGTCGTCCCTCCGAATGCTGTCACGTCGATAACGCCGGGCACTCGCCGGAATTCGCGCCGAACCTGCCAATCTTGAATGGTCTTCAGCGTGGTGAGATCGGATTTTTCGCCGGTGAGTTCATACCGGTAGATTTCCGCGATGGCCCACCAGGGCGAGAGCGACGGATCGGCGCCTTTGGGGAGTTGCACCGTTCCCAGGCGATTCAACACTTCCTGCCGGTCCCGGAACATGTCCGTCCCGAAATCGAAATAGACTTTGATATCGCTGAGACCAAAAATTGAGAGGGAGCGAATATCGGTCAAACCCGGCATCCCGTTCAGAGCGACTTCAATGGGAATGGTGATCTGTCGTTCCATCTCTTCTGACGACCAACCGGGATACTGGGTGATCAGCTCCACCATCGGGGGCGACGGATCGGGATAGGCGACGATATCGAGGAGGTGGAAGGCATAGAGCCCACCGAAGAGCAGCATAAAGCCCAGGGCACACAACAGAAACCGTTGGACCAGTGAGATTTCAACCAGCCGTGCGATCATCGGCAGACCGGACCAGGAAAGGTAACAGCAGAAAGAGCTTGCACTCGGTTAGCAGGCAGGCACCTCAGGATGCTCAAAAAGGCCACCGTTCTCACCCGCCCAACCCCGGCGCGCCAAGACGCGCCGTTCCACGGGCAAGGCCGCAGCCAGCGAAGAGGCGAGAAGGCACACACCAAGCTTCGCTTGATCCGCCCGCTTCGATCACTTGTGAGCGGAGAGGTACTTTGCCTCCAGTAGCCTCCAGACGTCAAACCTCTGAGCGCCGCGAGAACGCCGCTGGCGGACTTTTTCAGCATCCTGTCAGGTCCCTTTGACTTCCTGGCCCTTGATCAGGACGGCTCCCTTGGTCACGATCCGCTGACCCCGGGTCAACCCCTCAAGCACACGAACCTGATCCGTGGAAATATTCGAGACCTTGACTTCGCGTTTCACATAGCGGTTCGGCTCTTCCACAACATAGACGAACTGCTTGCCGTCAACCTCGAGCACGGCCTCGCGAGGAACGGCAATAAACTGGGTGGCGTCACCCACATTCAGATGAAGGCGGGCAAACATCTCCGGCTTCAACTTGTGCGGATCGTTATTCACCCAGGCCCGGACTTTGATCGTGCGAGTGGCCGGATCGACGACGTCGCCGATGGCGGCGACGGTGGCGGGGAACTCGACGCCGGGGTAGGCCTCCACAGTCACCATCGCAAACTGCCCTTCCCTGACAAGAGCGAGATCACGCTCATATAAATCGGCCAACACCTGCAGCATGTCCAGGTCCGCCACAGTAAACAGCACTTGCGACGGATCGCCGCCCACCGACTGGCCCGGTGTCACCGCCCGCTCGACCACGATCCCGGTCAAGGGGCTCTTCATCTCAAATCGCGACGTGATCTTCTGTTTATCCAGCGGCTTCGTCAGCTCATCGGCCGGCACCCGCAGGGACAGCAGCCGCTCTTTTGCCCGGCGAAATTCCGCCCGGGCCTTGACCAGCTCATTCTCAGCCTGTTTCAAATCTTTCAGTGGCATCGCCTTGTTTTCGTACAAGTCCTTCGCCAGATCGTGGGCGCGAGTGGCATACTGCAGATCGGAATCTTCCTTCACATACTCCGAATAGGCCTGAGCAATGTCCGGGCTGTCGACGATCAGCAAGACATCGCCCGCCTTCACCCGATCGCCCAGATGCGCCCGCACTTCGACGACCCGGCCCTGCAATGGAGAGGAAATCTTGGAATAGCGATCCTCCCCGTAGGCCACCTTTCCCGACAGGATCAGCGCCTGGTGAGAAGAACTGAATTCCACCACCGCGGTTTCAACCCGCGGCTGCGACGCCGGCGGAGCAGGCACAGGCTTGGCGAGCGGTGCCGTGGCGGAATCAGAGGGGGACGGCTGGTCGGCCCGACCGCAAGCCGAGAGCATGAGAAGCGCCATCGTGATTGCCAGCGGAGCCATGTGACCACTCATAACGAAATCTCCTGCCCCACGGCACTCTCGAGCTGAATCACATTACGTTGATAATTGAAGAGGGCCTCGAAATAGTTCTGTTGAATGGTCCGGGAGGTCCGGGCGGCATCGAGCAAATCCAGAATCGTCGCCCCGCCCCGCTCGTAGGCCCGCTCGACAATCGTAAAAGTCGACCGGGCATCGTCCAAAACGCCCCCCAGAAAGGCCTCGACCAGCCGACGGCTTTGGAGCAGATTCTTATAGGCCACATCAACTTCATTTTCGACCTGGTTCAGCGTTTTGCTCAAATCGGCCTCGGCAGTCTGCACCGCCACCTCTGCCTGGATGATACCGCCCTGATTGCGATTGAACAATGGCAGCGGAACACCCAGACTGAGCGCCACCTGTCCGGGATTATCGGGTCCCTTCGGACCCTGGACCGAATACCCTGCCCCGACTGTGACGTCCGGAATCCGATAGGCCTTGGCCAGCTTCAGATCAGCCTCGCGCTGGGACATGATGAATCGTTTGGAGCGCACATCCGGCCGCGCGTCGAGCGCCACGGTCCGGAGTCGGCCGATATCGGGATCGATCCGCTTGTAATCGAATTCCGACGTCAACTCGAGCGCTGTCGCCGGAGAGAGCCGGAGCAGTTGGCGAAGATCCGCCCGGGCCGTTTCCCCTTCTTGAAGGGACTGGATGACCTGCGATTGAAAGTCGATGAATTGCAGGCGAATCCGGATCAAATCTACTTCGGCAATATAGCCCTTCTTGAAGCGAATCGTGTTCACGTCAAGAATGCGCGAAAAGCGGTCCCGATTCTCCTCAGCCAATGCCAACCGTCGCTGGGCCAATTGAGTCCGGTTATAGGCGTCTTTCACGGTGAAGGTCAGCTGCCGGACCGCGTCCTCGAAGGCGGCTTCAACGGACTGCGTGCCGAAACCGGCGCTTTCAATCCGATATCCCCGCTTGCCGGCAAGCTCGAATAATTGCTGAACCTGACTGACAATGGCCCCGCTGTTGCCCAGCGTCCGCCCCTGCGTAAAGGCGCTCAGCGTCCCGATCGACGCGACGGGGTTGGGAAACAACCGCGCGGTGATCTGCTGTCCTTTGGCCGATTCGATCCCGAACTTGGCCATGAGCAGATCCAGATTCTGGCGGAGAAAGAGCGCCACTGTTTCATCAAGACTCAGACGCAGTGCCGGCGCCGCTGTAGCTGGAGCAAGAGGCTTTGCAGAACTATCGGCCGCGACTGCCGCTGAGTGCGCCAATAGCGGCATGAGCATGCAGAAACAGAAGAGACTGATCCTGCCAAGAAGCAGCCTGTTTGCCTCAGGCCGATAACATTGTCTCAATTTGTTTCTACGCACTCCCCCACACGTGTCCGGTGAGTTGCAGCGAGAGGATAAATCAGGAGCAAGATCGCCACATTATACTGATTTCTTCAAGACTTGCAAAGCGATCGCGCTATCGGACTATTGCATTTTGAGCTCCGTCCAGGCCCGGTCATAGCTCCGCATCGCCTTTCCCACATCCCTCATCCATTCCATCCGCGGAATCAGCTCGGCCGGAGGATACACTGCCGGATTCTCCAAAATGTCCTTCCTGATCCATGCACGGGCCTCACGGTTCGATGCGGCAAAGAGCAAGCGCTCGGAGGTGCGGGCCGCTACCCGTGCGTCGATCAGAAAATTGATGAACTGCATGGCCAATGCTTTATTCGGCGACGAGTTCAGCACCACGAGACAATCGGCCCAAATCGTCCCGCCTTCTTTGGGAACGACATACCGGATTGATGAGCGATCCCGCATGGCGCGCGCAACCGGCCCTCCCCACCCTTGCGCCAAGACAACGTCGCCGGACGCCAGCAGCTGATCGTAATGTTCACTCGCGTAGGTTTTCACCAACGGTTTCTGGGCGATCAGCTTTTGTTTGGCCGCCTCGATCATGGCGGGATCGGTGGTATTCATCGATTGCCCCATCGAACGCAGGACGGCCCCGAATACTTCCCGCTGATCGTTCAACATGCTGATTCTGCCGCGATAGCGTCCATCCCACAAAATACCCCAACTGTCCGGCGGCGGCGTCACCACCGCCGAATCGTAGCCGATTCCCACCGTGCCCCAGAGATACGGCACGGCATACCGGTGCGTCGGATCGAAAGCGGGATGCTGCAGATGCGGCTCAAGCGCGCTCAGATTCGGCAATGCGGCAGCATCCAGTTCGGCCAGCATCCCTTGGGCCGCCATGACCGACACCATGAAATCAGAGGGAACCGTGACGTCGTACCCGGTGGCCCCGCCCTGGAGCTTGGCCAGCAACTCCTCGTTGCTGCTGAAGGTATCGACGACGACACGGGCGCCGTGCGCCTGCTCAAACGCATGGATCAATTCCGGGCTGACATAGTCCGACCAGGTGAAATAGTGCAGTGTCGCGATGGGACCGGCGCCGCCCTGCAGATTGGTTTCTCGCGCCCGGTCGCAACCGCTCCACATAAGAAGAAAGATCGCGACCAGCCCCAGGAATTTGACGAGAGCTTGTGAGATAGACATAGCAGGCTACGGAAAAACTCGGCGAAAGTGAAACATACGGCTAACATGCTCCATACAGCATAAAGACCTCCATACCATCAAGGATGCTCAAAAAGGCCACCGTTCTCACCCACCCAACCCCGGCGCGCCAAGACGCGCCGTTCCACGGGCAAGACCGCAGCGAGCGAAGAGGCGAGGCGTACGCTGCGGTACGTTGAGCCTCTGAGTGAAGTGAGAACGCCGCTGGCGGACTTTTTTAGCATCCTGATAGGCAGTGCTACCGCCGTTGAAACAACAAAGACAGACCGACCAGTCCCATGGACGATAAAACCAAAACCGAGGACAGTGCATTGATCTCCGGAGAGAGGCCAGACTTGATCATGGAATAGACCCGGAGCGGCAAGGTGGTAGAGCCGGGGCCGGCGACAAAAAACGTGACAATGAAGTCATCGAGCGAAATCGTGAAGGCCAGGAGCGCGGCCCCCAGGACCGCAGGACGCACCAGAGGCCAGGTGACCCGGTGAAATGTCTGCCACGCCGACGCGCCCAGGTCGCGCGCCGCCTCCTCCAATCGCGGGTCGAGCTTCTGCAACCGTGCCCGCACCATCACGATGATCACCGGCAGATTGAACGCGGCATGACCGATGACGACCGTGGCCAGACTCAGCGGCCACCGGATCATCACGAAGAAGAGCAATAGCGCCACACCCATCATCACTTCAGGCAGCACCAGCGGCAGCAAAAAGATCGTCTCCAGCGACCGCCTGCCACGTCCTCTGAGCCGCTCCAATCCCATCGCGGCCGGCAGCCCGAGCAGGACGACAAGACCCGTGGACAACGCCGCAACCCATAACGAATTCGCCGTAGCGGCCAGCAAAGCTTCGTCATGCCACAGCACTCCGTACCAGTGCCAGGAAAACTCCTGCCACACCGCCGACAGGCGCGAGGCGTTAAATGAAAACACCACCAGTACGACGATCGGCAGATACAGAAACGCCAGCCCGAATCCGCTGATTCCGCGCAACCAGATCCCCGGTCCTCTCATTGACCGCCTCGTTCACCGGCCGGCGGCTCCTGTGCCTTGAGGTACCAGAGCAAACTGCCCATCACCATCAGCATCAAGACCAGCGACAAGGCCGACCCCAGCGGCCAATCCCGCGCCACCAGATACTCATGCTGAATCAGATTCCCCACCATCATGCTGCGGGCACCGCCGAGGAGATCCGGCGTCAGGAACGATCCCAGCGAAGGAATAAACACGAGCACGCAGCCGGCGATAATCCCCGGCTTCGTCAGCGGTACCAATACCCGGTGAAACAGCGACCACCGGTCCGCATAGAGATCCCAGGCCGCTTCGATCAACGCCGGATCGACCCGCTCGATAGCCGCGTAGAGCGGCAGGACCATGAACGGCAAATACCCATACACTAAGCCCACAAGCACTGCTTCATTGGAATACAGCAGGTCGAGCGGTGTCGAGATCAAATGTAACTGGATAAGGACCGTATTCAGCAGTCCTTCGGTTCGCAGAATAAAGATCCAGGCATAGGTGCGCACGAGGAAGTTGGTCCAGAACGGAATCATGATGAAGATCAGCCACAGGGCCTGCCGTCGCGGAGGCATGCGGGCAATGTAATAGGCCAGGGGAAATCCCATCGCGAGACAGAGCCCGGTCGTCATCCCGGCCAGCAACAGCGATTGCCCGAAGATCCGCCCATAGAGGGGATGCAGCAGGTCGCGATAGTTGTCCAGACTGAACTCCCACAGAACTCCCCCGTAGGTGCCGCGCGTGGCAAAACTCACCGCCAGGACCACGACCATCGGCAATAGACAGAACAGGGTGGTCCACAGCAGTCCGGGAACGAGCAGCCCGCATCCTGCGAAGCGGGAACGAGGAGCCGTGGCGGACTCTACGGAAGGTGGCCGTTGATTCATGTCTGCGGGATCACCACTCCATCACCTGCACTCCACTGCAGAGAAACGGGGGCTCCGACCGCAACCGGACGACTCCCCGAACCGGCATTGGGCGCATGAATGGTCCAGCGCACGGATTCCCCGATCCGCACGACTCCCTGCCATTCGCTTCCGATATAACGCATCGTCTCGACCACGCCGTGCAGACAATTCCCGCCGGTCTCCTTGTCATGGCCCGGCGTGACGCGAATGCGCTCAGGCCTGACCGTCATCACGACTGGAACACCGGACTGAAGACCGGCGGGAACCGCCACGCGAATCCCCCGCGATGAAGAGACCTCGCCCAGCAACAGAGCCCCCTCCCCGGCCTGAATATCGGCCAGAGTACCGCAAACCTCATTGCTCACTCCGACGAATCGCGCCACAAACAGATTCTCCGGACGCTCATAGAGGTCGTCCGGTCGCCCGACCTGCATCACCCGCCCCTGTTGCATCACCGCGAGCCGGTCCGACAAGGCCAGCGCCTCCTCCTGGTGATGCGTCACGCAGACAAACGTGATTCCCACTTGCGCCTGGATGGCCTTGAGTTCGCTTTGCATTTGTTGCCGGAGCTGCTGATCCAGCGCCGCCAGTGGTTCGTCCAGCAGCACGACGGCCGGACGGTTGACCAGCGCCCTGGCCAACGCGACGCGTTGCTGCTCTCCGCCTGAAAGCTGACCGGGCATACGGTCCCGCTTATCATTCAATCGCACTAACTCCAATGTAGACCCGACACGCTCGAGGATCTCGTCTCGCGGGACCCGTTTCATCTCCAAGCCGAAGGCGACATTCTCTGCCACCGTCATGTGAGGGAAGAGTGCGTAGGACTGAAAGACAAGATTCACCGGCCGAAGATTCGGAGGAACCCCGGCCATCGACCGGCCATCGATAAGAATGTCGCCGGCATCGGGCATCTCGAACCCGGCCAGCATCCTCAGCAATGAGGTCTTCCCGGCGCCGCTGGGGCCGAGCAGCGAGAAGAATTCCCCGCGGCGGATCTGCAGGGACACATGATCGACCGCGACGGTCGCGCCGTGACGTTTGACCAGGGCTCGAATATCGATGCTCAAGTCATTCACGGCACCGAAACCCTGCGTGGGGAAACACCGCGGAAGGGAAAGCGGGAGAGGGCTGCGACCGGCGTTTAACTATCCATCCTGATTTTGGCATTGTCGTCACGAAGATGCTTCCGCACACGCACTTTCTCATGATGCTTCCGCAAGAGTTGTTGCCGGATGACGTTGCGGTCTTCCGCGACGATCCGCACCAACCGATCCACGTCTTCGGCATGGTCACGCACCAACTCGGTGAGCTTTTGCAGCTGGGCTTCTAACCGCTCCACACGCCAAGACACGCTTTCGGTCTCTACTACCTGTTTGCTCACGGTTTTGCCGTTCTTGCGGGGAAGCGCGGATACAATCAGATCACGTTTCATACAGACTCCTTCAGACTCCTTTATCTCGCCATACCCACTCGGATATTTTGGCTAGTATTGTCTCTGCGGTTCCTGAAGTCAATCATTCCTCTTTCTTTCCATTTCAGTACCGTCCTGTTACAATTCGCCGCGATGAACAATGTCTTTACGATGATCCTGGCCGGGGGCAAAGGCGAGCGGCTCTCCCCGCTCACCGAACAACGCGCCAAGCCGGCCGTTCCCTTCGGCGGCAAATACCGGATCATCGACTTCGCGCTGAGCAACTGCCTCAATTCCGGCCTGCGCCGAATCGCCGTCCTCATCCAATACAAATCGCACTCGCTGGACAAGCACATCCGGAGCGGATGGAATATCCTGAACTCGGAGCTCGGCGAATACATCGCATCCGTCCCTCCCCAACAGCGCATCAGCGAGGAATGGTACAGAGGCACCGCCGATGCCGTGTATCAGAATATGTTCCTCCTCGATACCGAGCAGGCCGAGTATCTCCTGATTCTGGCCGGCGACCATATTTATAAAATGAACTATGCCGAGATGTTCCAATGGCTGCTGGCCAAAGGAGCCGACGCCGTCGTGGGCGCTCTCGACATTCCGATTCAGGACGCCACGCGGTTCGGTGTTATCAGCGTGGATGAAGACCTGCGCATCAATCGCTTCGACGAAAAGCCGAAAAGCCCGACGCCGATCCCGGGGGACCCAACCCGTGCGTTTGCCTCCATGGGGATCTACCTGTTCAAAACCGAGGTGATCAAAAAATATTTGATGGCCGACGCGCAGGAAGGCACGGCCCACGACTTCGGCAAGAACATCATCCCGCGCATGATCAGGGAAGGCCGTGTCTATGCCTTCAAGTTTCAGGACGAGAACAAGAAGGCGGTGAAATACTGGCGGGACATCGGGACTCTCGATGCCTACTGGGAAGCCAACATGGATCTGGTCGCCGTCGACCCGCTGTTCAACCTCTACGATCCCAAGTGGCCGATCCGCACCTACCAAGGACAATTTCCTCCGGCGAAGTTCGTGTTCGCGCAGGATTATCAGGGCGGCCGCATGGGTGTGGCGCTGGACTCGGTGGTCTGCGGAGGCTGCATCGTCTCCGGCGGGCGGGTGCAGAACTCCGTGCTCTCTCCGAACGTGCGGGTCCTGGACCACGCCGATGTGCGGGAATCCATCGTCATGGAGAATGTCGTCATCGGCGAACACAGCCGCATCCGCCGGGCCATCATTGATAAGGATGTGGTCATTCCGCCCCATACGGAAATCGGGTACGACCGGGAGGCCGACGCCCGGCGATTCACCGTCACGGAATCAGGCCTGGTCGTCATCTCAAAGGGAATGAAGCTGCATGCCTCCCTCGATTCATCCGGTTGACCTCATCGCCGCGCTCCGCGAGAAATCGCTGACGCCTGCGATTGTCTTTCTCACCTCACGCCGTGCCTGCGACGAAGCCATGGAGGCGTTCGACCACGCCCACACGGTGCTCCCGCCGGTGCGCCAGGAGGCCATCGCCGCCGCGCTGGAACGGGTCATTGCCCAATATCCCAGCATCGCAGAACATCCGTTGATTCCGACCGTCCAGCGGATCGGCGTGGCGGCGCATCACGCCGGCCACCTCCCTTCCTGGAAAATCGCGATCGAAGAATTGATGCGGCAGGGCTGCCTTGATGCGGTCTTTGCAACCACCACCTTAGCCGCCGGAGTCGACTTTCCGGCACGCACCGTCGTCATCACGCAATCCAGCATCCGGAAGGCCCGGGACTTCATGGACCTGACCATCGGGGAAGTACAGCAGATTGCCGGACGGGCCGGCCGCCGCGGGAAAGATTACGTCGGCTTCGCCGTCGTCACCCCGTCTCCCTATATCGACCTGGATGTGTTGACCAAGGGATTCACCGGAAATCCGGAAGCCATCGACAGTCAATTCACAATCAGTTATCCGATGGTTCTCAATCTATTGAAAGCGCACCCGCACGAGCAGATTCAGGCCATTCTGGCCAAGAGCTTTGCCCAGTTCCAGCTCAACCAGCGCGCGGCCGTGCTTGAAGAAAAGCTGGACGTACTCCATATACAGATGGAACCCTTCGGCCCGCGCGTCTGCACCGATTGGATTACCCAGTGGCACACCTTCGATCAAGCCCGGCGGCAAAAACCCCATCGGCACCAGATCGCCCGCCACGAATCTCCGGAAGTCACGGCGCGATTTCACTTCATGACACCGGGCCGTGTGGTTGGGCTGAATAAAGGACGGGGCATCGTCTTGCGCCAATACCGGAGCAAGGGACAAAAGAGCCCGATGGTCACCGTGTTGCGGGCCGGCGGAGCCATCACCGAATCCCCTGCCGGCATCGTCACCGATGTGTTTGATCGCCTCTTCGAGTGCATGGAACAGCAAGGCTATCCCTGGTGCACCCCCGAATCGTTCGACGAATTGCTCTATCAATTGACGGAGTTGCCGACCAGATTGCCCCTGCTGCCGATCCTGGTCTCGAAACAGTCCGAACTCATCCCCGATGCCATCGTGCAGAGCCTGGGTGATTTCCCCTGCCCAAGCTGTCCCTCACGCTCGGCCTGCCAGAAGGACTACCTCGTGGCCTCCCGCCTGCGGCAGGAACAACAGCGCCACATCAAATCAATCCAGGCGCTACGCACCAGTTTGTGGCACCGGTTCCAGGAGCGGATCGACGTGCTCCAGAAGTTCGGCTACCTGAGCCCCACTTCGCATTTGACGGACGACGGCGAATGGGCGAGGCTCATCCGCATCGATCACTCCCTGCTCATCACCGAATTGATCCGGGCCGAAGCCTTTGCCGGCGCGGATCCGGCCGTTTTGACCGGCGTGATGGCCAGCATCGCGCATGACGACGACCGGCCCGGAGCCTTCCCGCGGGTCAGCACCGGACTCAGCTCACTGCTGGGACAGGTACGCAAGCTGGCCGAAAGCCTCTCTCCCTACGAAGACCCTCCGTTGCTACGCGCGGATATCGCCGCAGTCGCCGAGCGCTGGGTATCTGATCCAAGTCTGACCTGGATCGGTCTCTGCCGCTCGACCACCATGGCCGAAGGGGACATCTACCGCCTGCTGGCCCGAACTCTGGAATTCCTGTCGCAAATGCATACTCTGCGCGCCACGCATCCCGGCCTGGCAGACTCGGCATCCCAAGCCATCGCACTGATTCGCCGGGGCGTCCTGGAGGAGTTGCCGTGAGGAAACACGTAGCAACCATCGGCTCTCAGGGGACAGCTGAATGCCAACGACTGGAGACTTGCGCATGACGAGCAACGAACTCGAGCAGCTCCTGGCGCAGCAACCGATTGCCGTCCTCCACAAATTATCGCGCGGACGCGTGCACCGGCACTTTCGGGCAGGCAAACGCCGTCTTATTGAACTGCTGCTGCAACACTCGTCACAAAACCTTGCAGGCCTCGAATCAGACTTACAAGCGCTGATCAGTGAACGGCACACACAGCCACAAGTCGCACCGCAGCCGGCCCGACAGACGGCGCCGCGACACACAGCGCCTCCTCCGAACAGAAGGCCGCATCGGGCGCATGAGCCGGAATCCACCGAACCGGGAGTCTCCCTTGCAGCCTGGCTGGAAGGGCTCGGCGTGCCGAGTCCGCAGCCCTTTGTCCCGGACCCCTGGCAAGTGGAAGCGTTGGCTGGACTGGCGGAAACCGACGTGGTCGTGAGCGTACCGACCGGGAGCGGAAAAACCTATGTCGCCGTAGAAGCCGCGCGGCGCGCAATGGAAGAGAACCGGACCGTCATCTATACGTCCCCGCTGAAAGCGCTCTCGAATACAAAGTTCACCGAATTCTCCAAGATCTTCGGCAGCGACCGCGTCGGCATTCTGACAGGGGACCGGCAAGACAACAGTCAGGCTCCCATCCTCATCATGACCACGGAAATTCTCCGCAATCTGCTCTATGACGCAGCCAGCGGCGAAATTGATGTGCGGCTGGATACGCTCGGGCTGGTGATCTTAGACGAATCACAATATCTGGCAGATCCGGAACGGGGTGTCGTGTGGGAAGAGACCATCATCTTCTGTCCCTCGCAAGCGAAGCTGCTGTTGCTCTCCGCCTCCATCGGCAATCCTCAGGACATTGCCGATTGGCTCACATCTATTCGGCCCTCTCCCTGCCGCCTCGTCCGCCACAGCAAGCGCACCGTGCCTCTGCGTGCAGGCTTTCTCCACCCCAACGGCAAGCTCACACCACTCTTCCGCACCGCCGGCATTCCCTACGGCCATCCGGGACAACTTCACCCGGAAGCCAAACGGCTGTTCCTGCAATATGAAGAAGACACGCTGCCGTCCGGACGCTCGCGGCGTTGACGACAGTTCCGTTTGTTTTAGATACAGCTAGAAGGCTGCGGTGAGCCCAACCGTGGCCCCGTGGCGGATGGTCTGGAATTCTCTCAGCGGTGCGGTATCTGAAGCCGATCCAACCGGATGGTTTTCCCAGGTGCCTCCGTAGGCCCGATTCCACCACACACGATACCCGCCGGTCAGCGCAAGGTTCTTCGTCAACATGAACTTGACGCCGGCATCGGCGTTGGCGCTGGCTCCGATGCCCCACATCGTAAAACTCGGCTGCTGAAGGTCCGTGCGCAAGACGTGGTTGTCTTCGTTATACACAATGCTGATCGGACTCACTGCCACGCGGCCTTCGAGACTGAACCAGCGGGTGAGTCGATACTCCGTCTGCATCCCCACTCGGACCGGCGTAATCCAATGAGTCGTATTCACGATAGCCACCTGCCCCTGATTAGACACGGTTCCGGCAGGACTGCACGTCAGCCCCGGAACACCGGACGGAGCGCACTCCACTTGACGAACAGAACGAGCCTCATACTTGGTATTCCAATATTGAAGTCCGCCGAAGACATCCAAGTACCCTCGATTGCCGCTGAACTCGGCTACCCGCCGCCCGCCGTCAAAATTCAAATACCAGGTCCCGTTCCCTGTGACGTCACTGTGAGTTCGGGAGAACAGATGCTGCCCGCCGACAGATGTATAGTCGTCGTCGACGAGCTGACCACGATCAAACACGACGGAAAATCCCAGCTCCCCCCGCAGAAACCAGCGGCGCGACAAATTGATCTTGGCCCCGAGCTCCATGATCTGCGTATTGTTATCTTTGTAGGTCAGCTTCGAGGTGGGATTGCCCAGTCGCGAATCGAGCCCCGAGGCATCGTGACTCCACTTCGTTTCGCCGTTCGTGAACATCCAGGATTTGAGCGACAGCTCGACGCGCTGCCGGGATACCGGCTCACCCTCTTCAGCCGTGGACAACACCGGAACAAACAGGAGACTCATCCCAATCAACACTCCCAAGATGGCACCCTTGCGCATCGTAGATTGACTCACCGTCTCATCCCTCCCCGCTGAATGACCACCGTATCAACGCATCGCTCGACGGTGTCCGGCATGACCCGCTGACAAGCCGCCCGGATATCCGCCTCATTGTGCTGACGCTGGATCACGCAAGAGAACCACACCAACCAGGTACCGATCAGCGCCAGCAACATCGCACCGGTCAGCAACATAGTCCAGGTGACCCTGCGGTCACCGGTTTGCAGTCCGTAACCAGCCGTATCGTCTTGTGATCGTTCGCAGTCTGAAGACAGCATATCGTCCTGGCTCTCCGATCAATATCTCGCCGGTCCCGCGTGGACAGTCGAATCATACCCGAGTAGAACGACCGTGAGTAGCGATTACTGTTCCTCTTCACATCCCACAGAACTCGGGTATGTGAAAGCGGCGCCCGCATTAACCATTCGCAGCTTATTTTGTACAGCCATGTAGTACACCGCCGACATTGGCCGACACGCGCGTTGGTATAGAATCCCGCGCGGGCAAAAGCATTTCTCCGCGCCCACACTGAGAATCTCGCACAGGACATTGCTGAAGCAGGACGGCACAGCCATTGCCTATAGTACGTCGGGTCCATTCCCAGCTTTCTAAATTCAGGGGAGCCGGCCTATTTGGATAAGGAGATGCCGGCCATGAGTAATCGCACTCAATCAATCCAAACCGATAGATTTCGAGCAGCTTCAATGGGCCTCCCTTCTCTCGCGCACATGACCTGCACGGTGAAAGTCCTGACCATCGGCATCCTCCTGCTGTGGGCTCCGGTCAACCCCTTCGCGATTTCACAAGCCCTGTTGCTCTGAGCTTTAGCGGAACAGCGGGAACGGCAAACCCACCAGCCCAAGCTATCATCTTTTGGAAAGGCGGGAATCGCACAAAAAATTGGACCGTGAGGGCGTCCACACCATGGATCTCGGTGCCCCCTTCCTCAGGAACGATTGCCGCGGAACAGGATCAGATCGAGGTGAACGTGAATCTGTCCGGACTGTCAGCCGGGAGTTATTCGTCGAGCGTGATTATCTCGACCGAAAACAATTCAGGGCGCGCTATTCAAACCATAATCCCGATCGCCCTGACCGTGACAGGCTCAACGCTCAGTCCCTCGATCCGGCTGAATCCGACCGCACTCAGTTTTTCAGGAATAGCCGGCAGTACCAATCCGACCGCGCAACTGCTGAATGTAAGTAACCCGACCGGCGGAACCTTGTCGTGGAGCCTGAGTAGCAATGCCGCCTGGTTGAATCTCTCAACCACTTCCGGAACAACAACGACTGAAACAGACTCGATTTCCGCAAGCGTCAACCTGTCGGGACTCGCAGCAGGCACCTACACCGCCGCCATCAATGTGGCCGCCAGTGGAGCCACGAACACTCTCCAAGTAATCCCTGTGTCCCTCACGGTCGCCGCTGCTCCCACGACCACCCCGGTTATTGGACTGAGCCTCACCAGCATGACCTAGGCGGGCACGGCGGTGGGAACCAATCCAACCAACCAGTCGTTTACCATTTCAAATACCGGTGGCGGCACCTTGATCTGGACGGCCGGGGACAATGCCGGCTGGCTCACGCTCTCCCCTGCCACCGGAACCAATACCGGCACCGTGACAGCCGCGGTCAACCTCACCGGCCTGGCCACCGGCACCTACGGCGGCACCATCACAGTTGCCGCCACTGGTGCAACGAGTAAAACACTTCCTGTGTCGCTTACCGTCATCCCAGGAACGACCACAAGCTCCTCGGCCACACTGAACTGGAATGCCAATACGGAAACTGATCTGGCGGGATATAAGATATACATCGGGACTCAATCCGGAACGTACGGCGCACCGATTATCCTGGGCAGAGCAACTACGTATCAGATCACCAATCTCACCATCGGCACCACCTATTTCTTCTCCATCACCGCCTATGACAAAGCCCGGAATGAGAGTCCTTATTCTTCGGAAGCGAGCAAAAGCATCTACTGATCACGGGCAAAAGAGATGGCTTGGAATCTCCGGGCGAACTCGGGCCATCTCTGCTCTTGACCCTCTCTCCCTGACAACTGTATAACTTCTCTGCCGATGTTCGGCCTCGCATACCCTCCCGCTCACTCCTCCGTGGAATCAGCGTCCGGGGCTCAGCGATGCGATAGACCCGTTTGCGCCCGTAGCTCAATGGATAGAGCATCTGACTACGGATCAGAAGGTTACAGGTTCAAGTCCTGTCGGGCGCACCACTCGCATCACAATCAACTAAATAGCTCTCGCTTTCCCGGCCGTTCGACTACTGAAATTTGTCGGGATAATTATCGCGTTCCATGCTAGATCATGAATCGTGATATGGCTTCGTACACAGCGGCTCATCTGTCATGACCTATTCTGACTATCCATTCCTCACCGTGAAGACGCAGGGCATACACTCACCAAGTCAGAAACTCAACTGACTTCACTACAAGAAGACATGGGAACCGCACAATCACGTCAACTGCTGATCGGAATCGACGCGATGGAATGGGATCTCGTCGAAAGATGGACGGGCGAGGGAAAACTTCCAACTTTTCAGCGTCTGATTCGGGAAGGCCTTCACGGGAAATTGCAGACGACCGCTGCACAGCTACCGGATACTGTCTGGACATCGATTTACACAGGAATGAATCCTGCCAAATTTGAAAAATACTTCTATGTCCAATATGACCCGAGATCCGGAACTCTCAAGCACACCTCCGACGACGCAATCCACGGCGTTCCCTTCTGGGAATACCTGAGCGATTCCGGTAAGCGCGTGTGTATCGTAGACGCACCCAAATTTCCATTGAGCCAGCGAGTCAATGGGATCCAGCTCACCAACTGGGGTGCTCACGCCACGAAAACCGCACGTGCCTCATCCCCCGAATCCCTACTTGCCGAGATCGGCAGATCCTTCGGACCGCATCCCGTTGGAGATTGCGACGCCGTCGATGACACTCCGAAGGCCTTGCACGATCTCCGCCGTCGAACACTCGCAGGAGTACAACAGCATGGAGCTCTCTTTCGCTGGCTGATGACGAAAGAGCCATGGGATACGTTCTTTGGGGGATTTTCCGCAGCGCATTGTATCGGACATCATTTCTGGCATTACATGGATCCGTCGCACCCCCGTTACGATCCCTCAGATCCTCATCAGCTTCGAGATACGATCGAAGTCATATACCGCGCACTGGACAACGAGATTGCCCAAATGCTGGCCCTGGCGGGAGACAATACCCACTGCCTCATCGTAGCAGGACACGGGATGGGCCCCCTGTATCATGCGTCCTGGAACCTGACTGAAATCCTGAACCTAATGGGCTATGGCCGGACTCCCATGGATACAGCGCCTTCAGGTAACAGTCGGCAGGCGTGCGTAAATCCGTTTCGATTATTAAAGATGTTCTTACCAGGAAAGATGCAATACGCCATAAAGAAGATTCTGCCCCAAGGCCTGCAGGACGAGCTTCTATTCCGGTGGTATGCGGGCGAACGCAACTGGGCAGGTCGCCGTGCTTTCCCCGTACCAAACAATGACTCCGTAGGTGCGATCCGGATCAATGTCATTGGCCGCGACAAATTCGGTATGGTGCGACCCGGCAGAGAATATGAGCATGTCTGCCAAGATATAGCCGATGCGTTGCATGACATGATTGACCCCAAAAGCGGCCGAAAAGTAGTCAAGCAAGTCACGCTCGCATATCAAGCATTTCAAGGTCCGTATCGTGATCAACTCCCCGACCTCATGGTGTTATGGGACCAATCTTTCGCATGGGATTCGATTCAGTCCGCCCGCTTCGGCACCCTCCAGCTATACCGGCAGGATGCGAGAAGCGGGAGCCATTCGCCGCATGGCTTTCTATTGATGCAGGGTAGAGGAATACCTGCCGGCGGTGTAGTTCACGGACATTCCATCTATGACATTGCCCCTACGGTACTGAATTTGGCAGGTGTACAAATCCCCGATCACATGGACGGACGGCCGATTACTCTGTAGATCTTTCCCCTTTCTTCTCGTAAACAGAAACTTTAGGATAGTTGTCATAATGATCTCTGCAGCGCAGGTACAGGACGACATCGCACGGCTTACCTCCGGCACGCACTGGAATCCGCAAACGATCCTCGGCCCTCACCCAACCACTCAAGGCCTGGCCATCCGCGCCTGGCTCCCGTTTGCCGAATCCGTCGAGATTCTGCCTGCCGGTCAAACCGCTCCGATCCCTGCCCGGCGCATCCATGATGCCGGCCTCTTTGAAGCCATCCTCCCCAAACAGAGTCACGCGCTCCATTATAAGATCCGCGCTCGGGCTACCGACGGTACCATCACGGAAGGCCATGATCCCTATGCGCTGCCTCTGCTCCTCACCGATTTTGAGTTACACCTGTTTTCTGAAGGCACGTTTTATCGGGCCTACGAATCGCTGGGCGCACACGTTCGCACGGCAGAAGGAATCACCGGCGTGCATTTCGTCGTCTGGGCGCCCAATGCCGCCCGCGTCAGCGTGGTGGGCGAATTCAATCGCTGGGATGGCCGTTGCCACCCGATGACTAATCGGGGATCGACGGGGCTCTGGGAACTCTTCCTGCCCGACCTGCCAGACGGAAGCCTCTACAAATATGAGATTAGACCGCGCGGCCAGGACACCGTCCTGGTGAAGGCAGACCCCTATGCGCGCGCCAGCGAGCTTCGTCCTCGCACCGCCTCAATCGTGCGTGATCTCTCCGATTTCACCTGGCACGACGAAGCCTGGATGAATGCCCGCGCACAGCTCAATCCCCTACGTGCCCCGATCGCCATCTATGAAGTCCATCTCGGATCATGGATGCGGGTGCCGGAAGAGGGTAATCGCTGGCTCACCTATCAGGAGCTGGCCGCCAGACTTATTCCCTATGTAAAGGATCTCGGCTACACCCATATCGAACTTCTTCCCGTCACCGAACATCCCTTTGATGGATCCTGGGGCTATCAGGCCACCGGCTATTTCTCCGCCACCAGCCGCTATGGCACGCCGGAAGATTTCATGGCATTCGTCGATGCCGCCCATGCAGCCGGTATCGGAGTCATCATGGACTGGGCGCCGGCCCATTTCCCCGACGATCCGCACGGCCTCGCGTTCTTCGACGGCACCCATCTGTACGACCATGCCGATCCGCGCCTTGGCTATCACCCGGATTGGCACAGCCGGATCTTCAATTATGACCGTCCGGAGGTGCGCAACTTTCTCCTGAACAGTGCGCTGTTCTGGCTCGATACCTATCACATCGACGGATTGCGGGTGGATGCCGTGGCTTCGATGCTCTACCTCGACTACGGACGTAAGGCCGGCGAATGGATCCCCAATCAGTTCGGCGGGAATGAAAACCTGGGAGCCGTGACGCTGCTCAAAGAGCTGAATGTCCTCGTCCATCGGGACTTTCCCGGAGCCATGACCATTGCAGAAGAGTCCACCTCCTGGCCGGGCGTCTCCCGCCCCACCTATACCGGCGGCTTGGGCTTTACCTTCAAGTGGAACATGGGCTGGATGCACGACACGCTTGACTACTTCGCCCATGAACCGGTGCATCGGCGGTTTCATCAAAATCAGATCACGTTCGGCCTGCTCTACGCCTTCACGGAAAACTTCGTCCTGGTCCTCTCCCATGACGAAGTCGTTCACGGCAAGCGATCGCTGATCGGGAAAATGCCCGGCGATCCCTGGCAGCAGTTCGCCAATCTCCGCTCGCTATATGGCTACATGTACGGCCATCCTGGGAAGAAGATGCTGTATATGGGCAATGAGTTCGGACAGTGGAGGGAGTGGAACCACGACACCAGCCTGGACTGGCATCTCTGCGAATACCCGCCCCATCGCGGGTTACAGCGCTACGTGCAGGATCTCAACCGGCTGTACCGGCAGGAGCCGGCCCTGCATGCCGTCGACTACGAATGGAATGGATTTCAGTGGATCGACTTCAACGACACGGAGAATTCGGTCATCGCCTTCCTTCGAAAGGGAGAGGATGGCTCGGAATCCGTTCTCTGCGTAGGAAACTTTACACCGGTTCCCCGTCATCACTATCGCATCGGCGTCCCGACAGCGGGGCACTATCGAGAGCTCCTCAATAGCGACGCCGAACTGTATGGGGGCAGCAACATGGGGAACTCCGGCGGCGTGCGCGCCGAGGCCAGTCCCTGCCACGGCCTGCCCTATTCACTGAGCCTCACGCTTCCGCCCCTCTCCATGCTCTTCTTCAAACGGCAGCCGGAATAGCGGCTCTCGCCTACTTGGTCTTGGCCTCTGCGCGGATCTCCAGAATTTTGACGTCGAAGTACAAGGTCTTCCCGGCCAACGGGTGGTTGAAATCCAACACCACGGAATCCTCTTTCACTTCCGTCACATGGGGAAACAGCGATTGCCCTTCTGGCCCCCGCGCTTCCAATTCGGCGCCTACCTTCCACGCATGCTCCGGTACGAGGCTCTTCTTCACTTCCTGAATGGCTTTCTGATCCACCTCTCCGTAGGCATCCGCGGGTTTGACGGCAATGTGCTTCTTTTCCCCGACCGACATGCCCTCCAGCGCTTTCTCCAATCCGGGAACAATTTCCTCCGCGCCATGCAGATAGGTCATCGGCTCACCGCCGACATTCGATTCCACCACATCTTTCTCATTCAGCTTCAGCGTATATTCCAGCGAGACGTGCTTGCCCTTTGAGACCACAACCTTCTCAGCTCCGTTCGTCGTCTCAGCATGCATCACCGGCGCATCGACCATCGTACCCAGCAGAGCGACCAGGCACACATATCTCAGAGTACAGAGACGAACGATCATACAATCCTCCTCAAGAATATTGCGTCGCTACAGGCGGGACAGGACACGAGGATACCGCGATCAAGGCACCAAAAACTAGCGGCTCTCACCAGGACCGGAAGGCCCCGGAATCCAGATGCACAAATTTCGAACGAGGATAATAGCCGATGCCGCCATAGCCCAATTCAAGCGCGGCCTGTCGAATAACTTTGGGATGAATGCCAGGAATCTGTATGTCGATCGCCTGACCCTGCATATGCAGGCTATTCTTTGCCGCACGCCGGCCGGCACGAACGAGTTGCGCGTTATACTCCGGAGAACGATATCCTGAAATAATATGAATCTCCCGATCGCCACCTAACTTCTTTTGCACCAGATTGACATGTTCCAGCACCCGCACATCAATCGCTGAGACTTCACCGGTCGCATGGCACCGCAGGATATGATTGACGTCATCCAATGCTTCCAAATCATACTCGCCGGCATCATTGCGGTAGGTCACATCCAGCCGCTCATCGGTCCACACATTTAAGAGCGTCAACCGGCCCTCAGGCAGCGCCTGTGCCGCGGCGCGCTGAGGCCGTAGCCCTGGCAGCACAGCGAGAGCCACCGCCATAGCAGAAGTTTGCAAAAACGTACGTCGGGTCCAGGCCCAATTCGAATCAGTTGTCACAACGATACTCTCCGAAGAAGGTGCGTTGCAGAGGACCGGCAGCAGATGACCCGAGTTTTATCAAAAAGGATCAGATCGGTCAATGAATTTTCGTTCGATCAGCGCTTCGCTGATATCCGTTCCAATCCGATATCGTGTTTCTCTCGATAGGCATAACCGACACAGTCCCCCGTTCAGACCGGTCGCTAACCATTTTCTTCCTAGACACACAGCCGGCAGACGGGTAAGATCGCACTCAGAGATTAAGGGAAAACCATGGCTACAATTTTAATCATCGACGACGAAGAGTCCATCCGCCATCTCCTCCGCGAGGTGCTGGAAAAAGCCGGACATCAGGTGCTCGAAGCTTCCAATGGACGCGAAGGGCTTGAGACTTATCAAAAGCACCCGGCTGACCTGGTCATCATGGATCTGCTGATGCCGGATACCGACGGATTGGAAACCACACTCCAGTTGACTCGTGAATATGTGGACGCCAAGGTTATTGCGATTACCGGCGCGCAAGGCGATCGAAACTTTCTTGACGTGGCGAATCTTTTTGGCGCCAGACGGACGTTTCAAAAACCCTTCGATCTCAACAAGCTGCTCCAGGCCGTGCAGGAAGAGCTGGCCGCCAAGTAGCACTATTCCCCACGCCCGAACAATTCCAACACTGTCCCCACAAACAACATTTCCCGATCACATCCAATCCATTCCACCTCAAGCTGACCGCCCGTTGTACCGATGAAGGCGGACAGAAGTCCCTCCTCGCGTATCGAGGTGCCTAGCGCATTGACATACACTCCGGCAGGTTTGTCAGTATGGAACATCATCGGAAGAGCCCGAGTTTCGACGGCAATTTTGGGAGCACCTTTTCCGGCGAAATGCCCGCAGACCTGGGTGCTATTGCCAATCTGTCCGTGGGCGGCTGTAGTATCGCGTCGAAAATCACGCTGCCGCCTCAGAGCGTTGCAGGACTACAGATCCAGCTCCCGGATTCCCGGTGGTCGCTGGAAGTCGAGCAGGCTGTCGTCCGCTGGGTGCGGGGTACCACTTTCGGCCTGGAGCTTCAAACGTTGTCGGATCCGGACACCGCCCGGCTTCAGCAGCTGCGGTGCGATCTCGATCAGGGACCGCTGGTGGTCACGCAACGTCCCGTACACTGACATGCGAACACGAACCAAAATACTGATCGTCGACGACAGCCGGGACTTCCAACTGTTTGTGAAAGCGTTTCTCTCTGAGGAAAGCTATCTCGTCCTCTCCGCCGGAGACACGCTCCAAGCAACCGGATCAGCCATCCGCGAAAAACCCTCGCTCATTGTTGTCGATATCGGCCTGCCGTGCGGAGACGGCTGGATGCTGCTCGACCGTCTCAAAGCAAATGCCTTAACCAAACACATTCCCGTCGTCGTCGTGACGGGACAAGCCAAGATCGGGCTCGAAGAGAAATCCAAATCGAAAGGAGCGGCCGGGTTCCTCAGTAAACCCGTCGAGAAAGACACGTTCGTCAACACGATCAATGCCCTCCTCACCGCTCCAACTCAACGCTCTGCTCCGCCACCCACCACACTCCGTACACTAACGTAGTCTTTCCCGCGTGATGTCTGGTCGGCCTCCTCAGAGATATTGAGGCCTCTGGTCCGCCGGACAGCAGACAAGTCCCTCTTTAGGACGCGCGATGAATTAAGCAGTATTTACTGGAAGTCTTTCTAGAGGATCTGAGAGGATCACGGAGGCCGAAAGTGATGTGCCGCGCGATCTTTCAGGAGAGTGCTCTACGCTCATGTGGCTGACTTTCTGGATTCTGTACAGCTTCCTCATCCTCGCCAGTGGCGTCTATGGGTCCGACTTCGTAGGCCATTCCCATTGGGAATATGTCGTTTGGGTTCCACCACTCGCTGAGATACGATCCCTCCAATTCTGGCTCGACATTTTCGTGAACGTCGCCCTATACACCCCTTTTGCCTTCTTCTTCCTCCAACATCGGAATTCGAATAACCGGTCAGCTCTCATCACGGCTGTGCTTTTTGGCTTCCTCCTCTCCTGTACGGTCGAACTCTATCAGGTCTACTCTCACAATCGTCGCCCTTCGCCCTTGGATATCGTCTGCAACCTCAGCGGCACCATCATCGGAACATTCCTCTGGGAAGCCTGGCGAAGACGTGCACAGCACACGACTCAACCGAAAGCACCTGCTATTCCCATCCCATAGGTTCATACCCGCGCTCTTGCAGGCAGCGATTCACAAACTGCTTGAACGCCTGACTCGGCGGTGATTTCCGAAACAACCCTCGGAGCAATCCGCCGGTCGCACCACTGGCTGCCCCGACCATCGCACCGCGCCCAGGATGTCCGACAACCGCCCCACCCACAGCACCGGCCGCCGATCCAATCGCGCCGCCTGCCGTCGTACTGCCGGCGACTTGACCGCTCTTTCCCTGGCTCGGCGTGGCCCCGGCATCTTTCGCCATGGCAGAACAGTCCTCGATATCCTGCTCCGCAGCAGACTCTCCGACCTGGCGAAAATGGGCGTTGGGATAGAGAACCGGCTTGGGTGCGGCGCAACCGGAAACCAGAAAGAGGCAGGAAAACAGCAACAAGAACTGGTGGAAAGGTGATTTCATCTCATGAGTTTCAACGAACCGGCATGGACTCCGTTGACCGGCCTGCTAGCGTTTTCAGAAATCCTCGCAGGCTGGTCAAAAAGGCCACTGTTCTCACCCGCCCAACCCCGGCGCGCCGAGACGTGCCGTTCCGCGGGCAAGGCCGCAGCCCGCATCCTTCCGTCGTTTAACTTTTCACTTTTCACGTATCACCTGTCACGGTTCCAGAAACGCCGCTGGCGGACTTTTTCACCGCCTGCTAGCGTCCGCCCGATAGTTCCTTCCGGACAAGCCCCCGCATCATCACGGGATCGTTATAGGCCACCTCGCTCAATGCATCCAGGATGTGAATTCCCTTGGAGGCAGCCAGATCCTTCGCCTTCAGGTAATTCTTCGCACCAAACCGCGCAACCGACGACTGGCCGTTCACAATCTGGCAGGCCAGCACCTCCGTACCGACTTCCAGCGTCCCGCCCTCTTCAATCAATGTCTTGGCCTGCGCAACCGTGATCCCGTGCAACTGCGCAAACTCCTCCAGCCCTCCCGTCTCGACCAGCCTGCCGTCCGGCATGATGCAGAGCCGTTTGAAATGAGGAGACCAGTCCTTGCGGAAGTCGATGTATTTGATATCGCCACCCTTCGCCACGGCCCGATCGATCATGCGATAGTCCAACCCCAGATTCTTCTGCTCCAGCTTTTCTTTCAACTCATCCGGCAACGTGCGATGAAAGATCTCATAGGCCGCCTCGGTCATCGGGAGCGATCGCGCCCGGGCCAGATGCTCCGTCTCGGCAAACTGCATCAGATCCAACACGAACGTCCGTTTCGGCAGCACACCCGTCGGATCGATCACACAGGCAAAGAGCCCGCGCGTCAAGAGTCCGCCCTCCGCCGGATAGACGTAGACTCCACCTTGTGACAACAACTCCGTCATCGTCGCCAACGGCACCTCATAGCTCTCAGACAAAATCCTGGCATGCCCCGGCAGATCTTCCGGAAGCGTCGTCGCACAAGCCGTGACATTTCCAGGCGCATCGAATTCCGAATAGTCCTCGATGACGTTATAGAGGACCGGCAGCTTCGGCTTTTCGACTTTTTTCTTGATCTTAAACATGAATGACTTCCGTTCAGGCTATTGGTTTTATTGAATATATATCGTCATCGATTGAGATGGTGATAGGGAGGCAATGTCATCAATCGTCGATCCTCCACCGGTCCGCCGATCGTAAAATGATAGAGCGATTGCAAGGCCAAACCCTGCACTCCCAGCATCTCATGAACCGGATCGTCGAAGAAACATCCGATCCCCGTTCCGCGCACTCCGGCTGCCTCCGCCTCCAGATACAGCACCTGACCGAGCAACCCAGCCTCCCAGAACAGCCGAGGATAAAACCAGGCGCCCGTCTGACGCAAGCGCCCTTCGAATTCCGCCAACATGCCCAGCGAAAATGCGCTGTCTGCGGCGATCTCCTGATGACAACTCACCTGCGCCGCCGCGCGCTTGGCATCGCCCTCCAACAACCAATAGAGCGCCAGATCCTCAGGGCATCCCGGCGGCTGCGTCCAGATCAATTCCGGATTGAGCGAATGCTGAACGAGCGCCAGCTTCGCCCGATCCCGCACCAGAACATAGAGGCCAGGCGTCAGCCCCTCGACGCGATGCACAAAGATCATCAGATGAATCGCCGGAGCATGGGGCCACAGATCCCAGGGCACCGGCCGCTCCAACTGAGGACGCTCGGCGCCCGGCACCGCCCGCTGCAGCATGCGAAAGAATACCGCCGATGAAATTGACGTCCGTCCGTCAAACGACACGGCACTTCGACGCTGGCGGATGATCTGGCCGGCCGGAGGTCCGGCGTCATGCGTCACTCGTGACGCGTCGTTCGCCGCAGGGAGAGGACGCGACAATACCGGCTGCTCCTGCGACAACTTCCACGAAGCCTCGGCTACCGCGTCAATCGCATCCCAATGAACTCCGTGCTCCCCGCTCAGTCGATTCGCTTTCCCCTGCCACGAAACATTCGAGAGATCCTTGACCAGGACCGCATCGAGAGAGAGGGGGATTTCTGCAGATCCCTGTTTCACTGTCCCGCGCGGCCACACTATACAGAGGCAATCCGGATGCTCCGGTTCGACGCCGGCAAAATCATCCGGGCGATTCGTGCCTAACAGCAAGGCAATACAGTTCTGCTCCACCCCGTCCAGCAGCGCCATGCTCCACCCCAGCGTCGCCGCTGCGACTCGCGCAGAACCAAGGGCATGTCCGATGTCATGATTGCAGTAGCGAAACGCCCGCTCGCCATACTTCCAGGCTTCCCGCCAATGTACCGACGAGAGCCCGAAGAGAAACGCTCCCGGGGGAAACGGAGCGAGCAATCGCGCGATCATCTCAGCCTGAAATGCCGCCCGCCGCTCCAGCCCATGCTCCTTCGGCGCGTAGTGATAGAGCCCCGGCTGCAGGTCGAGCCCGTCAATCTGCGGCACAACAACATAGCCTTCCGTCGGATGCAGATTGCCTGAGGAGGGATTGCTCCGCAGCGCCCACTCCGTCTCACCGCCTTTCTTCCAGGCAGACAGGGCCAGGGCAAACTCGAAGAATCTGGCAAGAGAACGTACTGTGACCGGCTGAGAGGAAACCGCCCCGTGCCGATAGATCGCGTCGTAGGCGGGCGACATCGGCTCCTCATCCGGCTTCAACAAAGGTAGCGGGATCAGCTCAGCGCCTGCGAAGCGCCGGAACGGATCAGGCTGATTCGCCCAATCGAGATACCCCATCGACCGGGCATAGCGGTTGAAGTGATGCTTCGTCTGGACGTGATAGCGGATGACCTGATCGACCGGATCAATTGAGACAGGTTCTAGCGCTGAAGGGAAAGCTGGCTTCTCAGTACTCATTGCAATAGTGAGGGCAGTCTACAGAGCGGCGGGGAGGAAAGTAAACGCGCCAGGCCCCTGCTCTGCTTCGCTCAACTAATTACATAGTTGCGGCCGCGCCGTCCCTGGAAAGCGACAAAAGCGCTCTCCCGGACCATCGCCACCAGTTAGTCAAGACAAAACACCTAAAGACTTTTTCTCCCCCGTCCGATAAGGGCCTGTCGTATTCTATTCTCTCCCTAAGGGGGCGCTGTCATGACCGGACTCATTCAGGAATTGAAAGAACATCACATCCACCTGCTCTCGATTCTACAGTTGGCGAAAATCAATGGCTTCGCCACGCTGGAAACACGGGAACTTTTGCGCTCGGCACGAACGACTCTGCTGGATCACCTGCGCAAGGAGGACCTCGAGCTGTACCCGGTGTTGCACACAGCGGCCGCGAAGAATCCCGCCATCAAAGAAACTCTGGACACATTTGCCAGAGACATGGCCGAAACATCGAAAGTAGCGATCGGCTTCTTCAAGAAATGGGACCAGGGTGGAACAGACCACGATCTCTCGAAGGAGTTCGGCCTGCTGCAGGCCAAACTGCTCAGCCGGATCCGCCGGGAAGAAGAGCTCCTCTATCCCCTCTACGAGCAAATCTCGGCAAAAAAGGCGGCATAGCCCGTTGTGGATAACCACGGCGCTGTTCCTGCCCTACTGACGACTTCGCCTCCACTTGCCCTAGGATGGCGCGTGACCGGACCTCCATTTGATACTGCAACCGATGCTAGACTTCTGGTTGGAATCGACCGGTCGTCCGGCCAGGACCGCATCGATCGCCGCCCGCAGATCGCGACCGGTCACCGGTTTGCCGTTACCCGGGCGGCTGTCATCGAGCTGCCCGCGATAGATCAGCCGGCGTCGGGCATCGAAGAGATAGAAGTCCGGCGTGCAGGCAGCCTTGTAGGCCTTGGCGACTTCCTGAGTTTCATCGAAGCAGAACGGAAATACGAAATGCAGACGTTGGGCCATCTCTTTGAGCCGCTCCGGCGCATCGTCCGGATACTGTCCCGGATCATTGCTGCTGATGGCCACAATACCTAAGCCGCTATCCTGGTACGTTTCCCCGATTCTCGCCAGCTCGTCCTGCACATGCACCACATAAGGACAGTGGCGACAGATAAACATCACGAGCAGCGCCCGCTCGCCTTTGAACGAATCGAGTGAATAGACCTCGTCGCTCACCACATCGCGCAAGGCAAATGGAGGAGCAGGAGTTCCAAGCGGAAGCATCATTGATGCGATCGCCATACAGACCTCATCGATTCAATGAATGGACAGCCAATCACTTATACGAACAGAGCCACCAAGTTGGCAACCCAATAGGTTCATCGGCTGCATCAGGAACTGGACTCTCCGTGATCGTTGAAGCTGTTTCCCACAATCTATCATCGATCTTCTCCTGATGACGGCTCTCTCATTGACCTCCCTTTCTCTCTCCACGTATCCTGGTCCAATACAATTTGAGGTTCAACCATGCAATTCGATGCAGCCCTTGCCGCGCAGGCGGCGTTTGAGGAAGCAGAATCTGAACTCGGTTCAGACTGGGAGACCGCCGCTGACCTGGAAGAGACCTTTTCATCGAATGCCGGCTCGACGGCGCGGGAGGCCTATGAGGGATTACTCTCGCTGGCGACCCGCTATCCGCAGGCCCATGCCTTTCAGGCCTTCTGCATCTATATCACCTGGCAACAGGTAACGGAACAGACGATCGCGCACCACTTCCAGACCGGACTGCGGCTCTCCGAATCCTACCTGGCTTCGCGCGACGGAAAAGATCAGCAACACCTCGAGTACATCACCGAACTTCTGGACTCGTTTCGTGCAGGACTGGGCTTGGACGAGGAAGACGACATTGTCGTCGAATTCAGAAAAGACACGCCGAAAGGCGGCGACTGAGCGGAAAAGTCCTGACTGCTCTTGGGAAGTGCTGAGCGTTGAGTGCTGGGTTAGGAAGGTTAGGAAGGTTCGGAAGCTGTCGGCTGAGTGGTGAACGCCGAAGGCGGCTCCGGATCGGCTTCATCGAAACCGCAATGGGGACAGGGCATACAGACAGGTCCATCACAGCAATGATAGATGTATTCGCGACCGCACCGTCTACAGTACGTATGGGCCATAGATACGACGCACGGTAACAAAATTCCTCGTCCCTCTCAAGAGTCATCGCATGTCTGATGACGATAAACACCGGGCCAGGATTTTTCTCCACCGCGGGCAACTGGCGCAAGCCAAAGATGCCTATGAACAAGCCGTGACGGACGATCGCCTCGGCGGCAATCCCCGTGAGCTCTCGGCTTCGCTTGGCAATCTCGGGAATGTCTGCGCCCTGTCAGGGGATTTTGAAAAGGCGGAGACCTGCTACCGAGAAGTGCTCGCGATCCAGCGGACGGAACGGGACCAGCACGCCATCGCTCATACACTGGTGAATCTGGGCAACCTCCACATCGGCGCCGGCCGTCCGGAGAAAGCCCGCCCCTTCTATCTTGAAGCCCTCGATCTACTGAAACCGCTTCACGATGACCGCGCGCTCGGAATTCTGTATCACAACCTCGGCATGGAGGAGGCACGGCAGACACACTGGGATCAGGCCATCGCCCACTTCACGGAGGCTCTGGAATGCCACCGCCGCATCGGCAATGAAGAAGGCCTCGCGCTCACCTACAGTCAACTGGGCAACACCTTCCTCGACTCCGGCGCCTTGCGTCAGGCGGAGAAGTGTTTGAACAATGCCTCGGAACATTTCATCAAACTCGGCAACGCACCGGGGGAAGCGGCCGTCCTCCGGCTGCTGGCCGCGCTCTATGTTCGTGAACGGAATTCCCCCTCGGCGATTCGCTGTCTCGAACGCGTTGTGTCGCTCGATCAGCACTATCAGCTCCAGGAACTCGCCAGAGATCGCACTCTGCTCACCGAGCTTCGTCAATCTATTTCACATCCGTAGCCTCGCCTTACATCCCGCCGCTACGACGTTTCTCACATCTTTCTGGACAGATACAAACGCTCTGCTATCGTAGGATCGTTACCACGATTGCATCAAGTTTCATCCTCGCACAACCGACAAGATACTGACGTACACATGTAGAAGAAGGTGAGATCTTGCTGCTGCGTGCCCTTTGGTTGTTCCTCATAGCTGGCGTCATGACAACTCAGGTACAAGCGACCGAATCCATAGTTCCCCAGATCACCGTGGGCACTCAGGAAGTTGGACTCTCCGCGGGCTACCTCCTCCCCCACCGGCTCACGGATGGTCACACGACCAAGCAGCAAGGCGTCGCCTTCATGCCGTCCTGGATGATGACCGTGACCGATCCGATGGGTGACAGCTGGTATCGCGGACAAGTCTCGCTGGGGGCCGAAGTTGTCTACATCCAGTTTCAAGAACCCTTTCTCACCCATGGCATGGGCTTTACACCTAAGATCAAGTATACTTTCGCGGCCCATGACCGCATTCGTCCCTATGCGGAATTCGCCGGAGGCCCGTTCTGGACCGACCTCGCCGGGAAAATCCCCGAAGAATCCTCGCGGTTCAATTTCATTCTGACTGCGGGCTTCGGCTGTTCGTTCTTTCTGACGCCCCAGACAGCATTCAACGTAGGCTATCGGTTCCACCATATTTCAAACGCCGGCACCCGTTATCCCAACTTGGGACTCAACTCCAGCTTGCCGTTCGGCGGATTTTCATTTTACTTCTGAGGAAAGGGGAAAGGATGGACATCATGAGACAGACCACATCCTCACGCATCATGGCAGTGCTCGTGCTGAGCAGTGCCCTCTCCAGCGGCTGTACCCGTTCAATCGAGGTCATGCCCTCCGCCACGATGCGTGCCGACACCGCTCCAACTTCCATTGCGAGCACCGAGCGCGTGCCGCTCATCCTCGATCAAGTAAAAGTCAGTCAGAATGGGGCGCCTCAAAATCCATCCACTGAACTGGATCGTCGCCTACTCGGTTCATTACAAAGCCTCAAGCTTTTCTCCCATCTCTCCCTTGCCGAACAGAGATCATTTACCGACAACGAGAAAGCGATCACCGCCCATTTGACCATCGACGACGCCATCGACTCACATCCCGGCGAAGCCGCCTGGAAAGGGTTTGTGATCGGCACCTCCATGTTTCTCCTCGCCCCGGTGATGGACTTCCACTACGACTACGGAACCCAACTCACCTTGGAACTCGAACGCTGGGACGGGACGGTCAAGACATATCAGGCCAAGTCATCCGGCACGGCACGGTATGATCTCTTCAGTGCGAGCCCCTCCATGATCGCGGAACTGAAGGGTCATGTGATGGAATCCGGCATCACCGACCTCATGCACCAACTCGTCAAAGACGCGACCTTCTATAATGCCAGCAGCGCCCCTGTAACCGAACGGACCATTCACAGCGTCAGCGTCAAGTCGATACGCCGGGGACCTGCCGCCGTCTCCGTCTCGACCTCTGCCCCGGTCACATCGCGCTGACGCCAGGGCCGGGCACATTCCCTCCCCTCTCACCTGCCCCTGCCAGGGACTCCTTGCCTCACGATGGCCTGGTCTCACGCCAGGTGCTAATGCTATGATGTGCCCTCACAACAGGAGCACACATGGACATTGAAGCCTTTCGTCAAATGGTCGTCAAAAACCCCAAGGGGTTCCTCGGGCGCTACGGTCTGGGCAATAAAATCATACAAGAAGGCGGCAATCTGGAAGAAGCTGTCGAACATCTGCGCATCGCCGTGCAACTCGATCCGGTGCATGTGGCGTCCCACCTCGCCCTCGGGCGCGCCCTTATCGGCGTGGGACGACCGGACGAAGCCAAGCCCGTGCTACAAGCGGGTATCGATGCCTCCGCCTCCGGACGGGCCAATGGCGGGCGCGACCTCGTCCCTGAAATGCAGATGATCCTCCAAGGGCTGCGCTAACCACGGAGACCTCCTATGACGTTGGATACAGCCAAACAGCGCATCGAATCGGCCATTGCACAATTCGGACCACGCGCGGCACCGATGATCGATCTGGTGATGAATGAAGTGCGCTCCGATATGGGCGCGCAGGCTTTCAATGAACTCGTGGATGAGTTCGATCTGGAATTGGAATACAACATCGCGCCACTCGAGTCCGATTACTCCAACAGTTAACGATTCACGAGCCACCCTTCTGTGCCACTGATCTGGTCTGCCATTTCCGCCCACGGCTACGGACACGCTGCCCAGGTCGTCCCCGTTCTGAACGAATTGGGCAGACGAATTCCCTCGCTGAAGGTTATTCTCCGCACGAACGTCCCGCGTCATTTTTTCGAATCACGGATGAGCGTGCCGTGGGAACTGCGCCCGGCCCAGATGGATATCGGGTGCCTGCAGCATGGTCCCCTCACCATGGGTTGGGACGCGACCTGGCAGGCCCATCGGACGTTTCACGCAAACTGGGAAGCCCGACTCAAGGAGGAAACTCTCGCCATTCGCGAGGCTCGCCCGGATCTCATCATCGGCAATACACCCTACCTTGCTATGGCGGCCGGGGCCGCCGCCGGCGTGCCGACGGTGGCAATCGCCAGTCTGAGTTGGGATGAGATCCTGCGAGACCATGTCGATCCGGCGCAGCCTTGGCACAGCACCATACTTGATGAAATCCGCCGCGCCTATGGACAAACCAATTTCCTCCTACGCCTTACCCCGGGACTGCCGATGCCGGCCTTTCGCCGCGCCATCGACATCGGGCCCATTGCGGCCCCGCTCCCTCCTGCCAAGGCTCATATCCGCGAACAACTGCACATCCCCGATCAAGACGCCCTCGTGCTCGTGGCCTTTGGGGGAATCCGGTTTGAACACCTCCCATTTGATCGCATGGAGTCGATGTCTGGTATTCAATTCTTAATCGACGGTCCAGTCCCCCCACAACATCGTCGGGTCCATTCACTTGCCACGCTCTCAGAACGGTTCAGCACCCTCCTGTCTTCCGTCGATGTCATCATGACAAAACCGGGCTATGGAACCACAATTGAAGCAGTTGAGGTCCGGACACCGATTGTCTATGTCCGCCGTTACAACTTTGCCGACGAGGACTCTCTCGTTACCTACCTGCATCGATATGGTCGTGGAGTGGAGCTCTCCCGTGCAGACTTTCTGGAAACCCATTGGGAACCGGCCATTCGACAGGCGCTGGCGTTGCCGATTGCAGCTTCCCCACCGCCTGCCTGTAGCGGGGCGGCTGATGCGGCGATGATCCTGGCCGCCCGCTATCTAAGCCAATAACCGCCGCTTCTCGACCCTACAACTTCCCGCTGCACCGCTTTACTCCTTCCCCGCCCGAAGATTATCGTGACCCCGATACTCACAATCTCAAGGACCTCTCTCATGCGCCTCCGTATCGCCGACGATGTCGTGTTTCGTGATCTGGCAGGAGAATCCGTCCTGCCGAATATCAGCACAGGCACCTATTTCGGACTCAATGCAGTCGGGACACGCCTGTGGCATCTTCTGAAGGAAGAAGGGTCAGCCGCCGCAGTCATCGCCATCCTTCAGAGCAAATATGCTGTGGACGGGCGGCGGCTCCGGCATGACGCAGAGGCCCTGATCAGCCAACTCCTTCTTGCCAAGAGATTACTGACGACCGATGCTGCACAACGTCCGGCGACTCACTAATCTCACACCCTCGAACAGACACTCCTCCTCCAATTGACCATGCTTTCCTTCTGGTTCAGAGTCGCCCTTACCATCTTGACACTCCCACGGCTCACCGCCCTTCTCTCCCGCAGCGGTAAGGACTATCCGGATTCCGCAAACTTTCCCTCGCCTATTTCTTCAGGGCATACCATCTGTTCGGAAATGGCTGCAGATGGGCCATCGCGTGAATCCAGGCGGCGCCCTCCCTACGGCAAGGCTAGCCCGGATGCCTCCCTGAACGTCCCTCCCCACATTTCATACATCCTTTTGCCCGATCGATCCGTAGAGTGATATAGTTGGGGCGTGTTTCAGACCGAAGTCAGAATGTCGTTATCCAACTGATCCACTATGGACCCCTCGTCGCAACACGCCGCCTCAAACATCGACCCAAAGCTGCTGGCCCGGGTGGTCAAGGGAGATCACCAGGCATTCAGTCAGCTCTACGATCAATCCAGCACGCTCTTGTATACGATGGCATTGCGCATTCTCGGCAATCGGGATGAAGCGGCTGAACTCCTCCAGGATGTCTATCTGGAGGTCTGGCGCAAGATCTCCCGCTATGATGTCGGCCGGGGAACCCCTGTGGCATGGCTGGTCACGCTGACGCGCAGCCGGGCCATTGATCGACTCCGAGCCAGAGCCTCCCGGGGCTTGAATAAGTCGACAGAATCCCTGGACGGCTCGTCGGCCAGTCAGATCGCTGATCGAGGTCCCAACCCTTTTGACGCACAAGCCGATCAGGAAATTAGAAGCTTGGTGGGGGGCGCCCTGGCGGCGCTCCCGCAAGCCCAGCAACATGCACTGGAGTTGGCCTACTACGAAGGACTGTCCCACGCAGAAATCGCAGCCCGGCTGAATCAGCCGCTCGGAACGGTCAAGACCAGAATCAAGCTCGGCATGTCCAAGCTCCGGGAGTCGCTCCGGCGCTGTTGGGAACAGGGTGAACACGTATGACCCACGAAGAACTCGAAGAAGCCGTCCCGCTGTATGCCGCAGGCGCACTCGAACGCTCCGAGCGGCAGGCCCTTGAAGCCCACCTGCTCTCCGGTTGTGTCTCCTGCCACACGTCGCTCAAGGAGTTCCAGTCGGTGGCGGCCATTCTGCCGTTCGGATTGAATTCAACGCCGGCTCCTCGCGCGCTGAAAGCGAAAATCATGGCGGCGCGGACACCGACTGCCATCGCCGAGGACGCTCAAGAAAAAGTCGACTCGAAACCAAGTCTGGAACCGGGGGAATGGATGAACCACCTCTTCCCTCCGGAATCCGCAGCCGCGCCGGGATCCTTTGGATGGGCTTTAGGCTTCGCCGCATTGGCCATTCTCTCCATCGGAGCCTATCTCGCCTGGACCGCCTATACTCAAAACGTCACCGGCACCGCCGCCGTCCAGCAGCTCCAGGCGGCTTCGGATGACCAGACGAAGAAAGTCGCCGCCCTGCAGCAGCAGCTGGAAGATCGGGAACGCGCGCTGCTTCAAATGAAGGAAGAGTTGCAGCAACGCACGACCGACTCAACAGAACTGAAGGATCAGCTCATTCAACGCGAGGCAGAGCTTGAAGATCTGAAGTTCCAATTCGCTGCACGCGGGGGCGTGCCGGCCCACCGTGAACCGGAAGATGAGCTCGCCGCTCTGCTCCGCGTTCCGAACGCGAAAGCCGTATCACTCAATGGATCAGACATGGCCAAACAGGCGTCCGGCATGCTCGTCTACGATGCCCGGACCAAGAAGGCCTGGCTCTATGCGATGAATCTTCCGGAGTGCCCCAACGGCACCACCTATCAACTCTGGGCGATCAATGACAAGCCGGTCAGCGTGGGGACCTTCCATATGGACAGCGGCGAAACCGCGCATCTCCTTGTCAGCCGGGTGCCTGAATTCCCCAAGGCCAAGAAGTTTGCCGTCAGTCTTGAGCCTTCAGGGGGACGCCCCGCACCGACCGGTCCAATCTATCTGGTCAGCCAATCGTAACAACGCCCGTCACGCTACCCGACCGGTATCACCACCCAGGCCTTGAGCTTTGATGAACGACTGCATAGATGGAAGCCTTGCACCCATGACCATCGACCCCACACAGGACGACACGTTCATGCGAATGGCATTGGAGCAGGCGGCACTCGCTCCCGCACTGGGGGAAGTGCCCATTGCCGCGCTGCTGGTCCGTCATGGACAGGTGCTGGCGGTGGCTCATAATCTCCGTGAAACAAGGCAGGACCCGACGGCGCACGCGGAGATCTTGGTCATTCAAGAAGCAGCAGAAAAACTGGGAACCTGGCGGCTGATCGACTGCACGCTCTATGTCACCCTGGAACCCTGTCCGATGTGCGCCGGCGCCATCGTCCAATCGCGTATCGCCAGGACCGTATTCGGCGCCTGGGACCCCAAAGCCGGCGCCTGCGGCTCACTGATGGACATTCCGGCAGAGCCCCGGCTGAATCACCGGGTGATTGTGACTGGAGGCCTGTGCGAAATTGAAAGTCAGGCTCTGCTGCGAGAGTTTTTTCGGCAGCGACGCCGCGAGACTCCCTGACACATTTGTTTCGGCTACCCCGACGTTTCCTGCGATCAATCCTTTCTGCGGGGGTTGATCGTCCAATCGGATCCTTGCGCCGCCACCGCACCAACCCATCCGGGTCCGCAATCCAGGGTCCTGACGACCCAGGGTCGTTGCGAATGTCCTCCAAGCCGCACTGGTACCCCGCCACGATCCGATCCGCTGGACCAGTCGATTTCACAAGCCTGCAGCGAGGCCAATCCCACCCCTTCGGCTTTCAGCACCGCTTCTTTCGCAACCCAGTAGTGAAAGAATTCCCTACTGCGTGATTCGGGCAGAGTGGATCGTAGATACAGCTGCTCGCGGCGAGAAAAAAATCGTTCGGCCAGCTTGAGCACTTCCACGTCCTCCCTGATCATCTCCAGATCTACCCCAACCTCTTGACCCTGCGCGACCGCTACCATAGCGTTGCCATGGGCATGTGAGAGATTGAAGGTCAGTGCCGCGCTCTCCGGCCGGAGACCTGCCAATGTCGGCTTCCCAGTAGAAGTCGAGCTGAACTCGATGCGGGCCGGGGCGAGGCCGAGATAGAGCCCCAGGATGAACCGCAATCCTCCATGGGCCAGGACATACCGTTCGCGGTCCTGCCGTCGCAGGAATCTGGCAGCCCTTGCACGTTCCTGTTGATCGAGCCAATCCAGACACCGAACATACTCAGCATCCTCACCGGTGAAGGTCAACGGCCAGAGATCGATCGTCGAAGCAGGAATAGACTGGCGGCGTATGACAGGAGCGTTGAATAGCTCACGAATCGGGGAGAACTCCACCGTGACACTCGACTGCATCCGAACCGATCGTGGGCTCATCTTGCCTCCCAGAGTCACGCCCCACCCGACAGGTGTCAGGAGGACACGACTTTCCCGTTCTCCAGCTTGATGACCCGATCACCGAGATGGAAATACCGGTCATCATGCGTAATGACCACCACGCTCTTCCCTCGCGCGCGAAGTTCCGGCAATAACTTCAAATAGAAGACGTCCTTGTACTGCGGATCCTGATCGGCTGCCCACTCATCAAACACATACACGGGCCGGTCCTCCAGATAAGCGGTCAACAGGGCCAGGCGTTTTCGCTGCCCTTGGGACAAATCGACCGTTGAGAATCTGCGCTCCTTCACTTCGACCTTGTGGTCAAGCTGCAAGCTGGAAAGATACGCGGCCGCCGACGTCCGAATCCGCTCTTCCTCAATGCCTAAGAGCTTTTCAAACAAGTGGAAATCAGAGAACACCACCGAGAAATGCTCGCGGTACCAGTCGCGGTTGGCATCCGCAATCAAGGTCCCGTTCAACGACACCTCGCCCGAGTGCGGAACATACAAGCCGGTGAGAAGCTTGACGAACGTCGATTTCCCGCTTCCATTTCCCCCGATCACAAACGACAATTCCCCGGGGCGCAGCTTCAGGCTGATCGGACCGAGTGAAAACGGGTCGTTGCCCCGACCGTCTGTCGCATATTGAAATGTGACGGACTCCAATATCAGAGACTCCAGCTTTCCGGCCGTCACCGGCGGAGCAACATTGCGACGGCTCTCCACGGATGTATCCAGGGACACACCCAATCTTTGTATATTCTCAAAGGCGACCTGCCCCCGTTCGACGGTAGGTAGGGTGCCGATGATCCCCCAAATGGGAGACATCATATACAGCAATACCACGACATACCCAATCAATGACTCTGTCGAAAGTGGAAACATCAGGGGAAATACAAACAGAATGACGCCGATCATGGAATAAAATGCGAAATGCGACCAGGCCTCGGCAATCGCGTATTGTCTGGAGGCATCAATACTGGTTCGACGGTACAGATCGGCCGCTCCGTGGAGTTCCTGATCGACAAACTCTTTGCGCCTTTGCCTGTGAAGGGTCAACTCCTTGATTCCCTCTGTCAGAGACCGGAAATGCCTGAATAGCTGAGCCCTTGCCTCACGGGATGAGTAGATGGTGGAAAAAGCCCTGGTGTGTAACCAGTGATACCCCCACGCCCCCAACAGTGTGGCCGTCACGACGAGCAGAAACGTCGGCCAGGACAACCAGAGAAGATAGACCCCGCATCCGAGGACAATGGCCACATTCATCGCCAATTGCGGCAAGCATTGGATCGACCACGCCAGCATACTCACGTCATCGGTCAGGGTGACCAGAATGTTCGCGTGACCGTACGCCTCAGTGCGTCGATACGGAGATTTGAGGATCTTCTCACAGAGCGTCAGGGAGAGATCGAGGGTCGTGTCTTGAGCAAAGCGCGTCAGGGTCAATTGCGAGGCGATCTGGGTGGCGAGCTTTCCCGCAACGACAGCCACAAACCCCAGCGCCAGGAAAGCTTCCTGGTCATGCCGCTGTTGCAGGACTCGATTAATCAATGCCAGTACGCCCGCGCTACAGAGTCCGGACAACACGCCAACACAGACCATGGCGGCCATCACGGAACGTGAACGTTGAAATAGAAACGAGATAAACCCTGGGAGGCGGATGTTCATGCGGACTGATTGGTGCGAGCCGGCAGTCCAACTCCTGCGGCACGATCCGGACGTTTCTGGAGGTAGCTCTGCAAATGGCCGGCAAGTTCCTCAACAAACGGTGACACGAACAGACGACCGGAGTCCTCGGCCGGAATGTGCACGGTACAACTCGATCCCGCACCTAATTCCTGCCAGCGGTGCCGCGTGTCCGGAATGACATCATCAACATGCCGATTGGAAGCCACCACATTCACGACCTGTGCAGCAGTCGGCTGCACTCGATACCGGGCCACTGCGAGGAGCGTGGCCTCAGTCAAGCGCTGCACTTGAAAATCCCTGTCCCGGATATGATCAGTGAGGGACTGTGAAAATAATGACAGCATGACCTGAGTCTTGCGTACAACCGTCGCCCACCACTTTTTCATCGGCAATCGCGAGATATTCCGGATATCCTCCATAATCTTGCCCAGCACGATCATGGACATGAATACTTTCGCCACCAGACGATTCTTATATCTCGTGTAAGAGTCAGGATGCCAGGTGTCCATCATGAAGAGGGTGACAGCGCTACCCAGCGCTGTGAGCTGCCTGGCCATCTCATACCCGATCAGCCCTCCGGTGCAGACCCCCCCGATCAAGTAGGGTCCATCGGGATGCAGGCGCCGCACTTCCTGCACATAGTGAGCGGCCATCTCCGGCACCGAGGTGAAAGGCGTTTCCTTTCCATCAAGCCCTCTCGCCTGCAATCCGTAGAGCGGCAGTTCCGTCCCGAGAATACGTGCCAGCTTCGCGAAGACGAGCACGTTTCCCCCTACACCGGGAACCATAAACAACGGCACTCCGGTTCCGCTAGGCTGTATCGCGACCAGGGACTGCCACGGAGGAACCCAACTCGCTTTGGTCAGCACAGAGGCGAGCTCGGCTATCGTGGGGGCTTGGAACAGAGTGGCAAGGGGAAGTTGTTTCCCGAACACGAGCTCCAGCTGATAAAACAGCTGCGCCGCCTTGAGTGAATGTCCGCCAAGATCAAAGAAATTGTCGTGAATCCCGATCTCCTGCATCCCCAGAACCTGTTGCCACAATGCCGTCAGCTGGACCTCCATTCCGTTTCGCGGCCCGACATACGGGTGACCGGCCGTATGGCTCGACATCTCCGGCTGAGGCAACGCTCGCACGTCAATTTTCTTATTGGCTGTTAAGGGGAACGCTTCAAGGAACACAAAGAAAGAAGGCACCATATACTCCGGCAGCACTGCCCGTAAGAAGGACCGAAGTTCTTCCGCTCCTGCATCCTGCCCTTCCTGCAAAACCAGGTATGCCGCCAACTGCTTCAGGCCATGCTGATCATCGCGCGCGGTCACAACCGTGTGTTTGATTTTGGGGTGGCGACTGAGGACGGCTTCGATTTCGCCAAGCTCGATACGGAATCCCCGGATCTTGACCTGATGATCGATCCGCCCCAAATGGACAATTCTCCCGTCGGTTCGGTAGCGCCCCAGATCACCGGTCCGATAGAGCCTGGCCTCCGGATGAGATGAGAACGGATGAGGAATAAATCTATCCGCAGTGAGGTCCACACGGCCATGATACCCCCGCGCCAACCCATCCCCTCCGATATAGATTTCTCCGGCCACACCGACCGGAACCGGCTGTAAATACGGATCCAGCACATACACATCCGTATTCGCGATCGGACGGCCGATTGTGATTTCAGGAGAATCCGAGCTGATCCGTTCGACGGTCGACCAGATCGTTGTTTCCGTCGGGCCATACATGTTCCAGAGCGCCTTGGTTCTGTCACATAACGTGATCGCAAGATCCTGCGGGAGCGCCTCGCCTCCACAGAGAGCGGTCAACGACGGACTTCCGGGCCATCCCGCCTCAAGGAGAAGCCGCCAGGTTGCGGGAGTCGCCTGCATGATGGTCGGCTGCACTCGTTCGAGGGTGTCTCGAAGCTTATGTCCGTCCGTTGCGACTGCTCGACTGACGATCTCCACCCGCCCTCCAACAAGGAGGGGCAGATAGAGTTCAAGCCCCGCAATGTCGAACGACAGTGTCGTGACCGAGAGAATAGTGTCGCCCCGGGTACAGCCCGGCTGACGCTTCATGGACCACAGAAAATTCATCAGAGAACGATGCTGGATTTCCACACCCTTCGGTTGCCCGGTCGATCCTGACGTATAGAGGATGTAGGCCAGATCATGGCCGGAGACCGAGGACGGGAGATTGTGCGCATCGTCTGCTGAGAAGACGTGCCCCTCGCGATCGAGACACCAGACACGACACGATTGGCCGCTGAAACGGTCGGACAACGCCGTGGTCGTGATGACGAGCGGAGCCCCGGAGTCTTCCACCATAAACCGGACGCGATCGCGTGGATAATCGGGATCAAGCGGCACATAACATCCCCCGGCCTTCATCACCGCGACTAACACCGGAACCATATCCACTGACCGCTCCAGACAGACGCCGACGGCCACCCCTGGAGAGACACCCATGGCCCGCAAGGCTCGCGCCAACTGGTTCGCCTTCCCGTTGAGCTCGCGATACGTGAGAGCGCGCTTGTCCATCGAAACAGCAATGGCTTCAGGAATTTCCTCAGCCTGTATTTCAATTCGCTCAGGCAGACAGTCCGTGTGTGGATACTCAGCCGCCGTCCGGTTCCACTCATATAGAATGCGTGACCGCTCCGCCTCCCCCAGCATATTCAGCTCAGAAATCCTGGCCTGCGGATTCGATAGCGCACCCTCGATCAACGCAAGGTAATGTCCGGCCAAACGCTCGATGGTCTCGCGCACGAATAGGGCTGAATTGAAGGTGAAATAGGCCTTCTTGGCGACTTCCAATTCGATGGACAGACTCAAATCGAATTGGGCGGAACCAGGCTCAACCTCGAAAGGCTCCCATTCCAACCCATAGAGCTGAATATCTCCGATCGGAGCATTGGCCATGTTGAACAACACCTGGACCAACGGCGCCATACTCGCATCACGTTCGACCTGCAGACTTTCCACCAGTTTGTCGAAAGGATAATCCTGGTTGGCAAAAGCGCCCAGCGCGGCGTTCTTCACACGCCCGAGCACCTCTGCAAACGACGGATTGCCGCTGACATCTACACGAAGCGCCAGGGTATTGACGAACGTTCCGATCAACTGCTCCATCAGCATATGCGTCCGGTTTGCAATGGGACAGCCGACGGCCAAGTCCACCTGCCCCGTATAACGGCTCAACAACAGCTGGAAGCACGCTAACAGCGTCATAAAGGGAGTCACGTGTTGGTCGGCACTGAACTGTTTGAGCCGCTGGATCACGGAATCCGGGATATCTACCGTACACAGCCCCCCCTCGAAGGTTTGGACGGCCGGCCGCGGAAAATCCGTTGGAAGGTGCAGGATGGGAAGATGTTCCAGCGTCTTTGTCCAGTACTGTTCTTGAGCCGCTAACACGGCTTCCGTCATGCACCGGCGCTGCCACACCGCGTAGTCCGCGTATTGGATGGGCAAGGTCATTTCGGGCAACGGTTGCCCCTGACATAACGCATTATAGTATGCGGCGAAATCACGCCCGAGAATTCCGAAGGACCATTGGTCTCCGACAATATGATGAAGATTGAGCACAATCAGATGGTCTTCTTGATCGAGCGTAATCAGCGAGATTCTCGCGAGCGGCCCTTTCTCGAGATCAAACGGGCGGGCCCCCTCCTGTTCGGCAATCTGTCGGGCTTCTCCCTCACGTTGATCCGCCGGAATTCTGCGGAGGTCGATTTCAACCAGGTGAGGAGACTCCCACGGTGCAATACGCTGCTCCAGCCCGGATCCGGTCATCGCGAAGGTTGTTCGAAACGCTTCGTGGCGTTGAGAGAGCAAATTCACGACCTGCCGGACCACAGGAACACTCATCCCTCCCTTATGTCGTGAGACGAAGAGGAGATTGTAGGCGGTCGCCGCCGGCGCCAGTTGCTGAACAAACCACATGCGCTGCTGCGAGAAAGAAAGCGGCAGCGACCCGTCACGCGAGACCGGCACGATTGGCGGTAATGGTGACGGAGCATTCCCGCGATGCTGTTCCACTCGAATCAACTCGGCGACACCGGCAATCGTTGGCGACTCAAACATCGAGCGCAAGGGAAGCTCCACGCGGAACACTTCGCGAATGCGCGAGATGACCTGCGTGGCCAAGAGCGAATGGCCGCCCATGGCAAAGAAGTTTCGATGGATATCGATCGTCTGCTCTCCCAGCACATCCCGCCAAATCTCAAGAAGGCCCTGTTCAATCGGATCACGTGCCCGAACGGAAGCCGCTTCGCTCCGGTTATTGCCAAACATATGTTGTTGAAGCGCCAGACGATCAACTTTGCCATTGGATAGGTACGGAATGGCATCCACCACAAACACGGCGGCAGGAACCATGTAGGAAGGGAGTGTCCGTTTGAGAAGCTCATGGAGATAGGGACTGGTTGATCCCGGCGCCTGATCGGACGTCACAAAGGCGATGAGACTTGGCCCTGTGGTCATATCGTCTCGCACAACCACAGCAGCGGCGCGGACACCCGGTAACCCGCTCAGGGCTGATTCGATTTCTCCGAGTTCAATACGATATCCCCGCACTTTTACCTGGCTGTCCGCGCGCCCGACATACTCGATATTCCCGTCCTGGCGAATCAGACCAAGATCACCTGTCTTGTAGAAGCGCGCTCCGGGTACAAATGGATTCGGAAGAAACTTGGCACTCGTCAGTTCCGGCAGATTCAGATACCCTCGCGCCAAACTGGCACCGCCGATCACAATCTCTCCCACCACCCCGACAGGAACCGGAGACAACTCTTCATCCAGCAGATAGACGGCGGCCCCGGCAATGGGCTTTCCTATTGGAATACGTCCTCCCAACTCGGTTCCTGTCGTCCGGTACACCGTTGACCACACCGTCGCTTCCGTCGGTCCATACTCGTTATACAACGTCGCCTCTTCAAGCCGTTCATAGTGCCGCCGCACCAGCGAAACCGGAAGACTTTCTCCGGCAGACACCACCACCCGGAGTGACTGTAGCGTGGCTGCCGCCACGTCACGCAGCATCGCCTCGTATAACGACGGCACGAGCACAATATGAGACACCTGATGCCGGGAGATCAACGCACCGAGTTGATGCGGATCGCGATAATTATCTTCCGTTGGAATGACGAGAGTCCCTGCGTGGAGCAGCGTCCAAAAGATGCTCGTCACGGACCCGTCAAACGCAATAGGAAAAGTCAGGAGGCACGACTCGACCGGATCTCTATAAAACTGCAGGCGTGCCAGAAGGGAATGCAGGAGCGCCCCGTGCGTAATCTCCACACCCTTGGGCCGCCCCGTCGACCCGGAGGTGTAGATCACATAGGCGGCATGATCGAGCCCCTGTCGCGGCCACCCCGGGTGTTCAGTGTGAGACTGAGCCTCTTCTGCAAATAATTCCAGCTCAATGACCGGCCCACGACCATAGGGAAGTGTGGCTCGCAGATGCCGCTGCGTAACCAGAAGCGCCACACCTGCATCCTCGAGAATGAGTCTTTGCCGCTGTTCCGGTGCACTGGCATCCAAGGGCACATAAGCTGCGCCGGCCTTCAAAATGCCAAGAATCCCGATAAGACTTGAGACCGATCGATCGACGCACAATCCTACCCGGACGTTTCTTCCCTCCGTGACCTCATACACCGCCCTGGCAAGTTGGTCCACGCGCACGACGAGCTCGCGATAGGACAGCGTGTCTTCCCCGCACACCACCGCCGTCCTCTCGGGAGATTGCTTGAGACGAGCCTCGATCATCGGCAGGATTGACGTTGCCTGCTGCACGTCGACGGTACTGCGGTTCCACTCGACCAGCATCTGCCGTCGTTCCTCCTGAGTCAGCAGCGGGAGATCGAGAAGACGCGAACCGGGATTTTCTATCAGGCCTTTCAGGATGATTTCTATTTGGGCAAGCATCCGGTCGACAGTTCCACCATCGAACAACGCCCGGTCGTAGAGCATCACCAGCTCAAGCCCTTCGACACCATTGACAACCAGTAGCGTGAGATCAATTTCAACGGCCACATCGTCAATCGGATAATGTCTGACCGACATCCCCTCAAGACGCAGATCGCTGAGCGGATCGTCTTCCCACACAATCATGACATTGAACACATGGAGCGAGTCAGCGTCTCTTCGCCCCTTGAGCGCACCGATCACCCGTTCGAAAGGAACATCTTGATGGTCATAGGCATCGCATACTGTCTGTCGAGCGCGATGGAGAAGCTGCTCTCCCGTATCGACATCGGAAAGGTCCATGCGCAATGCCACGGTATTGGCAAAATATCCCGCTACATCCTGCCATTGTGATTGGCGACGATTCGCCACGACCGTCCCGACGACGATATCTGTCGTTCGGGTCGCGCGTTGGAGCCAGGCGCACAACGCGGCATAGACCACCATGAATTTGGTCGTGCCCTGCCGGCTGCAGAACGCTCCCAGGTCTTCCACCATCGATCCGGAAAGAGCACGGATTCTCGATCCTCCCTGGAACAGCGGTACGCGCGATCGCGGGCGGTCAGACGGCAGGTCAAGCAAGGATGGCATACGGTCCAAATGACGTTGCCAATACCCCAGCTGAGCGACGTATCGGTCACTCTCCAACTGGTCTCTCTGCCATTGGCTGAATTCAAGGTACGATCTCTGCGAACGCGTGGAAACCGTCGCCCGATTTTTGATTCGCGACCTGTACTGTTCCGTGAGTTCCCGGCAGAGCAACCGTAAGGACCATCCATCAGAGACAAGGCGATGAACGGTCAGGATACAGAGGTGCTCCCCGTCACCTGTCTCAAGAAGAAGCACTCTGAGCAAAGGAGGACTTCCCAAGTCAAATGGAACAAGCACTTCCTCCCGGATTCTCCGTCGGATTTCTGCGTCAAGATTCGACAGAGAGATGTCGCGCAAGGAGGCCCCCGTGACCCTCGCGACCACCTCGGCCGAAGTCGCTTGATAGGGAAGCTCGCCAACCGACGCAAACCCCATTCTCAAAATGTCATGCTGCTGCAGAAGCTCCTGGATGCTGGCCTTGAAGGCAGGAAGATCCAAACGTCCGGACAGCCTCATCCCGATGGAAATGTGATTCAACGCGCTGCCGGGCTGTACTTGCTCCAAGAACCATAGCCGCTCCTGACTGCAGGAAAGCGGATACCGCCCCACTTCCCTGCCTTCTGCCAGCAGACCTCGCTCATCCAATCCAGGCTCGCCGGCCTGCCGACGCGAGACACTTTCTCTTCCTGAAGAGGCCTCTGAGCGAGACGTCAGGAGATATGCCCCGAGATCTCGCACCGTCCCCTGCCCAAATAACTGGCCGAATGAAAGATCAACCCCGAACTCCTGCTCAAGTCGATTCTTGACCAGGCTGGTCCCAAGGGAATCCAACCCGATATTGACCAGGGGCATTCCCACCTCGATTTTGGAGACAGGAAGGCCTGATTGCTCGGCAAAGATGCTCTTCAAATACGCTTCTATCGTTCCACTGCTCGTCAACAGATCTTGCACCTTTTGGGAGCCATCAACTCCTGAAGTGGAACCAGCCACTGTTTCTTCTGATATGAGCATCTGGGTGGCGACCGCGGCCAATGACTGTTCCAGATATGCTTTTCGACAGGCCTGCCGTTGGACTTTTCCGCTTGAAGTCTTTGGAATCGTCCCGTGACGTACCAGCACAACCCCCCACACCGGGACTTCAAACCGTTCCGCCAAAGTGACGCGAACGGCCGTCGCCACCTCTTCGGCTCGCAGATCCTGCTGGCGATCGACTTCAAGCACAAGGATCAAGCGTTCGACCTCTTCCACTTCGACCGAGAAAGCCACGCATCCACCGCTCCGCGCCATGGGGTGGCAGGTTTCAATGACCGCCTCCACATCCTGTGGATAAATGTTTCTGCCATTCAGGATAATCAAATCTTTCAGACGACCGGTAATGACAACCTGCCCCTCGCTTAAGAACCCCAAGTCTCCCGTACGGAGGAAATGCTCGGCGGGCCGACCGGAAACATGCGCGTTAAATGCCTCAGTGGTCGCCTCAGCCCTCCGCCAATACCCTAAGGCCACGCTCGGACCGGACACCCAGATTTCTCCGACTCGGCCGGCAGCACATTCCACTCCACTTCCCGGTTCGACGATGACGACCTGAGAACCCGGAAGCGGGCGGCCACACCCCACAAGCTCACGTACACCCGCCGTATCCGGACTTCGGACTTCGACCCGGTGTGCCTCAAGCGCAGCTGAATCCACGGTGACCATATGGGGCGATTCAGACCGCGAGGTACTGGAAACGACCAGAGTTGCCTCAGCCAACCCATACGCCGGCATGAATGCATTCCGCTTGAATCCGTGCGGGGCAAACACCTGGGTGAACGTATTGATCGTCCTGTGATGAATGGGCTCGGCTCCACAACTGGCCACCGCCCAGCGCCCAAGATCGCCGGACCAGCCCGGTTGTTTCTGGTAGGCCTTCACACATGCATCGTAGGCAAAGCTCGGAGCACCGCTATGAGTGATGTCCCACCGACCGATGGCCTCAAGCCAGCGGAGCGGCCGCCGAAGAAATGTGAGCGGAGATAACAGGAACGCAGGAATGCCCGCATATAAAGGTGCAAGAATCCCGTGCACCAATCCATAGTCGTGAAAATACGGGAGCCAACATAACGAGCGGCTCTCAGCATTGACCCCCGCTGTCTGCCGGATGGCTTCACATTGAGCCAGGACGTTGCCGTGACTGATCATCACGCCACGTGGTGTCGTCGTTGAACCTGACGTATATTGCAAATAGGCCAGGTCCGAGATCGGCGAACGGTTTTCCAGGCTTGGCCACCCCTCACCCGTTGGTTGATCAGTGGCCAGCCATTGAACCGGACGATCCGTTGCCACAAGGGATTGCTCTACACACAGGGTCTGGATGCCGGCCGTCGTCAGAACGAGTGCGGCTTGAGCATCATCCAGGATGGCCTGGAGACGCGAGAGGCTGTGCTTGCGTCTGATGGGATCCGGCGCGGGGGCCGGAACGGGAACGAGGCCGGCTTGGATACAAGCCCAGAAGGCCACCACCACTTCGAGCCCGGGGGGATAAATCAGAAGAGCGCGAGTGCCCAGCTCAACACGCGCCCCCAGAGCTTTTGCAAGAATGTCCACTTCGGCCGCGAGTTCGACCCATGTAAGCTGACGGTCTATCGCAGCGGTATCTTTGAGATAGGCATAGGCCAACCCGCCGCCGGCCTGCTCACAGCGGTAGGCAAATAATTCGGCAAGGGTGCGGACTGAAATAGGTACTGATTCGCTCATGCACGCAAATGAAACACCAGGAAACACTGAATCCGAACAACTCAATAATAGACAGATCCTCCGCCGGATCAGAAGGAATTTCTACCGTTACGGAAGGATAGTACGGACCACTGCATTCTAGAAGAGATTTCCTATTCTGCGCACAAAACAGGCCGGCAAGACTTCACGCAACGTCACGATTCAGTGGAATAATTCCTCCTACTCGGAGATTCGCAAAGCATCGTGATTCTTTCTCCAATGAATTTGTGGTTGCATCGTCCCCGATGAGAGAAAACTCATTGAAAAATCACGCCTCTCACTGTAAGCTCACCCCACAGCTTGATCAGTCAGGGGCGCGCGTCTTTCGGTGCCTCCCAAGTCAGCAAGTTGCCAGGAGAGGTGCCAGAGTGGCCGAATGGACTCGCCTCGAAAGCGGGCGTCCTCGCAAGGGGACCGTGGGTTCAAATCCCACCCTCTCCGCCAAACAGAGCTTGCTCGACCCGGAGCCCTTCACATTATCTTGATCTTGGCGACGGGAGAAATTCCTCCGTTGAAATCCCGCTTCCCCTTTGTGTGACTCGGCCGCTCTTTATCGCTTTATCGAACTGTCGCTGGCAGATAAACACCTCCAGCGCTTCGTCTCCCCTCGCTCGACCCGGTGGGCTCTTTATTATTCCCGGAAACGGGACAAATACCCGTCGGTGGCTTTTCACGGCCGCTTCGCTTTCTCCCGTAAGACCCGCCGTAATTCAACCATCGCCAACGTGTCGCGCTTGCAGTAGGCCAGCAGCGCTTCCTGAATCTTTGCCCGCTCGATCCAGTCGGTCTCGATAAAGACCATCTTGTAATATTCGGACGCGGCCTGCCCGCCCTCTCTGATACCGAGATCGTCATAGCGCAGCGATGGAACGAGCGCCGGCAGCACTTCCTTAAGTGAATAGGAGCCGCCGAACTCGGGATGATAGTAGTGCTCTTTGACGACCGGATGCAGATCCCAAATCCGTTTTACCAGCGCCCTTAAGGCTGTTCGGAGTTCAGGCAGAAATTCCGCCAGTTGTTCGATCACAGATTGTTCATACGGGGAATACACGCAGATGCTCCCCTTGCTGCCCAGCGATTCCAGCAGCGCTTCAGCGAGCGGTTGACGCGGATCTGTCCCTTCCGTATGGAGAAATTCGTGATGGTGGAGGTCTCCCTGATCGGACTCAATGTGATTCGACCACTGAACCGGCAGAGCTTGATACGGACGCGTGCCGGCAAAGCGCGGCACGGCCAGCATGACCGTTTCAAAATCCAGATGATGCACGGGAAACCGCACGGTCTTGAGTGCGGCATCCAGCTTCTCAGACACCCACTCCACATTCTCTTTGACCTTCCGTTGAACCGCCGACAGTTTTGTGCCCGCGGGGATCTCATCGATGGTCACGACACCCTGCTCGGCCAGTTGGCTGGCGATCTGCTTGGCCCCCGGCAAGTGAAAGATCCACCGTGCGGGTTTCTGACTCGTGCAATGAGCCCAGAAGGGACATTCGTAGGGCGTGAAACAATGTCGATCCGGATCGATCACGGGAGCGACCGGTGAAAGCAACATCGCCCTCATCGCGGCTATCCGGTCCGGCACAGTCACCTGCCGTTCCAGCACAATTGAAGAGAGCTCATCGATTGCGAACAGCCCGTTCAGATCAACCTCGCCACCGGCATAGGTATAGGCGGTATTGATACGCATGAGATGACAACTGACGATGTTCAGGCCCGCACCTATAAGCACGTAACGCTGCAGCGCCAGATCGTCCAGGTGCACATCCTTCACTTTGGTGGACGATTTCACCTCGATCAGCCGCCACCCCACCATAGCTCCGTCTTCTGCTCGCACTCGTTCAAGAATATCCACACGGACGAGCACGCCGTCGGTCATGATCGCCGCTTCGAAAATCGCCGGAACCGACTCATCAGCCATCAGCGCCGCTGTTTGGTCGAGTGCCGCCTCAGTCTGTCGATAGCCGGCCGCCACCAGCCGGCCGCCGTGGAAACGGCGCCGGGCCAGCTCGCCCACGTCCGTCCCCATATCCAGAATCGCCTGAGTTCCCGCATCAGGCGGCGTCGCAAGATAGGGCTGGTAGATATCCAGATACAGGCGTTTATGACACTGAAGGCCCGAGATATATTTAGACTTCGACAGGCGGGGTACTTTCTGCACGTCGCCTTGCGGAACCTCTGTAGCTTTTTCCATCATAGTCTGACCCTAACGAACGGTGTCGTATTTGTCTAGCTGGGCATCGCCTCAGTTCTGCTAGGATAGGCGCCCATGGCTTCCCGTGTCGCAGACATCCGAAAATCCGTGCTCACCCTGGCCCTGCCGGTCACTGTCAGCAGCCTCCTTCAACGAACCGAAGGCATCGTCGCGGTGTTTTTGGTGGGAGGACTCGGCGTCATTCCCATTGCCGCCGTCGGCCTGGGACAACTCCTGGCTTTCATCGCCACAACGTTGGTTTCGGGTCTCTCGGTGGGATCGAATGTGATCATTGCCCAGCTCTGGGGAGCCAAACGGCAGCGCGACGCCGGAGAAGCTGCCCGTCACTTTCTCGGCCTGTCCATTGCAGTCTCACTGGTGCTGGCTGCACTGGGGATAACAATGAACGGGCTTGCCATGCACTTGCTGGGGGCTGAATCCGGCGTCATTGCACTCGCGATTCCCTACTCGACGATCATTTTTCTGGTGATCCCCTTCACCGTGCTGCTTCAGGTATTGTCCTCGATCCTGCAAGGCACCGGCGACACTCGCACGCCGATGTACGCCATGATTCTGGTGAATCTGCTGCACATCGGCATTGCCTATCCACTCGTCTATGGGTACTGGAGCTTGCCCGCACTGGGCGTCAAAGGAGCCGCCATTGCCGTGGGGATCGCCGAAGCCATCGGCGTGGCCTTTCTCTGGTGGCGCAGCCGTCCCGTGTTGCAATCGTCCACACACCTCCGCCTTGATCTCATTCGAACCATGTGGCATGTCGGCGCGCCGGTCTCGGGCGAGCGTATCGTGCAGCAGGCAGGCATCCTCATCTATACAAAACTGGTACTGCTCTATGGCACCGTATCCTATGCGGCCCATCAGGTGGGCCTCTCGATCGAGTCGCTGTCGTTTTTGCCGGGCTATGGCTTTGCCATCGCCGCCGCCACCATGGTCGGCCAGAGCATCGGCGCCGGCAAATACACCAGAGCAAAGCTGGAGAACTGGGAAGCCAACCGCCTGGCGATCGTCATTATGGCCAGCATGGGCCTCGTGTTTTTCTTCTTTCCCTATCTGCTTCTGCGCACCTTCACCACCGACGAAGCAGTGATCGAACTCGGCACGGTCTTCCTCAAAATCGTCGCTGTTCTACAGATCCCGCTCGCGCTCACAATGGTGATCGCCGGCTCACTGCGTGGGGCTGGCGATACGCGGTTCATCATGGGCACAACGATGGTGGGCATGTGGGGCGTGCGCGTGCCCATGGCGCTGATCGTCACCCTCTGGCTTCACCTCTCGGTATTTTATGTCTGGACGGCGATGATCGCTGACTGGACGGTCAGAATGGCGTTGCTCCTGTGGCGCTATCAGTCAGAGCGATGGAAACAGATTCGCGTGATCAAACGACACGCGTGAAGTCTGACGGTTCGGAACTGAAGCCTGCTGCTGGACGTGGGACCACCGAGCGCCACGGGAATGCCGCTGGCGGAATCTCTCAACTGCCTGCTAGCACTGAGTACGCTGGTCGGCGGGCGGCCTGGTATCCTTCCCGTCTCCTACACGCACTTCGATGCGACCGACACCTTTCACGTTGGCGCAGAGGTCGCCGAGGCCCGGCGTAATCAGACGATAGGGTCCGCCCTTTCCGTCGGGCAGCGGCTCGCCGTTGAGTTCATAGAGCAGCAGGCCGAAATCCCTCGCCTGCTGCAGCGTAAGCGTGGCGGCATATTTTCCATCAAGCGAATGAAACGTAACATGATCGGCAGCGATCGCCAACGCCGGCACATCAAGCAATCCCTTCACCTTGATCGCCCGCCCCGTCATTCCCGGCATCACGGTACTGACATCCGCGACATGATGCTCCGCCGGAAGCTGCTGGAGCGCCGCACTATCAAGCGAAACCGGTTGCACCACCGCCCCGTCGATTCGTACGACCCCGGAACCTTTCTTGTCCTGCTCGGTGATTGTCTTAATCATCGCCGTCATCACCTCATTCACGGGAGTCGGAATACCCAACTCACGTCCTTTCTGAACAATGTACCCGTTCAAATACGCAATCTCCGTCTGCCGGCCTGCTTTCCAATCATCATACATCGACGTATGGATGTCCCGGATCTCCTGCGTTGCTTTGACGACCCGCTCCGCCATATCCGCCGGCAACGGCACCTTGACCGCAGCCGACACCGCTGCGACTTCATCGACGATCTGATGGATCACCCGCATCATTTCAGGGTGATCCAATGCCTTGGCCACCTTGTCGTCGATCAACACGGTGATCGGATTGAAGACACAGTTCCAGCACATCTTCTCCCACTTGCTCCGGCGAATATCTTTCGAGAGATGACAGGGGATACCGGCGGCCGTGAACAGATCCCGGATCTTGAGCACGCGATCGCTCTCGTACCCCATCAATTCGCCGATCGCCACCGCGCCCTTTTTATAATGATCGATCACCCCGGGCGCGGCAATTTTCGAATAGATGAACGCCACACCGCCGACGACGCAATCACGTGTGGTACGTGCAATGATCCGGTCTTCGGTATCGATGCCGTTCTGCAAGGTAAGAATGACCGTCTTATCCGTCAGCACCGGTTCGATCTGCGTCATGACCTCGTCGAGGTCGAAGGCCTTCACCCCCAGAATAATCAGATCCGGTTTGGATAATTCTCTGGGATCTGCCGCGGCCTGCGGACGTACGGTAAACGTCCCGCTTGCACTGCGAACCGTCAACCCGTTCTGCTTGACGGCCGCCAATGTCTTCGGCCTGAGTAGAAACGACACGTTGGGATTGCTCTTGGCCAGATGAGCGCCGAAAAAGCCGCCCACCGACCCGGCCCCGACCATCAGAATATTCTTCATCATGACTCCCCGTTCATAGAGCCCGTACTATAGCAGGCGACCGAACTGGGATAAAATAGTCCGCATGAGTTTTACCCGGCTGCATGAAGCACAATCCCGTATCGTATCCGCACAAGCCGTCACGATCCTGACCGGTGCCGGCATCTCTGCAGACAGCGGCGTGCCGACGTTTCGCGGGACCGACGGGTTATGGCGCAATTTTCGAGCGGAAGAACTGGCGACGCCGGAGGCATTTGAGCGTGATCCGCGATTGGTCTGGGAGTGGTACAACTGGCGGCGGGAACTTATTGCCACGAAACATCCCAACGACGCCCATCGCGCCATCGCATCGTTGGAATCGCGCGTCAACGATTTCTGGCTCATCACGCAAAACGTGGATGGGCTGCACCGCGCGGCCGGATCCACCAGGTTGTCGGAGATTCACGGTAACATCTGGATGACACGCTGTACGGCATGCGGCACCGTCACGGAAAACCACCAGGTGCCACTGCCGCTCCTGCCCCATTGCGGACAGTGCGGAGAACTGTTGCGTCCACATATCGTCTGGTTCGGCGAATCCTTACAGGAGGAAGATCTTGCCCGCTGTGCACAGCAGTTGCAGGCCTGTGACGTGCTGCTCGTGATCGGCACCTCCGGCGTGGTGTATCCGGCAGCCGGGTTTGCCTCGATGGCGAAAGAGGCCGGTGCTTACGTGATTGAAGTGAATCTCGATCCGACGCCGCAATCGGATCTCGTAGACATCGTACTGCACGGACGCGCGAAGGAGCTCGTACCTCTGTTGCTACAGGCGGGCAAGTAATGGTTGGAGTTCTTCAAGAGACCGAATGCGATGAATCCCCGACGCGACCTCAACTTCCGACCGGTCAATCAGCACGCTCGCAAGCCCGGCTTTTGCCGCGCCTTCCACATCTTCTTTCAAGCTGTCCCCGACATGCACCGCATCTTCGGGATCGACCGCATGCTTCTCCAGGGCAAGGTGGAAGATTTTCGGAGCAGGCTTGGCCGCCTGGGACAAACTGGAAATCGTGATGGTGTCGAAAAACTGCTCGATACCCAGCCCCCGCAACACCGGAAAGAGCCGCGAGTCGAAGTTTGAGATGATCCCCAGTTCCAATCCCTGTGCCTTGAGCTGGCGCAGCACCGCTTCTGTCTCCGGATAGAGTTTCCAGGTTTTTGGATCTTCGAAAACCTGAAAGACTTCCTCGAAGAATTCATCGAACCCTTCAAACATTCCCACGCGATAAAACACATTGTGGACGATATCAAACCACCACAACCGCTCGCTTTGCTTCAAGGCAGCCGGCTCCGTCGGTGCAAACACCGGCGGCGAGGCATCCTTGAAAGCCCGGCTGAAGGCCTGCGTGATAGAGACCAGCGATGTCGGTGTCTGCCGAAACCCGTGGCGCACGGCATACTGCAAATAGATCTCTGCGACCGATCCATTGACGTGAAACAATGTCTGAGCTGCGTCGAAAAAAACAACTTGGTAGGATCGCGTCACAACCGTCTCCCCTCATGACATCACCTGTCAGAGAACGTGCCGGATTGTAAGGTGCTGATAACGCAGAGTCAAAACAGAGCACTATCCTTCGATTTCTTGACAAAGAATACCCCCCCTGCTAGCTTCGTAATACTTCAATACAATTGGAGGGTTAGGTGTCATCTTCTATTTTCATCGTCGATAGCAGTCCGGCCGTCAGACGAATGGTTGAGCAAATCTCGACCCCTGAAGGATTTGAGGTCGTCGGATTTCAGGACGGCCCCGCAGCCCTTGAAGCGGCCCGACGCATCAGTCCCGCGTTGATTATCGCCGACTACCACCTCGATAACATCACGTTCTCCGGCTTCTGCAAAGAAGTGAACAAACTCGACAACTTGAGCGAAACCTATCTGATCTCGTTGGTCAATCCGGCCGATCGCCCCGATGAAAGTCTGCTCAAGACTCTGGGGGTGAAAGCCTTCCTGAACAAACCGTTTCAATCGGAAGATCTTCTCGAGGTTATCAAGAACCTACAGCAAAAAGCGCAACCACGGCAAAATGGCAATCGCCTCAAGCGTCGAGTCTGGCCGCCGGACTCCACATCGACCGACACGGACGATGACAGCGCGGTGATGGACCAGTTAGATGTCTCCGAGGAGCAGGAGGACCTCACCATGGACCATCCGCCGGAATCCACGACCGCCACGAAAACCGCCCCGGCCGGATCCGGCCCTGAAGAAGCGATGAAAGGCCTCTTCGGACAGCTGTTGGAATCGATGACCGAACGGACGGAAAAGCGGATTGCCGATCTGCTCCCGCAAGCCATCGAGAAGGAACTCACGACCCGTATTCACTCGGCCGTGAAAAATGAACTGGACGGACAATTGGGGGAAATTCTTTCGCAGGAACAGCTGACGACCATCGTCCACCCGCTACTGGTGCAGGAGCTTCCCTCGCTGATCAAGCAGGAAATGGCCGGGAACGAGGCTCTGATTCGTCAGGCCATCTCCGAATTCGCAGGCCCGGCCATCAAGGAGGTGCTCGACCAATCTATTCGCGAACTGGCAGAAGCCAGCGTGCGGAAACAACTTCCTGACGTGGTGCGGGAACACCTGGGATCAATCGATCTGCTGGTGAAAGAAGAAATCAGGCAGGCAACTCTCAAACAGGCCCCGCTCATCGCCGACGACATTGTCCGGGCGACTGCGGAGCAGACCGTCGAACAGGCGGTACAACGAATCGTTCCCGAACTCGCGGAACAACACATCAAGGCGGAACTCACCCGCCTCACGGCAGCGGAGTAGGCCTCGGGCCTACTCCGCTTTAGCTCTTCTTTCCGGTCCGCTTCCCCTTCTGGCGTGCTTTTACCAGAGCTTTCACCCGCGTGACATTCTTGCGGTGCTTCTTGCGGGTCTTCCGATCTTTCTCGCGTCCTCGCGGCATGATGACTCCCTTAATGCTGAAAATGAATCGTTGGCTGCGGGCGATTGTATAACACAAGCCAGGCGCAGCCACAAGCCAAGTCACCCGCCCGTTCCCCGCTATCGGCAGACATGCTAAGATGCGCCCTCATTTTTTGACGAAGGGCGTGCCATGGCATCACAACTCGACAAGACCTACGAACCCAAAGCGGTTGAAGACCGCTGGTACCAGGAATGGATCCGCCGCGGCTATTTCCAGGCCTCGCCGCAAAGCCCCGGCGCGCCTTATTGCATCGTCATTCCTCCGCCGAACGTAACCGGTTCACTGCACGTCGGCCACGCGCTGAACAATTCGCTTCAAGACATCCTGATTCGCTGGCGCCGCATGCAGGGCCGCAATGTGCTCTGGATGCCGGGCACCGACCATGCAGGCATCGCCACACAGAATGTCGTTGAGAAGCAGCTGATGCAAGAAGGCTCCTCCCGGGAAGCCCTGGGGCGCGACGCGTTTCTCGAACGGGTCTGGCAATGGAAAGCGACTTCCGGCGGCACCATCATCCAGCAGCTGAAACGCCTCGGCGCCTCCTGCGACTGGAGCCGGGAACGCTTCACGATGGACGAAGGGTTGTCGAAAGCCGTTCTGGAAGTCTTCGTCCGGCTGTACGAAGAGAAGCTGATCTATCGGGGCGAGCGGCTGATCAACTGGTGTCCCCGCTGCCTGACCGCGCTTTCCGACATTGAAGTGGAGCACGAAGACATCAAGGGTAAGCTCTACTCCATCGAGTATGCGTTGGCTGAGAATCCCGACATCCGTCTGACAGTGGCCACGACCAGACCGGAAACGCTCCTCGGCGATACCGCCGTAGCCGTCCATCCGGAAGATCCGCGCTACAATCATTTAATCGGCAAACAGGTCCACCTGCCGCTCACGACGCGCACCATCCCGATCGTCGGCGATGCGATCCTCGTCGATCGCGAGTTTGGAACCGGCGCGGTCAAAATCACTCCGGCGCATGACTTCAACGACTACGAAGCCGGCGAGCGCCATAAACTGGCACGACTCGCCATTCTGGATCATCAAGCGCTGCTCGATCCCGCCGGCATGCAGAAAGCCGGAGTTGAAGCGGCGGTGATCGAAATGTTGCAAGGGCTTCCTGTTAGCAAAGCCCGACCAAAAGTGGAAGCGCTCCTGCGCGAACGCAGCATCCTCGCCAAAGTCGATGACCATAAAATGGCAGTGGGGAAATGTTATCGCTGCAAAACCGTCGTCGAGCCCTACTTGTCACCCCAGTGGTTCGTCGACATCAAGCCGCTGGCGGAACCTGCCATCAAAGCTGTAGAAGACGGGCGCATCCGCATCATCCCCGAAGGCTGGACCAACAATTACCTCGGCTGGATGCGGGATATTAAAGACTGGTGTATCTCCCGGCAAATCTGGTGGGGTCACCAAATTCCCGCCTGGTACTGCCTGGCTTGCAACTCCAAGCACATCGTTACGACGACACATACCTCGCCTTCCGGGAACACCGTCACGAGGACAACCATCCTGCAGGGGGCACAACCGATCGTCGCAAAATCCGCCCCGACCACCTGCCCTACTTGCAAGGGACAGGAGTTTCTCCGCGACCCCGATGTGCTCGACACCTGGTTCTCGTCCGGCCTCTGGCCCTTCTCCACGCTCGGCTGGCCGGAACAAACGCCGGATCTCAAAGCCTACTATCCGACGGCTACCCTGGTGACAGGTCTGGACATTCTGTTCTTTTGGGTCGCACGCATGATCATGCTCGGATTGAAGTTCATGGGCGATGTCCCGTTCCGTGACGTCTACATCCATGCCCTCGTCCGCGATGCCGAAGGGCAGAAGATGAGCAAGTCGAAAGGCAACGTGATCGACCCGCTTCACGTCATGGAACAGTTTGGGACAGACGCCTTGCGCTTCACCCTCGCGTCCATGGCCTCGCCCGGTCGCGACATCAAGCTGGCGGAAGAGCGGATCGAAGGCTATCGCAACTTTGCCAACAAGATCTGGAACGCCGCCCGTTTTGCCCACATGTATCTCGACGGGGTGAAAGAAGCGCGGCAACCGAAAGACCGCTCATTCTCCGACCGGTGGATACTCAGCCGGTTGAACGAGACTATTCGCACCGTAGATCAGGAACTGGAGGCCTATCGATTCGATCGAGCGGCCAGTGCGCTCTATCAATTCTTCTGGCATGAATACTGTGACTGGTATCTCGAACTGATCAAACCGGTTCTTCAGGATCCGGCTCACCCGGAAGGGCCATCCACCCGTCACACATTATCGGAAACTCTGGAAGTCTGGCTGCGACTCCTGCATCCCTTCATGCCGTTCCTCTCGGAAGAAATCTGGCAGACGCTGCCCCACCAGGGAGAGACGATCGTGCTGCAGGCCTACCCGACGCCGCAGGGCGAGTGGCATGATGGAGCGGCCGATGACGCCTTCCATCTCCTCGAACGCAGTATCGGTCTCCTGAGAACCGCGCGCGTCTTGCTCAACTACCCGCCCGGCAAACCCATCAGCTTCTTTGTGACTCATGACGACCAGAAAACCGCCGCCACCCTGCAGACGCTGAAAAATGACCTTGCCCATCTCGGAAAAGGATCCCTGACTCTGGCGCCGATAGCCGAATGGCCGACGACCCAGATTCTCCGGCTGGTGACAGAAGGGCTGACTGTGGGAATCGCGGTCGAGGGCGATGTCGATCTCAAGAAAGCGCTCGATCGACTCCTCAAGCAGATCGCCGAAACCGAGAAGGAAGCGCAGCGGATCGAGGGCAAGTTGAAGAGCGCAGACTTTGTGTCCAACGCCCCGCCTGCGGTCATTACAGAACATCAGGAGCGGGTGCGCAGCCTTACCCGTGATCGGACGATGCTAACGAGCAGTGAACAGCAACTCCGTGCCATGCTGGGAGCCTGATCGATGATCCAACTCCCTGCCGCCGACATCCGCCGTGCCGTGAGAGCCGGACTCGAAGAAGACCTCAGCGAGGGCGACCTCACCACAACCGCCCTCTTCTCCAAACCGGTGCCGGCTCAAGCCGCCATCATTGCACAGCAACCGATGGTGGTCGCCGGACTCGCAGCAGCCGTGCAGACCTTTCTGATGGTCGATCCCTCGCTCCGGCTTACCACGCATACTCACGATGGCGACCGGATCCCCACCGGCGCAGCGCTCCTCGACATTGAGGGAGACGGCCGAACCATCTTACAGGCGGAACGAGTCGCCTTGAATTTCCTTCAACATCTCTCAGGAATCGCGACACTGACGAACAAGTTCTGCCAGGCCGTCCGCCATACTCCCGCACGGATTCTCGACACCAGAAAAACCCTGCCCGGCTGGAGATCGTTACAGAAATGGGCGGTCGCATTAGGCGGCGGCACCAACCACCGGTTTTCGCTCGGAGACGGCCTGCTGATCAAAGACAACCATCTCGCCCTGCTGCAGAAAGGCAAGCAAGCGGTCCGTGCAGCCTGCCGGCTGGCCCAGCGGGACACCTCTCGTGCAATCCCGCTGATTGTCGAGGTGGAATCATTGGTGGACGTTCGCCAGGCGCTCGCGGAAAAAGCCGACATCATTCTGCTCGACAACATGACTCCCGCGATGGTCAAACAGGCTGTTGCGTTGATCCGGCGGCGGGCCATCGTGGAAGTGTCCGGCGGCATTACGCTCAAGAACGTGCGGGCCATGGCGCAAGCCGGCGCTGATCGCATTTCAATCGGCGCGCTCACACATTCAGCTCCTGCCGCTACCATGAGTCTGGAACTGACGCCGGTCCGCCGCCCGCGGCGGCCTCGCAGATAAGCCGTGGCCTCCTCTTCGCCTCTCAGACCAGACGACATTCGCAGCACCCTGGCGACCAAACGCCTGGGCCAGCACCTGCACATCCACCAAATCCTCACCTCGACAAATTCAGAAGCGATGACGCTGGCGCAGAACGGCGCGGAGGACGGAACGGTCGTCGCAGCAGATAGTCAATCAGCCGGACGAGGCCGTCATGCACGAACATGGTTCTCACCGCCTGGCTTAAATCTCTATTGTTCGATCATCGTCCGTGGTCTTGGCCAGAGATTGTCCTTGGCCGACTGGCTCTCATGGGTGCCCTTGACGACGGCGCTGGCAGTGGCTGAAGCCGTGCAAACCGTCGCCGCGATATCGCTCGCACTGAAATGGCCGAACGACCTCTTGCTGGACGAACAAAAAGTCGGCGGCATTCTCTGTGAAAGTTCATTGACCACCCCTACCAATCCCATTGTGGTCATCGGAATCGGCCTCAACGTCAACGTTCCTCATGAGGCGTTTCCAGACGAATTACGTCCCATCGCCACTTCGCTCTTCGAATCCTCACACCGGCTCATTGATCGAAACCGGCTCCTTGCCCAGCTCCTCCTGGAATTGGAACAGGGCCTCGACGAATTGCGTGACCATGGCCCATCCCGGTTGCTGCAGGCCTATACGCATCGTTGCACGACCCTCGGTCGACAGGTTCGCGTGATCCTTGGAGCCGACGAAGAACTCCTCGGCACCGCCGTCGCCATCACTGCCGACGGGACACTTCAAGTCAAACTCTCTGCAGACGCTCCCGGTACGGACAAGGCCCCGCTCATCGACGTCCGGGCAGGCGACGTGATTCATGTCAGAGGCTAGCGAAACCGCTCCATCACAAAGTAGAATAGACACCATGTTACTGGTCATCGACATCGGCAACACCAACGTTGTCTGGGGCATCTTCGAAGGCTCCACGCTGGTGGCCCATTGGCGCCTGGCCACTGATCCGAAAACCACAGCCGATGAATACGGCGTCCTCTGCTTGAACCTCCTGGCCAGAAGCGGCCGCACCCCGCAGCAGGTCACGGATGCCATTATCTCTAGTGTCGTGCCGGCCCTCACCGGCACCTTTGACTCCATGGTCGAAACGTACTTTCACCGCACGCCCTTAGTCGTGTCGTCGGATATGGATGTCGGCCTCACACTCAAATATGCCAACCCCAAAGAAATCGGCAGCGACCGCATTGTGAATGCCGCCGCGGCCTATCATAAGTACAAGACCGACCTCATCATTGTTGATTTCGGCACGGCCACGACCTTCTGCGCCGTGACGGCAACCGGGGACTATCTCGGCGGCGTCATCGCGCCGGGTATCGGCATCTCGGCTGAGGCGCTCTTCGCCCGTGCCGCCAAACTCAGCAAGGTCGAACTGGCCCGTCCGAAAACCGTCATCGGAACCGATACCGCCAGCAGTATCCAGGCCGGCCTGCTCTTCGGATATGCCGGACTCGTCGATGCACTCGTCCGGCGCATGGAACAGGAACTCGGACGGACCTGCCTGGTCATCGCCACAGGAGGCCTGGCCTCCGTCATCGCTCCCGAAACCACCTCCATTAAACGTATCGAGCCCCTCTTGACCCTTGAAGGACTGGAACTCCTCTACCGTCGGGCCCGCGGAACCTCATCCGCAACTTGGGCCTAGGCTTCACGTTATCTCCATCATTTTTCTCAGAAATTTCTTTTCTCCCCCGTTGACTTCCACTTCCTTATGGATATCTGCACCCCTGTAGAGGAACAAACATGAGCGACGAACAAGACAACACCAATACAATTGACAACTTAGAGAACGGAACCACAACTGACCCGGGTCAGGATGCCGGAATGCAGGCAGTGCTTGCCGCCAAAGAAGATGAATGTAAAGCCCTCAACGAAAAGTACCTGCGGCTGGCAGCAGAGTTTGAAAACTATAAGCGACTGGCCCAGCGGGACCAGCGTGAGCAGATCAAGTTCGGAAACGAGCAGCTATTGAAGGAACTCCTCCCGGTCGTCGACAACATGGAGCGGGCCATCAAGGCGGCGCATGACAACGGGGGCAGTGCGGCATTGGTGCAGGGCGTGGATCTCACATTGAAGCAGCTGACCGGCTCTCTCAGTAAATTCGGCGTGCAGGCCGTTGAGAGCGTGGGCAAGCCGTTTGACCCGGGCTCCCATCAGGCGGTCTCTCAAGTACCATCCGACGAGGTACCCAGCAATCACGTCCTCGATGAATTTCAAAAAGGCTATCGCTTGCACGATAGGATTCTCCGCGCGGCGATGGTGAGTGTGTCATCAGGTCCGGCACAGGCCGATAGTTAGTCTTCAGGAACGAACAAGACATCGGGTTTACTTAGACGCTGATATCGGGAAGGAAGGAGTTTACTCATGGGCAAAGTTATCGGTATCGACCTCGGGACCACCAACTCATGCGTTGCGATTATGAGCGGCGGCGATCCGGTCGTCATCGCCAACGCGGAGGGCGCTCGCACCACCCCGTCCATCGTCGGCATCACAGAGAAGGGGGAGCGGCTCGTCGGCCAAATCGCCAAGCGCCAGGCCATCACCAACCCGGAAAATACGATTTTCTCCGTCAAGCGCCTCATGGGCCGCAAGTTCAAGAGCCGCGAAGTCCAGGAAGCCATGAAGCGGCTCCCGTACAAAGTCGTGGAAGCCGACAACGGCGATGCCCACGTCGTCATTCGCGGCAAAACCTACAGCCCACCGGAAGTTTCCGCCATGATCCTGCAGAAGATGCGGCAGACCGCGGAAGACTACCTCGGAGAAAAAGTCACGGAAGCGGTCGTCACCGTCCCGGCCTATTTCGACGATAGCCAGCGCCAGGCGACCAAGGATGCGGGCCAAATTGCCGGGCTGAACGTCCTGCGCATCATCAACGAACCGACGGCCGCGTCGCTGGCTTATGGCCTCGACAAGAAGAAAGACGAGCGGATCGCCGTCTACGATCTCGGCGGAGGAACCTTCGACGTCTCCGTCCTCGAAATCGGCGAAGGCGTCTTCGAAGTGAAGTCCACCAACGGCGATACCTATCTCGGCGGCGACGATTTCGACCAGCGCGTCATGGATTGGCTCGTCGATGAATTCAAGAAAGACCAGGGCATCGACCTCAAAAAAGACCGGATGGCTCTGCAGCGGCTGAAGGAAGCCGCAGAGCGCGCCAAGATCGAACTGTCCTCTTCACCGGAGACAGAAATCAATCTGCCGTTCATCACGGCCGATGCCAGCGGCCCCAAGCACATGGTCATCAAGCTGTCCCGGGCCAAACTGGAGCAACTGGTCGACGACCTGATCCAGCGCACCATCGAACCCTGCCGCAAGGCTTTGTCCGATGCCGGCGTGACGGCCAAGGACATCCAGGAAGTCGTGCTGGTCGGCGGCATGACCCGCATGCCGAAGGTCATTCAAATCGTGAAGGAGTTCTTCGGAAAAGAACCTCATCGCGGCGTCAACCCTGACGAAGTCGTCGCTATCGGCGCCGGCGTGCAGGGCGGCGTGCTCAAGGGCGAAGTGAAGGACGTGCTCCTGCTCGACGTCACACCACTCTCCCTGGGTATTGAAACATTGGGCGGCGTGTTCACGAAGCTCATTGAGCGCAACACCACCGTCCCGACCAAGAAGAGCCAGGTCTTCTCGACTGCGGCCGATAACCAGACCGCCGTCACCATTCGCGTGTTCCAGGGCGAACGCGAAATGGCGAATGACAACAAACTGCTCGGCCAGTTCGACCTCGTCGGAATTCCTCCGGCGCCTCGCGGCATGCCGCAGGTCGAAGTGACGTTCGACATCGATGCGAACGGAATCGTGCACGTATCGGCGAAGGATCTGGCGACGCAGAAAGAGCAGTCGATCAAGATCACGGCCTCCAGCGGCCTCAGCAAAGAAGAGGTCGAGAAGCTCGTCAAGGACGCGGCGTCGCATACCGAGGACGACAAGAAGCGGCGCAAGCTCGCCGAAGCCAAGAACCAGGCCGACAACCTGATCTATCAGACCGAAAAGAATCTGACGGAGTACGGGGACAAGGTCGATGCCGAAGAAAAAACGAAGATTCAGGATGCGGTCGCCGCACTGAAGAAGGCTCTGGAAGGGACTGAACCGGACGCCATCGAATCAGCCACCCAAACCTTGATGACCGCCTCGCATAAGCTGGCGGAAGAAATGTATAAGAAAGCCGCCGCGACGGCCGCACCGGGATCGGACGCCGGCGCTTCGGCCTCCGGCGAGACCAAGACCGATGAAAAAGTCGTGGATGCAGAGTTCGAAGAAGTAGACAAAGAGAAGAAGTAGTTTAGGATAACTCCGGAGGTGACCGAGATTCCCCGCAAGGGGAAACTCGGTCTTTCTCTGCTTTTCACCAAGTGATGGCTCCTGTGTCAAAACGCGATTACTACGACATTCTCGGTGTTGAGAAAAACTCTTCCGACGAAGAGCTGAAGAAGGCCTATCGCAAAATGGCCCGGCAGCACCACCCGGACCTACACCCCGGCGACGCCCAGAAGAAAGACGCCGAAGCCAAGTTCAAAGAAATCAACGAAGCCTACGAAACACTGAGCGACCAGGAGAGGCGCAAGCGCTACGACATGTTCGGACATGCCGATGCGCAGCAGGGCCAGGGCTTCGACGGGTTCAACGGAGGCGGCGGATTCGGCGACGTCTTCAACGATATTTTCGAGGACTTTTTCGGCGGGCAGCGCGGCGGTGGTCGCGCCGAACGCGGGAACGACCTGCAATACAATCTCGAGATCAGCTTCGAAGAAGCCGTCTACGGCAAAGAAGCTAAACTCAAGATTCCGCGTTGGGAAACCTGCGGCGATTGCAAAGGCACCGGCGCCAAATCGGCGGCCTCGATCAAAACCTGCCCCAGCTGCAAAGGGGCCGGCCAGCTCCGGTTCCAACAGGGATTCTTCAGCGTCAGCCGCCCCTGCGGCCAGTGCGAAGGAGCCGGACAAATTATCACAGAGCCCTGCGGGACCTGCCAAGGCCGCCAGCGGGTCTATCGAGAGCGCACGATCGCCGTCCATATTCCAGCCGGTATTGAAACCGGCATGCGCTTACGTCTGACCAATGAGGGCGAGCACGGCGCGAACAACGGCCCTCCCGGCGACCTCTATGTAGCCGTCACCGTCAAACCCCATCCGGTTTTCCAGCGCAAAGGCGTCGATATTCTCTGCGATGTGCCGATCAACTTCATCACGGCCACCCTCGGCGGAAAAATCGAAGTCCCGACACTGAAGGGTAATACCGTCATCAAGATTCCAGCCGGCACGCAATACGATAAGGTGATGCGCCTGAAGGGACTCGGAGTGCCCAGCCTCAAGGGCGGACAAACCGGGGATCAGCTCTACGTCATCAAAGTCCAAATTCCCACGAAGCTCACGGCTCGACAGAAAGAGCTGCTGACCGAATTTGCCAAAGAGAGCGGTATGGTCATGGAAGCCGACGGCGACGGCTTCTTCGACAAGATGAAGACCTTCTTCGAATAGCGCCGACGCACTCGGTTCGTTCGACCGACTGAGCCTTCCATGCCCGTCTTCTTCCTTCCTCCCGTCGCCATCACGCCTCCGACTATTACCGTGCCTCCGACACTCCAGACGCATCTGCGCGACAGCCTTCGGCTGGAACTCGGCGAACAGATCTGGGTCTGCGACGGGCACAGCACCCGATACCTGATGGAACTCACGCGCGTCACCAAGCAGGAGTTGACCGGACGCATTCTCAGCACCAGGCGGGAACCGGTACGTACCGCTCCCCGCCTGCGCCTCGCCCAAGCGTTGCTCAAGGGTGAGAAGATGGATTGGGTGATTCAGAAAGCCACGGAACTGGGCGTGAGTGAAATTATTCCGCTCCAGAGCCGGCACACCATCGTGCACCTCAGGCCCGAGCGCCTCGACGCACAACTGGCCCGTTGGCAACGCATTGCGCTGGAAGCCGCGCAACAATCTGAACAGTGGCATATGCCTGTCATCGCCCAGCCTCAGACTCTGACCGCATGCCTGGCCAGCAACTCTGCTCCGGCACTCTCGCTTATCCTGACCGAACGGCGGGAGGGACAGAGCTTACGCAGCGTCCCTCTTCCGGAAGGCGGTAACGAGTCTGTCTTGGTTCTGATCGGACCTGAAGGCGGATGGGCGAAGGAAGAAGTCGCGCAGGCAGAACAAGCCGGCTGTACACTGATGACGCTCGGACCGCACATTCTGCGTGCCGAGACGGCTGCGATTGTTGCCGTAGGAATTCTCCAGAGCCGCGTGGGTGGCTTGGGCTAGAAAACGGGCTTACTTCATTCCGGCCTGCAGATGCACCACCGTCCCGTTCTCCCCGCTCGCCCAGCCATGGGCTGCGTCGGAGAACGTCAATCCAAACAACGACACCGGCGCAATCGGCGTTCCGTCGCTCCACGAATACCCCGCATCCGTTGTGCGATACATCATGCCCCGCTCGCCGACAATCCATCCTTCTTGAGGGCTGGTGAAGCGGACCTTCAGCAGATCAATCACCTTCGTGCAGGTCTTCCCGCAAGGCAGCGTGCGATCCACCCACTTGGCGCCGCCGTCGTTCGTTTGAAAGAGCGCGCCGGCATTTCCGACCGCCCAACCGGTCGACTCATCGGTAAAGTACACATCGAAGAGCGTCACCGCTCCCTGCGAAACCTGCGGCTCCCAGGTGCGGCCTCCATCGCGGGTCGCTAAGACAGTACCGAGCGCACCCACGGCAGTCCCGCGTCGGGCATCGAGAAACTGCACGGCATAGAGCGCCGCACTTGTCCCGCTCGCCTGTTCAACCCAGTGCGCCCCGCCGTCGGCCGTATGCAGGATCGTCCCGCCGCCGCCGACCACCCATCCGTCGGTCGCCGAAGGAAAATGAATCCCGTACAGCGGTTGTTGCGTCTCAAGCGGATGCCCCGTCCAGCTCTCTCCCCCGTTGACCGACCGCCTGAGCGTGCCAGCCGCTCCGGTGACCCAACCGGTTTTCTGATCGATAAAGTAGAGCCCCGTCAGCAATGCCGACGTTCCGCTTGCCTGCTTCTTCCATTTCTTCCCGCCATCGATCGTGCTGAAGAGCGCCCCACCGGAACCGACCGCCCAACCGAGCTTGGCATCCTTGAACTGGACCGCCATCAGCGTCATCGGCGTGTTGGTCTTCTGAATCGTCGCAAGCACGGAAGGCTCTGCGCTCGTGGCACCACCTGGCACCACAAAAGCCACGGACAGGCAGGCGCAGAAAAACGCCTGCCGAACACCCCAACCAATCTGCACCATGAGTCCTGTACGTACCATTACTGGTTTGTTCCCGCATCCGGACGGTTATTATTCCAATACCCTGGATCAGGAAGCCCCTTCGCCTCGATGGTAAACTGCCCCGCCTCAATGGTCAGCCATTGCTTCTGCGAGCAACAGGTCCCGTCCGGAAGAACATCCCACGACCCACGACGGACCACCAGCGGCCCGGTTGAGAGGTCATCGAAAAACGCACCACGTCTCCCGATCCCATACAAGTTCCGATGGGGGACTTTCACGACAATCTCGGTGTCGGTCCAGGATTGCACCAGGGCCGCTGCGCCATTGAAGAGTACTTCCGTCCGCGAAACGTTGGAGATGACCGTGCTGCCGGAGTCCGGCTCGTTGATCTCCACATCCAGCCGCCGCTTATAAGCCTTCTGGCTCAACTCCAGGCCTGTATGTTCCGCCGTCTTCAGAAACGTACCGAACCCTTTGCCCTTGATCGTCACCAGATCATCCAAGCCGGCTGACTTCGGCTCATAGGATTCGACGACCGGCGTCACCAGCGTAAAGGTACCCGCGTCGGTGACGAGTTCACCGCGTTCCTGACAGCAGGACCCATCCGCCTTCGGCTTAGTCGCACTGCGGTAGATGCGCACGGGACCGCTCTTCACACTGAACGGCACCCAAACATCGATACGGTCGTCATTCCACCGGTAGATCACCGCCGGCACCCCGCCGATCTCGACGCGATTCTCGCCCTTGTTGAAATCCATGAAGCTGTAGGGCGTGGACCCGCTTTCAGAGTAGAACCCGAAATGCTCGCCATTGATACGGAGCAACGTCCCGATCGGAGCGCTCGCCGGCGTGACAGGCATGGCCTTGGGCACATGCACCGTAAACGTACCGAGTGTCCGCTCGCGCCCCTGCCGTTTCAACACCAGCGGTCCGGTTTCCGCGCCGAGCGGCACGTGCGCGACAATCACATCGTCTTTCCACTGGGCAATCGTCGCGAGATTGTTCCCGATCAAGACGGCATCGTCCGCCCCCTTGGATCCGAACCCCTGGCCGAACAACACCACCTTCGTCCCGACCGGTCCGGTCATCGGATCGACCCGCACGCTCGGCACCAGCGCGAGCGACACCGCATTGCTCGTCACATATTCCACCGGCGCACAGCAGGAGCCATCGGCGAGCGGGTCGGATGAGGCCAACCGCACGACGACCTCCCCGGGCGCCGCATTCGTGGGAATCTCTACCTCGATCTTGTCGTCTTTCCACCGGCGCGGACGCACCACCACACCGCCGATCACCACATCGTTGACGCCGAACATCGTATTGGGATCGCGCGCGCCGGCCGTGGCACCGAAATGTTCACCGGTGATCGTCACCATCGTGCCGCGCTCCGCCTCCGTGGGCGTAATGGATTCGATGCGCGGCTTCACCACCGTGAAGGTACCGGCTGACAGCTTCTTCTTCCCGATCATCATCTCGACGGGACCGGTCGCGGCCTTGAACGGCACTTTCACCTCGACCAGGTCGGACTCCCAACGCTGAATCAGCGCCGGCATCCCGGCGAACGTCACCTTGTTGAACTGGACGGATTTGAATTGACCCAACCCTTTGCCGCTCAAAACCACCGTCGCCCCCGGCGTCGAGGTACGCGGAGAGATCTCAATCGCAGCCGGCCCGGCATAGGAGACCCAGGGCGTCAGCGCCCCGAGAATGATGAGTGCGAAAAAAAGTCGGCGATATATCATGGCATCTCTCCTCAAGACTAAGACCTGGGCTCCACGAGCCCGCGGATTAGAGTCAGCCCGGAATGATTCGAAGGAACTTCCCCGCACGTGGCACGAGAACCCCACGCACCGGAGTCAGGAGAGAGCAACCGGGGTACAACGTGAAGCGAGGGACAATGAGGACTATAGCAAGCGATTTTTTCGAGTGTCAAGGCAGGCGTTGGAGCGAAGACTGATGCCTCTATACTGGATGAGCCGCACACGGTTCCTCCAGCCATCGCAAGAGCGAAACATCATTTTTCTTTTCGCAAATGCTCTTCCTTGACGATCCGGCCATCTTCCAGCGTAATGGCACGGTCCGTCTCATAGCCGAACACCGCGTTGTGCGTCGTGATGAGGATCGCCAGCCCTTTCTCGGCGGCCAGATGTTTGAATAGCGCGATGATGGATTCACCCGTCGCCTTGTCGAGATTCCCGGTGGGCTCGTCCGCAACCAGAATCTTCGGATCCACGATCAGGGCACGTGCGATCGCCACCCGTTGCATCTGCCCGCCCGAAAGTTCGCGCGGCAAATGGGTGGCCCGATCGCTCAGGCCGACCATCCGTAGCACCTCCGCTGTCCGGCCGGCATCGGTTCGACGTCCCAGAAACATCAGCGGGAGCTCGACGTTTTCCGAAACCGTCAGCGTCGGCAACAGAGAGAACTGTTGGAACACGAACCCCAGCACGCCGCGTCTGACCTCGACCAGTTCGTCCTCGGAAAGTCCGGCGACCGACTGGCCCGCCACCATGAGCGTCCCTTCTGTCGGCGCATCGAGGCAGGAGAGCAGGTTGATGAGCGTTGTCTTGCCCGAGCCGGACGGACCGAGGATCGACACGATCTCGCCGGTCCGGATAGACAGGTCCACGCCGTCCAGCGCCTTGACCGTCTCGCTGCCGCGATAGTAATACCGTTTGAGCCCATGGGCTTCGATGATGGTGTCATGCATATCAGCTCCCCTTCCCGATCGCTTCGACGGGCCGCATTGACGCCGCACGCCACGCAGGATAGAGCCCGGCAAAGAATCCGAGCACCACGGCAACGAGCACGGTGTATCCAACGAGGGCTGGAGTAATTTGCACGATCGAACCAGACACACCCAGGTCGGCCAGCCCTTTGATCGCCGTCTCGACGAGACCCGCGCCGACGACCGCCAGCGCCGAGCCGACCAGCGCACCGACAAAGCACACCATCAGGGTTTCCAGCCAGATGAGCTGAAAGATACTGCCGCGCCGCGCGCCGAGCGCTTTCATGATGCCGATTTCCGCCGTGCGCTCGTATACACTCATGAGAATCGTGTTGATGACCCCTATGAGGGCGACGACGACGGCGATGGCAGCCACGGCTGCGATCATGGTCTGGGCCGTGGCGACGAGGTTGACCAGCGTATTCTTGACCTGCTGCAATCCGACGACCTGGACCTCCGGCAGCTTGAGCCAGCGCGTCTCGAACTCGCGCATCTTGAACGAACTGAACTCCTTGAGCTTGATGCCGAGGATCGTCAACTGGTTCGGCTGGTTGAAATATTCACGCGTCGCATCGATCGGCAGAAAGACCGTCCCGTCGTCCTGCGTGCCGGTCCGCTCCAGCACGCCCACGACCGTGAATTGATACAGGACGGGATTGGGCTTGCCCGCCGGCGTGATCGAGGCATAGAAGCTGTCGCCGACCTTGCGCTGCTCGTACTCGGCGGCTTCGAAGCCCAGGACCACTTCGTCTTTGCTCTCAGGCGTAAACCACCGGCCATTGGCGTACCCCGGCCCCTTCTTGAACCCGAGCCACGGCTTCATCACCAGGAAACTCGGCACATCGATACCGCTGATGATCGTGAAGTTACTGGCGGCACCCTCGTCACGAATGCTGCTGGCCTGTTTTTCTGCTACCCCGACGAAAATCGGCGTGATGCTTTCGATGTCCGGATCGCTCTTGACCTGTTGATAGGTATCGCCGGGCAGATAGAGCAGTCCTGTGCCTCCTTTGAGCATCATGGTCGCGGCCTCGTAGGGACAGCCTTTGGCCATGATCATGACCTGGTAGCCCAGCATATTGATGCTCTTGTCGATGGCGCCCCGGTAGCCCAGCATAAAGCCTCCGAGCGACACGGCTACCGCCACCGCCAGCGCGACGCCAGAGACAGTGAGCCCTGTGCGCACTGGACGCCGGCGCAGGTTCTTCGTGGCCAACACGACATAGCGTCGAAGCACAAACGGATCTTGTGTTGTCTCCTCCATCACGCCCTCCTCACTCGAATTCGACCGCGCTGGCGACAAACTGATAGCCGTCACCATAGGGCACGATTTGCCCCTCCACGCGCGCCCTATGCCCGTTTCGTCTCGGCGCAACCATCGTGATCTCTTCCAAGTCGACCCGTAACACCTTCTCGTCCGAGAGAAAAAAGAAATAGCAGCCCATGGTGGTGCATTGCTTCCGGACCGTGCCCTCAATGGCCACGGTTTTGTGCAGAAAATCCTTCGGCCGCTCGATGAGATCGGCGATCTCGGCCTTCGGCACTCCCGTGAATGCACCGTACTCGTTGGGCAGACTCACCATGTACCAGATGAGCACCGCCCCGACGACGAGAGAGACGGTGCAGAGGACCAGTATCGTTTTCATTCCCTACTCCTTTCGGGCCTTCGCCTTCTCGGCCGCCTGCTTGGCTCGTTCGAAATACGGCTCGAATTTCTTCCCGTAGACGAAGAAGTCGACCAGGATTAAATTCTTGCGGATGCCGCGGAGTGACGCCTCGTAATCCGGCCTGCCGCTTGCCTCGAATGCCGGCGGCTTAATGGCGGCGACTTTGTCAGCCTTCGCGCCCGGGTCAACGGTGGCATAGTAATCGTGCTTGTAGAAATCCCCGAGCGTCAGGCCCTCGAATTGACTGAGGAACTCCTTGCTCCTCAGCTGGCGCGCCGCCGGGCTTTCCAGCCGCTGAAAGAAGAATTTCCTGATCTCGCCGGTCTGCGGATCCAGCGACAGGAACACCTGGATCACGCCGCCCTTGCCCGGTACGTTGACGCCATGGACGACCCCAATCTTCTGCTGGCCCTTGAAGACGCTGTACACGGTATAGGGAGTCTCATAGGTCTCATAGATCGGATCGAGGTCGCTGCCGAGACGTTCCCGCAGAGCACGGAACAGCTCGGTGCCGTCCTTGAGCAAGGGAAACTCATTGAGATCTTCTTTATAGGTTGTCATCTCGGAATACAGATACTTCAGATCTTCAGCCGGATTGCTCAGTGTGCACCCGATTGCAGCAAATGCCTGTTGCGGCATCGCGAGAACCGCGAACAACATGAACATGATGATGTTCTTCATCCGCGCCTCCTATTGATAAAAATAATATTGCAGCGTGGCAATGGTGCTGTGTGGCCCTTGCATCTGCTCCAATTGGCGCTCGACATTGAGTTTGATCCAATGCAAGTTGGAGTTCCCGATATCGTTCCTGAAATACCAGGAGATTTCTCCGATGATGGACGCATCGGCACCGAGCCCCTCCTGCTGGAACCGTCGGTATTGCGCGGAGACGCCCCACTGGCGGGAGGCGCGAAGATATTCGGCTTGATAGAGCTGCGTGAACACATTGCTGGACAGATCGCGGCCTCCGCTGAGTTCGGACGTGACGGTGAGGAGACCCGTCGGGACCGCCTGTCGATATCGGGCATCGAGGCCGACCCGTTTGGTAGCCACGCGATTCTCACTCCCTGCGTCCATGGCAAAGGTTCGACGGCGTGCGAAGGCATCAGGAGACAGCCGCTCTCCTCCCAGAATCGACAGCCCGCCTTCCAACCCGTATTCGTAACTATACGTGTTCGCCAGACTGAGCCTGATCGCACCAAGCCCGCTCTGGCCTTTGAATTTGAGATCGTACCCGGAGCCGGCCAAGTAGTAGACGTCATAGTTCACATGTGGATTGATCGCTCCCCAGAAGCCGGTGTACCAGTCCCGCTCGAACCCGAAATTGCGGTCGTTGGACAACTGAAGTACCGTCCCATGGGTATCGGTCTGGAGGTTGAGTCCGAACGGCACATAAAACCGGCCGACGCGAAGGTTGAACCGCCCGACCGTATCGCCGCGCTGCTCATCGCTCAATAGAGGATTGAAGACGTTGTACAGATCCAAATAGGCGTTGTGATACTCGAACGCCCAGCCAGGCCGCCCCTGTCCCTCCATATCGTTGAGCACAGGATTGAATCCATCTCGACGGACCAGCCGTCCCTGGAAATCGAAGCTGGCCAGGGTCGCGGTCGCCGTCGAGAACTTCTTGAGCGCCTCGAAACCAACGGACTGACGACTCGCAGTTTTGCCTCGCTCGTTCATGTCGAATTGCGACATGACTTCCTTTCTGAAGCCGAAGTTCTCGGTAAACAATGTCTCTCGCCACGAGCGCGGAGCCTGTTCCTGAGCGGCCTGTGGCACCGAGGGTTCGGCAAGGTCCGCGAACGGGTCCGCCTCGACGCTGGGAGCCTCTTGAGACTGAGCGGCACCCTTCGAATGATCGGAAGCCGCCGCTGGCGCGTCTGCCGCCGCAAGCATCGTTGGTGTAACCATGCCTATCACGATGAACGCCACCGCCGTATCCAGGAGTTGCTTCTGGATTGCTGGATGCACTACTACTTCCTCTCCCCCTTACCTGGCTATAAGCCGCGTCCTGTAAATACTTGTTACGAATGGCCCTTCATGTCTCGATGCGCGCGTGCGATCACCTCGGCTTCATCAGCCGCCTTGGTGTAGATGGCCGCGAGGCTTTGGCAGTGCTGGACCATATCGATTTTGGGAGACAGCACCCCCCGCGAAGCCGCTTCAGGATTCTTCTGATACTCATCCGCCATCACCAGCATGTCCTTCGCGCGTTGGCGGAGGTGGGCTGTCTCCTTCACGTACCAGACTTCCAGCCCTGCGTGGTCATTCTTGGCAACCAGGTCTTGAGGTGGACTGGCCATCACCGCGCAGGCCACGACGCCCACCATCATCAAAACCGCGGCGACACCTCTCAGGAAATTCCCATTCTTTCTCATGATGGCACCTCCCCTTGATATGGCCCTCGCATCAATGCAAGCACCGATAGTGATGGATCTGACTCGCTGACTGCTCATATTCCATCCCACAGGAATGGCCGCTTCAACATTCCCATCACGTTCGAAACCCTGTTTCTGTTCCAGTGGCACGCCGCCCAAATGAATGAGACGGCAGACCAACGCCGGAACAGGGCATCACGCAACAGAGGCGCTAGCGATGGAGCGATTGCGAGAAATGGGCGGAGAAGATCAGATGCGCAGCACGGAAATCTTGAGCAGGAGATCCCGGGGAGGACCATCCGGAGGATGATCATACACACGGCTATTGTGCGAGAGGATGGCGGCACCAAATGCTAATGAGGCGGTATCTTCCGAACAAAGAGCGTGAGAGTCACTCTCGAAGTGGAGCTTATCGACCGACGGCACGCCGAGCGTTTTAAACGCATCGCAGAATTGAGAGACCGGTGGTTCCTCCGGAGTCGAACAGCCCTTACCCATTGCAGCTTCCGTAATGCCACTCACAGGCAAGAGGCAGGCATAGGCATTGAAGCTCAACACGAAAAAAAGCACGACGAGTGTGCAGGCTAGAACAGAATAGGAGTGATGAAAGCGTACACGCATGGCGTCAGTCTAATCCCCTGCATCCTAGGCGTCAACAAGGGCCCTCCTACTAGGGGTCAACACGGATGACCCTGAAGAACATCCCTGCACGAGGCACGAGAACCCCACGCACCGAAGTCTGGAGAGAGCAACCAGGATACAACGTGAAGCGAGGAATAAGAGGACTCTAGCAAGCGATTTTTTCGAGTGTCACGGCAGGCATGGAAGCGAATACTGGCATCTATACCAATTGATACTCACCACATCCCTAACCATCAATCACCGGCCAAAGTATTTCCAAATACACAATAGTTGGGAAAGTCTCCGAGTGTGCAACCCGCCGATTGCAATTCAAACGATTTGTCTATATCCAGATACCATCACCCCTGGATGTGCCAACATACAAGCGAAGAGTAATTGACGCCATCTGAACGGCATACGTTCCATTTTTCTCCGCAGTTGCTGGGCGGGGTGTATGGGCTCACCGCCGCCGCGCTATTTGGCGTAAGTCCCCCGCTTGCCAAGCTGCTGCTTCCTGAAGCCAGTCCCCTACTCATTGCGGGCCTGCTGTATCTCGGAGCTGGCCTCGGACTGCTGGCGTTTGAAGTATTGTTCTACCGGAAAACCGAAGTCTCACGGCGAGAGTCTTCTGTCAGGCCCGCTGATCGATGGTTATTGGGAGGCATGGTATTGACTGGAGGCATGCTTGGACCAGTCTGCATGCTCTGGGGGCTTCAGCGTCTCTCTGGTGTACTTGGGACATTGCTCTTGAACTTAGAGGCTCCTTTTACCATTGGATTGGCCGTTCTACTATTTCGAGAGCACCTCGGTCGTCGTGGAATCGCAGGAGTCCTGCTCATCGTAAGTGCAGCGGCGATCCTCCAGTACCGGCCTGAAGAGCTGCGCCCTGACGCATGGGGATTCATTGCGATAGCAAGTGCATGCCTCTGGTGGGCGATCGACAATAATCTGAGCCAACGAGTGTCCCTTCGCGATCCCGTCGTCGTGACACAGATCAAGGCGCTAGGTGCAGGGGTTTGCACGGTTAGCATGGCGCTCCTCACCGGTCAGAGCCTGCCTCGGCCCACGATCCTCATTGCGACCTTGTTGCTCGGGCTAGTGAGCTACGGAGTCAGTCTTGTGCTGGACATGCGAGCCCTTCGCCTGTTGGGAGCCGCTCGCGAAGCAGGATTCTTTTCCACCGCGCCGTTTGTGGGCGCCATAGCCGCTGTGCCAATCCTGGGTGAGCAATGGGAAATCAATGAAGTATGCGCTTCATTGATCATGGCAACGGGAGTCATACTCCTATTTCGGGAACATCATCACCATCATCACATCCATGAGGAGATCGCACATGACCATGTGCATGTGCACGGCGACCATCATGAGCATGAACATGAGGATGAGCTCGCTGAGGAACCGCACACACACCTACACCGACATGTGCCGTTGATGCATGGGCATCCACATGTGTCCGACCTCCATCATCGCCATGATCATGAATAGCTGGCTTGGAGAACGCCACAGGTTCTTAGCTTCAGCAGTTTCCACTGTGGCTAAACTGCGGCACAACTATCCTGCCCGATCAGGTTCGATCGGTTCCTCGGATACCTCTGGCTCTTCTGTAGGTGATTGAAAACGAGACGATGAGTGAGATCACTCCCTATGGTTTCTGACGCTGTAGCGGCTTCAACTCCCGCGGCCGCTGGCTAAGGCAAGACCTGTATGATCAGTTCGATCTCGAGTGGGGCTTGGCGGGGAAGTTCGGCGGCGCCGACGGCGACACGGGCGTGTTTGCCGGCTTCACCGAAGATCTGCACGAGGAGATCGGACGCCCCGTTGAGGACCTGGGGTTGATCGGTGAAACCAGGAGCTGAGGCGATATGTCCGACCATTTTCACGATGCGTTTCACTTTATCGAGCGACCCGACTTCGCTGCGCACGATGGCCAATGCGTTCAGGGCTGCAACCTTGGCCGCCTCCATCCCCTGCTCAATGGTGATGCCCTGCCCGAGTTTACCGGTCAGGATCAGTTGCCCGTCGCGCGACGGCAACACACCGGAGAGAAATAAAAGATCGCCGGCACGCACGACCGGCACATAGTTCGCCACGGGCTTGGGAGCCATGGGCAATTCAATATGGAGCGCTTTCAGCTTGGCATCAAACGACATGATCTACGTCCTTCTCTTGCTTATCCTGCGCGAAGGGCTTCAAAGAAACTCTCTCCGTCGGGCATCCGTTCGGCCTGCAACGCCTCGACGATAGTCTGCCCGAGATCGGCGGCTGAGGCCCTCACTCCGAGATTTACACCTTGAGACAGCTTGGGTCCAGTCACTAATAATGGAACATACTCCCGCGTAGGAACTTTGGCGGGCCTGGTGAGGTCCCGGCCATGATCGCCGGTAATCATCACAACGTCGCCCACGCGCAACTTTTCAAACAGATCCGGCAACAGGCGGTCGAAGTCTTCCAGCGCTGTTGCCGCCGTCGCCGGCTCATCGGTCAGCAGATCGAGGCTCGCATAGAGCAACCCGCGCGGCATCTTAGGGATCAACTTGGTGGTTTCCTCCAGCGCGGCTATTGCGGTCGCGGCGGGAAATGCGCGGGTCAATCCGCGTCCGGCAAAGAGGTCATACACCTTGCCGATCCCCATCACGATCTGGCCCGAGCGGTTCAATACATCGAGCATGCTCACGGCCGGCGGCTCCGCGACATAGTCTTTGCGGCCGCCGCTGAGTTGAAATGCCCCGGCGTCACCCGAGAAGGAATGGGCAACGATCCGCTGCGGTCCCAACACTCCCTTGAAGGCTTTCCGAATATCGCGGCAGCACTGATAGAAGTCCGCGGCCGGCATGGCCGAAGTATGCATGGCGATATGGCAGGTCCAGCCTCCGTCGGTCCAGACGATCGGCGCGCCGCTGGAGAGATGCTCCGCGCCATATTCGTCGATGAGCGATTGGGCATAACCGAGTCGATTGCCGATGACTTTCCGTCCGAAGCTTTGCTCGAGTTGTGCCATCACCTCGAAGGGAAATGCCGACCGGAAGGGAGAGGCCTGACGCGCCTGGATGACACCGCCGGTTTCCCAGTAGCCGACCACCGAGTCGGCCCCCTGCGAAACGAAGCCCATCTTCCCGAACGAGCCGTTCGGCTGCGCCATGGCTCGCACGCCGGGGATTTTCGCGAGATGGCCGAAGCCCAGCGTCTCCAGATTCGGGAGACTCAGCCCGCCGACCGCCTCCGCGATGTGAACCACCGTATCGGCATCCGCATCACCGTAGTCCGCCGCATCGGGCAAGGCCCCGATTCCAAACCCGTCAATGACCAATAGTATGACTCGATTTATCATGTGCGCACTATAGCAAAAAGGACCGGGAGGACAAAGCTCATTCCACGTGTCGCAATGGGGACGAGTGAGGCAGGATCCCGCTACGCAGCCTGATCGAGAAGCAGATAGCGTCGAATACGTTTCCGCCCGGCCCGGCTGATGATCCGAAACTCCAATCCGAATGCGTGGCGCGTCACCCATCGGACCCGTGCCAATTCGATCAACACCGGATCGGACGTTCCCGGTATCGTCAGAGAAGCCGAAGCATAGCCTTCTTGTGGCACGCGCACATCACTTTCAATGGCACAGCCTTTTTCAGAGAGATTGCAGACGACGCCGATCCCGGCCTCATCCTCGACGACAAAGGAGACCGGACAATTCACTTGGAATCTTGGCTGATGGCGCAATTCCGGCATAGTGCTCCTCCTATCGGTTTCCCCGCGCCTTCCACTCCTCCAGAATCTTCAGACTCGCGCTGGTGCCGATCCGATCGGCCCCGGCTTCCAGCATCGCCAGTGTCGTCTGCCAGTCTCTGATCCCACCCGAGGCTTTTACCTTCGCCTTGCCGGCCACGGTCTGTTTCATCAACCGGACATCGTCGACCGTAGCCCCGGCAGTCGAAAATCCGGTCGATGTCTTCACATAATCGGCACCGGCTTCGACCACCAGATGACAGGCGGTGATTTTCTCCTGCTGCGTGAGCAGACAAGTCTCCAGAATCACTTTATGTTCGGCCGACGGCGTGGCCTTCACCACTTCCGCAATGTCCTGCCGCACATAGGCCTGATCGCCGGACTTCAGGCGGCTGACGTTGATCACCATGTCCAGAATCTGCGCCCCACGAGCGACGGCTTCCGTCGCCTCGGCCACCTTCGCCTTCGTGGTGTGGCCCCCGAGCGGAAAGCCGATTGGAATGCCGACCCGCACAGCCGACCCGGCCGTGGCAGCCACCGCCTCATCCACATAACAGGGGGGCACGAAGATGACGACGAAGCCCAGGTCTTTGGCCTCCTGGCAGAGCCGCAAGACATCAGCTTTGGTGGCTTCAGGCCGCAAGACCGTATGATCGAGTAACGCGGGGAGATTCCATGACGTCATAACAGAACAGACTCCTTTTACGTTTTACCACGATGGGCGCGGGAGAAAAACTGCTTTTGGTATTTGTCGACGGCTTTATTGTGCTCCACCAGCGTGGCGGAAAACTGATGCGTCCCGTCATTCTTCGACACAAAGTACAAGTACGGGGAAACCGCTGGAAACAGCGTGGCCCTGATGGCCTGCGCCCCTGGATTGGCGATCGGCCCCGGCGGCAGACCGGTCCACCGATAGGTATTGTAGGGGCTGGGATGCGAGAGATCCTTCTTATGGAGATTGCCGTCGAAGTCCGGCAATCCGTAAATGACGGTCGGGTCGCTCTGGAGGGGAATCTTCTTCTGCAGCCGGTTGTGGAACACCGACGAGATTTGCGGCCGCTCCTCGCCTGAGGCCGTTTCTTTTTCAATGACCGATGCCAGGGTCAACACCTGATGGATCGTGAGATGAATATCCTGCGCCCGCGCCTGCCATTCCGGAGTGACCACCTGATTGAGCTGCTCCACCATCGTCCTGATGACGTCCTTGGCCGACACCGGCTTGGGGAATCGATAGGTATCGGGATAGAGATAGCCTTCCAGCGTCTCCGCTGAAATCCCCAGTGTCGTGATGAAGCTCTTATCCCTGACCAGACGCAGGAACTCGGCGCGATCCGTGATCTGATGCTGCGCCAGGACATCGGCGATCTGCACCATCGTATAGCCCTCGGGAATCGTAACCGGATGCAAGACCACCCTCCCGGCCATGAGCTTGGAGAGAATGTCCGCCGGCGGCATCGCCGGATTCAGTTCGTATTCACCGGGACGAATCTTCCGGTCTGCTTCGAGGACTTTCCCGAGCAGAACGAACGCCAAGCGGCTCTTGATGAGCCGTTCGCGCTCAAGCAGACCCGCGACATGCTGAAACGTGGAGCCTTCGGCAATGACGACGACTTGGGAAGGGGGACGCTCGGCTTCAGTAACGACCGGAGCTTCAGCCCATTTCATCATCAGATAGGCGGCCACCCCGGCGAGTCCGACGGCGAGGACGAGCACGATGAGGATCACGCGCAGTTTCATAAGGGTGCCCGGCTGCTTCACGGTGCCTGTTGTCCGGCTCTACCCCTGCTTCGATCTCCGTCGACCGACCGTGAACCGGAGAGGGTGACTGAGCCTCCAGATAACTCTGTAAGAGAATGGCGGCGGCGATGCGATCAACCAGACCTTTGCGCTTCTTCCAACCGACGTCGGCGGCGATGAGCAGCTCTTCCGCATCCTTCGTGGTCAGCCGCTCGTCCCAGGTCACCACCGGAACCGGTAACGCGTCGGCAAGCCGCTCGAGAAACTGATGCACCGCCTGCACCGCCAGTCCCTCTTCGCCGTTCAGCCGCAGCGGGAGGCCCAACAACACCTTCCCGACTTCGTGAGTCTTGACCAGATCCAGAATATGGGCGATGTCCAGATCCAGCGTCTGCCGCTCGTAGGTTTCCAACGGCTGAGCCGTCCAGCCCAGCTCGTCGCTCAAGGCAACGCCGATCCGCTTGGTGCCGTGATCCAGTGCAAGAATACGGCTAGACATGAGTTTACCGCTGAAGGGCAGATTCGACCAGACCAAAGACCTTTTCCAGCGCGGCGTCGAGACGGGATACATCCTTGCCACCGGCCTGGGCCATCTCGGGGCGCCCACCGCCCGTGCCCCCGACTTCCGCGGCCAGGACCTTAATCAAATCTCCGGCTTTCAGTTTGCCGGTCAGATCTTTCGTGACCACCACTAAGAGCGCCACTTTGCCGTCGTCCGTCGCGGCGCCGAGCGCGACGACGCCGCTCTTGAGCTTGTCCCGTAACTGATCGGCCAGCGCCCGCATCCCGTTCACATCCAACCCGTCGGTCCGCTGCACATGCACCGGCACGCCGGCCACGGTCTTCGCGCTCGAGGCAACCGCCGACCCGCTGGCCATCTTCAATTTCACCTCTTCCAGCTCACGCTCTTTATCCTTCAGTTGCGTCAGCACCTTGCGGGTCTTGCTCACCAGTTCAGACGGCCCGACCTTGAGTAGATCGGATAATTCCCGCATCTCCCCTTCCGCCTTCTTCAACAGCGCAAAGGCCCCGCTGCCGGTCTGGGCTTCGATGCGCCGCACGCCGGCCGCGACACCCGTCTCGGACACGATGCGGAACAGCCCGATCTCGCCGGTATGCCGGCAGTGCGTGCCGCCGCAGAGTTCCTTGCTGAAAGACTCGACCGTGACCACCCGCACCTGCTCGCCGTACTTATCGCCGAAAAACGCCAGGGCGCCCTTGGCCACGGCATCCTGGATACTCATCACTTCAGTCGAGACCGTTTCATTCTTGCGAATCTCGTTGTTCACCACCGTCTCAATCTCGTCGATGTCGCGCGTCGAGAGCGGGCGGAAATGCGCAAAGTCGAACCGCAACCGGTTCGGCCCGACCAACGATCCGTACTGCTTCACATGAGGCCCCAGCATGTCCCGCAACGCCGCATGCACCAGATGCGTAGCCGTATGATTGCGCGCCGCATCCTGACGGGTCGTCGCATTGACCGACAGCCGCAATTGCTCGCCTTCTCTGATCCGCCCCTTGGTCACGACCCCCTTATGCAGAATCAGCGTCGGCGCAGGCCTGGTGGTCTCCTTGATCTCCAACCGGCCTTCCGGACCGACCAGCAGACCCTGATCGCCTATCTGGCCGCCGCCCTCGGCATAGAACGGCGTGACATCGAGGGCCACTTCAACTTCATCGCCCTCGGCCGCTTCCTTCACCATCCGGTCCGACTTGAGGATCGCCTGCAGCACCGCATCGGTATCCAGCCGGTCATAGCCGACGAACTTCGTCGCACCCAGACGCCCGGCCAACTCCAACACCGCCGGCCTCGCCGTTTCCTGTTCGAACCCGCCGGTCTTGCGCGCGCGGTTCCGCTGTTCCTCGATCGCCTGATCGAAGCCCTGCTCATCGACCGTCATATCCTGTTCGCGACAGGCCTCCTGAATGAGATCCATCGGGAACCCGTACGTATCATACAGTTTGAAGATGTCCGTTCCGGACAACTGCGTCCTGCCGGCCCCACGGGCCTTTTCAATCATTTCGTTGAGAATCGGCAGCCCCTGATCGAGGGTGGCGATAAATCGTTCTTCCTCACCGCGCGTGGCTTCCGCGATCGTCCCCGCCGCAGCCTTTACTTCAGAATAGGCCTCGGCCATTTGATCGACCACCGTGGATGTCAGCTCATGCAGAAACGGCTCCACAATCCCCAGCAATCGTCCATGACGGGCCGCGCGCCGGAGAATACGCCGGAGCACGTACCCGCGCCCTTCGTTTGAAGGAAGTACGCCGTCAGTCATCAGGAAACTGATCGCGCGCAAATGATCGGCGATCACGCGCATCGAACGATCGGCCTGCTCCTTCTTGCCGTACTGCATGCCGGCCCGCGTACCGATGGCCCCCAGCAGCGGCATGAACAGATCGCTGTCGTAGTTGCTCAAGACCCCCTGCGCGACCGCCGTCAACCGTTCCAGCCCCATCCCGGTATCGATGCTGGGCTTCGGCAGCGGGTTGAGCTTTCCCGACGCATCCCGGTTGTACTGCATGAAGACGAGATTCCAGATCTCGATGACCCGGTCGCCTTCGCCGTTCGGCGTATCATCGCCCGGCACCGCCGGACCTTGATCGAAATGCAGTTCCGAACAGGGCCCGCAAGGCCCCGTATCGGCCATTTGCCAGAAGTTGTCTTTTTCACCGCACCGGACGATGCGGGAGGGCGACACGCCGATCTTCTTCCAGAGCTGATCGGCTTCATCGTCCTCACGAAAGATCGTGACCCACATCCGGCTCTTGTCGAGCCCGACCGTCTTGGTCAGAAACTCCCAGCCGAAGAGGATAGCGTCTTCTTTGAAATAGTCTCCGAACGAGAAGTTCCCCAGCATCTCGAAGAAGGTATGATGCCGCCTGGTATAACCGACATTTTCCAGATCGTTGTGCTTCCCGCCGGCGCGCAGACACTTTTGCACCGTCACGGCTCGCTTGTAGGCTCGCGATTCCTCGCCCAGAAACACCCGCTTGAATTGATTCATTCCGGCGTTCGTGAAGAGCAGGGTCGGATCGGCCTGGGGAATCAAGGCCGAGCTCGGCAACGCCTGATGCCCCTGCTGCTCGAAATACCGGATAAATGCCTGGCGAAGCTCGCGCGCACTATTCTTCATGACTCAAGTCCTTCATATCCAAAGCGAGCTCGTATAGTACGCTCGATCGTCTCTTCTTCGAAACCCCACTGACGTAGGAGGCGGACTGCCTGCGAGGCGGTCACGCGCCGCCTCTTGCGCTGCCATGATTTCAGCGCCCGTCCGGCGAGGGTTTCTTCATCGATCTCACGAAGGGCCTCTTGGACGGCCTCTTCTGCGACGGTTTCCTGAATCCCTTTAGCCTGCAGCTCGGCCAACAGTCGCTCACGCCCCATCGCCTGACGGGTAAGCCGGCTCTCGACCCACCGCCCGGCATAGGCACGATCATCGAGATACCGGAGATCGGACAACCGGCCGATCGTCCGTTTCGCCTGGGCAGCCGACGCCCCTTTGCTCAGCAAAAACTGCTCAACCTGGACCACCGTCCGATCCCAGCGAGCCAGATACCGCACGGCCAGGTGCATCCACTCTTCGGGAGACGATGGCGGCGTCCGTTTTTTCGCACCCACAGGTCTGTCGCCTACTTGTGCGCCCGCTTCTCCTCGCCCTTCTCCGCCTTTGCCGCAGGCTTCTCTTCTTTGGGCTCCGGCCTTTTTGCATTCCGGGCCGGCACCCCGGCTAATTCGCGGAGCTTGGCTTCAACTTCCAGCGCCACAGCCGGATTATTCTTGAGATAGTCCCGCGCCGCATCGCGGCCTTGACCGACCCGTTCACCTTTATAGGAGTACCAGGCTCCGGACTTATCGATGACTTTCTTTTCAACACCGATATCGACCAGTTCGCCGGTCTTCGAAATACCTTCGGCGAACATGATGTCGAACTCCGCCTGGCGGAACGGCGGCGCCATCTTGTTCTTCACCACCTTCACACGCACCCGGTTCCCCATCACATCCTGGCCTTCTTTCACGGACTCGATGCGACGGATGTCCAGGCGGACCGAGGAATAGAACTTCAACGCATTGCCGCCGGTCGTCGTTTCCGGATTGCCGAACATCACCCCGATCTTCATCCGGATCTGGTTGATGAAAATCAACGTGGTCTGAGACTTGGAGATGGCCGCAGTCAGTTTGCGCAACGCCTGCGACATGAGCCGGGCCTGCAAGCCCATATGGGAATCGCCCATTTCACCTTCGATTTCAGCCCGCGGCGTGAGCGCTGCCACCGAGTCCACCACGATCAGATCGATCGCTCCGCTCCGGACTAGCGTCTCGGCGATTTCCAGCGCCTGCTCGCCGGTATCCGGCTGAGACACCAGCAACTCATCCGCCTGCACACCGAGCTTTTGGGCATAGGTCAAATCCAGGGCATGTTCCGCATCGATAAACGCCGCCACACCGCCGGTCTTCTGCACTTCGGCGATACAATGAAGCGTCATCGTCGTTTTTCCAGACGATTCCGGACCGAAGATCTCAATGACCCGTCCGCGCGGCAGGCCCCCGACTCCAAGAGCGATATCCAGCCCCAACGACCCGGTCGAGATGGCCGGGACATCGGCAGGACGCTCATCCGTCCCGAGCTTCATGATGGCGCCCTTCCCGTACTGCTTCTCGATCTGCGAAAGGGCCAACTCTAACGCGCGCTTTTTGTCGTCTTTCTCTGACATGAGTATCTCCTACAGAATTAGAAGGGATCAGGAAAGGGGATTATACCCAAGCGGGAAAAGGAAACCTAGAGCGGAATGGTGGTCCGGTGGGCGGTGACCTACGCAAAATCCCTCCATTCGACTGCCAATGATCCTGGCAAGCGGGGCTCACGATTTAATCCACACATGATGGACAGGTTAGTTGCTATGCTGTGCTGACCCGACGCCGGGCCTGCCACGCGGGGAACAAAGATGCAGATGTACCAACACAACGACCCCGATTCTCTGCGGCCCCGGTCCCACCCTTGGACCGACGGTGAATCCAATCCCGGTCACAAGTATTATGATTTTCGTGCAAGGCCTGAACTCATCCGGTCATCGATTGAGGATCTGCGGGAGTGGAGTGCCTACCCTGCAACTGAAACTTTTTACCGGCTGCTCGAATGGCTCAACGGACCAGAGTCAGCCCTTGAATCCAATGACTGTGCCTTCAGCGGTGCGACCGCCAATACAAGCGCTCGGTTCTCCAAGCGTCTGCAATGTTCCGGCCGCCTCATGATTCTCTACCGGGACCTGGCATTGAATACGTCACAGGAGCAGATGCACTGGTTGACCAACGGCGCCGCTCACGCGATAAGCGCTGTCGATCCGGCATTCGAATGGGGCGCCGTCGGTGCCACCATCACCCCGGTCAGGTTTACAACCCTGCCGGGTCCTCCGGAACGGCAACAGGGACAGCAACTCATGTTGTCGTTCTGGGCCTGGGGAGAGGATGAGCCTGAGGTGATGACCAATCTCGATCGCACCTTTCGCAACCTGACGATAGCCCTGCAACAGGTCTCCGATGAGATCCGCCGCCCATCGTCGGCCACTGCCCCGGACAATTAACCACTCAACCGCACGTCCCACAACTTCGTATAGACCGACCCGGTCGGCCTCAACTCGCTCTTCATCAGAGCGACCGACTCCACCGCCAGGGCATCCAATGACAACGGACGATCTAACGTCTTACTCGAAGCTAAGACATGGCCGAACTCACGCGCTCCGGCTTTGATCCGGGCCAAGGTCAGATGCGGGCTCAAGGGTCTGCTGTCCGGCGCAAAGCCTAAAGCATCACAACAGGTTTCGACCGTTTCATGCAGCGCAGCCAGGCGCTTGGCCTCGTCGCCCTGCTCCCACCCTTCCGCAGCCCCGACCCACAGGACGCGGGGAGCGCTTAAAACAGGAAAGGCCCCGAGCCGTTCGAGAGGAATGGATATCGCTCGCTGACCTTGTAAGGCCCCGGCAAGCGCTTCGCGCAACGGTTCAACAACCTGCTCGTCGGTATCGCCCAGAAATTTGATCGTGAGATGGACCGAGGCTACTTGCACCCATGAGACGCGAACCGCTCGCGGCATCTCGCGCGTGAACTGTGATTTCAGATCCTGCTGAATCCGTGCGATCCGGGCTCGAACGTCATCAGACAACTCAACGGCCAGAAAGGCGCGAATCATGTCCGGCCCCGGTCGATCAGCCAGAGACGCAGAAGATTGAGCGCGGCCTGCGACGACCGTTGCTTGATGACCGAGCGGTCACCGTGAAAGCGGAACTCTTTTGTGATGGCTCCCCCTGCCCCGCCATCGAGTCCGACATAGACCAATCCGACCGGCTTCGTCTCGGTCGCGCCGCCCGGCCCGGCAATACCGGTGACACTCAGCCCGACAGAGACTCCGGCCCTCTCACGAATCCCTTTGGCCATCGCCGCCGCCACTTCCGGACTGACGGCGCCATGTTTCGCAATCAGATCAGCCGGCACGTCCACCATCTCGCTCTTCGATTGATTGCTATAGCAGATCGCTCCCCGATCGACGTAGGCCGACGATCCCGGCACCTGCGTGAGGCGATGCCCGATCAAACCGCCGGTGCAGGATTCTGCCAGTGCCACCGTCCGCTTCTGCCCGATCAACAAACGCCCGACCACTTCCTCCATCGTCTCGCGTCCCTCGGCAAAGAGACAGTCCTTCAACCTGGTACGGACATCCTGCGCCAGAGATGCCAGCACCTCATCCGGGACCGGCCTGGTCCCGCCGGACTTCGTCGTCAATGACACCAGCACCCCCATCGGCGAGGCCAGCAAACCCAGATCGATCGGAAGGCCTTGGGGAATCACCCCCAGCAACTGGGCGTCGACATCCGCCTCCGGAACACCCCAGGTGTGAAAGATGTGTCGACTGATCGGGTGCGGGAGGGTGTGATGAGACCGGGTCAGTTGCTCTGCCAGGAACGGAATGACCGACTCCGTCATCATCGCTTCCATTTCGCGCGGCACACCGGGGAGCGACACGATGGTCGCGCCTTTCCATTCAAGGAGAAACCCCGGCGCGGAGCCGACCGGATTCGCCAGCACCGTCGCGCCGACAGGAATCATCGCCTGCCGCAACTGTCCTTTGTTCGGCTGTCGTCCCCACTGAGCCAGCCGCGCCGTCATCCCATCGAGCGCCGCTTTTCGGCGGGCCAGCCGCCGCCCGGTCGCTTTCGCCACCGCCTCTCTCGTGCAATCATCCACCGTCGGCCCCAGCCCGCCGGTCATGATGACGACTCCGGCGCGACTCGCCGCAGTCTTGAGCACCTGCACCATATCGGCCTGATCGTCTCCGACAATCGACTTAAACCGGACCTCGATCCCCAGCCGCCCCAGCGCCTCCGCAATAAAGATCGAATTGCTGTCGGATCGTCCGCCGACCAACAGTTCGGACCCGATGGCAATCGTTTCAGCAATCACCGAACGATGGGCAGACCGCAGAGCACTCATAGATAGTTAGGTCCTGTTACTGAATTTCAGCGAAGTCGACGATGAAACTCTCCGCGCCACCGGATGCGGGAAACACGGTGATCGTCGTCTTTGCCCGGGGATCGAAATCGCCATAGTTGAACGAGGCGACCACTTTCGCCTTGAAGCGAGGGCGCTCCGGCCAGGCGGCACTGCGATTCGCCTGCCCGTCGAACCGCACCGTCACCGGCTTGATCGTACGGCCGGCTTGATCGAATACGATGTAGCTCTCCTGGGCAAAGGCCGGTACCTCCCCGAAGATCACGGTGCTGACCAACATCGTCTTCGTCTCCAGCACCTGGGCCACATCGGCCTCGCCGGGCTGCAGCCCTCGAAGCGCCATATGTGTCGCCATTACGGAGAGCGCCCCGAGCTTGGTGATCAGAAATCCACTCGGATGCAGTTCATCCCTGGCACCGAACCGCACATAAAACGAATCCGGAGCGTTTCCTTGCGCTGCCGCTGCCTTCCCAGCATCGAGGGCGGCCTGCACCTGTTCGGGATCCGGTTGACTCTCGATCGCCAGCGCCGGGATCGCGCAGGAGAGAGCCAATACTGTCATACGAACGACCATCCGCATCATAGCGCCGCCCCCCATGGAATGAAGCCGTACCAGATCGTTTTTCCACTGTCAACGAACCGCGCGCCCGGCTCTGGCCCGTTGACAAAACAAAAGACGAAGTGCTAAAGAAACCGCTCTTTACATACCTGCCTTTTCAAGAAGTTATACGGAGGAGTTCCGATGTCGAGTCCCGAACAAACCGCACCAGCTCAGCCACCGAAGCGACAATTCGTCAATTTCACATTCTATAAAGTCGATCCGGCCTGGCGCCGCCTTCCGGAAGCCGAGCGCGCCAAGGGAAAGCAGGAATTTCTCAAAGCCGTGGAAGAATATGCCGGCCGTGTCCTCGTCGTCGCCTACTCCGCGGTGGGCATCCGCGGCGATTGCGACATCATGCTCTGGCGCATCAGCTACGAGCTGGAACTGTTCCAGGAAATGACCACGAAGATTCTCGCGTCAGGACTGGGCCAGTACATCACGACCCCCTACTCCTACCTGGCCATGACCAAGCGTTCGATCTACGTGGACCATCATACCCATGAAGGACAGGAGAGCAAGCGCCTGACGGTCGTCCCCGGAAAGGGCAAATACATTTTCGTGTATCCGTTCCTCAAGACCCGCGAGTGGTTCCTGCTGACCAAGGCGGCCCGTCAGGGCATGATGGACGAACATATCGAAGTCGGCCATCGCTTCCCGTCCGTGAAATTGAACACCACCTACTCGTTCGGTCTCGACGACCAGGAATGGGTGGTGGCGTTTGAAAGCGACAAGCCGGAAGATTTCCTCGATCTCGTGATGGCCTTGCGCGAGACCGAAGGGTCCCGCTACACGTTGCGCGATACACCGATCTTCACCTGTATCCGCAAAACCGTGAAAGAGACGCTCGACACACTCGGCGGCTGACCGTTTATAAAGTTTGCGCAGGATGTTCAAAAGAACTGTCCAGCGCGGCCGCAGCGAGTGAGAAGGTGAGGCGTACCCTCTGGGGTACGTTGAATCTCCGAACGAAGTGAGAACAAAGCTGGCGGGTCTTTTCAACATCCTGCTCTTAGAACGGCCTTCGATCCATGGATCGAAGGCCGTTTTTCTTTGAGCCACAGCGACCATGACGAACCGGCATGCAGCACTCCTCTCCGCCCTCCTCCCCGGACTCGGCCAGCTGGCCCAGGGCCGTCACCGGTCGGCACTCACCGCCTGTGCCGGCACACTGCTGCTTGTCGGCCTCAGTCTCTGGAGCGGGCGGGTAACAGACCGGGCCGTCGAAGTTCTTGTCTTCATGGTGCTGGCACTGCCCTGCTGGGCGCTTCAGAGTTACGACGCCTACCTCGGCCCCGGTGATACCCGTCCGGATGCGCTCCGCACCTGGACCGTCGTGTGGCAACGGGGACACGATATCCGTTTCCTCGGGCTTCTCCTCCTCATCAGCGCCCTCAACGACACCTGGATCATCCTCAAACATCCCGACTACCTGCTTCCCTTCTATTGCACCAAACTGGACGGGATCGCCGGCTTCGCCACCAAGGCTATTTCGCCGGCATTGCATCTTGCGGTCGGCTATGGCTTTCTGCTCCACCGCCGGTGGGCGCTCTTCATCTACCTGGTCTACGCGGGATATGGATTGACGAACGGGATGGTCAACCTGACCTGCTTCGGTCCCGGGCGTATCAGAAATACCCTATTGGCAGCCATTGTCCTCTCCACGCTCTATATCCTCTGGCGAAGACAAGTACTGCTGTCAAACAGACCTGCTGGAGCAGGGAGGCCTCTTTGACAGCCAAATCACGCATATGTTACCTGTACTAGGTCCTCGTTCATCATCCACATCAGGTAGGATCATGGCTGATACCACTGCCCTCTATGCGCTCAGATTCCCTGACGGATCTGTAAGCTTGTATATCGACGAGCACTACGCCCAGGATCGCGGAATCGATCCATCGAAACTGGTCCGCATCGAAATTCCGCGGGAGATGTTCATTAACGGCAGCGTGCAGGAGGTTCGCGAATACGTTGCGCTTTATTTGGAGACACACCAACAGCAAGCCGGGAACGCCTAACCTACGCAGACAGGACACACCATCGCTATGCCTTCAACTATGGCCTCTCCCCTCACCGCTGAGCTGATCCAGGACGTCATCGCGAACCTGCCGATCCAGGGACGCATCATGCTCCGGCTGCTCCTGATCCAGCATTTGGACGTGACGCACGAAGAAATTCTGTTCATGGTTTCGGACCGCCCCGATCCCCGTTGCGTCTCCGGCAAGAAACCCATCACGACGATGACGGAAGAGTCGATCTCGGCCATGATCAGCCGGCGGGATGAATATCGCCGTCGCGCCAGGCTCCGCCGCGAACGCACCGGACTCCAATGCACCGCCCTGGCGACGCTGGCCGCCACCGCCGAGAAACTGGTCGACCGGACCTCGGCACTCCTGGCCGCCCGTGGCGTGTCTGCTGAGGCCATTGCGAATCTAAAAACGCAAGCCCGTGTGGCCGTTCCGCGCCCTGCGCTGCGCGTGCTGGAAGAACGATGGGACAAGAACGATATCTCGGCAGAGGAATATCAGACCTATCGGCTCGCCATTGAGATGCAAACGCACATTCGTATGGCCGAACGTTTTAAGACCAGACTCGCTCTGGCGGAGCGCGAGCGACAGACCTCCGATCAGACCACCTTGCAGGACCATGAGATCGGCCATATCTGGGGAATTCCTGCCGGCACCTTGGCCGCCCGGAAAGTAAAATTCCTGTCCCAATATCTCATGGCGCTCCAAGCGGCGCTGTCGGGGACACCAGCCGTTCCGAACAGCATCCCCCCCCTGGATCTCTGGAAAGACACATTGGCAACCCTCTCCCGCACCCCGATCGAACGCTCCATCGCCGCCTACGATGGTCTGGAACAAACCGAGTCCGCCTTGATCGAAAAGCTCTCGGCCTATGTCGTCGGCGCGGTGCCTGAACCGATCGAAGTCAAGTTCTGGAATTCGCTGGTCTACGGAGCAAGCTCCAATGCGATGCACAGCGAAAATACCCGGACATTATTCGGATTGCAGCGGCTCGTCTCCATTCAGCAGGACACCGACACCAGCCCCGAGGCACTCGACGAAGAACTGCTGAAACGGACCGCCCCGCGCCCGAAACTGGAAAACGCCGCGCTGGACGATTCGGCGGAGCAGAAGATCGAGATCACCGATCTCCAGAAACAGATTTTGCATAACTTTATCGGCGAAGACGTCAGCGGCAAAGCATCGGATAAGTGGTAGCGCCGGGCGATCTTGCGAATTGCATTCGCTCAGGTATAATCAGGTTCAACTATGCAGAAACAACCTGTCAGACATCTCAGTTTCTTGATACTGCTCGCCCTGCTGTTGCCGGTAACCGTTGCCGTCGGCACTATCAGCGCGCCTCCGGTGACGTCGGCGGCGGGCCTGCTTGAAATCGCCGAGTTGCTGGCACACCCTGAGCAATACGACCATCAAGACGTCGTCGTGAGCGGGGCCGTGACCAACGTGCAGCTCGCCACCAATCGCCAGGGGCAACCGGCCTATGGGTTTCTGTTGAAAGACCAGGCCGGGACACTCAAAGTGATCAGCCTGGGCCAGGCCGACATTCATGAAGGCGACCAAGTCATCGTCGAAGGCGTCTTCAGCCGTCTGCGTCAAGTCGGCCGCTCGATCGTTTACAATGAGATCAAGGCCCTGTCGGTGAAGCCGCTCAATCGCTTGAATCCCGACCTCGTCGGATAGTCGATCCAACCCACGCACGGAAATCCATACCGGTCCACATCCATGTTACCGAAGCCATCTGACCAGACGTCAGCCTCGGAACGGAACTCACACCGGACCGGGTCCGGCATGTTCCACCTGCTGGCGATTGGTTCAGGCCTGCTGGGACTGATGACCATTGCCGGTTGCGCAACCGCGGCGATCGTCGGCGAATACCCCAATCAACAAAAAGTCATCGGCAAGTCGAAAGCCGATGTTCTGGCCTGCGCCGGCAAACCGGTCAAAGAACAAACCCGCAACGATGTCGTCCTCCTCCAATATTACCGGGAGGCGCCGGTCCTCGAAGAATCCCAGCCGGTGGGGAAAGGCAGTATGTCGACGAACCGGCATGGCTGCTGGGCCACCGTGGTGCTGACGGACGACCGGGTCACCGACGTACGCTATCGGTTCGCGCCCCCGAGCATGGACGCCTCCAACGACTGCGAAGCCATCTTCGACCCCTGCGCGCAGTAGCCGCCCGTTCATCAACATTCGGTTTCCGCCTAGCCGCACGCCGTGAATCATGGTACTCCTACCCCACTATGGCGCTGCGACGACTCATTTCATGCGTGCTCATGCTATCGCTTCTCGCGTGCGGCCTGCCCGCCGATGCTCTGGCGCTGGAGAAATACGGCCGCCCGTTGCCGTCGATGGACGATCCCAACGATCTGGACCGCGAGTCGGAAGAAAGTCTGTTCGCCGGCTATCTCCTGACCGGAGCCTTTGCGAAAAATCCTTCATTCGCCGCGAGACCGGACAACAGCGGCCTCGTCGGCCTGCGGCATATGCTCCACCTTGAAACAGATCTCTACAAACAGTACCTGACTTTCTATACAGACCAGAACTTCTTTTCAGATCGAACAAACGGCTGGATCGAACTCAGCGAGTGGGACGGCACCTACGCCTTCACCGGCGTGGTCGATCACGTCAGCTGGCGCCTGCAATATGAACGGGATGCGCCCATCGATCGCCGGGGCCTCAAGCAGGCCTATGCCGACGGCTTGATTACCGCCAAACTCCAATCGGCTCAGGACATGGCCTGGTGGCGGAGGCTCTTTCCCAACCAGAGCCTGACGATGTACGGCGGCGCCGGCTGGCTGTTTCATAACAGCAATTACTTCGCGCGGCCCGACAATACCGGGCGCGCCCTCTTCCGCTACGTCGCCCACGCCGATCTCGACCTCTACAAAAACAAAGTTGTGCTCTATGGAGATGTGAACTTCTTTACCGATCGGGACAGCAGCAACCAGGCCAAGCCGACGGAAATGGATTGGATCGTGGGACTCGCTCTGCGCTGGCATGACATGGAACTCGCGGTCTACCACGAACAGGACCAGCCTTTGGATAAACCGGGGCTCGTCCAGAAGTACCTGGCCGTGCAAATGCGCTTTTCGTTCGATGTCTCGAAGGGAGATATAGGCTTGAGCCGGATGAAAACGGGCACCGGCATTCAGTGAGGCAGCTTCAGAATCCACGTCATCAGCCGGTCCGACCACCGGTCCGGTAGCAGCTTGATCATCAGCGCACGAACCTTCGCATCTCTTCCGACAAGATACCGGGTCTTCGGATGGGAGACCGTCAAGGCATGGACCACGGCATCCGAGACGGCATCGGGGGGAATCGCCCGCGCCGCCGCCTGAGTCACGCGCGCCCGGACCCCTGCGATCACTCCGGCATACAACGCCTTCAATTCTTCCGACGTCGTCGTTTCCAATTCTTCGGCCTTCGTGCCGGACTTGGTCCAGATCGGCGTCGCGATCGCGCCCGGCTCCACAATGGAGACCCGGATCCCCCACTGCTGCACCTCCAGACGCAAGGCATCCGTCAGCGCTTCCAATGCAAACTTCGAAGCAGAATAAGGCCCCATCACCGGCATTGCAGCGCGGCCGGCAATCGACCCCATGTTGACGATGCGCCCGCGCCCTGTGCGGAGCAGCGGAAGAAACGCCTGGGTCACCGCGATCTGCCCGATCACATTCACCTCGAACTGCCGGCGCAGATCGGCAATCGGCACAGTCTCCAGCGGACCGACCACGGCAATGCCCGCGTTATTTACCAATCCGGCCAACCCTCGCGGCCCGACCAGCTCAGCAACTACCTGCCGTGCCTGCTCAATCGACCTCGTATCAGTCACATCCAGGATAACGGGCTGCAGCCGCGTGGAGGCCTGCGCCTTCAGAGCTTCGCCATCCTCGATCCGACGAACCCCGGCGAACACCGTAAAGCCGAGCCGGTCGAGATCCCACGCGCAAGCCGCGCCGATGCCGGTCGACGCGCCGGTTATCACCACTGCCTGACCATTACCGTTCAACATCCCGCTGTCCCTTCAGTGAGCGACGCGACCATAGCAGTTTTGCAAGGCAGGGTCATCTCCTGCGTACTACGGATTCCAGCTTTCAGTGATCCGTCATCGACTATCAGTTTCGGGCAGTTCGTCTATCATCGCCCGTCAAGCGTCATAAACCCCAGCCATCAGCTCTCAGCCCATATTCGGTTTCAGCACTCAGGAGTCAGCACTCGTTCGGGTGAATCCCTCTGGATTCAAGGGGGATTATATTGGGTTCCATCCACCCTGCATCACGCGCCGACAGCCACAGCATGATGCCGGCGCAACAAAGTCACAAACGCCTCACCAGTATTGAAGTTTGTTCACTGCAGTGGTGATCGTACAAGCCCGGCATTCACTTGGCCCGCACATTGCACAGAGTGTATAGCATCACTCCAAGAAAAAGGAGAAAGCCATGGACTTCGGACTCATCTTATTCACCACCAACACGCTCATGGCCATCTTTATCTTTCTTGTTCTGAACCTGATCTGGAAGCAATAGAGGAATCGGAACATGCCAAGAGCACCGTTGGGGGAAATCAACCGACCCGTGAATAAGATACCGGACCATGATGGCGCGAGGTGGAGCCGGCCGGCGGCCAGCCGGCTGACACACTCAAAGGAAGGAGGAAGGGCAACATGACATACGGAACAATCCTAGTCGTCGACGATAATCCCGACATTCGAGAAACCACCCGCATGACGCTCGGGCGACAGGGCTATGAAGTCTGGCTGGCTCCTGACGGCAACAGTGCCATGCAGTTGTTGAACGAGCCGGTGCTGGCGAGTGAAGTCTGCGCCGTGATCTGTGATCTGGCCATGCCGAATGGCAACGGCACGGACCTCATCACCTATCTCCATAGACATCATCCGGCCGTTCCCATCATCGTCTGCAGCGGGACCGATGACACCACGTTCCTTCAAGGCATCCTGCAACAAGGTGTGGGCGACTGGATCCGGAAGCCCATGTCACGGGACGCCCTTCTGCAAAAAGTCAAAACCGCCGTCCATCTCTTCACGCTCAGGACAAGGCAGGACTTGGAGAACGGACCTTCACATGCTTCAGTCCCACGTCCAAGGATGGTCTCCCCCCCGGCGTTTGAGACAGTACAGGAATATCACGACAAGACCACCGACTGGTTAGAGTGAACGTCCGCCCAGGTGGCTTCCGCACAGCAGGCGTAAGAGGGACGCGGTAGATCGCGTCGAATACAAAAGCCTGCTGAGGCCGGTGCAGAGCCACACACCCGTGCGAATACTGAAAATTCTCTCTATCCTAGTCCAGTCGGACACCATTCCCTGTTCCCCCGTTTGCAATCACCCCCCGGCCCTCCGAACCACGCCGCCGGTCACAGCGAAGCCCGCGTTGTTCACCGAAACGGCCAACCCTCGTGGCCTGACGACTCGACGACCATTTGCTGCGCTCGCTCAATTGCCCCCGCACCAGTCACATCACGCGAGCTTGGCCGCAAACGGATCAAAGGCATTCGGCTCTGTGGAACCGAGCCTCAATCAACCTTCTAGTGCCGTTGGCACTGAATCGAAAGTGATTCAGCCTGAATTATTTTGGGTTCTTTGACGCATGGCTCATCAGCGCAGCAGCAAACCTCTGAGCGAATCATTGCCCTCGTCCCCCACGCCAATCGAGCAATCGACTCCTGTTCGGACGGAAGCGACATTCCATCATTGATGGTCCACCCCTTGCACAATGTCTCAGTCATCGATGACGCGAATGAAAGAGAAAGAAGCCAAGCGGCCGTGAAGGGAGAGAAAGGAGCACATCATGGATTTCACACTCCTCATCCTGCTTTCCAACATATTCATGGCCTACTTCATCTATCTGGTCGTGCGGCGGATTTGGCAAGAGTAGCGTACTCAGATCGGGGCACCCTACACGCTGCACGCAATGACGTACTGTAAACAAAAGGGGAGAATCAGCGAGACATCACTCCGTTGAAAACACCCCTTGCCTCAGCATGGAGCCGACCAGCGTCATCCGACTCATACGCGGAGTCGAATCGCTCCACGCAGTCCGGATCCTACCCACTCCCGGCTGCAGCCGTCGCCCCCACGCCGAGGACACAGGAGCCGCCTCTTCGCTTCATACCCGGAGAGACGGCTCCTTCAAACCGGGCTAAGGCAAGACAAAGGCGTCACAGGAAAGAGAAATGGATGGACGGCAGGATCTACAAGCGAAGGATCGAGCCCCTGGAGCAGAGACTCTGATCGGCGGTCTGAGTGGAGCAGAATGGAACCACCGTCATCTTGAACCAGACGAAGCGACGATACGTGCCAGGCGGTCACGGTTAGGGAACGAAGGCGGCTTGTCGACTCCCCTTCGTCTTCCATGAGTGGCCTTGATGAAACAGGGATCACGACGGGCAAAGAGACCGAGGCCAGAACCGTGACAGGCAGCACATCACGGCGGTCTAGCTGGAGACAGCCGGTAAGCAAAGAGAGGCCCAGAAAGATCACGCTCGATCGATGAAGTGACCGAGGACACACACGCTCACAGATAGACATAGCTACCATATCGGAAGTCCGAAAGAGATCTGAAGCGCATGGAGAGAGTCAGGATTTCCCTGATACCAGCATGAAGACAAGGCGCTGAAACACAGTCCTGTCAGAATATTCCTTGCCAGGGCCCATCGGCCCTATCCCAAGGGGTTATTGCGCACGTTAAGTGGGAAGCCTAGTTAGAAGGAACCAGTAGCCGAACGGTACGAAAGTCCACGGTCGGTTTGGTCGAATGCGACAGAAGGAGATGCCTCGGATGGCGTTCCAGATTCGCAGGGTATGTCAGCTCTCTTCTTCCCCCCCCAATCAGATCGTTCTCTGTACATCCAATCGCGCAAACAGGGAAAAGGTTCCTGGCGCTTTTTCTGCGCCTTTTGTCCAGACACTCGGCCCTCTGGTGTTGGCCCTCGCCTGCTTACCGATTGCGGGTCAAGCCCGCGCCCAAGCTCCCATCACGCCATCCGGATTGAACACGCAAGTGAGCGCACCACTCGCAGTTGGGACACAAACCCAATACAACATCACCGGAGGCACCAGGCCGGGAGGCAGCACAAACCTGTTCCATAGCTTCGGCAATTTCAACGTTCCCGCCAACAACATCGCGAACTTTTTCAACGAAACCGCACTACCGACGACCAACATCCTGGGTCGGGTGACTGAGGGAAATGTCTCCAACATCTTCGGCACCATTCAAACAACTGGATTCGGGGGTGCGAATCTCTTCCTGATGAATCCTGCCGGGTTCCTATTTGGACCGAACGCGACTTTGAACGTCGGCGGGACAGTGGCCTTCACCAGTGCGAATTATCTGAAGCTGGCAGACGGCGGGCGCTTCAATGCCAATCCCAATGCGACATCGGCAGACATTCTCACCGCCGCTCCCGTGGCGGCCTTCGGTTTCTTAGGGTCGAATCCGGGAGCCATTACGGTGCAAGGCAGCCGACTCTCCGTAGCCGATGGAACCGGCATCTCGCTGGTCGGCGGGAATATCGCGATTCAGTCCGGCACACTCGACAATGGAACGGTCCAGCCGGCACGGCTCTCGGCCCCGGGTGGGCAGATCAATCTGGCCAGTGTCGCCTCACCAGGAGAGCTATCCGCCGTCGACTTCACGCCCCTCTCAGGTATGACGATGGGCAACATTTCGCTCCCTCAAGGAGCGAGCCTTGAGACCAGCGCCGACACAGCCGGGCCAATTTCTATTCGTGGGGGCCAGTTCCTGATGGACGATGCTTCCATCAAGGCGATCAGCATGAACGGACTGGGTGGCGGCATCGACGCACCAACCAGCTCCCCAAAGATCTCCATCACAGCAGAGACGATCGCGCTCAGCAACGGAGCGCTCATCACGGCAGACAGTTACGGCACAGCAGCGGCCGGCGACATCACGCTGAATGTCGATACGTTCACCACGCAGGCCGGGGTCAATCGCCTTCCCCTCAATCCCACCAACAACTTTAATTTCGCCGGCAACTTCATTGCCAGCGACAGCAGAAGCACGGAGGCAGGAGCCGGTCCAGCCGGAAACATCATCATCCAGGGTGTCGGCGGACCGGGAACCGCGGCGACAAGTGTCCTCCTGAAGGATTCTACGATCAGTAGCCGCGTATTCGGTGGGACGCCGGAGACGGCTCCCTCGTCGATCACCATTACCGCCGATGCTGTGGTGCTGACCAATGAGGGATTGTCTGCCGGCGGACGTGCCGCAACCATAGTCGCGAATACCCTCGGCACGGCGCCAGCGGGGTATGTGGCATTCAATGTGAACACGCTGCGCAGCAATGTGAATCCCGACGAAACGTCGATTGCGGGGGCCAAGAAGGTCTTTGTCATTTCAAATAATGATCCCGGCATCACGGCGGGGCCGACCGGAACCATCACGATTTCCGGGATTCGCCCCGAGTCTACCGATGCAGCAAGGCTCGTGGCTCTCAGCGACACCAACATCAGTACAGGAGTGGATGGCGGCAACCCCCGAACAGCACCGGGCAATATCACCATCACGACGGATACGCTGAGCCTGAAGAACGACACACAAATCTTTACCGCTTCATTCGGTGAGGGAGGCGCCCCGGCAGGGAATATCTTTTTCAACGTGAATACACTCCGTGCCAATACGATGCCGGACGGAACGCTCATCACCGGCGTCCCCCGAGTATTGATTGCCAGCGTAAGCCTCGCGTCGGGGCAAGCAGGCAACATCACCATATCCGGCATTCAACCCCACACGACCGATGCAGCCAAGCAGCTGGCGCTGAACAATATCGAGGTCACGACGGCGGTGTTCGGCAGTACCCCGCAAACGGCTCCTGCGTCACTCACCGTGACGGCAGACAACATTCATCTGACTCATAGCAAATTTATGACCGATACGCAGGGACCCGCTCCGGCCGGAAACATCGTGCTCACCGCCAACACCATGCTGGCGGATGACGCATCACAAATCAGCAGCAGCAGTTCCGGCGCCGGCCCCGGAGGCAACATCTCCATGACCGCCGGGCAGTCAGTCACCCTCAGCAGTGGGTCGTCGATCTCCGCCAGCAGCACCGGCCCCGGCAACGCGGGGAACATTGCGATCAATGCCGGCCAACAGCTGGAGATGAACAGTAGCTCGGTGAAGACGGAAGCGGCTCAGGCCACCGGCGGAAACATCGACATTCAAGCCGTCGACCGTATCCGTCTCGTGAATAGCACCATCAGCACATCCGTCCTTGGCGGGGCAGGCAGCGGCGGAAACATCACCATCGATCCCAATGTCGTCATCTTGCAGAACAGCCAGATCATCGCGCAGGCCGTTCAGGGTGCCGGGGGTAATATTTCTATTGTCACACCCCTCTTCCTGGCCGATGCCGGCAGCCTGGTGGATGCCTCGTCGCAGTTCGGATTGAGCGGCACGGTGAATATTCAGAGTCCGACTTCGAACCTGGCAGGCACGGTCGCCTCACTCCCCTCATCGCTTCGCCAGGTGCAGTCACTGGAGACCGGCCGTTGCGTGGCACTGGCCCATAGCCAGTCCAGCAGCCTGACGGTGGCCGGGCGCGATACTCTTCCGGCAGAGCCGGGCGGCTGGTCACTCAGTCCCTTTGCCCTGATCATGGAACAGACCGAACCGCTGGGCCTCGCCGGTGAAGAGGCCAGCCCACTGGCCCTCAGTTCACCACCGGTCGCCGCCATGACCGCATCGGCCGATGCCCCGGTCTCGTTGCGTCGGTTGACTCCCGCAGGCTTTCTGACACAGAGCTTTGCAAAGAATGGCTTGACTGAATGCCGCGCGTAAGGTCGAAGGTACGATGAGGCATCACAGATCGTTTGAGGAAGAGAAGGTTCCAAACACTATGTTGATGCCACACACACGCATAGATGTTTCGAGCCAGGGCCCGTCGACCCTACCCCAAAGGGTTATTGCGCAAGTGAAGTGGGGAAGCCTAGTTAGAAGGAACCAGCAGCCGAACGGTACGAACGTCCTCGGTACGTTTGGTCGAATGCGACACAAGGAGATGCCACGGATGGCGTTCCAGCTTCGCAGGGCACGTCGAATCCTTCCTCCTTCTCCCCAAGATCAGATCGCTCTCCGCACATCTATTCGAGCAAACAGGGAAAAGGCTCCGGGCACCTTTCCCATATTACTGGTCGCTGGGGAACTTATTCTATGTCTCTTCCAGCTCTTCTGGGCTCCCATCGCCGAAAGTGCGGAAAAGTGGCTTATTTATTCTGAGGCTGGTGTCTTCCCAGATGGCCAGAACCTTCTAGGACATTTCTACTATGGCTACTATGAAGTTCCAGATGAAGAAGTAGGCGCGATTGACATTTCAGCCAGGACACATGAGATCTACCAAAAGATCTTAGATAAGGATAAGGAAATCAAGAAGGCCAAACCTATCATTACCCGCAAAGATGACGGCTACCTTCTGTTCTATTTATCAAGAATGGACAAGCCGCTAATCTGCACAAAGGTTGAGGCAGCTTTTAAGCAATCTGATGCACCCGTCGCCCCCTCAGACACGATATCCGATGTCAAAGGATTCAACAAAGCCGGACAGGAAAAGTATAACAAGGTATTTCCCTGCGACCTAGAAACGAGAGATAAAGGGAATACCAAGATTACATTCACGGTTGAGAAGAAACTCGATGACAAGAATAATAAGGAAGAGCTGCTGAAAGGGACTGTCCGAGTTCACGAACTCTATCGGTTCCGCATCATTTCTGGGCCTGTGTTTTCTTCGCTCATCACAAAGAACCGCACATTCAGCACCATTACAAATGCAGCAGGGCAGCAAGTAATCTCCTCGTCCAGAGCGAATGACTCTCCCGCAAATTTTCCCGTCTTCTTGAAAACCTACTGGGCTCGTGATGGACGAGATATCCTGGATGACCCTAAACATTGGTACAGCCCTGAGCGGTTCAACCCCATCATTGGGATCAATCTTGTCAATAACCCATTGAAGAATTTTTACGTCGGCCTGAGCTACGAACCGATTCTCGGAGTGGATATCGTGGCAGGTGCACATTTCGCAAAGGTAGATCAGCTTGCCGGAGGGTTTTCAGACGGTCAAGTCGTCGCAGCCGGTACACAACCACCCACCACGAGCAAGTTTCTTACGGGTGGCTTTGCAGGCATCACAGCTGATGTTGGGGTCATAGGCTCGTGGCTGGGATCCCAGATCACAAAAACAATCAAAGAAGGGCTACGCTAACCCTTATGTTTCATGAATGATTCTTGATCTCTATGCACAACGTTCTCCATGCCGTTTTCCTGGATGGAATAACATGACGCTCTTCAATTTCTATCTCAATCCACCATGCGCAAACCTCTTTAGATTTCGCCCGTCATGCAGCATCATTACACTATTGGCGCTAGTCTCTCTCGTCTTGCCGAGCTGCATCCACATCAATGTGACCGGGGAGTCAGCAGACTCGAGAGAGGCTGAAGAACAAACGCACTCTCAGGATTCTACTGACAATGGTCAAGATCCTATGAGCCCGGGGCAGACTGTAGGCCCCCTCAGCAGTGATCCCAACGGAATTCCTTCTGCGCTTCAAAGCGGAAGCGAGTGCGTACTCAACAACCTGTTCAATCATCGTCAAGAGACCGGCTCCTGGTGCTGGGCCGCCAGTACACTCACCGCATTTGAATTCATAAGCAAACGCGCACACGTTGACGACGACCAATGCAATTTCGTGAATACGGTTTTCTCGCAACAGATTGCGGATGAAAACAAGACTCGCACTGGCAACAGCATGGTCAATTGCTGCAAGGCAAAACGAGATGTCCCCCATGGAACACCTGGGGCCGACAGATCAGAAGAGATCTGCGACCAAGGCCTTTGGCCACACGTGGCTTTGAACACACTTGGCGCCGGCTTCCTTAAGATTTCGTATCCCCCCCTTGATGATCTTCAAGGATGGGAAGACCTGACGGGACAAATCTGCAGAGGACTTCCGTATCTTACTGTGGTCAAGTGGGCTGGCGGCGGGAGACATGCCGTCGCCATTGGAGGCTACAGTAGCCCACCAGGTGAAGGGGAGTACGTACATGTCTATGACCCAGGTCAACAAGGTTTTTACATCATGCTGTTTCAAGATTTCTATAATGGCATTCAAGGAAAGTTCGGGCATGAACGGGATTACTTCAACATCGGACAGTAACCATGAAGGAACCTGTCCTTTGATCAAGCCACGAACGAGCTTAGTGGGTGCGGGGCTGCTTTTCCTCCTGCTCCAACCAGTCTCGCTCTACGCGTTTGACATTCAGGACTTTATTACTATGCAACCGGCGCCCTCGCAGACAGCTACACTAACGGGCAAGCTCGCTGCCAAGCTGTTGCTCCCAAAGGTGGTCGGGAGCAGCAACGAACTTGCTATCAAACTGGGATTTGCTGGAATCGGTGAATTCGCACCGCCCCAGCTGCACGATCTCGATGTCAATACGCCTTTTCCAGTGTTTAAAATCGGGCTCGACCGCATCAGAAATTGGAATTGGCAGCTTCAGGACCCGATCTGGTTACTGCTGGAAGAGACAAACTTTTTACGCTGGTCGGTACCTACCCCTGCATGGTTTCTGTTCCCGATCATGCTGGGCACCCACGTCAAATCATCCGTATCGATTGGCATGAGTGCGACCGATCAGATATGGAGGATACGCCAGATAGGATCTTCTGAGAAAATCAGGCAACTGATGAAGCACGGAGGCCCACTACCCACAGCACCAAGCCCACCTCCGTCTCCTTATTTTCTCGTTGAGATTCCAGCTCTCGACAAATATTACCTGGGGATTCTTGATGGCCCAGGCCCTCTCAAAGTTTTTAAAATTAAACACGCCATTGATGAGCCATTTCACAATATCGTGACCCCTGAAGGAACTGAAGAACTTGCCGTTGACGTCTTCAAACGACTCCAACCTGAAGCAGCAAAGGCCCTAGTGGACCAGGTGCCCCAGTAAGGGAGATGTCTAAATTGTCTCTCAACAAACCAAGGAGGAATCGATGCACACACTCTCGACGAACCGTTATTGGCGATTAGGTGCGCTTTTCTTCAGCTTGCTCTTCCTCGTGCTGGTGGAAGGCTGCGTTAGAGTGAATGTCTCCAGCACATGTCCGCCAGGGAAAGGTGGCGGGGGTGTGGGAGATCCACCGGGGGCGTGCAACAAGGTATCAATCGTTAATCCTTGGAATACTGACGATAACACCTACTATGCATCCAATGGAACTCTAGCTGGGGCCGGTAAGCAATGCATCTCGGGCAACCGATGCAGAACGCCTAGTTCATCTGCTGGCTCCTGCACGTTGGGCGGGACGAATTGTAAGACCTGGTACTGGCCGAGTGCCTCAGATCCCAACAAGGGTGACTGCAAGTGCGATTGCCCAGACGCTTACCCATAATAGTGTCACGCTGAGACTAACGGGGAGCGTCCAAGACAAAGGATTTAGACTGCTGCGCTGCCATGGAAGGCAGCGCAGCACCATGGTCGCCATATTGGTAGCTGAAGAAGAGGGAGGATAGCCTATGAACAGCGGACATCTACCTTCCCATCATGAGACGGTCTCTTCGTCTTCTTCAGCTCAATGCATTGGAATTACCGTTTTCTTGCTGCTTTTTCTGCTAGTTTATTCACACGTTCATGCTCAGATCGCACCGCCTATCACTTCCTCGGGACTTAACACGACCGTTCTGCAAAACGGTACCACCTATACCATTACAGGCGGAACAAGGCCGGGCAATGGAACAAACTTATTCCACAGTTTCGGTGAGTTCGGAGTCCCGGCGAACAATATTGCAAATTTTTTGAACGATACTCCTAATCTTGCAACCTCGAATATTCTAGGCCGCATCACTGGTGGAAACATCTCCAACATCCTCGGCACGATTGAAACCACCGGCTTCGGGAAGGCGAATCTCTTCCTCATGAATCCGGCCGGCATTGTGTTCGGACCGAATGCCACTTTAAATGTTGGTGGCTCCGTTACTTTCGCCACTGCAGATTACATCAGGCTCACAGATAATGTTCACTTCAACGTGATTCCCAACGTAGCAGCCGACGCCCTCCTCAGCGCAGCGCCGGTCGCCGCTTTCGGATTTCTCGGGTCGAATCCAGGAACCATTACTGTCCAGGGCAGCCAGCTTTCAGTCTCAGAGGGTCAAGGCATCTCGCTCGTTGGGGGAAGCATTACGGTTCAGGCAGGCACGTCGGATGCTGGAACAGTTCAACCCGCCCACCTTTCAGCTCCTGGAGGCCAAATCAACCTCGCAAGCGTCGCATCGCCCGGTGAGGTGACGGCATCGACCTTCCTGCCATCCCCGGGCATGTCGATGGGAAGTATTCTCCTGTCACAGGGAACCACAGTGGATGTGTCGGGCGATGCTGCAGGGACGATTAGAATCAGAGGGGGGCAGCTTGAGTTAAGCAACGCCGCTCTCAACGCCGACACGGGTAATACGAACGGAGCTGAGACTGCTATCGATATCCGCCTCACAGGCGACATGGCTATTTCGAGCGACAGCGTTCCGGCTCTGACCGCACGATCCTACGGTGACGGCAACGCCGGAAGCATTTCCGTGACATCCGCAAAGATTCAAGCTGTATCGTTGCTTCCAGACGATACCGCACTGATTGACACTCACACAGAAGGAGCAGGACATGCCGGCAATGTGACCCTCAACGCCGGAGAACTGACCTTCACGGGAAATCCAGGCTTCTTCGACTTTTTCATCATGAGTGGAACGGCTGGAGAAGGTAACGGAGGCAGTGTGACCGTTAATGCAGGCAACATCCATTTGGAGAGCGCCCGGATAGACACCGGCGATGCAATTTTAGGGGGGAGCGGTTCAGGGGGTCATGTCAGCTTCACGGGAGGGGACATGAATTTTGACTTCGTGTCGATCGTAACTGACTCCCTCAACGCTCGTGGTGGGAACATCCTATTGAGTGGACGCGACATCACCATCAGTAACGAAAGCTCCATTGGCATGCTCAGTCTACTCGGTGAAAGTACCCTGACGATAAATGCACGCAACTTCGCACTGCGGGACGGTTCGATCTTATTGAATCAAACAGCACTCGGAACCGGAGGCGGAACAACCCTAACCGTGCAGAATGCAGTATTTACCAATAACAGTAGAGTCGCAAGCCAGACATCGGGAGATGCCGACGCAGGATTCATCAAGCTGATAGCAACCGGCGATGTCACCTTCTCTGACATAGGTAACACTCTCAATCCGAGCGGACTGTATACCAACTCGCTGGGAAATGTGAGTCTAGGCACTCATGGGAATGCAGGTGCCATTGATGTAAGTTCCAGATCCCTTTCCTTGACGGGGGGGGCTCGCCTGGACAGTACTACGCAAACCAATGGCAATGGCGGAACAATTACCGTTACGGCAACCGACAGCGTCTTGATATCCGGCGAGCGATCAAGAAAGGTTGTAGGTGCCATTTTCGGACTGGGGGATAGCCGCGCAAGCGGTATCTATAGTCGGACAACCGGAAACGCCCTCTGCTCAGGCCCTTGCGGAAACGCAGGGGATGTTGTCCTCAAAACAGCTAACCTCGATCTGGCAAACGGAGGAGTGATTAACATCGGCACTACGAGCACGGGCGACGGAGGCAGTGCTACAGTTCACGCGACAGGGCAAATTACCCTTTCTGGAACGATGCAAGACGGCACACCAAGCGGCATTTTCAGCCGCACAATCGGGACAGGTCTCGGATCGGGTAAAGGCGGCAACATTGACATTAGATCTGGTCAGTCGACGACCATAAGCAATGGCGCCACAATCTCCGCCAGCAGCACCGGCCCGGGCAACGCAGGCAACATCCTGATCAATGCCGGTCAGCAGCTTGAGATGAACAATAGTTCGGTGAAGACGGAAGCGGCGCAAGCCAGCGGCGGGAATATCGACATTCAAGCCATTGACCGTATCCGGCTGGTGAATAGCTCCATCAGCACATCCGTCCTTGGTGGGGCAGGCAGCGGCGGGAATATCACCATCGATCCGAATGTCGTCATCTTGCAGAACAGCCAGGTGATCGCCCAGGCCGTCCAGGGTGCCGGGGGGAACATTTCCATCACGACTCCCCTGTTCCTCGCCGATGCCGGCAGCCTGGTGGATGCCTCGTCGCAGTTCGGATTGAACGGCACGGTAAATATCCAGAGTCCGACCTCGAATCTGGCAGGCACGGTCTCCTCACTCCCCTCTTCGCTTCGGCAGGTACAGTCACTACAGACCGGCCGGTGCGCGGCACTGGCCCATATCGAGTCCAGCAGCCTGACCGTTGCCGCGCGTGATATTCTTCCGGCGGAGCCGGGCGGCTGGTCACCCAGTCCTTTCGCACTCATCATGGAACAGACCGAACCGTTGGCCCTCAGTTCGTCACCGATCACCGCCATGACCGCGGCATCGGCCGATGCCGCGGTCTCGTTGCGTCGGTTAACCCCCGCAGGCTTTCTGACACAAAGCTTTGCGGAGAATGGCTTGACTGGATGTCGCGCGTAAGGTCGAGGCTTGGATGAGGAAATACCCATCGTTTGCGCGGCCGAGCGCAGGCATCGCCCTTTCTCTGGGGTTCGTTATGCTGCTCACGCTGGCCCCTTCATCGCTCCTGGCCCAAGCCCTTCCGCCGGTCTTCGATCCGACCGGCCGATCCGGTGAACCGCCCGGTCCGCTCAAGAAGGAGTTCAGGCCGCCGGCTCCCCCGCCGAGCATGGTCCTGCCGCCGGTGCCACAGGCGCCGGATAGCGACCTTCAGGGGCAATTGGGACAGATCCGCGTCTTCGTGCACGACATTCATGTGACCGGCAACACTGTCTTTACGGATGCGGAGATCGACCAGGTCACGAACCCCTTTAAGGGCCGCACTCTCACGACGGATGATCTGGAGCGGCTGCGGCTGGCGCTGACCCTGCTCTACGTCAATCGAGGCTACATCACGTCGGGCGCGATTATTCCCGATCAGGACGTGACGCTCGGAGTCATCACCTACCACATCGTCGAAGGCACGGTCGCGCGAATCGATGTGGAGGGGACCGACTGGTTCCGTGACGGCTATCTGCGCGACCGGGTGGCGCGGGGCATCAAAACGCCCTTTGCCATCGCACCGCTACAGGAACGGCTGCAACTGCTCCAGCAGGACCAGCGCCTCGAGCGCATCAACGCGGAACTCCGCCCCGGCGATCGCCGCGGGGAGAGCGTGCTGAATCTGCGGGTGAAGGAAGCCTCTCCCTGGAAAGCCTGGCTGGATTTCAATAACCATCAGACACCGGTCGTGGGCGCCGAACGAGGATTGGCGACTATCGCGCACCAGAATGTCACCGGCAACGGCGATGTCTTCAGCTTCACCTACGGCCGGTCGCGCGGCGTGAATCCGATCATCGACACCTCCTACACGATTCCGGTGAATCGTTACGATACCACCCTGTCGGCCTACTACCGGCGCAACGATTTCCTCGTGGTCGATCAGAGCTTCCGCTTTCTCGACTTGAAGGCCGACGCGGAGATCTTCGGCATCACGCTCCGCCAGCCGCTCTATAAGACGCTCACCGATGAGTTTGCCGTCGCGATCACCGGAGAACGGCTCTATAACAAGGTGACCTCCGCGTTCGACCAGGCCGGACTCCCTTCGCTGTTCATTCCCGGCTCATCGGATACCGGCGTCAACACGGTCAGCGCGCTCCGCTTCATTCAAGAGTATGTTCACCGCACGGCGAACTCGGTGATTGCCGCGCGCTCCCGCTTTTCCATCGGACTCGACGTGCTCGGGGCGACCAATAACTCCGGTCCGCTGCCGGACAGCCAGTTCTTCTCCTGGTTGGGTCAAGTGCAGGGGTTGCGGCGACTTGACGACTGGGGGGGCGTGCAACTGCTGGGACAAATGAGCCTGCAGCTCGCCAACGACCGCCTTTTCCCGCTGGAACAGATGCCGGTCGGCGGACGTTTCAGTGTCCGCGGCTATCGCGAGAACACGCTCATTCGCGACAACGCATTTCTGGCCTCGATTGAATCCCGCATCCCGCTACTCACGTTTCCCTCCGGCGAGCCCCGCCTCCAATTTGCGCAATTTGCCGACATGGGCCGCGCCTGGAATGCCAAAGGAGGCACACCTGATCCTCAGACTCTGGCGAGCGTCGGATTGGGCATACGCTGGAGTCTGCTCCCTCAGGAACGGGCACGGTTTGAGCTCTACTGGGGACAACCGCTCAATCACGTCCCGCATCCACCCGGCAACCTGCAAGATCACGGGATCCACCTGCAGTTTGTCCTACAAGTCTTATAAGGACGAGGCCGATGAATCCTCGACGCACGCTCAGCCTTTCCCTCACTGCATCAGCGGCCGGCCCTAGACACGCCGCAAGAGGGATCCGCCGCTGGATCGGCCCGGCGCTGTTCGGGCTCCTGCTCACGACCGCGGTGCAGGGGGCAACCACCCCGGACAGTCTCGACGCCCTGCTGGCGCAGGGCACCGACGCCTTTCGCCGCGGCGCGTTTGAACAAGCCCTCACCACCTGGAAGGAAGCCGCCAGGCTTTCCAGCGAACGGGGCGCAACCCGCGAACACATCCAGGCCCTTCTCGGCGCCGCACAAGCTGCGCAGGCCCTCGGTCAGTCCAAACAGGCGCTGCTGCAGCTTGACCTTGCGCTGGTGCTCTCACACAACAGCCGCGATCCGCTGGTCACGGCAGAAGTACTCACCCAACTCGGGCGTACGTATCTCGCTGTCGGGCAACTCGATGAGGCCGAGGAACGGCTGACCGACGCGTTGGCGCTCGCCCGTCGTGAAACCTCACCCGCGCTCACTGCCGCCACGTTGAACGATCTGGGCATTCTCCACGCCCTCAGACACGAGGACGCCGAGGCGCTGGCTTCATTTCATGAAAGCACGACGATTGCGCAGGACGTCGGGCTTCCCATGGTCGCGATTACCGGCAGAATCAACGCCGCCCGCGCGGCGTTGCGGCTCGGCCAACCACAGGACAGCCGGCTCTGGCTCGATCAATCGCTCGACCAAACCCGTGAACTGTCCCCTTCATACAACAAAGCCGTCGGCTTGATTAATATCGGGCTGGGCTACGGGCAACTGCGGCCGCTCCTGCCCGACATCGGCGATGCGCTGCTCATACGGGCCGCCGGCACGCTGCAAGAAGCCGTGGCCCTCTCGGAACGATTGGGAGATACGCGCACAATGTCCTATGCGCTCGGCTATCTCGGGCATCTCTACGAAACAGAACGCCGCACCGAGGAAGCGCTGCAGCTGACCCGCCGCGCGGCGTTCTCGGCGCAATCCGCGGGCGCGCCGGAAGCCCTCTATCGCTGGCAGTGGCAGGTGGGCCGGCTGCTGGCGTCGAGCGGCCACCTCGACGACGCCATCGCCTCCTACCGGCAGGCCGCCGCCACCTTGCAACCGATCAGACCGGAAGTGGCTCGCGCCTCCTATGAGGCCTCGACCCCGGAACAGGAATCGGTGCGCCCCTTGTTTTTCGAACTGGCCGACCTCCTGCTCCAACGTGCCGGGTTGACCGAGGACCAGCAAACCGCGCAGACCTATCTCCTGACTGCGCGCGACGCGATCGAAGCCTTCAAGGCCGCTGAATTGAGGGAATACTTCAAGGACGAATGCGTCGATGCCCTGCAGGCCCACATCACCAAGCCCGACACGCTCTCACCGACCACAGCGGTGATCTATCCGATCATCTTCGCAGACCGCTTGGACCTGCTCGTCAGTCTTCCGACCGGGATGACGCAGATCACCGTGCCGGTTCCTGCCGCGACATTGGCGCAGGAAGTGCGCGCGTTCCGCCGCACGGTCGAGAAGCGCACGACCAGCGAATATCTCCCCCATGCTCAACAGCTCTATGACTGGCTGGTTCGACCGATCGAGGCAGACCTGACCCGCTTGCACATCAATACGCTGGTGTTTGTCCCCGACGGGGCGCTCCGCACCATTCCCCTGGCAGCCTTACACGATGGGAGCGGCTTCCTCATTCAGAAATTTGCCGTGGCCCTGACCCCCGGGCTCAATCTCACGGATCCCCACCCGATCAACCGCGAGACCGTCCGGTTCCTGTCCACCGGACTGACACACGCCGTCCAGGGGTTTCCGGCGCTCCCGTACGTGGCCGAAGAAATGGGCGCGATCCGCGATCTCTATCGAGGCGATCAACTGCTCAACAGCGAATTTCAAGCAACCAGTCTGGAGCGGGAATTGCGGGACGGTCAGTTCGGCGTGCTGCACATCGCCACGCACGGAAAGTTTTCGACGGATGCGAACGAGAGCTTCCTGCTCACGTTCGACGGCAAACTCACCGTAAACCAGCTGGACCGGCTGGTCGGCTTGTACCGGTTCAGGCAGGAGCCGCTCGAACTCCTGACTCTGAGCGCCTGCCAGACCGGTGTCGGCGATGATCGCGCCGCCCTCGGCCTGGCGGGAATCGCCATCAAGGCCGGCGCGAGAAGCGCGATCGCCACGCTGTGGTTCATCAATGATGAAGCGTCCGCCGCGCTGATTACCGAATTCTATCGGCAGCTCCGGAATCCATCGATTTCCAAAGCGGTCGCGTTGCAACAGGCTCAGACGAAGCTGTTGGCTGATCGGGTCTATGAGCATCCGGCTTACTGGTCACCCTTCTTGTTGCTCAATAACTGGCTATAAAATAAGTAAAGGGTCGCAACCCTATGCTAGAGTACGATTCATGCATAGATTCTCACCAAAGAGCCTCAGCAAGAGGGGGGTGCACGGTGAAACCCACGTTGTTTTTTTGCATCATCTGTACAATGTCCCTGGACCTGACACTGGTGGAGCCGACGCAAGCAATGGCGGGATCCGGGCAATCCGATGCCCCTCAAATCGCCGCCCCTGATGATCTGTCGCTGCCGATCTATACCCCACCCAGGAAATTGTCACCTCGAGCGCGTGTCGGCGGGGAAATGCGCGGGACAGGTGGCAGTGACCCTGAAATTCAAGCCCTCGTCCCCGATCATGTCGGTCTGACGATCAACCAGACGCCGGCGCTGAATTGGTTTCTTTCCAAACCCACGGCCTATACCGTTCGCTTCACGCTGATCGATAATCGCTTCATCAAGCCGGTGTATGAAGCGCCCATCCCTTCTCCAAAGAAGGCAGGAATTCAGACGATTAGTCTGAAGGAGCTGGGACTGACGCTCGAGCCGGACGTGCAGTATCGCTGGTACGTCTCTGTAATTCGTAACCCCGACTCGCCATCGCAAGATATCGTGGCAGGGGGAGTCATTGAGCGCTGTGAGTTCAATGCCTGTCTGGTCGAAGCAAACCCGCACCTCACCTGCAGCACGCAGAGCGTGCAGGACAATGCCCGCCAGGGATTCTGGTACGACGCGATGGCCTGTCTCTGCACGCTCATCGATGCCCGCCCTACCGATGCCCCGCTCCGACGCATGCGCGCCGCACTGCTGAAACAGGTCGGTCTTCACGGAGTGGCCGAATGGGATCTTCGTTCTCTCACGACGTCGACCCGCTAACGCTTCTCCCTTTCCTCCAAATCCTCGCCGCGAAAAGCCGTGCTCTCTTCGCCAACCGGCGAATCCTTTCCGATCCACCTTCGGATCATATCTGATCCACTCTCATCGGCTCTCGCAGTGACACATCGCGATGAGAAACGTCTCCGATGCGCTTTTTCCACCATTCTCCGACCACATTATCCCCGCTCAATCAGAGAGGGCCAATGGCATACGGCTTGCGAACTCATCCGGTAGCACATGATGAGAAGCACTCAGGAGGCACACCATGACACAGGAATTGATCATCTGGGTGTTGCTGGCGGGGCTGGTAGGAATCTCGTGGCTCATGGTCTTCGCGATCACCGGCGACGATCGTCGCACTGACAAAGGGGTTCATACTCATGACGCAACACATCTCGAAGAAAATGGGGCACCATCGCACCGAGGGATGGCGGCCTGACCTGGTTCCAGACAATCGTCCTCTGCCTCTCGCGCATCAGACTCCAGCCGGTTCTCTTCACGCAATGCCCCCCGATGGGGCGACCGCACCCGCAGACTCGCGCAATCAGCGCGTGACGATCTTCCTGCCGACCACCTTGATCGAGCGCCTCCGCAACGCCATTTACTGGACAGAACGATGCACGATGGCCCGGGTCATCGCCGATGCCATCCATGATGCGGTGGCCGAGATGGAACACACCAACGGCGGCACGTTTCCTCCTCGCCTCGCTCCGTTGAAACGAGGACGCCCCCGCCGCGGTCCCCTTCCACAACACCTTCCCCCAACCGAGCCGGTCCTGTAGGCGTCGCGTGGGGATTCGTCCGTCAGCGCTCGATGCCGAAGTGAGAAAAGGCTATGACCGCAGAGCTGAGACGATCAGGCCATCCGATGCTGGCCACGCTGCTGACCGTCAGTCTGAGCGGCCTGGCGCAAGCGGAATCCCCCGCCGCGGACCCGACCAACATGACCGACTCAGTTCCTCACATCGACGCCATGGAATTGATTAAGGAAGAAGAAAGCGTGAGCATCGCCGCCCGGCACGAACAACCGATCTCGCAAGCGCCGGCAAACGTCTATGTCATCACGAATGAGGACATCCGGCAGTCTGGCGCGACGGATCTTCCAACCATATTACGCCGCATCCCGGGAATTGAAGTCATGCAAATGAGCGGCGCCGACTTCAACGTGAGCATGCGCGGGGACAATCAAGCTGCCGCTAACAAACTGCTCGTCATGGTAGACGGGCGTTCCATATATGTCGATGTGCAGGCAACCGTTTTTTGGAAATCCATCCCGGTGACGCTTCCTGAGATCAAACGCATTGAGGTTCTAAGAGGGCCTGCTTCCTCCCTATACGGGTTTAATGCGTTTGACGGCATCATCAACATTATCACCAAATCACCGACAGAGATGAAGGGTTCAACCATTCAATTTGGCGGGGGAGAGCTTGGAACCATCTCCAGTGCAGCTGTTCATGCCGGCACTCAGGGAAGATTAGGGTATCGGTTGTCCATCGGTCATGACCAGAATCAGCAGTGGCGGGATAGAGATGCGTTGGCATTCCGATCCAACAAGTTCAACGTGCACACCGAATATGCATTGCCGCAGGATTCTAAACTTGTAGTATCAGGTGGTCTTACTGATACGAACAGATTTGATGGCCAAATTGTAGATGTTTTTCAGCTGGGCCAGAATTTCTCTCAAGCCTATACAAATGTCGCCTATGAGCGACAGAACTTTTTTGCCCGCGCCTGGTGGTCGGAATGGAATTCTGCGGTAGCCCTCACATCAAGGCCGGACGCGGCCCCTTTCGTCAAGCTTACTGATCGCAACGGTAACTCTACAGACGTTCCTTTTATTGGGAACACCTACAACATCGAAGCTCAGCACAGTTTAGACCTCGGGACATCGAATAGAGTCACCTATGGGGTGAATTATCGGCACAATACGCTCTCGAGCACAGCGACAACTGGGTTCAATAGAGAAGATCGCCTCGGACTGTACCTGCAGCATGAATGGCGAGCGACGGACAGGCTCACCTTTGCGGCGGGAGTTCGTTACGACCTCGACACTTTCATTAATCCTACGACTAGCCCGCGATTCACAATTCTGTATGTTCCAATTTCGGATCATACTTTTCATTTTTCCGCCTCAATCGCTTATCGGCCACCGACACTGTTTGAAACCTACAACAATCAGCGCGTTACCACTCCAGCGCCATTCCAGACATTCTCGTTAGGCAATCAGAACTTGGATCCGGAACAGATCATCTCATACGAACTTGGCTACCAAGGCTGGTTTCTCAAACACCGTATGCGCGTCCGCGCGGATATTTTCTTTAATCATATTTCCGATCTGATCGATGGGCGGTCCATAACCCCAACTATATCGGCCCCCATCAACGATAGAGGGCAAGCCGATATTTATGGCGGTGAAGCGGGTATGGAGTTTCTGGTGACAAAATGGCTGAGCGGTTTTGCAAATTTCTCCTACCAGGAGATTGGCCAAAGCTTTATTGAGAACGCTCGCAGAGGAGCTCCGCGGCTAAAAATCAATGCAGGCCTTCGCGCAGAATGGGAAAGCGGAATCAGCGCTGATGCAACCTTCCATCATGTTGATGCCGCCACATATCCGACCTCAGCTTCATTCTCGTCGTTCGCTCCACTTGGCGTGATACCACCCGATCCACGCGTCAATAGCTACAACCTTTTAAACCTCCGCGCCGGCTACAAATTCTGGAAACAGAAAGCGGCAGCGGGTTATGTCCGAGATGCGGAGGTGGCGATCTCCGCATTTAATGCCTTGAACGACAAGCATAAGGAAAATCCATTGGGCGATACGATCGGCAGCCGGGTGATGGGCTGGCTGACGGTGAGGTTCTGACATGGGATGCACGATGGAAGCTAGATATCTACAGATAGAACGCATTCCATGGACCCCAGCGCTGGCTGCTCGCGTTGAGAGTCCTTCGATCAGTCTCCTGCTGTGCCTATTCATGCTCGTCACGATCCTGTCCGGATGCACAATCAACGCCCCTTCGCAGCACATCCTCATGGTGAACGGGCTCGGCAACCCGATTGATCCGTCACCCAACTTTTTCGGGAAGCATCTGTCGTATGTCCCCTTCGTGACATATGAGCAGATGAGCGAAGCGCAGTTCACACATCACCTCGATGAGATGATGACCGGGCTGATTGCAAAGCCCCCTGACGCCAATGGAAAGCGGAAGGTTCTCATCTTCGTTCATGGCGGGTTGAACGCGGCAAAAGACTCGATCGCACGGGCGGAGACGTTACGAGGTCCGTTCGAGAAGGCGGGCTATTTCCCCGTGTTTGTCAACTGGGAGTCATCCTTTCCAACGAGCTACTTCGATCACCTCTTCAACATCCGACAAGGACGAAGGACGTTTAATTGGTGTTGCGGCAATCCCGGGATCCCACAGGCTGTGCAATCCGGTATGGGGGCCGTTGTCGGAACGCTGACGATGCCGTTCTATCTGGCAACGGATCTCGCGCGCGGAATTCTCCGCGCCCCGGTCGTCTGGTATGCCTTGCTGAGGAAGGCCGACCGCGCCTCTGCCATATCGCAAGCCACCACCGCTGACTCCACGAAGCAACCGCACCAGACCGGAGAGGCTCAAGGGACTGTCTCTGCTGCGCATGCCGGAGCTATCGCAATCAGTCAAGGAGCAGACGAACGACAGGGATTCGAACGGGCCGTGACGGTTATTGACGATGCCAATCCGCTGAAGCTGTTGGCCTCGGTCATCATCGATGCGGGCGGTACCGGGGCCTGGGACAATATGATTCGTCGCACCAGGACGCTCTTTCAGCGCGATGCCGACTTCGAATCCTCAAACCAGCCCCCTATACCGAGCGGGAGTCTCACGCGCTTTCTGGATCATTTGAAGAACACGATTTCAGAGAACGGCGGGGCCGCATCCTGGGATATTACGCTGGTCGGACACAGCATGGGCGCTATCATCCTGAATGAGATCGTGCGCGACCTTCCGCAGCTCCCGGTCAGCACGATTGTCTATCTTGCCGCGGCCTGTACCATCCGCGATTACCACGACACCATCTTCCCCTATCTGTCCACCAGGAACAGGACCGCGCAGGTCTATCACCTGACGCTTCACCCCGAAGCAGAAGTCGAAGAACGCTCTTTCGGCAGCGTCGCACCGGACGGGTCTCTGCTAGTCTGGGTTGACAAGTTTTTGTCGAATCCATCGACAGCCTTGGACCTTACGGCCGGCCGCTTCACCAACCTGGTCGCTACTTCGCAGTACACACCTCCGGAAATCAGGGAACGGCTGCACATTCGAGCGTTCGGCGTCGGGAACCGCCTGGCTTCGCATCCCCAAACTCATGGCGCCTTTAGCGATAAAGAATTCTGGTCGTGCGAGTCCCATGGGACCCTGATGGAGATCGTGAGCAAGGAACCCTGCAAGCGATGAGCATGATCGGGCATGAGCGCACGGCGGAGGGCATCTTATGGCCGACAATACCGCATTCAGATGTTCCCGCTGCCTGTCGATCGTCATCACTCTGAACCTCGGTGGCGCGGCATTGGCTGAAGAAGGGATTATGGAACGTCAGGCGGAAGCCCGGATGACGCTCAGCGAAGAACTCGCCCTCATCAAGGAAGAGGAGACCGTGAGCATTGCATCTCGCTATGAGCAGCCGATCTCGCAGGCGCCGTCGAACGTCTATGTGGTTACGGACGACGACATCCGCCAGTCAGGTGCGACAGACCTACCGACCGTGTTACGGCGGATTCCTGGAATTGAAGTCATGCAAATGAGCGGCGCAGATTTCAATGTGAGTGCACGGGGCAATAACCAGCCGTTTGCCAACAAGATGCTCGTCATGGTGGACGGTCGTTCGATCTATGTCGACGTGCAAGGCACCGTGTTCTGGAAGGCCATCCCCGTCACCCTACCGGAGATCAAACGAATTGAAGTCCTCAAGGGTCCCGCGTCTGCCATCTACGGCTTTAACGCATTCGACGGCATCATCAACATCATTACGAAGTCACCTCAGGAAATGAAAGGCACGACGTTGCAATTCGGCGGCGGTGAACTCGGGACCATTTCCAGCGCCGCCGTGCATGCAGGAACAGCGGGAAATTTAGGCTATCGTCTTTCTATCGGACGAGATCAAAATCAGCAATGGCGCGATCGTGATGCGCTCGCATTCCGTTCGAACAAGTTGAACGCGCAAACAGAGTATGCACTGCCTGACGATGCGAAATTGCTTGTGTCAGGTGGCATTGTGGATGTCAATCGGTATGACGGACAGATCGGAGAGATCGTATCCCCGTCCGATCGCCCCTCGCTGGGCTATGCCAACGTCTCGTACGAACGCCCCAATTTCTTTCTCCGGGGATGGTGGTCCGGCTACTGGGACACAACCACGGTCGGTATCAATCCCCTTGTCTCGAATTTTATCCGCGTCACGGACCGGAATGGGAGCACCACAAATTCGTTCAACAGTAACACCTATAACGTCGACGCCCAACATACCGTGGAATTGGGCACCACGAACCGGTTCAGCTACGGTGCCAACTATCGGCATAACTCCCTTTCGAGCAGTGCGACCGATGCATTCAGCCGTGAAGACCGCCTCGGTCTCTTCCTTCAAGATGAATGGCGCCTAGCGGAGCCGCTGACATTCGTCGCAGGCGTCCGGTATGACATTAATACTTTCATCAATCCCACGGTGAGCCCGCGAGTCGCGCTGATCTATCAGGCCTCCCCCGGCCATACCTTCCGCGCATCGCTGTCGGTGGCCTATCGTCCCCCGACTCTTTTTGAGACTCATCAGGACCAACGGGCAATTACGACGGTGCCGACAGGACTTCCGCCGCCGCTCCCTCCCACCTTCAGTACGACGACAACCATAAACGGTGCTCCAAACCTCGACCCGGAGCAAATCATCTCCTATGAAGCCGGGTATCAAGGCTGGTACTTCAAGCATCGTGTGCGAGTCCGGGCCGATCTCTTTTTTAACCATATCTCGGATCTCATCACCAGCCGCAACGTCTCAAACACGTTCGCGATATTTGTCAACGATCGAGGGCAGGCGGATATCTACGGGGGAGAAGCGGGAATCGAGTTCCTTGCGGCAAGCTGGCTGACCGGCTTCGCAAACTACTCCTATCAGGAGGTCGGCCAGTCGTTCGTCGGAACGGTTCGACGCGCTCCGCCCCGCTTTAAGTTTAACGCGGGCCTGCGCGGCGAATGGGACAACGGGTTCAGCGGCGAGGTAACACTGTTCCATGTCGGAGCTGCGAGCTATCCAGTGGCCCAGACGTTTTCGACTCTCGCCGCTGTGCCAACCACCGGGGTGACGGTCCCGCCTGAGCGCGTGGGCAGCTACAGCCTCCTGAATCTTAGAACCGGCTACACATTCTGGAAGCAACAGGCTGAGGCGGGCTATCAGCGCGAAGCGGAGGTGGCGTTGTCGGTCTTCAATGCGTTGAACGATAAGCACAAGGAACATCCGTTGGGCGACACGATCGGCAGCCGGGTGATGGGCTGGCTGACAGTGAGGTTCTAAATGATTCCCTTAAGTGGTATATCTCTCCTAGGCTTGCGCGATTTCCGTTATGGTACGGCGCAACACACGAACACTCAGCCTTGGGCAACGGTGAGTCAGGCCGTTTCCTATTCCGAAGGCTTCACTGACTGAGGGAGCCATGGCTGGCGAAGCCCCTTCGCATACCGTGCTTGTCGTGGAAGACAATCCGGATATTGTCGTGAGCCTGCAGGACCTGCTCACCCACGACGGCTATACCGTCCATACCGCCGATACTTGCGCCGGCGCGCTCGCCCAGCTCCGTGCCCATCACTTCAATGCAGTCCTGCTCGATGTGACCTTGCCGGACGGCGATGGCCTTGAGGTCCTCGCCACGATCCAACAGCTGGACCCGCATCTGCCCGTGATCATCGTCACGGCCACCACGGCGACGGAGAAAACGGTGGGGTCGCTGACACTGGGAGCCTTCGCCTACTTGACCAAACCCTACCATCGCGAGGAACTCCGGCAGACGCTCCGCCGCGCGATCGGGGTCAAGGAACTGGCGGTGAAAGCCCAACGCGCCGAACATCTCCTGACGGAAAGCGAAGATCGCTTCCGCTCACTGGTGGAGTCGGCCAGCGATGCCATCGTGGTGGCCGATGGGCGAGGAATCATCGTCTCGCACAACCGATCGGCCGCGACTATGTTCGGCTACCAGGAACATGATCTGGTGGGTCAATCGCTTACGGTCCTGATGCCCTTCCGGTATCGCTCCCGCCATACGGCCGGCCTGGCCCGTCTGGAAGCAACCGGATCGGGGCGTCTCATCGGATCGGTCGTCGAACTTCAGGGGCTCAAGCAGGACGGCACCGAATTTCCGATTGAACTCTCGTTGGCCACCTGGAAAACAGACACCGGCAACTTCTATAGCGGCATCATTCGCGACGTTTCCCAACGCAAACAGACGGAACGGGCGCTGGATGAGCTGCGCCGTCGGCACAGCCTCATCCTGACACAGGCCGGCGAGGGCATCTATGGCATCGATCGCCAGGGCCTCGCCACGTTCGTGAATCCGCGCGCGGCCGCGATGCTCGGGTATTCGGTAGAAGACTTGATCGGACGCCCCATGCATGCACTCCTGCACCACACCAGAATGGATGGGACCCCGTACCCCGGCGAATCCTGTCCGATCTATGCCGCCCTGCATGACGGCGAAATCCATCGCGTCACGCATGAAGTATTCTGGAGGCGCGACGGCACCAGCTTCCCGGTCGAATACGTCAGCTCCCCGCTATGGGAGGACGACACCGTCGCCGGGGCGGTCGTGGTCTTTCGTGACACAACCAAACAATGGCGTATTGAATCGGGATTGCGGGAACGGGAAGACCGCTTGGAATGTGTGATCCGCGGATCGAGCGACGGGTTCTGGGATGGACAGATCCTGCCCGGCCAGCCGTGGCATTATCCTCACAATCCGATCTGGTGGTCTCCGCGGGTGCGCGAATTGTTAGGATACAGCCCGGAGGAGTTTCCGGACATCCTGGAGAGCTGGACCTCCCGGCTGCACCCTGAAGATAGCGAGCGAGTCCTGGCCGCATTGCGCGCGCACCTGGAACAGCACGAACCATACGACGTGGAGTACCGGCTCCTCACGAAACACGGCGAATACCGCTGGTTCCGCGCGCGCGGCCTGGCCGTGTGGGATGACGAGGGACATCCCATCCGTATGGCGGGCTCCTTACAGTGCATCACCGACCGCAGACGGATCGAAGAAGCCCTCCGGCGCAGCGAACGGCTCCTGAAAGATGTGATCGATCATACCACCGCCGTCATTTACGTGAAGGGGACGGACGGCCGGTTCATGTTGACGAATCGCCGGTTCGAGCAGCTGTTCAACCTGACCGCCGATCAGATCGTCGGGCGCACCAATCATGATCTCTTTCCCCGCGAGATTGCCGACGCGTTCAGCGCCAACGATCGCCAGGTGTTGGAACGCAAGGCTCCGGTGGAGTACGACGAAATCGCCCCCCACCAGGACGGGCCCCACGATTATCTCTCAATCAAATTTCCGCTCTACGATGAAACCGGCACACCCTACGCCGTGTGCGGAATCTCCACCGACATCACCGAACGCAAACGTCTTGGCGATTCCCTCCGCGTCAACGATGAGCGGGTTCAGCTCGCGCTCATGAGTGCGCGCATCGGCATCTGGGACTGGAACCTGCAGACGGACCGCTGCTACTGGTCGCCGATCACCAACGATCTGCTCGGCCTGCCGGTCAGCGCTGCGCCCCTCTCCAGACAGGGTTTTCTGGCCAGAGTCTATCCGGACGATCAGGCCTCCGTTCTGGCGGCGGTGCTGGCGGCACAACGTTCCTCGCAGACTGAGCTCGCCTTTGCTCACCGCGTGTGCGGAGCCGACGGCACGCTCCGGTGGCTCTCCTGGTCGGGCCATGTCGTTCGGAATGTGACCGGCGCAGCGACCCGCATCCTGGGGACCGTCCAATCGACGACACCCGGACAAGTGGCGCTGTCAGAGCCCGCGCAGGCAGGTCGCAACGCCCTGGAGAAACCGCGACAGGATAATAAGCAATCGTGATATTATGATGAAGTTCCGTCGATACCACACGGAGTGCCCCCCTCCCGCCAGACGCTTCGCGTTTGGCAGGAAGTCGATGGGGTTCGCTCTGCCGCTTATATTCTGGCTCATCGAATCAGCCAACGCCCTCGCCGGAGAGATTGCGATTCTGAAATCCTCAGACTTGCAGGCCTATGCGCAGGCGATTGAGGGATTCAAAGTCACAGCGCCGGCCTCCATGACCTATGCCGAATACGACTTGCGCGGTGATTCCGAACTCGGGAAAAAACTGGCCCGCAAGATCAGGGCCTCCGATGCGTCTCTCGTCCTGGCCGTCGGCCTTAAAGCCGCCCTGGCCGCCCAGGTGGAAATCGTGGATATTCCTATCGTCTACATGATGATCCTGGATCCCTCGAAGCATCATGTCGCCACGCCGAATATGACCGGCACACTGCTGGATATTCCCGTCGATCGGCAGTTCAAGATTCTCCGCTCATTTCTGCCCTCGCTCCGCCGGCTCGGAGTCCTGTACGATCCCGGGAAGACCGGGTTTCACAATAACGGTACTGCCCGCCATGCTGCCGCCAACGGGTTCGAATTGGATGAGTTTCCCGTCGCCAGCGAGAAAGAAGTCCCGCTGCAGCTCCGCGCGCTCCTCACCACCGCCGATGGGCTGTGGCTGGTGCCCGATTCAACGGTCTTGACTGCGGAGTCGGTTGGTTTCATCCTCGAATCAGCCATGGCACGACATGTCCCTGTCATCGGCTTTTCGCCGGAGATGACCAGGCTCGGAGCGCTCCTCAGCATTTCCGTCTCCTACAGTGATGTCGGCCGGGAAACCGGCCTGCTTGCCAGACGACTCCTCGATGGAGACAGGAAACTCCCGATGAAACCAGTACCCATCGAACGCCTGAATATCACCGTGAACCAAAAGACCGCCAACTTCCTGGGCATCAGCTTTCCCAACGACATTGAACGCCTGATTGATGAGAAATATTAGGACCTGATTCCTATGACAACCGAACCGACCTCTCTCCAGAATCCGACACCGCCTCCCGGCGCACCGACGAGGGCGTTCATCAGCTTGCGCACGAAATTTGTCGTGTTCTTCAGCCTGATTCTGGTCCTCACTTGTTCATCGATGAGCTGGTATTTTGTCGAGGTGCGACGTGACGCCATGCTGCAGAATCTTCATCGTCTCGGCACGATCCTCCTGACCAATATCGTGCACAACGACCATTTCCGATTTGCCGGCCTGGTCGCGGAAGATCAAACGACACTGCAGCAGTACATCGAAGGGCTCCTCTCCGTCGATGAAGTCGTCTATGTGGTCGTCACGGGCTCAAATGGCCAGGCTCTCGCCCGGTACAGCAAGGGAGCGCGCCAGTCGTTGACGGATCCACAACGATCCCTCTCCCATCCGATCTACCCCCCCGAAGACATCGCCCAGAGACTGGCAGAAACGCCGGGTACGGTCCCGCAGATTACCCCTCTGGCTGTCTCGGATCAGTTCGCGCTCGCTCCTCAGCATGAAGGCTCTGTCCTGTCTCAAGTGTTCCCCTCTCTGTCCGAGACCTTCTATGACTTTGGCTTGCCGGTCCTTCGGGCATCGCCCGAACCCATGACCGCATTTACGCTCGACCCCGAAGCCTCTCCCATCGACGAGACTTTGATGAAACGGCCACCGGTGTACGGCACAATTCAAATCGGCCTCACCGACGCGCTCGTGCGCCAGGCCGTGCTGACCATGGTACAGAATGTCTTTGCCCTGACCGCGCTCATTATCGGAGCCGGCATATTCGGCGCTCACCTGCTGACCTCGCGCATTACGACTCCGTTGCGACGCCTGGCCGGTGTGGCCCGCCAGGTGACTGAGGGGACGGCACCGGTTCAATTGTCCCCTTCCACGAACGATGAGGTCGGCCAATTGACCGGGCTCTTCAATGTCATGGCCCGCTCGGTTCAAGAACGGAATCAGGCCATTACCACCAATCTCGAGACGATCAAACAACAATTCAGGCAGCTGACCACCATCCATCAAGCCAGCGCCGCCATTGCGAGCACCCTGGACATGAACCATCTCCTCGACACCGTGCTCCAACTGCTGGTCGGGAATCTCGGCTTCCTGCGCATGGTGCTGGTCCTGCGGCTGGAGGAGCGAGATGTGTCGTACATCGCCCGCGTCACGGGGATCTCGCCCGAGATTGCTGAGATAGCCTATAGTCTGGAGATCCCCATACGCGATGATGGCAGCATCACCGCTGATCTGTTTCTTCGCCGCGAACCGGTGCTCATCCAGGATATCGCCGCCGCAGCCGACCGGATCTATCCGCCGGTGATGGAATTACTGCAACGCGCCGGCATCTCGTCGTTTATTGCCGTTCCGCTTCAGAGTCATCACGGGACCCTGGGATACATAGCCGGTGATCGAGGCGCCCAGGTATGCACTGAAGAAGACCTGCATATTCTTCTGACGATCGCCAGCCATGTGGCCGCCGCGATCGACAACGCCCGCGCCTATGCCCACCTCTCCGAGCTGACCCAGCATCTGGAAGAGCGCATCCGCGAGCGCACGGAGGAACTATCGCGCGCCAATGACCAACTCCAGGCTCACGACCGACGGCGCTCGACCTTCCTGTCGGTCGTGTCCCATGAGTTGCGCACGCCCATGACCGCCATTCGAAGTTTTGCCGAAAACATGCTCGATGGTGTCACCGGTCCATTGACAAGCCAGCAGACGACCTACCTGACGCGGATCGAGCACAACGTGGCGCGGCTGGCCCGCATCATCAACCAGCTGTTGGATTGGTCGCGGTTGGACACCCACAAAGATGCGATTCGGCCTGAACCGGTCTGTATTGCTGAGATCGCTGCCACTGCCGCAGAGGGCTTGCAGACGGTGGCAGCAGAGAAACAGATCGCCCTCCGGATCGAACCGGACCGTCCCCTCCCCAGGATTCTCGGCGATCGCGACAAGCTGGAACAAATTCTCTGGAACCTGATCGGCAACGCCATCAAGTTTACCCCTCCCGGCGGGGCTGTCACCGTGACGTTCTCCTGTGATGCCGCCGGGATGGTCAAGACCTGCGTGGCCGATACCGGATGCGGGATTGATCCGCTCCACCTGCCGAGCGTCTTCAACGAATTTTCAAAAGTGCCGTCGTCGATGCCGTCCTCGCAAGGGGCTCAATTGGGCCTTTTCATTACCAAGACCTTGATCACGATGCACCGGGGAGAAATCTGGGCGGAGAGCACGCCCGGTCGCGGAACCTGCATCTGTTTTACGCTGCCGGTCGCACCAGCCCCGGAGACGGAACGTCAGCTGCAATGAGGCGGCACAGGCTGCCCAACGCGAGTCTCCTTGTCCGGATATGCAGTCAACAGGCCGTATATTTTTTTCCATGAAGTCACTACACTTCCGAAGTATGAATACAGGACTTCCACGCTATGCGCGCCAAAATCCTCCTCGTCGATGATGACCGGGATATCCTACTCGGTCTGGAAAACCGCATCACCTGGATGGGGCATGACCCCCTGACCGCAAGCGACGGGGCAGAGGCTCTGCGACTCATTGAACAGGAGGCGCCGGACCTCGTCCTCCTTGATCTGGAACTCCCTCATCGTTCCGGGCTGGAGGTGCTACAACACGTTCGGGAAGCCGCCACCGCTGCACCGGGGCCCGATCCGGAGACTCCCTTACCCACCTATACCACACCGTTGATCATTATCCTGACCGCCTTCGGCACGATCGAGCGCGCCGTGCAAGCCATGCACTTAGGGGCCTTCGACTTCCTGACCAAACCCTTTACGGCCGACCATCTCACGGTCGTGATCCAGAAAGCGCTCGGGACCCTCGCGCTGGATCGCCAGGTCGAGGTCCTGCGCAAGGAAGTCGAGGGACAGTACGATCCTATCGTCGGAACCAACCAGAAAATGGCGGCACAACTCGCCATCGCCAAGCAAGCGGCGGCCACGCCGGTCACCGTCCTGTTGCTCGGCGAGACCGGCACCGGGAAAGAAGTGATTGCGCGCGCGATTCACCGCTGGAGCCCGCGACGGGATAAGCCGTTCGTCACGGTGAACTGCGCGGCCTTACCGGAAACCCTCCTGGAGAATGAGCTGTTCGGACATGAACGAGGGGCCTATACCGGCGCGCTGAAGCGGGAACCAGGCAAAATCGAAATCGCCGAAGGGGGCACCGTCTTCCTGGACGAGATCGGCGATATGCCGATGCCCATGCAGAGCCACCTGTTGCGCGTGCTTCAGGATCAGACCTTCTATCGGGTGGGCGGCACACAGCTTATCCAGACCAATGTCCGGTTTATCGCCGCGACGAACAAAGACTTGCGGCAGGCCATCCGCCGAGGTACGTTTCGGGAAGACTTATACTACCGGCTCGCCGTGATCACCAGCACACTTCCACCATTGCGGGAACGCCTGGATGACCTCGTGGCTCTGTCCGAGTATTTCCTCCGCCGTTCGGCCGCACTCGGCACCAACCGCCAGTACACGCTGAGCGACCGGGCGCTCGCGCTCATGCGCCAGTACCATTGGCCGGGAAATGTCCGCGAACTGGAGAATGTGCTGACCCGCGCCGTAATCCTCGCCACCGGCCCGACGATTGAGCCGGCTCAGCTGTCGCTCATGGCTCTCTCGGCCACACCCGATCAGGAGTCCGGACTCGACCCGTCGTTGCACGCCTATCATGAGATGATGGACGCGTACAGCAAGAAAGTGCTGGAGACGGCGCTTCAGCAGAACGGATGGAATCAAACGAAAGCCGCTGAAGCCCTGAAGCTCCAGCGCACCTACTTCACCAAACTGCTTCGGCAGAAACAGATCTCCGGACGTCCTCCCCACACCCATCCCGCCGGTGAGACAGAATAACGGCAAGAGTCACCGGGGAAGCTCCCGGCAGATATCCCGCAACGCCGCATCAAGATCGTCTGTTTTGTTTGGTTTGGGCGGGACTACGGCCCTCGGGTCAGCCACTTCGGCAGATTTGCAAATCCCTGATCGGTAATACCTTCCACCGCCAATCGGTCGATCTTCGATGGGCATAGGCACTCACACCCGACGGCCGGTTCGGTCTACTCAGGATGGTTCGCCCTCTCTTCAGGCTCAACCCCTGCACCACAAGCCATACAGCGACGCCGCATTGCCTCAGTACAGAACTGTATCTGGCACCTTCGAAAGATACAACGCCGGATCAAGCCCTGGCGACCTGTGATAGCGGCTCAGGCGGACTAGGCTGCCCGCCTGAAAGGCACCCCTGACTCTGGTGCGGCGGACGACCCGGACAGGCCTTTCATCTCGGCCATATGCCGATGCTCCGCATCGCTTTCTCCCGTCAGCGACCAGACCAATAGGGCCACGAGCGCACTCACCGTCACCAGACCAATGAGGATAACCATGACACCCCTCACAATCTGCCGGCAGGCGGATCCGTTTCGACGCCCACCGGCGGTTAACGGATAACTGACAATCTTGCCGGTGTCAGCCATCCAGCCACCCTTACGCCGCCGGGCGATAGACCCAGCGATCACGATCGCGCCGCTGCTCCGCCTGGGTTTGTGCTTCCCGGCTCATGGCGGACAGTCTCAACCCGCTGAAAAACACCAGGGCCATCCCGATCATCGCAGCAAAGAGATACCCGGGCGGAATCCCGGGCCAGGCCATCGTCTCCTCCGGCGCCATCATGGCGGCCGTCGGCGTCGTGCTTGCTATCATGATCTGATCGGCCGGACCCGTCATCGTCGCCGTGCGATCCACCGCCGCCAGCAATGTCCCAAGCTGATATTGATTCGCCCCCCAGGCCTCTTCCAGCCCGGTCCTGGCCTGAGCCACATGGACAATCGCCGCACCCAACTGCTCCTGGACTCCGGCCGACCGAGCGGCATAATCCTGACCGGCATCCACAATCCATCGACCGAGCATCGGCTGCCAGGTCGCCGCGAAGGCGTCGTGCATGCGTCCGCCCAATCGCTCGGCGGTGCCGATCATCTCGCGATTGTAATCAGAGAGATAGAAATCCGCCGACAAGATCCCGCTATGCACACCGCGCCTGGTGCCGTTCACGATGGATCGCCCCATCACAGCCTGGACACGGGCTGCATGGTCGTCAGGCATCGTCGCCGCACGGTCCATGATAAATCCGAAGGGACCGCCGGGAATGGATTGCAGGCTATAGTGCGCAAGCAAGGCCTGATCCCACTCCAATGCCGCCTGGGCCGTGATGCGGTCGCTCTGCCGTTGCAGCTGTGTGCGTTCGACAATGGCTTGCCCCAGCGCAGGCTGCAACCACACCATTCCGTTCGCTGAACCGGAGAATTGATCGACCATCGCCGGCGGCGTGGCGGCGAGGAAGGTGCCGGTGGTGGCCACGAAGAGGAACAGCGCGCCGAAGACAATGGCGCACATTCCAAACCCCACAATGATGTCGATACTGCTATAGCGATAGGACATGACAACCTCCTTTCCTCCTCAGGCAATCCGGCAGGCGGCAGATGCGCCGCAGGTCCTCGTGCCCGATTCGGATCGCGCGATGTGAAGACACGGCACCGGAAATGGTGCCCGACGCGACAGTCGCTGAACGACCGGTCGTTCGCTCCATTGAGGTATAGTCGACCGCCCGTCTGGTGAAAGGAAAACACCCGGCAGGTCCGGACCGCTGGATTGAGGCTCCACGGAGGACCATAGCACCACCTACAGATTGAGGCGGCTGCGAGAAGATAGCATTAGCCTACGCCTCGGCACTGCCTGACGCAAGAGCCGGCAGTATCCTGCCGGTAGCCGGTCTGCGCGAAGGCCACCGCCCTTTGATCCACACGCAATAGCAGTGACCATGCGAGTGCAGTCATGTCGATCCGCATCCGGAACGCGACCGAACCATGCGCCGGCGATGAAGTCGAACACGAAGACGGACCCTCCGTCGTCAGCTGAGGAGTCGCATCCTGCACCAGGACTCCATCGAACACCTCTGTTCGTGGTGAAGAGGGCATTTTATGAAAAATATTTTCGTGAGTCCGACTCATCGAATCACGCGCACAACCCGGACCGTACGACCGCCTCACCCTCCCCGGCAGTCCTTCGATGGAGAATCGCAACCGCCGAATAGCCGGATCGACGACAGTCACCGACAGGCCGCACCGCGCGGTATGAACAGTAGAAGAGCTGAAAACTAGCGCCAGCAAACGATCAGCGCCGATCGCATTGCATGTCGCACGTGCAAGACGATCATCGACAACCCCGCTCACAACGGCCCGACTCGGATACGTCTCCTTGCTCCAGCCAACCTTCGCCCCTCACACGGGAGCGGATCCCGGGATTCGGGAGCCCTGTCCATTTTCCGACCGACCAACAAAATCCGCACAGAAGTAATTTACTCGCCGCGCAATCTCTGCTATACCTGTCACATCGACTCACAACTTTTTACACCGAAGGGGGGTGAAGTACTCATGGCCACGAAGAAAGCAGCAGCGAAGAAGCCTGTAAAAAAGGCTGCCGCGAAGAAGAAGAAGTAGTCGCACCATGGGGAGGCGACGGTCACGTCGCCTCCTCGCCTCTCTTCCCCACTCACACCCATATCCAACTCCCGCAACTCCGACTCGCAGTACGAATGAGATTTCTCCATTCATTTTTTTCATCGTCGTGTTTTCGCCGACTCGATCATCGTCCACATCGTCCGATGACACATCCCCCTCATTGACTCACCCTCCACGTCCCGTCCACCTCACCCCGAAAGTTCCCGACGGATTCAGAATCGAATACTCTCGACCCTGTCTCATCGCTCCCGCTGGAGAGTCCCGAGGCAATGGAATAGAGAGAGGGGCACTGGTTCAAAAACTAGATGGATGAACTCACAGGTTGGAGAGGTGCAGCCATCTGCGATAGAAGAACTGCTGGGGCTTGAGGACTGTGAAGCAAGAATGCCACAAGGCAAAAAAAGGGGAGGTGATGGCCACATCACCTCCCCGACTTCCGACCGCCGGGTGAAGACCCATGGCGACCAAGAAAGCAGCAAGAGGATCTTAGCACGAACACACCATAGAAAACACGATAGAAAAATACTTAATTTTTACACGTATTATCAATGTGTTATTCGTCAATTGCCGCAAATAATCCGCCCTGGATACCGGGATAACACCAGAGATCACTCCCCGATTCAATTCAGGGCGCTGAAGCCGAAATCAGCATCCGGGAGACGCAGACAGAGATCACCGCGATGAGGTTCGGAGTAGAATCCTGTCACGGTTAGCGCCTCTTTCCCGGAGATCAGTGCGATGCTTGTGACGCCGGAGACTCAACGTCGAAATCAGCGGCAAGCGCTTGCGGCCACCCTCCTGGTAGCCGGAACGGCGGGCTGGCTGATCTGGCTCTTCCCTCTGCTGTGGCCTCTGCTCGGCCTCTGCCCCTTGGCCTACCAATGGGTGCGGCGGCCTTGCCTTCGTCGGATGGAAATAATGCGACAACCGTTTCCCGATGAGTGGGAACAGATCCTTCGGATACACGTGGCCTTCTTCCTGGCACTCGATGAGACGGGCAAGGCCAGGTTCCGGCAATTGGTGCAGATCTTTCTCGACGAGGTCCGGATCACCGGCATTCGCACCGAGGCGGACGAGACCGTTCGAGTGCTGGTGGCGGCCAGTGCGGCCATCCCGATATTCGGGTTCCACGACTGGGAGTATCGTCGACTGCATGAAGTGCTGATCTACCCGGACGCCTTCGACGACGCCTACCGCACCCGTGGCGGGCCGGATGAACAGATTCTCGGCATGGTCGGCCTGCACCATTTGAGCGGGGTGATGATTCTCTCGAAACCGGCACTACTGGCAGGATTTTCCTCACAGCCCGGCACCCACAATGTCGGCGTGCACGAATTTGCTCATCTCGTCGAAAAAGAGGCCGGTGAGTATGGACTGCCGCCGGAGGTCCCCTGGATGGCGGTTCGACAGTGGGTCCGGTATGTGGCGCGGGAACTGGCCCACCCCTCTTCCCGTCACACCCGTGTCAGCGATTACGCCTACACGAACGAACACGAATTCTTCGCGGTACTGGCCGAGTACTTCTTCACCTCGCCCGATCTGTTGAAACGCCGCGATCCCGCCCTCTATACCCTGCTGCGGAATCTCTTCCATCAGGACACGGAAGCACTCCTGCCCGCCCTGCCCTGGCGCCGCCGGGGACTCAGCCGCAACGCACCCTGCCCCTGTGGCAGCGGGAGGAAATATAAACACTGTTGTCTGAAAAAGGCGGAAACGAACGGCAGGAGCACAGGAACCACCGCGGGCCCACAGAGATAACCAGCCCCCTCTTAGAACGCAGGCACGCCCTTCACCACATAATGCGGCACAAAACGGCTGTGATTCCCATGGATCAACCCGCGATCCTCACGAATGCCGATCCCCGCCGGCTCATCCCCGATCACCCAGGATCCGATCACCGGATGCCATCCTTCGAATGCCGGCAGCGGCATGTACTGTTGAAAAACCGAGGTCCCCGCATCATAGGGCCCGGACGTCGTCAGCACCTGATCCCCGTTCACGATCGAAATATTGGCGCCCTCACGCGACCAAAATGGTTTCCGGACATAGGCGGGGCAATCCCCCGGTCCCGAAAAGAAGGCGGGCAACAGATTCGGGTGATCGGGATACCACTCCCACAACAACGCCAGCAGACCTTTGTGACTGAGCACCTGTTTCCACGCCGGTTCCAGAACCAGCATCGAAGAGCGGGACAGGTCTTCGGCAAAGGTGTCCTGGCAGAGCCATTCCCAGGGATAGAGCTTGAAGAGCACCGAGATGGGTTCGTTCCGGTGATCCACGAACCGCCGACTGCCCGGCACCCACCCGATCTGCTCAATCGGCAGCGTCTGCACGCGCCACCCGGCCTGATTCGCCGTATCGGCCAGATAGATCACCGTCTGCCGGTCTTCGTCGCTCTGATCCAGACAAACCAGATGGAGCAGATCCTTTGAGGCCTGCCGGCGGATCACCCCCCACTGCCCGATCAACCGCTCATGCAGGCTATTGAATTGATCTGCCTCCGGACAGGTATCGCGCAGCCATCCCCATTGACCGACCGCCGCTTCAATCAAAGAGGTCGGCGTGTCGGCGTTGTACTCCAGCAGTTTCGGCGCCCCCACCCCGTCATACCAGAAATCAAACCGGCCATAGAGCGACGGCTCCTGCCGCTCCCACGACTCGATGATACGCGGCCGCCAGCCGTCGGGAATACTGAGATCGGCGAAGCGATCGTCGCGAATAATCCGTTCGACCGCCTCGACACAGAGCCGATGCAGTGAAGCCGTGGTGGATTCCAGGCAGTCGACCTGCGACTCAGCAAACTCATAGGCCACATCCTCGCGCCAGTAGCCTCCGTCCAGACTGTGATAGGTGAGGCCGAGCCGGTCGAGTTGCGCAGGCCAATCGGCTCGCGGCTGCATCGCGCGACGGTACATGACTACGCCCCCTCTTCTGTCTTGTAGAATTGACCGCCCGTCCCGCCAAAGCCGCCCCGTTCACACTCGCCCGCCACCCCATCGTCAGGACAACCGTCGGCCTGCCCGGGATCCGGTATTACACCGGACTCCGGCATCATATCCGCGCAGTGCCCGGCCGCAATCCACACCATCTCCCCCATGCCGTCGGCCATCGCCGCCAGACTCACCCGCACCTCGGTCGATTGCCGCAGCCGAGGAGTCACCAAACCAGGCACAGGCCCATCCGACCGTTTCATTACCATGGGAACCTTTCACACAAAAAACAGGAGAAAAAGGAAGGGACAGGGAGGCGGGCTGAAGCTCACGGCCTGCCGGAAACGGACGTTTCGACATCTTACACGGATTCCGGGCAGGCAAGGTGAGCCAAATGCACGAACGTGCTGACGAAGACCGACAGCCTCGATGATCCGGTTCTACCCGGTGCAGGAACCGTTACGAAGTGCCGAGCACATCCCGGAAGACCCCGGCAAGATCGTGGAGCGCTTTCCCCCCGTCGCCGACATAGACCGAGCCGTGCATCGTCGCCAGCGTCTTGGGTTGGAGCGCCGCCAGACGGTTCAAAGTGGCATCCATGAACGGGCCGTAGGGAAGATAGTTCGCCAGCGGGCCCTTTTGATATTCCACGAGCACCTCCCGGCAGCGGCCCACGACATCCGACTCCGTCACCGGATCCCCGTTTCCAGCTTGATGGAAGAGATCCGAACAGAGGAGCGTCCGCTGCGTCTCTTCAAACAGGAGCCCCGCGTCCCAGCAATGCGGCACATGCGGCGTCGCCAGAAACTGAAAGCGGTACTTGCCCGTCTGCAGCACCTCGCCGTCCGTCATCCCTTTGGCCGGCCGGACCGCGAGACAATCATCCACGCTCACGAGCTTGCCCACCAGACTGCAGACCGCCGTGGAATGCCGGGCCGTCTCCTGCCACTCCGGCAGCGATCCGCACTCGTCGGCCTCGAAATGGCTGAACCCGATCCAGCGCAACGACTGGGGATCGATGAGCGCCCCCACCGCTTCCTTCACCGCCGGAAACAGCGCCCGCGGGCCGGTGTGAAAAAGGAGCGGCTCGGCATCGCGCACGAGGAACTGGCTGAACTGCAGATTGAACGGCTCGAGAAATGTCGTGATACGGAACAGGTCCGGAGCGACTTCAGTGATCTGCGCCATAGATCCTCCTTAAAAGAGTAAAGCGGGCATCGTACCAGCCCGGTTTTAGAGCACCAACCAGGTAACCTGATAGGCCTTAGTGAGCGGCTAGCCATCTGCCCTGATCTGCTCGGCGAGATAGGGCTCAAGGCCACCCTGCTCGATGGTGTCCATCTGCGTTTCAAGCCATTCAATATGCGCATCCACATCCTTGGCCATGCCTTCAAGCAGGTGACGGGTTGTGAAATCGGCGACCGTGGTGCAGTGCCGCACCCCTGCGATCAGCAGCGTCAGCATCTCCTGCGCAGCCTTGAGATCGAGCCGCAGTTGCTCGGGCACCTCCGCGCCCAGAGGCACCGTGGGCATCCGTTGCACCTTCGGCATGCCCTCCAGATAGAGAATGCGACCCAGCAGCGCGTCGGCGTCTCTCATCACACCCATGCTGCGCGTTCGTTCCTTGTCGTGGAGCCGGGCATAGCCCCAATGCGCACAGATCTTCGCATGGACAAAATATTGATTGATGGCCGGCAGGGCAGCGGACAAAATACTGTTCAGAACGTCGATCACTCCCTCTTTCGCCTGCATCGCGCGCTTTCGTCTCCTTCAAGCAGATTGCTTTCGGCACGTGCCACCCCCGGTGAAGGGATTCCGGCCTAACGGTCCATAATGCTGCGCTGGCTTTCCTCGTTCATCGACCGCTCTTCATCATGTTGGGCTGGTTTCTTAGGGGAACTTTTTGTGCGAGTCTCCTGCTTCGCGGCTGGAGAAGGGTCCGACGTCGCGCAGCCGGTCACAGTGAGTACAAACAGAGAGAGAACGACTGCCGTCACCATGGATACACCGACTCCTCGCTGTTGACAACCGGATGACCCGGCTACAAGAACTCCGGGCGTATACCGGCCCCGATTGTGCGCCTGCGCAGCCGTAACCTACCAGCCCCTCCAACTGCCTCTTCCACTCCCTCACCCGCCGATCTTGAGCCAGAGGTACGGGGTCAGGTAATAGGCCGCGAAGGAGAGCAACAGGCCGATCACCGCGCCTGGCAGATTCGCCACGTAGAGCCCGGCGAAGGGCGAGAGAAACACGAACAGGATCATCAGCAGGGCGAGAGACCGATGCCCTTCGTAGAACCTCCGACGGTCGTCAGAGTTGAAGCTATCAGTGAAGGAATGATCAGAACGACCAGACATAGCCGGAGTATAGAACAAACCCCGGCAGTGCGTCCCGTTATCCATTCATCTACTTTGATCGCGGCACATAACAGTGCGCGCCTCCCCTTGATCGCCGCTGAAATGCCGGATAAGGCAACGATGCCTGAGAGTCCCTGCGGAGGACTCTATCTTCCGATTAAGTAGTCCGGCCCCCTTTTTTCATCTTTTAACTCCTTGATATCCGGTCGTCTTTGCTCGCCTGGACAGAATGAAAGCTTTTGCTATGGTTATTGGATTGCAACGACGAGGAAATCGTCTGTGTCGCAATAATTTCTGTACCACAATAATGAAGGGGTGACGCATGGCAGACATGAATCCGTGGAAGTTGACTAGTATCGGTCTCGTGGTCGTTGGCCTCTCAGTCGGAGTGACTGCCTTTGTCATGGGCGGAAAGAACGCCGCCGATAATCCTGCGCCCAGGCAACAAACTGCGGCTCAGGAAACCGCAGGCAAACCGCAACACAAAGCCACGCCGGTTCAACATAGCCAGCCGCCGGAATCCATCGTGCTGGCTTGCAACAAACAGGCGGAGGATCAGGTCGCGGACAAAACCCAGGAAATCATGAAGGATGCCGCCATTGGCGCAGCGGTCACCGCCGGAATCGGAGCCGCCACAGGAGCCATCGCCGATGGCGGAAAAGGAGCTGGAAAAGGAGCCGCGATCGGCGGCGTGGTCGGTGCCGCCGGAGGAACTCTGTATGGCATGAATGAGAACAAATCGCGTGACGAGCGCTTCCGTACAGCCTACGCATCCTGCCTGCAGGCCAAGGGCTATCGCTCCAGTACCTTATAACAGGCAACAGAGAGAACCTTGCCACGGCGGCCCGGTCGCATGACCCGGGCCGCCGTGCTGTTTCCGGCACTGCCTACGTAGTACCGCTTCTTCCCCTCCATCGCCTTCTCAAGAGGGTTCACTCAATCCCCCAATGCACAGGGAGCACGGCATGCGTGGGCGACAAGATCAGTTGCTTTGGTTTTCCGATCAGCCGACCACATGAACGAGAGCTAAGAGGGACTCTTCTGTGGGCGATTACCTGCAGAAAAAAATCCAGTCCCCTTTCTTTTCCCCGGATCCTCACCTTTCTCGCCGAACTCTTCGTCCCGTATCCGTTGAACGTGACAAGCCGAAAAAACCGGGAGCAGACTTCCCGTAGCTGTACTGCACCGCGATCCGCCTCACCGGTCGCTCATCGACGCGCCATCGCAAGCCTGCCGATCCCCGAATAAACCGCTTTCCTTGGGCCATTCCTGTTAGGATGACGCAGGTATGTGATCGGCTTATGACATCGATAGAAAGGGACTGCTCTTGAATACAACAAAACTTATGGCGTCATGCATCGTGTTGTCTCTGATCGGGGCTCCGGCCGTCTCCTTCGCAAAGGCGCGGGGCGGATCCGGCGGAGGTTATTCCAGCGGGTCACGAAGCAGCAGTGCGTCGGGCAACATCGGAAGCCGGGGTTCACGCACCTATGACCAGAACGGCACACAGCCGATTCAACAGTCGACCACCCCCAAACCGGCCACAGCCGCTCCGCAATCAGCCGCAACCAGCCCGGCCCCTGCAGCCCAGCCGACGCCGGCCTCGCAACCGTCTTTTTTACAGCGCAATCCCCTCCTGGCCGGGATCGCCGGCGGCCTCGCCGGATCCTGGATCGGCCACATGCTCTTCGGCGCCACAGAGAGCAACGCAAAGACGAACGAAGCCGGTGAAGCAGTCAGCCAGACCGCCGGCGCATCCGGCAACAGCGGCCTCCTCCTGTTCCTCATGGTCCTGGGAGCCGGCGCCGCCTATTATTTTCTGAAAGTCCGGCGGACCCCGGTCCCGGTGTTGTCCGGCATCACGCGAAGCAGCGCTGTCGCCGGCAGCCTCCTGGCGGAATCCTCTGCCGCGACCCTCCGGCCCGCAACGACCGACCTCGACATCACTACGGCGGACAAAGCTGCCTTTCAGCAACTTCTGACCGACGTTCAAACCGCCTGGAGCACCCAGGACCTGGCAGCGTTGAAGCGATTCGTCACACCGGAAATGCTGACCTACTTCAGCACCGCCTTGGCCGAAAACACGAGCCAGGACATCGAGAATCATGTCGAAGAAGTGGTGCTCGGACGGGCTGACATCCGCGAAGCCTGGACCGAACAGGCGACGCAGTACGCTACGGTGGGACTCCACTGGAGCGCCCGCGACTATACCGTCTCGACGAAGAAGCAACGAGGAGAGCCCGGCTATCTCATCGAAGGCAGCGACGAGACGCCGGCCGAGTCGAGCGAAGTCTGGACCTTCATGCGATTCCAGGATGGGAAGTGGTTGCTCTCGGCGATCCAGCAATAACCCAAAGCGGGACACGGCAAGGTCGGCGGATCAACCGCCGACCTTGAGCCATTGGAATCGGGCTTTGTTTGAATGAGATGCGATCGGAATAACCGGCAGGGGTAGTCTCTGTTATGACTTGCCGGCAGAACTCACCAGTTGCCGTTCAGCCTGCAGCCAATCCTCCAACGCCTTCCCTTCCTGGCGGCCTCGCTGCACATATAGTTCGTACGCGCGGCGCCCAATCAGGTCTTGCATCTTCGAGCTGTTCGGAGTCGCTGTGTGAGTACCGGCCGTCCGGGCCGGTGCTGCAGATTGTGGGGCCGTGTTCTTCATCATGTTCTATCTTCTCCTGCGACCCTGTGTATGTCGATTAACTGAGCGACGCGGTTCCCGCCCGCCGGCATCCGCCATAGGCGGATGCCGGCAGACAGAACACGTCCGCGACCTGCGAAAACCTTCTTAGGCCTTCTCTTTGACTGTCAGATCGTTCTGCACGGCTTTCACACCGGGAACCTGCCAGGCTGTCCATGAGGCTTGAGCGCTGGTCATCAGATCCGACACTTCACCGCTCAACGACACGACGCCCGCATTCGTCTGGGTACGAATCCCGGATTGCTTCAGATGCGCGTCTTTGTCGATCTGAGCTTTCACCCTGGTCGTAATCGCCTCATCCTTGTCATCGATCGCCTCGCGCTTGGCCGGGGCCACCACTTGAAGGTCATTCTTGACGCTCTTCACCCCGTCGATCCCTTTGGCGATCGTCTCCGCCGCCTGCTTGGCCGCGTCGGAATCCACCTTGCCACGGATCATCATCGCGCCCTGCGCGCTCTCGACCGAGATCTCGCTGCCCTTCACCCGCGCATCGGCAAACATCGCAATCTTGGCCTTCGCCGTCAGCCAGGCGTCATTGATCGGCGTCTTCTCTTCCACGTTCCCAACCGCATGCGCCGCGCCGGATAGAATCGCCCCGCCGAATACCAACGCCGAGCAAAGCATCAAAATCGTACGTGTGTTCATCAATGTCTCCTTACGTGATAGATAAAACTGTCCGCTCAATCGACGTTCAAGAAAAGCACCATCAATGAGGCTTCTTCTCCGCCGCTTTCGGCGCCGGCTTCTGATGCCACGAGTCCGCCCACTTCAGGATCTCGCTCTTCTTATCCCCATACCGCTCCCGCACCTTCCCGACAAACGTGTCGTAAACACCTCCGATCTGCGGCAGATCATCATCGGTGAACTTACCCCACTGCTGCTTCAGGTCACCTTTGAACTGGAGCCACTGCCCCTTGAGTTGATCAGCGTTCATCGCCACCTCCCTCTTGTGTAGAGATTGACCAGCGGACCGGTCCGTCACGCCGGAAACCGGCAGACAGCCGCACCGCACCCCGTCACACCACCTTCGTGCTGCGCCCCGTGACCACATGGATCGCAACCAACACGACACCGATGATGAAGAGAACCCAGGAGATCTGGACCGCGACTGCGGAGACCCCGGCGAGATTGAGGGCGCCGGCAATCAAGCCGACGATCAGAAACACGAGTGCGTAGTAGAGCATGGTTCACTCCTCTCTCTGGAATGGAACGTCAGTCGACCGATTCTCTGAGGCGGGCCGACGTCCTGACCGCCTCCATGAGCGGACCACGACACGAGACACCGAGCCGTTCAGAGAACCTCTGTTATCAGGGCGGCGGAGACTGGGGAATCGGTCACGCTGGGAGAAAACAGGAAGCGCAAGAGATAGGACAGTCAGCGGAGCGTCACACGGGACACTTTCACCCTGGGCGCTATGGGCATGAGAGTCAAGGAGTATAATTCTGGCGCGAATAGACCAATGATTCGGACTATTCCACACGAAACAGAACGCACTTCCCGGGTGAGAGTTGTACCTGTCAGAAGCGCAAGAAATCCCTCTTCAACCAGGCGGCGCGGTCAGCGCACCCAGGGTGGCGTGGCCGGTGATGGAGGCACAGGTTGATCGAACAGGTCAGGGGGCCTCGGGGACGGCTCCGGAGGCAGCGGCGGTCCCGGCATGGAGCCCGGGCGCCTGAATCGCACCACGAGCCCGCCCATCACGTCCCATTCCCGGAAATTTTTCCGTACCGACTGCGGATGATGATTGTGGCACTCGACGCAGGACCGGACCAGCGCCAGATCCGCCGAGACCGCGGTGAAATGATCCCCGTCCGCAAAACTGAGAAAGCTCTGCTGTCGATCCTTCTCCAGCTGAATCAAGGCCTTGGTTTCTGCCGGAGTTCTCGGCCGGTTCGCCGGATTGATCGGCGTCAGGCTGATCAAGCCGATCTCGACCGACGTCACCTGTCCGGCGGCCGCCTTAACGAACTGCGCGGGAAGCGGAATGAAATGCGCGTCCCGCTCCCAGTCCTCGCGCGGCTCGGAGCCCGCCCCGCGCGTGTGTTCCACCACATGCAGCACATAGGCCGTGCGAAACGCCTTCACCACATCGAGAACATAGCGGGCCGTCTGCTCATAAGACGGATCAGCCGAGGTGACAGAAGCCGCAAGAACCATGAAACCGCCGGCCAGGCCCGCTGCGAGACCGAGGTGACGCGTTGACATCGCACAACCCTCCCGAGAAATCCAACGAAGAAGAGGAGACGCGGCAGACGAATCGGCTGCCAGAGAGCAGGGCATCACAGAACAACGAAGCGCCCGATCGAACTCGGTCCTGACTCACCTCACTCCCGAAAGGTAAACGCAATCATCGGGGTCCAGTGCTCATTCCCATACCCGTCGATAAAACAGGCCCGCCCTTGCAAGAGCTCCCCCTTCTGTCTGACCGGGGGAAGAATCAGCCAATCCGCCCGCCCTTCCGTCAGCCCGCGTGACGGGATATCGGTGTGACCATACAGATACCCCTGGGCCTGTCGCACGAGGATATTCCCTTCAACCCGATGGGACGTGGGGATGAACCAATACCGCGCCCCATAGACCGCCAAAAAGGTCTTGGGCACCAGGACCGGCTCACTGCTGATATTCGTAAAGAAAAACTCCCCGACCACCTGCATGCAGGGCGCGCCGTCCTTCTGCCCCATCTCCCACCACACATTGGCCGCCTGCGCCGGCAAGACCACCAGCGTGTGCTTCGGCACCTTCCAATACACCCGCGCCACGCGCGCGTTGAGCGCATCCAACCATCCACGCACCCCGAGCTGCCAGAGCCGATAGGCGCCGCCGATCACCACGACCAGGCAAACCACCGCCCCGATGAAAGCCAGGAATTGATCCAACCCGTCAAACATCTCCGTGCAACCTATCGCAAAACCCGGCAACCGCTTCTCTCAAACCCGCCACGAGACGACCGGGGGAGCTTCCCTACCAATTCTGCCCGTGACCCGGCAACAACCATTTCGCCCGACGAGCACATTCGCCCCGGCCGAGTCTCGCACAAACAAGCGGCCTCCGTCGAACCGGGCGCAGACCGCAAGAACATCCGCACAGGGGCAGAAACGAGAGGCTCGGGCGCTGGCCCGGGACCATGCCGTTCCCAATACCCTGTTCGCGTTACCCCAAGAGAAGACCAGGAGGACGGAATAATCCTGCCCCGTTCGATGGCCCCCCTCAGAGCCGCAGCTCGTCCGGCAAGAGACGCTGCGCCTGCGTGATCGCCTTCAGCAATGCCGTCCGTTCTTTGTGCCGTTTCTTCGAGGCCGGCACCGTTGCCACAAACCGTGCTGCCGCCGCCGTCAGAGTCTGCAGCATCTCCGCCAAGTCACCTTGCACAGGGACCTGCTTCTTCGACAGCGCACGGGCCAGCGCGAGCCTCCGCCTGGGCCCCACATACATTTGCGGCGCGATCGGATTATCTTTTTCCAACTCGGGTCGTCGAAATACCCCCATGATGCCTCCACGTAATCAGAGAACGAGAATGAATCCGCACACTGTACTCGATCCGTGGCGCGAATTGCAGCGGGTCTTGAGAGGCCTACCGCTCCATCACAGTATTTTGGCTCTCCTCATTCATCGACTTCCCCTCATCATACCTGGCCAGTTTGACGGTCAACGTATGCTTACCAGGTTCCGACGGCGCGGCGGGATCAGACCATCCCATACCGACGATCGACGCAATGAAGAATGACCCCGTTTCCTCCCCCGTCGGCGGAGAGGCGGTCATTGCGAATAGCGGACGAGCACGAGCGCGCTGCAAGGGCACGCTAACCGGGACCCGTGACTTTTCCAGGCAAAGGCATTGCCTCCCGGATGGCCGGATAAAAAGTTCGCGGCGGGAACCAGGGTGAACGTTTCAGGATCGACCTCATACCACTCGCCTTGTTGCAGGAGCACCGACGTCACTTTGCCGAAATCGATCATGTCAGCCATGGCCTACCTCCTTGCCGGAGGACCGAAGGGTGGTTGGGGCAGCAATGGGAGCTGCCCCCCGCAGGGTCCGCCGACGCTCCTACTTCGTGACGCGCACCTCGACGCGGCGGTTCTGCGCGCGCCCCGCATCGGTCGTATTCGGCGCCACCGGCCTGGTGTCGGCATAGCCGTGCGTCTCCGCTGCGCCCAATCCGCCTTCCGTGAGGGCTTGGGCGGCATTGGCCGCGCGGGCTTCGGAGAGTTCCTTGTTGGTGGGGAACTGTTTCTTCAGTACGCTCCGGATCGGCCGGTTATCGGTATGGCCGTCCACGGAAACTTTATATTCCGGGAAGTCTTTAAGAATCGCCCCCACCTGCTTGAGGGCATCCGCGCCGGCCGGCTTCAATTGGTCTTCCCCCGATCCGAAGAGGTAACCGGACGTCAGGTTGATCAGCAAGCGCTCGTTATTCAAATCGACCGTGATCACTTTCTTTTCGATCTGCGGCCTGAGCGCTTTGATCAGGCCACGCTGGGCTTCTTTGAGTTTCGCCATCTCGGCGGAGAGTTCACCGCGCAGGCCGGCGAGTTCTTTGTCTCGATCGGCCAACTTGCTTTCGAGATCCGCCACCAGTTTGCCCTTTTCATCACTGGAGGCCTGCAACGCCGCCAGCTGGGACTCCAGCGTGGCTACTCGCTGATTGGCCGCAGCCAGGTCGGCGACCAGCTTGTCCTTGTCTCCTGCCCCGGCCTGGAAACCAGCGGCCAGCGCCTGCGACGCAGCGAGCTGCCGCTCAAGCTCGGCGATTCTGGTCTTGGACTGGTCGCGATCAGATTGAGCCGCTCGCAGGGCATCGCCGGAGCTGGACCGCAACCCGGCCAGTTCCTTGTCACGGTCGGTCACCTGCCGCTCCAGGTCGGCGATCCGCGCCCTGGACTGATCGAGGTCAGACTGGGCCGTCCGCAGGGCATCGCCGGAACTGGACCGCAACCCGGCCAGTTCCTTGTCACGGTCGGCCAGCTGCCGCTCCAGCTCCGCGATCTGCGCCTTGGATTTATCGAGGTCAGCCTGAGCCGAGCGGAGAGCCTCACCGGAGCTGGTGCGCAACGCTGCGATCTCCTTCTCGCGATCGGCCAGCTGCTTCTGGGCTGCCACCAGTTCATTCCTCAAACGCTGCTGTTCTTTTTCCCAGTTGCTCGGGTGGCGGTATTCAAAGCCGCCGTCGCAGCAGATCGCGCTCCAATCGACAGCACCGGCTGTGCCGGTGAATGCCAGCAGGGTCAAGGCCAGAATTGGTATCGTCAATCTCCTCATGGCGACTCCCTTCGTGTGAAAGATGAGTGAAGAAAATATGGCGGGGCCGGCCAAACCGGCGATCCCTCCCGCTGATCGGAGAGAAACCGATATCGGTCTGCCGCTTCGTGGCGCCCGTTGAGCGCCACATGAATTTCCAGCCAGAAAATTCTATTCATTCGTCGGACCAATGGCAACCAACCGCTCGCCTAAGCAAAAACGATAGCCAGGGTCCGGCTGACAGAGCGTAAACACATAGAGGTCTACAAATTCCATGGCTTGTAGTCCAAGTCAGTCGACGACGGTGATAGAGATGGAATGAGAATTGTGGAAAAAGAGGACAGAGGGCCGACAACCATGATGGTAGAACGCCTCAGCCTTTTTGATGCGGCCCACTCCCCGTCTGAATATCAGCATAAGCGAGCCGGTTCACGGCTGGAGGTGTTCGGCGGGGATCGGCGCCGCCGACGGCGAGAGGTTCCGATTACGCAGCCAGCCCCCCTTGCCTTCCTGGTCAGAGGCCCATATCCGTCGCGGCTGAGCTTTGGTAAGATCAACACCGGTTCACAGGGAGGTCTCCACGGTGGAGACGAAGATACCGATTGCAGCCGGTTTCCTCGCGGCCTGGCTCCTGACAGGGACCTTCGGGGTGCCATCCTCCGTCTCTGCCGAATGGTACGTCGCTGGAGCTGTCGGGCCCAACTTCGCGGACCGTCTCACCGGCATCTCGGGAACAAACGGCCTCGCGGGGCTGCAAGCCCCCGACTTTGATCTCAAGAATTCGGTCAGTTACGGGGCCAAGCTGGGATACTTTCCTGAGCACGGATGGATCGGAATCGAAGGCGAAGTCCTGCAGACCACGCCGCACATCAAAAATCTTGGTGACATTCCCGGTATCCATTTACGATTGACCACGGTGGGAATGAACCTCATTGCCCGCTATCCGGGTCGTACGTTCCAGCCGTATGCAGGAGTCGGCGCGGGCCTGGTGATTGCCCACCTCGGTAATTCTGCCACCACACAGAGTGACACTGATGTCGCCGGCGGCTGGAATGCACTCGTGGGCCTGCGCGCCTTCGTCACCCCCTATGTCGCCGTCTTTACCGAATACAAATATACAGAGGCCGCGCTACGGTTCGATCAGGCATTCGGCACTGTGGGAGGCTTTGAAGGCACCTACCATGCACAGCAACTCTTGGTCGGCCTCTCCTATCATTTCTAGGAGCAATATTTTCTATGTCTCGAATCAGCGTTGCCACTCTTGCTCTTGGCGGGCTTCTGGTTCTGTCTTCCTGCGCGGAATCAGCCCACCAGGTCCATCGAAACACGGTCCATATCGACGTACCGCCCGAGCTGGAACAACAGATCGATACCAGCGTGGCGTTTGCAGACCTGCAGGCAGCCCCCGGCAATTATGTCGGGCGGATCGTCCTGGTCGGGGGCGTCGTTATCAAAGGCAAACGGACGAAGGACGGAACCGAAATTGAGGTCTTAGAACTTCCGACGAAGGCCGATGGGCCCGCGACGACAGAGCGCCTGCGCTCCGAAGGGCGTTTCCTGGCGGTCCGGGAAGCGTTTCTCGACCCGGCGAGCGTCCCTCCCGGCACCCCGATCACCGTGATCGGCCTCGTCAAAGGCGCAACGACCAGGCCGCTGGATGAAAGCGAGTACACCTATCCGGTCCTCGACATCAAACACCTCATCGATTGGAGCGCCGTCGCCTCACAACAGTCGGGAGGCGGGGCTGCGGCCTTCTATGGCCCGTATTACCCGCCGTATTACTGGTGGGGACCATACGGATACTCTCCCTATGCGTGGGGGCCCTATCCCTTCATCCTCCAGCCTCGACCGTCGCTGCCACCGCCGCCGCCACCACCACAAAGAATTCCTCCGCAATTCAAGAAATGACAAGCGAGGCAGCACAGGTGTCTACCTCCCCTATTTCATCTTGGAGGGTAATGTGTATGAGCACCGGGCTGGCAGGAATCAGTCACGCCGGCCACCCTCAGGGGAGAAAGGGAGAACAGCGGCGGACCTTGCGAGGCGCAATAAATTTCCGCTCCGGACTTTCGTCAACGCAGAACGATACCCTCCGATTCAGTCGCCTAGCTCTTTTCTCTCCCCTGAGAAACAAACAGGCATGGAGCGGACGCGCGCGGAGAAGACTTTTGGGCCCGCTCTTACTTCTGCTTCGCCACAATCTTGTACTTGATCCCCTCATACGTAGCGCGCGGAAGAATCTTTTTCTGCACCAGCTCATCCTTCCGCTGGTACGGACGGCCTGCGATGATCTTGAGGACATAGGCCTCGCCGATACCGGGCAGCTCCTTGAGCTGGTCGGCCGTCGCGGTATTGATGTCGAGCAGATCCGCCTTCTCGGCAGCCGGGCCGGCTAGGGAAAGGGTCACGGCCAAGGGAAGCAACTGGCACCCAAGCAGGAGCAGGCTTCCCAGTCCTACGCGGAGCGTCCACCGCACAATCATTGGCAGCATGATCAGCCTCCTGGTTAAGTGTGCCCTGCCGTTCGCCATTCGCTGTCCTCTGACCTGTTCCGCTCCATTCAGGTGCCATTGCGATGAGGTGTTACGATTCGAACGCCGCTCCGAATGCCGTAGCATGGCAGAGGCACCAGAATCGATCAACCGCGACAGAAACCATGACTGAGAGTATCAGCAGAACCAGCACCCGGATCCACATGGCGAGCCTCCTGACCTGGCCATCAACTCAGGACTCAACGCTCAACACTCAGCACCCAGAACTCAGGACTTCCGTGGAGCACTCAGTACTGTGCTTCGCCATCGGCAGCGTCGTGGCGGCGGAAGCTCAACTGAGGGAGGAGTTTGAAATGGAGAGACGAACGGAACGTCTACCGATTAAGTAGCTGTCCCCGATTTCTCTTCTCACCTACCCGGCCGGCTATCCGCCGGTCTTCTTCGATCCGACAGCAACCCGGTAGAGGGCCGCGCCCACCAGCGAAACGATCACCACACCGGGCCATCCGCCGAACGGAGGCGCATCGAAGAGGGTAAAGGGATCGGCACCGAGGCTTGGCCAGAGCGCGGTCAGCGCAATCGGAACGGCGAGCATGATACCCATGAGGGCTTCACCGGTAATCAACCCAGCGGCGAACAGCAGCCCCCGCCGCGAGGGATCATCACCCCACCCGGCCGCCCGTTTCGCCAGCTCTGCGATCACCCCTCCCGCGAAAATGGCAGCGGAGAGTTTCAGCGGCAGATACACACCCAGCGCCACGGCGAGTACCGGAAGCCGGAAGTCGCTGCCGCGCCGTTCCAGCAGACGGTCCGCGAGAATTACCAGCACGCCGATCGCCGCGCCCAGTCCCACCAGCGCCCAGGGCAGCCCGGCGCCGAACACGCTCCGCGTAAGGCTCGCCATCAGCGTCGCCTGCGGAGCGCTCAGCGGATGCGGGTGCGCGATCGTCGGCTCGCCGATGCCATACTTGGCCTGGAGCAGCGACAACACCGGCACCAGCACCACGGCGCCGGTCACCACACCGACTACCTGCATCACCTGTTGTTTCCAGGGCGTCGCCCCGACCAGATGCCCCGTCTTCAAATCTTGCAGATTGTCTCCCCCCATCGCGGCAGCGCAACAGACGACCGCCCCGATCACCAGCGCCGCCGCCGGTCCGGCCGGATGTCCGGCCCCCATGAACAGCACGAGCAGAAGCGCAGCCAGCATGATCGTCGCGATCGTTACGCCCGACACCGGATTGCTGGAACTCCCCACCAGGCCGGCCATGTAGGCGGCCACCGACGAAAAAAGAAACGCCGCGACCGCCATCACGAGCGTCATCAGGACGCCGATCACCGGACTGTGCACGACCGTCGTATAGATCCAGGCCATCGGAACCAGGGACAATCCGAAGGGCACCACGATCCACCAGAGCGACGCATCCTGCTCCGTCCTGGCCACCGCCGTTCCGCCCCCGGACGTGCGCGACGCCTTGTAACTGGCTCGGAGCGTCTGCAAACTCCGCCACACCGGCTCGCGCAACCGCGTCAGCGTCCAGAGTCCCCCGGTCAGCATCGCCCCGATGCCGACGTAGCGGATCTGTCCGCTCCAGATCGCCATCGCCGCCGCCAGTCCCGTCTTGCCGGGCGGCAGTCCATGCAGGAGCCCATAGGCCGGCATCAGGACCAGCCAACCCAATACACCGCCGAGAAACACGACCACCGCCGTCTGCAGGCCGATGATGAACCCCACCGCCAGTAGCGCGGGCGAAAGATTGATCCCCGCATAGACCACCGTGCGCCCGACCGTGGCGGCCCCTTCCAGCGACTCCGTCCACAGGCGTAACCCGCTCTCGCCGAACTTCACCGCCCCGCCGAGGACTGCCGCCGACAACAGCGCCCGGAAATCGCTTGCCGCATCATCCCGTCCGATCCGGCCTCGACTGGCCGCTGCGACCTTCAAGACCTCCGCCGTCGCCACCCCTTCGGGAAACCGCAAACGCGCCGTCACGATCAGCGCCCGCCGCAACGGAATGGTAAAGAGCACGCCAAGCAATCCCCCGACCGTGGCGATCAGGACCGTCGGCCAGTATTCGAAGGTGGACCAATAGCCCACCAATAGCAGCGCGGGAATCGTGAAGATAACCCCGGCCGCCAGGGCCTCGCCGGACGACGCGGCGGTTTGGACGATATTGTTTTCGAGAATGTTCGACTGCCGGAACAGGCGCAGAATCGCCATCGAGGCCACCGCAGCGGGAATCGAGGCCGACACCGTCATCCCGGCAAAGAGGCCCAGATAGGCGTTCGCGGCAGCCAGCACGGCCGCAAGGATCACCGAGAGCACGACCGCTTTGAGGGTGATTTCAGGAAGCGAAACGGAAGCAGGGACGACGGGCCGGTCGTCTTTCATGAGCCAGGCCGAACCGGGAAGACCGCGACCATACGATGAACCCGCATGCCGATAGAAGACTGCCTGCCGACCGATCAAACGACCGGCCCATCATAATAACCCAGCGCAGAAAAAACGCAACCGGGCCTCCGTGGGCTTCCGACTAAGTAGCCTGGCCGCCTTTTCTTCCACCCATTGATTCCACCCGAGCGCCTAGCGAAGCGTTCGATACACATCACGCCGGTGGCGAACATAGTGCACCGTAATCTGTTCGGCCTCGCGATCGACTTCATAGACGATCCGATAGTCGCCCACACGCAGACGATACAGTCGTTCAGCACCTTGCAGCTTCGTGGATTGCGGGGGATTCGGATTGGCCGGCAAACGGTCAATCCGGTCAAGAATGCGTGAAACCATGGAACGCGGGATTGACTGAAGATCTTTCTCGACGGACGGCTTGAAGCTGAGGCTATACGAGGCCACGTTTCTGAAGCCGCTTTCTCATATCGTCAGCGCTCACGGATTTTTCAGGCCGTCGCTCAGCCACGACCGCGAGATCGTGCAGGTCATCCATCAGACGCGAATAGCGCTTGAGCGACAGCACCACCCCGGTTCGCTTTCCCTGACGGTCAGTCACATACCGTGGCCGGGGTGTTGTTGCCTTTGCAGATCGTTTAGCCAGCATGGACACCTTATAACTCACTTGGGAAAGGTTGTCGAGAAGGCACCCTACTCCCCGCCTGAAGAAGAGCGCAAACGGGACTGGTCAAGGCAATTGGCTATCAGTTGGAGGTCGGCTCGGCGCCAGGACTCAGCACTCATCGCTCAGCACTCTGCTTCGCCATTGACGGCCTGACTGACAACGGATAACGAAAAGGCGGTCGAGGTGGGACTCACACAAGGAAAAGACCCCCGACCCCGTTGTTCACCACCAGACGACTTTTCGGTCAGACTCCGGTCGGGCGATGGCGAAATCCGCGCCTCAGCGCGCGAGCTTCTTTTTGATAGTAGCCAGGTTCTCAGGGGTTGATCGCACCCGGACCGTGAGCCCCTCGGCATCATAGGCTTCGGACAAGATACGCATCCGGCCGCGGATCTCTGCCATGACCCCTTGAGCCGTAAACGGAATCCGTACTTCCTCGTCGATCATATCGCTCTCAAAGTACCCCAGAATACGCTCACGGAGCGCCTGCAGATCGTCCTTGCTTCTCGTGGACAGCAAGAAGGCGTCGGGATATTCCACCTTCAGTGCCGCGAGCTCGTCCGGTCCGAGACGATCCCGCTTATTCAACACCAAGAGGCTGGGAATATCCGTGGCGCCGACTTCGGCTAACACTTTCCGCGTGACGTCGAGTTGGGATCGAAAGGAGGGATCTGAGGCATCGACGACAAACAACAACAGCGAGGCACCGGCCGCTTCATCCAACGTCGACTTGAACGACGCCACCAGGTCATGCGGGAGCTTTTTGATGAATCCAACCGTATCGGACATGAGCACTTTGGGACGCGTGTCAGGATACAGGGGCCGGATCGTGGTATCGAGTGTGGCGAACAGCTTGTCGGCCACGAGCACCTCGATGCCCGTCATCGCGCGCATCAGCGAGGATTTCCCGGCATTGGTGTACCCGACCAGCGCGACCGTCAATTCGTGTTCCCGCCTCGCGCGGCGCGTCTGATGCTCGTCCCCGATCGCCGCCAATTCCGCCCGGAGCTCTTTCATGCGATCGCGGATTCTGCGCTTATCGAGCTCAAGACTCGTCTCTCCTGCCCCTTTGCCACCGACTCCTCCGCCTTGCCGCTCGCTGCCGCCGCCGGTTTCACGCAACCGTGGCGCTAGATAATTGAGCCGCGCGATCTCCACCTGAAGCCGGGCCGCGCGTGTCCGCGCGTGTCGACTGAAAATCTCAATGATAACCCCGGTACGATCGAGCACGGGCACGCCGGCGGCACGTTCAAGATTTTTCAATTGGGACGGCGACAGATCACAGTCTACGATGACGATCTGCGCCTGTTCGCGAGGGCCGGATGCGGCCTCGATGGTGTCATCCGATTCGTCTTCGTCTGATTCCTCCGTGACGTCCGAGGCCGCCGCCTCGCGCTTCGAAGCCGCTTTATGCATCGGCCGTTCAAACGCCGCCTCGATTTTCCCGGAACCGCCGGTCCACAGCGCCAATTCGGCGAGTTTGCCCTGCCCCAGGACCGCCGCATATTTATCGGAACTACGCTTTTGCGTCACACGGCCCACGACATGGTAACCGAGGGTTTTCACAAGACGCGTGAGCTCTTGCAGCGAACTTTCCAACTCCTCCCCGGTCATGCGCGGTGTGCGGATCGCCACAAGAATGGCACTCGATTGTGAGGGCTTCGACATTGCAGGCTTTTCCTTGGTTACATTTGGTGAGGGGTTTGCATCTTAACAGGGCATTTCGTGTTAAGGCCAGCTCGCGTCGCAGGATCTACCGTGACAACCTCAATGAGATGACCCGGAGAGGAAACGCCAGACAGAAGCCGTTACGGGCGGGCCGGAGAGGATGACGCGGCGGGAGCGACAATATGACTCGCGCGATCTGTCTCCCCTCGCCTACAGACAGGCGTTGCGGCCATGCTGTGGAAACTACCTACCTCCCTGATAGTGCAGAACAATTTCTGCAACCTCCAAGGGCACGGATGTTGCTCACTCATTCGCGTAGCGTCATGCATCGTTATCATTCCGTTGCCCGTGGAGGTTACGCATGTGGGAATCGAAAAAGAAGACCGAGGCCAAGACGAATACCGAGCACTTCACCGTCCTGGGGAAAGACGTCACGTTCAAAGGCATCGTCCATTTCGAAGGCACCGTCCAGCTCGACAGTTGCTTCGAAGGGGAGATTCACACCAAGGGCGTCCTCGTCGTCGGCGAACATGCCGTCATCCGGGGCACCGTCTCAGTCGGCACCCTCATCAGCAGCGGCAAGATCCACGGCGCTATCACCGCCGCCGACAAGGTGCAGCTGCTGAAATCCGCCGTGCAGATCGGCGACGTGCAAGCCCCGGTGTTCTCTATCGAAGAAGGCGCCTACTTCAGAGGCCAGACCAACATGGGCCCCCATCCGTCGGTTGATGGCACATCAGACTTCATCGACGCCCTGCCGGATCAGGCCCTATGGGAGAACGCCGGGAACTTCCGCGTTCCTGACAGCGACACAGAGCCCAGACAGTTGGCCTACGACCAGGTGCAGAAAGAACTCATCCATCGCTCCGTGCCGCATTGACCCACGCACTCCGCGAGAGCTGAGGGGAGAGAGAGGAGGAGTTGATCAGCCGAAGATCGGCGCGGCACTCAGGACCAAGGACTCAACACTTCTTGGGAGCACTCTGCTTCGCCATCAGCGGCGTGGCGGGGACGGAAGGTCAGAGGCGGGGGATACATGAACCAGCGCGACTGACGACGAACAAGGCGGCAGATTCGCTTATCTAGACAACCTGCACTTTGAGATAGCCTCATTTCACGTCATGCGGTAGAATCGTCTCTACTGGAAGGGGTAAACGCGATGAAGAACAAACCACTCATTGACACCAACCCGCATCTCATGATTCCGGCGAAATACCGGAAGGCCTTGATTGCCAACGTTGCCAGTTCGACGGCGGTCGAGACTGGAGCCTCCATCGAATCCATCGCCCGCATCCTGACTGAAACGAGCAAGCCATCGCCGGTTAAGAAGACGAACGGCTCCGCTCGATAACCTCTCCGAACACACGCTCCATTGGCGCATAGTCTTTATCGAGGCCTGCCTGAATCGCAGCGATATACGCAGCCTTGCCCGCTCCCGCCATCCCGCTGAAATCTAAGAGCGGCAATCCCGCCTGGAGTGCCATCAACGATGACAGCACACGGGCCAGGCGGCCATTCCCGTCACGAAACGGATGGATCAGCACCAACTCGACATGTGTTTCCGCCAGCGCATGGAGAATGTCAGCCGGGTCTGCAAACATGCAGGGCGTACAACGAGACAACACACTCCGTTGATACTGATCCATCAAGGCAGGAACGTGTGCGGCAGCAGCAAAAGGGAATCCATCTTTACTGACATTCACCTGCCGGTAGCAGCTGGCCCATTCGTAGATGTCGCCAAGCCAGGTCCGGTGACAGTCACAGAGATCCTGGGCCGTAAACCGATGCGTCGCACTATAGGCTCTGACCAGTACATCCATAGCCTGCTCAAGGGCTCTGGCCTCTGCCTCTTCCATGACCTGCTTCGACGTGACCCCAAGTAGATTCTTGAGCACCAACCCATTGGAGCCTGGCTCAAACTGTGCCTCTGGCAAGCCAGACACATCGTAGCGATCATCGGCAGTCACAAAAGCCTCATGGAAGAGTCGTAACAGTTAGGCTGTTGCGGCAGGATACCTCGACATGTATGTTTTGGGAAGCGACACTTTCAGCAAATCCTCAGAGCAAATCACGAGTAGCGGAGGATGGGCTCAACACCCAGGACTCAGCACTGTCGGCTTCAAGCAATGGTAGGCCCGATCAAGTCCCCTCCTCCCAACTCCTAAAGTCCTTCAGTTCTTCGGCAATGCTTTTCAGCACCCAGGCGATCACCGCCGCATCATCCACATAGCCGACGACAGGAATGAAGTCTGGAATCACATCCAGCGGGCTGATGAGATACAGAATCGCCGCGACAATGGTCACGAGCTTGTGGACTGAGAGTCCTGTATAGGCACCGCTCACTGACGCTTTCAGGAGCCGCACCAATAATTCAAGGTCTTTCAACAGCTTTCCACCGCGACCTTGTGCGATCGAGACCGCCGCGGCCAACAGATAACGAAGCCGCTCTTTGTCTCTGAGATACTCCCCCGCCGCCTGAGTGAATCCTCGAAACATTTTCAACGCCTTCAGGAGCATGGCTGGAGTCATTCGCTTCATTACGTCCTCCCTGAAGTGTGAGCATTGCCCCGGTACGCGACCAGGCTTGAGGATAACAGGCAGTCCGCGAAGGATCAATTTGGACCGATGGAGAAGCACAGGCAAGAATCATCGGCGGCGTGGTAGCAACGGAAACTCAGATGCGGGCGATGCGTGAGCTGGCGTGACTGACAACGAATGAGAAGAAGGCCACCGAGGCTTGGGGCTTATGGAAAGAAAAGACTCCCGCCCCCTCTAATTTCCCCAGGAGGATGGATACAGCCCGCCGACTTGACAAGGCGAGTAGTCCCAATGTAATTACACAGCAATCACCCATCAGATAGCTGAAGGAGAGCGGATGAAAGCACGCGTCGTACGAATCGGGAATTCGCAAGGCATCCGGATTCCGAAATCCATCATTGAGCAATGTCACCTGCACGGAGCCGTCGACCTGGAAATCCAACAGGGGCAACTGGTCATTCGCTCCGCAGCCAAACCGCGCGCCGGCTGGGACGAGGCCTTCGAGCAGATGCATCGTCACGGAGACGACCGCCTGAAGGATCGGGAATCAGACTCCCCATCGACATGGGACCGGAGTGAGTGGACATGGTAGCGTCCCGCTTCGACGTCTTTCTCATCCGCCTCGATCCCACCGAAGGCCGTGAAATCCGTAAGACCCGCCCCTGCCTTATCATCTCCCCTGACGAAATGAACCAGCACATCGACACGGTTATTATCGCCCCCATGACGACGAAAAGCCGCCCCTATCCCACCCGCATACCGGTGCGGTTCAAAGGAAAGTCCGGGCAGATTGTGCTGGATCGGATCAGGACCGTGGACAAAAGCCGGTTGGTGAAGCGCGTGGGAAAGATCGACGAACTGACACGCACACAAGTTCTTACACTCCTCGCCGAACTCTTCGCCCCGTAATCTCTACACAGCACGCACGCAAGAAATCAGGAATAGACTCCCACGGCAAGCCTCGTTTTCTTTACTTCCCTTGATCCGCAGGCCGCAACCCTAGGAATTGTCGGGGGGGAAAGAGCTCAAGCAGGACTGGTCAGGGCAAGGAGTGGCGGGTGGAGGATCGTCTCGGCACTTAGAACGCAGCACTTCCGAGGAGCGCTCAGCACTAGGCTTCGCCATCAGCATTGGACATGACGGATCTGGAGAAAGTCTTGATGGACGGGAACGCGGTATCGCCCATCTGGAGTCGCGAAGTGGGCGAGCATATACGCTTCCACGTCCTGCCGCGTGGGAGGTTGGTGGATGGTCAGCAGATTGAGCATGAATTCGGCGACTGCGAAGGCCGAGGGAAAATCGGGCGTGTCGACGTGGGCGGGGTCGGCCGTGGTGACGACATCGTAGCGGTCGCCATGTTTGGCCCGAAACATCTCGGCGACTTGGCGCAGTTCGAATCGATGGCCGAAGAAGTGATGGACCATGTTCATACAACCGCTCTCGCGATTCTGCAGGACGACGATCGTGACGCCGGTGGGCGACATCCAGGAAACGAGACGTTCGAGATGCGTGAGCCACTCGTCCGCCGGAATATAGTACAAGGTGTGTGAGCAGAGCACCAGATCGCCCTGCGCCGGCGGCTTGGCGTTCAGGATGGTGTCGCCGATGGTATCCGCGTTGGGAATCGCTTCCCGGAGTTGGTTCAAGAGAAAGGCATTGGGTTCGATGGCAATGCAGCGCTCAAAAGCGGGCGCAAAGGTTCCGGTGACTTCACCGTTCCCTGCCCCGGCGTCGATAAAGACTTTTCGCGCGGGCAGCTTCTCGACCACGCCTTGTAACCAGCGTTTGGCGTTGCGTTTTTGATCGGTGTGAGCGAGAAAGATCTGAAAGGCGTGTTTGTAGTCTTCGCCCCGGGAGTCGAATACTCGAATACGTTCAGGTTGTGCCATGGCCGGTCTCCGAGTGTGCCGAATGGCTGTGTCAGACGGTGGCGTGGCGCGAAGGATACGCGATTTGTGGCAGGAAAGCATCCCGCCAGGGGGAAAGAACGTTGGAGGGCGGAGCGATCTGGAGAGGTTAAGCGACAGAAAAAGACTCCCGGTACCTTTTCTTTGTCCCAGGAAAGGCGTGACCAACGGAATGTCTTCCGATCAAGCTGCCTGTTCCATTTTCTTACCCCTACACCGGCATTAAAGACTTAGCGTCTGGAGCGGCGCTTTCCCTAGTATAGATCCGATAGGTTTTCTCAACCTCAGGAAGATAGTGCGCTACAGTCGAAAATTCCGTCACTTCATGAACCAGATAATAGCCGTGGATAGGGTGTTTACGAAGAACCTTCAAGGGGCAATTGGAAGATTTAATGCGAGGTCCTTTGTTTTTGAATGTGTCCTGCCTTGCCCAAATCCCAGCCTGACGCAAGTTCTCCATATGCTTGCTTATACGGGCCTCTACCAAAGCTTCCTCTTTGTTATTGTCAGCGGTGTACGGAACTTTTTGTTCAAATACCCTCTTGATCAGTTTTCGCTCTGTAAATACCTTCTCAGCAATTTCCTTGACCTTACCTTTCCCTCCATCGATTTCGACCGTCCGAAGCATCCTAATGAAAGATTGATCATCAAGCTCAGCAAAAGTATCAAGAAGCTCTTCTAGCGACCGACACTGCCCATACCACTTCCAAGGAATCTCTTTCAAACGATCACATATTGCATCAAGCATCGTACTGCATGCCCGATTAGTCTTATGTCCATAGATTTGACTGTGCATTTGATATCGGGCAATCAGCAAGTCCTCCAAAGCGCCAACGCCACTGTAGCGAATGGCCGCGCGAAGCGACTTATCTTGGACAGTAGCGTATGCGCACATACTCTTCAGTATCCTGTCAGGATCGTAGACGCCATAATTAACACCACACATGTGAGAATCGCGAAGGAGGTAATCCATCCTGTCAACGTCTATATCACTAGAAATGATGTCATGGAGTAGAGGAATGACTTTGTACGGGAGGCACTGACTTTGTTTACTTGGGGCTACATTAGGGTCAATGATCGAGCAGACATCCTGTGCCGCGTCCCCTGGCTCAATGCCACACTCTCTTAGCGTTTGTCCGATATCCGATAAGACCCGAGTGGCAATGATGCAAGAAAGCATTTCGTGCTCAATAGGGTTTGCCTTTCCCTCTCTGATACCCACGGCCCATGATCGAATATGCTCATATCCAGCATCACCCAGCAGCGTCTCCAATTCATTAAGGGAGGGGAAGAACTCATCGAAAAGGTGGCTTAAAGGTCCATGGCCAATATCGTGAAATAGCGCCGCACAGCGAAGAAGTATTTTGAAATAGGTGTGATTATTCAGATCGTCAAACAGTACGGCCATCTCCGTCGTATCGACATGATAGTCGCTCTGATGCTCTTTCCGTTCACGACCTGCCATACATATCTTTTGTTGATTCGAGAGAATAGCATCGAAAAATCTACTAGCAATGGACATGACCCCAATTGAGTGATCAAAGCGAGTGTGATTTGCAGACGGAAAGATAAGATACAGAAGGGAGTTTTGGCGTAAGCCATGAAGCCGTTGAAAGAGCCTATGGTCAATTATTGCCTTCTCAATCCGGCCAAATGACACAGCGCCGTGAATAGGGTCCTGTATCGTGTGCTTAGAATAATCGTACGAACTCTTTCTCATAGTTCCCCCCCTACTCTCTCAAATCCATTGATTCTTTGCCATGGGACCCCAGTTCTCGCCTGAAGGCTTTATCGAGTATGGAGGGCATGAGCGCGCCGAATTCTGCGGCGGTGTCGGATTGTAATCTCTTCATCGCGTCCACCTTCGATTGCATACCACCAAGCTCGTCGAGGTTTTCACACTGGAAAGGTTCCTGCCACCATCTCTCTCCGGTACCTCTAATCACTCACGGATCTCCTGGGTCAAACTGCCGGGGCCAGCGCCTCGTGAAGGACGGCTTCGAGGAGGCGGCGGCTTTCGGTTTGGGTGGTCGTGAGCTGCTTTTCCAGCCTGTCGCACAGGGTCATCAGTTCCTCGACTTTGGCGACGATGCGGTTCTGTTCGGCAAGGGGTGGGAGAAGCACTAAGAAATTGCGAAGCGGTCGAAGTGGAATCGTCGGTTGTGCAGTTCCAGTAGTACTCCGTGTTGCCTGTTCATACACCAAAGGCGACGCCAGTAATGAGCACAAAAATCGCACGTTCATCTGATCGGTCGGTTTTAGGATAGCGACATGTCGCTGCACGCAAAAGTCTCGACGAGTATCGACATAAGCGGGCCGCCCGTATGTTGCGCCTACAACAGTGTAAAGAATGTCACCGAAAGCTGGCTTCTTATATAAGCTAAGCGATTTCCAATACTTCTCTCCCACAAACCGACAGTTCGAAAAGTCCAGTTTCCCGGTTGTGATATTTCCGATTGTCAGAAACGCGATGCCGTCATTTTCTTTAGGTGGTGGTTGATGATCGCCATCCGTTATGACCTTGAAGAGCGAAGCGAGTCTCACCCATTTCCAACCAGGAGGTGCAGGAAGATCCATGTCCTCTTTTGAAATCGGATCAGGATGGGGTGGCGCAATGCCGTGCTCAAAGGCATAGGCTTTCGCACTAGCCGTGAGTTGATCTAAAAGATGTGTGGCTGGTTCTTCGCTGTGGCACTGGGGAACTAGTTTCCCACGGACAGCCAGGTTGAGGATGGTTTGGCGGAGTTGCTGGATGTGTTCGGGTTTCGTGGTGAGGCGCGGGAGGTGGTTGAAGTAGAAGCGGGCGTGGTCGCGGAAGGCGTCGGGGTCTGCGCCATTGTTCAAACGATTCAGAGACGAACCCACCAACTGATCTCGCCGGCTTTCGCGCTCCGCCTGGGCTGTCTCCAGCCGATCACAGAGCGCCATCAATTCATCCACTTTGGCGACGATGCGGTGTTGCTCCGCAAGGGGTGGCATAGGCAAGTAGATCCCGTTAACTTGCTTTGCAGACAGATGCTTTACCGTGGTCTGAGACGTTGAGGCATGGAGGTGGTCGAGTATCAGTTGCAGGGGAATGGCAAAGAACTCAGCGACGAGCGCAGCACGCCAATTCTTGATGCGCATGACTCGCTGGTTCAATAGCGCATCTGGCCCCTTCCACTTCCGAACATTGAAGTCGCCGTCCATGCCTACAAGATAGTCCCCCTTTCTTACGACGTAAGCCGGGTCATGCTCTCCTTGATAATAGGCTTGGGTATCTGTCCCGGAAATGTCGCGGATGCGAATTAGAGGCAAACCAAGCTTAATTGAGTTGAAACGTGAGGACTCGAAAGCGAAACCGTAGGAGACATCTGCGATTTCGATTAAGCGCGCCCATTTCCATGAAGGTGGCACGTTGAAAGGTAAGGAATCGATTGCAACATCAATTGTGCTACGGGGCTCGGTAGATTTGCCGCGCGCTTTCCGTTCTCGGACATCATCTTCAATCCGTCTGAGCAATTCTGATGCGGGCTCGTCCCTAGAATCTTGGCCTACAAGTTTGCCTCTCACGGCAAGATCGAGGATGAAGCGGCGTAGGCCTGAGATGGCGTCGGGTGCATCGCCGATGCGGTCGAACTGAGCGAGGAGTTGTGCTGGATTCATCGCAACAGGGCCTTCTCCAGAATGGCCTTGAGCTGATCCCGCAGGTTGACGGTTTCCTTTTCAGCGGCCTCAAGTTTTTGCAGCAGTTCTTCCGGGTCGCCGTGGTCATCGGCGACGGTGTGGGGATTTTTGAAATCCAAGTTGTAGCCACGAGTTTTGACTTCGTCGGCCGTGACCTTCCACGCGACCTCAGTTTCCTTGCGCCCCTTGCGCTTTGCTCCGCCCCACCAATCGATGCAGGGTTTCAAATGCTCGAAACGGATGGGCTTCGTCATCGAGTACGCCTTCTGCCCATCGGGAATGCGGTGTTCGTAGAACCAGATCTCCTTGGTTGGCTCTCCTTTCTCGAAGAACAAAAGATTCGTCCCGATAGAGGCATAGGGTTTGAACACGCTGTTGGGTAATCTCACGATCGTGTGGAGGTTGCACTCCTCCATCAGGTGCTCTTTGAGGCGCGTCTTGACCCCCTCGCCGAACAACGTGCCGTCTGGCAGGATGACGGCGGCGCGTCCACTTGGCTTGAGCAGTCGTATAAAGAGAGCGAGGAACAGATCGGCGGTCTCGCGAGTCTGGAAGTGTTTGGGGAAGTTGGTCTCGATTCCATCCTCTTCCTTGCCGCCGAAGGGCGGATTGGTGAGGATAATGTCCACCCGGTCAGCCTGGCCATAGCTGACATAGGGCCGGGCCAAAGTGTTGTCGTGGCGGACGAACGAGGGATCGTCGATGCCGTGCAGCAACATGTTCGTGACGCAGAGCATGTGCGGGAGCTGTTTTTTCTCGCAGGCGCGCAGGGCTTCCTGCATTTTCTTTTCGTCCGCCGGTTTCTTTACATAACGCTCGCGCATGTGGCGGATGGCACACGTGAGGAATCCGCCGGTGCCGCAGGCCGGGTCGAAGAGAATTTCGCCCGGATGTGGATCAATACGATCCGCCATGAAAGCCGTGACGGCGCGGGGCGTGTAGTACTCGCCAGCATTGCCAGCACTCTGGAGATCAGCCAATATCTGCTCATAAATATCGCCGAAATGCTGGCGCTCTGTGAGGTTGTTAAAGTCGATGGCGCTGATCTTGTTGATCACCTGCCGCATGAGCTGGCCGGACTTCATATAGTTGTAGGCGTCCTCGAAGACATCCCGCACGACACGACGGCGTCCGTCCTTCGCTGTGCCGGATAGTTCCTTGAGCGAGGGAAAGAGTTCATCATTGACGAAGGCCATGAGCGGTTCGCCAGTGATGCCTTCTGGGTCAGCAGCCCAGGTGCGCCACTGGAACTTCTTCGGAATCGGTGACCGGTAGTCCTTCTGCATCGCTTCGAGTTCTAAATCCTGGTCATCGATGATCTTCAGGAAGAACATCCAGCAAAGCTGCGAGATACGCTGGGCATCCCCATCGACGCCGCTGTCCTGGCGCATGATGTCTTGAATGGATTTAACGGTGTTGCGAACGGACATGTTTAGAGGTTCCTGTAATATTTGAGCTCGAAATGTTTTCTCAAAGTGCTAATTCCAATCGTTGCCCTCACCCGGCTGTCGCTGACGATCATAGTTGTATCCAGGTCGATCGACGAAAAAGAGATTATTCCCTCTCTCATCTCTGAATTCTCGCGCATATCCAGCTCGATGTCGTTGCTCGAATGCATCAATGTAATCAATAAATCCAAATATGCAGAGTCGCACATCTCCAGTTCTGGGATTGGGTCTATCTATCTTGCCTAAAGGGAAATTTCTCGTTACAAAAAAATACTCTCCTGGTAGCAAAAAGGCATTGGGAACGCTATCGCCGGACTGCTCACGAATATCAGGGGTTCGCGGCAAGGGCTCTTCCCAATCGCGAACCCAAGCGGTGAGCCTTGCGTCGGTAACTTTGGCTGGAGTTCGTCCCCCATTTTCAACTCTCACGGTCACTTCACACCAACGAACCGTTGGATTTTCTCCGAACACTACTCCTGGTTCGACGTGGGACATTTTCACGTAAGCACGTTCGGAGGTGATGAGCGATTTCGCAGTTGCAAGAGCAGCATTGGCCGCGTTAGTGCCGGCATCCGCTTGGATTCGTATGATGTTCAAACTCCGCAGGGCGAGCCAAGCAGTGATTATGGCTGTTGCTAACAAGCCCCAATCAGGAATGCTTCCCCAGTTCATGCCGGTAGAGTTCGCTGGTGGGGATATTTGCGAGGCTGGTTTAGTTATTGGTGTGATCGGTTCACTGGGTGAAGATGGGCCATGTTGAGTTTGCGTTGTGGGACTTTCTGGTTTTATCTTTTCCTGCTTGTTAGCACTCCCCGATGTCGTGCCAGTCTTCTCAGTCCCTTGGCTTATGCTTCCATTGCTCTCTACTGGTTTGCTCAGGAGAAGGACCCCCAGGGTTAGCACTAGTGACAATGAGGTCTTCAAATAGCTCATCTATGTGTCCTGTATTCAGGAAAACAATTCGCTTCCATACAAGGCCTCTTGAATCGGAAGATGAAATGCGATGTTAGGCAGCTCCCTGGTATAGCGCAGATTGCAGTTCGTGGACGGCCTGTTCAAATCCTGGCCGTCCGCCGAACGTCTTGAGCAACTCGATCGGCGTGCCCATCGCGTCAAACGGCGAAATCTTCAGGATCTGAGGATCGTCCAGGCTGGTGACGCCTTCGTCCTGGTATTTCTGGAGCAAGGCTTCCAGCACGGCGCGGGCTTGTTTGCCGTACTTAGTGAAGACATCTCGCTTGCGGACATTCTCTACCCGTTCTCGCCTGGTCAGTGGCGGCTGATCGAAGGCCACATGGCAGATGAGGTCGAAGGGGTCGAGGTCTTTTCCCACTTCGTCGGCCAATGGTTCAAGCAACACCCCTTCTTGCTCCAGCTCCTCAATGATGGCCTGCTTCCGCTCGGTGCTGTTCCACTGCTTGAGAAAGGCGGTGAGGCTGGCATAGCGCTTCCGAAGCGTCTTCTTGGAATAGTCGCGCAGGGTTTCAGTGACAAGCTTGCCGTATTCATCGAGATACTCGACCCGCTCCGCAATGACGCTGACCTCGTCGCCGTGTATGTAGTACTTGCGTGGCTGAGTCCCGCCGGGTGGGATTGTGATATCCGGCTTATCGGGGTCAATAACGACTCGCTCATCCTCACCAGGTGTCGGCGGGATGGGATCTTCCGCATCAGCTGGTGGCGGCACATCGTCCGGCGGTGCGACTGGATCATCTTCGCCCGGCTCGTAGATCTGCACCGGCTCGCCGTCAAAGTCGGGATCGGCGAAGTGGTTGGTGGCCTTGCGGAAATCAATCAACGTGAAATAGTACTTCTTGGTGTCCTCATGCACGCGCGTCCCACGGCCAACGATCTGCTTGAACTCGGTCATCGAACCGACCTCACGGTCGAGCACAATCAAGCGGCAGGTTTGGGCATCGACACCGGTAGAAAGCAGCCGTGAGGTCGTGACGATCACAGGATACTTCGCCTCTGGATCAATGAAGTTGCCGAGCTGGGCGCAACCGTCGGCATCGTCGCCGGTGATGCGCATGACGTAGCGCTCGTTCTGCTGGACAAGATCAGGATTCTCGTTAATCAGCGCCTGACGCATTCGGGCGGCGTGCTCCACGTCCACACAGAAGACGATGGTCTTCTGAAATCTGTCTCCGCTCTCTTTTAAGAAATCGGTCACTCTGCGAGCCACGCGCTTAGTCCGCTTGTCGATGACCAGATTCCTGTCGTAATCCTTCTGGTTATAGATGCGGTCTTCGATCTCCTGGCCGTATTTATCAATCTCTCCCCTGGTCGGGCGATAGCCTTCAACGTCTACGTCCAAATGAACTTTCACCACTTTATAGGGCGCGAGGAAGCCGTCGCGGATGCCTTCCTTTAACGAATAGCTGTACACGGGCTTGCCGAAGTAGTGGATGTTCGACACATACTCGGTTTCCTTCGGCGTCGCGGTGAGACCGATCTGGGTGGCGCTGGAGAAGTGGTCAAGAATCTCCCGCCAGGCCGAGTCCGCCGCAGCGCTGCCGCGGTGGCATTCGTCGATCACGATGAGGTCAAAGAAATCCCGGGAGAGTTCCCGGTACAGTTTTTGGCTATCCTCAGGCCCGGTGATGGCTTGATAGAGGCCGAGGTAAATCTCGTAGGATGTATCGATCCGCCGATGCTTCTTGTCCACGGCCAGGGGTAGTTCAACGGTGTTACCGTCCTCACGCTCAATGGTTTTGGAGCCGGTGCTGAGTTTGGCCATCGTCTTTCCAAAGGGGCGGAAGTCGTTGACCATGGTTTGATCGATCAGCACATTGCGGTCGGCCAGGTAGAGGATGCGTTTCTTGCGCTGGGCTTTCCAGAGACGCCAGATGATTTGAAAAGCTGTGTAGGTTTTACCGGTGCCGGTGGCCATGACGAGGAGAAGGCGATTCTGGCCTTTCGCGATGGCTTCGATGGTCTTGTTGATGGCGATGCGCTGGTAGTAGCGCGGCTCCTTGCCGCTCGCGTCGTCGTGATAGTTCTGAAGGACGATCTCTTCTTGCGCCGGTGCCAAGCCCTTCCAGGCACGGTATTTCTTCCAGAGAGCTTCGGGCGGCGGAAAGGCATTCAGCGAAAGTTCCGCTTCTCGTTTGTCGCTCTGGCCTGTTCGGTCGTGAAAGACGAAGCCATCGCCGTTGGATGAAAAGACGAAGGGAATATCCAACGTCGCCGCATACTCCAGCCCCTGCTGCATCCCGCCGCCGACGGGATAGCTGTTGTCTTTGGCCTCGATGAGGGCGATAGGGATGTTCGGCTTGTAGTAGAGAATGTAGTCGGCGCGCTTGGCCTTGCCGCGGGTGACGAGTTTGCCACGGACGATGATTCGTCCTTTGGTAAAGCCGACCTCTTCGCGAATCTGCGACAGCTCATCCCATCCCGCCAGCTTCACCGCCGGCGTGATGAATTTGGTGCAGATGTCGCGTTCGCTCAGAGATTTCTTATCGAGGTCTGCCACGTACTAAAACTCCGGAGCAAAGCGAAATAGCCGCCGCAGAATACCCTTTTCATTCCTATAAATCACCCCGCCTTTTAGTGGAATTAGGAAGTGCCGCGGGGAAGTGCTGAGCGGGATTGTTGGGATTGGACGAGGACAAACCCCGTAGGGTTACTAGGGCCTGATCAGGGAAGTCTTGAGTGCTTGATTCTGGATTGAGAAAAGATGGGATGGCTGGGCTGATGGCTGCCTTTCGGTTGCCCACTCAGGACGTGAGGCCTAGCGAACTCCGGTTGTATTCACCTCTCCGGTATTCACCGAGCCGATAGGGTATGCGGCGATGCCCATTTCGTTGAGGATCTCGATCAGGTAGGCTTCTGCTTCCTGCTTTGTCCGCTTGCCGCCCTGATTGAAAAAATCTTCCCACCGGCCATTATAGTCATCTTTCACGTGCACCCCGTTTTTGCCGATGTGTTGTTCCACCGGAAGCTGCATGAGGTAATCGTCCACGTCGATTCCTATGGCCTTGAACTGTCCATAGAATTTCTGAGGAAAGACGTGATGGAGATGGGTGCGCACCTGCGCTCGGGTCTTGATGACTTCGTCTTTCGACTTCTCTGCCGCTTGTTTCGCCTGCTCCGGTTTGGCCGGTTGACCGGATACCTCCGGGCTGTTCCCTGCTTGCTCGGCCGAAGGCGGGACGACATCTTCGTCTTTCGACACCGCTCCGATATAGGAGGGTTCGCCCTTGCCGTCTTTGGGTTTGGAAAAGCAATAGACATAGCTGGGGTCACCGGGCTTTGGTTCTGTATGGCTATAGCCATAGGCGCTACCGGGGTCGATCATGGCCTTGCAGGCGGCGTCAGCACTCCCATATTGCCCTCCGGAACTATTCGTCCATGAGGCTTCGGCGACTCCGCCGAGACTGAGGGGACTGAGAATCACCGCAAGTCGAAGACATGTTCTGAACTGCATGTACGGCCTCCTCTATGAAGTGGAAGAATACCCGTATTGGGGTCTGAGGTGAAGAAAAGGATGGGAAACGAACAGCCGACGCAGAAGAAGTGCTGAGTGCTCCATGGAAGTCCTGAGTCCTTGGTGCTGAGTGCTGAGTTGGGGAGGAGTAAGGACTGAAGGCAGGAACTGCGGGGCTAGAGGGGATCGGCCCCAGAGTATTCCCCCATTGATTCAAGCCCGGGAGAAGAGTACCGTTTTTACATTCCCCACCAGAAAGGAGGCTCCCATGCCACGCTTCCGACTCCTCTTCTTGACGGTAATGCTGCTTCTCTCCTCTACCGCTCTGGCGTCGGCGGAAATTCTGGCTCTCTTGAACTATGAGAGTAAGCCGGGCCAGCCGGTGCGACGTGAAGGCATCGCCATCATGGACATTGATCCCGACTCTGCGGACTTCGGGAAGATCTTGATGGAGATTCCGCTTCCGCCCGATCTCATCGCGCACCACATCTTCTTCAACCGCGACCGGAGCAAGGCCTACATCACGGCTTTAGGGAAAAGCATTTTGCACGTCGTGGAGCTCACCCGCTTCCCCTATCGCCTACGCGCGATTGATGTGCCGGACTGCCAGGTCGGCGAGGATCTCGTCGTGTCGGAGGATAACCGGACCTGGTACCTCACCTGTATGGGCTCCAGCAATGTGATTATGGGGGACGCGCGAAGTGATAAGCCGATCAAAACGGTGAGCGCGGCTGAGCCGGCCGTGGCGACGATTCTGTATCCGCACGGCATCGCGATTCACAACGGGATCGACCGGCTGCTCGTGACCAGCACCGTCAAGCCGGATATGTCCGAAGCGGGTGAATCGGTGACGGTGCTGGAAGCCAGCACCGGGAAAGTGCTCTCGACGCACAAAGTCGCATCGAAACCGTCCCCGGCCAAATCAGCTCCCGTCGAAATCATGTTCAGTCCGAAGGCTGATCCGCCGGTGGTGCATATCACGAACATGCTGGAAGGGACGCTGTGGGCCGGAGTCTGGGATCCGAAGAGCAAGGCATTTTCATTCCATCAGGTCGATGACTATGGACCACGCGAACAGGGTATGCCGCTGGAAATGCTCTACAACAAAAAAGGGGATCGGTTGTTCGTCACCACGGCCAAGCCGGGGCATGTGAATCTGTATGACAATAGCGATCCGCGACAGCCGAAGTTTCTCAAAACGATTCCAGCCGCTGCCGGCGCCCATCATAGTGTGCTATCGCCGGATGAACGGTACCTCTTTGTCCAGAACAGCCTGCTCAATCTGGAAGGCATGAGCGACGGGTCCATTACGGTGATCGACCTGAAGAACGACAAAGTGCTGGGCAGTATCGACACGTTGAAGGCACAGGGATTCAACCCCAACTGCATCATGCTGCTGCCGAATCATTTTCAGGAGGGCAGCCTGCGAGCGAACCGATGATGGGAGGAAAGTCCTGAGGGCTAAGTTTGGGAGATTGAGAAGGTTGAGGTGACGTGGGAAGCGCTTGGAGTCGCTACACCTTGGGGATGCGGATGGTGCTGATCATCAAGCTTCCGGAGAGGACAAACAGGAAGGACAAGGGGTGCAGGTCGGAGGGCCCGACGATCCAGACGCCCCAGTAGAGCTGTTCGCCCAGCCGGTCCTGCCAGGCGGCCAGGGCCAGGACGCCGGTCAGCAGCACGGTGGTGGGAATGGGCGTGCCTTCGAAGTAGGCCACCTTGTCCTTCCCCGCAGAGAGGGTCTCGGCGGTCACGTTGTACCGGGCCAGCCGGCTGACCCCGCAACAGACAAAATACATCAGTACGATCCAGTCCCACCCTCCCTGCAGGCCTGCCGCATATCCGAGCGCCGCCGGCGCGACCCCGAACGAGATGACGTCCGCCAGCGAATCCAACTCGCGCCCGAGCGGCGATTGCATGTGGCGCCATCGGGCAACCCGGCCGTCGAGCCAGTCAAAGAGCAGGGCCGCCGGCGCCAAGGCCGTGGCGGCCAGGAAATGGGACGCCGACTGATTGCCCATGTAGCGCATGCTCAACAACACGGCCGCGAGCCCGCAGGCGCCGTTGGCCAGCGTGAGAAAGTCGGCCAGGTGAAACTGGCGGATCATCGAGAAGTATTTGGGAGGAGTGACTACCACTGCGGAGAAATCTACGCCGGAGTCCGGCAAATGTCCAGGATGCTCCCTCAGGCTTTGAAGCCGATGCGGCGGGATTTGGAGGCAGGTTCTGTCATGAGCTCACGAATGGCTTCGAAGACGATCCGGAATTGGCCGTCATATTTCTTTTCCAGTTCGTTCAGGCGCTTCGCCAATGCTTTGTTCGCGCCGATCATCTCTCGAAGCTGAACAAATGCCCGCATGATGGCGATGTTGACTTGGATTGCCCGTTTGCTGCGTAACACACTGGACAACATGGCCACCCCTTGCTCAGTGAAAGCATAGGGATATGCTCTCCGAAGACCGCCCCAACTTGAAATCACAAATTGTGATTTCAAGTGACTAAACTCCTGCTCCGTTAATTGAAACATGAAGTCCGTGGGAAATCGGTCCTTGTTACGCTTTACTGCCTGCATCAGGGTACGCGGCTCAACCACATAAAGCTTGGCAAGGTCTGTGCTCAATATGACGCGATGACCGCGGATCAGGAAGATTGTCTTTCCGATCAGCTCATGAGGTACAACGATGCTCATGCTGCCTCCCTGCGAGGTGTGATCAACAACAAAACGCGAATGCAATACATTGTTTCCCTTATTAAATCAATGAACAGCCATGGGGAATGGACGTATTACGCGCGAGGGTGCGGTCTATTTCAAAGGTGCATGTGCTTTCTGACGACAAAACGACGAGAGCTGGAATGCCCACTCAAGACACTTGTGCCCCTTTGGGAGGAATGGCTGTGGATTGTGGCTGGAGCGCGTCCGGCGCGGGTGCCGGCGTCGCCTGTCCGGCATCGAGGAGAATGGCGACGAGCATGTCGCTCATCACGTTCACGCCGGAGCGGGCACGGGCAATGATCCAATCCACGGTCATGATGAGGGGAACGGCCGCGATGATGACATGGTCCGGCAGGCCGGCGGCGGCCAACACCAGCGGCAACACGATCAACCCCGCTTCCGGAATGCCGGCGACGCCCGCCCCGGCGATGATGGACGCGAGTACGATCAAGATCTGTTTGGCCATCGGCAGGTCATATCCCAGCGCCTGGGCGAGAAAGAGCGCGGCCATGGCTTCATAGAGGGTGATACCGTCATTGTTGAGATTCGTCCCGACGCAGGCGGCGAGGCGCGAGGATTGCGCGGAGACCTGCATGCGCTCCAGGCATCGAAGGGTAACAGGCACGGTGGCCAGGCTGCTGTTGCAGGATACGGCCGTCATGATCGCATCGGCCCCCTGCCCTATGTAGATCTTGGGCGACTTCTTCCCCACCAGCCACGCGACGAGCGGATAGTAGACGAGCGAGTGAATCGCGAGTCCCGCAAGCATGGCGGCAAGGAAGATCCAGAGGACGGAAAAGACACCGACGCCGGACTTGCCGACGACATGGGCGACGACGCCGAAGACGGCGAGCGGCACAACCAGGATGATCCACCCGAGAATCTGCACAAGCCATCCGTAGATATGCTCCACACCTCCGACCACCACCGAGATCGCCCCACCCGCCTGGCCTAACTTGCCGTGCACATAGCGCAAGATGGCGCCAAGGGCCAGAGCCAGGAGGACAACGCCGATAATGTTGTTGCTCGAAAAGGGGTCCATGATGGTGCGGAGAATGTAGGACGCCAGGTATTCGATCGGGCTCTGCGATCCGGCCTGCACGCTCGCCATCGCCGCTGCCGAAGGTTTGGTGCCCGGCACCAGGTGCAGCAACTCATCAACGTGGCCCAACCAGGCCAGGCCCGGCTTCCAGGTATTCATGATGGTGAGGCCGATCGCCATGGCGGCGGAGACGTTCACGAGACAGATGACCAGCAACTTGCCCCCCTGGCGCAACGGAATGCTGGTGCGGATCAGGGCATCGAGGATTGCAAAGAAAATGAGCGGGACGGCCAGCGTCTTCAGCAGTGTGACGACGAAGAGCCCGAGCTTGCCCAATTGCTCGTTGCGCAGCCCCGCCAGATACGGCTCCTGGCCGAAAATCGCGCCGAGGAGTGCGCCGCAGGTGACGGCGATGAGGACTTGCGTATAGAGCGGCGGCATCCCGCGCGAAGACGTGTGCATGGTGGTCTCTCGTGAGCCGCGGCAGAATACCCGTTTCCCTGTGGGAAAGCATCAGAGAGAAAAGACATTGTATCGGGTGTTGAGTACCGGCCGATCACACATTCGGCCGGACAGTAACCTAGCCCACAAAATAAGAAAGCCTGCTGGCTTTCACCAGCAGGCTTCTTTTTGTAACCCGGCAGCGTCCTACTTTCCCACTGCCTCGCGGCAGCAGTATCATCGGCCTTGGAGGGCTTAACTTCCGTGTTCGGTATGGGAACGGGTGTGGCCCCTCCGGTAAGGCCACCGGGAACATTGAATACGTCTTGATTGGTGCGTGCTGTTTTCAGATCGGTTCGAAGTGCGCGCATAGCGCATCACTCAGAACGTTTCATCAGCACTCCGTGACGCGTTCTGCGCGCCGCGGTAAGACCATGTCTATCAGGAGCAAAGGATGTTAAACCGCACGACCGATTAGTACTGGTTAGCTACAGCCCTTACAGGCCTTCCACACCCAGCCTATCAAACTCGTGGTCTACAAGTGGTCTTTAGGTAGCATATTGCTACGGGAGAGCTTATCTTGAGGCACGCTTCTCGCTTAGATGCTTTCAGCGATTATCGCTTCCGAACATAGCTACCCGGCGCTGCCGCTGGCGCGACAACCGGCACACTAGAGGTCCGTCCTTCACAGTCCTCTCGTACTAGTGAAAGCCCCTCTCAACTCTCCTCCGCCCACAACAGATAGGGACCGAACTGTCTCACGACGTTCTGAACCCAACTCTCGTACCGCTTTAATAGGCGAACAGCCTAACCCTTGGGACCAGCTTCAGCCCCAGGATGCGATGAGTCGACATCGAGGTGCCAAACCTCCCCGTCGATGTGAACTCTTGGGGGAGATCAGCCTGTTATCCCCGGCGTACCTTTTATCCGTTGAGCGATGGCCCTTCCACGCAGAACCACCGGATCACTAAGTCCGACTTTCGTCTCTGCTCGAGCTGTCACTCTCGCAGTCAAGCTCCCTTATGCCTTTGCACTCGACGGCTGATTACCGACCAGCCTGAGGGAACCTTTGAACGCCTCCGTTACTTTTTGGGAGGCGACCGCCCCAGTCAAACTACCCGCCAGACACTGTCTTCGCTCTGGATTACAGAGCCGAGTTAGAATATCAGAACGTTCAGGGTGGTATTTCAACGTTGCCTCCACCCGACCTAGCGGCCAGGCTTCACAGGCTCCCACCTATCCTACACAGCGCATTCCAACATCCAATGTCAAGTTGTAGTAAAGGTGCACAGGGTCTTTCCGTCTAGTTGCGGGCACCCGGCTTCTTCACCGGAACAACAAATTCGCTGAGTCACTTCCCGAGACAGCGCTCCAGTCGTTACGCCATTCATGCAGGTCGGAACTTACCCGACAAGGAATTTCGCTACCTTAGGACCGTTATAGTTACGGCCGCCGTTTACTGGGGCTTCCCTTCAGAGCGTTGCCTTGCGGCTAACTCCTCCGGTTAACCTTCCAGCACCGGGCAGGCGTCAGACCCTATACGTCCACTTGCGTGTTCGCAGAGTCCTGTGTTTTTGGTAAACAGTCGCTAGAGCCACTTTATTGCAACCACGTTCGGCTTAATTTGTACAATCTCACCTACGCGTGGCACCCCTTCTCCCGAAGTTACGGGGCTAAATTGCAAAGTTCCTTAGGAAGTGTTCTCTCACGCCCCTTGGTATATTCTACCCACCTACCTGTGTCGGATTGCGGTACGGACACTATCATAACTCGCTACGAGGCTTTTCTCGGCAGCATGGGATCAGCCCGTTTATGGCCTTTCGGCCTCCCCATCACCTCTCGGCGTTAACGGCCCCGCGGATTTGCCGACGAGACCCGCCTACGGGCTTGGACCGGGTATTCCAGGGACCCGGCGGTGCCTACCCTTCTGCGTCCCCCCTTCGCTGATAACGCTATGACAGTGGTACAGGAATGTTGACCTGTTTTCCATCGCCTACGCCTCTCGGCCTCGGCTTAGGGTCCGACTCACCCTGACCTGACGAACATAGGCCAGGAAACCTTAGGTTTACGGGGATGATGATTCTCACATCATTAATCGCTACTTATGCCTGCATAATCTCTTCTCTCCGCTCCAGCTGTCCTTGTCGGTCAACCTTCACAGCTGAGAGAATGCTCCTCTACCACTCAGCCCTTGCGGGTGAGTCCATAGCTTCGGTGGCAAACTTGAGCCCCGTTATATTTTCGGCGCATCATCGCTCGACCAGTGAGCTATTACGCACTCTTTAAAGGATGGCTGCTTCTAAGCCAACCTCCTGGCTGTCTGAGCGACAATACAACCTTTCCCACTTAGCTTGCGCTTAGGGACCTTAGCTGATGGTCTGGGCTATTTCCCTTTTGACCACGGATCTTAGCACCCGTAGTCTAACTCCCGTGCGTCCAGTAACGGCATTCGGAGTTTGATTGAGTTCAGTAGCGTTGGAACGCCCCTAGCTCATTCAGTGCTCTACCTCCGTCACGGCTGTCACGAGGCTAACCCTAAAGTTATTTCGAGGAGAACCAGCAATAACGAAGTTTGATTAGCCTTTCACCCCTACCCACAGCTCATCCGAGCTTTTTGCAACAAACATCAGTTCAGGCCTCCTTCGACTGTTACGTCGAATTCGCCTTGGCCATGGGTAGATCACTTCGCTTCGGGTCTAT